>Ga0335077_10000005_pt1 | contig 600164 bp, 479 predicted proteins | sample Lox_Sample_31_FD_207151 | JGI IMG/M metagenome (GOLD analysis project Ga0335077, IMG submission 207151) | Soil microbial communities from Loxahatchee National Wildlife Refuge, Florida, United States - Lox_Sample_3.1 | ecosystem: Environmental > Terrestrial > Soil > Wetlands | place: USA... | reverse complement strand
GTGTTCAGTCTCATGACATCCTTTCCAAAACGTCTCGGGACATCCTTTACACTCCCGCGCGAGCGCAGCGAGCGCGGGGGCGAGCATGGCGTGGAAGACGATGGATGTTCAAGAACAGCGCGTTCGGTTTGTAGTGGCGGCCAGTCGGGAAGAAAAATCCTTGACGGCTTTGTGCCAGGAGTTCGGCATCTCACGGCCGACGGGCAGGTTGTGGAAGCAGCGTTACCAACAAGCCGGGCTAGCGGGGATCGCGGAGCAGAGTCGCAGGCCACATCGCAGCCCGTCGCGCACGGCCAGCGAGTTGGAGCAGCGGGTGGTGGAGGTGCGGCAGCGCTATCCCGACTGGGGAGCACGCAAGTTGCAAGTGCTATTGGCACGGGAAGGCGTGGAGCTAACGCGCAGCACGATTCACCGGATTCTGTTGCGGCACGACCTGGTGCCGGAATCGCTGCGGCGGCGGCAAGCGCTGCAGCGCTTCGAGAGGGGCGCGCCCAACGAGTTGTGGCAGATGGACTTCAAAAGTCCAAAGGGATGGAATGCTCCGGTCGGTCCCTTGTCGGTGCTGGACGATCACAGCCGTTATGTGCTGGTGCTGCAAGCGGTGTGGAGCACGCGGGCCGAGTTAGTGCGGGAACAGTTGGAAGGTGCGTTTGTGAGTTGTGGTCTGCCACAAGCCATGCTCATGGACCATGGCATTCCATGGTGGAACACGCTGGCGCCGAGTGGAATGACCCGGCTGACGCTATGGCTGATGAAGCAAGGCATCGAACTGCACTGGAGCGGCCGACGGCATCCGCAGACGCAGGGCAAGGTGGAACGCTTTCATGGAGAGCTGGAACGCGCGCTGCACGCCCGGAATGCGCCGCGCAAAGAACCGCAAGCTTGGCTGGACCAGTTTCGCTGGGAACATAACTACGTGCGGCCGCACGAAGCGCTGGGGATGAACACTCCGGCACAGCGCTGGCAGAAAAGTGAGCGCCGCTACGATCCGCATCCACCGCGCTGGGAATATGCGCCAGGGGCCTGGGTACGGAAGGTCGACAGCTCGGGCAAGTTACGCCTTAAGAATCGCCATTGGAAGATCAGCCAGGCTCTGAGTGGAGAGTGGGTGAGGCTGGAATCGATCGGCGAGCGGATCCTAGTCCATTACTGCCGCACCCTCGTGCGTGAGCTCGATCTCTCCAACCATCGTTCGACCGCGGTCGAACGATGGCTGGAGTTTCCTGATTCGTAGAACAAAAACTGCAAAGGATGTCCCGGGACAATTTGTAAACCATGTCGTGGGACTTGACACAAAGAGCGCAAGGGTGGGGCACCCTCGCTCGTGGCGATGTCAGCAAATCGACTGGACACCCGGGCAGCCGCCTTCTTGCTGGGACTAACTCATTGCCCCGGAGCTTCGCGCTTCACCCGGAAGCCTGGTTGACCACATGCCTAGGCGATTTTTCCCGCTCGGGCAGTTTTCCACAGAAGGCCCATGAAAAAATCCCTCCCGTTGTGACGAACAACCTTTACTGAGAATGCAGAAAGGTCAAACTGGAAGGGTGCCGACTACACCCGAGATCGACAAGAGAATCAAAACGAGTTGCAGCAGAAGTGCACCGAATTCCAGCCCTAACTCCCTATGCTGGAATATTTTGCGACTAAGTTCTTTGTTCAGAATATCTTGCGAGGAGCGTCAGATACCAAAATCGCGCAAACTCCACGCAGTCAATATTTTACGGATGGAGATATATCAGAAAAAATCGCTGCGATACCTCCGAAGCCCCTTAATTCGCGTCGAGGTTGATGTCTCCCACACCGACGCGCGCCCGCAGTTCATACTTGCCGTCGCCGTGATACTTCAGCGTCTTGCCCAGCCAGCCGCTGACTTCAGCGCGTTGGTTCCCGGTCACGTCTCCGTTCACGTCGCCGATGCCGGAGCTGACTTTCACATAGCGATAGTCAGACGGCGCTTTGGCCAACCGGATGTCACCCACCCCGAGTTCGATGTCCTTGTCGCCCTCAATGGCATCGACCGATACGTCGCCGACCTTGGAGTGCAGGTCGAGATTGGTGTTGGGCGGCACTTCGAGCTCGACGTCGAATTGCGTGTTGTTGGTGGAGGGAGCCTGAAAATCGATCGTGGCCTCATTGCCGCGCACGTCGAAGTCGACCCGCGCCTCCTTCACGTTGTGTTCGTATCGCGACTTCACCGTGTATTCCAGGCGAATCTTGTCCGCCGTGCCGCGCTTGATGTGCAGATCGCCCACCTTCATATGGACGCGCAGCGTGCCGCCGCTCACGAAGTCACGCGAGTCTTTGCGGGTGTTTTCGTACTTCCAGTCGTCATGATTGCTGGCTGCGCAAAACGGCACCAGCAACAGACCAAGCAGGACTATTTTGTACAAAGAATTCGGGTGCAGAAGAGACCTTCCAGCCATGGAACACCTCTCGGGCGCACGTCGCCTAATGTTAGTTACGCAGGACGGACTGCTTCGGTTCCTCGAAATTTTCGGCGATTTCGGCTTTGCGCGGGCGAGGCGCCCGCGCCCACACGTTTCGCAGCCAGATCGGACTATTTTCCAAAGTCGGAGACGCCGTTCCACACCAGTTGGACGGCGATGGCCAGAATGAGAAAGCCGAAAATCTTGTTGATCGCGCCCACGGCGCTGGGGCCGAGGCGGCGAACCAGCGGCCCTCCCATGCAGAAGAAGAGCGCAACGCTCAGCGCCACGGCGGCAATGCCGATCACCATGCCGATGTATGCGGCGGCATTGTCGACGTGCGCGGCCAGGCCCATGACCACACCGATCGCCCCCGGGCCAGACATCAGCGGCATGGCCAGCGGCGCCAGCGAGATGTCTTCTTTCTCTTTAGCTTCGTGCGTTTCTTCCTCAGTGATGCGCGAGGTGGAAGTGACCATGCCCCATGCGGTGTTGGCCACAATCAACCCGCCGGCAATTTTGATCACCGGCAGCGAGATGCCGAAGAAGAAAAGCACGAAGCGGCCGAAGAAAAGAAACGTCACCAGAATCGCGAAGACCCACAGACCGGTCTTGAAAGCGGTTTCGCGGCGCTCAGCCTGCGTCCACGAAGAAGTCATGGTGAAAAAAATCGGCACGCCACCGGGAGGGTCTACGATCGGAAACAGCGCAAGAAACGTCGCCAGCGCCGAAGCCGGCAGCGTGCGCAAAATCTGGCCGAGCACATGAGCGGAGTTCATGGATCAGGATTTAAAGGGGTTCACAATCTCAACCGCGAGGCGAACAAAGTCGCGCTCGTTGCGAGTGGCAACCTTAAGGCCGTGTATGCGAGCAGTAGCGGCGATCATTGCATCATCATAAAGGTCGTCTTCTTTGCCGCGCATGAGGCGTGCAGTTTCGCGAAAGCAATGACCGTCCATGGGAATGATGAGATGCACCGATTCCAACTGGTCCACCCAGGTCTCGATAGCAGACGCTTTCGCCGGATCTTGCCGGCGTGTGAGCTCAATGCCCTCTTGCAGTTCCCCAAGCGTGACGGCAGAGAGGCAGACCTGTTCACTGGTCAGCCGTTGAAACCATGCCAGGACTGCACCATGCGGCTTCGGCCTGTGAAGCTCCGAAATGATGTTCGTGTCCAGCAGGTAACGAATCACTCGAACTCCACGGGCGGCCGACGGCGACGACGATGCCGATCAGGCACCAAATTCTCGAACTTTGGGCCCGCGAGAAGCAGTTCTTTGATATCTGGTTTTTTATTTTGCTGCAGACGCCGCCACTCTTCGATGGGGACCAGCACCGCTGCCTCTACGCCACGTCGAGTGACCATCTGCGGGCCTTTTTCGATGGCCGCATCGAGGAATTCGCTGAAGCGCGCTTTGGCTTCCTGTAATTGCCAGCTTTGCATAACTTCCATTGTACTGACTAGTCAGCTGACTAGTCAATTCACTTGTAGTTTTCAAGCGTCTTCGCGGCGCGGTCGAGCGCCGCGGCCAAGGCAGCCATTTGCTGGCGCGCGCGGTCGCTGTCGCCTTTGTCGAGCGCTTCGTTTACGCCGGGAATCACAACCGCCGCATACCCGGTGTATTCGCCGGGGGCATAAATCGCGTGGCGGAAAAACGGACGATGCGGCAATCCCTGCGGCTCGAGCAGTGAGCGCTCCGCGTTGCGCAGCGCAAGATTCAGGTGCGTGACATCATGCGGAGGATTTTTTTGCTTTACCAAGATCTTTGCGCCAGAAGATTCGAATCGATGCGCCGCCGCCATCACCGGACCAAAGTCGAGTGCGTGCTCGCCGAATTTGTTGGCCGCGCGCTTGCTCGCCGCGTCGAGATAGACAGCGACTTCTTTTCCATATTCTTCGTAGTCGTATGGAAGCACGTCAGCGTCGGCCATGCGCACTGCTTCCAGGCCGAAGACGCGCGCCATCTCCTGTTCATAAACAAAATCCGGATCGCCGAACCTTTTGAACCATGCGAAGTTGTCGAAGACCGAGTGATACACGCCATAGGGTCCGCTCGAACTCACATCGGTCGAGGGCACGCCGGAGTGTTGCAGGAATGCGGTGTAGTCCGATCCGCTGCCAAGATCGCCGACGGGCACATCGCTGTTGACTCTCGCGGCGGGCGCGCGGCGCGTATCGCCGACTGCCTCTCCGGGCGACTGCGTCGAAGATTCAGGCTGCGCGGCCTTCTGCCACGCATCGTAGACTGTCCCGCCCTTCGGGCTTGCGACGGCTTTGGTCACATCGCGCAAGAATTGCTTCAGGCTCGGCACAGCCGACGCGCCAAACTTCGGACCCGACACGGCGACATCCACGTTGAAGTACGCCGGCGAATTCGCGAGCTCCGATTCATGCTGCTCCACCCATTCGGTCGAGCCCATCAGGCCTTCTTCTTCGCCATCCCAACTGCAGAAGACCATGGTGCGTTTGGGTTTCCAACCGGACTTGAGCAATTCGCCGACGCCGTGTACCGATTCGAGCATGGCCGCCGTGCCGCTGTTCGGGTCGACTGCGCCGTAGACCCACGCGTCGCGATGATTGCCCGCGACCACCCATTCGTCCGGCAACTCGCTGCCGCGAACGCGGCCGACCACATCCCACAACGTGCGGAATTGATAGTCCTGCTTGAGATGAAGTTTCAACTTCGCGGGACCGGGGCCGACGTGATAGGTGAAGGGCAGCGCGCCCTGCCACTCGCGCGGCGAATCGGGGCCGCCGAGATGCTGCAGCACGGGCCAGATATCGTGGTAGGAAAGCGGAGTTACTGGAATCTTCGGCATCTGCGCGGACTGCTGCGGCGAGATGCGTTGCGAGTCGGGGAGCGCTGGCGTCGATGCGGCGCCCGGAGTCGTCGGGTCACCGGGGAATTCAAACATGAATCCCGTCGAGCCACGCTGTACGCCGGTATCCGGCCGCCAGGGGCCGTCGGGATATTTGTCGCCGCGTCGCCATCCGTCGTCAGCGGGATCGGAGTAGATGATCACTCCGGCCGCTCCGTGCTCCTGCGCGACGAAAACTTTTACGCCGCGAAAATTCTGGCCGTAGCGCACGACCACGATTTTTCCGTGAACATCGACTTTCAGCTTTTCGAGTTTTTCGAAGTCTTCGGGCGTGCCGTAATTGGCATAAACGACATCGGCTTCGATGTCGGCCGATGGCGACATGCCGTTGAAGGGCATAACCACGCGCGGGTCGTCTTGAAAGGGATCGTTTTCGACGTGCTCGCGCGTGGGGCCGTGCATCTCGACTCCAGGGGGCGCGGTGAGTTCGACGCTGATTTCTTCGGGATAGTTGATCCAGACTTTGTATTCGACGATTTCGGTGTCGAGGCCGGCGTCGCGGAATTTTTGCGCCACGTAGTCAGCGGTTGCTTTGTCTTCCGGCGTACCGGCCATGTGCGGGACTTTGGTCAGTTCGTGGAGATGCTCTTCGGCCAGTTTGGGATCGGGCGCGGCGAGAAAACGGGCTTCAATCGCGGACTCGGCGGCTGCGTCACGAAAACCGAAGATGGGCGGCGTAGTTGCGGGAGGGTTAACTCCATCAGTTGATGCGGATGCGAAAAAAATTGAAGAGGAAAGCAGCGCGGCGGATAAGAGTTTCATGGCGTGTGGCTACGAAAGCTAGTAAGGGTAGCACAGCCTGGAGAATGCGCAGAGGTGACGTGATCCGGCGGATAGGACTTGCAAGTAAATTCGTCTTTTGTTCGCCTCATCACCAAATTCACCATTGTCACCAATTGGTGATACAATCCATCTATGAAACGAGCGACGATGACTTTTCCTGATGACTTGGCCGAAGCGGTTGAGAGCTACATGCGAGCGCAGGAGGCTCCGCCTGCCCTCACCACCGTGCTCCAGTCCGCTTTGCGGGAATATCTTCGCGATCGGGGATTTCTTAAACCGTATCGTCCGCTAAAAATAACTCCGAAAGGGAGCAGCGGTCGCAGCGATATTAGTCGAAACCATGACCTCTACTTGACGGGCCTGAAGAAATGATGCGCGCTGTCGTGGCGGATACTGGCCCGCTCTTCGCCGCGAATGATGATGCGGACGAACATCACCGCCGCTCTGTACGCGACCTCGAGTACTTCGCAAAAGGACGATGGGAGATATTGGTCTGTTATCCCGTTTTGCTCGAGACGTATTCGCTGCTTCTTTTCAGGATGGGTAGGCACGCGGCGCTCGGTTGGCTCGATGAAATTGGCGCTTCGACCTTTTTGAGCCCCAACGCTCAAGACTTTACCCGTGCCATTCAAACCGTCCAGGGTCTACCGGATCAACGAATCACGCTTGTGGACGCGACTATTGCAGCCCTCGCGGCTCGCCTGGGGCTTGAAGTCTGGACTTACGACCATCATTTCGATGTGATGCGGGTCGCGGTGTGGCGCGGACAATAGAGTTAGGATCTAGCGAACCTGGCCCGTTCCGACAATCTCGTACTTCGAGGAAGTCAGGTCGGCCAGGGCGAAGGGACCGCGGCAGTGGAGTTTCTGGGTGCTGATGCCCATTTCGGCGCCGAAGCCGAATTCTGCGCCGTCGGTGAAGCGGGTGGACGCGTTCCAGTAGACGGCGGCGGAGTCGACGCCGCGGAGGAATTTGCGGGCGTTGGATTCGTCGGCGGTGACGATCGAGTCGGAGTGCTTGGTGGAATATTTGTTGATGTGCGCGATCGCGTCATCGACATCTGCGACCACGGCGATCGCCATGCAGAGCCGCAGATACTCTTCGTACCATTCCTGCTCAGTCGCGGAGCTGACGGGCAGTCCGGCGGCGAGCGAGCGGGCCTTGCCGTCCCCCCGCACTTCGACTCCTGCGTCGATCAGTTTCTTCACGATGCGCGGAACGTATTGCGCGGCGATGCGCTCGTGGACCAATAATTTTTCTGCGGCATTACAGACCGAGGGCCGCTGCGTCTTGGCATTGATGACGATACGGTCAGCCATATCGAGGTCGGCGGAGTCGTCGACGTAGATGTGGCAGTTCCCGGCTCCGGTTTCGATCACGGGCACGGTCGAGTTTTCCGTGACGAACGTGATCAAACCCGCCCCGCCGCGAGGAATGATGACGTCGACCAGGCCGCGGGCTTTGATTAGATCGTGCACCGACTGTCGCGTGGTCGAATCGAGCAGTTCGATTGCGCCTTCAGGTACGCCCGCAACTTCATTCATGATTTCGATCAGGCGCTGATTGCTCTGCGCGGCCTCTTTTCCTCCGCGGAGCACGATGGCGTTGCCGGTCTTGAGCGCGAGCACGGCGGTGTCGACCGTGACGTTCGGGCGCGACTCGTAGATGATGCCGATCACTCCGAGAGGCACGCGGACTTTGCGGATGCGCAGGCCGTTCGCTTTCGTCCACTCAGCGAGAGTTTCGCCGATGGGATCGGGTAGCGCGGCCACGTCGCGTACGCCTCGAGCCATTTCTTTGATGCGCGCACGCGTTAGCAGCAGGCGGTCGCGCATTGCGCCTTCGAGGCCAGAGGTTTCGATGTCTTCCTGGTTGGCCGCGAGAATGGTTTTTTCCTGGGCTTCTATTGCGTCGGCGATGACGAGCAGTAAGGCATTCTTTTCATCGGTCGACAGCAGCGCCAATTTTGCCGCAGCCGCGCGGGCGCGCAGGAGCTTTTCCGACGTGGATGCGGCGGTGGTGAGCGTCGCCATTCTGATCCTTCGAGCCCTTAGCCTGAGTACTTGAGAACTATTCTTTCGCCCCTTCGGGGCTTTGCACATCTTTTCGCATGTTCCCCACGGCTTGCGCCGTGGGCTGTGATCTTTCGCCGCTTCGCGGCTTTAAGCCCTCGTTCTTGTCCCGTAATAAGCCTGGGACATGAACTCTCGCATACGCAAAACTACCGCAGCTTCATCGGCGGAAAGTACGTGCCGATCTTGCGTGCCATTCCTAGTGTAATCGCTTTCGGATGGCGTCCGTTGACGATGGCGACGTGAACTCCGCCTTCGCTGGCGTTTTTGGCGGCTCGGAGTTTCGAGATCATGCCGCCGCGTCCCAGAGAGTTTTTGCCATTGCACTGCGCTTCAAGCGCGGGCGTGAGTTTGCGGATCACCCGCTGGATTTTTGGTTTCTTGCGGCCGTTGGGGACCATGAAGCCGTCGACGTTGGTGAGCAGCAGCAGCCAGTCGGCTTTTACGGCGGTGGCGAGAAGGGAACTGAGTTCGTCGTTGTCGCCGAAGGCGCCTTCAAGTTCGCGCACGGAGACACTGTCGTTTTCATTCACGATCGGAACGACGCCGAGCGCGAGCAGTTCGGCCAGGGCATTCTGCAGATTGCGATAGCGGATGGGCGAGGTGAAGTCGTCGCTCGAAAGCAGAAGTTGCGCCACGACTTTTTTGCCGAAGAACAGGCGCTCGTAGGTGTGCATCAGCTTGCTTTGGCCAACGGCGGCACAAGCCTGCATGCGGGGAACGTCGCCCGGGCGCTTGGCAAGCGCCAAGCCGGACATTCCGGCGGCGATGGCGCCGGAGGTGACGATCAGGTATTCGTTTTTCGAGAGGTCGAACTGATCGACCATGCCGCGCAGCAGATTGATGTCGATCTGGCCGCCGGGGGCGATGAGACTGGTTCCGACTTTGATGACTACGCGCATGTGTTATGAGTGCGTTTGGTTGACTTCTTGTTTGTTGGAGAAGCTTCCCTCAGGCGCTAAAGCGCGATGCGGGCTGTGCGCTGTTGCGGCACGAGTGGAAGTGGGTGCGGAAAAAGCCTTTGTGATTGCCCGAGTTGCCTCAGCGGCTAAAGCCGCGTTGACTTCGCACTACTTATGGCGCGGCTTGAAGCCGCGCCCCTTCAAAACAAAACCCAGATCAGCTTTTTCCGCAGCCTCTGGAACTCGTGCCCTTCCCAAAACCATCACGGCGGGGAGGGACAACACTTCTATCCTGACGGTAGAATGGCTTGCTTGGCAAGTTGAAAAATCTTGCCGAAGTTACTCTTATGCCGGCCACGAACGCTACTAGCCGCTTCTCGGATCGCGTTGAAAATTATGTACGTTATCGGCCGGGGTATCCGTCCGAGGTGATTGCGGCGCTGCGATCGGAATGTGGACTCGGGCCGGAGCATGCGTTGGCGGATATTGCCTCGGGAACGGGAATTTGGACGCGCATGTTGCTGGAGAATGGCAACGTGGTTTTCGGCGTTGAGCCGAATGCCGAGATGCGGCAGGCGGGCGAGCGGTTGCTGGCGGGATTTGCTAACTTTCGCAGCGTGGCCGGGACGGCGGAGGCTACCACTCTTGGCGACGCCAGCGTCGATTTTGTGACAGCGGCGCAGGCGGGGCATTGGTTTGATCGTGCGCGGGCGCGGCGGGAGTTTGGGCGGATTCTCAAACCTGGCGGGTGGCTGGTTTTGTTGTGGAATGAGCGGCTGGTTGATTCGACTCCGTTTTTGCGGGATTATGAGCAGCTGCTGGTGGAATTCGGAACGGACTATGCCGACGTGCGGCATGAGCGGACGACCGAATCCGTCAACGAGTTTTTTGATCCGCTGCCTTATCGCGAGCTTGTTTTTGACAACCGCCAGGAGTTTGATTACGCGGGGCTGGAGGGGCGGCTCTTGTCGTCGTCGTACGCGCCGGGGCCGGGGCATGCGAAGCATGAGCCGATGTTGAGGGAGTTGGGGAGAATTTTTGAAGAGTACGCCGTGCACGGGCTAGTGAGTTTTGATTACAAGACTCGGGTTTATTTTGGGCGGATGGAAAGGCTTTAACCACAGAGGGCACAGAGGAGCACAGAGGAAAAGCTTTTGGAATATGCAATTCTTGCTGCTCTCTCCAACTGCATTGGGGCATTCGGCGGCCGTAAGGTCCTTCACGGCGGCTTTGCCGCCGTTCAGGATGACATCTTCAACGTAGAGCTAATCATCCCGCGAAGGAAGTGATTCGGTACACTTTCTTTTATCTTCCTTCTATCTTCGAGGTTCTCTTGTCTGATCAAAAATCTTTTCACATGACGCCCGAGGAATTCCGGCGGTACGGGCATGCCGTGATCGACTGGATTGCCGACTATCAGTCGCGCGTCGAGTCGTTTCCCGTGCTCTCGCGGGTGAAGCCGGGAGAGATTCGGGCGGCGCTGCCGGCGGAGCCTCCGGCGAAGGGCGAGCCGTTTGAATCGTTGCTTAAGGATATGGAACGGGTGATTTTGCCGGGCATTACGCACTGGCAGTCGCCGAACTGGTTTGCTTACTTTCCCTGCAATGCATCGGGGCCGGGGATTCTTGGCGACTTGCTGGCGTCTGGATTGGGCGTGCAGGGCATGTTGTGGTCGACATCGCCTGCGTGCACCGAACTCGAGACGCACGTGATGGATTGGCTGGTCGGCATGATGGGGCTGCCGGAAAAATTTTTGTCGTCCAGCACCGGAGGGGGCGTGATTCAGGATACGGCGTCGAGCGCGGCCTTGTGTGCGCTGCTGGCCGCGCGGGAGCGGGCGACGAATTACGTCTCGAACAAGAAAGGGTGCGACGGAAAGATCGTTGCTTATTGTTCGACGCAGACGCATTCATCGCTCGAAAAGGCGGCGATGATTTCTGGCATCGGCGTGGAGAATTTGCGATTGATTGATGTCGACGAGAATTTTGCCATGCGGCCGGACGCGCTGGAGCGGCGGGTCGAGGCCGACGAGCGGGCGGGCCTGACTCCGTCGCTGGTGTGCGCGACGGTGGGGACGACTTCGTCGAATGCCATGGATCCGGTGCGCGCGATCGGCGATGTTTGCCGACGGCACAACTTGTGGCTGCACGTGGACGCGGCGATGTCGGGTACGGCGATGTTTTGTCCAGAGTTTCGGCATTTGCAGGATGGGGTTGAGTTGGCCGACAGCTACAACTTCAATCCGCATAAATGGATGGCGGTGAATTTCGATTGCAGTTGTTTCTGGGTGGCCGATCGCAAGGCGCTGATTCAGACGTTGAGCATCTTGCCAGAATATCTGCGGAACCAGGCGACCGAATCGGGCGCAGTGATCGATTATCGCGACTGGCATATTCAGCTGGGGCGAAGGTTTCGGGCGCTGAAGTTGTGGTTCGTGATCCGGCATTATGGGATTGAAGGATTGCAGCATCACGTGCGTGAGCATGTGCGGCTGGCGCAGGAGTTTGCAGAATGGGTGCGGAAGGATGACCGCTTTGAGCTGGCGGCGCCGGCTCCGCTGAATCTGGTGTGCTTCCGGCATCGCAGCGGGGACGAGGCGAATCAGAAAATTATGGATCGTTTGAATGGGGGCGGCGATTTGTGTTTGACGCATACCAAGCTGAACGGGAAGTTGACGCTGCGGATGAGTATCGGGCAGACGCACACTGAGGCGCGGCATGTGGAGCGTGCTTGGAAGAGGATTCAGGAAGAGGCGGAGAGGTGCTGACGCGGGAAGGATGACCCGGGGCTAAAGCCCCAAATCATCTTTCCCTTTACGCGGCGCTAAAGCGCCGCTCTTCCACGTTTAGCGGTCGCCACGTTTAGGCGTCGGCCTTAACTACAGCTGAACGATCCTTTCCAGGGCCGGGCGGCTACGGATGACTAGCGTTGCTCCCTTTACCACCATGAGCTGTTTCCGCTTGAATTCTGAGAACAGGCGGCTGACGGTTTCTCGCGTGGTGCCGATGATCTCGGCGATCTCTTCATGGGTAAGAGCCATCTTGACCTGCGCCGAGCCGTCGTCCTGCGTGGTCTTGGTCGACCAGGAAAGCAGCAGCTTGGCGAATTTCTCTGACGGCGAAACGGCAAGACCAAGCGTGCGGATTTCCTCGTAAGCGGTGTAGTAGTTACGGCTGAGCTGCTGGGCCACGCGCACGGCGACTTCGGGAAATTCCTTCAGGAATTGCAGGAAGGAATCGCGCGGGATGAAATTGGCCTGGCCGGGTTCCATCATTTCGGCGGTGACTTCGTAGGGCCGGTTGGAGATGACAGCGTTCAGTCCGAGCACGTCGCCGCCATCAGAAAGCTTGGTGATGATCGTCTTGCCTTCGCGCGACGAGGTGGAGAGCTTGGCCTTGCCCACGCAGAGCACGAACACACCGCGCGCCTGCTGGCCTTCGATGAACAACATGGCTCCCTTGGGGTAGACGGCGGTCGATTTGATTTCGTTAAGGCGCTGCGAGGCCTGCGCGGAAAGATTGCAGAACAGATGTTGCCCACGCATGGGGCAAGTCGCGCAATTGTCGAGGATGTTCAAACCATAAGGAGCACGCATTTTAGGAATCCCCCATCTGGTAGGGCCTCTCGCTGCTTGCCCATGCCACTACGGGTAAGGGCATTTGGCGCGCCAAAACGGGGCTTTTGTGATCGGGGCACAAGATTCGGCGTAACCTTAAGAAATGAAAAGACTTGACGTGGCGAGGAGGCTTTGGCCTGGAAGTGCCAGAATGGGGGTAAAACCCAACACTGGGGCTTTTGCCGCACACGGCTGTGTGATCGACATCACTCTTTCATGTGATTGGTCGTGGAACTGGGCGCGTTTGGCAAACCACAGAATTTCGGCTAGGAATCGACTGGGAGCGTTAGGTTGGCCAGCCGGGCTCTCAGTCGGCTGGCATGGGTGCTGTACGGGGGACGGCGGAGACTGCCTTTCCCGTGGCGGCGTCGGCGGCGGTTTCGAGCCACTTTCGCACCTGGGGCAGAGCCTGACGCATGGCGGTCTCGCCGACGCGTATCAGGTCGGGGGCGCGCTTGAAGTCATCGTAGGCGAAGCCGGCCACATCGGGCTCGACCACGAGATCGGCGACGGCACGCCAGACTGGAGACATGGCATCTTGTGCGATGGCGAAGGATTGGCCGATGACATCGAAGAGATGGCGCGGAGCGCTGCCATTCGACCAGGTTCCTTTCAGATGGACAGCGATCACGCGATCAGCGCCCATCTCCCGCAATGGTTGCGTGGGCACGGGGTGCGAAAGCATGCCGTCGACGAGGTAACGGCCGCGTATCAGCACGGGCAGAAACATGCCGGGATAGGCGCAGCTGGCGCGCACGGGACCGATAATTTCACCGGAGTGGAAGACGACGCCTTCGCCGGTGTTGAAGTCGGTAGCGGTAACACCGAGCGGGATGCCGAATTCCTCGAAGGTCTTTGCCTTGAGCGTGCGGGTCAGAAATGTGACCATGCGATCGTTGCTGGCGAATCCGTAGCGGGAAAGGGTCCAGCGAGCGAAGCTGGTGAAGCGCGTGTTGCGCGCTACCTCTTCCATTTCCTCGAGGGAAAGTCCACTGCAGTAGCAGGCGCCGATCAGCGCACCAACGCTGGTTCCGGTCACCGCGCGAATGGGAATGCCCTCCTCTTCCAGAACGCGGAGAACGCCGATGTGGGCGATGCCGCGGGCGAAACCTCCGCCGAGCGCTATGCCGATGGCGGGAAGGCGGGGGTTGGCTGCCGGTACCGCCTTGCGGGAGATTTCCCGCCCAAAGGCCTGCACCGAACGAATAATTTTCCCCAGGCTCTTCACCGCAAACCCCACATAAGCGGCCCATTTTGGGAGTGAGCCGCTAAAGCCTTAACACTCCATTAAGATGCCACAACAGGGCTGGAGGGTGTAACGGCACATCGGTGCTATCCGGCAATTACGTGTGGCTCTACCGCAGTTCAGGTAACAGGTTACTTTGCCAGGAGTAGACTGGTGGCGAAGTAGCTTTATTTCTGCTAAGTTGCGGACATTATGATTCGGGAGATTTCCGCTGGAGGGGTAGTCGTCCGTTACAAGGACAGCGCCTGGTGGATGGCCGCAATTGAGCTGCCGATCGATCCCGAGCGCCGGACGCGAGCCAAAGCCAGGGCCAAATCAGTGCTGGCCCTGCCGAAAGGCTTGGTCGATCCCGGGGAAAAGGCCCTGGGCGCGGCGCTACGCGAGGTGCGCGAGGAGACAGGGATCGAGGCCGTTCTGGTGACCAAGCTGGCCGATATCCGGTACGTCTATGTGCGCTCGTGGAGCGACGGCGCGAAAGTCTTCAAGATTGTCAGCTTCTACCTGCTGCGATACGAGTCAGGAAAGATCGACGACATCTCCGAGGAGATGCGGATCGAGGTGGCACGAGCGCTCTGGATTCGGCTCGAAGAGGCGCCGAAGCTGCTGGCTTATCGCGGAGAAAAACAGATGGCGCGTAAGGCGATAGAGTATCTGGCGAGTCATCCGGAAGTCTGAACTGTTCTTTTTTCCATACAAATTTCAGAGATGGGGGCATCCGAGCGTAGCCGATTTCAGGCGGAGGGAGGGATCTTTTCGCCTACAGGCCTGTTTTAGGGGAGATCTCTCACCCGCTGGTGAAAACGCGGGTCTTCGAGATGACGCCTCGGGCTTAGGTGTATCGGTAAGTTCGAGCGCAAGTTTCTGCTCCTTCCTGTTGTTTTCCAACATGTTCTGTGGAACACTACCTGTTGTTTAACAACAGGAACTCCTCCGATGAACGATAAAACCGAAGTTCAGCAAGGGACACTGGCGCTGATGGTGCTGAAGACTCTGGATGTGCTTGGGCCGCTGCATGGCTACGGAATCGCACGCCGCATTGAGCAGATCAGCGGCGACCTGCTCTCGGTGAACCAAGGCACGCTTTATCCCGTTCTGCTGAAACTCGAGCAACAGGGCGTGATTTCTTCGAAGTGGGGTGCGTCGGAGAACAACCGGCGCGCTCGCTTTTACCGGCTGACAGCCAGCGGCCGGAAGTATTTAAAGGCGGAAACCTCGGAGTGGGAGCAGACCGCGGCGATCATCGGAAGATTCTTTGCGGTGAAGGCGGAGGACCTGCGATGAAGAGACTCAGAGAACTGCTGCAGCGCACCTGGAGCTCGCTGGTTCGCCGCCGTGACGAGCATTTCAGCGAAGAGATCAATGAACACATTGCGATGCTCACGGAGGAGAACATTCGCTCCGGCATGGCGCCGGCTGAAGCGCGGCGGCAGGCGATTCTGAAGTTTGGTCCGGTCGAGGCCATCACAGAAAGCTATCGTGGGCAACAGGGGCTTCCAGTGCTGGAGACAATTTTGTGGGATGCGCGGCATGCGTTGCGACGCCTGAGGCGGGCACCGGCGTTCACGATTGCCAGCGTGCTCACGCTTGCGCTGGGCATTGGAGCCAGCACATCGATTTTCACGCTGATTCACGCCGTCATGCTGAAGTCGCTGCCGGTGAGGAATCCGGGCGAGTTGTATCGCATGGGGAAGGAGTTCCGTTGTTGTTTTGAAGGCGGCTATAGCCAAGAGAACGAGTTCTCGATCGTTTCCTACGATTTGTACAAATATTTTCGAGACAATACGCACGGCTTTTCCGATGTGGCGGCTTTCCCGGCGGGCATCGCTCTGTTTGGCGTTCGGCGCGCGGGAGGCGCTGAGGTGGCACAAACCCATGCCGGCGAATATGTCTCCGGCAATTATTTCCGCATGTTCGGTATCAACCCATATGCCGGGCGCATGCTCACGCCGGAAGACGATGCACCCGGCGCTACGCCCGCGATGGTGATGACTTATCGCTGGTGGCGGGAGCGTTTCGGAGCGGACCCGTCGATTGTAGGAAGCGTCTTCAATGTCGATGGGAAACCGTTCAACGTAGTAGGAATCGCGCCTCCGGGATTCTTCGGCGATACCTTGCGCACGGCGCCGCCTGAGTTCTTTCTTCCCCTGAACATGGAGCCGCTGATTGAGGGCGATGCGGACCTGAACAAGCCCGATACTCACTGGCTCGAGATGATCGGGCGGCCCAAACCTGGGATCACGCCGTCGACGATTGAAGCGGAGATGCGCGTCGAACTGAAGGAATGGCTGCGCTCGCACTGGAGCGATATGGACGCGGGCGACCGTGCCAAGTTTCCTGCTCAAACGCTCTATCTGGCACCGGGAGGCTCGGGTATGAGCAGCATGCGCGGCCAATATGGCCGCTGGCTGCAGATTCTGATGATTGCCTCCGGAGTTGTGCTGCTGATCGTGTGCGCCAATATCGCGAATCTGATGCTGGTGCGCAGCCTCGAAGGGCGGCGACAGATTTCGTTGAGTAGGGCACTGGGTGCGCCAGCCTCGTGGCTAATCAGGCAGCCGCTGGCAGAATGCCTGGCGCTGTCGTTGATGGGCGGGGCGGCCGGCGTGGCGGTTGCGTTCGTTTGTACGCGGCTGCTGGTTCACCTGGCATTTGCGCCGATTCCGGGATTTACCGCCGTTCCAATTGACGCAGCGCCGTCGATGCCGGTGCTCTGGTTTGCATTTGGCATTTCGTTGGTGACTGGAATCGCGTTCGGCATTGCGCCTGCGTGGATGGCGACAAAGGTGGATCCGATCGAGGCACTGCGGGGCCGAACGAACTCAGCCGATCACAGCGCGTCTTTCTCGCGCAAGGCGCTGGTGGTGGCGCAGACTTCGTTGTCGCTGGTCCTGCTGTCCGCTTCCGGACTGCTCATTACCACGGTGCGTTCTTTGGAAGATCAAAGCCTGGGCTTTGAGACGAACCGGCGCATGGTGGCGAATATCAATGCGCGGCTGGCGGGTTATCGGACGGCGCAGCTGCCGTTGCTTTACAGACGAATTCACGATGCCGTGGGCGCGATTCCGGGCGTTTCGTCGTCGGCGCTTTGCCTGGTGTCTCCGCAGTCAGGACAGGGATGGGGAACGGGCGTGTGGGTGAGCGGGCATCCGATGCCGGGGCCCATGGATAACAATTCGTCGTTGTGGGACCGAGTGTCAGCCGGATACCTCGAGGTGATTGGCAATCCGATGGCTCGAGGGCGCGGCTTCTCGGAGGTGGATCGCGCTGGTTCGCAGCAAGTTGCAGTGGTAAACGAAGCGTTTGCCCGGCATTTTTTCGGCGATGAAGATCCGATCGGGAAACGCTTTGGGAAAGATCCGGAACACGCAGGCCAGTTCGAGATTGTGGGCGTGGTCAAAGATGCGCGCTATGTGGTCTACAATCTCGGCGACCCCATCCTGCCGTATTTTTTTCTGCCGGAAGCACAAGCAGAGTACGGAGAGCAGAATCTGGGCTCGCTTTTTCTTCACGATATGGTGATTGTGACTGAGCCTGGAGCGACGTTGTCGTTGTCACGCCTGGAACAAGCGATGGCAACCGTGGACCCGAATCTGCCGGTTATTTCGTTCGGGTCGCTCGAGAACCAGGTGGCCTTTCAACTCGGCCGGCCGCGATTGATCGCTCAGCTCACGTCGTTGTTTGGAGTTCTTTCGCTCGTTCTGGCGTCGATCGGTTTGTATGGCGTGACAGCTTACAACACGAGCCGGCGAGTGAATGAGGTCGGCGTGCGCATGGCTTTGGGAGCGAGCCGGCAAAACGTGACTGCGCTGGTTTTGCGCGGAGCGTTTTCTTTGGTCGCCTGGGGCTTCGCGCTGGGTATTCCTGTAGCCTTTGCGGCCGCGAGGTTGTTGCGCGGACAACTTTATGGGCTGAACCCGTATAGCCCATTGATCACGATTGAGGCCGTGGCAGTTCTGGCAGCTTCGGCGCTGGTGGCTGCTCTCGTGCCGGCGGTGCGCGCCAGTTGGATCTCGCCGTCGGAAGCGCTGCGCACCGAATGAGATTGATGTTCTAACTCGCCGATTGTGCCGGGAGGGAAGCTTCGTTCACTGCCTCGAACACTGTGACAGTTTGCCTCAGTACTCGAATGTCACTGCGCTAGAAAATTTAATTCAATGCGATTACCATTAGCAGTTCAAGAGCTCTGGCGACCTGCCGGTTTGCAGTCTGCATTGCATCAACGTCGCCGGAACATCGCCTGAACTTCCGTTTGAACTTGCTCTCCATATCTGCCGTTATCGAACGGTTCATCGCAGAGGCTTCCCGTGAAACACATTCATAAAGTTGCCATTCTTGGCGCTGGAACCATGGGCGCCCGTATCGCCGCACATTTTGCCAACGCAGGTGTTCCCAGCTACTTGCTCGATATCGTTCCGCCCGACGCCGACGGCCCCGCGAGAAACAAGATTGCAGCGGCCGGATTAGAGGCGGCCAGAAAGTCGAAGCCGGCGGCATTCATGGAGCCGTCGTTGGCGAAGCTGGTCACGATAGGAAACTTCGACGACGATTTGAAGAAGCTGGCCGAAGTCGACTGGGTCATCGAAGCGGTCGTCGAGAATCTCGAAATCAAGAGGAGTCTGCTACACAGAGTCGAGGCGGTTCGCAAGCCGGGAACGATCATCACTACGAATACGAGCGGATTGCCAGTGGGCTCGATTGCGCATGGATTTTCTCACGACTTCCGCAAGTCGTGGTTCGGCACGCACTTCTTCAATCCGCCGCGCTACATGCGGCTGCTCGAAATCATTCCTACGCCGGATTCGGATCACGCGGCTATGAACGCGGTCTCGCACTTCTGCGATGTGCGGCTGGGCAAGGGCGTGGTGATGGCGAAAGACACGCCGAACTTTATCGGCAATCGCATCGGGACGTTTTCTGTGCTGAACGTGATACGCCTGATGCAGGAGATGGACCTGACGATCGAAGAGGTCGACGCGCTCACGGGGCAGGCCGTGGGCTGGCCGAAGTCGGCGACATTTCGCACGATTGATCTGGTCGGGCTCGACATTCTGGGGCATGTAGTCGGGAACATGACGACCAACGTGCACGATGAACGCAGCGATTTGAAGCTGCCCGAGTTCTTTCATCAGATGCTGCAAAAAAAATGGTTGGGCGACAAAACCAAGGGTGGCTTCTACAAGAAGATGAAGAGAGCCGGCGACGGACACGAAGACCAGCGCATGGCGCTGGATTGGAAGACGCTTGAATACCATCCGCGACACAAGCCAAAGTTTGCCGCGCTCGACATGGCAAAGAACATCGAGGAGACAGGCGCGCGCATACGCACACTGCTCGGAATCGACGGCGCGCCGCAGAAGCACGACAAAGCGGGAGCGTTTTTCTGGGCGGCATTGACGGATCTGTGGACGTATTCGGCAAATCGCGTTCCGGAGATTTCGGATTCGATCGTAGAGATCGATCGCGCAATGAAGCTCGGATTCAACTGGGAGATGGGGCCGTTTGAGTTGTGGGATGCAGCGGGCGTGGAAGCGACCGTCGCGCGCATGAAGAAAGAAGGCAAGCCGGTCGCGGCAAACGCGGAGAAGTTGCTGGCGGCGGGGCACAAGTCCTGGTATGAGGATGAAGCCAAGGCTGCGTCGGGGCGCAAATATTGGGATCTGGCGACGGCGCACTGGAAGCCGGTGGATGTTGCCGCCGGCGTCTGGTCGGTGACGGTGGCGAAGAAATCGAATCGCGTCGTGAAGAAGAATTCCGGTGCGTCGCTGGTGGATCTGGGCGACGGCGTGGGCTGCATCGAGTTCCATTCGAAGATGAATTCGCTGGGTGCGGACATCATCGGGTTAATCACCCAGACGCTGAAGCCCGGCGGTCCGGGAGATCATTTCGACGCCTTCGTGATTACGAATGACGCAGCGAATTTTTCCGTGGGCGCGAATTTGATGTTGTTGCTGATGAGCGTGCAGGAAGAAGAATGGGATGACGTGGATCTGGCGATCCGGCAGTTTCAGGGTATGACGCAGGCGATCAAGTTTTCGCCGAAGCCGGTGGTCTCTGCCCCGTTTGGATTGTGCCTGGGCGGCGGAACTGAGATTTCGCTGCACGCGGCGGCGCGCCAGCCGCATGCGGAGTTGTACACGGGGTTGGTGGAGGTTGGAGTTGGCTTGTTGCCCGGTGGCGGCGGATGTAAGGAGATGCTGTTGCGGGCGGTCGATAGCGCGGTGGCTTCGCGTGGGAAGTCATCCGGCGAAGCGCTGGCCGGTTCGGTCGAGATGATGGAGGCGATGAAGAAGATATTCGAGACGATCGCAACCGCGAAGGTTGCGACTTCGGCGCATGAAGCTCGGGGCCTCGGGTTACTGAATAATTCCGACCGGATCACCATGAACCGCGAGCGAGTGCTGTCCGATGCTAAGGCTCGAGCGCTGGAGTTGGCGCGCGCGGAATATGAGCCACCAACCCCGCGAACCGATATTCCCGCACCAGGAGAGAATCTGCTGGCCGCGCTGAAGATGGGCGTGCACCTGATGCGGCAGGGAGACTTCATCACCGACTACGAAGTTAAACTGGGCGGAAAGATTGCCGAAGTTCTGTGCGGCGGCAAGATTACTCCTGGGACTCCCGTGAGCGAGCAGTACATCCTTGACCTCGAGCGCGAAGGGTTTAAGTCGCTCTGCGGCGAGAGGAAAACCCAGGAGCGCATTCAGTACACGCTGAAGACGGGAAAGACGCTGAGGAATTAATTTGTTATCCGGAGTTCACTCGAGCGTCCAGGGACGCATCCGCGGCAGCCAGCGTCTCACATGCTGGCGATACAAGTCATAATCGCGGCCAAACTTCGTGCGTAACGTCGGCTCCTCGTAAAAAAGGACGAACAGGTGCACGCCCAGCGCTACCGCCGCGACCGCGGCGATCACGGTGGCATTCGCGTGGCCGAATACAATCCACAGCCCGATCCATCCCGCGGCGAAACCGACATACATCGGGTTCCGCACATAGCGATAGAAGCCCACGACCACTAGCCGCTGCGGAGGGATGAACGGAGCGGGCGTGCCGTGGCCTGTCCAGCCGAAATCCCAGACGCAGCGCAGCGCCACGCTGAAGCCGAACACCGACGGAATCGCTGCCAGCCAGCGCCAGCGCGCCGACTCCATGGCTTCGACACGGAAGCCCAGCCATCCCGGCAGCAGCCAGAACCACAGCGCGAAAAATGAAGCACCGACCATCAGCGAGCCGAGTGCGGCGAGCCAATGGTGTGTCTTGTCGTCTGAACCGTGTGCAGGCCCTGCAATTTCTGCTCGTACCATATGCCCTCTTTTTTAACGTGGCAAAGTGGCAAAGTGGAAAAGTGACAAGGTTAGGACCGCTTGTCTGCCTAAATACCGTGCCACATTGCCACCTTCTTCCAGATTCTCTATCCGAAAAATATTTCAAAAACCTGTTGACATAGTGTACTAGTTATATAGTACATTCATATATGAAATGTCAAGGGTCACAAAAAACGGAGCTTCCTTTCAGTTCGCGCTCGATCTGCACAGCGGCGTTCCGGTCTACCGCCAGATCATCGATCAGGTGCGGTCCGGAGTCGCCTCTGGTTCGCTTAGTGCAGGCGACCAATTGCCCACAGTGCGCCAGCTCGCCGTCGATCTGGAGATCAATCCCAACACCGTAATGCGCGCCTATCGCGAGCTCGAACTGGGCGGCCTGCTCGAAACGCATCAGGGCACGGGAACATTCATCAGCGATAAGAAGGTGGAAAAAAACACGGCCGAGCGCGAACGTCAGCTCGGCCAGATGGCTGGTGAATTCGCGGCCCGCGCCGGCGCCGCCGGATTCACCTTGGAAGATTTGATCGATCGTTTGCGCGACCTGCTGCCGGGCTCCGCGCCAAGGAGATAGTCATGCCAAGAATTCGAGTGAAAGAAGTCAACGGAGTGGCGCTGCTGTTCTTCGTAGTGTGCGCATTGGCCGGAGTCGCAACTGCCCAGGCCATCCATCAACCCTGGCCGGCAATTTCCGGGATGCTGGTGGGACTCTACTTTTTGCTTGCCATCAAGATCGTGCGCCAGTGGGAAAAGGTGGCGGTGTTGCGCCTGGGCCGCTATGTCGGACTGCGCGGGCCCGGGATGTGCCACATCATTCCAATTTTCGAAACGCTCAGCCCTTACGTGGATCAGCGGGTGCGCGTGGCCAGCGTCTCGGCAGAGTCGACGCTCACGCGCGACACCGTTCCTGTGAACGTCGATGCGATCGTCTTCTGGATGGTGTGGAACGCCGAGAAATCCATTCTCGAAGTCGAAGACTTCGTGCAGGCCATCACGCTCAGCGCGCAGACCGCGCTGCGCGAGTCGATCGGCCGTCACGAACTGGCTCAGATGATTACCGAACGGGAAACGCTCGGCCGCGAGTTGCAGCGCATTCTCGATGAGAAGACGAATCCGTGGGGCATCACCGTGCAATCGGTCGAAATTCGAGACGTAAAAATTCCGCAGGCGCTGGAAGACGCCATGTCGCGCCAGGCCCAGGCCGAACGCGAGCGTCAAGCGCGCAACATTCTTGGTCAGGCCGAAACCGAGATCGCCGACAAGTTCGCAGCCGCGGCTGCCACTTACAAGGACGACCCCACCGCGCTGCATTTGCGTGCCATGAACATGCTGTACGAAGCCATCAAGGAACGCGGCTCGATGGTGATTGTGCCATCGTCCGCCGTCGAGACCATGGGACTCGGTGGCAGCCTCGCAACGGCGGCACTCGGCGGCGCCAAACCGTAATTTCAATTCCGTAAACGTCGAAAGGAGTCAACACCATGAAGTGCTTACTATCCGTGTGTCTTGCCATCGCTGCGGTGATCGCCGGTTCGTTCGTGATCGAGGCAGCGCAAACGCCGAAGTTGCAGAAAGGTGTGAGCGTGCAAATGGCCGTTGCGCAGAGGGCTAGCGCGATGCCTGCGGCCGACGATGAAAACGCGTGGGTCGTTACCATCAACCAAGACGGCAATCTGTTCTTCGGAACATTCGCTGTGAGTCGCCAAACGCTGATCAAGCAGATGACGATGACGCCTCGCAACCGCGAGCAAAATCTGTACATCAAGGCCGATGCCTGCACCCCATTTGCCAATGTGGAGCGCGTGCTCGAAGCGGGACGTCAAGTGGCCTTCGAAACACCCGTACTTCTCACGGCGCCACCGCGGCCTGCGGCGTTTGGGACCGTCACGCCTCCGAATGGGTTGCAGATCCTCGCTGGTCCGACGCCCGCCGGAAAGGTCGCGACCGTCGTGGAACTGCTCAACTCTGGGCAGCAACAGCCGTCTCTGAAGGTCAACGGGGATGAGATTTCATGGTCTGCTCTGGAAAGCACGCTGATGCAGCACTTCCAGAAAGGCGATGAAAAACTGATTCTGCTGAGGGCGGATGCGAAACTGCCATTTGCGCAGGTCGTGCAGGTGATTGATCTGTGCCGCGGAACCGGAGCCGAAGTCGCAATCGGCGAGCCCACGGTGTGATTGCATCCACGAGCAATACAAACCCGTGAGTAACCTCTAACCCCGGTTACTTGCGGGTTTTTTCCTGCGAATAGCGAGTAAAGTTTGCGGCGCGGCCTGCCGATCACCTAACTGTATGGACCTCACTTCCATCGCGCTACAAGGAATTGAACAGGCCGACTCCCAACTCGATGCTGCAGCCTCGGCCATCGCGCAGGCCGGAGCGCCGGGATCGCAGGGCAGCGGCAGCGGCGACGCCGTCGATCTGAGCGCAGAGATGGTGGCGCTGATGACCGCTCAGGCGCAGCTGTCCGCCGGGCTCGCCACCGTCAAGACCGCAGATGAACTCGAGCAAAACTTGCTCGACGTGACCGCGTGAGAACTTAGCTTCACCAGACGTGACAGGCGTTCTCCGCCACCATCGGCTGGCCCGCTTTGCAATTCCATGCCTTCTGAAACTCCGGCATGTTCTGCACCACACCGTTCACGCGATAACGCCCCGGCGAATGCGGGTTGGTGCTGACCTGCATGCGCAAGAATTCCGGCCGCTGCTTCTCGCACCACACACGCCCAAAGCCGAGAAAGAATCGCTGCTCGGGAGTATAGCCATCGATGCTCTGCCCTTCTTTGCCCGTCTTGTCGTCGGCGATCATGCGCTCGAGCGCCGCCAGCGCAATGCGCGCGCCGCCGTTATCGGCTGTATTCTCGCCAAGAGTCAGACGGCCATTGAGATGCATGTTGTCGACGGCGACGAAGCCTGAATATTCATCGGCCACACAGCTCACGCGCTTTTCGAATTCCTTTCCATCCTGCTCGGTCCACCAGTCGCGCAGATTCCCCGTGGGATCGAACTTGCGCCCCTGATCGTCGAATCCATGCGTGAGCTCGTGCCCGATCACCAGGCCGATGCCGCCAAAATTCACGCCGTCATCCATGTTCTTATCGAAAAACGGCGGCTGCAAGATTCCCGCCGGAAACACAATCTCATTGAACGATCCGCTGTAATACGCGTTGACCTCGGGCGGCGTCATGCCCCATTCCTTGCGGTCGAGCGGCTTGTCGATCTTGGCAATCTGGCGCTTGGCTTCGAACTCTTCCGCGCGCTCCGCGTTGCCCAGCAGATCGTCCGGCTTGATCACGACCGAACTGTAGTCGCGCCACACGTCGGGATATCCGATCTTGTTGCGGATCGCCTGCAGCTTCACCTTCGCCTGCTTCTTGGTCTCGTCGCCCATCCAGGAAAGATTCTGGATGTCGTCGTCGAGCGACTTTTCCAGCGCGTCCACCATCTTCAGCATGCGCGCCTTGCCGTCGGGGCCGAAGGTCGCTTCCACATAGCGCTGGCCGAGCGCCTCGCCCAGTGATCCGTCGACCAAATCGACACAGCGCTTCCAGCGGTCCTGAATCTGTTTTTGCCCGGTGAGCGCCTGCCGCATTTTGAAGTTCCCGTCGACGAACGGCTGCGACAGCCATGGAGCAGCTCCTCGCAACGCATGCCACGTCACATAAGTCTTGAGCGAATCAAGCGGCAGCACGGCAACAACTCCATTCACTTGCCGGAAAAAGTCTGGCGTGACCACATTGACCTGAGTAAAATTCGGCGCGCCGGTAACGGCGAAGTATCGGTTCAACTGAAAGTCCGGGGCCAGGGCGACTACTTCGTCGCGCGACATTTTGTGGTCGCGATTCTTAGGGTCGCGAATCTTGGTGCGCTCCATCGAATCCGCCGCCAGCAGCGTTTCCACCATCAGCACGGTCTGCGCCGCATTCGTCGCCTCTTGCGGGCTTTTCCCCGCCAGCGTGAACAACTGCGTCACGTACTCTGCCAGATGCTTGCGCATCTCGACTTTGTCCGGATCGTCCTTGAGGTAGTAATCGCGATCCGGCAGCGAGAGCCCGCCCTGACCGATATATGCGATTACCTGATCGGCATTGTGCAGATCGGAATTCGAATAAAAATTGAACAGCGCGTTCGTCCCCATCATGTGCAAACGGCCGATTTCTTCAATCAGGGCCGGTTTATCTTTCGCGGCCGCAATCCGGTCGAGCACTGGCTTCATCGGTGCGATGCCCTTGGCGTTCACCGCCTTCTCGTCCATGCACGAGCCGTACAAATCGCCGATCTTCTGATCGATCGCGTTGCGCCCCGCTCCGCCAACGGCCGCCTTCTCCAGAATGCCGCGCTCGATGCCGAGATTGCTCTCGTCGAGTTCGGAAAAGCTCTGCCAGGCCGGGCGGTCGGCGGGAATCTCAGAATTCTTAATCCAGTTGCCGCACGCAAACTGGTAAAAGTCGACGCACGGATCGACGCTCTTGTCGATGTTGTCGATGCTGAAGCCCATGCCGGGCTTACCCGACGGCGGGCCCTGCGCAAAACCAAGAGCGGTCGCAAGCAAGAAGAAGATAGCCAGAAGACGGAACGCAGGCATGCGAATTCCTCCGAGTATTGAACCAGAGAGTGTAGGAGCGGACGCTTTAGTCCGCCCGAATTCTATGCTTGGCGGGGCCTGACGTTCAATCGGCGATACACTCAACAATAGACATTCGTGTGTATCGGTGAAAGCGAACCATTCGTCCGCAGACTACGTACATTGATTCGGCGGCCCTGACACCCGGAGGCTGTTCGTGTCTCAACTCACCCAACTCTCGTCACCCGTTGCGCTAACGCCGCAGCGCTCGCGTCTGGCCAAACCACTCTGGTGGCTCATGCTCGTCTTGTGCGCCGCAGTGGTCGCGTATGGAACAACATACTTCATCGCCACTCCGCGCGATGAACACTTCGCCCGCTACATTCTCCCGCTACGACTCCACATCGCCGGAGGCATGGGAGCGCTGCTCGCCGGCCCGTGGCAATTTTCAGAAAAGCTGCGGGTGCGTGCTCTCAATCTGCACCGCTGGCTCGGCCGCTTCTATCTTTTGGAGGTTGGGTTAGGTTCGATCGCCGGCTTCGCCATGGCGGTTGTCTCTGAGGAGGGCCTGGCGACGCACCTCGGCTTTGGCATTCTCGCCGTGCTCTGGTTCTTCACCGGACTGCGGGCCTACCGCAAGATTCGCGCCGGCGACATCGACGCTCATCGCGAATGGATGATCCGCAACTTCGCGCTTTCGCTCGCCGCCGTCACTCTGCGCTTCTACATGCCGCTCATGCTGGGCGCGATGCACTGGTCGTTCCGTCCCGCCTACATCGCGGTTTCGTGGCTCTGCTGGATTCCGAATCTGCTCGTGGCCCAATGGATGGTTGCGAGGAGAAGGCGTCCTGCCGTCGCGTGACCTGAACTGCCGTGAAGCGCGCGTCGAAACAAAGTCGTGGGGCCCCAGACGCTTTCATCCGGGAGGAAGCGCCCCAACTCCCGCCCGTGGGATTGTTGCCGATCCCAGGGCGGACCCTTCACTTCGCTCAGGGCAAGCTGCTTCCGCCCCTCCACGGCTACTTCTTCGATTGAAATCCCTTGCGGCGTTGCTCGCTGTAGCGATGCAGCGCGTCGAGGATGATGGGATGCGCCTCGGCCGCGGGGCGAATCTCGTCGACTTCGACGGCCTTGCCTTCGAGCTGCTTGTAGTCCTGAAAGAAGCGGCGCAGCATCAGCAGGCGATGCGACGGCATCTCGGCAGCTTCGTGGTAAGAGTTGAACTCAGGATCCTGCGTCGCGATCGCGATGATCTTGTGATCCTGCTTGCCCGCGTCAAGCATGGTCATCAGGCCGATGGTGCGCGCATGAATGATGGTCAGAGGGACGACCGTTTCCTGGCACAGCACCAGCACGTCGAGCGGGTCGTCATCTTCGGCGAGCGTCTGCGGAATGAACCCATAGTTGGCGGGATAGTAAACCGCCGAGTAGAGCACACGATCGAGGCGAATCAGGCCGCTTGTTTTATCGAGCTCATATTTGACGCTCGATCCGAATGGGATCTCGATTACGCAGTCGAATTCCTGAGGAAGCTTGTCGCCGGGAGTGACGTCGTGCCAGGGATGGATCATAGTTCCAATTCTAACCGTAGGTGATTTATGGAGGGGCGGACACAGCTTGCCCTGAGCGAAGTCGAAGGGTCCGCCCAGGGAGCCACAATGCTTTCTTGGTCGAGGTCTTTGCCGCACTTTGTCCGGACGAATGCGTCCGGGCCTCCAGAAGTCGCGGGCTAGACCGCATCAAGCCCCGTCCCTTCGAATATTGATTCTCGCCATCTGGGCGCGTAAAGTTGATCGAGACTTAGTTCCAGAGGCTTCTCCCATGTCGGCTACTAACACCTACCTGAAATTCGGCGCGGCCACGGCCGTCATTGTTCTGCTGCTCGGCTACCTCGCGTACACCGGCGTGCAGGACAGCAAGAGCTATTACGTCACCATCAAAGAGCTGCACAGTATGGGCGACAGCGCGTACACCAAGCGCCTGCGCGTTGCGGGAAACGTCAAGACGGGATCGATCAAGCGCACGGGAACCCACGTGCAGTTCGTGCTGGTCGAGCAGGATCAGACGCTCTCGGTCGACTACACCGGCTCGGAAGCGCCTCCTGACACGTTCAAAGACGAGTCGCAGGCTCTCGCCGACGGCAGTTTCGGCCGCGACGGCGTCTTTCACGCGAAGGCACTGCAGGCCAAGTGCGCGTCGAAGTATGCTCCGCGGCAGCCGGGAGTTCCGGGGAATGGAACTCCGGCGGCGCAGCCGGCGAAGAGCATGACGTAGACGACAGAATCCGTTCTCAGCACTTACATTCCAACGCAGTTTCGCGAAAGCATGTCTCTGTCCAGATTTTGTAAATTGTTTTCCACATGCATGGCCCAAAAGCTGTAAGGCGTTGCCGAAACGTGTCATTGACCGCAGCACCTTGACAGCACTAAGTTAGCGGCAGGTTTACCGAGCCCAGGCCAAGTAATTCCAATCTATAAATTCCTATCCAGGAGGTCCCATGAGTGTATCTGTGTGCAGGCGTGGCTCTGCGTGGGCGAATCTCGCTCTGGCGGTGCTGGTTTGTTCTTTCGTCCCTACTGTCTTCGCCGCGAGTGTCGTCGTTGGAAACTGCAAGGCGCTCGTATCATTTTCGACGATTCAAGCTGCGATTACCGCCATTCCCGCCAACTCGACCATCAACATTTGCCCGGGTAGTTATAACGAGCAGCTCACCATCAATAAGTCGGTGAACCTGACGGGCGTCGCGAACGGCACGTCCGATCAGCCGCTGATTCTCGTTCCGACCGGCGGCTTGTTGGCCAATGCCACAAGCCTTTCATCAGGGAATCCGCTGGCTCCGCACATCTGGGTGTCGGGCGCGGCCAAGGTGAATATTTCTGGCATTACGGTCGACAGCATCGGCAACGGCGTTACGGGATGCGAACCGCAGGTTGTGATTGGCATCCTCTACCAGAATTCATCGGGCACCATCAACCATGTGGTTACGCGCAACCAATGGATCGGCACTTCGGAGAACGATACCAACAGCAACGGCTGCCAGAACGGGCTGGGGATTTTCGTGCAGAGCGGCAATAGCGGAAGTTCGATCGTCACAGTAGAGAACAGCTCGGTGCACGATTACCAGAAGAACGGGATCACCGGCAACGAGGTGGGCACGACTCTGACCGCGACCGGCAACATCGTTATGGGTCAAGGTGCGACCAACGGCGCCGCCGAGAACGGCATTCAAATTGGATTCGGCGCCGCCGGATCGGTGACCGGTAACACCGTCAGCGACGACGTGTGGGCTCCCGACACCGTCTCCGATCCAGGTGACGCCGCGGCCGGCATTCTTCTTTACGATGCCACGGACGGCGCAACTGTAAAGAACAACGCGGTCACCAACACGCAGTTCGGAATCGCGTTGGTGGCCGACACAAATGGGTTCGGCGACAACTCCACCGTCACTCTCAACAAAGTGTCCGGCACGCGTATCTTCGATGGAATCGATGTCTGCACCAACGGCAACACGATTCAGTCGAATACGGTCACGAACAGCTCGGAATCCGCCATTCACCTCGATGCCAGCTGCGGCGGCGGGACCGGAAACAACCTCGCCAGCAACATCATCAATGATGCCTGCGTGGGAGTTCTGGTGGATGGGGCCATCTCTGTCCCGCCCAACCCGGGAAAGTTTTTCGCCGTAGGTACCACGGTCGGGGGTTCCTGTGGATCGAACACCGTCGACGCGGTTAAACATGCTGGAGCGCAGCGTCGTGCTGGTGCGAAGACGGCGTACGTTCCGGCGCGTCCGTAGAAAACGTTCGAGTCTTTTTTGCCCGGTGGGGAGCAAGCGTGCCTCACCGGTTCTTTTTTGATGCGCCGTTTCGGTGACTCTGCTCTGTGCCCTCTGTGTCCTCTGTGGTTCCAGCTTTTATCTGACGCCGAAAGTCTTTTTCGCATGCAAACCAAGACCTTGAACCACAGAGGGCACAGAGGAACACAGAGGAAAGACGGCGCCTTTGCAAATCTTCGCGAAAATGCATAGATTCGCTATCGTGCGCGTGCACGCAACAACGTGAACCAGACCCTTCACCCCAGTTCGCAGATCATCGCCGTAGATAACCTCATCAAGCAGTTCGGCCGCTTCGCCGCGCTGCGTGGCGTATCTGCGGAATTTGACGCCGGCAGGTTTCATGCCATCCTCGGTGACAACGGAGCAGGGAAGACGACACTGCTGCGCGCTCTCGCCGGCTTGGCCCACCCTACGCGCGGCGAGATTTCCATCTTCGGCCAGACCCCGAAAGCGGCCTGCCGCGACCTGGGCTACATGGCGCATCCCTCGCTGCTTTACGACGAAATGAGCGGCATGGAGAACCTGCGCTACTTCGCGCGGCTTTACGGCATCGGGGGAGAGACGCGTTGCGTCGAAGCGATACGCGCCGTCGGCCTCGATCCGGAGTTGACGCGGGCCGTTGGGCAGTATTCTCAGGGCATGCGGCAGCGCATGTCGCTGGCGCGCGCGATTCTGCACGATCCCAAAATTCTTTTGCTCGACGAGCCCTTCTCCAATGTCGACGTGCACTCGGCGCGCGAGATGGTCGGGTTGCTCAAAGGCATGCGCGATGCGGGCAAGACAATTTTTGTGGTGACGCATCAGGCCTTGCTGCTCGAAGGTGTGGCCGACGAGTTTATCTGGATGCAGTCCGGCCAGATCGTCGATCGCACGGCGACCGTCGCCGCGGGAAGCGCGGGGCGCGAGGGCGTGCAGTGAATTCCTTCTGGGCGCTCACGATCGCCACGCTGGTGAAAGACATTCGCCTGGAATGGCGCTCGAAGGATGCGCTGAACGCCATGCTGTTTTTCTCGCTGCTGGTGGTCGTGATCTTCGTCTTCTCGTTCGACCCGCTGGCGGAAGAATCGCGGCACATCGTCGGCGGCTTGGTCTGGGTCGCGTTTCTGTTTGCCGCCGTGGTCGCACTGAATCAGACGTGGGCGCGCGAACTGCGCAACCAGGTGCTCGATGCCTATCGCGTTTCGCCGGCTCCGGCCACTGCGCTTTTTCTCGCCAAGGCGCTGGGCAATTTTATTTTCGTCAGCGTGCTCGAGGCTTTGATGACGCCGCTGTTTATCGTGTTCTACAACCTGCACGTGCTGGGCCCTGCATGGCAGTTGATTCCTATCGCGTTGCTCGGCACCTGGGCGCTGGTGGTGAACGGCACATTTTTCGCCGCCATGTCGTTGCGCACGCGCAGCCGCGAAATCATGCTGCCCCTGCTTCTGTTCCCGATTTCCATTCCCGCGGTGCTCGGCATGGTGGCGGGCACAACTGCGATTCTCACCGGCGACAACCCGGCTCACTTCTACATCGTGTTGCTTCTCACCTACGATGTGGTGTTTACTACTGCTTGTTTGGCGCTTTTCGAGACGATTCTGCACGCGGAATGAAAAAGCTCTTCCCCATTTTGTCGCTGGTGACGGGACTGCTGCTAGCGTATGCCTTATATGAGGCTCTTGTTGTTGCTCCGACCGACGCCTTGCAGGGAGACGTTTACCGCATCATCTACTACCACGTCCCTTCGGCGTGGACGGCATTTCTGCTCTTCTTCATCAACTTCGTTGCGTCGGTGCAGTATCTCGCAAACGCCACGCCCGCGCGCAAAGCCGCCGCGAAGTGGATTGTGATCGCCATCGGCGTCATCGGCGTGATCGTTTCGTTCCTGCCGCCGGTGCAGGCGCAATTGAAATCCAACGGCATGGAACCCAGTGCGATGGCCACTACCGTCGTGCTCATTCCGGTCTTCTATTTTCTGGTCGGGAAGTGGTTTCCCGGACAGCGACTCGACATTCTTGCAGTCACCGCGGCGGAGGTCGGCGTTGTGTTCTGCACGATTGTTCTGGTCACGGGGCCAATCTGGGCGCGGCCGGTGTGGGGCATCTGGTGGGCGCCGGGTGACATTCGCCTGACTTCGACGCTGGTGCTGTGGCTGATTTACGTGAGCTATCTGGTGTTGCGGCGCTTCTCGAACTCCGCGCAGACGCAGATGCTGGCCGCTGCGCTGGCCGTCTTTGGCGCGCTGGATGTGCCGCTGGTTTATTTTTCCATCTGGTTCTTCCGCACGCAGCATCCACAGCCGGTGATCGGGGGCGGAGGCTCGATGGATCCGCGCATGCTGCACGTCCTGCTCATTAGCTGGATGGCGTTTCTCTGCTTCGCATTTCTCATCTGCTGGTCGCGTTTCCGGCTGGAACTGCTGCGACGCGAAGTCGACGACGCGCACGCCATGCAGTCACTGGGCGCGGGATCGTCGAAAGCAAGCGTGCCGCTGAACAGGAGCGCGTAGATTACGATGAACGCCGTCAAATTTCTCTTCGCCGCTTACATCGCTACTTGGCTGATTCACGGCTTTTACATGGGAACGCTGGTGAGCCGCTTCCGCCGCCTGCGCCGCGAAATTGACGAACTGCACAAGTCCGCCCCGACTCCCCATCCGTGAAGGCGACAGCCAGCCCCATTTCTGCAACTAACCATGCAGCGATGGGACGAGAATTCTGGCGGACGAAGAACTCGCTTCGGCAAGACGCTGGAGCAAAATCGAGGCACGGAAATCCATGAATCCATCGGAACGTATCGATCAGTTGATCGCGGGACTCGCAGACTGGCGCGGCAAAACGTTGGCCAGTATCCGCAAGAACATCCTTGCCGCCGACCGCGAGATCGTCGAGGAATGGAAGTGGATGGGAAGCCCGGTGTGGTCTCGCGATGGAATGATCGCGGTGGGCAACGCGCACAAAGACAAAGTGAAGCTGACCTTTTCGAACGGAGCGGCTCTCCCGGATCCGGACAAGCTCTTCAACGCGGGCCTCCGGGGCAACGCGTGGCGGGCGATCGATTTGTTCGAGGGCGACAAAGTCAACGCGTCTGCTCTAAAAAATCTCGTCCGCGCCGCGATTGATTACAACCAGATCAAATTGAAGAGGAAAGCCGCCACGGGGACTCGCTCGAAGGTACGCAAGGACTAAGCGTGAGCCCGCGGCGGCGCGCGGCCTGCCGCCGCTCACGGCTCGCTGCGCGAATCAGTTTGAGCTCTTCCATTCTTTCTGCAGGGCGGAGAGGAAGTCGGGGCTGCCGTTGGAGCGCAGAAACTCGTATTCCTCGATCATGGCGGCGGTGCCGATGCGCCGGGAAGGCAGAGGATGATCCACGCGGATCACGCGCGCCGTGAAGCGCACTCGCACCGAGTCCGTCAGGGTGACGTGCGGCGGAAAGGTAAGCGTGACCTCGATCCTGGTGCCGGAGGAGACGGCGCGGTCGAGGTAGAAGAAAACGCCGCGCGCGCTGACATTCTGCGTCTCGGTATGAAAATCGTCGGCGCCGTCGAGGCGCACAATGGCGGGTAGGCGCATGTCGAAGCGCCGCATCATCCGCCGTTCATGTGTATTGGCTTGCATTTTGCCAGAGCGCTTCGCTCCCAGCGCGCACGACAAATCCTGAGCGGGTTCGTTTTCGAACCCTGCCACTGCCTGATCCCTACACTCCTTTGGATGCCCGTATGAGCCTCAATGTATAGAATCGTCGGCAGTTTGCAACAACAAAACTCCGGCCGGAACTGCATTCGTCAATCCGTCCGTTTTCTGGAACAGGAGTCGGGGAGGACGCACTTCTGCGCATGACTCCGCCCCAGGATCGAGCAATCCCCCTGCCACGAAACGCTCTCTAGAGTCTTGAGTTTTGCAAACGGAATCAGCAGCTTCGCGCCGCCACCCTGCCCATATCCGCCAGCCCGTGCAACCCTTTGCAGAAAATTGTCGAGGCGCCTGCGCGCTCCAGTTTTTCTCTGCAGGCTCTTTCAGCCACTTTCGTGCTACGTCGCTACGTCGCCACGTCGCTACGTGCCACCGACTCACAGCCACGTCGGTCCCGATGCGAAGGGTTTTGCCGCATTCGTGGCATTTGAATGAGCATTGGAAAAACTGCGATCGCGATCCGACCCGGTTTGGAGTCAGGCAGTCTTGAGTATTTTCTGACCGCGTGCGATCGGGGCGGGGTGGCCCGAGATGGGTTTAGCGGTAGCCAGTTTCACGAGCAGCCATTCGATCTTGCGTTGCTCATTAGGGCGGGGAGGGCTGGATTTCACGTCTCTAAGTTTCCCAGATCGGGACAACTAAAGCAACATCTGGCCGGTACTAGCCCGTACGGCTATGATTCCACTGGCAACGCGGGGGAGTAGTTTTGTGTCAGAATCCGCCTTTTGAACAAGCCGTTTCGGACACGGTCGAAAGCAAGTGCTCCGGAGTTTGCAGTTCTAAAGCTCCGCCCAGCGGTGGGGAATCTAGCGTCGTAGGCGAACAGAATCTTGAACGCTCATCCTAGGGCAGACTCACGGCTTTGTGGGCAACAAAGAATTGTTAGACAAAGCCCAACCCCGCGGCATCTTTCAACATGCCGCGGCGCATCAGAGGATTCTTGGGAGCGGTGCGCGGCAGGCCGGCGGCTTGACTTGTCTATCCCTCAGATGTTTAAGTAGTTATTTATTTTTTCCGCCAGTCCCAGGTGATCAGCAAGCCGCGGGCAGCACGCCAGACGGTTAAGCCGGCGCCAGCTCGGACGGATTCGTGTGCCGCCTCGAAAATCTCTCCATGGTTTGAGCGAAATGGATACTGAGCGCACCGACCTATTGCGGACATGAACGGCTTGGGCGTGAGCGGTAAACCAGGCAATACTGATCTGAATGCATCGGAGGAACGCGTGAATCGAGATCGCCGTTGGTTGGGAGCACCGATGGGACAAATTCGACTTCTGGCCGCCGGGCTGGCTCTGGTGGCGGCGGGAGCCATGGTTCTGGGGTGGAGTTCCCGCTCGCGCCGCGCGTCGGTTCCCGCACTCGCTGCCAGTAAAGTCGATTCCGCCCTCAGCATGGCTCCAGCGTCTTCCAATGACATTAAGCCTGAAGCGCGCGACCGCGCCCTCTCGCTGCTCGCCGGCGTTCCCCTGATTTTCGAGCCCAACCAGGGACAAAACGGGCTGGACCGCAACGATGCCCGCGCTCGTTTCATTGCGCACGGCGCAGGCTACGGCCTTTTCCTGGGATCGACCGGCGCGACGCTCAGCTTGCGCGCAACTAAGAGTGGCTCGGCAGCCTCTGCGTTACTCCAGATGAAGCTGGCACGAGCCAACCCGGCGGCCACGCTCACCGGCGCTTCGATTCTTCCCGGGAAGAGCAACTACCTGATTGGCAACGATCCGGCGAAGTGGCGGAACGGCATCTCGCAGTTCGCGCGTGTGCGTTACGAAAATATTTATCCGGGAATCAATCTGGTCTTCTACGGAACCCAGGGCCAGCTGGAATACGACTTCCAGGTTGCTCCCGGCGCCGATCCGTCGCAGGCCGAGCTGGAATTTGATGGGGCGAAGCACCTCGAACTGCAAAACGGCGCGCTGGTTATACAAGCCGAAGGCGGCAGCGTTCGTCTGGAGGCTCCCCGCGTGTACCAGGAAGTCGCGGGCGTGCGCGAGCCGGTCGAGGCCAGCTTCGTGCTACGCGGCGGGAACCGCGCCGGATTCGAGATCGCTCCCTACAACCGCTCGCGTGAACTCATCATCGATCCAGTGCTGAGCTTCTCCACCTATTTCGGCGGCACCGGCGACGAGCGCAACACCTTTGTCGCAGTCGATGGTAGCGGCAACATCTATCTGACTGGTTCGACCACGTCGCCCAGCCTTCCCGCCGGCACCGTCACCACGGTTTTGCAGTCCAGTCCCGGGGCCTCGGGAGCACAGAACATCTATATCGCCAAAATCAACCCGGTGAACAATCCGCCGCAGCTGGATTACGTAACCTACATGGGCGGAGCGGGCCCGGATACTCCGGTCGGCATTGCGGTGGATGGCGCAGGCGACACATTCGTAGCCGGCACGACCGGTTCGTCGGACTGCACCGTTCCTACAAACTGTTTTCCTACTTCGTCGACGCCGTATCAGAAGCAGCCCCTGACGTCGGGCGAACACGTCTTCGTCAGCGAATTGCTCTCTGACGCAGTCACTCTGAAATACTCGTCCTATCTCTCGGGCAATGGCGACGCCGATATTGCGAGCGGCATGGCCATCGACTCCGGCGGGCACATCTACGTCACTGGCACGACAAACTCCAACAACGCCGGAGATGGAGCAGCGGGCATTCAATTTCCCGCCAGCACGCTGCCGCAGGGATTGCCCTTCCAGCCGCTTCCGTCTACGGCTCCAGTCCAGTTTTTTGTGACGAAGGTGAACACGCAGGCCCCGACGACGGGCAGCATCACCTACTCGACGTACTTCGGCGGCGGCAACTTCACCACGCCGCAGCCCGTTGCAACCGGCGGCGGCATCACGGTCGATACCAACGGCAATATCTATTTCGCCGGAACCACCAATTTTCTCTACACCGGGTGCGCGGGCTGCGGCAGCACAGACTTTCCCATCAAAGACGCCTACCAGCCCTGCCTGAATCAGGCACCGCCGACCGTCATCGTCAATCCGGCGCAGTGCACCAACACCAGCACGACGAACTCTGACGCCTTTGTGGCCAAGCTGAATCCTGGCGGTCCGGCTGGGGGTGGACAGCTTCAATGGTCAACCTATCTCGGTGGAACGCAGAACGACTCCGGCACCGGCATCGCCATCGATACCGGCGCGGCCAACGTTTACATCACTGGCACAACCAACTCACCGGACATCACCACGACGGTCAGCTTTGCAGGTTATCAGCCTTGCCTGAACAACCCCACCAATCTGACCAACGCTTGCACCTCCACAGGAACGGCCAACGACGCATTTGTGGCGCGCTTCAGCAATCCGGTGACAACGACCGGTACGACCTCGAATGTGGCGCTGACGTACTTTTCTTATCTTGGTGGCACCGGGGATGAATCGGGCGCGGCGATCGTCGTCGACAACGCGAGCGGAGCCATCGTGACGGGTTCGACGGATTCTGTTGACTTCCCCGTCGCCCCGGCCAGCGGCAATGATATTCAGGGCACCTACGGCGGAAATGGCGATGCCTTTGTGGCGCGCCTGAACGCGGCTGCGGTCAGCGGGCAGAACACGGTTGGTTCGTGGGCGACTTACTTCGGCGGCAGCGGAGCTGACGAGGGCACTGGCATCGCGCTCGACGTCAACCAGAACGCCTATCTCGCCGGCGACACCACCTCGAGTGATTTGCATCTGACCGGGTTGTTCACTTCAATCGCTGGCGGCTATGACGCATTCGTGGGAGAGGTCACGCCCAACGCCAGTCTCGCGCTCACGGGTGTTCTTACCCTTGGTCCCAACCAGACTTATGTTCCTGCGGGAAATCAAGCGACGTTCACCTACACGCTGACCAACCAGGGCCCGGAACCAGCCAACAACATTCTCGTCACCGATAACATCAGCAGCACGGTGACAGGCGTCGCAATGACGTTCGATTCCGCAACCATCACGTCGGGGACGTGCAGTGGCGGCTCGACTTCGACCCTGATAAGCTGCAGCGTCCCATCGCTGCAGTTTGGTTCCATCGCGACCATCACCATCACTTTGACGCTGACGGCGGACCCGCAGGGCGGCGCCCGTCAGTTTAATGGTGGGCAAGTGATCGCAAGCGCCACGAACAGCCTCGGTCCGGTGACAACGACGGTGAGTGGCAGCATGTCGGACTTTTCGATCGGAGTCAACCCCGACAATGTTTCGATTGCCGCAGGCGTTCCGGCAAGCTACTTGATTACGCTGACGCCAAACCCTGTCTATAGCCCCGCCATCACTCTGGCCTGCTCCAACCCGCCGCCTAATTCGACCTGCACGTTCTCACCCACCTCGGTCACGCTCGTTGGGAGTAGCCCGGGAACGGCTACGTTGACGGTCAACACCACGGCCCGCCCGATTACGACCGGCGCCGCCGGCTTCCTGAACAAGCATTTCTATGCGGTGTGGCTGACGATTCCGGCCATGGCCTTCTTTGGTATGAATGGAGTTGCGGGCGGGAGCCGGCGCCGCCGGCGCATCTGCGGAGTGGTGTTGTTGTGCCTGGTCAGCGCGCTGCTCGTCGTCCTGCCGGCCTGTAGCCACAGTTCAACGCAGCCCCCGGTATCGGGAACTCCGCCGGGCCAATACTCCATGTCGATCACAGGCACGTCTGGCAGCGACAGCAAGAGCGTCGGAATCCAGCTCAACGTGCAATAAGGGAATGGAATCTTTGAAGGGGCGCGGCCTTTCAGCCGCGCCGTAGATTCTCTCTTGTGGAAGAGCCGGGCTTCAGCCCGACGTTAGGAAAGTCCAGCAAGAAATATCACAATTGCGGAAATGAGAGAGTCCCGTCAGGGACGACGCGCCTACGCGCCCGCTGAGAGCTTATGGTGGCTCTTGGCTTCGGCAATGCCGTACTGCCGAATTTTGTAAAGCAGCGCCTTGTAACTGATCTGTAAATTCGCTGCCGCCTGCTTCCGATTCCAGTTGGTCTGCTCCAGCGCTTGCGTGATCGCCTGCGCCTCGGCTTCGTCTTTGGCGCTGCGCGCCAGCGACTTCAAACCGCCAACTTCGGAGCCCTTGGCCCCGGAGTCTCCGCGCATGCCGCCGTTGCCGTCGTTCTTCGGCAGCAGTTCGCTGACCGCGAGATTTTCGTCGCCCAGAATCAGATAGCGCTTCAGAAAATTATTCAGCTCGCGCAGATTGCCGGGCCAGGTGTGGTCGTTGCAGGCCTGCAGCAGCGCCGGCGAAAGCGGCAGCGGAGGCCGCGCATAGCGCTCCGCCATGCGCGTCATCGAGTGCTTCAGCAGGACAGGAATTTCTTCCTTGCGATCGCGCAGCGGCGGAAGCTGCAATGTGAATGCGTTCAAGCGGTAGTAGAGATCTTCGCGCAGACGTCTAGTGGCCAGAGCTTCGGGAATGTTGATGTTGGTGGCGGCCAAAATGCGCACGTCGACCTTGATCACCGACCGGCTGCCCAGGCGCGAGAACTGCTGATCCTGTAAAACGTGCAGCAGCTTGGCTTGCAGGAGCGGCGGCATCTCGCCGATTTCGTCGAGCAGGATCGTGCCTTTGTTGCAGAGTTCGAATTTGCCGGGCTTGGCGTGCGTCGCGCCGGTGAACGCGCCGGGCTCGTAGCCGAACAGTTCGCTTTCAAGCAGGTCCGCGGGAACTGCTGCGCAATTGACCTTCAAGAAAGTACGATGCGCGCGCGGCGAAAGTTTGTGAATCAGGCGTCCCAGAACTTCTTTGCCAGTTCCGCTTTCGCCGAGCAGTAGCACCGGAATATCGACGTTGGCCACCAGCGCCGCCTGCGAGCGAATCTTGCGCATGGCGGGGCTGGCCGCGATGAAGAAAACATCGTCGGCAAGCTCTTCCACGTCGCCGCTGAAGGTCTGCTTGCCTTGCCCAAGACTTAGATCGATCACCGCGTCGAGTTCTGCTTTCTGAAACGGCTTGGTCAGATAATCCTGCGCGCCCAGCTTCATGGCGTGGACTACCTTGCGCGTGTCGCTGACGCAGGAGAGCATGACAACTTTTACGCCGGGCTGCATCTGGCGCAGCTTCTCGAGCGTCTCCAGGCCGTCGATTCCCGGCATGAGAACGTCGAGCAGAATGAGATCCGGTTGCAGGCCCTTTTCCACGCGCTGCAGAGCCTCTTCGCCCGTGGTCGCAGTCTCGACCTTGTAGTCGTCGACCTCGAGCAGCGTTTTGATGTAACGCAGCATGCCCGGTTCGTCGTCAACTAGCAGGATCTTGGCGGTTGGCTTCATCGGTGCTTCCCTTTGCTGGGGGCGGACGCCGTGGCGGTCTTGGCGGGAACTGGTTTAAACGGAATCAGAAAGGAGAATTTGCAGCCCGCACCCGGATCGCTCTCCACCCAGATTTTTCCACCCATGCCTTGCACCAGGCGGCGCGCGATGGCGAGGCCGAGGCCCATGCCTTCGTGATTCTCGGTTCCAGCCAGGCGAAAGAAATCGTCGAACACTTCCAGGTGAAATTCGGCCGGAATTCCCGGGCCGGTGTCGGAGACGCTGACGCGAACCGAGTTGGGATGGCTGACGTTTTGCCGGCGGCGTTCGGCGGCAGAAGGCTGCGCGGCGGCGCGGCGCTCCCACATATGAGGCTCGGCATGCAGCCACACGGTTCCGCCTTGCGGCGTGAACTTAAAGGCGTTCTCCAGCAGATTCGAAATTACGCGCTCCAGTTTCGGTGAATCGAAGGGAAAAACCGGCAGCTTTTCATTGGCGAGGAAATACAGCGCCAGGCCTTTTTCCTGAAAGCGGTTCGACCACAGGCGGCAGACTTCCGAGAGGCAATCGTTGATGTTGCCATGCTCGAAGTGCATGCGCAGGCCGCCGGTTTCGAGCGCGCTGAAAGTTAGAAACTCCTGAATGAAGTGTTCAAGGCGTTTGCCACTGGCTTGCATGTCGCGCAAGACTTCGCGCTGGCGCTCGCTCACTGCGCCCAGCTTTTCGCTCTGCAGCAGATCGACGTATCCGTTCAAAATGGCGAGCGGAGTTTTCAGGTCATGCGCCGCCGAAGCGAGGGCGTTAGTCGTGCGCTGAAAGCGCTGGCGGAGTTCGTTGTATTCCTGCAGCAGATTTTCGGGCGCTGGAACATCGGCATCCGCAGGAGCGGACGCAGAGGCCGGGACAGGAGTAGCTCCCAAGTCAGACACACCCGTGTTCTTACGCGCTGTCGCCATGAGGAAACCACAGGTTGACGGGGAGAGGAAAACGCTCGTAACGAAATCGTAAGACAGGGCTTAGTGGAAGTCAACGAAAAATGAAACGGAATTACCCAAGTGTAGCAAACTCTTGCACTTTCGAGTGCCGCGGACGGCGACAGAGCAATTCTTCCTCCGCGAATGAATAGCGAATAGAGCAAGGGCAAACAGCCATCAGGATAGGGCTTTTGCCGTTGCTGAAAGCGGCAGGTCCGGTTTCTGGCCAGGTTTTAACGGGTATTTGCCCCAGATTTGGCCACAAATCTGCTCCTATCACTCGTTATGTCTGATTTGAGGGAGTGGTCCGCATGATGACGGCGAAGGCAGGCGGCGAACGCCGGAAGTGGCCGCGCCTGCCCCTGGCCATTCCGGTTTTTGTGCGCACGAGAGACGGTAAGGGCAAGGAATTCCTGGAATTTGCCACCGCCCTGAACGTCAGCGCCGGCGGAATGCTGGTTGCCGTCCGGCGTATTTTGCCCCGCGTGGCGCAGATCAAGTTGGAGATTCCAAGCGCGCCAGTCGCTGCGCTCGCCTTGCTTCCGACAGCATCCCGCACGCTGAACGCGCGCACCCTGCGCACCACGCCCGCCCAGGGCTACTACCTGCTCGGCCTGAAGTTCTCCCGGCCATTGCTTCACTCCCGATCCCTCGGGACGCGGCGACGGAAGGCCGTTTCCGCGGAGTGAAAATGTTTACCCACACAGGCCGTTGAGTGTTACGCTAGGCGCCAAACCGGGGTTACGGGTGCGCAACCGATGGAGTCTTTGGTAAGTTGCTGCTCCTCAGCCAGATAAGGTAGATTTAGCTGATTGTTGTGCGCCTCGTCGTCTTTGGCTGTCCGGATGCAGGTTTGAAGTCTCCCCCCTTGAGACAAACACCATGACAACCGGTAGTGTGAATACGCTCGTCCAGCCGCTGGGGGAAATGCCTCCTGATGCGATTGTGTTTGGCCGCACGGAGAGCATGCAGGCGGTGCGGAGCCGGCTGACGAAACTTGCAGGCGCGAACGTTCCCGTGCTGATTCAAGGCGAGAGCGGCACGGGCAAAGACATCATCGCGCGCATGATTCATGCGGCGTCGCCGTGGCGCTCGGGGCCGTGGGTGAAAGTGAATTGCCCCGCGATTCCCGGCACGCTGCTCGAAAGCGAATTATTCGGATATGAAAAAGGCGCGTTCACCGGCGCGTATGGCATGAAGCCGGGCCGCGTGGAAATGGCGCATCGCGGCACGCTGTTTCTTGACGAAATTTCCGAGCTCGACATGCCGCTGCAGTCGAAGCTGCTGCAACTCCTGCAGGATGGGCAGTTCTGCCGCATCGGCGCGCAGGAAGATAAGAAAGTCGAAGTGCGCGTAGTCTGCGCGACCAATCGCAAGCTGGAACAGGAAATTGAAAACGGAACGTTCCGCAGCGATCTCTTCTACCGCATCAACGTGGTGAATCTGCACCTGCCGCCGCTGCGCGAGCGCGCGATCGATATTCCGGACCTGGTGCACTACTTCCTGGAATATCACAACCGCAAATACAACTGCCGCGCCAAGATGTTGTCGAACGAGTTGATGACGGTGCTGCGCAAGTATCATTGGCCGGGGAATATTCGCGAGCTCGAAAACCTCATCAAGCGCTACGTCATTCTGGGCAATGAAGACGTCATTGCCAGCGACCTGCAACCGCGCGAGACCGATTTCTTCAACGCCGAGATTCCGCTCGATGGGCAGATCTCGCTGAAGAAGCTGACGCGCCAGGCGGTGCGCGAGCTGGAGCGCAAAGTCATCCTGAAAGTTCTGCAAAATCACCACTGGAACCGCAAGCAGGCGGCGCGGGCACTCTCGATCAGCTACCGCGCGCTGCTTTATAAGATTCGCGATGCCGGGTTGCCCTCCAACCGCAGCGCGAAGCGAGCGGAAGCGCCGAAGGATGTGGCGGCGGATTAAAGGAGCCATTTCTAACCTCCTATCAACATATTGCAGGTTAGTATCTCTTTGGTATCCATTGTCTAACCGTTATAACCTTCTATGACTGGTTAGGATTTGTCATTGCGCGCGTTTCCTCCGGCCCATATAAATTCTGCCGAAATATTCCTGGAATGGCGCCGCGTTCGGGTGACAATTTCCATCGACGATGATCTTGGGAAGGCTTGTCAGAAGATCGCTGCCGAACAGGGAACTACGATCCCAAAATTGATGGGCCAGTACTTGGAACATCTTGTCGACGAGGAGCGGAGGCGAGGCGACACGGAGGAAGCCTCCAGTCCGCCCAGGGACCTGAGGTGTTCACGCGCAGGAATTAACAAGAATCCTTGAAGGCTCAGATGCAGCAAAGAGCGTCAGACAGCGCTTCTCTTCCGGCTATAATTGCGCCGACGGATGGCTCTTCCTTCTGGCACGAAGCTTGGCCCGTATAAGATTGAGGCGCCGCTGGGTGCGGGCGGCATGGGCGAGGTGTATCGCGCGCGCGATACGCGGCTTGAACGCACTGTCGCCATAAAAATTCTTCCTGCACATCTTTCTGCTAACGCCGAGGCGCGGCAGCGCTTTGGGCGCGAGGCGCGGACGATTTCATCGCTGAATCATCCCAACATTTGCACGCTGCATGATGTGGGCGCGCAGGACGGCATCAGCTATCTGGTCATGGAGTACGTGCAGGGCGAGACGCTGCAGGTGCGCCTGGCCAAAGGGCCGATGCCCGTGAAGCAGGCGATCGAGTGCGGCATGCAGATTTGCGAGGCGCTCGAGAAGGCGCATCGGGCCGGGATTGTGCACCGTGATCTGAAGCCGGGCAACATCATGCTGACGGCGTCGGGCGCGAAGTTGCTGGATTTCGGATTGGCCAAGCCGGTGGCGATTCTGGGCGCGGCGGCGATGAGCGACAAGGTGAATCTGACGCCCTCGACGCCGACGATGAATTTGTCGGCGCTGAACGCTTCGCCGAACCTGCTGACGCAGCAGGGAACGGTGGTCGGAACGTTTCAGTACATGGCGCCCGAGGTCTTGCAGGGGCAGGAGGCGGATGCGCGCAGCGATCTCTTCAGCCTGGGTTGCGTGCTCTATGAAATGGTTACCGGGCGGCGTGCGTTTGAAGGGAAGTCGCAGTTGAGCGTGGCTACGGCGATTCTGGAGAAAGATCCGGAGCCGCTTACGACTCTGCTGCCGGCAACTCCTGCGGCGCTGGATTACACGGTGCAGACCTGCCTCGAGAAGGATCCTGAGGCGCGTTCTCAAACGGCGCACGATGTGAAGCTGCAACTGGCGTGGGTGGGAAAGTCGGGCTCGCAGACTAGCGCGGCGGCGATGGCAGCGCCGAAGCGCTCTCGCATGATGTGGCTGGTTGCGACTCTGATTGCCGGGCTCGCTTGCGCTGCGCTGGCAGTTATTTTGTTCATACCACGGCCGGCGCGGCGTGTGGTGCGCACAAATCTCTTGCCGCCTCCGGGGACGATTTTTGAAACTCTGTACCGCAACGGGCCGCCGGCGCTTTCGCCGGATGGGACGAAGATTGTTTTTGTGGCGCGACAGGAGGGCAAAATTTCACTGTGGCTGCGCTCGCTCGACAAGCTGGAAGCGACGCAGTTGCGCGGCACCGATCAGGCATTCTTTCCGTTCTGGTCGCCGGATGGAAACTCCATCGCATTTTTTATGGATGGCAAACTCTGGCGCATGGAGTTGAATGGAGGATCGCCGATTGCGGTGTGCGATGCGCCGGCGGCGCGCGGCGGAAGCTGGGGACGGCAAAACGTGATTCTGTTTCCGCCGCAGGTATCGGGGCCGGTCATGCAGGTTCCCGCGTCCGGAGGCCTGCCGAAGCAAGTTACAAAGTCTTCGCCAACGGAACAGCAACTCTCCGATCGCTGGCCGACGTTTCTGCCGGATGGCAAGCATTTTCTCTTTCTCCACTCCTTCGATGGCGACGCCAGCGACACGAACGAGATTCGGTATGCGTCGCTGGATGGCGGCGACGAGAAAGATGTCTTGAAGGGGCATTTCTACACATTCCAATACGTTCCGGGGTGGTTGCTGGCGGTCCGCAGCGGAGCGTTGATGGCCTGGAGGTTCGACGCATCGAAGGGAACTGTCTCGGGCGACGGCGTGCAAGTGGTTGATCGGATTGGTATCGATGAGATTACTGCGATGGGCGTATTTTCCGCGTCGTTGCAGGGCACTTTGCTTTACCAGGAGCCCTCGGACGCAACCGGCGACCGGCACGTGTGGGCGGACGCCAGCGGAAAGCAACTGGCACAAATCTCAGAACCGAAAATTTATGGACCGACGAGGCTTTCGCCCGACGGAACGCGCATGGCGACGCCGGTGCTGCAGGGCGCGAAGTATCCGCTGTGGGTGTGGGATTTGGCGGGCGGGGCGCGCGCGCCGCTGATACCAGGAGAAATGATTGTCGATTCTCCCGTGTGGTCGGCGGATGGGCGAGTGCTTTATTTTTCCTCCATCGACGAAAAGGATCATGAACAAGTCCGCGCGGTGCCGGCGAATGGATCGGAGCCGGAGCGGGTGCTCATCGATCTCAACGCAAACACCACACCCGTCGACGTGACTAGCGACGGAAAGTGGCTGCTGCATGAAGTGAGAAAAGGCGCTACGAATGAAGCCGAGTTGAGAGCGTATCCGCTGGCAGCGGGACTGCAGCCGTTTACCGTGCTTGACAGCGTGTCGCGGGGCAGCAATGCGCGGCTGCGGCCGGGAGCGAACGACTGGCTGGCGTATCAGTCGGGGACTTCGGGGCGGCTGGAAGTTTATGTCACGCGCTTCCCGCATCCGGGGGCGAAGTATCAGATTTCGCATGACGGCGGTTGGCAACCGGTCTGGAGCCGCGACGGGAAGAAGCTTTTTTATCTCGACCTGTCGCAGAAGATGACTGAGGTGGATATTTCAGCGAGCGGCGATTCGTTGCAGATCAGCGCACCGAAGACTTTGTTCCAGACGGGGCTGCGGCACTCGATTCCGACCGAGTCATACGATGTGGCGCGCGATGGGAGATTTCTGCTGGTGAATTCTATCGCTGAGAGCACGGCGCCCGTGGTTCTGGTGACCGGGTGGGATGCGGCGTTGGGAAAGTGATTGCGACGCTGAAGGGGCTGCATAGATACGCTGCATGCTATGCTTCCGCGCATGCGAATGCGGGTTTGTGTGCGTAGGCTGATCTCTGCTCTGTTTCTTCTTGTTTCCCTCGCGACTCTCATTTCTTCACTTCACGCTCGCGTGGTGCGGGTTGAGGTTGCTTCTCGCGTCGATGTTCTTGGCGGGAAGGCGTTCGGCGCGGCTGGCGCTTATGAGCGAATCACGGGGCGGGTTTATTTTTCGGTCGCAGTGGCGAATCCGCACAACCGGGGCATTGTGGATCTGGAGAATGCCGAGAATGTGAAAAACGGAGAAGTCGAGTTTTCGGCTGGCTTTGTGGCGTTTCGCCCGAAGGATGCGAGCAAGGGAAACGGCGCGATGCTGCTGGAGGTTCCGAATCGCGGGCATGCGCGGATTCTGAGTTTAGTGGATGGCGGCGATGTGGATGCGAAGAACGATGCGGGCGATGCGTGGTTTCTGCGCAATGGATTCACCGTTGTCAGCCTCGGTTGGCAGTGGGATGCGGCGGGCGACGACGCCTTGAAAGGGCTAACGCCCACTCCGGGCGGGAGCGTGCTGAAATTGTCGGCTCCCGTTGCGAAGGATCACGGCAAGACTATTACCGGCTTACTGCGCGGCGATCTGATGCCTTCGAAGATGATGCCGGAGATTCCGCTGGGGCACTACATGCTCGGGAATATTGGAGGAACAGAGTATCCGGTGGCGGCGCCGGACGATCCGCGTAATGTGTTGACGGTGAGGGATTCACGGAGCGCGCCGCGAACAGTGATTCCGCGGTTGGAGTGGCAGTTTGCGAGCACGGTCGAGGGAAAACTTGTCGCCAGTGATCGAAGCATTCATTTGAACGGAGGCTTTCAGCCTGGGAAGATTTACGAGTACGTGTATGTCGTTGCCAATCCCATTGTGGCCGGGTTGGGGTTCGCCGCGGTGCGCGATTTTGCTTCGTATGCGAAGCATGCCTCCGACGCGATTGCGCCGGTGCAGCGAGTTTATGGTGAAGGCATTTCGCAGAATGGGCGGTTTCTGCGCGATTTTCTCTACCAGGGATTCAATGCCGACGAAGAAGGGCGCATGGCGCTGGATGGTGTGTTGGCGCATGTGGCGGGTGCGGGGCGCGGAAGCTTTAACTATCGGTTTGCGCAGCCCTCGCGCGATGCGCAGCCGACTTCGTCGGTGTTTTTTCCGACGGATGTTTTTCCTTTCACCGATCAGCCGGAGACAGACCCGGCGACGGGAGAAGCCGGCGGACTTCTTGATCGCGCCGCGCGCGATAAAGTCGAGCCCAAGATGTTTTTCTCGAACACTTCGTATGAATATTGGGGCCGGGTGTGCGCGCTGATTCATGTGACGGCCGATGGGAAGCGGGATGCAGCGATTTCGGACCACGTGCGGATCTATCATCTGACGGGATTGCAGCATTTTTCCGGTCCTCTGCCGGTCGAGAAGGGCGTGGGCGATCTGCTGGGGCAGGAGCCGCAAACACCGCTGCCGGCGAAATATTTCTGGCGAGCGATGATCTCCAATATGGATGCGTGGGTTCGAAGTGGGACGCTGCCGCCGCCGAGCAGTTATCCGACGATTGCCGATAAGACGCTGGTGCCGCTGCGCGACTGGGCTTTCCCGAAACTTGCGGGAGTGAATACGCCGCACGAGGCGAGCGAGGCGTGGCACATTGATTTTGGTCCGGACTGGCGGCAGGGAATCCTGAGCCTGCAGCCGCCGAAGGTGGGAGAGCCGTTTCCTGTGCTGGTGCCTCAGGTGGATGCCGACGGCAACGAAGAGGATGGCGTGCGACTGCCGGAGTACACAGTTCCTCTGGGAACGTATACAGGATGGAATCTTCGTGATCCGTCGATCGGAGCGCCGGACGAGCGAGTGCCGTTCGAGGGATCGTTTATTCCATTTGCGAAGACGGCGGAGGAACGGACGAAGGCGCACGATCCGCGCAAGTCGGTGGCCGAGCGCTATAGCGGCGCCGCTGATTACATGACGCGCTATAACGCGGCGCTCGCAGAACTGGTGAAGGAAAGGTGGATTCTGCCGGAAGACACAGCCGCCCTGACTGCGCGCGGACAGCAGGAGTGGGAATTGGCGACGAAATGACTTCGCGCTAGCTGCGTAGCTCCGACAAAGCTTTCTTGGCGTCTTCGTTGCCGGGGCTGAGTTTCACGGCTTTTTCCAGTTGCTGGCGGGCAAGATCATTTTTGTTCGATTTTTCATACGCCATGCCGAGATGGAAGTGAATCGTGGAGTCGTCGGGAACTCCGCGGCGCTCGGCCATGCGCAGGGCTTCTTCGAACTGGCTGACGGCGTTGGGATAGAGTCCCTTCTGGTAGTAGGCCCAGCCGAGGGTGTCGGCGGCATTCGGAGAGTCTGGCATGCCGCGACGCGCGGTTTGCGCCATGGCTAGCGCGACGTCGAGGTTGCCGCCCTGTTGCAGCAGGACGTAAGCAAGATTGTTCGAAGCCAGAGGCTGGCCCGGCACGACTGAGAGAGCCTGCTGGTACATGGCTTTGGCTTGATCCCAGTTCTGCTTCGATTCGTAAAGTTCTCCGGTGAGAATGTAGAACTGGACTTCGCGTGGATTGTCTTTAATCGATTGCTGATAGGTGGCGATGGCCTGATCGACCGATCCTTCCTGCACCTGGACTTTTCCGAGTTTTTCTAATGCGTCGGCATTGTTCTTGTCGAGCACGATGGCCTTGCGCAAGGCGGCCTCGGCGCCCGGCAAATCTTTTTTGGCATTAAAAAGCGCGGTTCCCAGGAGGTCGTAGAAGTTGCTGTTGTTGGGCGATTTCGCAATGTTGGCCTGGGCTGCGGCGATCGTCTTGTCGAATTGCTTCTGGGCAAAATACGTGTTCATCAGGCCGCTGAGACCTTCGGCTGAGTTGGGATCTTTGTCGAGGGCCTGTTGATAGTACTTCGCTGCGTCAGAGTAGTGTTTTTGCGCGAGGTGGATGTTGCCCATCTGCACATAGACCGCGGGGTTGCTGGGAGAGCGCTGCATGGCCTGCTGTGCGTCCTGTTGCGCGTCGCCGAAGCGGCCCTTGGCGATTTCCGCAACGCCCTTCAGTAGGTAGCCTTCGGAGGAATAGGGCTGAACTGCGACGATTTGTTGCGCGGTAAGAAGCAGGGCATCGACGTCGCCGTGGCGCATTTCAAGATCGGCAAGAGCACGCTGAGCTTCGACGAGATCGGGGCGGATGCGGACGGCTTCGCGCCATTCGGATTCGGCGCGAGTGTCGTTGTTCTGGCGCTCGAGGGCGCGGCCGAAATGATAGTGGGCGACCGCGCTGTCGGGATCGTTCTTGAGCGCATTCTGCAGGGATTCAACGGCAGCGTTCACGTCATTCTTCGCGAGCTGAATCTGTCCGCGGTAAACGAGGGAGTCGGCATCACGCGGCGAAGCTTTGAGAACTTCATCGTCGAGCTTGGTCGCTTCGTCGAGCCGGTTCTTCAAGATGAGGAGCTGGACGTAGTTCTTCTTCACCACCGTATCTTTGGGATGCTCGGCATAGAGCGAGGCGTACTCGGCCTCGGCTTTGTCGATGTCGGCATTGGCGAAATAGAAATCGCCGAGCATGCGGTATCCCTCGGAGTTGTCCGCCATGTCTTTTTTGGTCTGCTGAAGGAAGGGTTCAATTTCCGATCGTTTGCCTTCCTGCATGAGCAGGCGAACCAGCGCGGCGCGTGGCCCGGGACTCTTGGGGTCGATCTGGATTGCATGGCGGAACTGCTCTTCGGCTTCCGGCAGACGGTTGCGTGATTGGTAAAATCCGCCCAGGGCGAGTTCGGCGTTCATGGCCTTGGGATCGGCCTGAATCGCCTTTTTGAAATTGGCCTCGGCCTCATCGGGCTGATTTACGCGCAGATCGAGGAAGGCGAGCAGAAGGTAGGACTCGGAGCGGCCAGGTTGCAGCGCGATAGCCTGCTGAACCTCCTGAATGGCGGAGGCAAAGCTGCTCTGGGCCGCGTAGTAGTTCGCCCAGGCTTCGTGAATCTCAGGAGTGTTGGGTTGCTTTTCGCGAACCAGATCGAGATGCGCCTTGGCCTGCTTGAGCGTCTCGGCAGATAACGAACCGTCGGCGTTTCTTGCGGTGACCAGAAGATTGGCGATATCGATGCGCGCGGGATAGTTCTCGGGGGCGAGCTCGATGGTGCGGCTTAACTCCTGGTAGGCATGGTTGGCGTCGCCGAGCTTGAGATAAGTTTGCGAGAGTTGGTAGTGCGCCTGGGCGAAGCGGGGATCGATCTGAGTGGCGTTCGCGTACTGGATGGCAGCCTCGCGATATTTTCCTTCGGCGAAGTATTTCTCTGCGCTATCGAAATATTTCTGTTTCTTAACGTTGGGATCGCGGTTGCAGGCGGTGAACAGGGCTGGAAGCAGGCAGCAGAAAATTGTCAGGCGAACGGCAGAGGAGCGACTCATGAATTCTCCGGCAGCGGCGGCGCTAGCTGGGCACCCAAGTCCGCAGAGTTCTCCTATGATACTTCACGAGGGAAGCGGGAATGGGAAGTTCAACGGGCGCAGTAACGTCAAACAGGCTGGAAGCTGCCCTCAGGCGCTTAAGCGCAGGTCATTGGGAGTGATCTAAGCGGCACGAGTGGAACTCGTGCCCTTCCCAATCAGCGGCTATCGCGGGATGTAGTTATCGAGCAAGGGAACGATCTGGCCGGCCATGGGCATGAGGCGCTGCTGGGCTGCATCCGGGGTCTCGCCGGGAGTCATCAGACTGGAAAGGCGAACCAGGGCGCCGTCGCTGCGATTCATGCGGATGGAATCGGCGACGAGATAGTACTTGGCCCAGTATTCGCTGGCTACGCCGCGGTCATGCGCCCAATACCAATAGAGAACAATTTCGCGCGTGTCGCCTTTGGCGATGACGTAGCGATTCGCCGGAAATGGCTGGTGGCCGGCGAGGGAAAGCGTGATGCGGCGGTTCTCGACGGGCATCCAGCCGGCGCCGGGGAGGCAGTTCTTGGGCGAGTGGATGGTATCGCCGGTGCGCTGGCTGGCGAAGTAGGCGATGAAGAGATCGATGGCAGATTCGTCGGCATCGCCGCGATAGTCGCGTAAGAGAAAGTCGCCGGGACCGAGAACCGCCAGGACCTCGGGGTCGAGCGCGATGTCCGTGCCTTCGCGGTCGCCGAGAGTCGCAGGGAATGACTTCAGCGCCTGACGTGTGGGGAAAACTTCGCTGCTGGTGTGGGCGTAAAGAAATACTGCGGCGGCGGCGATCAGTGCGGCGGTGAGAAGGAATCGGATCGTGGAACGTCTCACGCCGCGCCCCTTTCTTGCTTCACTGGCCTCGATTCGGCATCTCTCCAGATCGCGCGGATCAGCGTGTGGGTGGCGTAGAGCATCAGGAGCGAGACAACGAAGATGATCCATCCCCAGGAGGCGTGGAAGTAGCCTTCGGCTTTGTCGGGATCCCAGTACTGAACCAGCAGGCCTGTGCCGATGATCCGGATACTGTTAGCGAGAATCGCAATGGGTACAGCGGCGAGCGCAAGCACCCAGCGCACCCAGAGGCGCTTTTCCGTGAGATAGCCGTAGATGATGGCGAGGGTGGCGAGCGACATCAGGGAGCGAATGCCGCTGCAGGCTTCGGCGACTTCGAGCGACATTGCCGGGAGGTGAATTACGTTTCCCTCGGCGAGGATCGGGACGCCGAACAGCGGAAGAGTGAAGGCGGCGACGCGCGAAGCGCGCAACTGCAGCGGGAAAGTGATCTGGTTGAAGATGAGGTTAGGGATGGGGATCATCAAGAGCAGGAAAGCCCAGGGGAATAAGATGGCGCGAAACCAGCGCCAACCCTGAAATAGGATCACACCTCCTGCGATCAGGACGAGCAGAGAAAGACGGGCGAGGAATAATTCAGCGCCCAGTTGGCCGACGATGAGCAGGCCGAGAGCGGAGGCGAGGATGACGAGGCCGATCCAGGCCGGTTTTGGAGCGATGCGCGCCAGACGGTCGCGCTCCTGCCAGAGGACGAATGTGGAAAACAGCGGGACGAAGAATCCGTGAGAGAAATTGGGATCATGCCACCACTGCGCGACCAGGCGGGTCAAGGTGGACCAGTAGAGTCCGAGCGCGAGGGCGGCGAGGATACTAACTTGCCAATAGGGCATCATCTCGTCAGGCAAGCTCACGTGGCGAGCGGTCGAGGGCTCAGTTTGAACTAAGTGGGCCACAATTCAAAGACATAGGACGTACAGGGGAGAACCCAAGATATGCTAAATGCGTGGGGGGCGCAATTGCGGAGTGGAGTTCATGGCCCGTGTTCTTGGATTCTTTGGAGCCACGCGCTGGCCCGCGAAGCAGGTTCCTCACCGTGCCTTTGGCATGGTTCGGAATGACATCTTTCAAACTCTTAGTGCCTCGCTGCGGCTGCTCCACGGTTCAGGATGAAAAGATCAACACATAATCAGGTGCCCCTTAAGGGTCGAAATGCTTGGGTATAAAGTGAGAAAGGTTTTTCCCACTGCCTTGTGGTACTATTCGGGGCACGGTGGTTGGCCGGCCCCGGCCCCATGTTTTCAGCGCCAAGTGGTTGAAAAGAAAAGCAAAACGATCTGTGGGATTTGCGTGCGTAGAGTGGCATTTGGAAGCCCTCGTGCTGCAATTTCTGGCAGCGTTCAGAATCGCCTGACATAATCCCCGCAGGTCCAAAGGCAACAATGAAGCAGTGTTTTCGGAGTCTGCTAGACGGCCACGGCGGAAGCATCGCTATTAATGCCGCCAGCTTCGGTCTAAGAACAAAGCTCAGGTTTGGAGAGTGCATGAAGAAAGCGATGGAACTGGCGCTGCTGGGGGTGTTGTTGGTGGCGCCGGTGTGGGCGCAAAGCGGCGACAAGCCTGCGGGGAATGATGTATTGCCGAGTTCTACCGCTCCGGCGGACTATGTTCTGGGAGCGGACGACACGCTGCACATTACCGTCTGGAAAGAGCCAGACCTGACCGAGACCGTGCCGGTGCGTCCCGACGGAAAAATCTCGATGCCGCTGCTGGGCGATGTGCCGGCAGCGGGCATGACGCCGATTGCGCTGGCGAACTCGATTACAGAGAAACTCAAGAAATATATTTCTGACCCGCGCGTGACCGTTGTAGTCACGGCGATGAACAGCCAGCGAGTCTTCGTCACCGGAGAAGTGAATCATAGCGGGCCAGTGAAGTTGCTGCCGCACATGACGGTGCTGCAGGTGCTGGCGGAAGCGGGCTTCAACCAGTTCGCGAACGTGAAAGCGGTGTATGTGCTGCGCTCGCAAAACGGGAAGCAGACGAAGCTGCCGTTCAACTACAAGGAAGTCGTGAAAGGCAATCATCCGGAGCAGAACATCGAACTGCAGCCGGGCGACACGGTCGTCGTTCCGTAAGATCAGTTTCCGTAGTATCTAGTTCCGTAAGAACGTTTCCGTAAGAAAGTTTCTGTAGGAATTGTGATGAGCAAACTGTTCAAGATTTGCGCCGCGGGCATTCTGGGATGCGCGTTGAGCGCGGCGGCGGCACAGGACAATTCCACGACGCCTTCGTCTCCCGCCTCAGGTTCCGGTCAGGAGCCGGCACAGGAACCTCAGCAGCCAGAGCAGCAGCCGGTGCAGCCGGTTCCGGCTTATGGCCAGGAAAATACTCCGCCGACGATTTCGGAGAATCCGCCGATTTCAGGGCTTGATCTGCCTTCGCTGGAGCCGCATGCTGCGCCGCTGAGTTATGTGCAGGCGGGAGCGCGAGTGAGCGAGGCGCTGGATTCGAATCCCACGAACACACTGGGCGGAGGAACCAACTTTCGCTCGGTGAGCCGCGCGCTGGGCAGCGTTACGCTGCGACGCTTGTGGAGAAATTACGACCTGGGCGTCGACTACCTGGGCGGCGTCGGCTACTACAACGTGCAGGGCGAAGGCTGGAAGAGCCTGCAGCAGATGGATCTCGAGCAGAAGATCACGTGGAAGCGCGGGCAACTTTCGCTGCGGGATAGCTTCAGTTACTTGCCGGAAGGAAATTTTGGCGGCGCCTATGGCGGGTTGGGGACACAGGGAATCGAGTCGCTCGGAACGACGGCCTTTGGCAGTTTCTGGGGCGGGTCGTCGCTGGGAACCTTGGGGCTGGCTCCGCGAATTTTGAATTTGAGCCTGGCGGAAGTGGAGCAGCGGCTGACGCCGAAATCGGCGATCACCGCGGCTGGCGGGTATACCTTCTCGCATTTTTATGGCGTCGACGATGTGACCGGAGCGTCGTTCATCGGGAGCTCGCAGGTTTCGGCGCAAACCGGATACGACCGCATTCTCACCCCCCACACGCAGATGGCGCTGGTCTACGGCTACCAGGGATTTGATTTTTCAGTCTTGGGTACAGCGTTTCATTCGCACGTGATTCAGGGCATGTACGGCCACCGGATTTCCGGGCGCATGGATTTGCTGATCGGAGCAGGGCCGCAGATTACTTTCATCGATACGATCACCGCGGGCTGCAGCGACTCGACCATCCCGCCCCTGCTCTGCACCTTCGCCGGCGACACGCTGGTGAACACGACCGACAAGAATACGAGGGTTGGCGTGGCGGCGCGGGCGCGGCTGCGCTATCAGTTCACGAGAACGTCGGTGAGCCTGAACTACGAGCGTTTCGAGACGAGCGGATCGGGATTGTTTACCGGAGCGCAGACCGACGTGATCCGGCTCGGCGCTTTTCATCCGCTCAACCGTGTCTGGACACTCTCGTTCGACTTAGGGTACTCGCACAACAGTCGAATTCAGCCGCTGACGATCCAGCAGATTGAACAATGTACCGCCACGACGCAGACCTCGCAGACGGCCTGTCCGGCAAATGATGCCAGGTCGTACAACGTAGGGTTTATCGGCGGAGGAGTTCATCGCGACTTTGGTCGCACGCTGCGCGGAAACCTGAGCTACCAGTTCAGCGAACTCGGATTCGACAGTTCGTTTTGCGTAGGGACGGGCGCGTGCGACCGGATTTCGCACCGGAACACCATCATGTTCGGATTGGACTGGACGCCGCGGCCGATCCGGATCGACTGATTTTATAGAGATCTTTTGACCAGGCCGCAGGCGCGCCCGTGGCGGCCGGAATGGAATACGACGATGATCGAGAACCGCGAACTGACGATTGACGATTACCTGGCGATGTTACGCCGGCGGGCGAAGGTGATCCTGATTCCGGCGCTGCTCGCGCCGTTGACCGCTTACATGGTCTCGTACTTCTTCCCGGCGAAATATACGTCGCAGTCGCTGGTGCTGGTGGAAGGGCAGAAGGTGCCGGAGAACATGGTGCAGCCGGTGGTCTCGCAGGATCTCACCATGCGGGTGGCGACGCTGCAGCAGCAGGTGATGAGCCAAAGCCAGTTGCAGCCGGTGGTGGAGAAGCTTTATCCGAACCTGGGGCCGGCGGGCGTGAATCGAATCATCGACAGCATTCAGGCGAATATGAACCTGGAACCGGTGGTGACGTCGCTCTCGGCGATCGGCACCAGCGCCGGAAAGCCTCCGAAGCCGGGGCAGAGCCCGGTGCCGGGTTTCTACATCAGCTATACGGCCTCCAAGGCGCGCGAGGCGCAGCAGATATGCAACGAGCTGACGACGCTGATGGTGAGCCAGAACCTGCACTCGATTCAGGACGCGGCTGCCGGGACCAGCGCTGTGCTGGGGCATGGCCTCGACGATGCGAAGCGCAATCTCGATGACATGGACGCGAAGCTGGCGGCCTTCAAGAAAGAACACGTCGGTCAGCTGCCGGATGACGAGGAAAACAATTTCAAAATCCTGACCGGATTGAATACGCAGTTGGAAGCCAATACGCAGCAGTTGAACCGGGCGCAGGCTGACAAGTCTTATGCGGAGTCGATGCTGGCGCAGCAGTTGGGAGCGTGGAAGGCGCTGCAATCGTCGACCAATCCGCAGACGCTGGAGAAGCAGTTGTCTGAGATGCAGTCGCAGCTTGTGCAACTCGAGGCGAAGTACACCGAAGACCATCCGGACGTAATCAAGCTGAAGGCCGACATTGCCGGCGTGAGGAAGAAGCTGGCGGAGATCAACAATGCTCCGGCCGATGCGTCGCAGGGGACGGACGAAAAGGCTTCGGCGATGGAGCCGGCGGAGATCCGGCAGCTGCGATTGCAGATTCACCAGTACGGCGAGCTGATTGCCGCTGCCACGCGCGACCAGAAGCGCCTGCAGACCGAGATTGCGACCTACCAGAGCAGAGTCTCGCTGAGCCCGGCGGTGGAAGAGCAATACAAGGAACTCACGCGCGATTACAGCATCGCATTGAAGGGTTATCAGGATCTGCTTGCCAAGAAGAATACTGCCGACCTGACGGTAAAGATGAACAACCAGGAAGAAGGCGAGCGCATGTTCCCGTTGAATCCTGCGAACCTGCCGGATTCGCCGAGCTTCCCGAACCGGTTGTTCTTTGCTGGCGGTGGATTGGGAGCCGGCCTGGGATTTGGACTGGCGCTAGCGCTGTGGATGGAGTTCCGGGACAAATCGATCCGGAACGAGGCCGATGCAGAAGCTGCGCTGGACCTTCCGATGCTGGTTTCGGTGCCGTGGCTTGGCGCCGAGGAAGAGGCGAAGAACGGGTTCTGGCACAGGGACCACAAGCCAGATCTGGAGAAGGACGCGCTGAAGATATAGTTCGGCGGCGAATCGGATTATGTACAAAGAATTTTTTGGACTGCGAGCCAACCCGTTCAATGTGAATCCGGACCCGCGCTTTCTGTTCCTGACGCGGCACACGGAAGAGGCACTGGCGTGCCTGACCTATGGAATCCAAAGCCGCAAAGGATTCGTGCTGCTGACGGGAGAGGTTGGAACCGGCAAGACCACGCTCATCAACAAGTTGCTCGAGTGGTTGCGGCTGCAGCAGGTGGCGACGGCATTCGTCTTCAATTCGCGGATGAATGTGCCGCAGTTCCTCGATTACATGATGGCGGACTTCGGCATCCCTTGCGATTCGAAGGCCAAGAGCCAGATTCTGCTGCGTCTCTACAACTGGCTTCTCGACCGCTACCGGGCGGGGGAAACCGCGGTGCTCATCGTGGATGAGGCGCAAAACCTTTCGGATGAGGTGCTCGAAGAGATTCGGCTGTTGACGAACCTGGAGACGTTTACCGAAAAACTGCTGCAAATTGTTCTGGTCGGGCAGCCGGAGCTCGAGCAGAAACTCAAACAGCCGCAGTTGCGACAACTGCGGCAGCGGCTGACGCTGCGGGCCAGAACGCACGCGCTCACGCTCGATGAAACCAAGGCCTACATACAACAGCGGCTGCGCATTGCAGGATCGAATGGCCAGCAGATTTTCGAGCCCGAGGCGGTGCTTTCCATTCACCTGTATTCCTCCGGCATTCCGCGCGTGATCAACCTGCTGTGCGAGCACTGCCTGGTCAGCGCGTTTGTGGATCAGCAGAAGCTGATCGGCCCGGCAACGGTGGATGCCGTGGCGAGAGATTTCGATCTGGTGGACCGCAACGTTCCCGCGTCCATCAATGCGACTGGTCCCGCTAGCGGAACCGACCGGATCGATTTGGCGGAGACTCTGCGCTCGCTGGCTACGTTAGCAGACCGTTTACGTCAGGAAGATAAAGATCTCCCTAACGAAAGGAAACTATGAGCCGAATTCACGAAGCGTTGAAGCGAGCCGAGCAGGAACGGGCTGCGGTCCAGGGAGGCGCGGCGGAGAGTGGATTGCCTCCGGCGGCGGAGGTTTCTGTGTTTCCGCAACCGGCTGACGCGGCGGGAGCGCCGGCGAATGCGGCCTTTGGCGGAACGTACAGCCTGGATGCGTTGCTTTCGCGATGTCCGCAGATGGAGTGGAAGCCCGACTTGAAAACGATGCTGTTCATGAACGGAAACGACAGCGCCAGAGGGACTGAAGAGTATCGAACGCTGCGCTCGCGGCTGTATCACCTGCGGGAAAAGATGCCGCTGAAAAGTTTGCTGATCACCAGCGCGCTGCCCAAAGAGGGCAAGTCATTCACGGCATCGAACCTGGCGCAGGTCATGGTTCGCCAGCACGGGCGGCGAGTGTTGCTGATCGATGCCGACCTGCGCGGACCGCGATTGCACCAGATGCTGGGAACGACTTCGGGACCCGGGCTTTCCGATTACCTGCAGGGAAGGAACGACGAATTCTCGGCCATGCAACATGGGTCGATGGAAAATCTATTTTTCATTCCGAGCGGAAGCGGGATCGAGGACCCGGCGGAACTGGTGGGCAATGGGCGGATGAAGATGCTGATGCAGAGGCTGGAGCCGCTTTTCGATTGGATCATCGTCGACTCCCCGCCGGCGATTCCGGTTTCCGATGCCAGCGTGCTGGCCAAGTTCTGTGATGGCGTGCTGATGGTGGTGCGGTCGGATGTGACTCCGGCAGACGTGGCCCGCAGAGCCCGCCAGGAGTTTCCGGAGCAGTCCCTCGTCGGGGTGGTCTTGAACGGCACCAACGCCGAAAGCGCGTCGTACGAGCGCTATTACTACGAGGCCTACGATAGAAACGGCAGTACGGCCAGAACCTAGGGGGGGAAGTGATTCGGCTCTTCAACGTCTACTACCCGGTGCGGACCCTGGTGTTGTTGTTTGGGGAGGCGTTGGTGATTGGGTTGTCGTTTGTGCTGGGAATTTTGTGGAATGTGGAAAGCCTTCTCCGCCTGAACAATCTCCTGTTCATTGAAGGCGGAATTCTGAAAATTGTGGCGCTGACGGGCGTCGTTCTTATTTTCTCCCATGGATTCGATCTGTACGATTCGTCGCGGTTCGGGGTGAAGTTCGAGCTCGCGTTTCGCATCCTGTCTGTGGCGGGCTTGTTGGCGCTGGTTCTGAGCGCTGTGATGTATGTCGCGCCTGACCTGCTTCCTGGCAAGGGTTCAGCGTTGTACGGCGTAATGGTCCTGGTGGTTGCGTTGTTCGGCTGGCGGTGGGCTTACGGGTGGTTGGTGCGCCAGTCGCTGTTTCGCGAGCGTGTGTACGTGCTCGGCACCGGCGAGCGCGCGCAACGTGTTGTTAACGGGCTGCGGCGGAAATGGCTGGGCATAGAAGTTGCGGGCTGGACCGGAAACATTCAGGGTGCCCTCACGCGCGAAGCGGTGGCAGCCGATCTCATGGAACTGGCGCAGGATCGCGGGATTCACCGCGTGATCGTTGCCATGCCGGACCGCCGTGGCACGCTTCCACTCGAAGAATTGCTGATGTTGCGATTGCACGGAGTAAAGGTCGAGGAAGCGACTTCGTGGCTGGAAAAAATCTCGGGGAAGATTGAAGTGGAGCAGTTGTATCCGAGCTGGCTGATTTTTACCGAGGGCTTCCGCCACAGTTCGTTCAACCGCTTCTTGCATCGCGTGTTGAATTTCACGGTTGCGCTGATCGGCACGGTAGTTTCGATTCCGCTGGTGCCGCTGGTTGCGTTGGCGGTGAAGCTGGGATCTCCCGGACCAATTTTTCACCGACAGATCCGCGTAGGACGGGCGGACACGAGGTTTTATTGCTACAAGTTCCGTACCATGCGGCAGGATGCGGAAGCAGACACGGGCGCGACCTGGGCGACGGACAACGATCCGCGGATTACGCGCGTCGGGAGGTTCTTGCGAGCCTCGCGGCTGGATGAGATTCCACAGCTCTGGTGCGTACTGAAGGGCGACATGAATTTTGTTGGGCCGCGCCCGGAGCGTCCGGAGTTTGTGGAATGGCTGAGCCAAGAGATTCCTTACTACGGCGTGCGCCACACGGTGCCGCCGGGAATCACCGGCTGGGCGCAGGTGCAATACAAATATGGCAACACGCTCGAAGACGCCCGTGAAAAGCTGCAATACGACCTGTTCTATATCAAGAATGCCAGCCTGGGTCTCGATTCCTGGATTGTCTTCCAAACCATAAAAATCGTTCTGCTGGGGCGAGGCGCACGGTGATCTGGGTCTTCTGGATCTCGGCGGGACTGATTGTCTACACCTACGCGGGATACGCGTGCTGGCTGTGGTTGCGCAGATTGTGGCGGTTTCGCCCAGTAAAGCGAGCTTCGATGACTCCTGCGATCTCGATCGCGATGGTAGTGCGCGACGAGGAGCGGACTCTGGAGGAGAAACTGCGGAACCTGATGGAGCTCGATTATCCGGCGGGGCGCTGTCAGATCGTCGTGGTTTCCGACGGATCGACGGATGGGACCGAGGAGATTTTGCGCAGGTATGCGAGCGATGCGCGCGTGCACGCGATATTGAATCAGCTTGGGAGAGGCAAGGCTGCAGGGTTGAATGACGCCGTGGAAATGGCGAGCGGGGAGATTGTGGTTTTCACCGACGCGCGCCAGAAGATCGAGGCTGGAGCCGTGCGCTTGCTGGTGGAAAACTTCGCGGACGCTGAAGTGGGATGCGCCAGCGGCGAACTCATGCTGGGGGATATCCCGCAAGGCGAGACTAACCAGGGACTGGGTTTGTACTGGCGGATTGAGAAAAAGGTTCGCGAACTGGAATCGGAAACGGGCTCGGTAGTCGGTGCGACGGGCGCACTGTATGCCGTTCGGCGCGAATTGCTGACCGAGGTTCCTACCGGAACGATTCTCGACGATGTGTTCTTGCCCATGCAGGTGGTGCGGCAAGGCAAGCGCGTGGTGTTCGACGAGCGGGCGAGGGCGTGGGACAAGCCCGACCTGGGCGCGGAGCGGGAGTTCTCGCGCAAGGTGCGGACGCTGAGCGGGAATTATCAGCTGCTGCAGTTGGCGCCGTGGCTGTTGAGCGGGAAGAATCCAATCCGTTTTGAGCTGGTCAGCCACAAACTCTTGCGGCTGGCGGTCCCGGTGGCCTTGGCCGCGCTACTGCTGGCGTCCATTTTCTTGAGTGGTCCTTTCTACCGGACGGCGCTGGCCTTGCAGACGGTACTGTATCTGTTGAGCGCGCTTGCCTTCGCCCGATTGGTGAAACGCGGAGTGCTGGCGCGGCTGGCCGACGTATCGGGAACCTTTGTGCTGCTCAATGGGGCGGCGCTGGTGGCTCTGTTCAACTTTGTCTCGGGGAGACGGGCAGCATGGACGCGGTGAAGATCCAGGAAGTGGATGAACAGATCGCGTCCGCTCCGTCGCCGCGCCCAACGAGAACTCTCACTCGCTGGGCGTTGCTGCTGGGAGCGATTGCACTGGTGTGCGGCATCGCCTGCCGGAATATTCGCAAAGGCGAATTCGACTACTACGTCGACGAGGCGCAGCATGCGGTGACCGGATTGTTCGTCGCCGACGCGTTGCACGACCTGCCGTTGCGGCATCCGGTCGAGTATGCCTATCGATACTATGCGCAATATCCGGCGGTCGCGATTCTGCACTGGCCGCCGCTGTTTTATATTTTCGAAGGAATCAGCTTCCTGTTGTTCGGCGCGTCTGCGGTGTCGGCACGGCTGACGGTTGTGTTTTTTGAGATTGTGTTGCTCTACCAGTTTTTTTTGCTGGTCGAAGAACTGCAGGATTCCTACACCGCAGCGATCAGCACCGCAGTGCTCGGGCTTCTTCCGGTTGTGGTGCTTTTCGAGAAGACGGTAATGCTGGAGATTCCGTCGCTGGCGCTGGCCGTGGGCGCGATACGGCACTGGATTCGCTATCTGGATCGCGGAGAGCGGAAATCGCTTTATTTTTTTGGCTTGTGGCTGAGCGCGGCGCTGTTGTGCAAGCAGACGAGTGTATTCCTGATTGCCTTTTGCGCGCTGACGTTGCTGGTCACGCGCAAGTGGAAACTCATCTGGCGCCGGGAAGCGCTGGTGGTGGCGGGCATGATCGCTGCGCTGGCCGGGCCATTTCTGTTCTTGATGCTGGTGCTGCAGGGAAAGGCGATGGCCAGCGATTTGGGATCGCGGCGCATGAGCGGATGGGAGCAGGTTAGCTACTATGCGTCGTCGATGCCGAATTCGTTTTCTCCGCTGATGTTTGCGCTGGCGGCGCTGGGCTTTGTGCTGGCTTGGCGGTGGAGCAGGCGGGAGCAATCGGTGGTGATGGCCTGCTGGATTCTAGCGGGTTACATCACGTTCTCGTTTTTTGGGCAGAAGGATTTCCGCTTCGCCATCTATTGGTTCCCGCCCCTGGTGTACTTTGCCGTCGGGTTGCTGACGCAGTTTTTTCGGGCGCCGCGGCTGCGCGTGGCGATGCGCGCAGTTGCGGGATGCCTGGTGTTGATATTGTCGCTTTCGGCGTGGGGTCAGCAGCGGCCTTACATTTCGGGCTATGAAGATGTGGCTTCGGTGCTGGTGAACCAGTATCACGCGGGCGTGGTTTTATTTGACGGAAGGGTTCCTGGTAATTTCGTATTTTTTATGCGGTCGCTCGATCCGAAGCGGCATTTCCTGGTGCTGCGCAAGCTGCTGTACGCCGATGACATTCGACCGGGCGTCAACAGCGAGGAGTTGTTGCACGGACGCGACGAGTTGATGGATGCATTCCGCCGGGACGGCATCCGCTTTGTCGTTGTTTCGGAGAAAGCGCCCATGCGGTTCGAAGTTCAGCGCACTTTGCGGGAGCAGCTGAATACTGAACAGTTTCAGCTGCTGGGAAGGTTTCCGATTTCGACGAACGATCCGAGCTGGAAGGGCGAGAACCTGCTCCTCTACGAAAACAAGCAGTGGACGCCACCGAGCGATAAGATGCTGCGGATTCGTATGCTGACGTTGCCGAAAGATATTGTGGTCCCGTTCGAGCAATTTGAGGTGCAACAAGGGCAGTAGCAGCGAGGAGCCTGCTTCGAAACGTTATGGCGGTACAGAGCACATGGGAGAGCCCTGAGAGTCCGGCGCGGCCGGCGTGGTGGAAGTCGCGCAGCGAGACGATGAAGGCCTTGCAGCGGCGCCCGTTCGTCTACACGGCGCTGGTGATCTTCTTTTGTCTCTATTACTACCGGCCAGAGGATTTCATTCGCCCGCTGGCCTATATCCCGATGGCCAGGATTGTCGGCGTTATCGCATTCGTCGCGCTTATTTTCGGCATCATGGGCGGCGGAGGCAAGTTGAAAATTCCGTTGGGAATCAAGTTCTTGTGGCTGCTTCTGCTGCAGATGACCATGGCGATCCCGCTGGCGATGTGGAAAGGCGGAGCGTTCGCGACGGTATATGGCAAGTTTGCCAAGGGCGTGGTTGTCGCCATGCTGATCAGCATGACCGTGGTGACGCTGAAGGAATTGCGCAAGTTGTTGTGGATTCAGGTGAGCGCGGTTGCTTTGGTGACCTTCTTTTCGATTGCGACCCGGCACTACAACCCGGGTGGAAGGCTATCAGGGATCCAGGAGAGTATTCTCTCCAACCCCAACGATCTGGCGATCAATATCGCCATCAGTTTCCCGCTCTGCCTGGCGTTCATGCTGCATGCCAAGGGATTCAGGAAAACCTGGTGGGCGCTGGGCTTGGCGTTCATGGGTATCGGCGTGGTCTTGACCGCGTCGCGCAGCGGATTGCTGGCGCTCGTCATCATCATCATGATCTGCATCTGGGAATACGGCATAAAAGGGAAGCGGCGTTACCTAGTGGTGTCGACGATCGTGATCTCGATCGTGGGGTTCGGGCTGGCGCTTTCCAGTTCCTACTATCGCGCGCGGGTGGAAAGTATTTTCCTCGGTAACGTCGAAGGTTCGGGCGATAAAGGTTCGCTGGAGGCGCGGAAGGAGTTGCTGATAAAAAGCGCGGTGGTCGCGCTGACAAATCCGGTTTTCGGCGTAGGACCGGGCTGCTTTCCGCTTGTGGACAAGGGCTGGCACGTAGCCCACAACGCCTACACAGAAATTGCCGCCGAATCGGGCTTGCCCGCGCTGGCTTTGTTCCTGTTGTCGATATGGGCGGCATTCAAGAATATTTCGTTCATTCGCAAATCCCGACAGTACGAAGACGATCCCGAGTTCAAGCTGCTGACGCAGGCGCTATGGGCGGGGCTGGTGGGATACTTGGCGGGTTCGGCTTTTGCGTCGACCGAGTACAATCTCTATCCGTATTTCATGATCGGTTACACTTGCGCCATGGTGAGGATCGTCGGCGTCCCTTCCGCCGCGGATCAGAAGGTCAAAGATCCCGGTGTGCGAGAGCCCCGCTTCGCTGACCGCAGCAGACCTCACATGCAGTGGAGTAGATAGGCGTGCGCCGGACGACGGCGCGGTATTCATCGTGTCTGGTTTGAGATTTTCATGAGCATTCCGGGAGGGAACGAAGTCGTGGACGCGGTGTCCGAACAGGTTCTGGCGATGTTGCGCTGCTTGGATTGCCGCGCTGGTCTGGATAGGTACGCCGATGGCCTGGTTTGCGCAACCTGCGGCCAGAAATACCCCGCCGTGAACGGCGTGATCCGGTTTGTGGATCAGCAGCACTATGCAGGGAGTTTTGGTTTTCAGTGGCAGGTGCATGCGCGGACGCAGCTCGATACGGCAGAGAGCAAGCGATCGGAACAGGCATTTCGCCAGCGCACGGGATTTTGCCCGGAGGATCTTGCGGGGAAGTTCGTCCTCGACGTCGGATGCGGCATGGGCCGATTTGCGGATGTGGCTTGCCGCTGGGGCGCGCGCGTGGTCGGAATCGACCTGAGCCTGGCGGCGGAAGTTGCGGCGCGAAATCTCGCCGGCAAGGAAGCGACAATATTCCAGGCGGACGTGTTCCGCTTGCCGTTTGCCGAGCACAGCTTCGACTTTATCTACAGCATTGGGGTGCTTCACCATACGCCGGACTGCGAGCGTGCCTTCAAGATGCTGCCCGGTTTGCTGAAGCCGGGCGGTCGGATCGCGATCTGGCTGTACAGCAAGTACAACGCCTGGTATCGCATGAGCGACATCTACCGCAAGGTTACGCGGCGCATGCCGAGCCGCATGTTGTACACGCTGTGCTATGGCGTGGTTCCGCTGTACGGGATTCACCAGGTGCTGCGAAAGATTCCTCTCGTGGGTCGGGCCGCGAGCGGAGCGCTGGCGTATGCGATTCCGATGGCGTTTCATCCTGACCGCAAGTGGCGCATTCTCGACACATTTGATTGGTATTCGCCGTGGTATCAGTCGAAACATTCGTATGAAGAAGTGTTTCGCTGGTTCGAAAGTTGCGGCTTGGAAGATTTGCGCGTAATCGAGCAGCCCATCGCCGTGCAGGGACGGCGGCCGCTCCTGAATGTGAAGCCGACCGCGACGCATCAACCGGATGAGGTCAGCCAGTGTGCGGGATAGCGGGAATTGTAGAGCCTCGCGGGGATTCGATCGATGCCGGCATCGTGCATCGCATGTGCCAGACGATCGTGCACCGCGGTCCGGACGACGAAGGAATTTATGCCCGGGGAGCGGTTGGGCTGGGGATGCGGCGGTTGAGCATCATCGATCTGGCAGGCGGCCACCAGCCGATTCATAACGAAGATGAAACCGTCTGGGTGGTGTATAACGGCGAGATCTATAACTTCCTCGAGCTTCGCCGGGAGCTTGAAGCGCGCGGTCACAAGTTCTATACCCACTGCGACACTGAAGTGATCGTTCATCTCTACGAAGAGAAGGGCGCAGACTGCGTGCAGAAGTTGCGCGGCATGTTCGCGATTGCACTGTATGATCAGCGGCGCGACTGCTTGCTGCTGGCCCGAGACCGTCTGGGAAAAAAGCCGCTGCACTATGCCATGCATAATGGCAGGCTCCTGTTTGGTTCTGAGATCAAAGCGATTCTGGCGGCTGAGCCGGATTTCGCAGAGATCGATTCGGAAGGGCTGCTGAAATATTTTTATTTTGGATACATCGCGGATCCGCTGACCGCCTTTCAGAAAATTCGCAAATTGCCGCCCGGATGGCTGCTGGAATTTGCCGGTGGGAAGATTGACATACGTCAATATTGGGATCTGCCCAGATATGGCACGCATCCTCCGGCCTCTGAAGAAGAGCTCTTGCAGGAATTTGAGAAGCGACTGCAGGACGCGGTGAAGATTCGGCTGATCAGCGATGTACCTCTCGGGGCGCTGTTGAGTGGAGGAGTAGATTCGTCGGTGGTTGTGGCGCTGATGGCGCGGGCGAGCGGTTCACCGGTGAAGACGTTTTCAATCGGGTTTCGCAATGAGCAGTTTGACGAGACGCGTTACGCCCGCATCGTCGCGGAAAAGTTTGGCACCGATCATCACGAACTCGTCGTGGAGCCCGACATTGGGCAGACGCTCGGGTTCCTCTCTGAAATGCTGGAAGAGCCCTTTGGAGACTCATCGATGATCCCGACTTATCATGTTTGCCGCATGGCACGGCAGCATGTTACGGTCGCGCTTTCGGGTGACGGCGGAGACGAATTGTTTGCTGGATACGATCGCTACTCGCTGGCGATGAACCGGCACAATCTGACTTGGGTGCCGAAGGCGGCGGCGAAAGTTTACCGGCGTCACGTGCATCCGCGCGTCCCATCGGGGATGTATGGGCGCAACCGCGCGTGGAATGCGCTCCTCTCGACGCGTGATCGATATCTGGATGATGTTTCGTATTTGCCGGCCTTGCATCGCGAGCGAAACATATTTTCCGACGAGTTTCTGGCGGCAGCGGCCCGTCTGCCGGATCCCCTGCTCCAGTTTCAGAACTACTACGATCAGGCTCCTGCGAGCGACACGCTGAGCCGAATGATGTTTCTCGACGTAAAGACATACCTGGCCGGCGATATTCTCACCAAGGTCGACCGGATGAGCATGGCGACATCGCTGGAAGTGCGCGTGCCGCTACTGGATCAGGTATTTGTGGAATGGGCGGCATCGTTGCCTTTGGAATGGAAGTTTCGGAACGGCACGCGCAAATACCTGCTGAAAAGGCTGGCTGAGCGCGTGGGGATTCCATGCGAAGTTTTGCATCGCAAGAAGCAAGGCTTTCAACTGCCGCTCGTGGACTGGATGCGAAAGGAACTCAAGGAACAATTGCTGTCGGTGCTCGTCGAGCCGCGCACCTTGCAGCGAGGATACTTCCGGCCGGAAGCGGTGCGATCGCTGTTGAGAGAACACATGAGCGGGCGGCGGAATCGTTCAGGAATCCTGTGGCGCATGCTGGTTCTGGAACTCTGGCACCGAAACTTTCTTGAAGCTGGAGTGCTCCGTTCATCCGGTACCGCGTCTCGCCCCACAATTCCGCAGTGTACGGCGCTGAGGGGCACGCCACCGAGCGTCGTCCAGTAGCGATGCCGCGGTAGTCACGCCGCAATAGCCATGCCGGCCCTTCACGAACAACACGCCGCAGAACGTCGAGCGGGCGAGAGCCGAAGCACGGCGCCGGTGTTTGTTGTGGGATGTCCTCGTTCCGGGACCACTTATCTCTATCACGTACTGCTTTCCGCCGGGAATTTTGCGATCTATCGCGCGGAGTCGGAAGTCTTCCATCTTTTGGAGCCGCGCTTCGGCGACCTTGGCCGGGCTGCAAACAAGAAGCGTTTGTTGGCGGAGTGGTTCCGTTCTCGCCTGTTTACGGCAACGGGGCTGGAACGGCAGCTGCTCGAAGACAAAATCATGCGGGAGTGCGCGAACGCGGGAGACTTTCTGCGCATCGTGATGGAAGAAACGGCGCGACATCAGGGAGTGCGGCGCTGGGCGGATTGCACGCCCGATCACGCTCTCTACCTTCCGCGCATCAAGGCGACGATTCCGAATGCTCTCGTGATCCACATCATTCGCGATGGCAGGGATGTGGCGCTCTCAATGGAAAAACAGGGATGGCCCAAGCAGTTGCCATGGGATCGTGTGCGACGTGCGCTGGCCGGAGCCGTGTATTGGGAGTGGATGACGCAGCGGGGGCGGCGGGATGGAGCGAAGCTGGACGCGGATTATATCGAGGTGCGATACGAAGAGCTCGTGGAGCAGCCGCGCAAGGTTCTCAAAGAGTTGAGCGGTTTTGTTGGACAGGAACTGGACTACGATGAGATCCAGCGAGTGGCGATTGGTTCTGTCGGCCGGCCAAACACTTCTTTCAAGGAAGAAGGCGGTGGATTTTCGCCGGTAGGAAGATGGAAAAAGGCTGGGGCTGGGGAAGTAGCGCAACTCGAACAACTCGTCGGTCCGTATTTGCGCAAATTGGGATATGAATGCCTGAGTTCCGAGCCAACCGTCAAAGCATTGGCTTTTCGCAGGCAATACCGCGCGTATTTCGAAAGCAAGTTCTTGTTGAGAGCGAAAACGCCGCTTGGACGGCTGCTGGTGACCCGCGATCTTTCGCGGGTTTAGCTACGAATCTATTTCAATTCGCTGCAGCGTTGAAGCTCGCAATTGTTGCGCGCAAAACGTCTTCGAAAGCCGAAGTAATTTTGGACCAATCGTAGCGGGCGGCCAATGTTGCGGCAGCTTCCTCGTAGCGCCGGCGCAGCCCGGAATCGCGAATTATCTGAAGTATCGATTCGGCAAACAGAGCCGGAGTATCCGCGATGACCAGGTCGCGCCCCGGGACTACGTCGAGGCCCTCGGCTCCGATCGTCGTGGAAATGACGGCTTTACCCATCGCCATTGCCTCGAAAATCTTCAAGCGTGTTCCGCCACCGATGCGCAATGGGACGATCACAACCGTGGCGTCACGCAAGTAGTCGGCGACCGATGGCACCATACCCGTGACTTCCACCGAGGCGCTGGCCAGGTGCCGGACTCGTGCATGCGGCTTGCGACCCACGATCTGGAATCGCGCATTGGGAAAAGCCTGCAGAATCGTCGGCCAAACCTGGCGGCAGAAATATTCCACGGCGTCGATGTTGGGCTCCCAGTCCATGGAGCCGGTGAAGGTGACGATGGGAGGATCGGAGGTGGCCGGCGGTGCGACGTGGTATAGCTCCGTATCGACACCGGTCGGAACTACCGTAATTGGTCGATGCGAATCGAGCTTTAGCATTTCTTGGCGATCACGCTCCGAGACAGCGATGATGTGATGGAAACGTTGCAAAGTCTGTTTTTCATAGCGCGCCATCTTCGCGGCTTCCACACGATACGAAAGCCTGCGGATTGCTTTGGTTTCGGTTTCGGCCATGCGCTGCCAGAGAACGGTTTCAACGTTGTGCTGGAAGAGCACGGAGGGCACAGCAAGCTGTGGCGGAAAGTTAAGCGAAGCGGAAAGAAAATCGCAGATGGCAACGTCGAATTTTTTCTCACCCAGCCATTGAGCGATCGTTCGCTGAACCGCAGAATTCGTGAACTTTCGTACCGCGTAGGGCGCTTGCGAAAGAATGCGCCAGAGATAGTCGAGAGTCAGACTGAATGTTCCGTCGGGCGAGCTGGTCGAGATGGTGTGGGCTCCCGGCAGCCTTTTCTCTAATGCAGCTTCATATTCGTGATCACGGTGGCCGCCATAGTAGGAGAGCAGGACAACTTGATGGGTGCTCGCCAGATGACGGAGAATGTTGAACGAACGAATCTTCCCTCCGGTATCGACCGGCAACAACTTGCCTGCCTTGACCCAAACAATCTTCATTCCCGATCGATTACCAGCATATTCCCTCGTACGAGTTGCTTCCCGAGGGGCGCCGTGATTTTTCCAGGTTCACGAGGTCGACCACGATCTGTTCCGGCCGTAATGCCGCGTCCAGGGTTGCCCGATCGATGCCGCGAGTTGCGAGGATGACGACTTCTGCAGTCGAGAGAGCATCGCTGAGATTCGGTTTGAGCAGTCCGCCAATGTGGGGAATCACTTCCTCGATGTAGCGGCGGTTTGATCCGACGAGGCGACCGAGCGAAACGTTGTCGTCCCACACTGCGACCTCGCACCCCTCGCCGATCAGGTGTTTGACCAGTTGTACCTGCGGGCTTTCGCGCAAATCGTCGGTTGCGGCTTTGAAGCTGAGGCCGAGTACTGCAATTTTCTTCTTGCCGGAAGCGAGGACCATCGAGATGGCACGATCCAGATGTGTTTGATTGCTGCGCAGGATCGATTCAAAGAGCGGCAGTTCGAGGTCGAGCTCCTTGGCGCGATAGTTGAGCGCGCGGACATCCTTCGGAAGACACGAGCCTCCGAAGGCGAAGCCGGGCTTGAGATACGTGGGGGATATATTGAGCTTGTTGTCGGCGGAAAACATTTCGACGACCGATTCGGCGTCGACCGCCATGGCCTTGGCGAGCGTGCCCATTTCGTTGGCGAACGAAACCTTCACGGCATGCCACGCGTTGCAGACATATTTCACCATTTCGGCGGAGCGAAACGATGTTTCGAAAATACGGCCCGGCGCCCATGAATAATGCTCGCGCAGGATGCGGCTGTGTTCGGCAACCGCTGCGCCGATAACCGTCATAGAGGGTTCGAGAAAATCTACAACCGCAGTGCCTTCGCGCATGAACTCTGGATTGACGCAGACTCCAAAATCTTTGCCCAGGCGCTTGCCGCTGGCCTTTTCCAGTGCCGGAACTACCAGCAACTCGGCTGTGCCCGGCAGGACAGTGCTGCGCAAAACGACAAGGTGTGATTGTTGTTTGCGCTTGAGAATCTCTCCGATCTCGCGGCAGACGGGTTCGATATGCCCAAGATCAAGTCGCCCGTTGCGCAGGCTGGGCGTGCCGACGCAGAGGAAGCTGATATCCGTGCTCAAAACAGCCGCTGTGGAATCGCTGGTAGCGCGCAGGCGGCCGGCTCCATGCGATGCCGTAATCAGTTCGCTCAGGCCCGGCTCGACGATGGGACTCTTTCCTGAATCGAGAGCCGAAACTTTGTCTGGGCTGAGATCTACCCCGACGACTTCATGGCCTCGGTTGGCCAGACACGCAGCTGTAACAGTGCCGACGTATCCTAAACCGAAGATGCTGATTCGACTCATGCGCTACGCGTTACCTGAGAAACGAAGCTAGCGTACGGGAATATCTTGGGGACATCCGAGTCAGCCTTTAATTGCAAAAATTTGCGATTTTTTTGAGCGGGACTGAAGAGCAAGTGGCGCGAGGCGCTAGACTGCAATGAATTCCTACAGGATAAAATCTTAGCACGAAATGAAGAGGGGAATCCCAGAATGGAGAAGGCTTGCCCATCGCCTTCGTGCCATGAGCCCGGGTGAGCTTGTGGACCGGGTACGCCAGCGCGCTATGGCGCGTCTGGATGCGCTGCGTTGCAGCTCTGGCGTCGGTTTTGAGCCGCGCCTGAGTGACTCCACTGCGGCCCAGCCAAATTTCTTTTTTGCTCCGGACAACGTTGCAGATTTGTGCAGAGAGCTGCGAACTCGGTTCCCACAACAGGCGCGGGAAATCATAAGCCGGGCTGAGAGGATATGCCTGCACCGTTTTGATTTGCTGGGCTACAAGGAATTGGACTATGGAAAAGAGATTGACTGGCATGCAGATCGCGTTCACAACAAGCGAGCTCCGCGCAAGCCGTGGTTTGAGATTCGCTATCTCGACTTCGATGACGTCGGGGACAGCAAGGTTACATGGGAACTGAGCCGCCACCAGCATCTGGTAACGCTGGCAAAAGCGTACCGGCTGAGCGGCGAGGAGAAGTTTGCTGCTGAGCTCTTGTACCAGTGGAATCACTGGCATCAGGAGAATCCGTATCCGATCGGCATTAACTGGGCGAGCAGTCTGGAGGTCGCGTTCCGCAGCCTCTCCTGGCTTTGGATGTATGCCCTGATGTCGGGATCGAGCGCTCTGCCAGTTGGGTTTCGTGCCGAGATGAACCGGCACTTGGGCGTCTCGGCTCGCCATATTGAGACTTATCTTTCTACTTATTTTTCCCCAAACACGCATTTGCTGGGCGAAGGCGTCGCGTTGTTTTTCGTGAGCACGCTGTGCCCGGAGTTGCCCGGTGCAGGGCGTTGGCAGCGAAAAGGTTGGTCGATTGTGGTGAACGAGGCGCGACGTCAGGTGCGCACGGACGGACTGCACTTCGAACGTTCCACGTACTATCACGTTTATGCGCTGGATTTTTTTCTGCACACCGCTCTACTGGCCTTGCGAAATAGGATTGCGGTGCCCGCTGAATTCGAGAAAACTATCGAGCGCATGCTTGAGGTCCTTTGCGTATTGGGGCGAACCGGGCCCATTCCTCGTCTGGGCGACGACGACGGAGGCAGGTTGTTCGATCCGAAACGCAATAGAGTCGAGCATCTGACGGATCCGCTGGCGACGGGGGCTGTGCTCTTCGGCAGAGGAGATTTCAAGAGCGCTTGTGGCGGTCTCACGGAAGAATCTCTTTGGCTGCTTGGAAGCGAAGGCGCGGCTGAATTCGACAAGCTGCAGGTGAAGCGTGATGCGGCGGTTTCGACAGCGTATCAGCCCAGTGGCCTGTACATTTTGGCGAATAAAGTTCACGAGGCACAGCTGGTCATAGACTCCGGGCCGCAGGGCACTGACAGCGGCGGTCATGGTCATGCTGACGCACTCAGCATCACCGTCAGTGCGTGTGGCAAGCCGCTACTCATCGATTCGGGTACGTATGAGTATGTTGGCAATGAGCGCGATCGATTTCGCGGCACCAAATCGCACAACACGCTGGTTGTGGATGGAGTCGATCAGGCCGAGCCCGTGGGCCCGTTTCGCTGGGAGCGGTTACCTCGCGTGCAAGCGGAAGGATGGATCACGGGGGAGAACTTCGATCTATTTGTGGGTAGTCATGATGGGTACAGGCGATTGGCTGAGCCGGTTGTGCATCGCCGATTTGTGTTTTCAAACAGGTCCAACTTCTGGCTTGTGCGCGATCTGGCGATTGGAAAGGGACAACATCAACTCGATTTGTATTGGCATGTCGCACCAGCGGAATCGCCGTTGGAGAAGAGCGGGACGACATTCCGCTGCAAAGATGTCGGTTTGTCGATCTTGGTTGAAGAGAATCATGGGTGGTCCGAGGAAGTTACACAAGAGAATTGCTCGCCAGTATATGGCTGCAAGGAGCGCCACAACGTGCTGCATTTCAGAACGAACGCCACCTTGCCGGGAGAGTTCGTGAGCTTGCTGATTCCGGGGGCAGTGGGGGAGACGGAAGCACGCACTGTTAAGCGAATCTCTACCGGTGCGGCCGGTGAGCCCTCGGTTTACCGGTACAAATCGAACGCAGAAGAACATTTAATGATTTTCGGCGACGGCAAGGCGTGGCAGTATCTCGAATGGAGAGCCGATGCCGAAGTTTTGTATTGGCGAGAGACGGAGGATGAGTCGCGCTGCACGCTGATCGTGTGCAACGGCCGCAGAGTTGAATTTGGGGCAAAAGAGATCGTGAGTTCACCGAATCGTTTCTTGCGCTGTGAAATAGTGCAGGCCGCGGAGCAGGTCAGCATAGTCGCCTCCGACGGTCAAGTACGAGTTGATGAAAAAGAGTTCAGCAAGGTCGCCGCTGCTCTTCGCGGGCGGATCGGCCGACTTCCTGAAGTCTCCGGTTAGAACTTTCGAAAAGGCGCTTATGCCAAGAAACAAAGCCCCGGTGTTCGTAGTCGGATGTCCGCGGTCGGGGACAACTCTGCTGTACAACATGCTGCTCTCTTCCGGTGACTTTGCCGTGTATCTTGCCGAGTCGAATGTATTCAATTTGCTGGATCCGCGATTTGGCGATCTAGGAGTAGAGGCAAATCGCGAAAGATTGATCGATGCCTGGCTGAACAGCAAGCTGTTTCGTGCGTCATTTCTAGATGAAAAGGAGATTCGAGAGGCACTGACTTCGCAGTGCAAAGATGCGGGGGATTTTCTTCGGATCGTGATGGGGGAGATGGCGAGGGCCCAGGGAGTGCGCCGCTGGGCCGACAACTCACCGGAAGAATTATTGCATGCGCGCAGGATCAAGAAGACTCTGTCCGACGCCTTGTTTGTTCATATGATTCGCGACGGCAGGGATGTTGCCTTGTCGCTGGATGCGCGTCCTCACAAATGGGTGAGGCCCTTTTCCTGGGATCGTATCGACAGTCTGCTGGTTACGGGGCTTTTTTGGGAGTGGATGGTGCAAAAGGGCCGGCAGGAGTGTGTGGGTTTAAGAGGCGATTCGATTGAGGTGCGATTTGAGGACCTGCAGTCGGATCCGCATGGAACCTTAAAGAGAGTCGGCGATTTCATCGACCACGATCTGGACTATGAGCGCATCCTGAAGGTGGGCATCGGATCGGTGAGCGAGCCGAACACATCATTCAAAGGCGATTCGGGAAACCCCGCGGGCCGGTGGAAGAAAAAGATGACTCCGGAGACACTGGCAAGATTCGAGCAGCTGGTTGGAACGACATTGGGGAGCTTGGGCTATGAACTGGCAAGCGAGGGTGGGGCACGCAGCTTGGCAGACACAAGAATGAGAGCGCTGTATCGTGCATATTTCGACGCGAAGTTCTGGTTCAAGAATTCGAGCCTCGGCAGACTCTATCTCGGACCAATGTCGGGCCAGCAGATTGACGACACGGTCATCGCTACCGATCCCGCGATTCAAGTCTCGAGTCAAACCGCGCAGAGATAATTGCGGAGTAGATTACGCTCTTCGTTCCAGCAGGAAACTTCGCAGCCGATCGTAGAGAGCGTTACCCAATACCTGGTGCGAGGCTGTCTGCAGGAAGGTGCGAAGCTGCAACTGCCACAGCCCACGACCTGCAGAAAAGTTGCGGAAATCCTCGAGGCTGCTGCCGCGCATAACGGCGATTCGCGCAAGGCGATAAGGATCGCTGGCGGCGCGATTGGCGGCCACGCGGCTGGTTGCCACACTGCGATAACCTGCGTGTTGAGCCACTTCGGCGACTTGTGGTGTCCATCGTCCGCCAGGGCAGGAAAAGTGCTGGACCGGTCGGCCGATGATTGCTTCGAGCTCAGTCTTTGCGTCTGCAATTTCCCGGCGTAGTTCATCGTCACCGAGATTGTCCAGATATGGGTGCGTCATGGAGTGGCAGCCGATATCGAATCCAAGGTCGCTGAGTTCGCGCACCTGTGATGCGACGAGATAACCCGGCCTGCCAAGAAATCCCAAGGTAATGTAGAAAGTTGCGCCGAAACTTGCCGCCTGCAAAATTGGCGCGGCGACAGCCAGGTCGCTTTCACAGCCATCGTCAAAGGTGAGTACGATTCCTCTTGCGTTCACATCAAGGGCCTGGGAGACAGAGATCCCTTTGAATCCGGCAGTTTGCAGCCATGCCATCTGCGCCCTGAAATCGGGCTCGCGTACCACATAGCGGACATAGCCCTGCTCTTGCTGACACAACGTGCGCCTGGCGACTTCAAGCTCGTGGTACATCAGATAGATGAGTGAGTGATTGGGCATGGCGGAATGGCTCTAGAAGATTTTTCGCAGATGCGATTTGAGCGCTGCCGGTGGCCGAATGCCCAGTTTGTCGATTGTCTTTTTGCCGGCCTTAACAAACCTGCGCATGCGATCGGACTGAGCATGCTTCGCGGCGAAGGATGCATGGAGTTCCAGCGAAATATCGCCCGTCGAGGGCAATCGAAGAGCGGCTTTGACTCCAGCAAATCGGCCGTTTTCGAGAGCTGCCAGAATCTGCGTGCGATTGACGTTTTCGCAATGCAACTCGGTGAACAGGCCGCGGAACTGCTTCTTCCAGTGAAGGTCCTGACCATAGAAGGCTCTCATGGCGGGACGCCGTGACTGCAGCCGCTTTAACAAATCGAAAGTTCCCGGCCGGGGCGCGTAGCGGCCATCGTACTTCGAGTTCCAGGTCTCGATGCCTTGCGGGAGCGTTGCAAAAGTCTCGATCCAGGGGAACATCGAGTCTTTTGGATGGGCGATGACTGCGAGGCCGCGATGCAGTTCGATGTGACGAATTATTTCTTGTGGATCCTGTGTGTCCGCCAAAGTGGTGCAGCCATAGCCTAAGATGTGCATTTCTTTTTCGCAGCGGAACTCGAGGCCGCAGAGGAAGGTAAATTGGCCATCGGACAGAGACTCGCATTCTGCGATGTAGTCTGCCAGCTTCGGCGCGTCGAAGTGGTCGTCGTGATCTGTAATCCCCACCACGGAGCAACCGGCCTGGACGTAAATGCGCTTCAAGTCTGCGAGAGTGAACTCGCCGTCGGAGTACGTGCTGTGCACATGAAGGGCAGCCTTTAACATTCGATCAGTCTCAGCGCGAATTGCGAACAACTTGTTGCAAGAGGTGAATCCAGTCGCCTAACTCGGGCAATGGATCATTCCAGTCGAAGTTATCATGGAACGTGCCCGGAGTCGGCGTAAGTTCGGCCTTTAAGGTCGACCAGCGTCCTGGAAATTTGCCGGGATAGCCGGGTGGACACCCTTTCCAGACTTCGATCAGGTGGCGAAAGTCACCAACCAGCCAGCGGGAGCGCACTCCGGTTTTATACGGCGGTGGAGAATCCACGTCGCCGTCTTCCGCCATGCGAGCGAGCAGCGAAGGAAAGTCGACTCCCGCGGCGCATGCTAGGGCGAGGGAATGCCAGAATCGGCCATTAATTTCGAGGAAGACCGGAGTACCGTCAGCGGCGACGCGGAATTCCACCATCGCTACTCCATGCCAATTGAGAGAACGCAACATTGCGAGGCTGCTTTCGCGAATTTGAAGAGACGGGACAATGCTTTCGCGCAACGCGCTACCGGAGCCGGTGGGATGAACATCGCGAATGCGGCGATGCGCGAACTCTGCGCGCAGTTCTCCATGATTCATCAAGGCGAAATAACCGGTCCCCGTACCCTCGACGAACTCCTGGATCAGAATGGAAGAGCAGCGCGGCTGCATTTTGTTGAACGCAGTGGCGAGTTCTGCTTCGTTGCTTGCGTACGCGGGGCGACCGGTGGCGTGAAGCTTGCCTTCAGCCGACTGTTCTTGCGAACTTCTGGGCTTGAGAACGACGGGGAAGTGAACTTGGCGAACGATGTCATTGAGCGGGCTCACGTCGTCGATGGAATAGGTTTTTGGGACGGCTATGCCCAGAGATTTCGCCAGCGCCGTCGCGCAGTTTTTATCGACTGCACGCAGCAGGTCGGAGTGCTCGGGAAGAACGAATCTCGCGCCAGCAGCAATAAAATCAACCCTGTTAGCAGAAACCGGAAGAGTCGTTGCTTCCGTCATGGGCAGAACAAGAGTGCCTTTTTCCTTTGCCGCCTCATTCAATATGTCGGTGAGGAAGAACTGAGAAGCGTCCTGCGGCGAAGTGTAAGTAAAATTTCCTGAGCAGTAGCGTGACCATCCTGCCTTCGACCAAGGAGCCGCTTCTCCGACAAAAACGCGGTGTCCTTGCCGGGCGAGCGACCGCACACAGGCGACCGCCTGGTTCTGATTGCCGTCGAGAACCAGAATCCTCATGAGATCGTGTGTATTCCTCGAAGCGAGTCCACGCGATGGAGCCATTACGCACTCCCGGCAGCTGTGGACGGGAGTTCCCAACTACTCAGCAGAAACAACGGGCTCAAACCCGCGCCTATGCGGGGCCGCAGCTTTGCTCTATTCTAACAACGGTGCCAGAAGTGATCGTCACGCAGTGGCGCCTTTGCCTCGTCCCACCGGAGTCAGGAGATGTGCTTGCCCGAAGTTACCTCAACCGGCCTTTCTGACATGACCGCGCGTCTACCGGCTGCTCCGCGGACCAGCGTTTTTCTCATGACCAACACTCTGGAAGTCGGAGGCAGCGAGCGCCAGTTTGCGACCCTGCTGGAGTCGCTGAACCGCGATGAGTTCGAGGTGCATGCCGGGTGCCTGCGGCGCATCGGTGGCCTGGTGAGGAGGGTTGGTGAAATTCCGGAGTTCCCTCCCGGCGGCAGGTTGTGGGGGATTCAGGCGCAACGCGCGCAACTGGCCCTGGTGCGCCACATGCACCGCCACAGTGTCGATGTGGCGCACGCCTTCGACTTCTACAGCAACCTCATGCTCATACCAGCGGCGCGACTGGCGGGTGTGCCGGTGATCGGAAGTCATCGGCAGTTGGGTGATCTGCTGACGCGCGCTCAATTCAAGGCACAGTATTGGATGTTTCGATGGTGCGACCGGGTGGTTTGCAACTCGCGTGCGGCGGCGGACGCGCTGGTTGCCGCCCGGTTGCCGGATAAGAAGCTGGCAATCATTCCCAACGGTCTCGGCGAGCAGGCGTTTGTAGAACATGATCCCGCATTACCGCGAACGCCCGGCGTCGTGCGAATCGGAATGATTGCGCGTATGAACAACGCCGTGAAAAACCACCCGGCGTTTCTGCAAGCTGCTGCGAAGGTTGTCCAGCAAGGTGCGCCTGTCGAATTCGTTCTGGTGGGAGACGGGCCGTTGCGCCCGGGGTTGGAAGCGATGGCTGCGGAGCTCGGAATTGCGGACAAAGTGCTGTTCGCGGGCGAGCGCCACGATATTCCCGCGATTCTGGCGAGCCTGGACGTGAGCGTGTTGATTTCGTCGTCCGAGAGCCTTTCGAACGTGATTCTGGAATCGATGGCCGCCGGCGTTCCTGTCGTCGCTACTGACGTGGGCGGGAACCCGGAATTGGTGAAGGATGGAGAAACCGGAATACTGGTGCCTCTCGGGAACGAATCCAGGCTGGTGGAGGTGCTTACGTATTTGGTGAGCGATGCTGAAGCACGCAAGCGATACGCCACTCGAAGCAGAGAATTCGCCCGCGTGAACTTCCACATCACAGAAGTTTGCCGCCGTTTCGAGGTGCTCTATTCGTCTCTATCGAGGAAGACGAGTCGCCGCCAGAAGTCGCTGTAACACTGGTGTAACAAGCCGCGGAAACTGTTGGTGACAGGGCTCCATGCAAGGCTTGGCACGTTGTAGAATGTGCTTCAGGTTTGCGCGCGCACCCGCCCAGAGACCTTCTTCTCATGACCTGCAGGGCTACGATCCGCCGGATATGACCTACACCATAACGGCGACATTGGAGGCGAACACTTCGACGATTCATTGCGCGGAAGGAGACATCTCAATTCAGCAACTCGACGGCGGAAGACGGCTCATCGAATTGCGGCCCGCCGATTCGAGTCTCTATATTCCGAGGCGGAAGGTTGAGACTTCCTATCCGGATGAAATGCTTTTGGACTGCCTGGACATTTCCGGCTTCTGCTGGCTTTGCGACGAGATCGCACGTGACGAGGATAGCGCTTCGGTGGATAAGGCCCTTTCGCTGGCCGTGTTTGGTTTTGTGCCGAAAGAGAAATTCGCGGGACGCAGACTGCTCGATCTGGGTTGCGGATCGGGATCGTCTTCGGTTGTGCTGGCGCGTGCTTTGCCCGACACCGAGATTGTTGGGGTCGAACTCAATGCAAGCCTGCTGAAACTCGCGGGGGCCAGAATTGCTCATTACGGCCTGCGCAATGTGCGATTTGAGGCTTCGCCGTGCGGCACGCGCCTGCCAGATGACGTTGGGACCTTTGACTTTATCGTATTCAGCGCTGTCTACGAGCATCTTCTGCCCCGGGAGCGAGTCGAGTTGATGCCTCATGTCTGGGCGGCACTTCGTCCCGCCGGCGTGCTGTTTGTGAATCAAACGCCGCACCGGTATTTCCCCATCGATACGCACAGCTCGGGCTTGCCGCTGGTTAATTATCTGCCGGATCATCTTGCACATTGGGTAGTGATGCGATTTTCGCGGCGCGGAGCGATCAATCGCTCGCCGGTGTGGGAGGAGCACCTGCGTGGAGGGCTTCGCGGTGCCACGGAGCGGGAAATTGTTCGGAGCTTAACGAACGGGTCAGATGGGCGAGCGGTGCTGCTTGAGCCGTGTATCCCGGGTTTGAAAGACCGGGTCGATCTCTGGTTTCGCGGCTTGAGCCCGCGTCACGCCTCGGCCAAGCAGGTCTCGCGATTCGTTCTGAAAGCTGTTTACAAGCTTACGGGCTCTGTCGTAACGCCGAACTTGGCGGTGGCGATTCGGAAATCCTAGTCTTGGGAACTTCTGTTGTTCCAGAATTTAAGGCGTCAGGAGCTTAAGGCGTCCGAATAGTCTAGGCTTCACTTTGGTGCGAGACCGTCTGCAATCGCGCCGCGCTAACGCCGGCTGCAAGCAGCGCACCGACGCCGGTGATCCAGCTTTCGAATTCCAATGGCGATTGTCCGGTTGTGTCGATGAAACGGGGGAGAAGCAGTGGCTCGTCGCGGCCAGACGCGAGGCCGGGATCGCAGGTGGTTGCTGAGAAAACGCCTTCCTCCTTGAGCCAAGGCAAAAATAAGGAATCATATTCGCCGCTTGGATAGCAGAAATGCCTCGGTCTCGAATCTCTGATCTTCTCAAGAAAGGCGCGATTCTCGCTGATTTCTCGGCGAAACAAGTCTCGATTCCGCGGCATGCGATGCCGGTGGGTATGCAGTTGGAAGTCGATCCCTGCAGCGGAAAGTTCTGCGATTTCTTCGTTGGTCATCAGCTGCAGGATTCGCTGGCGCATGATTTCTTGATAGTTGATACCAAGAGAACGCGCCAGCTCGGCGACGACCTCGTTCTTTTGTTCAGTTGAGATTTCTTCTCTCTCGGCGAACCCAACGACCTGGCGAGCAGCACTTTGCAGCGCCCCTGGATCAGCCAGACGAATGTCTTGTTCGATGCCAATCGCAGGGGCGGCGCGCAGAATCTGATCCCGCTTCGTCCATAGCATGTAGGAACAAATCAGATGAAAGACAGGCAGCGGATGGGAGCAGTAGTAAGTCGTCTGGTAGACAGTCGCCGGAAAGCCATATTCTTTCAGCAATGGATAGGCGAGCTTGTGAAAGTCGTAGGTTCCATCATCGAAGGTTAACGCGACGCTACGAGGCGGAAGATCATTGCGCCCCAACCGTTCGATGCCCTCGGCAAGAGGCAGGACGGCATAGCCTCCGCGCTTGAGTATCTCGAAACGCTCGCGCAGGCGACTGGGTTGCAAAAACAGAGCCGGTCGCCAGGAATTCTCCTGATCGATGGCGAAGCCGTGGTAGCAAAGGATGAGAAGGCGGCGCTGACGCCACTTGCTGTCAAGCACGCGAGAGAAAACGCCGGCGGACTTGAGAGCTTGCAGCAGGCTGGTTCGGATGCGTTTCCGCATAGTTCGTCACAGAATGACTCCTACTGCAGGCCTCCTAAGAAGTAGCTGTCAACGATAGATTGCTTGATTGAGAATCACCCGAGCGTCGGAGCAGGGAACTGTCGCGATCCACGAAAATGCGGAACCACAGCTCCAGATTTAACAGTCTCCAAATACGATTGGAATTATCGCGGATACGTTTACGGTGCTCGGCGAACAACTGGCGCAGCGCGTCAGGCTCAAAGAGATTTCGTTGCGTGCTTCTTGGTTCAAACAGCAAGTTCTCGAGTTCCTGCAGTTGCTGTCCAACCAGCCAGCCTGACCACGGCGTGGGAAATCCCATCTTTTTGCGGTAAATGATCGAGTGCGGCAGCAGGTCTTCGACCGCGGATTTAAGAATCTGTTTTCCTTCGAGCCCTTTTGTTGCGAACGAGGAAGGAATCGTGGCGGCGAATTCCACGAGCGGATGATCCAAGAAAGGCACGCGGCTCTCGATGGAGGCGGCCATGCTCATTTGGTCTTGTTTCATCAGCAGTTCGATGAGGTAAGTGTTGATGTCGCTGTAGAGCATCCGCTTCAAGAGCGTGCCGGAGGAGCGATCCCAGAAGGCGACGGAGTGGGCGTATGCCGATTCGACAACGCTGCGAAGGGTGGGATGCAGCAGGCGACTCTGTTCTACGGTAGAAAACGCAGAATAGAAATTGTCATAGAAAAACGACGGCCAGGACGCGCCGTCGCGCCCGAGGAGCGTATGCTCCAGCTTGCGGCGCAGGGTTGCACCGAGGTTTGCGGAGTGAATTTGTTCACGAATAAACGCCCGCAGCGAGGAGGGAGTCAGCGCACGATAGATGGAATCCGCGCGCGCGTTCCATACGGTCCACGGATAACGTGTATATCCAGCGAGCGTTTCATCGCTTCCTTCGCCTGTCAGGACCACGGTAACGTGCTCCCGCGCCAGCTTCGACAGACGATAGAGAGCGACGCTAGAAGGCCAGCAAACGGGTTCGTCTTCATGCCAAATGACGTGAGGCAGGGATTCGAAGAACTGCTCCCGCGTGACCCGGACCTCGTGGTGCTGCGAGCCGATGTGCTGGGAGACGATTCTGGCATAGGGAAGCTCGCTGTATGCTTCTTCGCCGTAGCCCACCGAGAATGTCTGAATCGGGTCAGCTCGCTTTGCGGCGGTCAATGCGGCAACGGCGCTGGAGTCGAGTCCGCCGCTCAAAAATACTCCGAGCGGTACATCGCTCATCAGGTGAGTCGAGACGGCATCTTCAAGCAGTTCGCGATATCGATCAACGTAATACTTGCGCGAGCGGGGCTGCGGATCGTCCGATACGGATAACTCCCAGTATCGCCGGATCGTCGGCGTGCCACCGTCGGCGAACTCAAGCGTGTGCCCCGGCGGAAGCTTGCGAATGCCGGAGAAAAGCGTCTCATCCGAGGAGACATAACCGAAAGCGAGATATTCGGGTAAAGCCGCAACATTGAATTCTGCGCGCACGCCTGGGTAAGCGAGCAGCGACTTAATCTCTGACCCGAAGACGAATGTCCCGCCTTGCACACAGTAATAAAACGGCTTGATGCCAAGACGATCGCGGGCGGCGAAGAGCTGGTTGCGTGCCTTATCCCAGAGGGCGAAGGCGAACATGCCTCGCAGGTGCTGCACGCAGTCCCGGCCGTACTCTTCGTACAGGTGAACGATGCTTTCTGTGTCGCTGTGAGTGCGATAGCTGTGGCCTCGACCAATCATCTGGCGGCGGAGTTCTTCGTGGTTATAGATCTCGCCGTTGTAGACGATCCAGATCGATCCGTCTTCGTTGGAAAGCGGTTGATGACCGGTCTGCAAGTCGATGATGCTGAGGCGGCGCATGGCCAAACCAGCGCCTTGAGACGCCAGCGTGCCGGAATCGTCCGGGCCACGATGCGCGATCTGCCGGTTCATCTCAACCAGCACGCGGTCATCTACAGACTGACCGTCTCCAGCGCGGAATATGCCGCATATGCCGCACATAGTGATCGCTCAATTCACAGTGTTCGACCAGAATGCGTCTGCCACTAAATAACTCCCTTCGTGGCTGAGTGGATCAGGTCGATGTCTGCGCCAATATCTTTCCCATCCGTTCCGGCTCCTGCGAATCGCGAAGGGGTCTTGCAGCGTGCATCCTTCGGCCGACAGAGTCGGAGTGCATCGGTTCCATTTTCCGCTTCTACGAATCCCACGTCCCTCGCGGTTTTGGGATAAGAGTTGCCGGCGGGCCACCCGCCCAGCCCATTGATAATGACGTTATTCGTGAATGTGTAAGACGTGGCGCAATTCTGCAATAACCCGGCGAACGTTTGGCGCTCGGGCTGAAAGGTGCAGTTCTGCAGGCCTCCGCCGGTGCTGGTGACCTCGCGTTCGCTGGCTCCAATCAGATTGTTGGTAAAGATAAAATCCTGCATCTTCCCGTTCTTGATACCCATGTTGAACATCACGCGACTCGCCGACGATGTGATGTGGTCCATCTTGAGAGATTTCAGCGTAGGCGTATTGGAAATCAGGATCAGAAAAGTGCCGAAGCCGTTGTATTTCCGTCCGTCGATATCGTCGATGACCACATCGTGAATGCTGTAGCGCTCGCCGGCCGCGGCCGTGCTGCCGCCTGCGCCGGGCACGTTGGCAATATTAAAGGCGCCGCCGACATGCGAAATCGTACAATAGCGGATCGTAATATCATTCACGCGGCAGGAGGGGCAGTTGCCGTTGGCGTTTTTTGGCGTGAGAACGATCGCGATTCCGGGCTGAGAAAATCCTCCCCAGCTATTCTCGAGGACATTTCCCTCGAACAATACCCGCTGTGCATTTTTCAATTCGAAGTCATTCTTGACGATAAAGGGCTTGCCGTTGTTGCCCCCGATGAAACCCGGTTGTCCGGCCATCCAGATCGTGGGCTTGAACAAATGGTTGTGGCGAATCTCGATGTCAGATGGCGTGGATGTTGCGGCCGCGCCACCAAACAAAATGTTTTCGCCCGAAGCCTCCAGAAAATTGTTCACGATTTTGAAAGGGCCCATGGGCAAGTCGCCGGATGCACCCGAAATCGTCTGCGAATCCACGCAGGATTCCATCGCCGTGCAGTGAAAGTCGCTGAAGTAAGAATCGATCACGGCCATGTACGTCGTTCCGCTCAGGAACAGGCCGCGGCGTGTTTCGTCGTGCGCCGTGCCGTGTATCCACACGCGATCGAAGATGATGTGATCGGCCGCCACTTTCCCTTTCGGGCCGGCGAGATCGACGATGCTCGCGCCGGGGACGTCGCGCGTCACTTCGATGCCGATGAAGCGGTAGTGGTTCGCTCCGTCGGCGAACAAAAGTGGCCCCGAGTTGCCCTTCGTGAGAACCAATTTGACCATCGCATTCTTGGTTGAGGGGCAATGAAAGTCAGGACGCCCGGGCAGGGAAGCAACGCCGGCGTAACAAGGCGTGAGCCGCGTTCCTTCAGGCGGAAGGGCACTGTCTAGTGCGCTGGTGCGAACAATGATCCAGTGCGCATCGTCGCAGGATTTCTTGGGAAGCAGAAACTCGCCGGAAAAAACTGCGCCGGCCTCGAGTTGAATCGTGTCGCCGCAGGCTGCGCCATCGAGCGCGTCTTGCAGCGATTCATTCGCCTTTACGGTGTGCACCTTGCCGGGGGCAGGAGTATCGGCGAGGCTGCTCTTGACGTAGACGCGCGGCAACTCCGCAGGTCCGTCGAACTTTGCCTCGTCCGGCTGGACGGCAGGCGACTCGGTCCCCGCGGCGCGTCCCGGAGGCAGGCAGAGACAAAACCACACCAATAGCACGATCCCGGAAGACAATTTCATACGCGAAATCCTGCGTGCTCTCAAGTAGCGGTGAAGAGTCACCTCGTTGGCGGAGAAAGCAGCGGGAGTCAGCCCCGGCGATGGCCGGAACCTACAAATCTATCTGATTATATCGAAGCGCCGCTCCGCTTGAGGAGCGGCGCGGCAGAATTCATGAATTTTATTGCACGCCGTTGATGGCAGCGAGGACCGCATCGATGTTGGCACCCAGGTTGGAACCGTCAGTTGCGGCGCCAAAGCCTGGGCTTGAGGGCAGAAGGTGATAGTCGCCGCCCTTGCCGTCGTTGAAATTCACAAAGCCCATCGTGACCGTCGACTGAAAAATGTTGCCGGAGGGCCATGACGACGCCGGATAGGGCGAGCCAAGAATGGCGTTATGGAAAAAGACATAGCCGGAGAAGCAGAGATTGATCGTCTTCACCGGCACGTCGTAATACGCGCAATTCGAGGAACCGCCATTTCCGGTCGACCACACGGGTGCCTCCCCGGCGCCGACGATGCTGTTTTGAAAGACAAATCCCGGCATCTGCACCGTGTTTGGCCCACCAATATTAAACATGGTGTGATTGGGGAATGCGGTCACATGGTTGATCTGCAGGCTTGAGAGTAGCGGTTCGGCAACGGTTGTAACTTCGGCGAACGTTCCATGGCCGCCGTAAGTGTCGCCGTCCAGATCGTCGACGATGACATCGTGAATGCTGTAGCGCTTCCCGGCTTGCGGCACGCCTCCGGCCGGAGTCATGACGTTGCCGATGACAAATGCGCCGGCAACGTGGCTGATCGTGACGTTGCGAATCGTCACATCCGTGACCTGGCACGCGGAGCACACGCTGTTGTCCGCGATGTCCTGATTCTTGGGCGTGATGAGTATCGAGGCGCCGTATTGGGAGAATCCACCCCAGTCATTCTCGAGGATGTTCGAATCGAAGAGGACGCGTTGGGCGTTCTTCAACTCGAAGTGATTCTTCACGATCGCATTGACTAAGAAGCCGCTGTGTCCGGCCATCCAGATCAGCGGCTTGAACAGGTGATTGCGGGTCACCTCAATGTCGGTGGGTGTCTGCGTAGCCTTGCCGCCGCCAAAGAGAATGTTTTCGCCAGCCGCTTCCAGAAAGTTGTTTGTGATCTTGTAGGGACCCGAGGCAAGATCGCCGATGCCGCCCGATACCGCCTGCGAATCGACGCATGTCCCGGGCGAATTGCAGTGCAGATCGGACAAATACGAATCCTGCACCGAGATGCTGGTCGCGCCGCTGAGGGCTACTCCGCGCCGGGTTTCGTCTTTGGCCGTGCCGTGGATGTAGAGGCGGTCCAGGACGATCTTGCTCATCGCGCTGCCCACATCAGGGGCGACCAATGCGGTGACCGATTTTCCGTTCGCGGTGTCGCGCGTGATCTCGAGGCCCAGCAACCGGTAGTGATTGGCGCCGTCAGCGAAGACGATGGGACCGTCGCCCGTTCCGGTGTACGAGATCGTGGCAAGGAGTTTCATCATCGAAGTACAGGAAAACTTGGGCCGGCCGGGTAGAGATGCGATTCCGGCAAAGCACGGCGTCATGCGCGTGCCCTCCGGGGGCAGGCTGGCATCCGGAGCACTGGTGCGGACGATGATCCAGTGTCCGTCGTCGCATGATTTTGCGGGGAAGGTGACGTGGCCACCATCGAATGTAGCTCCGGCCTGCAATTCGATGGTGTCGCCACAGTTCGCCGAGTCCAAAGCGCTTTGCAGATCGCCAGTCGCCGAAACCGAAATTGTGGAACCGGGCGCTGGAGTGTCGGAGAGCTTGCTCTTCAAATGAACGCGTGGAAGTTCGGCGGGTCCGTCGAAGGTGGCGTTATTGTTGTTGCTGGATCCGCTCGCAACTGCCATCGCGATGCTCTGGGTGGCCGAGTTTGAGGTTGAATCGATGACTTTCGTCGCGAAGGAGAAATTCCCCGCCTTCGTGGGCGTGCCGGCGACCGTACCGGTCGTCGCTTCCAGCGTGATGCCCGGTGGCAGAGAACCGCTGGAGATCATCCATTGATAGGGCGGAGCGCCTCCGGCGGCGGAGAGACTGGCGCTGTACGGCTGATTGACTTTGCCCTTGTTGAGCGAAGATGTGGAAATCGCCAAATGTGGCCCAGGCTGGACAGTTACCTGGCCGCTCGCGTGTTGGGTCGTGTCAGCGACGCTGGTGGCCGTGACGACTATCTGCGTTTCGTCGCCGACTGCCGGCGCGACGAAGCTGCCATCATTTCCAATGGAGCCCGCCGATGCCAGCCAGGTCACCGCGGTGTTGCCTGTACCTTGAACAATGGCGGTGAATTGCAGTTTCGCGCCGGCGTTCAGAGTTGAACTGGCGGGCGAAATTGCAACCTGAATCTGCGGCGCGATCGTCTTTGAATTTGCTGCGGTTGGGCCCGCGTTAATCGATCCACAACCCGAGGTGAAGATTGTCAGAAAACAGACAATGAGGAGTGCAGCAAATGCGGGAATAGCTAAAACAGGTGTCTTTCGTGTGCTCGAGCAGTAGGGGGATACTCGTCGCAAGAACAACGGCCTAACCTCAATTGGATTTGGACCGCCATATGGGTCCGCTCTTAGTCCGAACTTTAGCGAGGCCCCGTTCGTGCGAGAAGGTAACTATTGTTCATGCGCCCTAGTCAGAAGGACATGCGACTGAAGTGTGGCGAGCGATCAACGCGATTTGAGCATGCGAACGTACTAGTAGCCATGCTGGTTTGAGCGCATTGGCCACATTGAGATTGTGTTCAGGAGCCGGGAACCTAAAGAGTTATTCGAGAGGAAATCACAAGTCTTAAGACTGGGCGAATGCTTCTCTCGGTTTCGACCTTCCGGGTCGAATCTTTTTCGCCAGGTCGAGGAAGTACATCACTCTTGCCCGATGCAGCAGCATGATCGTTGCAAGGTAGGCGACCGCCCCCGCCATAATTTCGAGAATGAGGTTCAACCAGCGAGAGTGGCTCATCGGGCCGAGCCTTTGCAGCCCGAGCACGGCCAGCGTCATGACGATGCATCCGTCCAACGAGGGACGCAATGCGCGGAAGTAGTCTCTGAAATCCATCTCGATTGACTTCAGCGTCTTCCAATAATGCAACAGTGCAACTACTGGATAGGCAAAGACCCAACCGAGTGCGATGCCCTTGATACCCCAATGACTGCCGAACCAGAACGCGAAAGGCATCAATACAAGCCCTACGACCTCGACGCGGAGCACGTATCCGGCGTGGCCAATCGCAGTCAAAAGTTTTGGCAATAAGGCGACAATCGCGCGGAAGGTTGCGTATGCGCTCAAAACTTGCAAAGGCGCGATCATTCCATTCCATTTTGGGCCCATCAAAAGGGGCACGGCTTGCGGCGCGACCAGCGCCACGCCCACGGTCCCCGGAAACGTCGCCAATGAGATCACTTCTGTAAGACTGCGAAGGTAGTAGCGCAATGCGGGCAGATCGGTTTGCACGCGCGAGAGATATGCAGGGACCACAGTGGTCACGAGCGAAACGATCTTTTCGAGCGGTGTGTTAGCCAGGTTCCACGCCATGCCATAAAGACCGAGGGCGGACTGCCCGAGGACGCGGCCGGCAGTTACGTTGTCGAGTGTGCTGTAGGTCGACCAAGCGAACGTCCAGCCCATGACGCGGCAACCGAAGGCCAGCGGTTCGCGAATCACCGCGAGTCGCGGCCACGCATAGCGATGGCGCTGCACGGCCAAAACGATTGCGGTGCGTGCAATCTCCGACAGAAGGTTTCCCAGAACCAGCGCCCAGTAATGAAATCCGAGCCAGGCGAGCAGCACGGTTACCGCGGCGCTCATAATGTCACGGGCCGCATCGAAAAAAGACAATGACTTGATGCGCATGTGTTTGTTCATCAAGCCTTCGGGCACGCTACGAACGCCCAGCGAGATCAAACCCACGCAGGTCACGATGACAACCGGAATCATGCGTGGCGTCTTGAAGAAGAGTGAAGCAGGCCATGCGAGCAGGCAGGAAATCAGGAACGACCCCACACCAAAGGCGACACCCATCGTATTCAACTGGGCCAGTGTTTCTTCATTCAGATTGCGGTGGCGAAGAACGGTGGCGGGAATGCCGAACGTCCCGAGGAACTTAAGGTACCAGTAGAGAACCACGGACATGCCGACCAGACCAAAGTCCGAGGGGGAAAGCAGGCGAACGGTAACGAACAGCGCCGCCCATGAGATCAACTGACTCGACCAGTTCGTAACCGCTCGCCACGCCAGGTTCGAACCTAGCGATGGCGGCTTAGGAGAAAGGTCAACCGGCCCATTGCCCGCATCACTTTTTTCGGTCAGGTTTATAGCGGGATTCGGCGTGTCCAAAAAGGGTCCCCCAGCGCTCGCCTAGGTTGCGCTACGTGCAATCAGTTCATGATACGGCATCCGCTCAAGACCGCGACCAGCAAGGTTGACAAGCCGCACCACTCACGAGAGCATAAATGAACCTGCCGTTCTGAAGCGTTAACGGACGTTGAATTTCAAGGCCTTAGCCGCAGCCGATGACCACGGATCTCCTCACTTACGGTATTGGTGTGGTCGTAGTGTGGTTCGTTGCCATCCGCCTGCGGTCGGTTGTCGCCCGCCAGTGGCTCTACCTGGTTGCCAGTTGGCTCTTTTATTTCAGCTGGGGCTCGTGGTTGATTGGACTACTTCTGTTCAGTTCTCTGATGAACTATGCCCTGGGCGAATGGCTGAAAAAGTCGGTGACGTCTGGGCGTCTGTGGACGGGAATCATCCTCAATCTTGCTCTGCTCAGCACCTTCAAGTATTTGCCGCTTGCTGGAGCAATTGCGCCCGCCGGATCATCGCTTTCGGTTTTGAAACAGATTGTCCTGCCGCTGGGCATTTCCTTCTGGACGTTTCAAGCGCTTAGCTATCTCTTTGAACTGTATCGCGAAGAAGAGTTGGATCCCACGCTCGTTGAATTTTGCCTCTATATGGCTTTCTGGCCCACGGTGCTCTCCGGTCCGATCTGCCGTATGTCGAGCATGCTGCCGCAGTTTCGCAGAGACTGGTCCGTCGGCGAAGAGGATCTGAAGGTCGGCGTGCGCCGCGTGGCGATTGGCATTCTGATGTCGGCGATTGCGGGCATGATGAGCGCAGGACTGTATGCAGGTTCAGGGATCGATGCAGCCTTCAACGACATCGGAAGACGATGGAGTGGAATTGATGTTTGGTGCGTGATTGTTGCCTACGCATTTCAGCTCTATTTCAACTTTTGCGGATACTCGCACATTGTGATTGGAGCGGCGCGCCTATTCGGCATTCAATTGCACGAGAACTTCAACCGGCCGTACCTTTCGACCACCCCGTCGGTATTCTGGACGCGCTGGCACATGTCTCTGTCATTCTGGATTCGTGACTTCTTGTTTTTGCCGCTGGCTACCGCTCGCCGCGAAGTTTGGTGGCGCAACCTGTCGCTGGTGATTGCGATGTTTGTCTTCGGAGTTTGGCATAAGGGAAGTTTCCTGTTCATGATCTGGGGGACGTATCACGGTATTTTGTTGGTGCTGCACCGCCAGTGGCAGGAGTTGCGCAAACGGTTGGGATTCGAATGGAGCGGGATGCTCGCGACTGGGATTTCATGGCTGCTTACATTTTCGGGCGTGTGCATTGGGTACATATTCTTCCGCGCCAATAGCGGCCAGCAGGCATGGTCGATGCTGAAAGCATTGGGAGCACTCGGTAGCTACACAAAGCTACGGCTGGATCACAGTTTCTATGTGATGGCGTTTGCCGCGTTTGCTGGATACTACGTTGCTTTGTTGGTGGGAAACATGTTGGATCGTTGGAGCAAAGCATCGGCTGGTGTTTCGGGCGCGAAGGCCGGCCTTATTAACAGTGCATTTGCAGCTCTGGCGAATGACCGTTGGGTATGGATCACGCCGCTGGTGGTCGTGCTGACGCTTTATTTGAGCATCGTCTTCCATCCGGGGCACGCCAAGACCGGTCCGGTTATGTACGCACTTTTCTAGTCGGTCGTGAGTCTGAATAGCTGTGTGCTGAGATCTGTAGCGCTAACTCTTGCCGCTGTTCGCCCGTGCTAGCATTCACTCAATAGTCTTGGGTGCGGGAAACTTGGAGGTCGAGTTCATTGTGCCACTAACGACCAACGATCCGACGGTGCGGCCAAGCCAACCGTCGGTCAGTTCATACAAACCACTCCTAAAGTATTTCTGCGTACGCTTCTGTGTAGCCGTCACACTGACGGTTATGCTGCTCGCGGTTGTCGAGCTCTATGCCTACCGACGCTATCTTCATTTCGGAAGTAACGATGCCTTGGAGCCAGCCGTGAAACTGGATCTGGCGGCGGGCGGATCCGCAGAGGACCAGGAATACTGGGCGGAGTTCGAGAAGGCGAACAAAGTTGTTTATCACCAATATGTGCTGTGGCGCCGGGCGTCGTATCAGGGCCAGTTGCTCTCGATTGATCAGGATGGCGTTCGTCGAACCCTCAATACGCAATGCGACGCCAAAGCGCTTACCATCTGGACTTTTGGCGATTCGGTTATGTGGGGAGCGGGAACGCCGGATGCGGGAACCATCCCGTCATTTCTTGCTCTTGATTACGAGAAAGCTGGCAAACCAGCTTGCATCGTGAACTATGCGGAAAAGGGCTGGTCGAACAGCCAGGAGTTGATTGGCCTGATCGAACAGCTGAAGCATGCGGCGCGAAAGCCCGACATCGTGCTTTTTTACGATGGAGGCACCGAAGCGTTTGCTGCCTATCAGAGCGGCAGGGCGGACGTGCACAGTAATTTCAATATGTTTCAGGACTTTCTCGCAAACTGGGGCACGAAACAGAGAGCGAGCTTTTCGTATTTGGAAGAAACGAATACGTATCGGATGCTCGACCGAATCTCTCGGAGAACACCCTTTCACCGGAACCAAGGCAACTCCAGGACTGCGCCTGAGACGGACACGCTTTCTTCAGAAGTTGTCGATAACTATGCTCAGAACATGCAGATCGTGAACCTGCTGGGCAAGCTTTACGATTTCCGCCCGGTGTTCGCCTGGTATCCGAATCTGGCGGTGGGCCACAAACAACTTACGCCTTACGAGCAGCAGGTGATGCGATTTGAAGATGAAGCCTTTCCCGACTTGCGATTGATGTACGAGGCTGTCTATCAGAAGAGCGCCGGCATTAAGCAGGCGAATTTCTACAACCTGGAAAATGCCGTCGATGATCAGAGCGATTCGCTATACGTTGGGATCTCGCATATGAAGGCCGAGGGAAATCGAATATTGGCGGACCGGCTCTTCAAGATTCTCGAAGCAAGTGGATCAGCCAGTGCAACTGCGAACACTGTGCACTCGGGTGCTCCAAAGAACAGCGGCTCGTAATTCGAGCCTTCATCATCACGACTTCAAGCATTACGACTTCAGACCACGCCACTGTTGACCATGCCTCTGCCACCACTGCGAAGAAGTCTAGTCAGCGGGTTCCTGCGCTCTCTCTCCGCCGATCCGGCGCGGACGGCGCTCAAGCTTGGCGATCTGAAGCTCACCTACGAACAACTCTGGGAGTACGCAGGCAGAATTACTGCTTGCCTGACCGATGAGCTTGGGCCGGATGAGAAGACCGTCGCGGTTCTTGCCGATCGCAGTGTCGCAGCGTATGGCGGGATTCTGGGAGTGCTGGCCAGCGGCCGCGGATATGTTCCGCTAAATCCGAAGTTCCCAATCGAGCGAACGCTTCATATGTTGCAGGCTTCAGGTTGCAGAACTCTGATAGTAGGCCAGGAGTGCGCGGAAACGCTGCACGAAGTAGCGTCGCGCTCTCAAGCTCCGCTGACGGTGATCACCCCCGATCCTGGCTGGCAAGTCGAGAACCTTCCAACTCATCACAAGACTTTTCCAGCAAGGAGTCTTGCCAAACTCGCTGATCCACGCGAGCCTCTGGTCAAGCCGGATGACACGGCTTACCTTCTATTCACATCCGGCAGCACCGGCGTGCCCAAAGGCGTGGCGGTCAGTCAATCGAATGCAGTGGCGTACATGGAATATGCCGCGAAACGTTTCGGCATTCACGGCGACGATCGCTGTTCACAGAATTTCGATCTGACTTTCGATCTGAGCGTGCACGATCTATTCACCTGCTGGGATGCGGGAGCGGCGCTCTGCCCATTCGCGGAACAAACGCTCACGCCCGCAACGGTAATCGATGAACTTGGACTCACGGTCTGGTTTTCTGTGCCCTCCGTCGCGATGTTTGCGTCGAAGCTCGGCCTGCTGGAGCCGGGTGCGTTTCCCACGCTGCGTTGGAGTCTGTTTTGCGGGGAGGCGCTTTCGGCTAGCCTTGCCGAAGCATGGCAAAAGGCTGCGAACCATTCGATCGTCGAGAACTTGTACGGACCAACCGAAGCCACGATCGCGATCACCTCCTACCGTTGGGATTCCGAGAGATCGCCGGGGGAGTGCGTGAACGGGCTGGTTCCGATTGGCTGGCCATTTGATGGTCAACAAGTCTGTGTCGTGGATGAAAACCTGCTACCCGTGCCGAACGGCGAGAGCGGCGAGTTGTGCCTGGGAGGGTCGCAAGTCACGCGCGGATATTTGAACGATCCTGAGAAAACGGCAAAAAGTTTTGTTCGCTTGGCGCACGCCGGAGACCGAGTGTGGTATCGCACCGGCGATCTCGTGCGCCAAGGCGAGCGCGGCTGTTTTTTCTATCTTGGCCGCGGGGACTTTCAGGTCAAAGTCAACGGATACAGGGTCGAATTACAGGAAATCGATCTGGTGCTGCGCGATGCGGCGCGTACTGAATTAGCAGTGGCAATTCCTTGGCCCTTGTCACAGGGATCAGCGTCAGGAATCGTCGGCGTGTTGTCGGGAGCGAACGCCACGCGCGATAAAGAGATTCTTGCTGCATGCGAAGCGCGCCTGCCGCGCTACATGGTGCCGAACCGTCTTTACCACTTCGCTCAAATGCCTTTGAATGTGAACGGGAAGATTGATCGCGGAAGAATCGCTCAAATGCTGGCGGATGAGAAAAAGTGAGCTGGGGAGTTGTCAGTTCTTGACCGGCTTGCCAAATCTCTCAGCGGTTCCAAACATGAGGCGTACCGTGTCCATGTCTTTGGCCTGGACTTTGCTGGCGGGAACTTTGCGTCCAGCGATGCGTTGCAGCTCGAGAAATATCTCGATCAATGAGAAGGAATCGATCAGCCCCGATGACACGAGTGGCGTATCTTCGTTAATCTCACTCTTGCCCTTAACGACTTTTTCGCTGATATAGGCAACCAGCTCCTTCATCATCTCGCTGCTCAGCGGCAGCGGCTCAACCGCCATAATTCGTAATCCCCATGATTAGTCTTCTATTCTATTGTCCAATTTCTAACTGTGCAAAAGGCGAAATCCGGCGCCAGTAGCCCTTTACGGCTTGGGATGTGCCGACAAAAATTGCCAGCGAGCCGTATTGTTTTGAGCCTTCCACGAGTGAGCAACGCCCGACTCCCAAATGAATTGAACCTCTACATTGGATTTGCAACTCGTGGCATCGTTTCCCGAAAGTCCCTGCGTCGCTACTCCGTTGGTGCAAAGGTTCTGTGACGTTTGCAGATGCGAGCAGCTGTTTTGCTGCACCCAGTAATCGAAAGTGTCATCGACGGTGTCGAGCGTAAAAGTCACCCCTGAATATTTTGTCGTTGCGTAGTTGCACGGTGGCAGTTCGGTATCGAGCGTGCCATGCCATTCCTGGACCGAAACCGGAGCGACCGCGGAACTGGGCAAACCTGGGGGCGGAATCTCCTGGCCCACAAGCTGGCCCGACGTGGGGGCAATGGCCGCAACGATGTCGGAGAGTTCGACGCCCACCCGCTCGGCCATCTGTGCGCCTGACGACATTCCGGTCACGAAGATCATCTTGGAGTTGACCTTGTATTGAGATTCCAGATTCGCGATCAGCTGCCGCAGGAAGCCGGAGTCATCAGGCGCAGGAGCGATAAATGCGTCATCCATGAAGTACGCGTTCCAATTCCATTGTCCGGTGCTTGTGTTGTACGTCGAGGCAGGCTGCGCCACGATAAAGCCATAAAGATTGGCGACGCTCTGCCATCCCCAATCTTTCGTGCTGGGGTTATCCGGCGGAATTTCAAACGAGGTGCCATGCAGCATCACTAGCAACGGCGGATTGGCCGGCAAAACCGTGGGCACGAAGAGCTGATAGTAACGCGTGACGCCATCCCACGATATGGTGGTGTTGACGACGGTCCCGCTCCCGATCGTCTGGTTGAAAGCCTTGGATGTGCTCGTAAGAAAAGTGGTGTTTCCCTTATAGACAGCAGTGATGGGATCGCTTCCCGCCGGCAGATTCGTTTTAGCGAGGCTTGCGGCGCCGCCGGAGAGCGTTGCGCTGCCAAGCTTCGTGCTTCCATTGTAGAAAGTCACGCTGCCTGTTACTGATCCGCTGAACTGCGGGGCGACAACTGCGGTCAACGTGACCGATTGCCCGACATTCGCAGGATTCAACGACGAGCCGACTGTCGTTGTAGTTGGGGCGGGATTGACTACCTGTGCGATAACGGCCGAGGTGCTGCCAGAAAAAGTGGAGTCGCCCGTGTAGACGGCCTTGATGTTGTCACTGCCACCAGTTTTCAAAGTGGAGATGGAAAATGTTGCTGAACCCTTGTTCAGCGTGCTCGTGCCGATTGCCGTCGAACCCTGTTTGAAAGTCACGGTTTCGCCATTCGGCGGCGCTCCGATCGCCGAAGAGACGACCGCCGTAAAAGTGACACTCTGGCCGTAAATAGAAGGATTCTGCGACGATGAGACAGCGGTCGACGTCGGGGTCAGCGTAGCGCTGAGGTTACACGCTGCGATTAGAACGACGCACAGGATGGCGGTACTCTTCACGACTTCCTCCGTTGCGGGTCGGACCGTTGATAGATCGGACGCCATGGTCCACTTCTGCTGGGGTCTCCTTACAAACACAAATCGGACGCGGGAAAAACCGCATCCATGAATCCTTCGAGACGGGGAGTGGTGCAGTACAGCGTTGTTGAAAGAATACGGGGCTGATGGCATATGTCAAGCGCAACTTGTTCACAGTTCCGTACAGGCTGGGAGAGTCTTTTCTCTCTATCAGCAACAGCAAAAGTTGCGGTCAACGAACGCAGATTGAAGCAACTTAGAACGGTTGCCCTGTCTTGATCCAGGCCGGCACTTGGACGCACTCCGCGTTTTCGCTCAGCAATTCATAGCCGAGAAAGCGCAACAGCGGAGCCCATGCCGCCTCAATCTCATCGGCCAGCGAACGGGGTAAAGATTCCTTCCAGCCGCCCGAGGTTGCCGCACGCACAAAAGGAATTTCCCGGCGCGTGTCCTTCGTACCCGTCCACTCTCCGGCCTGCTTTTTCTCCAGTTCGCGCATCCGATTCGCCGAGCTTCGTTCGATGGCCGCTTCAAGCCTTGGGGTGTCAGCCTCGACGCCTAGACATCGAGCGATTCTCGCGAGTTGCGCAACCGAATCTCCGAGCAGATCTTCGTAACGGACGAGCAGGAAGTCCCGGCTGCCGTAACGCGGCGCGATCCAGCTTGCCGCGTGTTCCCACCACGATCCGTAGGCTGCGGTCTCGCCCGCGATGAAGCGGCGGCCGAATTCTTCAAGAGAAACTTCAGGACCGGTATAATTTTTTTTCAGACTGAAGTGAAATTCCGAAACTGCCACATCGCGCGGATCGCGTACCAGGTAGATCACGCGGCGAAAGCGAATGTCGAAAGTTTCGTGGCTTTTCAGAACGCGCGGCCTAGGTAGGCTTCGCACCGCGCGCCGGGACATCAGCGCGGGTGCGGGCAGAAGCCGGTCAATGTTGGAAAACCCGACTTTTTCGTTCGGATGGATGAGATTGGCGAGCAGAAACCGCACCCATGTATTGCCGGACTTGGGATAGGACACCAGAAATGTGTCATCGGGGAAGACGGTGTAACGATTTCCGGCGCGATCGAGGCCGAGCAGATACTTCGCCGCATACTTGAGTTGGCCAAACATTTTGAGATTACGGTTACTGACGGCTTTTTTTCGATCAGCGTCGCGCGTTGAGAATTCCCAGGCCTGCAAAATCTGGCGCAGCGGATGGAGCTTGCGTTGCGAGCTCATAGCCGAGATGCGCCATCAACGGTCCCCAGGCGCCTTCGATTCTCTCTATCATTGGCTCGGGCAAATCGGAGTGCCAGCCTCCCGATCCCGCCGCGCGGACGAAGGAAAGGTCCTTGCGCGAGCCCTTGGTCAGTCCACAATCGTCCGTCTGCTCCGCTTCCATCTTCCGCATTCGTCCGGCAGAACTTTGTTCCACCGCACGCCCGATCTTCTTCGCATCGGTGGACACTGTCAGGAATTGTGCGATCTTCGTGAGCTCGCGTGGAGTGTCGGAAACCATGTCCTCGTAGCGCAGGAGCAGGAAATTGCGGTCGCCTTCGCGCGTCGCGAGCCACGTGACAACATTTTGCCCCCAGGAGCCATGCGGGCAAGTCTCGCCCGCAAGAAAGCGCTCGACGAAGGTCTCAATGGGAGATCCATCGTTGATTTTCATCAGTTTACGATGGTAGTGAAACTGCGAGACGACGACGTCGCGGGGGTCGCGCACGATGTAGATGACGCGCGGATAGCGGGGATCGAAGCACTCGTGGCTCTTGATAATGCGCGGACTTGGCATGCGGTCGAGATCCCGCTTTGTGGTGCCCGAAGGGTCTGGAATCAAACGATGAATATTGGCAAAGGTGGCGGGCTCCTCCGGATGCAGAAGATTTGCGAGGAGAAACCGCGTCCAGGTATTGCCTGATTTTGGAAAGGAAACCAGAAAAACATCATCTGGTCGAATGAGCAAAGTGCGGCCCGGCCGATGCAACCGGAGCGCATGTTTGATTCCTGCAACCAGATAGCCCATTCTTGTTTTCCGCGGTGGCTTAGTCTCTAAGCCATCAACCCATTTTCTCGCCGGCCGGCATCATGCTGAACGCCGAAAGTTCATAATTCATTTCATGCATCAGCTTTCCCCACTTCGATTCGATCTCGGCGACGCTGGATTCAGGCAGTTCCGCTTTCCACCCGCCAGACTTTGCCGCGCGAACAAACGGTCTGTCGGGACGCGTCTCGCGTGTCGACGACCACAAATGGGACTGCTTCTGTTCCAGTTCGCGCATGCGGTTCGCGGAACTTTGCTCGATAGCAAAGGCCAGGGATCGTGGGCTGGCTGCAATGCCAAGGAAGTCGGCGATCCTAAGCATCTCATCCATACCGTTCGATTGCAGTGATTCGTAACGTACGAGCAAGAATCGGGGATCTCCTCCGCGACCATAAAACCAACTCGCCGCGTTTTCTCCCCACGTGCCATAGGGGTGATTGAGTTCGCCGTGCACAAAGCGTGACACAAACTTCTGCAGCGGGTAATCGTCGCCGATGGCCCTGCGCTTGATATCGAAGTAGTATTCGGAAAGAACGACGTCGCGCGGATCGCGCACGATATAGATCACCTTTTGATAGCGGGGATCGAAATACTGGTGGCTCTTGATAATCCGCGGACGCGCTGCGCGCTCCAGATCTTTCTTGGATACGGCCTCGGGATCAGGGATCAATGCGTTGATGTTAGAAAAGTCCGGATTCTTTTCCGGGTAAACCAGGTTCGCGACCAGGAAGCGCGTCCAGGTATTTCCCGACTTCGGATACGAAACCAGAAAAATGTCGTCAGAAAATACGTCGAGATTGCGGCCAGGGTAATGCAGGCCCATGAAGTGTTTTCCCGCCGCAATGAGGTGTCTGATCATTTTCAAGAATCCACTTCAACGACTGAATCGAAATCTGGCCTAAGTCGCGTTGCGCGTGCGGTTCCAGAACGTCATGAACCGGCCCGTTGCTCCAGGGGCAAAACGCAATCCCAGCACTGCCAAAGTGAGCATCGAGCGCCGCAGATGACTGTTGGCGCCTTCAATCAGCTTTCGTGCTTCCTCAAACCGGTGCTCTGCGAGTCGGCATTTTCCTTCTTCGAGCAGATACAGGGCTTTCACTTCCTCGGCCCTTGCGTTAACGATCGCCCGCTGCTGACCGCTCAGCGGTAAGGTTCGCTTGAACTTTTCAAGAATATTCCAGTATGCCTCGATCATCTTGCTGCGGGATTGCCCGAGAGAACCGGGACGTCCGATCAGCAATCGGGCCTGCACGGTTGGGTTGTAACCGATTTTTGTATCATGAAATGCCGCCCGTACCCACATGTCGTAGTCATCGCAGCGCGGAAGAGCCTCATCGAAAAGCCCGGCATGCAGCAGATCTTGCCGCTTCACCACGACGGTTGAGATTGGAATCTGGCAACGCTCCGAGATCAGTGCATCGAAATCCGCTTGCCCGCTCGACGGGCAGCGTTCCATAAATTCCTGCTCATGCTCCGGATCGCCCACAAGCAACGCATTGGCGTAAACCATTCCGAGCGATGGATCATCTGCGAACAGCTTCATTTGCGACGCCAGATGATTCGGCAACCAGGCATCATCGCTGTCGAGGAAGGCAACGTATTCTCCGCGCGCCTTTCCGATCGCGTGATTTCGTGCGCCCGCTGCCCGCTTGTTCTCCTGCTTCAGATAGACGATCCGGTCGAAATATGGCGCAAGAACTTTTTCCAGTTCCGCCGTATCCGGCGAGCCGTCATTCACCACGATTGCTTCGAAATCGGTGTAGGTCTGAGCAAAGACCGAATCCAGACAAGCACGAATCAGGTGAGCGGTCTTGTACGACGGAATGACTACACTGACCTTTGGCGCCGGATTGGATCCAGATAAAGTCATGTCTCTGCTATGAGCTGTGAAACACAGTTTCTTTCTCGCCCTTGACGATGCGATCAGCCGCTTCCACGCCCATCATCACCGAGTGATCCATGTTTCCGATTTCGTACCGCCAGGCCCCGAAGCGTCCCCGGGAATATATGCCCATCTTTTCCAGAACTGGTTGCAGCACGGCTAACGCGCCATCCCGTCCCAAGGTGGGGATGGGGTAGGAATACCCGACGAAGCGATGGTAGCGTGAAACCACTCGATTGCGATCAGGCTCTTCCAGTATTTTGGCCCGGATCAACCCTGTCATTACTTGATCGAACACCTTGTCAGGGTCGGGTGTCTCGCCAATTGGAAGCGAGATTTCGCACATGAGCGAGCTGTAGGTGTTGGTGTCACCGTTTGGAACGTTGAAGGGCGAATAGTGAGAGAAGTAGGTCGCGCGATAGCACGGCATGTCCGAATCAGTGAAGTAGATCCAGCACCGGCCAGTCTCGATCTTCTTCTTCAGTCCGAAGCCGACCACCAGCAGGTTGTTGTGCTCCAACGCCTGGCTGGCATCGACCAGGCGGTTATCGATCGGACGCAGGCCCTGGGTCAGCAGATCCAGCGGCGAGGTCGAGATCAATGCGTCATAACTGTCGCCAGTGCCATCGGCGAATGCGACGCGGCGCTGCGCCGCATCCACCTCCACCAGCTTCTTCTCAAAATGTATTTTTCCGGGATACTCCGCGGCCATGCGGCGGTAGATTTCGCCGGTGCCGCCATGGAGTGGAAACTTGAACTTGCTGTTCGGTCCCCAGCCGACGTCGTCGCGCTCGTACAACACGTTCTCAAGCAGTCGCTTGAAGTCGACCACGGCAACCCGGTCGGAGATCCACGACTTCGACATCTTCTCGAGGGGAGTCGTCCAGACCTTCGCGTTGTAGGGGAACATGAAGGCGTCAGCGATGCCTTCCCCGAACGTTGCAAGAATCCACTCGCGAAAATTTGTCGCATGGCGGCCACCGCCGTTTGAGGCAGCCCGCGCAGCGCCAAGCAGACAGCTCATCTGAATGTCTTTGGGTAGGTAGCGCAGATTACTCTGAAATGGATAAGGAACCCACGAGTCGCCGTTTACGATCCAGCTCTCACGAACCCTTTCATGTATTTCCTTGCCGAGAACTCGGTCAATAAGCCGATCGAAGTACGGGTAGTGAGAGAAGATGACGTGCCCACCCTCGTCCCAGACAAAACCGTGCTCATCGATGTGGGATGCAGCGTGGCCGCCGACCGTCGACGCTTTCTCATAGAGCACCCAGTTGTCGTATCCGAGTTCGTGCAGGCGGCAAGCGGCGCCGAGCCCCGTTGGGCCTGCTCCGATAATGACAATTTTCTGGCTGGGCATGGTTATGAGGGGTTAGGGCCTACCATCCGCAGGATTTAGGAGCAAGAAGCCGTGGATCACGAATCGCTCCGAAAGGCTCGGAGTTTAAGGGAAATTGTACCACTCCAGTCTGCATTCGCTTAGGGAGGAAAGTCTCTGCATCTAAAGGATTTGCGGTTTTCATCGGTCTGGCGCAGCTTGATCTATCGCCAGCTTTGGATCGCGACGGCCGCGACATTGAGCGAATTGCCAGTCCCGACTAGTAAGTCCCCGGTACGAGAGAGACTCCATCAGCTCCTTTTACGACAATGTTCTTGACGATGCTGTTGGTCGGAATGTTGTACATCAACGCGCTCCAGAGGGCCCCGATATAGAGGTTGCCCTTGCCATCGGACTTGATGCCGTCTACGCTCGCAATGCCGGTGAAGGGAAAAAACGTAAAGTCGGATGAAGTAGTAGAAGTAAAACCGGTGGGCGAGATGGAAATCTGGAGCAGGCCTTTGCCGGTTTTGCCGTCATGCGTTGCCCACAAGCTGTTGGTGTAGCTGTCGTAGGTCAGGCCGTCGCCGCCGTTGACGCCGACATGCGGTTCGAGCGTCAGCGTGGCCAGAATCGTCCCTTTCACGGGATCGATCTGGACGATCGTATTGTGGTTCGCGACTGCGTACAGGTTGCCGTAAACATCATAGGCGATGCCGTCGCACGTCTTGAGCTTTGCCGCTTTTCCAACGAGAATCGAAGTCGTCCCGGTCGAAAAGTTATAGCGGATGACTTCTGCTGGCGCAGCATATTTCGCGATCAATATTGATTGCCCACCGGGTTCGATCTCAAGATCACGCGCTCCGCCAATGCCGCTCACCAGGGTTGTGGTGGTCCCAGTTGTCGGATCGTAGAGATTCACGGTACCCGAGTTCGGAACGGAATAAATCAGTTGTCCCGCTGCGTTCAGCGTCAGGTCGTCCGGCTTGGCGCCGATTTGGTAAAGCGTTGTCAGTTTCGAAGTATTCAGATCGAGCAACTGCAGGCTGCTCTGCCCCTCACTCGAGATGTAGAGTTGCGGCAGTTGCTGTGCCGCGCCGAACGATGAGGTTGCGGCTACCACTGCGAGTACGATCCGATTTAGTAGATGGCTCTTCATGAATGGTCCCCGTCGCAGGCAGGAGTCTAGCAAAGGGAAGAGCGGAAAATGAGTACGCGAATGTGAATTTTGTATAAAAGTTTGATTTTTAGCCCCTTTGAGGATCGTCTTTGCACCGCGCGTGCAAAATGTTTCGCATTCAGACCGGCTTGCGGCTTCGAGGTTGAGACTGCGATTCAGTGGGAGTTGACTTCTGTAGCTGCTCCCGGAGAATGGCCGAAAAGCGCTTCGTGTTCTGGGCCACGTCATAGTCGCGGGCAACATGCACACGCGCTTGCCGTCCCAGTTGGGCTCTCAGCTCAAGCGAATCCAGCAGCGCGCAGAGTTGGCGCACGAGATCAATGACATCGGAGACGGTAAACAACAGTCCATCGATTCCGTCCCGAATCAATTCAGGAATTCCCATGATGCGGGGAGCAACGCAGGCGATCTGCATGGCCATCGCCTCCATCAGTACAACCGGAATGCCTTCTGCCATGCTCGAGAGTACGCAGATGTCGGTATCGCCGTAGAGCTGCCGAAGCCGTTCTGGGTCGACCCATCCAAGGAACTCAACGCTGGGGGAAATATCAAGATCGGCAGCCAGTTTTTCAAGTGAGGCGCGGTCAGGGCCATCGCCGGCTAGCCGCAACAGGACGGTTTTGCCCTGCGCCTTTAAAGTGTGGACCGCTTCAAGCAGAAGGCTCTGGCCTTTCTCTGGCGCCAAGCGGCCGACACACAGCAGCCTCGGCTCTAAGGACGCTTGGCGGTTCAGATTTGCTTCTGCAACAGCTACATCGACTCCCAACGGCGCATAGACAAATTTGTGCCATTCGCTTTGGGGAGACGAGAGCATCATCTGGCTGATCCCGAAATGACTGACCGAGCGGACGAATAGCGCTCCCTTGACTCTTTCTGCCAGGTGGGTTGCCGCGGGGTCGTGCAGCTCTCCAAAGCCGTGTGCCACCCAAGACATGGTGACGGGAAACGTTCGTACTACGATCAGCGAAACGGTAGCGGAGAAGTTTGCGTGAACGTGCGAGATTCTGCGCTGTCGCATCAATCGGCCGATCAGGACCGCTTCGGCGAAATAGGCCAAGTGATAAAAGATTTGCCGGGCATCGAATCCGCCAAGCTTGAGCGCATACAGCAGTCCGCTCACGTAGCGCAGCGGATGCCGCAGGAATTCCGCAAGATTCATCGCAACAGCTTTGCCGATCGGCACCGACTTCAGAAAGTAGACGCGCACGCACTCGTCGCGCTCTTCCGGAGTGAGTTGATGGATGGGTCTGTCAGGAGGACTTACTGAGACTACGTCGACTTCAATACCAAGTTTGCGGAGTTGCCGGATTTCTGCCAGGAGATAGCGATGGTTTAGGGCAGGAAACTGTCCGATGAGATAAAGCACTCGTAGCGCTTCAGCCACGATCGACCGCTGGAACGAGAAAGTGAACTCCTGGCATCATTCGAAATCTAACTCCAGTTCAAAGGTTCGTGCAAAATCCGAAGGACTTCGCAGCGCTAATTTGGAGAGCCGTCTTTTTTCCATCGCGTCTGGGTCTGTGGCCGTCGCGGCTCCGTTATTATAATTTGAATAAATTTCTGATCTCGAAGGTTCCCGTGCCACGCGTTACAAAGACGATCCTGCCGAGAATCCAGAAGTCCCTTCGTACCCACGGGGTTTCCGGAACGATCTGGCGATGCGCCATCGGACCCTATACTCTCCTGCGCCACTATCTCAAGAACCGCAAGAGTTTTGTGACTTACCGTGTGCAGGACGAATTCGACCGTCAACATGGGATCGAGACCAGCAAGCGCGTTGCTCTTAGCGACCTCGATGTGGCGAGCTCCAACTGGATTTATTCCGATGGATACTGGCCGACTCCTCCTGAAGTTTTTCGCGAAGCGCTGGCCGCCGTGAACGCACGCCTGGAGGATCTGGTTTTTATCGACTTCGGATCAGGGAAGGGCCGCGTATTGCTCATGGCGTCAGAATTTCCGTTTCGCAAGGTAGTCGGCGTGGAGTTCTCACGCGAGTTGCATGACATAGCCGAAGACAACATCAAACGATACAAAAGCGCCACGCAGAAGTGCCGGGACATCAGCTCTGTTTGTGCCGACTTCACCCAATTTCCAATCCCGCCCGGTCCGTTGTTTGTTTTTCTCTACAATCCGTCATCGCTTGAGATCACGTCGGCATTAGCCAGAAATCTGGCGGGGTCATTGCGTGAGAATGCTCGCCAATGCTGGGTTCTGTATGTGACACCCGCCTATAACGTTTTCGAATCAGGAAGCCCGATGGCGTTGCGGAAGATCAAATCGACAGAAAAATACGCAATCTATACGAACACTTTGCCAAGTAATCCCTGTTAGCTTCGGGGAGCTTTCTCTTTGCCCGCCAATTTGCGCAGGCCCTTTTCTACGACCGCAGGCATTTTGCGAACTAAACGCCTTCCAATGCCCTGCATGGCATCCTGCAGATCATTGCTGCGCAGCCACGTCCCGTCGCGTCGGTAGCGGAGAACCGGAACAACCGTTCCTCCAAAGCGCAGCAGGAATTCGTGGGAGCCTCCGAGGGAGTGGCGGCGGAGCCCATGATTGCAGGCCCATTCAATGCCTCGCCACTGCAATAGATCGTTGGGCTTTAAATGGAGAAAGTCTTTCAGCGAAGTGTTGGCGGATGACTCGAACAATCCGCCGGGGAAGAATCGGAAAATGTTCGTCGCTATCACGTTACCCGATAGCCGCGCGATCAGCAGCAGCCGGTTGCGCTTCAGAGACATGGTCTGGCAGTAGACCTCGAAGCTCAATGTTCTTCCGCGGGCTTGATCGCCCCGCCGTTCGCGCCAGTTGGAGTACACAGCGTAGGCATCGGCAAAATCCTGTGGCGACTTGGCTTCGGAAACTTCGATGCCGTTCTTCTCGGCATACCGAATGTTCCTGCGTCGGTCTTTCGTGAATTGTTTGAAAAGAGCGTCAGGCCCTAGGGTCAAATCCAGCACGACATTTCCCGGCAGCGGTTGACACTTAAAGCCTCGTTTTTCGAACGATGTGAGCGGCAGAGATGGCCAGGTGAAGACGCTAACCAGTCCAGCCGATTTCGTGGCGGCTGCCAATCCGAGCGCTAGCGACGCAAGGGCCGATTCTCTATCGCAGGTTGGGTCAACGCTGATCTGCGGCCGCGACGGCAGACCGCACATCGCATTCTTGTCAGGATGGATTCCGGTAACAACTCCCTTTACGCTGCCGTTCTCCAGAGCAAGAACGGCGAACGGCCGCCTGCCGGCCCAAAGAGGTTCGGAGAAATATTCCGGAGAATCGTAATGCGCGGGACATTCCAGTCGCGTCAAGTAGTCGCGCCACGCCGCTTCAATGTCTGCCAGAGGAAATTCCCTGAGGACTGTGAACTCCATGATAGTGGGCGATAGGCGGGACGAGCATTACAAGCAACGCGATTCTAATATGCGCGTTTCTCTCGGTCAAACACACCGGCTGCAGCAGAGCCGCCATCGGTGCTCGAGGCGCAGTCGACCTCCGTTACGAGGTATCAGCGGCAGCTTCCCGCCGGTTTGGCCCTCGTAGGCCGCAGCAAAACAATTCGATCTTCGCCAGCGTGGCAACCGATGGCAATGATCTCCCCATGGTTGTTGATGGCCAAGGCCTGCAGGAGTTCCCATTGCTCCGCCTCCGGGGCGGGACTCAGAAAGTCGTTCAAGTCACGCAACTGGCGATCGCGGTAAATAAATCCGTGGAACTTTTCGTCGCCTTCCGTCAGCGAGCCGCCGACAACCTCCCCGCGGTCATTCAACGCACGACCGATACTGAACGAGCCGCCCAGTGTTCCCAGCATCGTGCGGGTTCCACCCTCCTGCCGGAAGGCTTCCACTCGTCCGGTCTCATGATTGTGAGAAACGCCAGCGCACTGGCCGGCATCGTTGAGAGCCAGCACGTCGTTGCGGCTGTGGTCGAAGGGGCCGAGATCGACGATCTCAAATCTTTCGGTCTTTCGGGCAGCTCGATTGCTGTCAGGAGCTGCTTGCGCCAATCGGATTGTTCTCATAAGGAACGCAGCTAGTCAGCTGCGGCTATTCGACATTCTGTCCTGCAGACAAAAAGCTGATATGGGCATGCAGGGATTCCATGGCCTCAGCCAGATCGCCCGCAGCACCATCAAAAAGATGTTCCCCGGTCCGCGCACGCCATAGCGAGTAGCTGTAGTAATTATGGTCGGGTTCCGAGTTGAGCATGATGTTACCGTTGAAGCCGTGTTCTCGAATTACCCAAGTCTGCATGGGCGCACCTCGCTTCCGGCATCATCGCGAATTGTCGAAAACGTGTAATCCCCCAAACGAGGTATTGTGAGATGCGTGCCTAGCCCACGACTGCGAAAAAGCGCAGCGTCCGTATGACGGACGCTGCGTTGGTTCCACTGTGATGCTCTTTTTCGAAAGAGGCCCGCACGAACGACTGTGCTCGCTTTGTTTCCGCCCCGCCGAAACTCTTACGAACTCGACTTGACCTTACGCCGCGCCACGAAGCCCGCGCCCAGCAGTCCCGTTCCCATCAACGCCAGCGAACCGGGTTCCGGCACGGCTGTTGGGACGGTAAGCGTCGTGACGCCGCCCCTATCCGTGATGATCAATGACCCGGTCCCGCCGTTGTACAGCCCTCCGATTGAAGTTAGGTCAAGCTGAGTGGTTCCGCCGTTTATGATGGGCACTCCATTACCGGCCGCTTTTCCGTTCGCATAGTAAGTGCCACTCAACCCACCGCCCAACTGGTAGACGCACATAGTGCAGCTCGTCGGGCTCTCCAGAGTCCAAGTGATGTCTCCGCTGAAGGTCCCTTGAAAAATGATTCCCAAGCCTGCCGCGCTGATGGTAAAGGTACTGCCTGTGCCGCTCCAGCTGCCCCCCATCTGGAGACTACCGACGCCGTTCCAGGCACCTGTAGTGAAGGAGAGCGTACCAGTGATTCCTCCATCGATCGTTGAGGTCATGCCCGAGCCGGAGAGGCTAAACGGACCGTTGGACCCCACGGACGGGGTTCCCGTTTTTCCGAGCTTGTTGTTGAAGGTAATTGTGGAGTCGGCATGGGCCAGCGTTGGGATACAGATGGCCAACAGCATGGCGGCGAGGAAATGTTGAAGAACCAGAGATCGAGCGCTGCCGCTTGCGAGCATAGTACAGTCCTCCTCGTAGCGTACTGTGCGGGAAAATCGCAACCTTGTAATCCCTCAAATAGGGTATTTCTGTCATAAAACGGCGGGGAAAATCCTGACGACGAGCTCAGTCTGCCGGTGGGTGTCGGTCTTCATGAAAATGCGTTTGAGGTGGGTCCTCGCGGTGTGTGGACTGATGAATAACTCGTCCGCGGCTTCTTCGATCGACTTTCCCCTCATGAGGCTGGCCGCCAACGCCGCCTCGCCGCGAGTAAGCCCGTAAAGTCTCGAGAGCATCGGGACATTCACATCGAGGCCGAGATCCTGATCGTACATCATCACCAAAGCAGACCGATTTTCGGGGTTGGGCCAGCAGTCCAGTCCGGGCCCAGGAACTACGCGCACGACGAGTGAGGAGCGAGCATTTTTGCGAGGCAGCGTCACAGGCGATTCTTTGGGCTCCCCCTGCTCAGGCCACTGGATTGCGTCCTGAAGAAGTTTCAAAAGCAGTCGTGTGTCCGAAGCCCGGTCCGCCACAAGCCCGGTTTTCGCGAGCGAAAGCCCATCCTGCTTGTTCAGAATTGTGAGAGCGGCTCGATTGGCCACATTCGGCCGACCCTCGCCGGCAACCAGCATTGCCCCACACCTGACAAGTTCCAGCCCGTAGTTCAGGGCGACAAAGATGTCGCGTGGACTTGCAAGGGTATCAGTAGCTTGTTGTTCAGTAATTCTCGAGGGGACGGGAATGGCGCTCAATTGTGTTTGACACAAGGGCGGCGGCGCAAGGGAACTCACTCCATGTGGCGCAACGCTATGTGGAGAAACGTTTGCTCCGTATTCACTCGATTTCACTGCCTGTTGCCCGAAATCGGCGGCACGCACTGGACTGGGGGAGGGTCGAAGTGGGCTGTCCATTTTTTGTTTGACAGAGCAGGATTCAATATTTCCTGGGAAGAATCCGCGCAGTGAGTGTCATGCAAAGGTATTTCGTGAGGATGACAAGGAGATTAACCAACGGTTAATTTCGATCAGGATCTGTGGAAATCAACCCTTGGCTTCTCGTCGGGAAATCGGCCACAAAGGCCAACTGCCGCGTGGGTTAAGCCTTTCGGACTAGGTGTTATCCCGGTAAGCTCGGCGAAGCAATATCGATTAGCTATAGCGTTGCTGCCGCCCGTTCAGCGGGGCATTCCGGTTGCAATCGCCTGGTCCTGTTCCGGGGACGCGAGGGAACTAAGTTGTTGCTTGAGCCAGTCGAGACTCTTCTCGCCGCCGCGTCCGATGGCCTCTCCGGCTTCGACGCGCGTCTTATATCGCACAACCGTTGCGTTTGAGGGAGCCGCAGCTTGCAATTTATCTTTCACGGCCGCGGGTGTTTCCGTGTCGAAATTTCTTTGCTGCAAGCGAAATTTCTTCGTCTGCATTTTGGGCATCCACTCCACCGGATCCATACCGGCGACCTTGCTCAAAAACTCTGGCTTCACATAGTCGGGCTGTTCGGCCTGCGGCACGAATCTGGAATCAGCCATCCACGTAGGCCAGTCGCCCCAAGGGTCCATCGCGTCCAAAACCTTGATTCGAGGATCTACGCCCGATGCAAGGATTCCGATACTTGCTCCTGAGAATTGAGCCAGAACACCCACGCGATCCATATCGAGATCGCCGCGGGACGTCAGATAGTTGAGAACCATCTGCACATCGTGCGCCGAAGTTGACAGGCTTTCCTGCAATTCGCTGACGAACCACTTTTTCATCGGGCGGTCATGATAACGGTGACCGGTAAGAGCGGTCACGAAACCAACCGCGGCGAAACCGTTCCTGGTGGTGTATTCCTGAAATTTCGGATTCTTGAAGATGTCGGTGTCGGAAGGATATCCGTACAGATAGAGGATGACTGGCGGTTTCTTCACACCTGCAGGCTTCATTACGTAAAGATCGATCGGATCTCCCCATCGCCATTGCACCTGAAGCAGCTCAACCGTGTACTTTGACTCATCGTCGACCATGCCGACCAATGGGCGCACAGCCAGCAAGTGGCTCGTGCTCAGCGACGGCGTGGAAAAATCTTCCTTTACGTCGCGAAACCGTGTGTCTTTGAGATTCGTAATGATGGGCGGCTCAAGCTGCGCGAAGCCTTTTTGCACCAAAAATAGCAAGGCAATTCCAATAACAAAGAACTTCATCAACTGCATTGATCCTCGAATACGCGAGGTTACGAACGACATCATTCTTGCTCCCCTATGGTCTTAATTCTGGCCAAGTTGGCGCCCGGCCAGCACGAAATTGGTTCTTGCCATTATCAAAAAGATGCGGGCCACCGTGAGCGGCCCGCATCGATTGGTTGAACTGATCAGCTAGTTGCGAACTGCACCAGCCGAGCAGGCGTTGCCGGGTCCGATTTGGATGATCCCGACGTCCTGTGTTGCAGTCAGCGGCGTGGGCTCGGTGCAGCCACCCATATCGCCGCCGGCGTCGCCGGTCTTCGGATTGTTGTTGCTATCGAACGTTCCGTTGTTGGCCGCGCCGCCGATGCTATCGGCTCCCGGGCAGGTGCCCGAGGTGGCATTGCCATCGCACTGCTGATAGTGGGAGTGCCAGATCTGCATTCCATTGTCCTGGCAGGTGCCGCCGGAAACTGAGCAACCGGTGGGTACCGCCGAAGCGGGAATGTAGTCAGGCGTGGAGTTGACGGCATAGACGTGCGACGCGCTAACCAAATCCTGAACGTTGGTCAAGTTCGTGGTCAAGGTTACGAGACGCAGAGTCGACCAGGCCGAGTAATTGCCGCTGCGGAGCGCCGGGAACGAAGGTCCGCCCCACACCGAGCTTTCGCTGCATGGGAAGGTGCACTTCGGCAGTTCCTGGTTGGGAAACGCAGCGATCGGTCCGATCGGGTCGTTTCCGTCCAGGGTCGCGTAGCCGTAGCTCGCACTGCCGGCGATGGTGCTTACGTTTCCGAAGCTGAAGAACGCATAAGCGATTCCATCGAGCTTCGTGCCGCCAGAGCCGAGGACGTCAGCCACGACTTCGCCAGTGCCGATGCCGCGGGTGCGGGCTCCGGTTCCAGAGGAGCAAGGCGTGTTGCTCAGCTTGGCGGCGCCCACGCCGGTTTCCTGGCTGCTCCCAAGAACATTATTGCTAGGTTGCGTTTCAACCGCACGACGAAACACCGTCGCTTCGGTGGTGTTCATCGTGCCGGAGAGAGGTTCGCGAAGATAGACGTTGATATCGGTACCAGAGGCGATGCTGGAGTCAAGCACGTGGGCATCGCAGTTGGTTCCCGAGAAAACCGTCTGAAGATTGGTGCTGGATGCATTCGTCAAGCCATTGAGGCCGGCATTGGCGGTGCTGCTGCGGCTGAAGACAAAAGTGATCGGAGAGGCGCCCACAGAAATGGTGGTGGTAGCTGCAACCGCTAGATTCGTGAACGGGTCTTTGCCGCTGATGTTGAACGCCAGGACGTTCGCGACAGCAGTAGAAGTGCCGCTCTGAATCGGGCTTCCAACCAGTTGGCTCAGGTTCGTGGTGGCGACTGCGTACTGCGCGCACGTGCCCGAAGCGTTGTGCGTGTTATATCCGAGTCCGTCGAGTCCATCGCCGAAGCCGGGAGTTCCGTTGCCGGCCGCAGAGTTCACGCGGCACTGCGCCCACGCACCATCTTCCGGACGAATGTCGGTGCCCGCCGTGTTGACCTTTACGCCGGTGACTGCTCCGACCGTCTTGGTGAAGAGCGTCTGAACGTCGCTTGGAACCGCAGAATCACCGCCCCAGAGAGCTGACGAAATCTTGTTTCCGGCGGCCCAAGTCTCACCCGTCGGTGGAGTGATGGTGCAAACCGGGTTGGCAAACAGGCAGCGGTCGCCGACAACGGAGTCCACCTTGATGTAAGCCCAAACGTTCCGGGCAGTGGCTGTACCGCTATCCCAAACAATCCAGATCCCGCCCGTGTCGACAGCCGCGGTTCCCGGTCCGCCACGATTCTTCTTTACTTTCGTGGGGCGAGAGTCGGTGAGGTTGAAATTATCTTTCGACGTCCAGTGCTGGCAGGGCGGGTGAACTTTAACTTTGGCCAGCGGACAACCGCCGTTGTTGAAGGCTGCCAAAGCGATTGTCTGCCAGAGAGCCGAAGAGCCAGAGACCACGACTTGGCCCTTGGACGTCACAACGGCAGAGGCAGAGGGGACGAGAGCCGCCATCGCGGCGGTTACAACAAACGCCGCGAACAGTGCTTTCATTCTCGACATTGAGATTCTCCTTGATGCTTTTGGTTGAATACAAACAGCCAATTCTTGTGCGCACTAAGAACGACGCACGTGGGGACGTAGGGTGAAATGGACTGATTGATTGTGCTCACGCATTAACGGTTTGTGAGGCGAATCGTGCGCAGGATAAAGGATTCGCTGAAAAGCAGATGTGAAACCTTGAACAATAAATTGTTACGCGCGTGTTACATGTGGAAATCAGAGCACGCTTGCTGCGGAGAAAATAACTTGTGCGTGGCGAACAATTTAATCTGATTTTAACTTTGAAGGCGCAAAGCCTCCTCTAGAATCGCTGCTCGTTTCACCCAAACAAAAAAGTTCTCACTCGGGAGAGGGCGCAGCCTTGAGCTTCAACGCCGGTACTTCTTTTGTTCTGGTCTGCCTGACCTTGGCGGTGGGGTTTGCTGCGCCATGTGCCTGTGTGGCGTACGCGCAGCCTGCGCCTCAGCAACCGCTGCCACAGATGCCTGCACCGCAGATGCCGGCCCCGCCGCCGGGAACTGTAGGGCAACAGCCTGCGTCCGGCTCTGTTGCAGGCGGTGATAAGACTTCGATCAGTGGAACTGTTACCGATCCGACTGGAGCAGTCGTCGCCGGGGCAAAGGTAACTCTCGATGGTCCTGTCAAGAAAGAGACTGTGAGCAGCGCAACCGGAACTTACTCATTTACCGATCTTGTTCCCGGCAGCTACAGACTGACAGTTACCGTCGCTAACTTTACCGACAAGGTGTTCTCCGACATCAACCTGCCCGCAGGCCTGGAACTCACGTTAGACGCTCCCATGGAGCCTGCCACCGTGGGAGAGAAGGTCAACGTCGAATCCACTAACGTCGGCCACGTGGAAACCGAAAACGCAACGGTATCGGGCACGATCAATCAAAAGGAGGTGGCCACGCTCCAACTCAACGGTCGTAACTTCTCGCAGTTGATTGCGCTTGCACCCGGCGTCAGCAACCAAACCGGCCAGGACGAAGGAAAAGTCGGAGTTACGGGCAGCGTGAAATACAGCGTGAACGGCGGACGCGTCGAGTACAACACCTTTGAGATCGATGGCAGCGATGTATTGAACACCGGACTGAATCGGTCCGCAAGCACGCTGGTGGTCTACCCCAGCATCGACGCGATTCAGGAGGTAAAGGTTCTTACCTCGAACTACGGCGCGCAGTATGGACGGACTGCTTCGGGTACGGTGCAGGTGACGACCAAGTCGGGTGCGTCACAGTTTCATGGCAACGTGTATGACTTCGTCCGGAATGAGGCGTTCAACGCGCGCAACTACTTCGATCTCACCAGCAAGGCCCCACTTTATCGCCGTCAAGACTTTGGCGGAACGCTCGGCGGGCCGGTAATAATTCCCGGCTTCTACAACGCCAAGCGAGACAAGACATTTTTCTTTTTCTCAGAAGAAGTTCGACTGGAAAAGACCCCGGTCGACTATAACCAAGCGGTTCCGGGTCTAAAAGAACGCGGCCTGATCATGACCCCGCAAGGCGTCGGGCTGAACCTGGGTCCGCCGAATGCGTCTACGGGGCAGGTTCCGCAGGTGTTCGACTTTACTGACGTCTGCCCGCCGATCGGCACCAGCGGCCCTTCTTTCGATCGCGCGCAATATCCGGACTGTCCGGCCTTCGGTAACTTTGGCTCCATCCACACGGAGGAGGCGGCCTACTTTCTGGAAGGTGCGCCGAGTCCCGGGGTGGCTGCGCCGCTGGGTGTCGACAAGAATGCGCGCGTCATCCTGAATGCAAATCTGATTCCGCTACCGAACTCTCCGATCGGCTGCAATTTCGCTTTGCCACTCACAACTCTGCTCGGGCCCGATGACCCGAACCGCTGCTACGTCGCTGCCGTGTCGCCCTCGACATATTGGCGGGAAGAATTGTTTCGCATCGATCACAATCTCACGCAAAAATTGCGGCTGTCTTTTCGCTACATTCACGACGACTGGGACACCACGGTGCTTGCTCCTCAGTGGAACTATCTGAGTGTGACCAATCCGGCCGCGGAAACCTTTCCGACGATTCAAAACCGTTTCGTGGGGCCCGGACTGAGCCTGGTTGCGAGCCTGACTCACACGATTTCGCCAACTGTGATCAATACGATTGTTCTGAGCTACACGAATGCCAAGATCACACTGGCCGATCGAAACGGACCTGGCGGGGCTCAATTCCAGCGCAATCCTGCGCTTGATCAACCCCTCATCGGAACCGGCGGATGCGATCCTTCGCTGAGTGTCGATCCCTACACAGGAATTGTGGAATGCGGGATGGGCTATGTCTTCAATAATGGTTTCGGTGGCAAAGTGCCGGGCATCGCGATTCTGGGCACGAATGCCGCATATGGCGGCAGAGGTTTCGTCGAAGATCCCTCGTACATGCCTTGGGAGCACTCGAATCCGACGTACTCAATACGCGACGACGTGGGAAAAGCTGTGGGCAGGCACACATTGCAGTTCGGCGCGGAGTACATCCACTACCAGCGCAATCAGGACAACAACGTCATCGGCGCCGCGTCGGGAGATTTGCAAGGCCTGGTTACCTACAGCAACTTGGCGAACAGCACCGGAAATGCGTTCGCCGACTTCCTCGCGCAGCAGGCCGGTCCCACCAACGATGCAGAGGGGTTCATTCAGACTTTTACACAGGATTCCGGGCAGCATCGCTACTACCAGCGCTATCAGCTCGCGGAGCCATACTTTCAGGATGACTGGAAGGTGAGCAGCCGCTTCACGGTCAATCTGGGATTGCGCCTGAGTCTCTTCGGTACGTACCGCGAGAAAAACAAAGCCGCATGGAATTGGGATCCCGCGCACTTTGACAAGAGCCGCTTTACAGTAGACCCGCTCGCCGGAATCCTGCTCGACGACGGGAATCCGGTCACGTTCAATCCGAGTTCGTTCGCATTGGACCCTGGTGTCGTGAGTGGATTAGGGCTTGTGCAGTGCGGCACGGGCGGAGTTCCCGTCGGCTGCATGAAGGGCCACCTGTTTAATTGGGCGCCCCGTGTTGGCTTCGCTTGGGATCCGAAAGGCGACGGCAAGACTTCCATTCGAGCTGGCTATGGCATCTTCTACGAGCACGGCATCGGCAACGAAGCGAACACAGGATCACTTGAGGCAAGCGCTCCCGTCGTTTTGAGCGTGACGCAGCCAAATCCCTACAGCCTGATGTGCATCGGCGGCGTCGGCTACGGATCGACCTTTAACCAGGCCGTCGGCAGCGGGAACTACTGCGGCGGGCCGGGCTTCGTGGGACCGCCGAATGCGCTCTATCCGATCGATGTTACGTCCATCCCCACGCGAGCCATCTGGCCTTATGTCCAACAGTGGAGCGTGGGACTGCAGCATGAGTTGCGTCGCAATCTCGTAATCAATGTCGGCTATGCTGGCAGCAAAGGCACGCACCTGACGGTCGAGCGCCAGCTCAACCAATTGCCGCCGTTGCCCCTCAGCCAGAACCCCTTCGGACCCAACGAGCCTTTGACGTTGAATGACTGCACTGTTCCGCCGCCGGGAGGAACGGGGAAACCGGGCGACGGTACTGAAGCGTTTCAACTCGAGAGCGGGACGCTGATCGGCCCCAGCAGTCCTGCCTACGTGTACATGCAGGCGGCCTGCACGAACTTCAACACGCCTAACGTCAACTCCTTGAAGCTGCGGCCGTATCCGGGACTCGGGCGAGTGTTGTCGCTCCAAAACGTAGCCGACTCCAACTACCACGCATTTCAGTTCACCGCGCGGCGCACGCAGGGCGCGCTCACCACCGGCGTCTCCTATTCTTATAGTCACTCAATCGACGATTCCTCGGACCGCAGCGATCCGGTGCTGGTCAACTCGTATGATCTCCGCGAGAATCGCGCCAGTTCGAACTTCGATGAACGGCATCTGCTGACTTTCAACTACATCTATCAGTTCTCCCTCAAAGGACTGGCGCGCGGCATTCGCAATTGGACCGATGAGCGCGAACCAGAGCCGGAGGCGGATGCCTCCGCGCCGGCAACGAAGTGCTGCTCCGGAATCGGGCAGCGCATTCTCGATGGCTGGGAATTTTCCGGAATCACGCTGTTTCATTCCGGCACGCCCTTCAGTGTGATCAACACCGCCGGCAATACCGGAATTTCCGTCACCGACAATGCCGGAGTTTCAAGCAATCTCGGAATCGCGGCGTCGTATCCCGACGTGGTGCCGGGTCAGGCCAAGCCCGGCAACAACATCCAGAGTTTTGGCCCGCTGCTGGGAAATCCTTCTCAGTTCGTGGCTCCGCGCGGACTGACGTTCGGCAACGCGGGCCGTAATTTCCTGACCAATCCGCGGCAACTGAACTTCGACATGGCGATTGCCAAGCATTTCAAGGTCACTGAAGCCAGCCAGCTTGAGTTCCGTGCGGAGGCATTCAACATCTTCAATCACACAGAATTCCGCATCTACGACCCGGATAATCCCGGCAGCACAGGCAACAATATAGTCAGCTGCTATGCAGGCCCGGCGTTTTCCGCAGGTTACAAGGGCGGCGGCGTTGACTGCGTGACCGGCGCTTCCTTCTTGCACCCGGTGGATGCGCATCGCCCTCGCACAATCCAGTTCGCCTTAAAGCTCGCTTTCTGAAGATCAGACTGAAGATCAGAGACTGAGGATCAGAGACTGAGGATCAGAGACCTTCTGAGGATCAAAGAATGGATAGGTTGTGGAGAAAAACAGAGCTGGCATGGCGAATCGCCGGCGCCTTCCTCGCAGTCGCCTTGTCTCTGACTCTTTCGAGTTGCGGCGGCAGCAGCAGCGGTTCGCACTCGCCGCAGGGTCCGCCTCAGATCGCGGGCAATTGGCAGTTTGCTATGGCTACCACCGGGACATCTTTCGTCGCCAGCCCATTGCAGGGAGGCTTTCTGCTGCAGCAGAACGGATCGATCACAGGGCAGATCGCGTTGTCGATTGTGTTGCCTTCGTCCAATGGCGGCGCAAACATCATTTGCAACAGCGGGACCGCGCAAGTGACTGGCACCATGAGCGGCCAGGGCATCAGCCTAACCGCATCGGTCGGTTCGCTGGATCAGAATGGCAATCCCATCACGCAGACCATTACGCTCAGCGGCGGTTCGCTCAGTTCGGACAACCAAAGCATTCAGAAAGGCACATACAGCGTTTCGGCGGGCTTCGCAAATGTGAACGGGCAGCTTATGCCCTGCGGTCTTGCGGAAGATGCTGGTTCCTGGAGCGCCATTCTAGTGCCTCCCTTGACGGGAGCGTTTGAGGGATTCTTCCACAGCACAACCAGTGCATCCTTCAGCAACCAGGACTTTGCGGTCTCGGGCACATTTACGCAGGGTGCGAACGTCGGCGCCAGCAGCGCGACCGTAACGGGCACGATCAACTTTATCGACCCAGTAACTCAGCTCACGGACTATCCCTGCCTGGCGACAGCCTCGTTGAACGGCACAATCACCGGCAACACCGTGCTTCTTCAGATATTCTCGACCAACGGATTGCCTGTCGGCCAGATTGGCGCCACGCCCGGTGCCGGCAGTGGTCCAACGACGGTTTCGTTCGACAGCACGCAATCCGGCTATGTTCTGCACAACGTGAATGGAGCGCATGCCGGACAGAGCGGCGGCGGATACGTCGTTACAACCAAACCGTGCAGCGGGCAGGGAGATTCGGGCAATCTCTGTCTGGCGATAGGCAGTTCGAAGGCTTGCAACCAACCGATCACCATCACGCCGTTTGCCCTGATCTTCCCGGCCCAACTCGTAGGTTCGCCTGCCACCAGTCAAACCGTGACTCTGACTAATAATACCGGCTCTCAGTTGAGCGGAGCTACTCTGCGTTTCTCCGATAACGATAGCGCCCTGTTTTATCAATTCCCCATCTTTGGTGGTGACTTCAACGGGGTGTCGAATTTCACCGAGCAGAACAATTGCACCCAGCAGGGAAGCATCACGCTCGACGCTGGAGCCAGCTGCACGATCACGGTTTCATTTGCTCCGCAAGAGAGTTGCCCATGGTTGCCGCAGGCGCAAGGGACGAGTTCCATCAATGGTCTGGCACCCGCGCTGTGCCCGGTTCAGTTGAGTGCAACCTTAACGGTGACGGTGCCTTCCGGCGGCGTCGATGCCGATAACCAATTCTCTCTGCCCGCCACAGGCTTCGGACTCAGCGCGGTGGTTCCGTCGGTGCCTGAGCTCGACTTCGGAGCCGAAGCGGTTGGAGAAGCCAGCCCTCCCCAGACTCTTACTTTTACGAATCAAAGCCCGAAGGCAGTGACGATTTTGCCTTCGGCCGGGCCTTGCGTCTTTTCCAGTTCCTTTCTTGGCCCCGCGACACCACGGCCGCCATTGGACCCCAACGGCACGCCCTTGACTACCGGCCTGCAACTCGCCGAGACCGCGGTGATCGGGTTGAATAATAGTAGTCCCATCCTGAATGACTTTGACCTATTGCCACCGTTGGTGAACGCTCCGACCGTGGAGTATTTCTGCGACACCGATCTGCCTGTGAGCAAGGGCGGCAGCGGCACTCCAAATTTTGTGATTTCCGCAGATCAGTGTTCGGGGCAAACGCTGCAACCGTTTGGACAATCTGGCAACTCCTGCAGTCTGCAGATCACTTTCGTTCCGCAGCCTGGAACCTGGTCGAGACTTACCGCGGACGCGGGCGGAGGGCTCGACGACTTCTTGCAGCTCAACACGGCCTGGTGCGGTGATGCCAACAATCCTGCTGAGAATAACTGCGAAGTGGACAGCGGGCGCTTCCCCGTCGAGATCAAGACGAATCCTCCCAGCCCTCTGCGATTGACGCCGGGTGCTGGTCTTGACTTCGGATACGTGATTAAGGGTAGTGCGAGCAACACGCTCAACATCACGCTGTTTAACGATCCGGTCGACCCGAACTCGGCGACCGTGAGCTTCGCGTCGAAGCTGGTAACAGGGGACTATCTCGAAACCGACACCTGTCCGCCGACGCTGGCTCCGAACGAAAGTTGCACCTTCTCGGTGACCTTCACGCCCAAGATCACGGGATCCGATCGCGGCCAGATCACGATCACGTACAGCACGCCGAGCCAGATCGGGCTGGTGCAAACGATTTACTTGCGAGGATTCGGCCAGTAGGGACTCGCGCTTCAGAGCGCGGCAAAAGCTGTTTTCGAAGTTGCCGGAAGTTGCAGACAGATGGGTGACGGTTTCTTGAGGAGGCACTCGGTGGACGCGATGCGACAGATTTTAGTCATTGGTTTGGCAGGGGCGATCGCCCTTTTGACGGGTTGCGGCGGGAGCAGTACGGGATCCTCGAAAACGCCGCCACCAGTCTCGATCGCGCTGAATCCGCCTCCCTCGAGCACGACCGTTTCCGTCGGCAGCACCGCCGGAGTCCAGTTCACGCCCGTTGTGAGCAATGACTCCGGGAACAACGGGGTGGATTGGGCCATTACGTGTTCGAATCCCGAGCCGCTGCAGGCGCCGTGCGGCACGCTGAGCATCCCGACGATGCACTCGGCGAGCGGTACTGCCGTCACGTATGCTCCGCCTTCAACTTTCACTGGCGGCTCGCTAACGGTTAACGTCACGGTCTTCGCCACCGCCGATCACACCCAGAACGTTATCACTCCTGTGACCGTGACTTCTTACTCCACCGTGCTCACTGGCACGTATGTTTTTCAGACTCAGGGTACCGACGGCAGCAGCGGCTACCCTTATCAAGATGCGGGCGTACTGACGTTCGCTGGAAACGGCAACATTACCGGCGGCGAGGAAATCGTAAACGTATATCCCCAATCCGTCACTTATACACTTCAAGGCGCAGCCGCTCCCAGCTCCTATTTCATAGGTCCCGACGGACGCGGAACGATGACGCTGAATCTTCAGCAGTCCAATGACAACAGCAACCTGATTCAGCAGCTTTTCACCTTCTCAGTGGTCTCTAGCTCCAAGGCATTGATAGCTGAGCTTGATGTAACGACGCTAGGCGATACGCAGGCCACATCCTTAGGGAATTCGGGGGCCGGGACTCTTGAACTTCAAGACTCGACGGCGGCCTCGACGCCGCTCACCGGAGCGTTTGCCTTCGTTACCAGCGGCACCGACGATGGCGTTCTGAATTTTGGTTCGACGCTGGCTACGACCTTCGGTGGTGTTTTTAACATCGACAATAATCCTTCAACCGGCAGCATTTCAGGCAGCGGCAGCCTCGCCGATCAGGATTACTACAACACGCGAGTGACCGAACACCGCCTCTATAGTTGCGCTCCCGGTGGAGTGACGGGCAACGTAACTCCGCCCGATTCTTTCGGCGCAGTCACGATCACGTTGACAGGAGCTACCTGTTTCGGGGTCGTGCAGCCGGCTTCGATTCAGTTCACCGGCTTCATTGTCGACGCAACGCACGTCCGGCTCATTGAGACCGACGATCAGAGCGGCTCGTCCGGTTACATGACTTCCGGCATCGCCGTGAGCCAGGGTGTGGCTGCCGGAACCTTCACGAACGCGTCTCTCTCCGGGCAATATGTCTTTGGCATTGCAGGCTTCGATGACAACCTCAACATAACTGGTGCGGTTCTCCCTTCTTCCCTTACCTCCGCGGGTGTGCTCAATACGGATGGAGCGGGAAACGTTTCTGGAATTACCGATACCTTTTTTGTCAGCCTCGGTTTTGAGGGGCTGCCCGGGTTCTTTGCGGATGCGCTGAGCGGTACATACTCCGTGGACGCTAACCAAATCGGAAGGGCAGATTTGGCGCTCACGTTCACCGGTATTCCACACCCGCGTCCGACGATTCTCTTCTATCTCACAGGAGATGGAACGCCGCCACTGGTTCTATACGTCGGCGGGGAGGATGCGCGGTACCCAGCGGTGGGCACGGGTATCGCTTATCCGCAGGCAGCGAATCCATCAACATTGACGTTTGGCAACCCCGAGACATACGCGGTCAGCGTTACCCAGCAGAATGGCGCCGAGAACGACGGCACCGGTCAAATGACAGCTACCGCCAGCGGAATCTCAGGTGCTTTGACCGGCACTCTGGATACTTTCAACAACAATAATTTCGCGGGCACCGGCACATTTCCACTAGTAGATACCTTTACCCCTCAGGCAGATAGCTTTGGCCGCATCAGCGGCACATTTACCGCTGTACCGGGGAGTGGTACCGGAGGGCCCTACGTCGAGTACTACATGATCGACGACAACCAGGGCTTTTTCGTTGAGACCGACGAACTTACACTGAGCCAGGTCTCCTTCGGATATTTTGCGCAATCCTGTGATGTAACGAGCACCACCAGTTGCGAATCGGCCGCCAGAAAAGCCTCCGAGAAGCCGCCGTTGAAGGAGAAGAGATAGCCGGAAGAGTGATTTGAACGCAAACGCGCGATTGAGCGTCGCGGCTTCCGTGTGTTTGGCAGGGGAAGCGATCTTATCAAAGAGTTTTGTTTTTCCAGGAGATGAAAACATGAAACGTCTTTTTGCTTTGGCGCTGGCGTCTGCGCTGATGGCCAGCATCCCGGTTGTGGCGCAGACCTCGTCGGCAACTTCCAAGAAGGGAACGGTGGCAAAGGCGAAGCCGACCACCCCATCGGTTTCTGCGCAACTGGCCGAACTGAAACAGGCGATCGAGGCACAGCAACAGCAAATCCTGACGCTCAGCCAGCAAGTGCAGAGCCGCGACCAGCACATTCAGCAACTGGAGCAGAAGCTCGATCAAAGCCAGGCCGCGGCAACGCAGGCGCAGTCCAAGGCCGACTCAGTCGCGTCACAGGCAGCCGAGGAGGGGCAGACCGTGGCTGCCCTGAAGACTGACGTGGCGGACCTAAAAAGCAATTCCAGCACCGTCGTGCTCAGCCTTCAGGAAACGCAGAAGACGATTCGAGACGCATCTGAAAATCCGCTATCCGTCCACTTTAGAGGTGTGACGCTTACCCCAGGAGGCTTTCTAGCGGCCGAATCGGTCTACCGCAATCGCTCGCTCGGTGCCGACATCAACACGCCGTTCAACAGCGTGAACATGCCGGGAGCGGGGCAGAATGCGTTATCGGAATTCTATGGCTCAGGCCGTCAGTCGCGATTCAGCTTGCTCGCCGAGGGCAAGATGGAAGGCCTGAAAATGAGCGGCTACTACGAAGCCGATTTCCTCTCCGCCGGCATTACTTCCAACAATAATCAGAGCAACAGCTACACTCTCCGCCAGCGCCAGGTATGGGGTCAGGTCGCCTCCGATCAATGGAGCCTGACCGGCGGGCAGATGTGGAGCCTGCTCACCGAAACCAAGCACGGCATGGACAACCGCACCGAAGCATTGCCCATGACGATCGATGCCCAGTACACCATCGGCTTCAGTTGGGCACGTCAGTATGGAGTTCGGCTCGTCCGCAACTTCAACAATCACTTCTGGGTTGGCGTATCGGCCGAGAATCCTCAGACCACGTTCGCGTCGCGCGGCAACGCGGCGAACTTCGCCATTGGCAGCGCGGGCGCGGGCGGCGGACTCTACAACAACGGCATCACCAACTGCACTACGTCGACGATCACAGGCACGACGGGCACGATCACGAGTGTTTCAACTTTGTGCTCCCCAGCCGGCAGCTATTCCTTTAACGCCATGCCCGACTTCATCTTCAAAGCCGCAGCCGAGCCCGGCTTTGGTCACTATGAAGTCTTCGGCGTTGTGAGCCGCTTCCGTGACCGCGTATATCCTTGCGCCGAGCCGCCAGCGTCTTCGAACTGCAACAATACGATCTCGGGCCTCGGCGCCTATAACAACTCAGTCACTGTCGGCGGCGTTGGCGCGAATGCGCGCATCACGCTGTTCAAGCAACTCGACCTCGGAGTGCACGCGCTCATCGGCGAAGGCGTTGGACGTTACGGCACCGGCGGTTTACCCGATGCCACGGTTCATGCCGATGGATCGCTGGCTCCGCTGCGCAGCTATCAAGGGCTCGCGACGATCGAGTGGCACACCAAGCGTTTGGATTTCTATCTGAACGGCGGCGAAGAGTATGTCGCGCGGCGCTGGCAATTCGATCCCAACAATCCCAACAGCCCGATCACTCCGGTCGGCTATGCGTCTCCTCTGTTCAACGTAGCCGGTTGCGGTACCGAAACGGCGCCGCCGCTAGGCGCCAGCGGATTCAACTTCGGCGGGCTTTCCAAATGCAGTGCCGATACCAAGAGCCTGGTCGAAGGAACCGCCGGCTTCTGGATCAAGGCTCACAACGGTCCGCACGGCCGGCTGCAATTTGGTCCGCAGTATTCCTACGTGTTGCGCTACGCGTGGACAGGCACGAACGGCACGATTCCATGGGCGCCGCACGGCTACGACAACATGTTCTTCACGTCTTTCCGCTACTACTTGCCGTAAATTGCGGAAACCCTCGCCCCGAATGCCTCTCCTAATGTGAGGGGCGAGGGTTTTACAGCTCGAACTATTTTCTTTGGGCTTGCAGCAGGCGCGGAGAGCCCGCGTAACTAAAAACACGCGGAGTTCGTGATAGGTAGTCTGTGAGAGCGCGGATCTACCGGCGCCGATCTAACGACTCTGTTCAGCCAGCTTCAAATGTGGCTGGAGTCGCTCCAACAATTGATCTCTCAGCTGCGGACCGCTGGACATCAGTCCGGCAAGCAGGGGATTGCGGTTGTTGCAGCGCAGAGGCGCGTTGTCGAGAGTGGCGACGAACCCGCCGCTGCTTTCCACCAGGGCCGCTCCCGCCGCAACGTCCCACTCGTTCTTCGGCGTCAACGTGAACGTGATGTCAGCCCGCCCCGCAGCGACCAGAGAAAGTTTGTAAGCCACCGATCCCATCGGCTGAATCTGGAAGTCGCCATTCATAAACTGCTGCCACTCGCCGCGCTTCACTTCGCTGCGGCTGGCGAGGATCAGAGCGCCCTTGATGTCGGCTCGCTGGCTTGGGATCGCAGGTGAGCCGTTGTAAAGAATTCCGCAATCGACCGCGCCGATAATCGTTTCCTTCGTCGCCGGATTGCAAATGCCGCCGGCAACGGGCCGACCGTTTTCCACGAAGGCAATCGATACGCAAAACTCAGGAATTCCTTGAACGAATTCGCGCGTCCCATCCAAAGGATCGACGACCCACACATGCTTTTTATCCAGGCGGGAGGCATCGTCCACGCTTTCTTCCGACAGCCAACCCTCGCCATCGCGCAGCAGATTCTTGCGTAGCACGGAGTCGATGGCGCGGTCCGCCTCCGTCACAGGATCGTGACCAGCCTTATATTCAGCTTCGATCTCGCCGGGAGTGAAGCGGCCAAAGACCACGCGTGCCGCGTCGATCGCGGACTGAATGCGCTGCAGAATGTCGGCGTAGGCGGATGAGTTCATGGTCTCCTGAAATTTCTTTGCTTAAAATTTGTAGCGTGGACTTTACGCCCACAGCATGCGGGCTCCGGTAAGCAGGAGCAGCGCGCATAGAATGCGGCGCAGCCAGAGCATGGGAACACGCGTCGCGAGATGCGAGCCAAGCAGGCCGCCCGGGATGGAACCAATCAGCAACGACACGACCAACCCCGGATCCACGTTGCCCAGCCTGAAATGAAGCAGTCCGGTCATGCCCGTCAGCAGGACTGCATGCACAATGTCGGTCCCCACATTGACCTTTGGCGGAAAGCGGTAAAAGAGCAGGAGCAGCATCATAATAATGCTGCCGGAGCCAACCGAGGTCATGCCCACCAGAAAGCCGGCGACCAATCCGATCAACGCCATTCCCGCAAAGCCCTTCATGGTCGGCGGGTGATTCGCGACCTTTTCCTCGATTCTCTTCTGAAACAACAGGAGCAGTGGAATGATGATGAGCAAACAGCCGACTGCCGACTTGATGAAGCTGTTCACGCCATCACCGTACAGGTGACGGATATACATGAGTAGTTTGACGCCGCAGAACGAACCGGGAATGCTGCCGCACGCGAGCGCAATCACCACCTTGCGGCGAACCGTGCCTTTCTTCAGGTGAAGCAGGCTGGCTGGAATCTTGGTGAAGAAATTAAACAGCGCGTCGGAACCGACGGCTATGATCGCAGGCACACGCAAGCCAAAAATCAGCACGGGGAGCAGCAGCACACCGCCCCCCACGCCGCTCAAGCCGATGAGCACGCCCACGACAAATCCCACCAGGATTTTTGCCGTTAACAGTTCCATCGTGCAGCCCCTTTTACTGACCGGCTCCGTTCACGCCGATGAAGCCTTCGCGCTCAAGGTGCAGAATGATTTCCTGCGCGGCCTCTTCGGGCGACAACTCGCCGGTGTTGATGGTGACTTCCGCATCCGCCGGGACCTCGTAGGGGTCCGAGATTCCGGTGAACTCTTTAAGAATGCCGGCACGCGCTTTCGCGTAAAGGCCCTTGCGATCGCGCTGCTCGCAGACTTCAACACCCGTGGCAATGTGCACCAGGATGAATCCGCCGTACGGCTCGATCATCTGACGCACATGCTTGCGGGTCGCGTCATAAGGCGCGATGGGCGCGCAGATGGCGATGCCGCCGTTCTTGGTAATCTCCGACGCCACGTAACCGATGCGGCGGATGTTGATGTCGCGATGCTCTTTCGAGAATCCCAACTCCGACGACAGGTGCTTGCGCACCAGGTCGCCGTCCAGGATGGTCACTGGCCGTCCGCCCACTTCCAGGAATTTCGTCAGCAGGACGTTGGCAATGGTCGACTTGCCCGAGCCGGAAAGCCCGGTAAAGAAGATGGTCACGCCTTGTCTTGCGCGTGGCGGAAAACTGCGCCGCAGTTCGTGCACTACTTCCGGATAGGTGAACCACGCCGGAATATCGCGGCCTTCGTTCAAGCGGTCGCGCAATTCCGTACCCGAGATGTTTAGAACTTTGTCGCCCGGCTTCACTTCGTTGTCAGGAACATATTTGTCCTGTTCTTCGAGGTAGACCATCATGTTGAAGTTCACCATGGTCACGCCGATTTCGCCTTCGTTTTTCTTGAACACTTCCTGCGCTTCGTAGGGCCCGTAGAACGGCTTCTTGGTTTCAGGATCGGAGCCCGGACCAGCGTGATCGCGGCCTACGATGAAGTGGGTGCAGCCATAATTTTTGCGAATCAGCGCGTGCCAGATGGCCTCGCGCGGACCGCCCATACGCATGGCCAGCGGCAGGAGCGCGAGCTTCACGGTACCCTGCGGGAACTTCGAGAGCAGCAGTTGGTAGCAGCGGACGCGCGTGAAATAGTCCACGTCGCCCGGCTTGGTCATGCCGACGCTCGGATTGATAAGCAGGTTGGCTTCGACCATTTTCGCCGCGCGGAAGGTGAGTTCCACGTGCGCGCGGTGCATAGGGTTCCGGGTCTGGAAGGCAACGGCACGGCGCCATCCCAGGCGGGCGAACTCGGCGCGCAGTTCGGCAGGAGTCAGACGCAGCGTCCGGAAATCGTAGTGCGAAGGAAGCTGCAAGCCCTCAACCCGGCCTCCGACATACCACGGGTTGGAGATGTTCATCGCATAGTTGCTGCCCGGATGAGCCTTGCTGGTGCTGTTGAAAACCGCTTTCGCCTCCGCGGCGCGATCGGGCTGCCAGACTTCTTCCACGTGCAAAACCGCGAGCATCACGCCTTCGGGATCACGCAGAGCGACTTTGCTGCTTCCGGCCGTAAGTTTTTTCGCGAATTCTTCCGTGACATCGAGCGTGATCGGCATCGGCCAGAGAACGCCGCTGGCCAGGTGCATGTTGTGACAGACGCATTCATAGTCGGCTTTCGTCATGAAGCCGCGCAGAGGAGAAAACCCTCCATTGAGAATCAGTTCAAGATCGCAAAGTTGGCGGGCTGTCAGGTCCCACGAGGGCCATTCGCGCGAATGCCCCTTCAGTTCTGCCGATTTTTCTGGAGATGCGATGAGATCGATGAGTTCGCCACCGTGCGGCGCAATCAAATGACTAGTCGAAGCGGACAAGCGGGTGAACCTCCCAGGTTCGTCGAATTTTGTTCGTCGATTTTGGATTTACTGCACGTAAGTCAAATGTCTCGCAGAAGGAATCAATGATGACTTCCAGGAATGCAATGGGGGGTATTCCTACAGACCTGCAAAATGACTATGCGGACTCCGCTGATGCTGGATCCGAGTTGCCTACAGTTTACACGAAACGAATGGACCACTTTACCCCACGCAAGTGCTATGCCTCGGATGTTTCCGCCATTGTACTGTAAGTTGATAAGGATAAAAGGTTCATTTTCGCAGGTTACCTTCGTTCGGCTTGTGGAAATGTCCCGGAGTGCAATCTCTTGCGCACAAAAGAGAATATATCGTCCCACGATATGTGCAATTTCCTGCAAAGCTCATGACAGGCATATGAATTTTTGTCGGGGATACGGCCATCGTTCCGGAAACGTAATCTTGCGGTGCTTCGAAACTATACTCCGGTCACCCGCCTCACTCCCTGCAGCGAAATACCCTGATTACCGAACTCACACCCTCCACCGCGACCGCAGCTGCATACCCTGCGTCGGTGTTGATGTCGTGCAGATACCATCGCTCTTTCTCGCGCTCATCTGGACGCGTCGCCAGCAGACTAGCCGGCCGCTGCGGGTTTACTTCCACATCAAACGAAGAAAGGCTGCGCGACAGCCCTACGCCATCTCCCTTGAGAAACGCTTCTTTGGAAGTCCAGCAACGGTAAAACGCTGACACTCGCTCTCGCGCAGGCAGAGCGCACAAGGTTTCGCGTTCGTGAGGCGAAAAGAATCGCTGCGCCAGCTTGTCAGTTTCAACGTCCGGCCGCATCGCCTCGATGTCAGCACCGATCTCACGCGCCAGAGTCACGGCCAGCAGCCCGAGTCCGCCCGAGTGCGAAACGTTGAATCGAATATCGTCGGTCTTTTTGTCGAGAGACGGTTTCCCCTGCGCCGAGTAAGTAAACGCGAGTTCGCGCGGATCGGTAGATGAATAAGAGCCAAGAATTGCACGTACCGAAGCCCGAGCCACCGAGAACCGGCGGCGATCTACCTCAAAATGGAAGCGCGAAGCACGCTGCCGCTCATCCTCTGACAACAGATCTGCGAATTTTTCGTATTCAGAAACTTCGAGCGGGAACTGCCAGAGATGATCTTCGTTCCGCTGCAACGGAGGCGCGTCGGGAGGAGATGGCAGGCTCTCAGAGCGAGCCAGGTAGTTGACCTCAGTTGCGCGCAGTCCTATCTTTTCGTGCGATCCGGCCACAGGGTGACAGTCTATACCGAGCGGACAAAACCGACGCGCTGCCATTGCCGCGGATCGAGCACTGTTTGTAACTTCCGTAGGATAAAATCTCGTTCCGCCAAATTTTAGCGATCGGAGTGATCGGCTGATGGCGCAAGCCGAGGCGACGGGCACAAGATTTCCCCCGCGCGGGAAGAAGCAAATTCAAAGCTCTAAGGGCGCCCCTGTGCGCGGCCAAGGACGCCCTCTTCTTCGTCGGGCGTTGCGTATTGGCACGTTGGCATTGCTGTTGACCATCATCTCTGCGCCGTCCATGCTGCCGAAGTACAGCGTCGTCGACAACGATCTCTGGCTGCATCTGAAAGTCGGCGACTGGATTCTCGAGCATCACACGGTACCGCACACTGGAATTCTTTCCCGTACCGCAGGCGATCGTCCCTGGATTGCCTACAGTTGGATCTATGAAGTTTTACTTTCCGTTTTTCACTTACGCCTGCATCTCATCGGCATCAGCATTTACGGTTTGTTGCTGACTCTTGCGGTCTCGTATTGCGTGTTTTGGATGGCCCGGCGTCTCTCCCGAACTTTCTGGGCAGCGTGTTTTCTCGCGACCGCAACCTGTGCCGCATTTCTTTTCAGGGTCTACCCGCGGCCAGTGTTCTTTTCGATGGCGCTGTTTACCATCACGCTCACATTACTGCTGGAAGCCCGCCGCGCCGCGAGATTGCACCCTCTCTATTGGCTTCCGGCAATTTTTGTTTTATGGGTGAATGTGCATATTCAATTTGTCTACGGAGTATTCGCGGTTGCCCTTTTCGTGGGCGTAAGCACGCTCCAGGAGCAAATGGGCCGCACGCGCTTCACCGCTTCCCTGGTGCCGCCAGCTCTGCCGTGGCGGAAATTGCTTCTCATTCTGGCAGCATGCGTGGGAGCAACCTGCATCGGGCCTTACACCTTCCACCCGTACGCCGTAGTCTTCGCCTACGCGTCGTCGACGTTTCCTTTTGCTCACGTGCGCGAGTTTCAGGCGCTCGATTTTCGTGGATACACTGATTTCGTTCAGTTGTTGATGACTGGCTTCGCTTTCTTCGCTCTGGGCCGCAAGAAGCAATTCGATGTCTTCCTGTTCCTTCTGCTCGTCGTGGCCGCCGTGATCGGCTTTCGCGCGCAGCGGGATTCCTGGTTCATCTGCATTCCGGCAGCAGCATGTCTCGCGTCAGAAGTTGCCGAAAAAAAGATTCAGCAAGCGCGCGAACGCGAACGCGGACACGAAGAAAAGGATGATCGCGATGAGTATCCGGAGCCCGAATCGGTTTGGGAGAGGTTAAGTGTTGCCGCCGTGTTGGCCGGATTGCTTGGCCTATACGCAAATCTCGTCGACTTTAATACACTCAACCTGCGGCTGGCGATCAACGCGGTTTATCCCGTGCAGGCGGTTAACTTCTTGCGTGACCATCCACAGCCAGGGCCGCTGTACAACACCTACGATTGGGGCGACTTCATCACTTGGTACATGCCGGAATATCCCGTCTCCATCGACGGCCGCACCGATCTCTACGGTGACGAACTCGACAATCGTTTTTATCTGACCGAGAACGGCGATCCCTTGTACGCGGACGATCCGTATCTGCAGGAGTCAAAACTTGTTCTCATCGGCAAACAAAAACCGCTGGCGAGACTGCTGTCATCCGACGAACACTTTCAATTGATCTACGAGGACTCACAGGCCGCAGTGTATATGAGGCGTTAACTCCCCACCGCGATTCCTTGCGCGGGAATGTTAACGCTGGAAGAATTCTTTGTTAAAGGCAGAATAAAACTGAGCATTTTCCTCAGATTTTTGCGACTGAAGCAGCCTGGAAGATTGTCGCGCCGTTTTTTTCCTTTTACAGTGTTCGGTGTCGACCGCTTCTTAATCGATCGTTGCTGGTTCGCTTCAGGCTGGTTCGCAACAACGATTAGCGCATTGTCTGGCAGATCTGGAGGGGAATTCAGTGTTGCTTCGTCGCCACGCCTGGATGTTGCACTTCGCACTGGCTGCGAGCCTTTACCTTTGCGGTTGCGGCACCCACACGCCACCCTCGCCGGCGCAGCCGTTGAACGCATCGTCGATCGGATGTCCCGGGAACGGCGCGCCCTGCGCCGGCTCCGTCGATGTTCCACAAATCCTGGTCAACGGTACCGACCCGGCGACCTACGGTCTTCCCATCGCCTGCACCGTCACAGCGAACAGCCGCGCGATGAGATTTTCAGCCACTCCGACCATGCCGTGGTTTGGAGTGTCGCCATTTTCCGGCAGCCTGCAGCCCGATGGAACGACAACCCTGGCAGTGAATTCCGTCAGCGCGATTAACGTCAGCTCGCGCAACATCGGCGCCGTAACAGTGAGTGCCTCAGGATACAAAGACAACAGTCAGATGCAAGTCGAACTGAACTGCGACGTAGCCGCGGGCTCATGCAAAGTTGCCTTTACTTGCGACCCCAAAGCGAATCCGCTTCCTTAAATTGTTTGACTGCAATTTCGACCCTCAAAAGACAGCTTTCCTAGCTCGATCCGTCAATTTTACAAATTTGGCTCGCTGCCGAACGCCGCACCACGCGCGGTGTTTGACGTGCATCATTACGCCACAGATGCCCGGGCCATAAGATCGATCGTGTAATTTGTGCCAAAACCTTCCGGTACAGAGGGAAGTTTCGTCTAAGGTGTTCGCCCGAGCCTGAAGTGCAAGACCATCGATCATTCTGAAGGCTCGCGCATCCGACCGGTGCCAAATCCGGTCAAAAACCGGTCGAAACCCCGAGTTCGCCGGCGAATTTCAGGTTCAAGTGTGCGGCTGGATGATTCGATCTCGCCTGTCTTGACGCGTGTTTTCGCGATTCGAGCGGATGTACCAGGGGATGCCAACAATTTTATGGAGCGCTTCTTCTGATTCCGGAAGTGGGACTTTTTGCCTGTAAGTGCCTGTGGAAAATGCTGTTCACTCATCACAGCCAGAAGCCGTCTCAAAGTGGCATTGTGGATGCTATGGCTTATGGAAACGTGCACGGCGCGCGGGATTTGCAGCGAAGCGAAAGAAAGGGGACGGGGATGGGAGAGCAGAACGTTCGACTAGGTCCGCGCGAGCAGCAGATTGTCGAATTGCTACTGCAAGGTTGTGACAACGCAGAAATCGCAAAACAACTCAAGATGGCGCGAAGAACAGTGAAGGCTCACTTCAACCGCTTGTTCTTGCGCTTTGGCATCACCGGCGGTATCAAGCGAGTGAAACTTGCAACCCTGTTATACCGGAGGCAAACATGCATACAGTCGGGCGTTATGGAACCCGTGTCCCCAGTGAGCGCGAACAGCGCGTCATCCAGCTCGTGGCCCAAGGCTTAAAGAATAAAGAAGTCGCGGACGCGATCGGCACTACCGAACATGTCGTGAAAAATTACTTGCGCGTCATCTATGACAAGCTCGGTCTTTGGAATCGTGTCGAACTTGCACTCTGGTATGAGTCGCGCCGCACTCCTTCGGCGTACGCGAACTAATTCCTAGGTTCGTATTTCCTCAAAGTCTGCCGTCGGGCGAAGTGTCGGCTGGGAAAAGCTGGCGTCCGGCGGCAACCTACTGGCAGCCAAACGACTGCAAGTGTTGCAACCGGTCGCTTGCGTCCGTGCGTCCGCGGCGTGCCGCTGCATCCAGCAGCACCCGAGCCTGATCGCAATTCTTGGCGATTCCATCGCCCTTTAGATAAAGATCCGATAGCAATACGGTCGCGTCGGTGTTCTGCTTCGCAACCGCTTTCCAAAGCCACTCCGCCGCCTGGGAAGGATCGCGTCCCTGCCCCCCTTGGCCGTTCAGATAGCGCTGCGCAAGGGCAAGCTCTTCCGCGCCGGTCCCAACGCGCTCCGCAAAGGGATCGACCTTAGTTTGTGTCGCCGCGCTGTTTGTCTCTGACGCTGCCGAATGTTCCGTCGAGGGTTTCAATCTCGCGTTCTGCGTCACCGGCTTCGCTCCAGCGATTGCAGGTTGCTCGTTGGTGGAAGCGGTTTTCTCCGTTGGTCTTGCTTCGACCGGTTTCGCGCCTTCCGCCCCTGATGCGGCCGCGTCGCTCTGGTTCGCTGGTTGCGCGGCTGAGGACTGCGCGCCGTTTGTCTGAGGCGACTGCGGAGAAAGATTCGAGGCCGCCTGCCCGCTTCGCCAAGCCATGTACGCAAGCACAACAATCACAATCGCCAGCCCGGCGCCCACGAACATGCGATAGGAGTACGCGAATGAAGGTCGATCGCTCTCAAACGAGAATTGATGTTCCCGCGACTGATCTCGATACCGGTCCACCCAGGAGTAGGGGTATTGATCCGCGGAGGAGTGGTCACCGTAGTTTTCTTCTGCGCGAGATTCTGCCTCGCGGATTTGTTGGACAGTGGTGCGTTCTTCTCTGACTGGATTGACAGAACTTTCGTCCGTCAATTCTTCCGGAGGCAGAAATCGAATTTCATCCAGATGTCGCTGCGTTGCGGCCTGGGTGGCGCACTCCTCTGCTGGGCGCACATCGGTGGGCCGGTTTTCGCCGGTGTGGCCAGCCCTCGACAAGGCCGTACCGCACATGCCGCAAAAGTTCTGATTCTCAGGATTCTGAAAACCGCAGCTTCGGCACACGTTTTGATACGCGGCTTCTGAACTCTGCGAGCTGGAAATTTGCAGGTTCACATCGGAAACAGGTGCGGCGGCCTGGCCTTCCGCGGACGGGTTGCCGCCTAATTCGCGGAGCAACTCGCTCACTGCTTCCTCACGCTTTTCGGGAGGAGAAGTGAAATAAACCTCAGCCCATCGTCCCATGTTCTGAGCCAGCACGGGATTTAACAAAGGGTTCAACTCGGCGGGTGGCACGGTGCTAGGTTGGTCGGATTGGTCAGTTTGACGGGACAATTCGCAGTCTCCCCAATTTGCCCGCGGGCGACTCACACGCACAACTCGACGTACAGCAACGAGCGGCGTAAGTATGATTGCACTCCGCACCGATCAGGTTGTCAAATTACCAGTGGTCACTCGCAGACTTTGCGCAAGGCGGGCTCGTACTGATCGAGTTGGGCATCGCGTTGAGTAGTGAATTTACCCTTAGGGGTTTTCCCGTAGAGGTCGGAACCTGGGCAATAGTAAAGCGCGGTGTGAAGGTCGACCCAAACCTGAAGGTCCGGATTCCCTTTGTGCTCCGGAACCGGAGGCGCATCGGCTAGGCCCAGGCTGATGAGCAGCCGGTCGAAGAAGGAAAGGTCGGGGTTGGCAGCATCCGGATTATTGCTGGCCGCTGGAGTAGCCGGGCCGCCCGTGGCGCCCACAGGGTGACTCGACCAGATTCCCCACCGGATGACCCCTGCCACGAAGATGACGGCGATTGCGAGATAAATGTCCCCGCGCCGCGCATTCCAGAATCGGGCCAAAGCTCCGGGCCGATTGGCTCCCGCCAACTGCTCGAGAAAATCACGCGCGGTTACGGCGGAATTCCAGGCGTGACCAGTCTTGGTCAAAGCCTGGCTCGTGACAGGTTCTTCATTCGATGCCTCGGTCCCTTCATCGGTGATGGTGAGCACCGGCTTCGCCTCATCTAGGTCGGACTGTTGATGCCCCGCTGAACCATGTGCGAGTTCCGTTTGCAAGTCCGGGATCTCGAACAAGCCAGGTGCACTTTCTTCAACGGATGCGGCAATCGGCGATTCGCCAAGGTAGGCGGCGATGTCCGCGGCGACATGCGGGGCGATGTCTGCAGAGAGGTTCGCGGCGATGTTTGGGGCGCCCCCCGGTGCTCTCTTTGCGGAGAAATCGTCCTTCTCTGGCCCGGGAGTGATCCGCATTGGTTCATGTGCCTGCCACGCTGGCGCCACCTTGGTTCGCAGCGTGGGCGCGCCGTAATCATCGACTCGCGGCGTTCCACACTTGCCGCAGAATTGTTCATCGCTGGTTAGCCGGTGCCCGCAACTCCGGCAAGTAATTCTGGGTCCGGCCGACGATGCCGGCGCGGCCGCTGCCGCCACTTTCGTGGAGCGACCCTTCGCTCCAACCACATCAGCCGGCGCGCCGGCGCTGGGCCTGGATCGTTCGATCGCTCCCTTCATCACCGCGCGTTCGTTGGCGAGCGATTTCTTCGCCATGAGTTCCTGGCTGCGCGACAGCGCCTCAGTGACCAGGCCGGCCATCAGTTGGCAGGTGTGAACGTCCTGTTCCGTGAAGGCTTGAGCCGTGCTGTAGTAGAGTTCCAGCCCTCCCGCGGTCTCCGCTTCGTGGTACACGGGAACAGCGATCATCGACTGAATACCTCGGCGCTGGCACTCTTCCACGTCAAGCAGGAATTCGGCGTTCACATCGCTGCAGCGAATCACCTGGCCAGTCCGCAGCGACGCCACGCACAGCGCTTTCTCCATGGCGACCTGTGTGCCCTCGGGCAGGGTCATCTGGCCGGCGACCGTGTGATAAGAAACTTTCTTCCCTTCAAGTATGCCGATTGCGGCGCCGCCCGCATTCGCAATCTCCATCACGCGGGCGGCAACTAGCGACATTGCCTCTTCCAGTCCAAGGCCACGTGCCTGAATCTGGCGCTGGGATTCTACGATTTGCGCGAGCGTGATCGTGTAGTCATCGGGGCGAGGCTTGGGCTGCGGCGAATTCTGCGCGACGAAAGTAGTCTGCTCTCTCGCTCTGATCTGCTCGCTTTTATGCTCAAGGTTGGCTTCGAGCTTCCTCAGTTCAAGGTTGTGCTCTTGCAGCACGAAGGCCGCTTCGAGCAGCTTGGCAAGGGTCTGCTCGTCAAACGCTGGTTTGTCTTTTTCTTCTTCGGCCACTTTTTTGCCGCCGCCAGACAACTAACCGGGTTGGGTGCAACGCCCGCTTCGAACGGTTGGGAGTGCGCCCATTTTCAAGAGCAAGTCCCGCACCACTAGCGAAGGCCAAGGATGGGTCAAGCAGGGGAGCGAACTTCTCGGGGGAAATTTAACTACCTTGAGCTCCTTTGCCGGAGGGGCTACTCTTGCAATAGTTTACCCCCACCTGCCCCCGTCTGCGAATATTCTTTAACAAGTCCGCCGGTGCGGGTGGGAAGGTAATTCCGGGCGTGGTAACTTGCGTAATATGCAACAATCTGCGCTTGGTCCCGGCGCTTAGCCCTGAATTTTCCTACTTATGCATCGCCGCAGGGCGTGCTTTCTTCGCTGTTACCGGCCAGATACCAAATAAAAGTGCACTGCGGGCGTGATGATGAGGGACAGCGCCATCGAGATCAGGACGCCGCCGATGACAGCGATTGCCAGCGGTTGAAGCATCTGCGATCCCGCCCCGATGGCGAACGCCAGCGGGAGCATGCCCGCCATCGTGGCTAGAGCGGTCATCACGATAGGACGCAACCGCCGTCGGCCTGCCTGCAGAATCGCCGTCTCTGGATCGAGACCCAATTCCCGCATTTTGTGGTCGGCATCGAGCAGCAGAATCCCGTTCTTTGCCACAATGCCGATCACCATAATCATTCCCATGAACGAAGAAATATTGAATGTCGTTCGAGTGACCAGCAGCGCGATGAAGACTCCAGACGTCGAGAGCAACGCAGAGGAAAGAATCGCGACCGGCGCAGAGAAAGTGCCGAATTCGAAGAGCAGAACGACAAACAGCAGAAGAATCGCGAGCATCAGCACGATTACCAGGTCATGAAACGACTTCTGCTGTTCTTGATACGTTCCGCCGTATTCCACGCGAATGCTTGACGGGATATGCAAACCCGCCACCATGCGCTGCACATCGGTCATCCCTCTTCCCAGGCTGCGGCCCTCCAGCCGCGCGGTTACGGAGACATCACGCTGCAGGTTCTCGCGGCGAATCTCGGTTTGCCCCGGAATCTCGACGATCGACGCCAGCGCGCCCAAAGTGGCCGTATGGCCGCTGCTGCTGACCAACAACGTATCCCGCATCGCCTCCAGCGACGCCCGATTCGCCGCCGGAAACCGCACGCGCAGCGTATACGCCCGATCGTTCACTACAACCGGCGTCGGCGCCGGTTCGCCCTCAAGAATCGCAGAAGCATCGAGCGCGACTTCCTCCGCCGTGAATCCCGCCCGCGCCGCAACACTGGGATTGACCTGAAACGTCACCGCCGGCCCGCTGATCGTGTTCTCAATGCCGTTCAGGATGTCGACCACGCCCTCGATTTTCCCCAGCCCCTCCGCCACTCTCGGCGCCCACTCCTCCAGTTGCTTTGCATCCGGCGAAAACAGCTTGATCTGAATCGGCTCTGGCGCTGAGGTAAGGTCGCCAATCATGTCCTGCAGCACCTGTGTGAACTCGACATCGAGCGCCGGCTCTTCATGCTTAATGTCAGCGCGCAGGTCCGCCATGATGTCTTCAATATCGCGCTTGCGCTTGCTCTTCAACTTCACCAGGATGTCGCCGTAGTTCGCCTCAGTCACCGCTGCCAGTCCCAGTTGCAACCCGGTGCGCCGCGAGTAACTCTCCACTTCCGGCAATTCGCGCAGCATCTGCTCGACGTGTCCCACTACACGATTGGTTTCGGCCAGGGAACTGCCAGCCGGCATCAGGTAGTCGAGCACGAACCCGCCTTCATCCATCTCGGGCAGAAGGTCGGAGCCGGAAAAGTTGTAGCAAACGTAAGAAACCACGATCAGCCCAGCGCTGATAAGCGCCAGCAGCCGCGGCCGTTCGAGCGCGCGGCGCAGCCAGCGCTCATGAAAGTCCACAATGCGCAGGAATGTGCCGCTCAGATGTTTCTCCTCCACCTCGAGCAGCTTGATGGCATTGTCTTCATCCTCGTCGGCAGAGGCCGCAAGCTCAATCGTCCTTGAAGAATCTGCTGAAGAATTTTCGTTTGCCTCACGCCCGTTCGCGCCGCCTTCACTCTTGCGCCGAATAAAATACTGGCTCAAGGTCGGCGTCCAGGTAAGCGCCAGCGCCAGCGATGTCAACAACGCCACCGTCATCGTCACCGCCAGCGCGCGAAAAAATACCCCTGTAACCCCCGTGATGGCAATCAGCGGAATGAACACGACGACTGGCGTAATCGTCGAGCCAAATAGCGGAACCGTAATCTCCTTGAGCGCAAGGCGAATCGCATCGATGCGGTTCTCCCCGGCATCACGGTGCAGCACAATGTTCTCCACGACCACGATCGCGTCGTCGATCACCAGTCCCACTGCCGCTGCCAGGCCGCCCAGCGTCATCAGGTCGAAAGTCTCTCCCATTACCTTCAACGCAATGAACGTCACCGTGATCGTCACCGGAATCACCAGCCCCGCCACCAGCGACGTTCCCCAATCGCGCAGAAAAACCACCAGGATGATCGAAGCGAGAACCAGGCCCAGAAGAATCGCGTCGCGCACGCTCTTGATCGAATCTCCAACGATGATCGACTGATCGTAGAAAGGCTCGATCTGCACGCCGGGAGGGATGCTCTTGCGGATCTGTTCGATCTGGTCATGAACCTCGCGCGCGACCTGCATCGTGTTGCCGTCAGGTTGCCGGTTGATGTTGAGCAGCACGGCCGGTTTTCCGTTCGCCGTGACCACGGTGTAAAGCGGCTTTACTCCCGGCGCGACGGCCGCAACATCTCCAACGCGCACTGGAACCCCCGCCGGAGTATTTTTGATGACGGCATTCGCGATCTCTTCCGGCGTGCGCACTTGCCCGTTCACCAATCCGAGATAAAGCTGGTGGTTTCGCTCCAGCAAGCCGGGAGAATCAATCAGATTCGTCCGGCGTACCGCGTCAAGAATGTCGCTGGCCGTGACACTCGCCGTCAGTAGCTTGGCAGGATCGGGCGTGATCTGAAATTCCGGCTCCTGTCCGCCTTGCACCACGACTGTCGAAACGCCTTCCAGACGATTCAGGCGCGGCTTCATGTCATACGTCGCCATCTCCCATAGGCGCGTCGGCGGCACCGTGTCCGAAGTCAGGCTGTAGCCGATGATGGGAAACGCCGCGAAGGTCAGGCGATGCGCCTCGATTTTTGCGCTCGACGGCAGCTCCGGCTGGATTCGTGAAATCGCCGCGTTCACGTATTGCAGCGTCTGGAACATGTCGACGTTCCAACGGAAGTACAGATCGATTTCAGCCGACCCGCGGCTGGTGGTCGATCGCACGGTGAGCAGCCCGGGAACGCTGTTCACGGCCTCTTCGATCGGCCGCGTCACCGTGACCATCATCTGGTCGATCGGCATCACGCCGTTGTCGACGCCAATCAGAACCCGTGGAAAATTTGTCGAAGGGAACACCGATACCGGGATCGTGAACGCCAGGTAGATGCCCAGCGATGCCAGCGTCACGATGAGGAAAATGACCGGCCTCGAGTGGCGCACCAGCCAGCGCGACTGCGTCGAACGGGGCGACTGGGCCAGTGGCGTAGAAGTCGAATCTGTCTGGCTCACGAGCGGACTCCGCGGCAATTATTTTTCACCAGAGTCCTCGCCCGATTTCGCGCCGCTCTTGGAGTCGCTAGCAGAACCCTTTGCTCCTTCCGGAGCCTCCGCCGCGGGCGCTGCCTCGATCTTGAGCTTGGTCTTGTCCGGCAAGCCGTAAGCGCCGCTCACCACCACCTTCTCGCCCTCACTTACTCCCTCGAGAATCTGAACATCATCTCCATTCCGAATACCGAGTTTGACGTTTTTCTGATGTGCCCGCCCATCTGTTCCCGCCACCATCAATGACGTTGCTCCATCAGCGGCCGTGACAATCGAACTGCTCGGAACAACCAGTGCGTCCTTCACCGTTTTCGCCGTCATGGCGACTTGCACGCTCGTTCCCGGCTTCAGGGCCTGTTTGGGATTCTTCGCCTCCAGCCACACTTCTACAGTCGTGCTGTTCGGGTCGAGCGCCGGACTCACCACCGTGACCTCGCCCTCAACGGGCGCGTCAATTCCCGGAACCGTGATCGTTCCTGTGTCGCCAACTTTCAAAGCCGCGGCGTCGCCCTGCGGAATGTGAGCTTTCGCGATCACGGATGAAATATCCATCACCGTCAACAGTGGCGTGCCTACCGCCGCCATCTCTCCCGGATAAAGCGGACGGTCGGTAATGACGCCGTTGATCGGGCTGCGAATTTCCGAATAGCTCAGCTGCGCCTCCGCGCCCAGGTATTTGCCCTTCGCCGATTCCAATTGGCCAGTCGCCGATTTCAAAGTCTGCTGTTTGCCGATCGCCATCAGCGCATCGAGATGCTTTTTGGCAATCGCATACTGGTTGCGCGCCGCCGTGACGTCCACGCGCGACTGATCCAGTTCCTTGCGCGGCAGCGCGCCCTGATCAAACAGTTGCTGGCGGCTTTCAAATATTTTTTCCTGCGCGTTGAGCGCCTGCTGCGCCTGCTGGGTATCGGCCTCCGCCTTCTGGATTTCTTCCGGCAAGCTTGCGCCCGTCGTGGTCTCGTACGCCGCTTGCGCCTGATCGTAGCCGCCTTTGGTGTCCTGGGCGGCGGCCGCGAGATCGCGATTTTCCAGCACTGCAAGAAGTTCGCCTTCATGCACCGGATTGCCGCGTTTCACCAGAAACTTCTGCACCGGCGCGCTGATTTTGGGCACGATCGCTGCCTGCGCCCGCGGAAACAAAATCGCCTCGGCCCGAATGGTGTGCTCGATCGTGCTCTTTTCCACGGGGGCAACCTGCACGCTCACCACCGGTTCCTTGTCGCCCTTGTCAGACGAGCAAGCCAACGTGATTGCAATGGCGATGGCGAGGCAGAACGACGCAAGCGGGCGAGTAAAGCCTTGCGCTGTGTGACTGGATGGCTTTCTAGGGCTGTGAGTTGAGTTCATTCTGTCAGAAGCTTCCGGTCAGAGTCTGAAGATTCGCCAGCGCAATTCTGTAACGCGACTGTCCATCATCGTAGGCATTGCGTGCCTGGGTCAGCGTGTTCTGCGCGTCCACCACTTCCAGCACACTGCTCTCGCCGGCCTGGTAGCGCATGGTCGTAAGCCGCAGGCTGTCGGCGGCAATCTCCGCCGAACTGGCCAAGGATTCCATCTCCGAGCGTGCAGTCTGAGCTTCCGCGTAGAACTGTTGCAAGTGGCTCAATAGCTCGCGCTGCGCATGGCTCAACTCGACTCGCGCCTGGTCGCGTCGCAACTCCGCCTGCTTGAGTTTGCTGCGATCCGAGCCCCAGCTGAAAATCGGCACCTGCAAACTCGCGACCGCAGCATAACCGACATTCCTGATTCCGTCCGTGCGGATCGCGAACTGGTTGGAGTCGATGCCGTAGAAATAGTCGACGTTCAAAGTCGGCAACAGGCCTCCCCATGCGGCTGTGACTTCGTGGCGGGCAGCCTCGAGCGCCGACAGCGCCACCCGCAGCCCCGGATTGTTTTTCTTCCCCGCTGTTTCTACCTCGGCAAATGGAGGCAAAGGCTCCGGGGTCTGGAGGTCGTCGACCACGGCAAAGTTCTGATTGAAATCGCTGAACAGAAGCACGGCGAGATCGAGCCGGCTGCGCTGCATCTCAAGCTGTGCCTCCTGCAAGTCGCGCTGCTGCTGCTGTGCCTGGATTCGCGCCTTGATCACGTCGGCGTGCGCGACTTCGCCGCCAGCCTCCAGTTTCTGGCTGATGTCGAGGAATCGCGCGGCTTCTCCAGCAGCACGTTGCGCCGTCGAGTATTTGCGCTGGGCTACGACCAATCCGTAGTACGCCTGAGTGACAGCGACCACAAGGCCGCGGGTTGCGATCTCAGCTTTCGCCCGGGCCGCGGCCAGCGCGGCGGTGGAGCGGCGATAGTCCGCAAAATTGGTCAGGGAAACGGCCTGGTGCAGATCGGCCTGGCTGATGTATTCGTGTACACCATTGTTGGCAACAAACCGCTGGGCGGGGCAGCCCGAGGAGCTGCTGTTGCAACCCGTCGGCCCAGGTCCCGTGCCCTGGGTGTAGATGAACGAGCTATTGAAGTTCACGCTGGGCAGCATCCCGGCGCGCGCCTGCACGCGGTCCTCCCGAGAGATGCCTAGATCGGTAAGGGCAGAGCGGAATTGCGGATCGTTGGTCCGCGCGCGCGTAAGAGCGTCCTGCAGCGTAATGGTGATGGGTGCGGCGCTAGCTGCGGGATTTGTTGCTGGCTGCTGCGCCAAATCCATTTCCTGTGCAAAACCTGGCAAGACGAGCGCGGACAAGACCAAAACGAGAATCCAGCGAGAAGTCCAGTGGTCGATGTGGGACTGCAACGGATGCATCACGAACCCTCCTCTTCGCACCGCCTCGGCGAATTTTTCCACCCCCAATCGCCGTCGAGTTTCCCGGACCCAAGATCCTGCCTCAAAAGAAGTTCCGAGGGTCCGGGGGCCTCTTGCCCAACGCCAGGAAGACTGCCGCTTCACGCAATTGAAACTCCTGGAACCAAGTCGGCGCCGGCTTAGGAAATCCAAGCATGGCCTCGCGCCAGCTCCATTTCGGGACTAGTTCAGCCTAATCCTGCCGTCTGAAAGCCACCTGAAGCCTGAAGGTGACCGCCCCCAAGTGCAAGCGCCCGAAGGTCTTAGCTTACGCAATGTCACTGCCCGAAGAATTGGCGAAACCCGTGCACTAGCAAAATGCGCAGGGCAAATCGAAATTAGAGCAGATCAAATCGAGTGGAAGGAGGCAGGATCATGATCGACCTTGGTCAGGTCAAAGTTACTCCCCGCGACCAGCAGGTGCTGAACTTGCTGGTGCAGGGTTGTAGCAACAAGGAAATTGCCGGGCAACTGAAGATCAGCCCACGTACTGTGAAACAACATCTACGCACGCTGTTCTTGCGCGCTGGAATCCGCGAGGGGCGGAAGCGGGTGAAGCTGGCGATCGCCATGTTCGCCAAAGAGGAGGGTGCGCAGTCATGATGCCGCGTGAACGTCTTACGCCAAGAGAAGTTCAGGTCGCGATTCTCGTGTGGGAAGGAATGACCAATCGCGAGATCGGAAAAATCATCGGCACTAGCGAACAGGTGATCAAGAATCACCTGCGCAGCACCTTCGACAAGCTGGGCGTCTGGAGCCGACTGGAACTGGCCATGTACGTTGCCAGCCATGGGGGCAAGAACTGGCCCACGGAAAGCGAACACCAGGCCGCCTTCCAGCCAGCCAGCGCAGCTGCTTATTAGAAGCTGAGAAGTTGCAAGATCATGCACTACGTGACAGGGGAAAGACAGGCGCGGGAGATGGGTTTTTAGAGCCCCGTCCCCGCTCCTGCTTCGATTCCCGAGAAATTCTGCAAAAGGTTTCACGATCCAAGCCGCGGGGCAGGCTTGCGATTCGACAACTCTCGCCCCAGCAATGAATTACGCAATGGCACAAGCGGTCCACGAATTGCATTGGAGAAGTTCGGCTTCGAACGGAGCAGGCCTCACGCAGCCACGGGCCGGTTCCCACAACGCAGCTTCTTCATTTGCGACCCCGGGGCGAACGCCGCAAAATGGCCTACAAAGAAACCTTCTGGATGGCATGTGACTCCACCGAACAACTGCGGGCGGAGTATGGCCCATTCCACACTCGTACGGAAGCGGAACACGAAGCCAAGAAACTAGGCTTCGGCTACCTTCTGCGCTACGAGCACATATTGGGCGCGAATGAGGAGATCGAGGAAGTGCGCTGCATTTTCGTCGAACTTCCAGGCGCGGCACCGGTAGGCGCCGATGCCGTCGCCTCCACCTTGCACACGCGTTGCGCAACCTGCGGAGAGTCCGCCGCTCATGACAAGGGATGGCAGGCCGAAGTCTGGGCTGATATCCACGAGTTCGAGCACTCCCGCCACCTGGTGCGCCTGTTTGAACACTCCCGCGGCAAGGGCCTGAAGGAAATCGGCGACTGGCGCGGCTAGCCCCCGGTTCTCGCCTTCCTCCGAGCCCTCCGCAAAAATAGCTCTCCGCCAACAATTCTTCTGAGAAACCGGCTGTTCGTAAAACCGAACAAAAACTTTTAAACCAGAGATCAGAAAGAACCGGAGGTATAATCGCGCCCTCTTTTCAAGGTCTAGGCTTCATCTTCTCGACTTGGAGGGAGTATGAAAATTCGACCGTTCGTAGCAATCGGGATTCTGGCGACAATGCTGGCTGGGCCTGGCAGCGCCTGGGCTGCGCCGCAGTGCTTCTCCCCGTTCAGCGGTGTTTACATCATGTTCGAACAGCCGGTGACCTCGACACTCGGCGCTGTGCACGGGCGTTCCTGGGGGGCGCTGGCAAGCTGCGCCGGACTTTCTTCCTGGCCTCTGGTTGGCAGCGCGCACTACAGCAAGGCCGACGGACTGGTGGTCGCCTTTCGAGTGTTCACGGTGGATGCAGCCACTTGCGGGGCGATCGACTATATCGGCACGCTCTCGGGATCGACCCTCTCCGGACCATTCCAACTGTTTAATCAACGGACCAATTTTGGGAACTCGGGAACATGGACGGAGATTCCGTGTCCCGCGCCGCCGGAAGAGCCAATCAAGCCGGTCGCGGGCGTGGATGTGAACGGAAACTCGACGAAATAGGGAATTGTTCCGACTACGTTTCGAAATGATTTGAGCCGATCACGCCGGGAGAAGTGTCCAAGGCGGCGTTCGAGGAATAGTATGCTTCGATAAAAGCGCCTACTCCCGGCGCAAGGCTGTCATTGGGTTGACACGCGCCGCTCGCCGCACGGGAATGTAGTTGGCGAGCAGGGCAATGGCCGCCAGCAGCGCTGAAACTCCCACATAGGTCACGGGATCGTTGGGGGCAACGCCCACCAGAAAATCGCTGACCAGACGGCTGACGCCGGTCGCGGCCAGCAGGCCGAGCGCAAGTCCGGCGCCCACGATTGCCAATCCCTGTTGTCCGATCATGCGCAGAATGTGACCGCGCTGTGCGCCCAGTGCGATGCGAATGCCAATTTCCTGGGTGCGCAGACTAACCGCGTACGACATCAACCCGTAGACTCCGACCAACGCGAGAATCAATCCGAGCGTCCCCATGGTCGCTGCCAGGCTTGCGCCTGCTTCAAAGAAAAACAGGCCGTTGCCGCCGTGCAGCGCCTCGCTCATGGTGCGCACTCCGTAGACCGGAATCGCCGGGGCGAGCGTCTCGGCGATGTTGCGAACTTCCGGCACCAGGTCCTGTGGGCTGCGAGGAGAGCGGATTTGCAACGTCGCCATCGGTTCGTAAGTCTGGGCAGACGGCCGGTAGTAGACCAGATCGTATTCTCCATAGAGCTGGCCCATGCGAACGTTGCGCACTACGCCCACAATCGTTAGCGGATGTTTTGGATCCGACGCCGAGGTGAAAGATCGTCCCAGCGGATCCTGCCCGCGCCAGTAGCGATCGGCCAGCGCCTGGTTGATGATCGCGACCGGGGCGGAATTCTCGTTGTCGCCCAGACCGAAGGCGCGGCCGCGCAGCAGCGTGATGCGCATGGTCCGAAAATAATCGGTCGATACGACATCGTAGAAAGCGTGTGCTCCCGGCTGATTCGCGGGCGCGGTGAAGCCGGGGATCGCCAGATCGACGCTTGAAAGGTTGTCGGCCAGCGGAACCGCCGAGGCAAAGCTGGCCGACTCGACTCCGGGCAGGGCGCGCGTGCGCTCGAGCATAGCGGAGTAGAAGGCGCGTCCCTGCGCCTCGCTGTAGCCCACCTGATTCGGATCGAACGAGAGGTTGATCACCGATTGCGGATCGAATCCGAGATCGGCGTGTTGCACGCCGCGCAGGCTGCGCACGAACAATCCGGAAACTATCAGCAAAGTCAGGCATGCGGCCAACTCGCCGGTGACGAGCACGGCGCGCAGACGCTGGCGTCCGCCGGTCGCGGTGCGGCCGCCTTCATGCAGAATCTCCTGCAGATTGCCGCGCCACACGCGCATCACGGGCACGATCATGACCAGTAACGCAGCGAGCCCCGCCACCAGAAACGCGTAAGCAAACGCGTGCCAGTTGAAATCGAAATCCAGCACAAACGGCAACTCGCTCTGGGTTGGAATCGATGCCAGCAGGCGGCTTGCGCCCAGCCCGAGCGCGATGCCGACGGCGCAGCCCAGGCCCGCGACCACGAGGCTCTCGGTCAGCAACTGGCGCACCAGGCGCGGGTTGCCGGCGCCGAGTGCGGCGCGCACCGCCATTTCGCGCTGGCGTCCCGTACCGCGCACCAGAAACAGATTGGCGACATTCACGCAAGCCAGCGCAAGCACCATCGCGGCTAGCGTGAGAAACAAGGCGGCGACTTTGGGCAGCGGATTGACGTCGCCGCTGATCAGTCCCGGCGGACGCAACTGACGCGCGCGCAATTCTCCGATGGCGCCTTCTCGCGGATACTCCTTGAGCAACCGCTCGCCGATCAACGCCAACCCGGACTGCATCTGCGCGTTCGTCGTGCCCGGTTTCAGCCGCGCGAAGAGCACCATGCTGCGCGTCTTCGGATTGCTCAGGAAATCGTCGGCGACGCCGCGCTCAATGCCATACATGCCAAGCGGAAGGTAAGCCTGTGCTTCGACCAGCGGCGTGGCTCCGAGAAATCCCTTGGGCGCAACGCCGACGATGGTGACGGCATGCCCGTTGATCGATGCAGCCTTGCCGATGATCGCGGCATCCCCATGTAAGCGAGCCTGCCAGTAGTTGTAGCTGAGGATCACGACGGGGCTCGGGTGCGCATCTTCTTCGGGAAGAAGGAAGCGGCCGGCGGCCGGAGCGATGCCCATCAGCGGGAAGAAAGTGCTATCGACGTAAACATTCTGGACCGGGCGGGTGACGCCATCGACGGTGAGTCCGTTGGGAGCATTCTGCGCGCCTTCGAGGCCGCCAAAAATGTACGGCGTGATTCCCGAAAAGATGTTGGGTGTTTCCTTCTCCATCTCAGCGAACTCGGGATAAGAAAATTGCACCTCGTTGTTTCCCGGGCGCGAGAAGACGAGAAAGTGCACCTGCTCCGGATTGCGGATGGGCAGCGAACGCAGCACTAGCCAGTCGACCATGCTGAAGATCGCGGTATTGGTTCCGATGCCAAGACCGAGCGTGAGCACGACGATCGCGAAGAACGTCGGATTCAGTCTCACTTGCCGCAGGGCGTAGCGGATATCCCGCATCATGGCCGACATAGTTGTTCAATCCTCGTTGTTGAATCCCACGAAACGCACACCATCACACCAGCAGAGCTGCAATCGAATCGCCAGCAGGGAGTTGGCGCAAGTAGTTGAGAATCCATTGCGAGAGAGTGCGGATGAAAAGGCAGAGCGTCCAGATTCGCGCGGGGAATGTTCGGAAGCGGACAGGTCGGTTATGCCTTTCGCCCATCGGTTTCGAGTGTCCCTTTGCGGACAAGCGACTCCGATTTCGGACAAAGCACAATCCTGTTCCCTCGATAAGGGATAGAAATTGCGGAACTTGGCGTATGGAACTTTGGCCTGAGAAGTGCGGCTTGATCTGCTTCTGTAGAACTCTGATTCGTGAACGTTTCTAATCCCGTGTTGAATGAGGCTTCATGAGGACATTGTTGAATCACCTGCTCTATGCGGTTCGCCAGCTTCGCCAGTCCCCCGGGTTCACTTTCGTCTGCGTGCTTACGCTGGCGCTGGGCATCGGCGCGAACACGGCCGTCTTCAGCGTCATGAATGCGGTTCTGCTTAAGTCGTTGCCGGTGGCTGATGCCGATCGCGTGGTGTATCTGAACACTTCCGGTTCGCCCCGGAGAACGGGCACGATCGACTCTCACGAAACGTTCTCCTACCCGGTCTACGATGCTTTGCGTAAGCAACGTGGTGGGCTCTCGCAGGTCATCGCGTACGTCCCGCTCTCGGGCGATAAAGTCGCGGTGCATTATGGGGCGCAACCCGAAGAAGCCGAAGGTGACATGGTAAGCGGCAATTTTTTTTCGGGGCTGGGCGTGAAGCTGGCTCGCGGCCACGGTTTTACCGAGCAGGACGAGGCGAGTCACGCCTCCATTGCAGTGATCAGCCACAACTACTGGACGCGCCGGTTTTCGCGGAACCCAGATGTGCTGGGGAAGACGTTGTTTGTGAATGGCATCCCCGTGAGCATTGTCGGCATTGCGGCCGAAAGCTTTGAAGGCGCCGAGCCGGGCCATTCGACCGACTTCTGGATTCCGTTGCAGGACCAGCCGGAATTGAACGCGTGGGGTAATCCGCCGGAGGATGGCAAGATCTATCGGGAAAATGCAACGTGGTGGTGCCTGCGATTGTTAGGGCGCCTCGCACCCGGCGTGACGAAAGAGCAGGCCGTCGCGCAATTGCAATCCGCATTTCAGGCCGCCGCCTACATCGGCTTGGGTGAGCCTGAACCGGGGGAGCAGCGGCCGGTACTGAGTTTCAAGGCGGCGAAGAACTTTCCCGGATACGAAGACCAGTACGGAAAGCCGTTGCGAGTGCTGATGGCGATGGTTGGGCTGGTCTTGCTGATTGCACTGAGCAACGTTGTGATGCTGTTGCTGGCTCGCAATGCCACGCGGCAACGCGAGTTTTCACTGCGCCTCGCGCTGGGAGCAGGGCGCGGAGAGTTGTTCCGGCAATTGCTGACCGAAGCGCTGTTGCTGGTGGCGCTCGGCGGCGGGCTGGCGTGGTTGTTTGCTGCTTCTGCGACGAAGGCGCTTGCCGCGTGGGCGCAGATCGAGTCGAGCTTGGCGCCGGATAATCTCGTCCTTGCGTTTACGTTGAGCATTCTCGTGCTGGCGGCGCTGTTGTTCGGATTGGCGCCGTTGCGGATTGCGCTTTCAGCGGGGCCGGCTCTGGCGTTGAAGACGTCAGCGGCAACCTCGAATACGGATGCAGGCAAATCGCGCACCGGCAGAGTGATCGTTGCCCTGCAAATGGCATTGTGCGTGGTGCTGCTGGTTGGCGGCGGATTGCTGGTGCGCACTTTGCGTAATCTGCAAAATATCCCGCTCGGGTTTTCGACCGACGGATTGGTGGTTTTTGGAGTGAACCCGCAAACCGTGCATTCGGTTCCCGAAGGAATCGCGTTTTATCAGGAGCTTATGAGAAAGCTGCGCCTGTTGCCGGGAGTTGAGTCCGTGACCATCATGGAGGAGCGCCTTGGCTCCTGGTGGTCCGACAACAACAGCATGCAGGTGGACGGAAAGCCGCCCGATACATCGTACGGATCGACGTGGGTGCGCAGCAACGTTGCGGGTCCGGATTTCTTTCATACGCTGGGAATTCCCGTGCTCGAGGGCCGGGATTTTGCCGACTCTGATACAGCAAGCTCCCCTCATGTGGGCATCATCAACGAATTGTTCGCGCAGCGTTTTCTGCCGAATCAGAATCCTTTGGGGCATACGATCGGAACCGATGACGGGAAGTATCAGATGACCATCGTCGGGGTGGTGAAGAATCACAAATACCGCAGCATGGACGAAGAGCCGATTCCCATGGCCTGGTACATGTACGCCCAGATTCCGATCACGGGAAAAATGCAGGTTGAACTGCGGGTTCATGGAGAGCCGCTGGCAATTCTGCCGGCCGCGCGCAAGGTCGTGCAGCAAATGGACCCAAACCTTCCATTGATCGATCCGGTCACTCAACGGGCGCAGTTTGAGACCACGATTTCACAACAGCTGCTTTTTGCGCGGCTCGCCGGATTCTTTGGCGTGCTGGCAGTCTTGCTGGTGGCCACTGGGCTTTATGGCACGCTGGCGTATCGCGTCAACAATCGAACGGTGGAGATCGGCGTGCGCATGGCGGTGGGAGCGCAGAAAGGGCAGGTGATTTGGATGGTGCTACGCGACAGCCTGATCCTGACTGCCATCGGTGTACTGATCGGAGTGCCGTTGGCTTCTTTGACGGCAAGGGCGCTTACTTCGGCACTCTACGGGCTCGAGCCCTACGATGCCTGGAGTTACTCGTTGGCAGTATGCGGCGTGGCACTGGTGGCGATTGTTTCGAGTCTGATTCCCGCGCGCAGAGCTGCGAATGTCGATCCTTTGAGGGCACTGCGGGCGGAGTGACGGCTGCTTCAGGCCTTGGTCTGAAGTTCGCTGGCGGCGGCGCGGTCGACCATCCAGATCAGCTCACCGTCGGTGGGGCGAACCAGCTTCGCGGGGTATTGTTCTCCCGGCGCATTACCTTCCAGCACGGCCTTGAGCGCGGAGGCCTTATCGGTGCCGCCGACGAGGAAGAGCACGCAACGGGCTGAGTTCAGAACCGGGAGAGTCAGCGTGAGCCGGCTGGTCTTCAACTTTTCGACCCAGTTCGCCACCGCGAGTTTCGATTTTTCGTGCAGGGCCGCGGTGCCGGGGAACAGAGACGCGGTGTGGCCGTCGGGACCCATACCTAGCAGCATCAGATCGAAGCGCGGAAACTGTCCCGGCTGCAGGGCGAAGAATTGCTGCAGCGTTTTTTCGTAGGCTTCGGCCGCGGCTGAAGCGTCGGGGTTCTCGGCGGCATAGCGGAAGACATTTCCTGCCTGCACGGGAATCTTCGACAGCATGGTTTCTTCCGCCATGCGGTAGTTACTGTCGGCCTCGGTGGGACGCACGTGGCGCTCGTCACCCCAGAAGAAAAACATCCGATCCCAGGGCAGGGCAGCGCGCGCATTGGAAGCGAGAAGATTGAAAAGGCTCTTCGGAGTCGAGCCGCCGGAGAGTGCGATCGTAAACCGCCCCTGGCTGCTTACGGCTTCGTTGGCGGCGCGCACAACTTCTTCCGCCGCGGCAGCGAATAGCTCCTGTGGCGTGGTGAGAATTCGGAGATCGAAGTTCGAACTCAAGAACTAACTCTGTGGCTTTGTGTTCCTCTGGGTCCGCTGTGGTGAAAAGAATCAAACTACCGAGAACACAGAGGTTCACAGAAGAAAATCTTAGCCTTGTCCGCGGATTGCCGCGCAGCGCGCCGCGCCGAGCAGGCCGGCTTTTTCGTTGGTGACGACCTGTACCGGAATCGCTTCCATCAGAGAACGCATGCGGCCCTTGTCGAGAAACGCCTGCATGAACAACGGGCCGGTTAATCCGGCAAGAACTTTTGGCGAGATGCCGCCCGACAAGAACAGGCCGCCGGTCGCCATCACTTTCAGAGCGAGATTGGATGCTTCGGCGCCGTACACGGAGATCCATATCTCCAGTGCTTTTTGTGCGAGGGCATCGGTCCCCGACAGCGCCGCCTTCGAGATGCAGGCCGCCGCATCGCCTTTACGCAGGGTCGCAGCGAACTCGGGAGATTCTTTGCCTTCGCCGCAGTCGCGCAGAAACTCGTACACATTCACCAGTCCCGGCCCCGACAGAATGCGCTCGTAGCTGACGTGCCCAAAGCGCGTGCGAAGGTAGCGCAGCAGTTCCACCTGCTGCTCGCCCTGGGGAGCGAAATCGGTGTGGCCACCTTCACAGGCAAATACATGATGACGATTTCCGTCCCAAAACAGTCCTGCCTCACCCAAGCCCGTGCCCGGGGCGATGACTGCCTGGTTGCCGATCGCAGGGCTGGTCACGTGATTTAGAGCGACGAGATCCGCGCTGCCGAGCGCTCCGATGCCCCAGGCGCTGGCCTCGAGGTCGTTGATGAGCAGGGTGGCGGGGAGATGAATCTGGTTGGCGAGGCGCGATTGCTCGATGACCCAGGGAAGATTGGAAGTTTCGACGCGGCCATTGCGCACCGGGCCCGCGATGCCGAAGCACGCGGCATCGGGGCGAACGCCAGAGTCGTCGACAAAACGGCTGACGATCTCCCCCAATTCGCTGTGCTCTCGGCTGGGATAGATTCGCTCTGAGACCAGGTTGAGATGCCCGTTCTGGGGCTGAAAATAAGCCAGCCTGGCATTGGTCCCACCAATATCGCCGGCCAGTATCATTTCTCGAAGTTCCTCCAACGGCGCCCGTCGCGCTCGATGAGTTCGTCGGCATCCTTCGGTCCCCAAGTGCCCGAAGCGTAGTTGGGGAAATTACGCGGCGGCAGCGCCTTCCACAAATCGAGCACGGGATTTACGACGGACCATCCGGCCTCGACCATGTCGGCTCGTTGAAACAGAGTCTGATCGCCGATCATGCAATCGTGCAGCAGGCGCTCGTAGCCGGTGCTGGGCTGCTTGCCGAAATACTCCTGATATTCGAAGTTCATGTCGACCGTGCCCAGCCTCATGACCGGTCCCGGCACCTTGGCCGCGAACTGCAGCGAGATGCCTTCTTCCGGCTGGATGTGCAGCACCAGTTGGTTGGGCATGAGGTGCTCCACCGGCGTGTCGCGAAACAGCACGAAGGGGGCCCGTCGGAACTGTATCACGATATGCGTGTTCCGCACCGGCATGCGCTTGCCGGTTCTCAGGTAGAACGGCACGTCGGCCCAGCGCCAGTTGTCGATCAGCAGCTTCATGGCGACGAATGTCTCCGTGCGCGAGTCCGGCGGCACGTCGGGCTCGGTGCGGTACGCTTGCACGCGCTTGCCGTCTTCGGTGCCATCGCCATATTGGCCGCGGACTGTTCGGCTCAACACTTCTTCGTCACTGATGGGCTGAATGGCGTGCAAGATTTTGGCCTGCTCGTCGCGCACGGCGTTGGCGTCGAAGGAAATCGGCGGCTCCATGGCGGTGAGCGAGATCAGTTGCATGATGTGGTTGGGAACCATGTCACGGAGCGAGCCGGCGTGATCGAAATAACTTCCGCGGCCTTCTACGCCGACGGTTTCAGCCACGGAAATCTGCACGTGATCGATGTAGCGGCGATTCCAGACGGGCTCGAAGATTCCGTTGGCGAAACGGAACGCCATGATGTTCTGCACGGTTTCTTTGCCGAGATAATGATCGATGCGGTAAATCTGCGTTTCGTCGACCAGTTTTAGAAGTTGCTGGTTGAGCGCCTTCGCGGACTCCAGGTCGTGTCCGAAGGGTTTTTCGATCACCACGCGCCGCCAGTGGCTGTTGTCTTGCTGCATCAGTCCAGCCGCCGAAAGTTGCTCGACGACGGGGCCGAAGTAACTGGGCGCGGTGGCCAGATAGTAGAAGACGTTCTGATGCGCCGAATGATCTTTGTCGACCGTACTGAGAAAATCTTTGAGCTTGGGATAAAGCGACTTGTCGTTGAAATCGCCGGCGAAATAGTAGAAGCGTCGGGTGAACCATTCCCACAGTTCGTCTTGTACGCATTCGCCACAATAGGCTTTTACGTCGTCGTAGACGCGCTTGCGGAATTCTTCGTTGGACATCTGGGCGCGTGCCACACCCACCACCGCGAATTCGCGCGACAGCAGACTTGCCCGCGCCAGATTGTAGAGCGCGGGAATCAGCAACCGGCCGGTAAGGTCGCCAGCCGCCCCGAAAATGACCATCACGCAGGGATCGCCCTGTTTGCCGATGCGGGGCAGCGATGGCGTCACCTGTTCCACTACTTCAGCCATGAAAATTAGTCCTCGAAAATAATCTGTTCCGTCAGATCGAATGCTCGGTTCGAATCCTCAGTGTGAGCTCGTAGCCTTACGGCGGGTGCGCGATGCCGTGCGCGATGGCGGCGCCAGCTTCGTGGCTGCCGCGCGCGGAGCCGGTTTCGCCGCCGATTTCGGCGCAGTCTTCGCTCCGGCTTCCACGTGCCCGCCAAACTTTTGCCGCATGGCAGAAAGCATTTTTTCTGCGAACGTATGTTCTTGGCGCGAGCGGAAGCGCACGAACAGCGCTGCGGTCAATACGTCGGCTGGAACGGCTTCTTCAATGGCTGCCTGAATTGTCCAGCGCCCTTCGCCCGAATCCTGCACGAAGCCTTCGTATTCCGAGAGTGTCGGATTTTCCGTCAGCGCCATTGCCGTCAGGTCGAGCAACCACGAACTGACCACGCTGCCGCGCCGCCAGACTTCGGCGATGTCGGGCAGGTTCAGGTCGTAACGAAGGTCTTCGGGAAGGTCTTTACTGGTAGCGTTTTTGAAAATGTCGAAGCCCTCGGCGTAGGCCTGCATGATGCCGTACTCAATGCCGTTGTGCACCATCTTTACGAAGTGGCCGGAGCCGGAAGGCCCGCAATGGATGTAGCCTTCTTCGGCGGTGCCGGTGAGTCTTTCGCGACCCGGCGTGCGCGGGATGTCGCCGCGGCCGGGAGCCAGCGTTTTGAAAATAGGATCAAGGTGATTCACCGCTGCGTCGGGCCCGCCGATCATCATGCAGTAGCCGCGATCGAGTCCCCAGACGCCGCCGCTGGTGCCGACATCGATGTAATGAATCCCTTTGCTTTTCAGTTCTTTGGCACGCCGGACGTCATCTTTGAAATATGAGTTGCCGCCGTCGATGATGGCGTCGCCTTTTTCGAGGTGCTCGGCGAGTTGCCGCACTGTCTGCTCCGTCGGCCCGCCAGCGGGCACCATGATCCACACCGCGCGCGGAGGCGTGAGCTTGGCGATCAAATCTTCGAGCGACGACGAGCCGGTTGCGCCTTCGCCGGCCAGTTGCTTCACCGAATCCGGGCTGAGATCAGAGACGACCATCTGATGTCCACCGCGCATAAGGCGGCGCGACATATTTGCGCCCATCCGCCCCAGACCAACCATTCCTAATTGCATCGTTGCTCCCTCAGCGGCTGAAGCCGCGAGTGTTTGCCACGTTTGCGGTACGACTGAAGTCGCGCCCTTCCCGTTTCGAATTCAAAAATTTCTGCGGTTTCTTATAGAGCTTTTTGCACCGCTGCCTGCAGCGTCGTCAGTCCAGCCTTCAAATCTTTTCCAAGGTGCACGCGCAGCGCCCGGCGGCCACGTTCGGCCAAGACCTGAAAGTCTCCGCGGGCCTGTGCGGCTTTTACGATGCCGAACGTATATTTCTGGCCCGGGACCGGCAGTTCGACTGAATCATCGCAAGTCACCTGCAGAAAGACGCCGGAATTGGGCCCACCTTTGTAAGCTTGCCCCGTCGAATGCAAAAAGCGCGGCCCGAATCCCAAGCAGGTCGCGACCCGCTTTTTATCGCGCACCGCATGACGTACGGCCTGCAGCGTGTCTTCATGCTCCGGGTTCATCTGGATGTAGCCGAGTACGGCAAAATAATCGTCAGAGGTGATGCGGCTGAGATGAGCTTTCAAGTATCCCGACAATGTGGCGCCGTCTGCGGCCCTCGCCAGATCCGCCGCATTCTTCTCGTCAGTAAAGAGCCTGACGCCTGAATCTTCTATGACAGGTTTTTCCGCGGGCAGCGAGCCGGATTTTTCGTATTCGGAGGTCAAGCTGCGAGTGGCAATTTTGCTTGCCTCGACATCTGGTTGGTTGAATGCGTTGATGCCGATAATCGAACCCGCAACCGCCGTCGCGATCTCCCAACGAAAGAATTCCGCGCCGAGTTCGTAGATGTCGTTCATCACGATGCGAACTACCGGCTGCCCGGCCTTTTCGATGGCCGCGACTTTTGCGTCTTGATCAGCATTGGCGCCATTCTCGAGTTTGACGTACACGAACACGCGATCGTCGCCGTACGCCTCCGGCGCGGCCAGATGCTCGCGATCCACCGGGATGATTCCTTTGCCGACCTTCCCTGTAGACTCGGCTAGCAACTGCTCCAACCATGCGCCCAAGTCAGAAATGGCTGGGGATGTGATGATGGTCACCTTGTCGCGACCGTTCACCGCGGCGGTTCCCAGGATCACCCCTAATGATGCGCCCGGATTCTCTTCCAGCGCCGCGTCGGGTCCGCACGCTTTCACCATAGCTGCTGCGTTCGCCAGAAACTTCTTCGTGTCCAGCCCCATCACCGCCGCAGGTACCATGCCGAAATTCGACAGCGCAGAGTAGCGACCGCCGATGGAAGGCCGGCCGAAGAAGATGTGCAGGAAGCGATCCGCTTGGGCGACCTGCTGCATCTTTGATTCGGGGTCTGTAATGGCGATGAATTGGTTGCCCGCCTTGGTTACGCCGACAGCCTGCTTGGTCCGCTCAAAGAAGTATTGTTTGAAAATGTTGGGTTCGAGCGTGCTGCCCGACTTGCTGGAAACGATGAAGAGTGTCTTCGGAAAATCGATGAGATGCTCAAACGCCTTGACCTGCGCGGGGTCCGTCGAGTCGAGGACATGCAGGGTGGGGAAGTGCGTGATGCGCCCGAAGGTCATGCGCAGCACTTCGGGACACAAGCTGGAGCCGCCCATGCCCAGCAGCAACACGTGCTGAAAGCCCCGCGCCTGCACTTCTTTGGCGAGTTTCTGCAGTTGGTCTTGTTGCGCTGTCTGTTCTTCGACGATGTCGAGCCAGCCCAGCCAGTTCGACTCGTCGTCGCCCGACCACAGCGTTGCATCGCGCTGCCACAGCCGCTTCATCTTGCTCCCTGACCGCCAGTCAGCTGTGGTGGATTTTACTTTTGCGGCCAACGGTTCGGGCAGGGAAGTCTTCAGTGCGTTCACAAATCCTTCCTTCTTGCTAAAGAACTCGTCCGAGCACAATTCGCCCGGTACTCAAGACTCACGATTTGGGACCAGCGACTATTTCTGTGTGCTCTTGGCGACCGCTGCCAGCAGCTTGTCAAAGGCGTCGGCAAACAGCTTCACGCCGTCATCGGTCAGCTTGTCCGTAACTTCTTTCATCGAGATACCGGCGCGCGCCAGGTCATCCATGGTTTTCTTGGCGCCCGCGACATCTTCGGTGAGACTGTTGCGCAGTTTGCCGTGATCGCGGAAGGCGTCGATGGTCGCAGGAGGCATGGTGTTTACCGTGTCCGCGCCGATCAACTCCTCGACATAGACCACGTCGCGATAGTTCGGATTCTTCGTGCTGGTGCTGGCCCACAACACGCGCTGGGTTTTTGCGCCTTTGGCCGCCAGCGCCTGCCAGCGCGGACCGCTGAAAATCCGCTGGTAGGCCTGGTAGGTGAGCTTGCCGTTGGCGATTGCGACCTTGCCCATCAGGCTTTTCAGCAGAGCCTCTTCGCTGCCGTTGGATGTGCTCTTGAGTTTCTCGCCCAGCTTGGAATCGATCAGCGTATCGATGCGGCTGATGAAGAAGCTGGCCACGCTGGCAACCTTCTTCAGATTTCCTCCGCGCGAGGAATATTCTTCGAGCGCCGCGACGTACGCTTCCGCTACTTTCTCGTAGACGTCCTGAGCGAAGAGCAGCGTGATGTTGATGTTCAACCCTTCGCTAATCGCCTGGCGGATTGCGGGCAAGCCTTCCTCCGTGCCCGGTATCTTGATCATCACGTTTTCACGATTCACGGCTTTCCACAAACGCCGCGCCTCGGTGAGCGTGTCCTGCGTCTTGCGAGCGAGGTAAGGCGATACTTCCAAACTCACAAATCCGTCGCGGAAGTTCGATTCCTGGTAGACGCCCTTCAGCGCATCGGCCGCGTCCTGAATGTCGCGGATTGCGATCTGCTCGAAGCGCGCGGTGGTGTCGAGATCGCCGCGCGAGGCGAGCGACTTCAGCATGTCGTCGTACAGCGAACTGTCGGCGATTGCTTTCTCGAAGATTGCTGGGTTCGAGGTCATGCCGCGCAGCCCATCATCTTCAATCAGCTGTTTCAGCTTGCTGGTGGTGAACAGGTCGCGCCGGATATAGTCCAGCCACATCGATTGGCCATAGACGAGTAATTCCTTCAGCGGATTCTTGGTTGCCTGCGAATTCTCCAGAACTCCCGTTGGCTGCATAAGACCTCCCATAAAATTAGGCTTGCCCAACCCTATCGCCCCGCCAGCGCCGCATGCGCCTCATCGACCACTTTGTCCAGCGTGAATCCGAAGTACTTCAACAGATCTTTCAGGGGTGCGGACGCTCCGAAGCGGTGCATGCCGATCTTCCTGCCCTTGGGCCCGACATAGCGATCCCAGCCGAAGGTCGACGCCATCTCCACCGAAACTCGCGCGGTGACGCCCGACGGCAATACGCTTTCTTTGTATGCCGCATCCTGCTCCTCGAAAATTTCAAAGGAAGGCATGCTGACCACGCGCGCTGCGACTCCTTCAGATTTCAATTTCTCGTAGGCGTCCACGCAAAGTGACAGCTCGCTGCCTGTTCCGATCAGGATGACTTGGGGCTTGCCGCCCGGCGCATCTGCCAAGATGTATGCGCCTTTGGCGACACCCGCGGCCGCAGCGTACTTGGTGCGATCGAGAGTGGGCAACGGCTGACGCGTGAGCACCAGCGTGGTGGGACGGTGCTGTTGCTGCATCGTGATTTTCCACGCCTCGGTGACTTCGTTGGCATCGCCCGGACGCAGGACCAGCATGTTGGGCATGGCTCGCAGCCCGGCGAGTTGTTCGATCGGCTGGTGTGTCGGCCCATCTTCGCCGACGCCGATCGAATCGTGGGTCATGACGTAGATTACCGGAACTTCCATCAGCGCCGCGAGGCGCATGGAGGGTTTCATGTAGTCGGTGAAGTTGAAGAAAGTCGCGTTGAAGACGCGCAGCCGCGACATCGCTATGCCGGTGCAGGAAGCGGCCATGGCGTGCTCGCGCACCCCGAAATGGAGGTTGCGACCGGCGTAGTTGGCGGCCTGGAAATCGCCCGCGTCAGGCATCTTCAAATCGACTTTGTTCGATTTCGCCAGATCGGCCGATCCACCGATCAGCCACGGGATGTTCTGAGCCAGAGCATTCAGAACTTTGCCGGAGCTCTCGCGGGTGGCGATGCCTTTTGCGTCGGCGGGGAAGCTGGGAAGATTCTTGTCCCATCCGTCCGGAAGCTTGCGGGCCTGGATATCATTCAGCTCGGTTGCTAATTCGGGGAACTGCTTGGAGTATTCCGCGAACTTCTTATCCCACGCCGAGTGCAACTCCGCGCCACGCTTGCCCACTCCCTGCTTGAAGCTTTCGTACACGCCGTCGGGAACAAGGAACTTTGCGTCTTCCGGCCAGCCGTAGAACTTTTTCACCAGCTTGACCTCATCCACGCCAAGCGGCTCTCCATGCGCTTCGTAGGAGTCCTGCTTGTGCGGAGATCCGTAGCCGATGTGGCTGTCGACGATGATCAGTGTCGGGCGATCTTTCGTTTTGAGGAATGTCTCATACGCGCGGCCCAGCATTTCGAGATCGTTGGCGTCGGCGACGCGCGTGACGTTCCAGCCGTAGCCCAAGAAGCGCGTGGCAACGTCTTCGGTGAACGACCAGCTTGCGGGCCCGTCGAGCGTGACGTGATTGTGGTCGTAAATCCAGCAAAGATTGGAAAGGTGCAGGTGCCCCGCCAATGACGCGGCTTCACTGGCGACGCCTTCCATTAGATCGCCGTCGCCGCAAATCGTCCAGACATTGAAGTCGAAGATATCGAACCCGGGCCGGTTGAAGCGTGCCGCCAACCACCGGCTGGCCATCGCCATCCCGACACTGTTGCCGGCGCCCTGGCCGAGTGGGCCTGTGGTGGTTTCGACTCCGGTCGTGATGTGCGATTCCGGATGACCCGGCGTACGGCTCCCGAACTGGCGGAAGCGTTTAATCTCGTCGAGGGAAACGGAGAGTTCGCTGGTGACTCTATCGTTTTCAGCCTTGCGTACGCCCGACAAGTGAAGGATGCCGTAAAGCAGCATCGATGCGTGTCCGGCTGACAATACGAAGCGGTCACGGTTCGGCCATAAGGGGTTCAAGGGATCGTAGTGGAGGTACCGTTGCCATAAAGAATAGGCCACGGGAGCCAGTCCCATGGGAGCGCCGGGATGGCCCGAGTTAGCTTGCTGCACGGCGTCGATTGCCAACGTGCGAATCGTGTTGATGCACAGCGTATCCAATTGCTGTCCTGTCGCTAAAACTTGCTCGCTGACTGCCATGCCGCCCTGCTCCTTGCCGGGATCTCCCCCGTCTTGACCTCTGACGCTAACTAGTTAGAGCTCCCCAATCGTGAAAGGGTTCAATACGCAAAAAGTGTATCAATTTCCGCGGGGTCGTGGATTACCAGCAAATGAAAAACTACTGAGGAAAACCGTAGTAGGGAATCGAGCGGGAGGACAATTACTTCAGAAGCTGCAGATAAGAACTCTCGCTGTTGGACGCCTTGGTCGTGTCCTGCACAAATTTCAGGAACTGGCGGAGGCTCTCTTTCTCTGCCGGCACCAGACCGTCGAAGCGAACGCGCACGCCTGTGGCCGGACCGCTACGGGTGACGACTCCGCTGAGGGCGAAACCCTTAACCCAGATCTTGCCGTTGGGCACCCAGAGTCCGATTTCGACTTTGGCACCCGATTTGACGGGATGCGCGGTTTCGACCAGGCAGCCGCCCACGCTGGTATTCGACAGGTTTCCCCAGATGGGCGTCGGAACATCGTCGACGCGGAGTTCAACGGCGACGAAGCATTTGAGTCGCGGATGTTTTCGGCGGTCGCTGCCCCAATTCGGGCTAAATAGATCGGGTTCAAATGGAGGCGTTGCCGAAGCAGGCGTAGGGACAGCTTGGGGTGCAGGCGCTGCTGCTGCTGCGGCTCCAGCTTTGCCCGTTGCCGATTTTCCGTTGGAAGAGGCCTCCGTCTTGATCTGTCGCATCGCCTCGACCAGCGCCGTCTCTCTTTTCTCAGGAGCAGCCTCGCGGTAGGCCTGAAGCAGTTTTCCAACGTGCCGGACCAGATCTGGATCAGAGAGGATTCGAGTCCAATCGGTCCCTGTCGCTTGACTCATCGGTTTTCTCTTCGCTTCTCTAAAACTCTCTCAAGAGTGTACCCCGGGTCACTAAGGTTCAAGATGACCTAAGTCACCGGGAGATTCCCCAGGAATTCGGGGGAAAGCTTGGTTCTACTGTTGAGGCAAAAACGTAAGCTGAACGACTTCGGTGGTTTCGGCCTGGCCAGGCTCGAACTTCCATTTGCTGACGGCGTCGGAGGCTGCGTCTATCAAGACTGGATTGCCACCGAGCACTCGGGTTGACTTGACGCTGCCATTCGGCCGAACCACGGCCTCAATCTTTACGACACCCTGGAGGTGCATTTTCTTCGCCAATTCAGGATAAGCCGGCGCCACGCGTGTATATACCTTTCTTTCCGACGCGGCGGCTGCACTATTTTGCGCACACAGGGCGGAACAGAAAAGGATGGCAACGCCGATCAATGACAGGACTTTCTTCACGTGCGTAGCTCTTCGTGCGAATCCAGATTACCGACCACAGCCGGAAAGCGGCAAAGTACCGAAGTTATTGGACTTTCGATGTGACTGGGGTCTTGATACTCTCTAATCCTGCTGGGCGCTCTCCTCGATGATGCTGATAGAAATGGTCGTGACAGTACGCAACCCCATGTTGCTTAAGTGGTTCTGCAATCGTTTTGCATCACTTCACGGCAAAAACGAATCAAACTTTGGAAGCCATGGTGCGATTCGCAGATCGCCGTCTGATTACGCCGCTGAGTTCGCCCTGAGTTCAAGACCGTCAAGGATGCGGCCGCCATTGAGATTGAGATCGAGCTTGAGTTCATTGACGTTGAGATCATTCCGATTGAGATCAGTCCTGTCTGGTGCTTTTCTCGTGCTGGCCAGCTTGGCCAGTATTGTGGCCCAATCGACCGGATCTCCGTCGGTGACGCTGCCGGGGCAGCAGAATCCATTTCTGGGAAGCGCGGCCGAGGGCAAAGCCACTGCTGAAGTTTTACAGATCGATTTCAAGGAGGCCATCGACCGCGGTCTGCGAAACAATCTCGGGCTGCTGCTGGCTTCCGACCAGACTGAGCAGGCACGCGGCGAACACTGGAAAGAGCTGGCCGAGTTGCTGCCCAATGTCAGCGCGCGAATCTCGGAAGATGCCCAGACGCAGAGTTTGGCTGCGCTCGGCTTCAACAAGCTTTTTCCGTTACTTTCTGCGCCGGGAAGCGGCCCTGCAAGCCTTCCCCGCGTTACTCCAGCATTCAATTACTTCGATGGACGCGCTTATCTTAGCCAGTCGCTGTTCAACTTCAAGAACATCGAGAAAGAACGCTCGGCAGCGGAAGGATTGAAGGCCGCGCAATTAAGCCTGAAAGATGCGCGCGAGATGGTCGTGCTTTCGGTGGGCAACGCCTATCTCCAAGCCATCGCCTCCGCGGCTCGCGTGGAAACCGCGGAGGCCCAGGTGAAAAGCGCTCAGGCGCTCTACGACAAGGCCGCGGACCAACTCAAAGCTGGACTGACTCCCGCGATTGATGCCTTGCGCTCGCAGGTGGAATTGCAGACCCGCCAGCAGCAACTCATCGTGGTGCGAAATGACCTGGCGAAGCAGAGGTTGACCGTAGCTCGCGTCATCGGCCTGCCGCCCGGGCAGGATTTTGTTCTGACCGAAAAAGCGCCCTATCAAGAGCTGACCCCGCTTGGTCTTGATCTTTATTTGCAGCGTGCCTTTGCGAGTCGCGCCGATTATCTGGCAGCCCAAGCGCAGGTTCGCTCGGCTGAGCTGAACAAACGTTCTGCGCAGGCGGGTCATCTGCCGTCAGTCGACGTCAGCGCCAATCTCGGCGACATCGGCGTGACGCCCAGCCAGTCGAACGGAACGTGGCAGGTCACCGGCGGCGTGAATATCCCCATCTTCGCCGGCAATCGGGTTCACTCGGATGTCCTCGAGGCCGACAGTCAGCTGAAACAGGCTCGGCAGCAACTTGCCGATCTGCGCGGACGCATCGATTACGAGGTGCGTACTGCGCTGCTCGACCTTAACGCCTCTGCCGAACAAGTCGCGGTCGCGCGCAGTTCGGTCGATCTGGCCGAGCAGGCGTTGACGCAATCCCAGGATCGCTTCACTGCCGGTGTCGCCGACAACCTTGAAGTGGTTCAGGCGCAGGAAGCGCTGGCCGGCGCGCACGAGAGCTATATTCAGAGCCTCTACGCACACAATCTTTCGAAGGTGGAACTTGCTTACGCGATTGGCGACGCGGAAGCTGGCGTCAAACGATTCTTGAAAGGCAATCAATAGCCTATGGCACAGACTGCGCAAACCCAGCCCCAGCAGCCGCAGCCCGTGGAAGTTTCGCGGCCGGAACCAGAAACCAAAGCGCTGCCATCTTCCGAGAAGGATTTTCATACGCGTCCGTCGCGCACCCAGACTCCCGCGTTTCGTATCGGGCTGATTGTCGCGCTCGTGATCCTCGCCATCGCAGGATACTTCGTCTATCACTACATCAGTAGTTACGAATCTACCGACGACGCGCAGGTCGACGGCCACGTCAACTCCATCAGCGCGCGCATCTCCGGCCATGTGATCAGGCTCAACGTTGAAGACAATCAGTATGTGCAGGCCGGGACTGTTCTGGTGGAAATCGATCCTGCCGATTACCAGGTCGCCTACGAAAAGGCAAAGGCTGACTTTGAGGACGCGCAAGCCGCGGCCGTCGCCGCGGGGGTGAATGTCCCCATCACGTCGGTGAACACGACCGGCCAGGTTTCAGCGACCGAGGCCGATGTAAATAGCGCGAAAGCCGGCATTCAGGTGGCGCAGCAGCAATCCGAAGCAGCCAAAGCGCAATTGCAGGAGGCCGAGGCCAACAACGTGAAGGCGCAGAACGACCTTCTCCGCTACAAACAGTTGGTGGATAAGCAGGAAATTTCTCAACAACAATACGACCAGGCCGTGGCCGCAGCCAAAGCCAGTGCAGCGACCGTTGAGGCCGCTCACGCCACGGCGCTGGGCGCGGTCCAGCAGGTTACTCAGGCGCAAGGCAAACTGATCCAGGCGCAGGCCAACTGGGCCAACGCCAACACTGCCCCGAAGCAGATGCAAGTTACGCGCGCGCGGGCAGCGTCGGCCCTTGCCGAAGCACAGCGCAAGAAGGCTGACCTCGATCAAGCGCAACTGAACCTGCAATACACAAAAATCGTTGCGCCGGTGAACGGAATCGTCAGCAATCGTACGGTGGAAGTCGGGCAAAACGTAGCTCCGGGCCAGGAATTGCTGAAGGTCATCAACCTCGACGACGTCTGGATCACGGCGAACTTTAAAGAAACTCAGCTGCGCAAAATGAAGATCGGCCAGGCGGTGGATATCGACGTCGACGCGTATGGTGGCAAGTATCACGGCAAAGTCGACAGTATCGCCGGGGCGAGCGGCGCCCGCTTCAGCCTGTTACCGCCGGAGAATGCCACCGGCAACTATGTGAAGGTCGTGCAGCGTATCCCAGTCAAAATCGTTCTCGACGCCGGCTCCAACAAGGATCATCTTTTGCGTCCCGGCATGTCGGTGACGCCCAAGGTTGAAATTCGCTGATGAGCGCTGCGGCCCCAACTGCCGGCGCCATGGCACACCCGGACGCCTGGCGTCCCGCGGTCAATCCGTGGATCATTGCGCTCGCCGTTACTTTGGCGACGTTTATGGAGGTTCTCGACACCTCCATTGCCAACGTCGCGCTGCCGCACATTGCGGGCAGCCTCTCGGCAGGGCAGGACGAGAGCACATGGGTGCTCACTTCATACCTCGTTTCCAACGCCATCATTCTCCCGCTGAGCGGTTGGCTCTCTTCGATCATGGGCCGCAAGAATTTCTACATGAGCTGCGTGGCGCTGTTCACCATCAGTTCATTCATGTGCGGCCTGGCGCCGAACCTGGCGACCTTGATCATCTGCCGCGTTCTACAGGGAGTTGGCGGTGGTGGTCTGCAACCGAGCGAGCAGGCCATCCTCGCCGACACATTCCCACCGGCCAAGCGCGGCATGGCGTTTGCCGTTTACGGCATGGCGGTAGTCACTGCGCCTGCCATCGGCCCCACCCTTGGCGGATGGATCACCGATAACTTCAGCTGGCGTTGGATTTTCTTTATCAATATTCCCGTCGGCATTCTCTCGATTCTGCTGACATCTCGGCTGATTGAGGATCCTCCATACCTTCGACGCCGCAAGCTTAGCGAGACGCATGTCGACTACGTCGGGCTGGGATTCGTCGCGATCGGCCTCGGCGCCCTGCAGATTGTTCTCGACAAGGGCCAGCGCGATGACTGGTTCGAATCGAACTTTATTGTTACCCTCGCGCTGATTTCGGCGGCGGCCTTGATCTTCGTCATCGTCTGGGAGTGGAGGCACAAGGATCCGATCATCGATCTGCATTTGTTCCGCGATCGAACCTTCGCGATCTCGAACTTCCTGATGTTCATGCTGGGTTTCGCGCTGCTGGGCAGCACTCTGCTGCTGCCTCTCTTTTCGCAGACTCTGCTGGGCTACACGGCGGAACAAGCAGGCCTGGCGCTCATGCCCGGCGGCTTCACGATTATTCTGCTGTTGCCGCTTGTCGGCTTCCTGCTCTCGCGCTACACGCCACGCTGGCTGCTGCTCTTGGGACTCGTGGTCCTGTCGTTCTCGCTGTTCCACATGACGAATTTCAATCTCGGCATTGATTTCAGAACCGTGGCTACGGCGCGTGTGATCCAGGCCGCGGGAATGGCGTTCCTGTTTGTGCCTATTAATACAGCGGCATATGCCTTTTTGCCACGTGACAAGAACAACGCTGCTTCTGGTCTGATGAACCTGGCCCGCAACATCGGCGGAAGTGTAGGCATTTCGGTAGTTACCACCATGCTTGACCGCCGCGCGCAGCTGCATCTGGTTAACCTGTCGAGCCATCTCAGCGCCAGCAGTCAGGCGCTACAAGCCCGAATCAAAGCACTCGGTCTCATGATGCAATCTCACGGAGGCGGCGCGGGAGGAACATCCAGCGTTCCCTGGGCCCTGATCCAGGGCACAGTCTTCCGCCAGGCCACCATGTTGGCCTACATCGATTGTTTCTGGTTTTTAGGAGTGGCCATCCTGTGCATGGTTCCGATGGTTTTCCTGATTAAAAAATCCAAACCTGGCGGCGGAATGGCGGTACACTAAAAGCAGGTGGTTCATCTAGCCGGCCAAGAAGGGGTCGCCGGGAGCTAGAAGCCGAGCTTCATGTTTCGCCTGGTTACCATCGAGCGTGAGTACGGATGCGGGGGCGCTCCCATCGCCGCTGAACTCGCCGACCATCTCCATTGGAAGCTCTGGGACCACCTCCTCACCGAAGAGATCGCCCGCATCGCCAACGTCGACTGTTCCGCCGTCATGAGTTGCGACGAGCGTGTGGACGGCACTCTACGGCGCCTCGCCAAGGCCTTCTGGCGCGGCAGCTATGAACGCGGTTCCGCGCTCGGGCATCATGTCTTCGATACTGATCGAATGATGTCGCTGATGCAGGACATCATGGACAGCATTGGCCGCGAGGGAAATGCGGTCGTTGTGGGCCGTGGCGCGCCATATTTTTTGCGCGAGAACCCGTGCGCCTTCCATGTTTTTCTGTACGCTCCCCGGGCGGAGAAGGTGCGCCGCCTCATGGGGGAAGGCCACACTGAAGAAGAAGCCGAGGACCTGGTCGAATCCGTCGACAATGAGCGCCGCGCCTACGTGAAACACTATTTCAACGCAGACTGGCCGACGCGCTCGCTCTATCATTTAATGGTGAACACGGCGGTGGGGAATGAGGCCGTGATCCAGACCATTCTGCAAACCATGCGGACCGTGGCCGGAGGTCCGAAGGCCACGGATTACGAACCGCCCAAGGTTGCTGCCATCACCCGATAACGTGCTAGCTCCTGCGCGCAGGTCTCATTTGTGCGGGGTTCATGGGCGCAGGACAGCAAACTTCTGCACACAGATCAGCGCGCGGCCCAAGTGAGCCTAACGCGCGGCGCTCCGCGCCCGACACGCGCTCCTCGATGAGCTCGCGAATCATCGCGACGAAATCGGGATGCACGCCCACGGTCTTCGCGCGCGCCATGGGCAGGCCCAGGGAGTCGCAAAGCTGGTGCGCCTCAATGTCGAGGTCGTATAAAACTTCCATGTGGTCAGAGATAAAGCTGATCGGGGCCACCACCACTGCGCTCGCTAGTTTCTTGGAACTCACGTCGCGCAGGTAGTCCAGAATGTCCGGCTCAAGCCAGGGCTGCCCCGGTGCTCCGCTGCGGCTCTGGTACACCAGCACATCACTCGCAGCGCCCACGCGTGCGGAGACGAGCTTGCGCACTTCTTCCAGTTGTCCGACGTAGTCGCACGAATTCGCCATCGAGATCGGAATGCTGTGCGCAACGTAAGCGATCTGGACATGCTGCCGCGCGTTCGCGGGAATCTCCGCCAGCGCATCGCGCAAGCGTTCCTCGGTCGCCTGAATAAAGCCGGGATGATTGAAGAATGGCCGAAGTTTGTCGACCTCGAGTGCAGAGCCGGTCTCAGCCTGTGCCCGGGCGATATCCTCGCGATACTGCCGGCAACCCGAATAGGAGCTGTAGGCCGAAGTTACAAACGCCAGCGCCCGACGCACACCGTCGTTCTGCATCTGCCGCAACGTGTCGGCCAGCATGGGATGCCAGTTGCGGTTGCCCCAGTACACCGGCAGCCTGAGTCCGTGTGCCGCCAACTCTCCTTTGAGCGCCGCGAGGAGTTCACGCGTTTGCGAGTTGATCGGGCTCTTGCCGTCGAAATGATAGTAGTGTTCGGCGACCGTCAGCAGGCGTTCGCGCGGAACATTCTTCCCGCGCAGGACGTTTTCGAGAAACGGGATCACCTCCTCCCGAGACTCTGGGCCGCCGAAGGAAACCAGCAAAATGGCGTCGTAGTTCATGTGCGGAAGAGCGGCCCGTCGGGGCCACGGTTAGGGCGACGTTAGGAATAATCGACTAACAAGATGCTTTTTTGCCGAATGCCCGACCTTATTTTCCCCCGGCCATGGCACCCGCTGCTTCAGTCTCTGCCATTGTGTTGAGAGAGATGGGACGGTCGAGTGAAATTGCCATCTCGGTGAATCGCGGCAGAGTAACATCCCGGCCATGACGTGTGATCATGAAGAGTCCCGAAGCACAGCCTGCGACGATGCGCCCGGTTCCCGCTGTCGAAGCGTCGGTAGCAGTCGAGACGATGGCCTCGATGATCAGCTGAATGGTGTCGTCTGCTTCTTTGGCGATTCCAGCGGTTACGCCGAGATTGATGGCCATCCACGCTTTGCCGGGATGCTCGCCGTGAAGCTGCCCTTCAGCGTCGATTTTGGTGTGCGAGCGGGCGTCGAGTTCAGCGCCGGCGAGCGACGCAGCGATAGAGACGTGACGGCCTTCCGGCAAAGTCAGGTCGGTGAACGTCAAATACAGCGAGCCGGCCCGGCTCAGCCAGCGCGGCGGAGTTTTCTTAACAACTTTGCCCTCGAACATGCTGCCCGCGGGCAGAATCACCTTTGAATTCAGCATGACGGGCTCGAGCAGCCGCGCTTGCACCACATCTCCCGGCTTGCTCTTGGATGCGCTCACGCTGCCCAGCAACAGTATTTTGCATTGCGTACCGACAGGTAACGTTTCGGCCGCCGCCGGATTTTCGTCGACCGCACTCTCTCCGGTTGTCGATGCAGGCACGCTTTCCATGCCTGTCGCTTCCAGAATGAGCGTGGGAGTTGGCGCCTTCATTTGATTCGATTTGGAAACATCAACTTCGCCGTGGTTTGCGGCGGGCGGTTCTCCTGGCTTGGCCTTCTTGGCCAGGGCATGCACGTCGCGCATGCGGCTCTCCGAGATCACAGATACGTTCAAGGAAACTTCTGCCCCGCCCTCGGTGACCGTTGCCGTTTTGAAGATCGGATAGCTCTCGTGCCGGGGAGTGAATGCATTCACCACCCAGGGCCAATGATCGTTGCGCTGGCGCTTTCTTTTTTCCAGATGATCAACGGTCAGCCGCGCGTTGCTGCCTGCGCTCAGCGCCTTGTGATCGGCAGAGTAGACGTCTCTCGCCAAGTGCCCTTCGATCACATCGCCCGGCTTAAGCTTCGACATTTTCACGGGGCTGGCAAGCGTAACCTTCAAATACAGTCCTGCCGCCGCGTTCGTGTCGCCAGTTCCATCCGCGGCAGCGCAGAGCGTTGCCGCGAAACACATGCTCGCCATCAATGACAGCAAGACACCTGACTTCTTCCACCTTCGAATTCCGTGCATAAGCGTTTCCATCCCCAATTTTCAGATGTTCGTGTGCGACAGATTTGGCCGTTCTTGCATGTTGATCGTATGGCAACCGGGAGGGATGGATCCTGGTGCGCCCGGAGAGATTCGAACTCCCGACCTGTTGCTCCGGAGGCAACCGCTCTATCCAGCTGAGCTACGGGCGCGCACCGTACCTAATTATACATTTCTTCGGCGGGGAGACATTCATCAGTGCTGCACAAAAGGCGATCCTCTGATCGCGCAAAAAAGGGGCGGACATCGTTCCCGCCCCGCGACGCTTGCTTCACGTAGTTAGCACTCATCTTATGGACAAGTTGTCGCTGCCACGTTCAGCACGGTGTTCGGCAGAAACACATCCGAAGACGCTGCATTGTTGATGGAAATCCCGCATTGCCCTTCATTGATGGTGTTCTTGGTAATGTTATTGCTCCCGCCTGCCGAATGATCCTGGATCGAGATGGCTTGATTGTAGGTGTTGATCAGCGAATTGCTCTGGACGATCGCGCCGGTCACCGAGTTTATGCTGATGGCGTTCTGAGTGGAGCTGATGTTGTTGGTCGTGACCTTCACGTTCGGCCCTGAACTCTGCAGCCCAATTCCACCCTGCGCCTGGCTGACTGTGTTTCCCGTCACTGTGCCGCTTTGATTCGGCCCCAACATGATGGCTTGGCCGTTCACCGAATGCACGCTGTTGCTCGAGATCGTAATCGCGAGGGCATCGCGGATCCGTTTTCGCCATAGATGCCCGCAGCCTGCGGATTCGAACATGCATTGCCGGTGTTGCGGATCACGGAATCCGTCAGCTTGCCTGATGCGGGCGCAGCCGTGCTCAGATAAACAACCCCTGCCGATGCTCCGTTCGGACAGCTGCTGCTGGCACCGTCAACGGTCAGGCCGCTTATGTTGACCGGTCCGACATCCTGCGCGAGGATTTGCGCATAGATTGGGGAGTTACTCACTGGGCCAGTCCCGTTCTGCGAAAGTCCTGCGTGCGGCACGGTGATCAGCACCTGAGCGTTGGTTCCGCTGGTCAACCCTTTCAGCGTAATGGGTTGCGTCACCGTAATTTGCTCGGCGTATGTGCCAGGACAAATCTCGACCGTGGCTCCCGCCGGAACCGCCGACACCGCGCTCATGATTGAGCCGTAATACTGCAGTTTTGTCAGGCACGTGCCCACGAGCACTGTCTTCGCTTTCGTCGTCTGCACATTCCACCAGAACTCGAAGTCGACCGAAGTATTCATGATCGAGGTATTGCTGCCGCCATTGTTGTTGGCGTAGAAGTCGGCTACATCCTCCCCGTTTCCGAGGTTAGTTCCGTCATAAGTTTCGAACTCAAATGTTGTCTGATATGGACCGGCGGCTACAACCTGGAAAAGCGGATCGCTTGTTCCGCCCGTGGTGATTCCCAGTGCGCCCTTCGTTGTAGTTTGTCCGTTAAGGAAGCCGCTGCCGAGGAATCCGTTGTTCGATCCTGTGTAAGGCTGGATCTGCACAATCAGCTGCGTTTGCGTGCTGACCTGCGAGTTGGTCTGGCCATTGGTGAATATCCACGGTTGTGTAGAAGTGAACGCGATGATCCCGGTTGCCGGATTGTAGCTGTTGAACACCATGAACCCGGGATTTACCACATCCGATTGCGCCACGTTGACCACGAAATTCACTCCATAGTACAGATTCACATATGCGTTAGTGTTGAATCCCGTGTAGGCGTACGTCCCGCCTGTACTGTTGATGGAACTGCCGCTTTGCGTGATGGTTGCGCCACCGGCCGGCGGATATCCCATGATGTAAGTCGTCGCAGAAAAACAGGGGCCCACAAGCAAGACGGCACAAAGGCTCGCCAGAACACTCAGACGTTTCATGATCTTTCTCTCCTCAGGGTGTGGGCTTTCCGCGCGTACCGCAACGCGTTCGCCAGCAATGCTCGGTTGCAAAGTTGGTTAGTACGGAAAGTCGGACGGATTCTAGAGAAGGATGGTTGGTCGGGCAATGGCCAAGTTTTCCACAGACACACTGCGGCGTTCGCCCGCCGAAACCGGTAGAGGGAACTACAGAAGAGTCAAGGATGTCAGGGATTTTCTACCAGCGATCACGCCGGCCGCCGCCCCCACCGCGTCCCCCGCGGTCGCCACGGTCTCGTCCACCGCCGCCACCGCCGCCGAAGCCACCGCCCCGCTCGGCTTTGGGCCTGGCTTCATTGACGTTGATCGTACGTCCGCCGACCTGTGAACCATTCAGTCCCGCGATCGCCTTTTCGCCGTCTTCATTACTCGCCATTTCCACGAAACCGAACCCGCGCGAGCGCCCTGTATCGCGGTCGGTCATGATGCTCACACGGTCGACTTGTCCATAAGACTCGAACAGCTGCCGCAGTTCATCTTCATTGGTGTTAAAACTCAAATTGCCCACAAAAATGTTCTTCACGCATTCGCCTCTGCATTGAGCTGTCGGAAGTGCGAGCGGATCGGCGGACTTGACAGGTCGGGAAGGGCCTTCCTGAAAATCGATACCGTAGCTGGCGAACAGTCAAATGCGGGCGGAAGTATAGCAGGTTTACCGTGAATGACTTGTCAAAATCGAAACCGGACCGTTTTCGCGAACCGGGGGCGAGAATGGGGCTTGCGAAAAGAGAACTTGGACGGTGGTTGGCGCTAGCAGTCGTCTACCTTCCAGTAGCCCTCGGAATGAAATCCCATCTGCAGGAGGCGGTTTTTGGGATCGTGCCGCTTTCCGCAGCCTGGACACGTCAGATATCGGCTCCACGCGGTGCCCTGATGATCGTAATTTTCTGCAACAGCGAAGGTGCGTCCGCAACTGCAGGGGATGAGGAACATCCGGAGCTTGAGATTCTCTTTTGCCGGCGTAGAAGATTTGTGATGTTTTTTCACGTCGGATTTTCAAGATTCTTCGACGGCAGCCAGTTGATGTTTCTTGCGCCGGTTGGCCTGCAGCGTTTTCTTGCGCAGTCGCAGAGACTTCGGGGTCACTTCAACGAACTCGTCGTCGGCGATGAATTCGATTGCCTGCTCCAGGTTCAGCGGCTTGAACGGCACTAACCGGATCGCCTCGTCTGCGGTAGAAGAGCGCATATTCGTGAGTTTCTTTTCGCGAACGGCGTTTACGTCAAGGTCGTTATCTTTCGCGTTTTCCCCGACGATCATACCTTCGTAGAGATCGACTCCTGGGCCGACGAACAGTTCGCCCCGCTCCTGCAAGCCCCACAGTGCGTAAGCGGTGGTGACGCCGGGCCGGTCGGCGATCAGCGCACCTGTAAGCCGGTGTGGAATTTCGCCCTGCCATTCGGTGTAGCCGTCGAATAGAGAATTCATCACGATGGTGCCGCGCGTGTCGGTGAGCAATTGGCTGCGCAAGCCGATTAGTCCCCGGCTGGGCACACGGAATTCAATCCTTACCCGTCCGTAGCCGTGATTGTGCATGTTGGTGACTTCGCCTTTGCGCGAGCCGAGCTGCTCCATGACGACGCCGACAAATTCTTCCGGCACGTCGATGGTGAGATGCTCCACAGGTTCCATCAGCTTGCCGTCGATTCGTTTGGTGACGATTTCAGGCTTGCCGACCATTAGCTCGTAGCCTTCGCGGCGCATCATCTCGATCAGAATCGAAAGCTGCAATTCGCCGCGGCCTAATACTTTGAACGAATCGGTCGAGCCTGCGTCTTCCACGCGAAGCGAAACGTTGGTGAGCAGTTCCTTTTCGAGGCGCTCTCGCAGATTGCGTGACGTGACATACTGACCATCTTTTCCGGCGAACGGGGAGGTGTTGATGGTGAACAGCATCGCGATCGTGGGCTCGTCGATGGCGATGTGCGGCAGCGGAGCCGGATTTTCGACCTCAGTGATGGTCTCGCCGATGGTGATGCCTTCGACGCCCGCGACCGCAACGATGTCGCCTAATTCTGTCTCAGTGATGTCGGTGCGCTTTAGTCCCGAGAACGAAAACAGCTTGGTGATTTTGGTCTTGTGAAATGTGCCGTCGAGCTTGGCGATGGCCACATCTTCACCGGTGAACATCTTTCCGTTGAAGACGCGGGCAATGGCGAGCCGGCCGAGGTAGTCGCTGTAGTCGAGGTTCGCAACGAGAATCTGCAGCGGCCCGCTCGGGTCGCCCTTTGGATCGGGAATCATTTTCAGAATCGCATCGAAGAGCGGGCGGAGGTCTTCGCCACCTTTGATATCGGTCGATGCGGTGCCGATCTTGGCATTCGTGTAGAGAACCGGAAAGTCGAGCTGGTCTTCCTTCGCATCAAGATCGATAAAGAGATCGTAGATCTCGTTCAGAACTTCCTGCGGGCGCGCGTCGGCGCGGTCGATCTTATTAATCACGACGATTGGCGGCAGCTTGGCTTCGAGCGCTTTGCCGAGCACGTAGCGCGTCTGCGGCAGTGGGCCTTCGCTGGCATCGACCAGCAGCATCACCCCGTCGACCATCTTCAGGGCACGCTCGACTTCGCCGCCGAAATCGCTGTGGCCGGGCGTGTCGACGATGTTGATCTTTACGTCGTGATAGAAAATCGCGGTGTTTTTCGCCAGGATCGTGATGCCGCGCTCGCGTTCCAGTTCGTTCGAGTCCATCACGCGTTCGACGTGATGCTCGTTGGCGCGAAACGTGCCGCTCTGGTTCAGCATGGCGTCGACCAGCGTGGTCTTGCCGTGGTCAACGTGCGCGATGATGGCGATGTTGCGAATCTTAGAACTCAAAAAGAATCCTTCCCTGAAATTTGGTTGTAGTCTCTACTTTACTATGCGGGAAGGGAATTTACGCGGTTGTTGGCGATCGCACGCGTTGCTTAAGAAGTTTTTCACCGATAAAATCGAAGGAAGCGCAGCTATCCGGGCTGCTTCATCACCGTTCCCGCCAATCTCGCTTCCACTTGCTTCACGGCTCTCCGCGCCGCGACAATCGCCTCGTTGGTCGTGGACTCCGGTCCTTGGGAATCCGTGTTCGCGAAAAAGACTCGATCCATGGGCTGGCGGACCATCGGCTGAGTTTGCGTGTAGAGTCCGGGAGTGGTCATGTACATCGGATGTCCTCGCCGGTAGATGTGCACTTCGAGCGGATCGACATTCGTCTCCGGCGTCAGCTTCTGAAAATCGCGCAGCACGTTTGAGGCAATCTTGCGTGGGCCGGCCTCATTCAGGAGCAAGGGCCGGTCGAGTTCTTTCAATGGCGTGTAGCAGCTCAGAATGTTGAACTTCTGCTTGTAGCCTGACTTCTTGCGAATCACCCAATCGGCGACCACGACATCGGTGAAGGAATTTCCGGGGCACCACGTGTCATATCCTTTATTGAAGACCGGCTTGTCAAAAATCAGGTTGACCACGCAGTACGGAATGTAGCGAATCTGCTGCATGGCTTCGCTTTGTTTCGCGGGCAAGCTTTCGACGAGTCGACGCGTAATGAACTTTGGCGTGGCCATGATGACCGCCTTCGCCGAAGCGGTTTTTAATTCACCGCCCGCCATGTAGGTGACCTGAACATCTTCTTTTCCCGGAACAACGGCGACGGTAGTTGCCCCTGCTTGCATGCGCTCGCCCATCTTCGGCTGCAGGATCTCAATGAGTTTGCGCGTCATCGCGCCTAGTCCGCCCGGCCATGTATATCGATTGTCTTTTGTGCTCTGCTGCACTACATCCTGAAATTCGCCGATGGCCACAGCCGCTGCGGTCTCGTCGCAAGCTGCGCCCCAGTTCGAGGGGCCGAACGTATCCCACCAGTCTTTGATTTCGCGCGCGTACAACTTCATGAAGCTGGTGAAGGGCACATTGAACAGCTCCGCGCCGCGCTTCTCGATGTCGATGCCCATCATCACCTTGCGAAATTTCTTGAAGCTGTCGCGCGTGATCGGCGGATACGGCAGCTTGTTGATGCCGTCGCCCCATGTGTCGGGCACAAACTCGCCGTTGATGATGCTGCCGTCGGGCGAGTTGACCGGCAGCGGATCCATGCCGAGTTCTTTGGCGAAGCGGAAGGCCTCGGAGTCGGTCCACAAAAATGCAGAGCCGGTCCCGTAGAGGCTTCCCTGGTATTCCATCGCGTAGGCATTTCCGCCCCAGTGTGGTTCTTTTTCGAGCAGCAGCACGTCGCGATTTTGCAGCCGGTGCGCCGCCGCCAATCCGCTCATGCCGCCTCCGACGATGATCACGTCGTGTCTCGAAGAAGCTGGTGGCCGGGAGAAGACTTGACCGTCGCGCACCTGATGGCAGATGCGATTGTCTTCGCTGTCGACCGTTGCGCCTGCGTGCGCGTCTGCATTCTGGGCCTCGATTTTCGGAACGAGGGACAAATCCACTGGACAACCGGCTGACACAGCGCCTGCCACGACAAATTTGATGAAATCTCTGCGATTTGCGCTCACTTCGCGCTCCCTTCCGCTGGCTCGAGCAGTTCCATCCCTACATCCGCGGTTCCCTCGGCTCGTATCCGCAGCCGGTACCAGAAGACGATCGTGACCAGCGAGAATAAAAAGATGATAGTCGAGACAGCATTGATCTCCGGGGTGATGCCGCGGCGCAGGCGTCCCCAGATTTCCAGCGGCAGCGTGTTGTCGCGGCCGATCAGGAAAAAGCTCACCGCGATCTCATCCATCGAGAGGGTGAAGATCAACAGCGCTGCCCCGATAATCGCCAGCTTCAGATTCGGCACCGTTACCCGCCAGAACGTCTGCCAGTAGTTCGCGCCCAGGTCGAGCGATGCCTCTTCCTGCGCGCGGTCGAGTTTTTGTAGTCCGGCGAAGATTTCGGTGGTTGCGACGGAGATGAGCGCCGTACCGTGGCCGAGAATGATCGTCAGGAGACTGAGTTGTTGGCCGGTGATCGATTTGAGAATGGCCGAGACGATGCTGACGTTGAAGAGCATCAGCAGCGACAGGCCCGTGATGATTCCGGGAAGAATCAGTGGCAGCAAAACCAATCGCCGGAATAATGCCTTGCCCGGAAACTGTGCCCGATCGAGCGCCAGCGCCGCGGGAATGCCGAATGCCAGCGAAATTGCCATGGCTGCCAGCGCAACCTGCAGGCTGTTCAGCACCGAGTCCCAGATTGTGCCGTCGCCGAATAGCGTGCGATACCAATCGAGTGTGAGATTGTGCGGCGGAAATCCGCCGACGCCTTGTCCATTGAACGAATATAGGATGAGCACCGCGATCGGCAGATAGAGGAACGCGAATACGGCCAGCGTGTGCGCCAGCAGAAACGGCGACCGCGCGGAGTTGCTGGACTCGCTCACGAGAAACTCCACTTCCGCTCCAGCTTTTCGGAGACGAAGAGCAAACTGACCACAATGACCAGCATGCCAAGAGAAATCCCAGCGCCCAGCGGCCAGTTGTAAGCCGCCCCGAATAGGCTGACCACGATATTCGAAATCATGATGCCGCTCGGCCCGCCGAGGAGTATGGGCGCAAGAAAATCTCCCAGACTCAAGACGAACGCAAATGTGGCGCCCGCCACCACCCCGGGAATCGACAGTGGAAAAATCACTTTCCAAAATGTCTGCGCTGGAGTTGCCCCGAGGTCATGCGATGCCTCGACCAGATTCCGCGGAACATGCTCGAGCGCGGCATAGATCGGCAAAAACGCGAATGGCGTATAGATATGCGTCAATGTAAGAACCACGGCAAAGGGGCTGTAGAGAAGGAAGTCGAGGGGATGCGCGGTCAAGTGCACGAACTGGAGCAGGGTATTCAGTACGCCGTCGGAGCCAAGAATCGTCTTCCACGCATAAGCTCGTACGAGATAACTGACCCACAGAGGAATAATGACCATCTGGTACAGCAGATCTTTTCGCTTGCCTGCATAAAACGACAGGAAATACGCCAGCGGATAGCCCAACAGCAGCGAGAAGACCATAACCCGCGCCGCAATCCACATGGAGCGGAGCAGCGTCTGCCAATAAACCGTTCGCTGCAGCACTTCTTTATAGTTGTCGAAACTCCAGGCGTGAACGATCGTCTGCTGCGGCGAGACCGACCAGAAGCTGTAGCAGAACATCAGCAGGTACGGAACCAGCAGAAACACCGTGACCCATGCCAACGGCGGCACGGTGACTGCGGTCTTGTAAGCGCGCGAAAACATCAGTTCCGCTCCGGAGACTCTTGCACAACGACCGCATCTGCAGGCGAAAACTCCAATTCAATGTCGCTCGCCGGCGAAGTTCCGCTCGCGGTTCGAGCGACGAAAACAAGTCCATCGCCACATTGCATGCGAATCAACTCGGTCGCGCCATGAAAAGCTTGGTGCGTCACGCGCCCCCGAATCCGCACTGCGTCCGGCGTACCGTTCGCTAGCCGCACGTGCTCGGGGCGCAACGAAAACAGCGTTGTCCCGTCGGGAAGGGAAGCCTCCCAACTCAGAGTTCCGCAACGCACAACCCCGCCGCGCACTTCACCCTTCAGCAGATTCGTGTGGCCGATAAACTGCGCCACATAGGCAGTCGCGGGTCGTCCATAAATTTCACGCGGCGTCGCAACTTGCTCGAGTTCGCCGGACCGGAGCAGCGCAATCCGATCCGACATGACCATTGCTTCTTCCTGATCGTGCGTGACGAACACAAAGGCGATGCCGACTTCCCGCTGCAGTGACTTCAACTCCACCTGCATCTGTCGCCGCAGATTCGCGTCCAGCGCCGACAACGGCTCATCGAGCAACAGCAATTGCGGCCGGTTGACCAGCGCTCGCGCCAGCGCCACACGCTGCTGCTGGCCTCCACTGATCTTCGACGGTTTCTTTTTCGCATGCGCCGACATCTTTACTTTGTCGAGCGCCTCTGTCACGCGCTGGGTGATTTCCCCTTCTGGCCTTTTGGCTACGCGAAGGCCGTAGGCGACATTTTCTTCGACGCTCAAGTGCGGGAACAGCGCGTAACTCTGGAACACTGTATTGACTCGGCGCCGGTAGGGAGGCTGTGCGTCGAGTCGCTCGCCTCCCATCCACAACTCGCCGGACGAAGCACTCTCGAATCCGGCGATGATCCTCAGCAGCGTCGTCTTTCCCGACCCGCTCTCGCCGAGGATCGTCAAAAACTCACCTTCGCCGATTTCGATCGAAATATCGCGCAGAACCACATTCTGGCCAAAAGTCTTCGCTACATTGCGGATGCTCAGCAGCGTGGGCCGGTTCGAACTGTTGGAAGAAGTCATGATGGTTAGAGCAGGTGTGTGCTCCTGCCGTTCAAGCATCTCAACAGGTTGGGCGGGGCGCGTTATTGCGCCGCCTTCACCTCATTCCAAGTCTCGGTATACTTCTGCCGGCGTGGAACGTTCTGCCAGAAGTAGATGTGCTTCTGGTAACTGTCGACGTCGTCAAGGTGCAGGCTCTTCACTTCCTCGCGGCTCATAAACTGCGCCGCTTGCGGATTCGCCGGCACATAGTGGGTTATATCGGTGACGGCCTTTTGGGTACGCGCCTCGACCATGTATTCCAGAAATTTGTAGGCCAACTCTTTGTTGTCGCTTGCCGCGGTGATCATCAGGTGATCGATCCAGCCGGTCGTATTCTCCTTGGGAATAGTCTCGCCCACCGGGAAGTTTGACTTCTTCAATTCTGCAGTATTCAGGGGCCATCCCATTGCGATGACAATCTCGTGGCTCTGAAAAAGATTCGTGAGCTCACCCCCGGTCGACCACATCTTTCGTACATTCGGCTTCAATTCCAGTAGCTTTTTCTTCACCGTTTCCAACTGCTCGTCATTCAAGTTATAAAGTTGCGATGGTTCCGGTTTGTCGAAGCCCAGCACTTGCGCCGCCATGTAGACGGTCGAAAGATCGTCCCAGACAGAAACTTTTCCTTTGTATTTCGGATCCCACATGATGCTCCACGAATCCGGCGGCTGCGCAAAAGCAGTCGTGTCGTAGATGATTGGATCTGGTCCCCACATGAACGGCACGCCGTAGATCTGTCCGTTCGCATGTACGAGCGGCAGGGAAGTGAGTTGTGGAGAAAGCTGGGCGTACGCAGGAATTTTTGCCAAGTCGAGCGGAGCCGCCAATCCTGCCGAGACAATCGACGAAGCCACATCACTCGAGGGCGAGATGACATCGTAGTTGCCGGAACTGCCCCCGCGTAGCTTGGCCATCAACTCGTCGCTCGATCCCATGTACGACGCGGAGACCTTGCAGTGATTCTGTTCCTCAAATGCTTTGACGAACGAAGGGTCGGCGTATCCCTCCCAGACGAGAAGGTTGAGCGTGGGAGTTTTCTTAACGCAGGATCCGGTTAGGATCACGACCAAGCAGAGAACCGCGAGGCACAAGAATCTTTTCCAGCTCATAACCCTCCACAAAACGGGTAGACGTCAGTCGGATGCCAAAGAAATGTCTTAAAAAGTGGGTGGAGTGTTTACCCACAAGACCCAGGTTTCTTTCCGTCCCGGATTCTTCCAGCGGTGCGGCGTCGCGCTCTCGAAATAAAAACTGTCCCCGGGCTGCAACCGATATTCATCGCCATTTAGCGTGATCTCAAGATCGCCGCGCAGCACATAAATGAACTCCTCGCCTTCGTGCGTATAGGGATCGCCACTGCCTGCCTCCGGTGCAATACGAAACAGATGCGGCTCCATGACGGTGTTTCCCCACGCCAGCAACTCCATGCGCACACCCTCGCCCGCTTCAAGCACCTTTCGTTCTGCCGGACGGACGCGGCGCGCGCTGGTTCCGTCGGCGTCAAAAAAATCCAGTATGTTCGTTTTATAAAAGCGTGCGAGCTTGCGCAAAGTACCCACGGAGCCACTCATCTGCGAACGCTCGAGTGCGCTGAGAAAACCAACGGATATCCCGATGGCCTTGGCGACTTGAGCCAGCGATAGCTTTCGCCGCGCGCGCAACTGGCGCAAGTGAGCACCAATTGCTCCTGCGTTTCCGTCGCCAGCGGGTTTCACCTTACCTTCTCGCTTGAGCAACTGGAGGATCGCGGCCGCATTTAAGCCACGCACCTTGCGCAGAAAGCGAGCCCGCTTTAGCAGTTTCACATCCTCTGGCGTGTACATGCGGTATTTGCTCTCGGTGCGCTGCGGCCGTGCCAGGCCAAGACTCTCCCACGATCGTATGACCGAGGGAGAGACGCCCACCTTGCGGGCTACGTCTCCAATTTTCAAGAAAGGTTCAGCTCCACCCGATTTCATCGCTGAGCATGCCGCCGGATAAGACATTTCAATGGGAGGAACTCGTTTTTTGTCCTTGACAGTTCCCGCCCCGCTTCTCTAACCTTGCGGGATTATAGCAAGGTTGTGGCTGGATACAAGCTCGAACGAAACAGTCGAAATCAAGCCGTCGCGCTTCAAGAAGAAAACCAAGTCACGAAAGCCCCCTGGAGGTTTTCATGCCGTCACTGCGTATGCGCTGGTCGGTTATTGGCCTTGTTGTGCTCGTGTGCGTTTCTCTCCCCACAGTTGTGCAAGCTCAAGGGACGGGTGGCCGAATTCTGGGCCGTGTCGCCGACCCCAGCGGTGCTGTTCTCGCCAGTGTGAAAGTCGTCGCCACCAATGACGCCACCGGCGTCGCCCACGATGCCAACACGAACGATACCGGCGACTACGTTTTTCCTGACCTTCCCGTCGGCACGTACTCGGTCACATTCGACTTAGCCGGTTTCAAGAAAGTGGTGCGCCACGGCATTACGCTCGACGTGAACCAAGCCATCACCCTCAACATGACCATGCAGCTTGGCCAGGCGCAGGAGATCGTCGACGTCACTTCCGAGGCTCCGCTGGTCGACACCAGCACCACTCAGCTGGGAGCGGTGGTGAACAACCGCTCAGTGAACGAACTCCCGCTTAACGCGCGCGACAGCTATCAGTTTCTGCAGCTTCAGCCCGGCGTGCAGTCGCAGCTTGGATCAAGCGGCGGAACGTTCTACGGCAGTGACAGTGCCGGATCGGTTTCCGTTAATGGAGGCCGCGATCGGGCTAACAATTTCAGCGTGAACGGCGGCGACGCCAACGATCAGTTCGTCAATCTGCCGACCATTCAGCCGACGCCGGATGCGATCGAAGAATTCCGCGTGATCTCGAATACATTTGACGCCGAGTATGGGCGCAACTCGGGGGCGGTGGTCAACGTTGTAACCAAGTCGGGCACAAACCAGTGGCACGGCAACGTTTACGAATATTTCCGTAATAAGGCGCTTAACGCTCAGGGCTATTTCAACACCATCAAGCCGCAGTTCAATCAGAACCAGTTCGGCGGAACGTTCGGCGGGCCCGTAAAGAAGGACCGCACATTCTTCTTTATCTCCTATGAAGGCCGGCGAATCCGGCAGGGGCAATCTGGCGATATCGTCAATATTCCGTTGGCGCAGGAACTCCCCAGTGCAACACAAGGTGGCAGCGTCTTTTCGGGCGGTTTCCCCGATCTATGGTCGGACGGCATAACTCCAAATGCCGTCAGCGATCAGTTTGTGGCAGATGCTCTTAATGGGCGCCCCAACTGCACCACTGCCATTACCAATCTCGGCGGTCAAGTCCCGGCTTCAGGCGTTCAGTGGAACCAGATTTTTCCCACCGACACGAATGGGAACGCGACGATTCCGACTGAGTGTATGGACCCGGTTGCTGTCGACCTGCTGCGCTTTGTGCCTTCGGCGAATCGTCCGGACGGAACCTATCAGGGAGTGCCGACCAACTCCGACAACCAAAACCAATTCACCATCCGGTTTGATCACCACATTAACGATCACCAGAATTTCAGTTTCTACTACTACTTCACAGATGGCGCGCAGTTGCAGCCCTTCTACAATTTTCAGGCGTCTGGAGCGAATATCCCAGGCTTTGGCGCGAAGGTGAATTCGCGCTATCAGCAGTACAATCCCAGCCACACCTGGACCATTACCAATTCTCTCGTCAATGAATTCCGCTTCACATACATGCGGGAAGGTCAGCTGACTTTCCAGCATCCGCAGAACACAGGTTCCGTCCAGTCTTCCTGCACGTCTGCGGTGGCAGCGGGCGTGTGCTTTGGCGGGACTTCCGATTCCCAGGCGATCAACGATCTGATCACAAGCTCAATCTCAAACCCGGCCCAGGCGGGCATCACGACCGGCCTGCCATCGAACCGGACCGGTGTGCCGTTCATCGATATTTCTGGGGGAGTGGCGTTCGGCAACGGCTGGGAAGGAGAGCTGCCGCAGGTGGGGAATTCGTTCATGTGGGCGGACAATCTGACCTGGGTCAAAGGAAATCATCAGTTCAAGTTCGGCGCGGATGTGCGGCGCTCCCGCTTCGACCAAACTCTTTATTACAACGTGAGTGGGGATTTCACCTTCGACGGTTCGACGGCGAATTCGATTCAGTTTAATGATAACTACCCGACCTATCTGCTTGGGCTTGCCGACAGCTACACTCAGGGATCGGCGCAGCGGGAAAATGTACGCAGCACGGGCTTGTATCTGTTCGCGCAGGACAGTTGGAAGCTGAAGCCGAGTATCACGCTGAACTATGGCCTGCGCTGGGAGTTGGATACTCCGCTGACGGATGTTCTTCATCACGTGCAGACCTTTCGGCCTGGCCAGAACACCACGCAATATCCATGTACCCTCACGCCCGACGAGCAAGCAAACCTGGGCGCGAGCGACTGTGCAAGCGCAGGCGTGCTGCCTACCGGGCTGGTTGTGCCGGGCGATCAAGGCGTTCAGGCCGGGCTGACGCAGACTTACTACAAAGCTTTCGCACCCCGCGTTGGCATTGCGTGGAGCCCGGGAGCGTCCGGCAGGACCAGCATTCGTGCTGGGTGGGGTTTGTTCTATAACCCCATGGAGCAACTGGTCCTCGAACAATTCGGCGCGGAGCCTCCCTTCGGCGGCAGCACGTACCTGCCTTCCACGTTTCTCAACACGCCATTTGTGCCGCAGGGCGGCGGCTACGTTGCTCCCAATCCTTTTACCGGCATCCTGAGCCCGAAGCCGGGCTCGGACACCGACTGGGCCAGCTTCCGGCCTATGCTGCTCTACGGCGACTTCCAGCCGAAGATGCGCACGCAATACACCGCGCAATACAACCTCACGATCCAGAGAGAATTGGCGAAGGACATTGTGCTGCAGGTGGGATACGTGGGATCGCAAGGCCATCGCCTCCTGGCCTCGCACGACATCAATGCGGCAAACCCTGCGAGTTGTCTGGGAATTGCGGCGCTCGCTGACACCGATCCTACGTGGGTCACAGATGGCTTTGGAACTCAAGCGACCTGCAGTCCGTTTGCCGAGGACAATTCATTTCTAATTAGTCCGCTGGCTGTGGCGCCGCAGGGTGGTCTGGTGATCCCGTACACCGGCAACGGAGGAGGCAACCCAGCAACGATCCCCGCAAACACTGTGATCGGCACGGTGGCGCCCAATGGGATATTTCTCCCGGGGCTTCGTCCGTATTCTTCGCCCAACTGCAATCCCTACTCAGGCGGAGGAGTCGGCACGGGGTGTCCGACGGACGGGCTCTCAGTCTTCAGCAATGTTTTCGCCGAGGACACGATTGCTGCCTCTGCTTACAACTCGTTTCAGGCCAGCGTGGAAAAGCGTTTTTCTCACGGTTTGCAGTTCCAAGCGGCCTACACGCTCAGCAAGTCGCTGGATTGGGCCTCCAGCTTTGAAGAGACGGTCAATCCTTTCAACTATAAGGACAGCCGGGCTCTCTCGTTGTTTAACTCGAAACAGCGTTTTGTCATCAACTACGTTTGGGACATTCCGGTACGCAAGTACAACGGGTTTGCAGGCAAGGTTCTGGACGACTGGCAATTTTCGGGAATCATCCAGTTCCAGAGCGGCTTCCCGATTCGCCTGCAGACGCAGGACGATACCGAGTTGATCAGCAGCTTGTTCTTCCTGGGAGCGGCTGCGCCGCAGCTGAACGGACCGTTGCAAATTGTAGATCCCAAACAGGTGCAGACCTTCAACACGTACAACTACGGCGAAGTAACTGGACACTACTATTTGAATGCCGACCAGTCGAAGTTCACTGATCCGGCCTTGGGTACATTCGGTACGACACCGCGCTCGGTGTGCTGCGGCCCTGGGGAGAACCAGTGGGATATCACGATCGCGAAGCGCATCGCGCTGTCGGAGTCAAGGTATTTCCAGTTCCGCGCCGATGTTTTCAACTTGTTCAACAAGACGCAATTCGTTAATCCGGACGGCAATTTCTCGAACCAGACGTTCGGCCAGGTGCTGCAGGCTCGTGATCCGCGCTTGTTGCAGTTCGCGTTGAAATTTTATTTCTGACGGTGGGTGAAAATTGGTGCGATGGGAGGCGCCGCTTTGTGTGCCATGAAAGCGGGCCTTCCGCCGCCGAATACGTGGTTCGGCCGCGCTGAAGCGTAAAATGTGAAATGCGCCTTCTGGCGCGGCAACTGCATCAACCCGGGCCTTCCTCGCGCCCGGCAATCTAATGGCCCGCCAATTGGCGGCCTGAGTCACTCCGGAGCAATTCGATGTACCCCGATCTACAGAAAGAAATCTCCGCCTTCGAGCGCCGCACTCCGAAATCCGCCGAAGCTCACAAGAAAAACCTCAAGCGTATTCCGCTTGGCGTCGCCAGCAACTACCGCGCGTACGATCCCTGGCCGATCTTCGTAAAAGAAGCCTCGGGCAGCAAATTCCGCGATCTCGACGGCAACGAATATATCGATCACAACCTGACGTTTGGCGCCTTAATGGCCGGACACTGCCATCCAGCGGTCATGAAGGCGGTGGAGAAGCGCCTCTCCACCGGAACCATGTACGGCATGCCGCACGACATGGAGTGGGAACTGGCGGAGGAAATCTGCAACCGCTTTCCCGTCGAGATGTGCCGCTTCGGCAACAGCGGCACTGAAGCGACCATGCACGCGGTCCGCCTAGCCCGCGCCGCCACGGGACGCGACAAGATCATCAAATTCGAAGGCGCGTATCACGGTCTCCACGATGCCGCACTGGTCAGCGTGAAGCCACACGCACCAGATTACGGCGACATTCACGCGCCGACGGCGGTCACCGGTGGACTGGGTGTTCCCAAGGCATCGATTGAGAACGTAAAGATTGCCACCTTCAACGATCTCGCTACGGTTGAGCGGCGCTTCAAAGAGAATCCCGGCCAAATCGCTGCCATCATTCTCGAACCCATTCTCATGAATGTTGGCCTCTGCATGCCGCAAAAGGGATTTCTGCAAGGCCTGCGCGATCTCGCGACGAAGAACGGCGCACTGCTGATTTTCGATGAAGTGAAAACGGGCGCCAAGCTCTGTTGGGGAGGCGCGAGCGAATACTTCGGCGTCACGCCCGACATGATCTGCCTCGCAAAATCGATCGGCGGCGGACTGCCCCTTGCCGCCTTCGGTACGCACAAATCCGTGATGGACCTGATCTCGCAGCACAAGGTCTTCCACGGCGGCACCTACAACACCAACCCTGTGTCGATGGCCGCGGGCCTGGCGACTTTCCGCGAAGTGCTCACTCGCGACAACTACGAGCACGTGGAAAAACTCAGCAAAAAGCTTGCCGACGGGTACCGCAAGACGATCGCGAAGGTGGGCCTGCAGGCTTACATCGCGCAGGCTGGAGCTAACGGCGCATTGATGCTCTACCCGAAGGAAATCGTAAACTATCGCGACTGGGAGGCGATCGACGTCGACCTGTGGCGTCACTACTGGTTCGGCATGGTCAACCGCGGCGTCATGGCGCAGCCTTACTGGTGGGATGAGCAGTGGACGATCTCAGTGCAACATACGGATGCCGATATCGACAAGCACCTCGCGGCCTTTGACGAAATCGCCGCGAGCTTAGCGAAGGCGCAGCAAGAGCGCGCAGAGCCCGTAGCCGTAGCGCACTAAAAAACAGAGGCTAGGGGTTAGAGACTAGTTCCTAGTCTCTAACCCCTAGCCCCTATTCACAACCTTGTCCACCACTACCGAATCCGCCGCCCAGCCTCACCTGATCCGTGCTCTCGGGCGCCGCGATCTCGTGCTGCTGTTCGTGGTGGCTGTGTTCAATCTGAACGTTGTTCCGTCAATCGCCGCGAATGGCGGCGTCACCGTTTGGCTGTGGATCATTTCTCTGCTTTTGTTCTTCTGGCCGCAGGGCATTGCCGTCATCGAATTGGCGCATCGCTTTCCCGGCGAAGGCGGAGTCTATCTCTGGGCCAAGGAAGTCTTCGGCGACTTCCACGGATTTCTTTCCGGCTGGTGCTACTGGACCAACAACATGCTCTACGTGCCGACGGTCATGCTTTATTTCGTTGGCGTTTCCGTCTATGCGCTCGGGCCGGGCCATCAGGGCCTCGCCGATAACAAAGCTTTTGCAGCAATTACATCTCTTGCGCTGCTCGCCTTTCTCACGCTTTTCAATATTCTCGGCCTCGGCGTCGGCAAGTGGATTAACAACCTTGGCGCGATCGGCACGTTCGTCGCAGCGGCCGTCCTCATCGGACTCGGTGTTGTCATCTGGACGCGCTTCGGCTCAACCATCACTGCTGCAGACTTCGCCGTTCCGCCGAATCCGAAATTCGTTCTCAATTCTTTTGGCGTCATTTGTTTCGGACTCGTCGGGCTTGAACTCGCGTCCGTCATGGGCGATGAAATTCAGGATCCCCGCCGCTCGCTTCCGGGCGCTGTTGCTTTGGGTGGCGTGATTTCCGGCGCACTCTACGTCGGCGCGACACTAACGCTGCTGATTGCTGTGGGCAAAGATGTGAATGTGCTGCAGGGAATCGTGCAGGCGGTTACGCACATGGCGAGCCGCGTCGGCATGGGATGGATTACAGTTCCGTTCGCGTTACTACTCGGACTTTCGATCGCGGGTATTGGATCGGCCTGGATGGGCGGTTCTGCCCGCATCCCGTTCGTCGCCGGTCTCGACTCTTACATGCCCAAGTGGCTTGGCAATGTACATCCGAAGTATGCGACGCCGTATGCAGCATTGATTCTTCAAGGATGCGTCTCGGCAATTTTGGTCATTTTGAACTTCGTCGGTGCCGGAGTGCAGGAAACGTTTCAAAAACTCTTATCACTGGCGGTGGTGCTGCAGTTGGTTCCATTCATTTATATGTTCGGTGCGTTGATAAAGTTCGCAGTCACAGAATCAAAGCCGCAGGGACAGTACGGCAAAAGCACCATGCTGACCGCCGGTGTAAGCGGACTGCTGACCACCATTCTCGGGATTCTGCTCGTGTTCTTCCCCGCGCAGCAGATCACATCGCTTTGGCAGTACGAACTGTGGATGGTTGGCGGTACCATATTTTTCGTCGGCTTGGCTGCATTTTTCTTTTTCGTCTACGGACGTCTTAAAGTCCCGAAGGGGCGGAATTCACTAGCCCAGGACGTGAGTCCTGGGTTGGCCCAGGAAGTAAACCGAGTCCCGTAGGAACGGCACACAGGAGTGAAGCGCGCGAACAAGGCGCACTAATTGTCCGAAAGACCTCAGGAGGGGCCGCGATGCCCAGCGGAGTGCAAACCGAAGTCAAGACTTACCAGATGTTCATCAACGGGGAATGGGTCGACAGCCAGTCGTCCAAAACCTTTCCTGTTTACGATCCATCGACGGAAGAAGTCATCGCCCAGGTTCCCGACGCCAACGCCAACGATGTGAATAGCGCTGTTGCCGCCGCGAAAACCGCCTTCGAAGAAGGGCCGTGGTCGTCGACCACTGCGCAAGAGCGCGGCCGCGTCCTCTTCCGCCTCGCGGACAAAATCCGCCAGAATCTGCCCGCCCTCGCCGAACTCGAATGCCGCAACACCGGCAAGCCGATCGTCGAGGCGGAATACGACCTTAACGATGTCGCCACCTGCTTCGAATACTACGGCGGCCTCGCGACGAAAGTCGTCGGTCACGTGAATCCCGTTCCCGACAATGCCATGTCGCTTTCGCTCAAAGAGCCGGTCGGCGTTGCAGGACAGATTATCCCCTGGAACTATCCGTTGCTCATGGCTGCCTGGAAACTTGCGCCAGCCCTAGCTGCTGGCTGCACGTGCGTGCTGAAGCCCGCCGAGCAGACTCCGCTGACTGCGCTCGAATTCGCCCGCTACTTTGCAGACTGCGGACTGCCATCGGGCGTTGTGAACATCGTCACTGGATTCGGCGAAACCTGTGGCGCTCCCATCGTGCAGCATCCGGATGTGAACAAAATAGCCTTTACTGGCAGCGCCTCGGTTGGAAAAATCATCGTCAAGCAGGCCGCCGATACGGTGAAGCGCGTCACGCTCGAGCTTGGCGGAAAGTCGCCGAATATCTTCTTCGCCGATGCCGATTTCGAAGCAGCCATTGACGGTGCGTTGTTTGGCGTGTTCATCAATCAAGGCGAAGTCTGCTCGGCGGGCAGCCGCATCCTGGTGCAGAGGTCGATCTACAAGAACTTTGTGGACGCCATGACCGAGAAAGCGAAAAAGATCAAGCTTGGCCCTCCTCTCGAACGCGAAACGAAGATGGGACCGCTGGTCAGCAAAGAGCAATATGACCGCGTCCATCAGTATCTGGACATCGGCAAGAAAGAAGCAAAGATCGCGTTTGGCGGCGGGCGTCCGGAAAAATTCGCCAAGGGATATTACGTGCAGCCGACTATCTTCTATGACGTCGACAACAGCGCACGCATTGCGCGCGAAGAAATCTTTGGTCCGGTTGCCGCCGTGATCCCGTTCGAGGATGAGAAAGGCGCCATGAAGATCGCCAACGATTCTCCGTATGGTCTCGCGGCCGCCGTCTGGACGCGCGACATCTTCAAGGCGATGCGCACAGTCAAGACGCTGCGCGCGGGAATCGTGTGGGTCAACCACATGCAACCGACTTATGTCGAAGCGCCCTGGGGAGGATTCAAGCAGTCCGGCTTCGGCCGCGAACTGGGCCCTTGGGGTATCGAAGAATACTTGGAAACGAAGCAAGTCCACATCAACCTGAACGAAGCGCCGATCGGCTGGTACTGAGTGAGTCCTGAGCCGTGAGTTAGTCCTGAGCGAAAAAATCCAGCCGCGCTGTGGCGGAAGAATGCAGCCCACGGCGCAAGCCGTGGGTTGGTCTCGAAGTTGAACCAGCCCCGAAGGGGCCGGAAGAATCAGAAAGTCGTGGTCCACAACCAACAAAGACTATTGCTAACCCGAGAGCTAAGATGTCCACAATCCAAATTCGGACCGTAATTCCCGGACCTAAATCAAAGGTGCTGCACGAGCGCCGCGCTAAAGCCGTGCCCCGTGGCCTTTCCCATGGGACGCCGATTTATGTCGCGAAAGCCGAAGACGCCTGGCTCGAAGATGTCGACGGTAACCGCTACATCGACTTCGCAGGAGGCATCGGCTGTGCGAATGCCGGCCATCGGCGCGAAGCTGTGGTGGAAGCGATCCAAGATCAGCTCGACAACTTTCTTCACACCTGCGTGCAGGTCACACCCTACGAGAGCTACGTTCGTCTTGCCGAGCGCATGAATGAACTCACGCCTGGCAAGTTCGCCAAGAAAACGATCTTCGTGAACAGCGGCGCCGAAGCGGTCGAGAACGCGGTCAAGATTGCGCGCGCCTACACCAAGCGCCCGGGCATCATCGCCTTTGAGGACGCCTTTCATGGCCGCACTATGATGGGCCTGGCGCTGACCAGCAAGACGCATCCTTATAAAGCCGGGTTCGCGCCCTTTCCTGGCGAGGTCTACCGCGTTCCGTTTGCCTATTGTTATCGCTGCTCCTATTCGAAGACTTATCCAACATGCGATCTCTACTGCGCGCGCCATCTGGAAGACACCTTCAAGCGTGTGGTGGCGAATGAAGAAGTCGCCGCTGTAATCGCAGAGCCGGTTCTGGGTGAAGGTGGATTCATTGCGCCGCCTCCTGACTACTTCAAGGTGCTCGTCGATCTTTGCCACAAGTACGGCATTCTGTTTATCGCAGACGAAGTGCAATCCGGCTTCGGACGCACTGGCGCGTTGTTTGCCAGCGAACGTTACGGTATTGAGCCCGACCTGATCGTTACTGCGAAATCGATGGGTGGTGGCTTGCCGCTTGCGGCGGTCACCGGCAAGGCAGAAATTATGGATGCGCCGGGCGTCGGTGGCCTGGGCGGAACGTTCGCCGGCAATCCACTCTCGTGTGCGGCGGCATTGGCGGTGCTGGATCTATTCGAGAGTGAGAACCTGCTCGCCCGCGCCAACGAACTCGGCCACCGATTCCAGAGCCGTGCCCGCGAATGGCAGCGCCGCTGGCCGATTATCGGCGATGTCCGCGGGCTGGGCGGCATGCAAGCGATTGAGTTAGTAAAATCGCAGGAATCAAAAGAACCGGCTGGCGACGAAACCAAGAGAATCACTCAGTATTGCTACGAGCACGGTCTGATCACCATCACCGCCGGCACTTACTCGAACGTGATCCGCGTGCTGGTGCCACTGGTCGCAACCAACGAGCAGATCGATGAAGGGATGGACGTTCTCGAGTCCGCCATTGCCAACGTTTGCGACCAGAAGGGCGCGGTCGCGCAGATGGTGTAGCAATTCTGTCATCCTGAGCAAGGGTTGGCCCTCGCCCAAGCTCGAAGACCAATCGCAGTCAGAGGATCCCTATAAGCAGATGTATCATTAAGGTTGTCCGAAGGAGTTTTGCAGACCGCACTTCGGCCTCCTGCGCACGACATTCTTCGCGATAGCGAAAGGGCTTTTCTATGAGCGTAGCAGCACTTCCCGTCACTCGCCTCACCAACTACATCAATGGCCAGTGGGCCGAATCGCGCGCGTCCGAATGGCGCGATGTGGTGAATCCTGCCACCGGAGAAGTTCTCGCCAGTGTTCCGCTTGCCGATGCCAGCGAAGTGAATGCCGCGATTGAGGCTGCTGCTGCCGCATTTCCCGAATGGCGCCGCACGCCGCCGGAAGACCGCATCCAACCGTTGTTCAAGCTGAAGATGTTGCTCGAAGAACACATTGACGAGATCGCCCGCATCATCACCATGGAAAACGGCAAGACCTTTACAGAGGCGAAGGCCGAGATGCGGCGCGCGATCGAAAATGTCGAGGTCGCGTGCGGCATTCCGATGATGATGCAGGGCTATAACCTCGAAGATGTCGCGCGCGGCATTGACGAAATGATGATCCGCCAGCCGCTCGGCGTGGTGGCGGCGATTGTGCCCTTCAATTTTCCAGGCATGATTGCGTTCTGGTATCTGCCGTACGCGATCGCGACTGGCAACACCTTCATCATTAAGCCGAGTGAGCGAGTACCGCTCACCATGCGCTACATCTATGAGTTGCTCGAGAAGACTGGCCTACCCAAGGGAGTGGTGAGCCTGGTCAATGGCGGCAAAGCTGCAGTCGACGCGCTCATCGACCATCCGAAAGTTCGTGCCATCAGCTTCGTCGGATCGACTCCGGTTGCACGCTACATTTATTCGCGCTCGGCCGAGCAGGGCAAGCGCTGCCAGTGCCAGGGCGGCGCGAAGAATCATGTCATTGTCCTGCCAGATGCCGACATGCCCATGGCTACACAGATCATCTCCGACAGCGCTTTTGGATGCGCGGGACAGCGCTGTCTGGCAGTCTCTGTCGCCGTGACCGTCGGCGAGGCGCAGAAGATTTTTCGCGACTCGATTGCCGATGCCGCGTCGAGGTTGAAGGTGGGTTACGGCCTCGAAGACGGAGTGCAGATGGGGCCGGTAATTACTCCGCAGAGTAAGGAACGGGTTGAGCAACTGATCGGCGTGGGCGAGAAGCAGGGAGCGAACGTTCTGCTCGACGGTCGCAATACGAAGATTGCAAGTCACGAATCGGGCAACTTCGTGAAGCCGACGATTCTCGACAACGTTCCCGCAACCAGCGACCTCACCGACACGGAAATTTTTGGCCCGGTTCTTAGCCTAGTGCATGCGGACAGCATCGATGCGGCGATTTCGTTCCTCGAACGCAGCGCGTATGGCAATCAGGCGTCGCTGTTCACGTCGAGCGGATCGGCGGCGCGTCGCTTTCGCTATGAAGCGCCAGCGGGGAATATCGGTATTAACATCGGAGTCGCTGCGCCCATGGCGTATTTCCCCTTCAGCGGATGGAAAAACAGCTTCTTTGGCGATCTTCACGGCCAGGGCCGCGACTCGGTCGAGTTTTATACCGACAAGAAAGTTGTCGTCGAGCGTTGGGCGAAAGAGCACAGCCGGAAGTTCTAACAGTTTGGAATTGTGGGAGATGGCCAGCCATGATGACTAATCGCCGCTTCATCTATGCTGGCCGTCTCCTTTGTCTGGCGATAGCTACGTTCTCTGGCGTTTGGTTTCTCCTTTGGCTGGGAGTAGTGATTTCGAACTATCGACAAATGCCGGGCATTGTTACGCAGTCAGATGTGACTACGACCGCCGTTCTCGGGACAGTATTCGTATCGTTTCTAATCGGCTATTTGTCTCTAGCGCGTGCGACGAAAAAAAGGTAGACGTACGAGGCGATGGCCTACTCCGTACCTTTGTTCTGTCGGAGTGAAAACTTTATAAGATTTGAATTGAGGATTTGATGACCACAACTCTTATTACTCCCGCCCTGTCCGGCCAGGAAATTGTCGATCTCACCCGCAAGCACACGCTATTCGAGTGGTCGGCGCAGTCGAAGGTCGATCCCATTCCGGTTGCCAAGGCCAAAGGCATTTATTTCTGGACGCCCGAAGGCAAGCGCTTCATCGACTTCAACAGCCAGTTGATGTCGGTGAACATCGGCCATGGGGACGAGCGCGTCATCAGCGCGATCCACGAGCAGGCACAGACTCTCTGCTACGCGAATCCTTTCATGGCGACGGAGCCTCGCGCGCGACTGGGAGCGAAACTCGCGGAGATTACTCCTGGCGACATCGACACATTCTTCTTCACCAACGGCGGCGCTGAGGCGAACGAAAATGCCATCAAGATTTCCCGCTTCTTCACCGGTCGCCACAAAATCATGGCGCGCTATCGCTCCTATCATGGGGCGACCGCGGGCAGCATTTCACTAACCGGCGATCCGCGCCGCTGGGCCGCCGAGCCGGGCATCCCCGGCGTCGTGCGCGTGCTCGATCCCTATCACGGCATCGAGCGTGGATGGGAATCCGCCGAAAGCTCGCTGGCAACCATCGAAGAAACCATGCAGCTAGAAGGTCCACACACCATCGCGGCCTTCATCCTCGAAACGGTAGTTGGCACGAATGGCATTCTCATTCCGCCCGATGGCTACATGCAGGGCGTGCGCAAGCTGTGCGACAAATACGGCATCCTCATGATTGCGGACGAAGTCATGGCCGGCTTTGGCCGCACCGGCGAGTGGTTCGCCATTGATCACTGGAAAGTCGTGCCTGACCTCATCTGCATGGCTAAGGGACTGACTGCCAGCTATCTTCCGCTCGGCGCGGTCGGCATGCGGCATCACATCGCGCAGCATTTTCAGGATAAGGTTTTCTTCGGCGGCTTGACCTACAATTCCCACCCGATGGGATGCGCGGCGGCTCTGGCCACGATTCGCGTCTATGAAGAAGACAAGCTGATCGAGAACACCAGAAAAATGGGCGCGGTCATGAAAGACCTTGGCGCCGAGATGCAGAAGAAGCACAAATCAGTCGGCGCCGTGCGCTCCATCGGATTATTCGGCATATTCGAACTGGTCCGCAGCCAGAAAACGAAGCAACCGATGGCTCCGTTCAACGGCGCTTCCGAAGAAATGGCCGCTCTCGGAAAATTCTTCCGCGAGCAAGGACTTTACACGCTGGTGCGTTGGAACACGTTCTACACGAATCCTCCGCTGTGCATTAACGAGCAGCAACTGCGCGAGGCGTTCGCGATCATCGACAAGGGTCTGGAGATTACCGACCGCGCAGTGAAAGACTAGATCCACTTGCAAATCAAAACGAGGCGGGGCCGGAGCCCCGCCTTGCGTCACGTGCGATCAGCTACGCCGCATGGCTCACCTTCTTCGCGCGTTCTTCCAGTTCCTTGGGCGATACATCCTTCACGTGCGTGGCAATGCCCCACAGGTGACCGAACGGATCCTGAATGAAGCCCGAGCGATCGCCATAAAACTGGTTTTCGACCGGCCTCAGAATCTTGGCGCCTGCGGCGGTCGCCTGTTGCACCACGCGATCCACGTCAGGAAGGTAAACGTAGAGGCTGATCGGGCTCGCGCCAATCGTAGCTGCGCTGGTGTGCCCTTGCCCCATGCTTGGGATTCTCATCGGCCAGCATGATGTGCGAAGTGCCGATCTTCAACTCCGCATGTCCGACCTTGCCGTCGGGGCCATTCATACGAAACAACTCCGTGGCTCCGAAAACTTTCTTGTAGTAGTCAATCGCCTGGGCTGCGCCCTTGACGATCAAATACGGGGTAATCGTGTTGTAGTCCTTGGGAATATACGAAACCTTGCTCATGATTTTCCTCCTGAAGATTTGGGCTGAAGGTTGGAGGTTTTGGCGCGTTTGCGGAGAGGTCACGCGCGGTCTTGCCGCTATCGTTATCTTTTATGAACACACAATCGGCGATTGATCTAAAGCCACCATTTTTCAAGCCACCATGTGGATGGTTCGCAGCCAGGATTCGACCAGCTTCGTCCATTGTGTGACGGGAAGCTCGGAGGGGCGCAGACCATAGCCGTGTCCGCCCTCTGAGTAGATGTGCAACTCGGCCGAAACTTTGGCGTTCTTCAGAGCAAGGAAGTACACGGTGGAATTCTCCACATGCACCGGGTCGTCCTCGGTCTGGACGATGAATGTCGGCGGAGTCTGCGCGGTTACGCGAATCTCTGCATTCGGCGCCATATTTTGCTCCGCAAGCGCAAGATAGCCGGGATAGACGACCACGGCGAAATCGGGGCGGCAACTCGTCTTATCAGAGTCATCGACTGGATCGTAAAGACGTTTCTCAAAGTGAGTGCTAAGCGCGGCGGAAAGATGCGCTCCAGCCGAGAATCCCAGAACACCGATGCGCGTTGGATCAATATGCCACTCGCCCGCATGGGAACGCACAATTCCCATCGCACGCTGCGCATCCTGAAGAGCCGCTGCCGACTTGGGATACGGCCCGGAATCCGGCACGCGATACTTCACCAGCACGCAGGTGATGTCCACTGAGTTGAGCCAGTCGCAAACTTCGGTCCCTTCCAGATCGATCGCGAGAATGTGGTAGGCTCCGCCCGGGAAGACTACGACCGCCGCGCCCGCGTTCTTTTTCGGCGAATAAACCGTCAGGGTTGGCTTTGACACGTTGCCAAGACGAATCACCCGTTTGCCTGCGACTAAATTGTCTTTCGCGGTCGAAACGTCAGCCTCGGTGGTAGTTGTAGCTTGAGCGCCCGGCGCTCCATGCGGCCACAACTCAATCGTCAAGTGACCCGCAGCGGGTTGCCGCGCGGGAGTCTGAGCCAATGTCACGAAAGTGAATAACGCGAGAGTGATGGGGAATAGGAGTTTGTGCATCGACCATCCTCGTTCTTCTGAATTGACCGAGATCATCGCAGCCCCTCCCGATTTGCGCAACCTTCGAATAATAGTAAAGTGTTGCCGGATTGGACATTGGACGGATGCGCTTTGCCGTATAAGATGGCCGTACGATTCGTCATGGGAACCCCAGTCGTCACAAGCGGCGCGCAGACTTCGGTGACGTACGGCTTCCGCCGAATGCGCGACGGCGCCCGCCACAATCTGCTCGCGGCTGCGGGAGCTGTGCTCGTGGTTGTGCTCGTGATTCTCGCCCTATTCGCGCCGTGGATTGCGCCCCAGGATCCCGCCGCGATTCATTTGCCCATACGGCTTGAATCGAGCTCCCACACACACTGGCTCGGCACCGATGAACTCGGTCGCGACATGCTCTCCCGCGTCATTTATGGCGCGCGCATCTCGATGACCGTGGGCAGCAGCGTCGTCCTGATCTCGCTCTCGCTGGGGCTGTTGATCGGATCGATTGCCGGCTACTACGGCGGGGGCATCGATCGCTTCGTCAACGTCGTGCTGATGAATGCGTTCATGTCTTTTCCGGGAATACTCTTGGCAATTGCCTTTGTGGCCTTCCGCGGGCCAGGGATTTTCAATCTGGTGCTTGCGCTCTCTCTCGGCGGGTGGGTGGGTTATGCGCGACTGGTCCGAGGGCAAGTACTCGCCGCACGCGAGCGGGAATATGTCGAGGCAGCGCGTGCGCTGGGTGCGGGCGATTTTCGCATCATCTCGCGGCACATCCTGCCCAACATCATTCAGCCAGTGATCGTGCAGGCTGCGATTGGCATGGCCGGAGCGATACTGGCCGAAGCCACGATGAGCTTTCTTGGTTTGGGAGTGCCTCCGCCGACCGCCAGTTGGGGAACGATGCTAAACGACGGCCGCGCACATTTGTTCGACGCGCCGCACCTGGTGCTTTTTCCGGCGCTTGCTGTGATGCTTGCTGTGTTGAGTTTCAACTTCATCGGCGATGCGCTGCGCGATTACCTTGATCCGCGCTCGCGCATTGAAGCGGGACTGTAGCTAGATTTTTGTGCAACTTTCTTCGGAAGCCGGTGTTGTCGGACTTGGAGGAGTGTATGCCACTAGCCAAAGTTACGTCCTTGACTTTGATTGTGCTTCTGTTTGCGGGATGCGGTTTCGTGCCTGCGCAGAAAAATATTAATGGCGAATGGTTCGCCCAACTAAACAATCCTGACCAATCGCAGGCGTTTTGGTTTTCCACCCAGCTGTCGCAGGCCAAGGGTGAAAGCGTCGGCGTTAGTGGCTTCACTTTCGCGCCGACGCCGCCGTGTTTCTCCTCCCAGACTAGCCAGACCGCCACCTTTTCCGTGAGCGGACACTCCGGCGGGTTTCAGACAGGGGCGTTCGCCATGACGATTTCCACCACATTCGGAACCGAAACGGAAAATGATCTGACGCTCAATGGCACTCGAACGAGTGATGGAACAATCTCAGGCAGTTGGACTTTATCTGGACTCTCCGGATGCTTCGGAAATGGATCGTTCAGCATGACACCCCCGCCGCTAGTGTGAGTCGCTTCATACGTTGTTTTCTTCACGGCGCGATTGTTGCTCCTAAGAACGCCTGCGTGGTCTTCATTGCCAATGTATCCGAGCGAAGGGCACGGCTTTCAACGTAATTGTCTGTCCTCAAAGAAGATATAACTCCGCAACATTTCTTGACACGGTGGGTTTCTTCTCCCTGTGGCCACAACACACAGAAAAACAAAATCAGAGGCACGGAGAGATCTTATGAAAAGCACGATCAAGACAGCGTTTTTCGCGGCAGCGCTATCTATTTTGGCGTTGCCAGTTGTGGCCCAGGACACGAACGCACCGGTCACAGGACAATCCATTCAAGACCGCAAAGAGAATCAGCAGGATCGCATTGCGAGTGGTGTGAAGAGCGGCGAGTTGACCGCGGGAGAAACAAAGAATCTGGAAAAGAAAGAATCGAGCCTGAACCAGGAAGAGCGCGACATGCGCAAGCTCGACAATGGCAAGTTGACCACCGCGGACAAGGCCACGCTGAATCAGCAGCAAAACAAGCTTTCCAACCAGATCTATAACGACAAGCACAACGGCGCCGTGCAGAACACGACTCCGAAGAGCGAAGTCGGCAGGCGGGAAGAGAACCAGCAGGATCGCATCGCGCAAGGCGTGAAGAGCGGACAGTTAACCGCAGGCGAAACCGCGCACCTCGAGAAGAATCAGGCGCGCATCAACAACGAAGTGCGCAGCGACCGCGCCGCCAACGGTGGCAAACTCACCGGGCAAGAAAAGGCGCAGGTGAATCGCCAGCAGAACCGCCAGTCGCGCCAGATCTATCGCGACAAGCACAACGGCCGCAAGCAGTAACAGAAGCTGTAATTCAACAAGTTCCACCACAGCAAACGAAGAGAGAAGTCGCATACCGCCCCCGGCGCCAGACCGGGGGCTTTTTTTGTGGATCTGAGCGATCAACCGCTAGCGCTAAGCGGAGCCAGTGTCGGAGCTCGTTAGTTCGGCAGCGCCCTTCCAAGACGCTGAAAAATAGGAAGATACAAATCTTGACATTTATCGCAAATTGCAATATAAATATGTCGATTTGAAATACGACTTAGGGCGGCCGTGAAGCTGGGCGAGAAAATCCGGTACCTGCGGGAAGTCGAGGGGTCTCTCCGGGGGCTGGGTCGCCCCATGACACAACTCGAACTGGTGCGCGCCATTCGCGCCGAAATCGGAAACAGCGGTCAAGGCAAGCGGAAAGGCGAAGGAACGGGCATCAGCCAGTCGTATTTGTCCCAGATTGAAAGCGGGGCACGGCCGCACATGACGCAATCGTCGCGGGCGCTGCTGGCGAAGTTTTTCAAAGTTCATCCCGGATTTCTGGTGGATGACCCGGAGGGCTATCACACCGAGCTGACGTCGGATCTGCGGACGGTGGAAGGGCAGATTGACGTCTGGCTGCTGCAGGGTTCGGAACGTTTCGCTAGTGATCCGGAGATAAGCAATGTGCTCATCAAGGCAGCGCGCGAGAAAGATACACGGCGGAGTCTACTGCTGTTGGGCGCGATCCTCGACACGCCGGGCTTGGCGGAGCGGTTGCTCGAAGCACTTCGGCCGGAGTTGGCGGCAGGGAATCATCGCCGGACGTCGTTTGGCGGACAGACTGGCGAGGGGAGTCCGGAAGGGAGGCGAATCCGATGACCACGACAGGTTTTGACTGGGCAGATCTTTATTTGATCTGTTTCGCGGTCGGTTTCCTCTTCAGCTTTTTCTCGTTCGTGTTCGGCAGCCCACGTTTTGGGCGGCTGCATCTGCCGCACTTTCATGGGCATGCGGCGCCGAGTGTAGGCGTGGGGCACGCAGCGGCGGGACATGGCGTGGCGGGGCATGCCGCGGCGCACACTCTCGGTGCCGGACAGCAAAGCCAGGGAGCGCAGCATGCGCCCCGCACCAGCGGAGTTTCGCCGTTCAATCCTCCGACGATTGCAGCCTTTCTAGCTTGGTTCGGAGGCACGGGATATCTGCTGACTCGCTACTCGGCGCTGCGCGTAAGCGCGGAGTTGACGCTGTCGATTTTTGTAGGGCTGGTGGGCGGGGCGATTGTGTTCATCTTTCTCAGCAAGGTGCTGATGTCGGAGAAAGAAAACATGGACCCGGCGGATTACGACATGGTGGGTGTACTGGGTAAGCTGTGCGTTCCGATCCGCCAGGGCGGTACTGGCGAGTTGCTTTATTCGCAGATGGGAACTCGCCGGGTGTGCGCGGCTCGCAGCGAAGATGGCAGCGTCATCGCCAAGGGTACAGAAGTTGTGGTCACCCGCTGCGAGAAGGGCGTCGCTTATGTGCGGTTGTGGAGCGAGATGTCGGGCGAGGAAGACGAAGTCGCGGACGAGTCAAAGCGTTGACGTGAATCGAGAAAAAGGAAATCCAGCTTGAAACGCGATTGGTACCAAGCGGTAATTGCTTTGATGTGGCTGGTGCTGCCGATCAATGCGTGGAGCTACTGGCAGGCGTGGGAGCAGTTGCCCACGCGTATGGCAGTGCACTTCGATGCGAACTGGCAGCCGAACGGATACACGTCACGCGAGGGGGCCCTGATGTTGGGGCTCGGCGTCATGGCGGTCACGCTGCTGCTGTTCACAGTGGCGGGATTGATTGCGCGCGCGATGAAGCCTGTGGCGGCGGTGCCGATGCTGATCGTGTTCTACGTCGTGCTCGGATTTTTGTGGTACGGGAATCATTCGATTGTCGAATTCAATTTGAAGTCGCGGCCGGCCCGCTCTGAGTTGGTGGGCCCAATCTCCCCGGCGGTGAGTGACTCTGAGGCGCAATTCTTAAGCTGAGTTGGCAGGAGGAGGCGTTTATGTTCGAAATGTCGAGGTGGATGGAAATCTGGGTGGTATCGGGTTTGGCCATCATGGTGATTCTGTTCCTGGTCGGGACCGTGGCCCGCCTCTACCGCAAAGCGGGCCCGCACGAGGCGCTGATCGTTTATGGATTTCGTGGAAGGCGCGTCATCAGCGGGCGCGGCACGGTGGTTCTGCCGATGATGGAGCTTTGCCGGGATCTTTCGCTGGAGCTCATGTCATTCGACGTTGCTCCGCAGCAGGATTTGTACACCAAGCAGGGCGTCGCTGTGACAGTCGAAGCGGTGGCGCAGATCAAGGTGAAGTCGGATACCGAATCAATTCTCACCGCGGCAGAACAATTCCTGACCAAGACTGACCAGGAGCGCGAGGGGCTGATTCGCCTGGTGATGGAAGGGCACCTGCGCGGCATCATCGGCCAACTTACCGTCGAAGAGATCGTGAAGCAGCCGGAGATGGTTTCCGACCGCATGCGATCCACCTGCGCTGACGACATGAACAAGATGGGCCTCGAAGTGATCTCTTTCACCATCAAGGAAGTGCGAGATAAGAACGAATACATCACGAATATGGGGCGGCCGGATGTGGCGCGCATCAAGCGCGATGCCGACGTGGCGGCAGCCGAAGCCGATCGCGATACGGCGATCAAGCGCGCATTGGCGCAGCGGGAAGCTGCGGTGGCCAAGGCGCAAGCCGATCAGGAACGCGTATTGGCCGAGACATTGTCGCTGGCCAAGCAGGCAGAATCGCAGCGGGACCTCGAGGTGAAGAAAGCGCAGTTCCTCGAAGTCACGAAGCGGCAGCAGGCGCAAGCCGACAAGGCGTACGACATTCAGACCAACATCATGCAGCAGCAGGTAATTGCCGAGTCGGTAAAGGTGCAACAGATCGAAAAAGAGCAGCAGGTGAAGGTGCAAGAGGCGGAAATCAATCGCCGCGAGAAAGAGCTGATCGCAACCGTGCTCAAGCAAGCGGAGATTGAGCGCCAGCGGATTGAGACCCTGGCAAACGCCGAAAAGGCACGGCTGATGGCCGAAGCCGAAGGGCAGGCATCTGCGATCCGGCAGCAGGGCGAGGCCGAAGCCGAGATTATCTTCAAGAAAGGCGAGGCCGAAGCCAAGGCGATGAACGTGAAGGCCGAAGCTTATCAGGAGTACAACCAGGCGGCAGTCATCGACAAGCTGTTTGCCAGCATGCCGGAAGTAGTGAAAGCGCTGGCGGCGCCGCTAGCCAACGTCGACAAGATCACGATCGTGTCGACTGGCAACGGCGATGCCTCCGGGATGAACAAGGTCACCGGCGACATCGCGAAGATGGCAGCTCAGGTACCGGCGCTGTTCGAGACGCTCTCCGGTATGCCGCTGTCGGAACTGCTGGGCAAGGTGCGGCAAATTGGCGACAAAGGGTCCAAGTCGCCAGAGTTGCCGAAAGCGTAAGCGAGGGGCGCGGGAACGGGTCCGGGGCCGTTCCCGCACACAAGGATGCGGAATCGGAGCAGCGAGTATGACGAACAAACCAAAGCACATGGGATTAGGCATCGCGCTGGGCGCGACGCTGGGCGCGGTGCTTGGAGTGACGGCCGGACACGTTGCGATCTGGCTGGGTATCGGCGTCGCCATCGGGATGCTGCTCGGCGCCACATTCCGGCGCAAGGAAACGGAATGTCCAGAATGCGCCGAGATGCATCGTGCACATGAAGCGAGGAAGGAGCTATGGCAACAAACAGAAAAGTCGGAGCCGCAATTGCGCTAGTCTGCACCAGTGCGGCGGCGCTCGGCTTGGTAGGAGGATTCCTCAGCATCACGACAGCAGTTGGCATCGCAGTCATCGGCATCGTGATTGGAACCGGCGTGGCGCGGGGCAACTTCTCGTCGACGCCAGATACAACGAAGAGAAACTAGACCGGCAGTGTGCGGCTTCAAGCTCAGAACTGACGGCTGATAGCTAGAAGAAGGGAGTTCACCATGGCATTACTGGAGCGTGTTTCAACGTTGGTACGGGCGAATCTAAACGACCTGATCGACAAGGCGGAAGATCCGGAAAAGATGATCAAGCAGGTGATCCTCGACATGCAGAACCAGCTTCTGCAGGTCAAGACACAAGTGGCCATTGCGATTGCCGACCAGCATCTGCTGGAGAAAAAGCAGAAAGAAAACGAAGAAAAAGTCGCCGAGTGGATGCGCAAGGCCGAACTGGCCGTTGACAAGAAGGAAGACGACCTGGCGCGCGCCTCGCTGCAGCGCGTGGAGAGCTATCGCGAACTGTGCGAAAACTTCAAGCAGCAGGTTGCCGATCAAAAGGCGCAGGTGGAGAATCTGAAGGCCGCGTTGCGGCAGCTGGAGCAGAAACTCACCGAGGCGGAGGCCAAAGCCGATGTGCTAATTGCGCAGCACCGCCGCGCCCGCGCCGTGGGCAAGGCCAGCGATGCGCGTATGGCTTCAGGCGATGGATCGAAGCAGGCCGCGTTCGATCGCATGAAGCGCAAAGTTGCACACTCCGAGGCGCTCAGCCAGGCGAAGTCGGAGATTGCCGCCGACGATATCGACGACCGGCTCGCCGCGCTCGAAAAGCAGGATCACATCGAGCAACTGCTGGCGGAGCTGAAGACGAAACGGGGCGCGTAGTGTGGGGGAGACTGAGTCGAAAACGAGAATGAGCAAAACCGACTCAAAGCCTGGATCCCGGTAAGCCAGAAAAGTCGGGTCGCCCGCGTTCATGGCAGGAGTTTTTTGATCTCGTTAATGGGCTGGTCTACCCGACGATTTTCTGAGAGAGCGGGATGACTCTCCTCCTCAGGATCGTGACTTCACAAATTTGAGAAGATCCTAGGGATCCTTCGGCTGCGGTTGTTGGTCGCGTGAGCCGCGACCAACAATCCGTCGCTCAGGATAACAAGACCCTGACGTAAATCGGAAGCTTCTGCCAAGTTCTACGCGATTCATTTCTATCTGGCAACTCCCTTTGGATCAGCCACTTACATCTTTCGCAACAATTTGTCAGGGATTGGGTTTGTATTTGCATTGAGGAAATCTTTGCGCGGTTCCTACGCCACCGGAATGCCGCGCCGAATGCGCCCTTCGGCAATTCAAATTGAGGGAACACAATGAAGCACTTTGCAGTGACATTGTTGCTTGTCGCAGCGCTCGCTCTCGTCGGATGCGGTTCGAATTCGTCGTCGACCCCGGCCAACATTAACGGAACGTGGAACGCTACGCTGGTCGACTCCAATAGCCAAACCTACTTCCAATTCGGTACTTCTTTAAAGGTTAACGGCGACAATTCGCTGACAATCAGCAATCTGACCATCACAGCGCCGTCCCCCTGTTTCGGCTCTGCTGCGACTGAGAGTGGATCATTCGTGCTCAGCGGCAACTTCAACGGCAAAGTGACGGGCACGTTCCAGTTTGTCCTGACGTCGGCGTCACCGTCGGGCAACACCCTAACGCTTAACGGATCGGCAGACGGCAACACGATTTCCGGCAATTGGAGCACAAGCGGATCGTTTGGCTGCACCGGCAACGGCACCTTCACGATGACGAAAATGTAATCGAGCCCCGGCGTGGGCTGCACAGAACCAGTCTTGTGGCGCGCACAGAGAAGCTTAAGATGATTTCTCGGGTTTGGCGGGCGGAGCCTCCGGTCTAGCCGAAGGCTCTTTTCTTTTTTCCTGCGTGTCAACCGAGTAGAGCATGTAGTGATCGAAGCTGTGGCGCCGATAGTAGTGGTGACGGCGGAAGTCGAAGTAAATCTCGGCGCTCTTCGGCAGCCAGAGCGTGGCGTTCTTCTTCTGAAATGGAACGGGGCCGTATTCTACAACTTGATGTTCGCTGAGTAACTGAATTTCGGGCATGGGTCCGATCATCTCAGCTTCGATGCGGACCATCTGGAATTTATCCGCCGTAATCCAGGCTCTCCCTTTCAGCTTGACCGCGTGAAACTGGTTGCCGACCTTGTAGCTGTGCATGCGGTTGGGGCGGTCATCGCGCTGGCGAAAATGGATGAGCCAGGCCGCCTGGCCGTGCCAGTCGCCTAGCCCCTCGCATTGCAACTCAAAACTGTCGCGCATATGCGGATGCAGGACAAGAGCGAGTGCGGCAAAGCCGGTGCTGGCGATGTTGTCAGGAAAGCCGGATAAAGAAAGTTTGTCGGCGCGGTACTCGTCAACCGCCAGGTATCCCGGTTCGGGCTCAGAGATCGAAGCCACATAGTTGAACTTGCGTGACTGGGTGCGGACGGGATTGCCGTATTCGTCGAGAGATTGGTGAAACAGATCTTCGATGGCGGCGAAGCGAGCCACGTCGTCCACAAGCTCCTGCACGCGTTTGCCCGACTCCTCGATGACTCTCTCGGTGGGGCAGGCCACGTCGGGCGCGATGTTCAACTTGATGTCGTCGACACCCGGAGGCTGCCACGCCTTGACCGAAAGCCTCGGAGCGGGAATCGCGGCCAGCGGATCGACGCCAGGCAAAATGGTTGCGACATTCGCGTCGGCAGATGTGGGATTGGAACTCCGTTCTTCCAGATCTGCAATTAGACTGCGCACCTGGCCGGCGATGGGATGCTGCGGCGATTCCGCCAAAAAACTATTGAGTGCCTCGATGCTCTGTTTCGAGTGGCCAAGATTGGCTAGGGCCTCGCCGAGGACCAGTTCGGCTGGACTGGCAGCGGCTTTGCCTTTGGCGATCGCCACCTGCGCTTCGTCGCGCGCCTTGGTGTAGTTCTTCTCTCTCAAATACGTGTCGGCGAGCAGATTGTGGGGAAGCCAGTTTTCCTCGTCGGCCAATACCGCCTGCTCCAATGCAGATCTTGCCGCCGGATAATCTTTCCTCTCCAGGCCAGTTCTGCCCAATAGCGTGAGAGCTTGCGGATTGTGCGGTCCGAGGCTCGTGGAAGTGGAAAGGTAGCTCATGGCGCGGGCATAGTCTTTCCGCTGGAAATAGAGATATCCCAGTAGGAAATTCAGATTCGGATCAGATGGCGATTCGCGAAAAGCCTGATCCAGATGTTTCTGAGCGGAGTCCAACTTCCCCGACTTGAGCGCCACGATGGCATTCCTGACTTCCTTTCTGACCTTGGGAGAGATGACGGCTTTGTCAACGTCGAGATCGACGGCCGAGGGATCGCGTTGCAGAACGACGTCAAACTTTATCTGGATGACGGTCGCCAAAACTTTCAAGTCCTTGTGCGTGCTGAGATAGCCAACCGCGCTCACCTCGACTGCGTAGTCTCCCCAAGGGATGTTGGGAAACACGCTTCCCGTTTTGTCGTCGGCAGTTTCCCAGATCGTGGCTTGTGAAACTTTGTCGACGATGCGCAGAACGGCTTGGCGGTCAAGGCGAACACCGTTCCGCTCGGAGAAAACGTTGACCTCAAGAACGGCCGTGCCCGGTGCGGTCGCGTATCGACTTGCCGTGAGGTCGTGCAGATTGTTCGGCCCGTTAATCATGTAATCGGTGGCGTTAGGATTCTGAGCAGTTACCGATGCCGCGAGCAAGCAGACGAGGGACAAGCCGGTTATCGCGAAATGTGGGAATGCGTTAGCGATACGGCGGTAAGTCATGACCAGGACCGAAAAGCAGTCTGGCACAGTCGCAGGGCAGGGTCAAACGGTTCGAGGAGCCAGTTCCTGGACGGACGAGATTATTCTTTTCCTTCGGGCTTTTTCTCATGACCCGAAGGCTTATCGCTCTCCGCGGAGGGCTTAGGGTCTTCGTTGGCTTCGTTTTTCATGATGTATTGGACGATGACCGAGATGCGGCGGTTGACGGGGTCGAGCGGAGCGTCTGGCTTCCGCAATCGCTGGTCGGCGAAGCCGCGAACCTGCGTCACCTGATCTTGGCGGATTCCGTCTTCCTGCATGATGCGGCGGGCGGCATTGGCGCGGTCGGTGGAGAGTTCCCAATTGCCGTACGCCGCGGTCGTTGCGTAAGGCTTGGAATCGGTGTGGCCTTCGATCGAGAGTTTGTTCGGCAGCTTCCCGAGTTCCTGGGCGAGCGTGTCGAGCAGTTCTTTCCCATCGGCATTGAGCTTGGCACTGCCGCTATCGAAGAAAGTGCCAGATTCCGATTCTGACAGCTCGATGCGAAGGCCTTCGGTGGTGACCGTCATTTCGATGTGGCTCTTCAGCTTCTCGAAGTCGCTCATCTGCTGCATCGCTTGCTGCAGTTGGTCTTTCAGTTTGGGCATGTTGTCGCGTGTAAGGACAAAGTTTTCTCCAGCACCCACCATGTTGGAGCCGACTTTCTTGGATGTGCCGGTCGGATCTTTGAAGTAGCCGCCCACTGCTTCCTGAACCTGCTTGCTGGTGTTGAGCAGCCACAAGACGATGAACAAAGCCATCATGGCCGTAACGAAATCGGCGTAGGCAACTTTCCACGCGCCACCATGATGGCCCCCGTGTCCACCTTTCTTCTTTAAGATGACGATGGGGCGATTTTTTTCCATGATGGCCTGTTCATTCCTCAGGCCGAGGCTGCGGCGGCTTCGGCCACCGGCTCAGCAGCGCGCCCGCGGCAGACCGCTTCCAGTTCTTTAAAAGAGGGGCGCACGTGGCCGGGGATCGCGCGACGAGCAACCTCCACCGCCATAATCGGAGCACTGCCTTTCAAAAAAGAAACCATCAGCACGCGCATTACATAGAGAAACGCGTGCTCTTCTTCCGCGGCTTTCGTCATGTTCGCAGAGATCGGTCCGATCAAGCCGTAGCAAAGAAGAATGCCAAGAAAAGTTCCCACGAGGGCGGCCGCGACTTTGTGGCCGATTTCTTCCGGCGGGCCGCCGAGCGCTCCCATCGTGATGACGACGCCCAACACTGCCGCCACAATGCCGAGACCGGGGAGGGAGTCGGCCATCGTTCCGAGCGCGGCGGTCGGCTGGGTTGCGCCGTGATGGTGCACCTCCATATCGAGGTCGAGCATCTGGTCAAGATCGAAGGCATCCACGCCCGTGATTGCCATGCGGAGAGAATCACAGACAAAGTCACAGACATGGTGGTTCTTGAGAAAGGCCGGATTCTTGGTGAAGACCTGACTTTTTCCCGGTTCTTCGACGTCGGCTTCCAAGGCCATCAGCCCGTCTTTGCGGGCTTTGTTCAGCAAGTCATACATCATCTTCAGTGCGTCAAGATAAATCTGCTTAGTGAACTTCGATCCGCCAAAGACAACTCCGATTCCTCCGGCGATTGCCTTGATGATGTGAAGTGGATTGGCGATCAAGACTGTACCGACAGCGGCGCCGCCGATGATGACAAGTTCTGCCGGTTGGATGAGAACCCTAATATTGCCGTGCTCCATCAGGTAGCCGGCCACCACACAACCGAAGACAACGACGATGCCGATAATGGCGAACATTTACTAACTCCGGGAAGATGGGCCGGCGCTCCAAGCGGCGGCACGAGTAAGTCCTGTCGCGGCAGCATCCAGCGATCTTTGCAGACGCTGCAAGAGAGACTCGACCGAATCCCCGGACAGTGCCGTGGCTTGCCCGATAGAGACACGTAAAGAACGACGCTCACCCCACCACTCGATGGAATCGTTCGCCAGCATGTGCCGAATGCGCTCGCGCACTTGGTGGAGCGATTGCTCCTGGCAGCCATTGAGAATCACGAGGAACTCGTCATCGGACCAACGGCCCACGAAGTCGGTCTTCCACAGGGAGCCCTCGAGGGTGTGAGCGATGACGCGCAGCAGAGCAGCGGCCGCCTCGGGGCCGAAACTGGAACGAAAGTGCTCCAGTCCTTCCAATCGGAAGCAGAGCAGTCCAAACGGAACGTGGACTTCGTTAAACGTGCCGAGCGTTTCGCGCAGATGCGACTGCATCACGATGCGGCTGGCCAGCCCGGTGACTTCGTCGATGTAGCCTGGAAGGAGATGCATTGTCTCCTCGCGATGGTCGAGACTGGCGGTCAGCTGCTCTTCAAATGTCTCGAGCGCCCCAATGATCGATCCGTGCGCGTTGCGCACCGGAACTGCGCGTATCCGGACTGGAATCTCGTGTCCGGCTTTGTGGTGCAGAAATCCGACCGCTTCGGCAGGATGCGCGGTTTTCATCGCACGCGCCAGGGCACAGTCCTCGGTGCAGAATTCACAGCCTGGTTGATCGCAATGCAGCAGCGTTTCGCCGACGCAGGAATGACCGATCACTTCATGGCGTAGATGTCCCGTCACTCGTTCAGCACCGTCGCTCCAAAAAACAATTTTTCGCTGGACATCGACTACGCACAACCCGACAGGTAAGCTTTCGAGGATGCCGCTTACGACTTCGGAGTCATGAAAATCAAACATGAGTGTCGACTGGTGTAGGGCGAACAACTGAGTTCATCGGCAAAATCCACAGAGACTTCAAGTGAGCAAAATCTGCAATGTCCTCTAAGTCATGGAGTATCAATAGGATGGCTAAGTGGCACTTTCGGGGTATGGATAGCACGGAAGTGCCATAGGCAGAAAGTCTTCACACGTTTAACTTCTTGGGTGAGCAGTTCTGGGGGAGGGCTGCCCGGGCGTCCTGAACTCGAAAGAGTTTCAGGGCGCTCGTTATTTTTTGCGGCAAACTTCTCACTCATCACGAACTCTGACCGGCACCTTGCGGTTTCCGCCCGAACAATATTTCCCTAATTAAAATAAAGAAAGGGACTGCATAGCCTTCATTCACTCGAGGGAGGTGAACTGTCCCGTGTCGCGACGTAGAGGGAGTCCTAGTTGGTGGAGATCGTGAAGTTCACCGTAATCTTGGCCTGAGTCTCGACGGAATCCGAGCCTTGGTAATGCGGTTTGAAATGCCACTGCTTGACAGCTTCTTGCGCAGCGTTCGCCAGGATGGGCGGGCCGCTGAGCACGCGCAGATCATCAATGGTTCCGTCGCGGCTGATGAACGCCTGCAGGATCACCGCGCCCTGCACTTTCATTTGACGTGCCAGAAGTGGATACGCTGGTTCGACGGACTGGCTGACGATCGCATCTGTGTCTGCCGACATCTGTACATGCTCTGCGACGTTCGCCGTGATGCCGGCTGCGGTTTCTTCGTTGCCCTCCGCCGGAGCTGGCGCATCGACGGCTGGCTGTTGATTCGGTTGCAAGTCTACATGGAGCGCTTTACTTTCCACGTGCACCGTCTGATGCACATCTCCGGCAACCACTTCGACTTCGAGCGGAGGCAGCACGGTTCTCTCGCTGATCGTAACGGGTGGCGGATCGGCCTGATCGTCGCCGACGGGCGGGGTCGCCGCCGACGGCGCTTGAGTCCGATGCTCTGCCAATGTCCGCCTCGGCTTCGTGGCAGTCGTCTGTACCTTCCGAATGCTTGTAGTCGGGTTGCGCGTAGTATCCGTGCTCGCCATCACCGGCAGGGTTTGGAGTACCGAGTCGTCCGCGTCATCTGTATCCGGAAACCAGAAATCCCGATCGCGATACAACACCAACCCCAGCGCGATCAAGAGCAGGGCAAGCGCGCCCATCATGAGGCGGTACTGGCGGTGTTCACCAGGCGGAGGCGGCGGTGGCGTCACCCACATCTGACGACCGGATCTGGAAGACTTGTTGTACTCGTGCATACAGGGGCCCAGATTACCAAACTCAAGCCGTGAAGCCACGGCCAACGCCTAGTATGCCTTGAAAATATGGCAAGGCCAAGTGCCCAGAGGCTTCAATCTGCCCTGGAATACCCGCTTTGGGACGTACTCCTTTCGTTCAGAGTAGTATGTGTTGCCGTAACTTTCACTTGCCTCCTGAATCTCATTCGAAGGTGGCCTGCGAAAAGACCATGGAACCAGAGGAATCCAAGCCTCAACCCGCATCCAAAGAAGCCGCTGCCGCGCCTGAGGAGACGAAAGGCCCGGAGCCGAAAATCTCACAGTCAGGCATTGACGCGCGGAGATTTCGGCGTGTTTCGCGCCGCGAATTACTGAAGCTGACGCCGTTGCTGGTCTTAGGGGCCTTCGCCGTTCCAAGTTGGCAGGAGGCATTGCTCAAGAAAGGATTGGGAGCCAGCGATTGGGCATCGGCGCGGCTGTTCCGTGCCGGGCATCTGGCAACGACGTTCGAAGACGCGGAACTGACTCCCTTCGATAAGTTCCCCATCAACGGATATGACGTGGAAGATCCGGGAGTGATCTTTGAGAACTGGTCCCTGACAGTAAGCGGCCTGCTGCAAAAGCCGGGAGACTACAAACTGGAGCAGGTGCAGGCCTTGCCGCGGTTCAGGCAGAACACCCGGCATGTGTGCGTGGAAGGTTGGGACGTGATTGGGCGCTTCGGGGGCGCCAGGCTCTCGGACTTTTTGAACTTGATCGGCGCGGATACCTCCGCGCGATTTATCACGGTCAAGTGCGCTGATGACTATTACGAGTCGCTTGATATGGCGACGGCACTACATCCTCAGACCCTACTTTGCCACGAGATGTACGAGCGTCCATTAACGCGCGAACATGGTGCCCCATTGCGTTTGAGTATTCCCACGAAAGTCGGTTACAAGCAGGCCAAGTATTTGACCGATCTCAAAGTCACGAATGTTCTCGATGGCAAAGTGGGGTATTGGGAAGATCAGGGGTATTCGGAGTTTTATGGGCTGTAGGTCAGAGTGGCAAGGTGGCATAGTGGCAAAGTTGCAAGCAGACAAGGTTCTAGGCATTAGGGCCGAAGGCATTCATTGTCTAACATTGCCACCTTGCCACTTTGCCACCTTGGCACCTGGAGAGCCAGAGGCAAATCCATGAGCGGCACTGTCATCGAAATTACGCGGGCGAAAGGCGACGAAACCGAAGTTGTGTCGCGCGCAGTGTACGAACATCCGCTGCCGGTGCGGGTTTGCCATTGGCTAAATGCGATTTCATTATTCGTGATGGTGGGCAGCGGACTGCAGATTTTTCGTGCATTTCCCAGCTTCGGCGCCAAGATTCCGCAGAAGGATTTGCTGAACTGGCCAAAGGCGTTTGCTATCGGCGGATGGCTGGGCGGCGCGCTGCAGTGGCACTTGACGTTCATGTGGATTTATATCGGCACGGGGCTGGTTTATCTCGGCTATCAAATCTTCAGCGGAAATTACCGGCAGGTTCTGTTCACGCATAAAGATATTCCCGGCGTTTGGCCGATGGTGCAGCATTATTTTTTCTTCGGCCCAAGGCCGCCGCTGCGCGAGGCCTACAATCCGCTGCAGAAGCATGCGTACACATCCGCGATAGGGCTCGGTGTGCTTTCGGTGCTGACCGGGCTGGCGGTGTGGAAGCCGATTCAGTTTTCGTGGCTGGCGTGGCTTATGGGCGGGTTTCATTGGGCTCGGCTGTGGCACTTCCTGACCATGTGGGTGATCCTGGCATTTATGTTCGGCCACCTGATTATGGTGCTGCTGCACGGGTGGAACAATTTTGTTTCGATGCTGACGGGTTGGAAAAAGGATCCGGAATACTAACGCGGCGGTTGGCTGGCGGACGAGATGGCCGAAGCGAATGCGGTCTTGCACAACCCGGAAGCAGGGAAGACGCGCGAGCAGGATTTGATCGCGCGGGTGCAGCGCGGCCAAAACGAGCTGTTCTACGAACTGGTCAAGCCGTATGAGAGGCGTGTTTATGCAGCGGCCCTGGCGATTCTGCGCAACGAAAGTGATGCGGAAGATGTAGCTCAGGAGGCCATGCTGAAGGCGTTTGCCAACATCCGGCAGTTTCGAGCTGAGTCGCGTTTCAGCACATGGCTGATCCAGATCACGGTGAACGAAGCGCTGATGCGGCGGCGAAGGGAGCGCACAGTGACCATGGAGCCGATCGACGATCGCGGAGAGGAACAGGCTGACTATGCGCCGCGCGAATTCGCCGATTGGCGCGAGATTCCGTCGGAGGCGCTGGAAAGAAAAGAAGTCCGGCAGAAGCTGGCTGCGGCCTTGGCGTCGCTTGACCGGAAGTATCGCGAGGTGTTCGTGCTACGCGACGTGGAGCATTTGAATATTCAGGAGACGGCGGAGGCGCTGGGAATTTCAGTGGCATCGGTGAAGACGCGGCTGCTGCGGGCGCGATTGATGCTGCGCGATCTGCTCGCCGGAGGGTGGGAGCGAGGATGGTTCAGTCGCCTGCCCTTCGAGAAGGGAGCGAAACCATGGTAGACGAAGCTGTGAATTGCGAACGGGTGTGGCACGAGGTTTCGAACTATCTCGAGGGTGAGGTCGATGCGACGCTGCGCACGGCGATGGACGAACATCTCAAAACGTGCTCGCGTTGCCGGTCGGTGCTGGATGGAATGCGGAACGTGGTCGAGTTGTACGGCGATGAGCGGATGATCGAAGTGCCCGCGGGATTCGGACGGCGATTAGAGAAGCGTCTTGCACAAAGCGCGCGTGTGAGCAGCAAACGCTGGTCAAGCTGGTCTGCGTGGCTGGTTCCGGTGGCGGCGCTGCTTTTGATTGCCGGCGGATTGCGCGTGGCGCAATCCTGGAGAGTGAATCCGCAGAGGAGTGAACACGCCCAGCCGCCGAAGGGAATTCCGCCGGATTTGACGGTCGTGGTGGCGGCCGACACGAAGCTGTTTCACGCTCCGGGATGCGACCTCATCCACAATGCACAGAACCTGAGAACGCTCACGGCGAAGCAGGCTTTGGAGGAAGGATTTACACCATGCCCGCGTTGCTTGCGGAAGTATCTAGAGACATCGAAGCTGGAGAAGTGGCCGCATAGTGAGGATGAGTTTCAGGAAAGCGCGGAATATGTGGATGATCTAAAGCACGGACGCTAGATTTGGTCTGCAATTTCCGGGGTATTGTGCCTAGGCTGACGCAGATGGAAGGGATGGGCGCGGGGGCGATTGTCCCGCGCCTTAAATTTGAGCCACGGTTCTAGTTCTGCTTCATCTGATCCTTCTTCTCGTCCTTCTTCATCGTGTCATCTTTCTTCATGTCATCTTTCATGCTGTCGTTTTTCATCTGATCTTTCTTGGCGGCCTTCTTTGTCTTGGGCTTCTTGGTTTTGTCTTTCTGCATGGAATCGTTCTTCATCGAATCCTGCTTCATCGTGTCTTGTTGCTTGCTGTCGTCCTTCTTCATGTTGTCCTGCTGCATCTGGTCCTGTGCGTAGGCGGACATCGAGGCGGCCAAGGCACACATCAGCATCAGACTGCTGAAAATCTTCTTCATGTTTAGCTCCTTAGAGAATTCGGGTTGTGCGGCAGGCTGTACCTGCGGGCAGTGATGGGATGTGCAATGTAGCAGGAAGTTACATCACCAGCCTGAAAACCTTTAACCACTAAGGACACGAAGGAACCGCCCCGGGATGAGTTTCTTGGCTAGCAGGCCAGTTGGTCGCGCGTAATCTTCAGGCCCGGCAGATTTCCCAAGACTGTGACCGCCACCGATTCCGTCTTGAAGAATTCGTTGGCCATGCTCGTCAAGTCCTCGGCCGTGACGGCTTCGATGCGTGCGATCAGTTCGTCGAGATCGTAGAAGTGATCGAAATACATCTCTTGCCGTGCGAGGTTGGACATACGCGCCGTGCTCGATTCGAGCGAAAGCATGAGACTGCCTTTGAGCTGCGCCTTGGAGCGGTTGAGTTCCTCATCGGTCACAGCCTCGCTCTTAAGCTTCTTGAATTCGCTTACCACCGACTGCACAACTTTCGAAGCCGACGCGAGCGACGTTCCTGCATAGACCGCGAGGCATCCGGTGTCGCGGTAGGGATTGAGGTCGCTATAGATCGAGTAAGCGAGGCCCTGGCGTTCACGGATGTTCTGAAAAAGGCGGGAACTCATGCCTCCGCCCAGCAATGTGTTGAGTATGTATCCGGCGTGGCGCTTCTCGTGCGCGATGGGATGCGCAGGGACGCCGAGGCACAGTTGTACCTGCTCAAGGGCTTTCTTGTTGCGCAGCGTGATGCGCGACACGATCTTCGGCGCCGAGGAGTGGAAGCCATTGCTCATTGGCTTCATGTGCTCGAAGTGCTTGATTACCAATTGGACGAAGCGGTCGTGATCAAGGTTACCGGCCGCAGAGACGATGATGTTGCCGGGCGCAAAGCGGTGCGCGTAAGCGTCGAGAATGGTCTCGCGCTCAAAGCGTTTGACGGTTTCTTTGGTTCCCAAAATCGGCTTGCCGAGCGGATGATCCTTCCAGAAATTCTGGGTGAAGATTTCGTGGACGAGATAGTCGGGGTTGTCCTCGTCCATTTTGATTTCTTCCATAATCACGCCGCGTTCCCGGGCGATGTCGGCGGCGTCAAAGACAGGGTTGAGCACGAGGTCGCTGAGAATGTCGAGTGCGGTCGGGACGTGTTCGTCGAGAACTTTGACGTTGAAGCAGATACACTCCTTGGCGGTGAACGCGTCCATGTTGCCGCCTATGGAGTCGACCTGGCGAGCGATCTGCTCGGCGGTGCGATGCTTGGTCCCCTTAAAGACCATGTGCTCGATGAAATGGGAGATGCCGTTCCATTCGGCTTCTTCGTCGCGTGAACCGGTTTCGAGCCAAATGCCGATGGACGCGGAGCGGATGTGGGGCATCTGCTCGGTGATGATCGTCAGCCCATTGGGCAGAACCTGACGGCGAATATTGCGGACTTCTTGGGCCATGGTTACTTCACTTCCTATAAAGTTCGCTGAAATTAATGCGTGGGGCCCTGACGAAGAACTCTTGTACTATTCTGACACAAGGGTGGCTTGCGACGGGGAATAGTTTAGTGATTTAGAATTAATAATTTACGAGCGCTGGCAGCCTTGGCGACGCTTCGGAGACGCCGAGCGTTCCCGGTCAAAAAGGCGGCCCTTCGATACATTGCATGACTCAAATTCCACTTCTCGGCATGGACCGGCAAGAAATAGCGGCGGTCGTGTCGGAAATGAGTGAAGCGCCGTATCGCGCGGCGCAGCTGACCGAAGCGGTTTATCGTCAGTGGGTCGAGTCGATCGAGCAGATTTCAACTCTGCCGCAGCAGATGCGCGCGAACCTGGTGGAGAAGTTCATGACAGGCCTGCCCAGAATTGAAAAACAATTCGTCTCGCAGGACGGCACGGTTCGCTATCTGATCGGATTCGCTGACGGGCAGAGCGTCGAGACGGTGTGGATGCCGGAAGGCGACGGCGGTGAGTCAGGAGATGGTGCGGAAGCGGGCGATGGAGCAAACGCTAACGGGCGGAGCTTCGATCGCGCGACCATTTGCGTTTCGAGCCAGGTGGGTTGTGCGGTTGATTGCCAGTTTTGTCTGACGGCGTTGCTCGGTGTGAAACGCAATTTGACTGCAGGCGAGATTGTGGGGCAGGTGTTGGCGGTGATCAATGATCGGAAAGTTTCGCCGCAGCACGACCGCATCAACCTGGTATTCATGGGAATGGGCGAGCCGTTTCTGAACTACGACAACTTCATGAAAGCGATACGCCTGCTGGTGCAGGAAGTGGGCCTCGCGGAATCGCGGATGACGGTTTCGACTGCGGGCATCGTGCCGCGCCTGCATGATTTCGGTCGGGAACAGGTTCGGCCCAGGCTCGCAATTTCTTTGAATGCATCAAACGACGAGTTGCGCAGCCGGTTGATGCCGCTCAATAAAAAGTGGACCCTGGACATGCTCATGGCGGCGGCGCGAGAGTTTCCGCTGCGAAATCGTGAACGCGTCACGTTCGAGTATGTGCTGTTGCACAAGGTCAACGATTTGCCGGAAAACGCCGCGGAGGTGGTGGACCTGCTGCGGGGAATCAAAGCTCGCGTGAATCTGATTGCGCTGAATCCGGGGCCAGGAATCGACTTTGAGACACCAGCCGACGAAAGCGTAGCGGAATTTCAGAAAATTTTAAGGGACGCCGGAATTCTGACCTTTATACGACGTCCTCGCGGGCGGGATATCTTCGCCGCTTGCGGTCAGCTTAAGCGTACGGTTGAGATTGCCACAGCACCGGCACCGTAGCCGGTTTTGTCTTGGGCAATGGACCTTCGATCGCGGGCATTTCTACGCATATCAGCGTAGCGCCGGTGCTCCCGATTTCTCGTGAAATATTGCCATTGTGTTCCTGGAGAATTCCCTGGCAGGCACTAAGCGCAACATCTTCCCGGGAATTGCCATTGGACGCATCGCTGTCAGATGTGGAGCAGCGGCGCTCATCGGTCTCAATGCGAAGTATGCACGATGAGACGCGATGCGACGTACTGAGCGTGAGGATTTTCCCACCTTGCTCGCCCATCACATGCAAACAATTTCCGATCAGTTGCAGGCAGACCTGGAGTAGCTGATTGGAGTCTCCCAGCACTTTCGGCAGAGCATTATCGAACTCCGCGCTCGGTTCGATCCGCAGTGCAAGAAATTGTGGTTCGGTCAACTTAAGTGCCGTTCGTGCCAACGTGTTCAAGTCAACCGCCGTTTTTGGGGCCGGAGCCTGGCGCGCGAAGCTGATGAGGCTTGCAACCAGCGACTTTGTTCGTCGCACGTGTTGTCCGATTTTTGCAGCCAGCGGATGGTGTTCGGGAGAGAGTGGAGTACTCAGCAATAAATCGGAATAGCCCAGCATTGCGGTGATCGGGTTATTCAACTCATGGGCGGCGCCGCCGACCAGTTGTCCGATCGAAGCCAGCTTTTCCGACTGCAGAATCTGAGCTTGAAGATGCTTGAGGTTGTCCACGGAATCGCGCGAATGGCGGAGCAACGCAATCAGTTCGCGATCCAGCAAGATCTGCCGAATGAAAATCATGGTGCCCATGACGAACGCGGCAATCAGCGTGAGGGCAAGGCGGAATGAGCGCACGCTGGTCGGAACTTCACCGTCGGCAAGCACCCAGGCGGCAAAAAGCGGCAAGGAGAAAACCGCGATTGTACCGAAGCGCGCGACCCACACGCCGTAGACGATGGAGACGTCGCGGCCGTCGGCTTGAGGTTCTTCGGCCTTGGTGCGCAAACCAATCCAGGTGACCCACGCCATCGCGACCTCGAGCGGAATGTCATAGAAGCTGCCGCTGTAATACGATCGGCGCGCAATCGCCCAATTGGCCAACGCAGAACTGGCAGAGTAACAAAGACTCATCCCGAACAGGCTGGCATAGAGCCGTCTCCAGTGGCCTTTGCTGCCGAACCAATTAATGGCTAATCCCGTCAGCAAGACGCCTTTTTCGGTGAGATAGACGGCGTTGAGATTCTGGCTGTAGGTCGCGACGTCCGCGATCGCGTACTGCCAGGGCAAAACGACCAGTACGTAGAGATAAAACCACCAGACAAGCAGCAGCGCGAAATCAAGACGTCCCAGCCGCGCGGAATATTCGTCGCGCGGAACATGCGGGCGCAGAGCCAGCGCCGCCATGAGCGGAACCAGATTCAGGAACAGAACAATGTCGCCAGTAAAAATGTCGGGCACTTCCCGGCGCAGGATTACTTCGTAATAAATCCACATCAACTGGTACGAAAGCCACAACGTCACGCCAAGGATGATTAAGGACCAGAACAGCCGCATGCGGCCACGCGAACGCTTGGCCAAGGGCACAAATGATGCAGCTCCCGATGCCAGCAGCAGCGCTCCCGAGATATCGCAGAAAGCGGCAAGAGCGAAAGATCGGGGCAAAAGAAGAGCTGTGGCGACAAAAATCGCCAATATCGCAGCCACGCCGCCCAGCCAGATTTTGGCACCTTTGTTCATCCGCCTGCCCCCAGCGAAACTATTCTAGATGCCCACATGCATCTACCATGGTTACTGTAGTAACCTTAGCCCACCGGAAGTGGGGCAACGGCCTTGCGGCGGCGCCTGCCCTTGCCGATAAAGTTTTCTTATTCAATAATATGCAGCAAAGCCGCGCGCCTCGTCCCTGGAGAGTGAGCGCATTGGATCCTCGGGTTGAGCGGTACCGACAATCGTGGAGATTGAGAATCCCCCCTGATCCGGGCGAGACTCGCCGGATTGAGCGGTGGCTCGCGACCGCGCGCGTCTTTCTGGCGGGTTCCACGCTCGTATCCATCCGCATGGATACGACCCAATTTGGCCATTCGTGGGCGGCTTACGGCCTATTTGTTTTTTACTTAGCGAACGGCATCCTGATCCTGATGCTGCTTCGCCGCCGGCAGCAATCGACTTCTGCTTTTCGTCTCTTGGTCCATGCCGGCGACATCCTGTGGCCGGCGGTGATCTCGATTTTTGCCGAAGGACCGCGTACTCCGTTTTTTCTTTTCTTCTTCTTCGTCCTGGCAGCCGCTGCCTATCGATGGGGCTTCAGGGAAACGCTGGGAACAGCCGCAGCCGAAGTGGCGCTGTTGTGGGCCGAGAGTTTCATTATTCGAGCCGTATGGCTGACGCCTGGCGGCGCCGCTCGCTTGCAGCAGTTTACCGGCTTGAACATCAGCCAAACTTCATATGAGCCGCAACGGCTCTTCATGCTCTCGATTTATCTGCTCGTGATGGGTTTGCTGCTCGGCTATCTCGCGGAGCGGCAGAAACATCTGCGTGCGGAAAAAGCATTGGTGACGGGAATGCTCTCGAAGGTTCGGGTCGAGGCAGGATTGACCGGGACGATGCAACAGATCCTCAACGAAACGATTTCGATGTATGGGGCGTCCCGCCTGGTAGTCGCCTCGCAGGAGGCGCACAGCCACAGGGTCTTCGTCGGAGAGATGAACGCATCGGCCAACGGGACGCCCTCAGACTTTCACTGGCTGGAATCGGTTCCGCGCGACGCCAAGACCTATTTGGAGGATTTTCCCGGCGAAGTCTGCTACGCCGGATTCGATGGCAACGCGTGGACGACCGTCGCGATGGATCACAACGGAATGCAGGTGCCGGTCGATAATCTTGCCTCACTGTCCCAGTTGCGCCAAATCCAGGCCTTCAATTCTTTGGTGACGGTTTCCTTTCTCTTCGGTGGAGAGTGGCGGGGCCGTGTATTCCTTTTTAATCCCTCTTGGCGCGGCGAAAAGCAGGAGGAGCTGCGATTCCTGCTTGATTTCGTGCGGCAGGTGGGACCCGCTGTCTATAACGTATATTTGCTGCACCGGTTGCGCCGCCGCGCCGGCGCCGCTGAACGGGCGAGGTTCGCGCGCGAGTTGCACGATGGCGCGGTGCAGTCTCTGATTGCCGTTGAAATGCAAGTGGATGTACTGCGCCGTCAGGCCGAAGCGGGCAAGCCCATCGGTGGCGAGTTGGGAAGAATTCAGGGTTTGCTGCGCGAGGAAGTGCTGAAGCTGCGCGAACTCATGCAACAGATGAAGGCGATCGAAGTCGACAAAGATCGCCTTCTCCGGGTACTCAACGATACAGTAGAACGTTTTCAACGGGAGACCGGCATCAGCGCGAGATTCGTGACCGATTTGGAAAACCTGGACATGCCGCAGCGCGTGTGCCGCGAGTTGTTGCGCATCGTGCAGGAGGGACTGGTGAACGTGCGGAAGCATAGCGGGGCGCGGCATGCGCTGGTGCGCCTGGGGTCCACGCCGAACCGCTGGAATCTCACGCTCGAAGATGATGGCAAAGGATTTCCTTTCACGGGCCGATTCAATCAGGAGGAAATGGAGCAAAGCGGCAAAGGGCCTATGATCATTAAGGAACGTGTACGTTTAATCGCGGGGCAACTCACGGTAGAATCGAATCCCGGTCAGGGAACGCGTCTGGAGATCACCGTGCCCCGAGATGGGGAAGTGCCGCATGAATTTTAGAAAATCGCAACCGGTTCGCCTTGTCATCGCCGACGATCACCCGATCTTTCGTGACGGCTTGCGGCGTTTACTGGAGGCGGAGGCCGATCTGAAAGTGCTGGGAGAAGCCTCCGACGGTGCCGAAGCCGTGAAACTGGCCAAGCAATTGAAGCCGGATATTCTCTTGCTCGATCTGGCCATGCCCAAGCACCCCGGTCTGGAGGCGTTGCGAGATCTCAGCGTTCCCGCCAATGCCACGCCAGTGAGGGTCATTCTTCTCACCGCAGCCGCGGAGAAAAGCCAGATCGTCGAAGCGCTACAACTGGGGGCACGTGGCGTAGTCCTGAAAGACTCAGCGACGCAGCTGCTTCTAAAGGCGATTCAGACCGTGATGGCTGGCGAATACTGGGTCGGCCGCGAAAGCGTGTCGAACTTGGTGCAATACCTTCGCACCCTTATGCAGTCCTCGCACGACGAGGCCCGGCAGAAGAAATTCGGCCTTACGCCGCGCGAATTGGAGATTGTCTCAGCCGTGGTTGCTGGCTATTCGAACAAGGAGATCGCCGAATATTTCAAAATCAGCGAAGATACCGTCAAGCACCATTTGAGCAACATTTTTGACAAACTGGGCGTTTCTACGCGCTTGGAATTGGCCCTCTTTGCCGTGAATCAGGCCTTGCCCCTGAAAAGCATTGCCTGACATAGACTTAGCGGGCTACCCGAAAGGTCCCCCCTCAGGGGCCCATCTGTGCCATTGGCAGTTCCCCCCTGCAAGCCTATGATTTCTTGAAAGGACAGCTTATAGCGACTTCCGCTGGCCGAGTGTATTTGCGGCCTTTGCGCGGAAGCGTCCAACAAACAGAAAGAGGGAGCCCGTGGCACACTTTTTAAAACAGCTTTGGAACGATGAGCGTGGTCAGGACATCGCGGAGTACGCCGTAATGCTGGCCGTGATTCTGGTGATCGTGGTGGGTACGATCCGACTCATCGGGTCGAACGCGAACACCGTCTTTTCGCAAGTCGGCAGCTCGCTCGGCTAGAACTCTTTCCGCCCTTTCCGAAATCGACTGCGCGGGTGGCATTACTCCGTCTTGCCCGCGCAGGCAGCAACTCCTGCTGCCGCGGCGGACTTTCCAAGACACTTTCTTCTACCGATTTGCGCCCGGATCTATTTCTGCTCCGGCGCACTTGGTGTTGACGTGGTCAGCACGGCCTTCTCCGTCCCCGACGACAGGCGCGTCAGGTAGGGGAAGAAGGGCGTAATCTCGAACTCCATCTTCTCGCGCGGCGAAGCAAGGGCAACCGCCTTTGCCTTCGACAGCTCCACCTGATCGCTCCAGGGATCAACTTTGATGCGGCCGCCGAGCGGCAACGCCGCAATCTGGTCGAGCTTCTTTTCGTCGAGCGCTGGAGCCGTGGCGAGCAGGGCTGACATACGCACACTCTTGCCATCCGAAATGCTGTTGCCCAGGTGCGAACGGAGAAGATTCGGCAAGTCGGAAGCTTTCGCTTGCAGTGCCTTCAAGAACAATCCCGCATTCCCGAGCTTGTCTTTGTAGGGCGAGTTTTTCAGCAACTCCACGGCCTTGGTGTCGGCAGATTCCTCCTCCGCCTGACTGTGACGGAAGCCAAGATGTTGAAACGAGCTTTCGTCAGGAAAGAACATGCGGTCGTTGAAGGCAAGTTTGGTGTCGAGACGATGACCGAGCACAATATGGCTGAGTTCGTGCGATAACACCATCGCCAGTGAAGCCTCGTCGGGCAGCACATCGAGCAAGCCGCGGCTCAGAACAATGGTGTGACCAATGGTGAACGATTCTAGGGGCGAGGTCAGCAACACTCGGCAATGAATATCGCCTTGCAGATCGATATTGTTGGTGACCAGCAGATTGTTAACCACCGTGGACAAAACTTTGTCGACTTCTCCGGGTGGCGCGAGCAGACCGATTTTCTGGATGCGTTCGACGGCGTTTTCTTCCGCCTGCTGCTCCCACATCCGCTCGGCGAGCACAGGAGTCGCATCAGCGGCAGCGTCGCTCTGATCTTTTACGGACTGTGGTGAATCGATCAGGATCTGCGTAAATTCTTCATTCTTGTTCAGACCCTTCAAATCGTATCCCCACAGCCGCGTCTGCGCTTTGAAATGGAGTGTTTTCGTCAGGCCGGTCTTGAGGTTTGACTCCTCGGTGTAAACGTAAGCTGGCAGCCAGAGTCCCGGCCGCAGGTTCAAACGCCAGCTGTCGAAGTGAAAGAAGAAATTGATTTTGGGTTGCGGCCAATATGTGCCGTTGAAGCGGACGATGTTGTAGTCCTGATCGTCAACCCAGATGCGCCCTTTGAAGCGCGCGACTTTTTCGGTGGGCCTGGGCTGAACATCAATCACGAGGCAACGAACCTCGCCAAGGAATTCTCGCCGCACAAAATTGAAATCGTAAAACCTCTTCTGGAAGTCGGTGTCAAGCACCACCATCTGGGCGAAGCCCATGGGCAGGAAGTGCAGCGAGTAGACGCCGGTGAGCTTCGTCAGCATTCGATGCCCAAATCCAGGCTGGCCGACGAACGAAATATCCTCGGGACCATCCGACATATCCAGCCGGCCTAGATAGTACTGGTCCCGCACCGGAATCATCTGGCCGGTGCCATCGTTCTTCAGGTCTTGAAGATACGTCTCCACCATGGGATGCATGTGGCGCATCTGCGCCATAAACATATGCTCGCGCTGCACGACGTGATCGAGAACATCGTTGAACGTTGTTCCGGTTTGCGGAGGCGCGGCCGCGGTGGTCGATGCCGGAGCTTCGGAAGATGGCGCAGCAGAAGAGGGGACGGCGGAAGACGGACTTGGAGACGCGGGCGCGCCCGCCGTAGTCGCATTCGCCGGGGCCGGTGCAGCCGCCGGGGCGGAATTCGGATCGACCACCGGGAGCGTACTCGGTGCATTTGTATTTTGCGCCACAAGCGGAAGGGCGCACGCCAATGCCATCAGAATCACTACAGAGCCAAAAACCACTTTTCGCATAAGAACCTTCTGGAATGGATCACGCTAACTGGAAAATAATATGCAACACGGCGGTCGAATCGGATGGTTGTCCGTCGCGCAGTGCCGGCTTGAAGCGGATTTGTTCGGCCGCGCGTACCGCGGCATCGTCCAATCCATGCCCCAGGCCTCTAACTACCTTCACCACATGAATCTTTCCGCTTGCCTCAAACACGACTTCCAATAAGACTTCGCCTTCGATCTTCTGAGCCTTCGCCTCTTCCGTGTAAATCGGGGTGGGTTTGGAGAGGATTTCCGCTGGAACGATCTTGGCCGCCGCCGCGGCCGCGGGACGCGACTGCACCGTCGGAGGGGCGGGTACATCGCTGTCGCCGAAACCGCCCGTGCGAACCGTCGCACGCGCTGCGCGAGGGTCGGCCGTGGCGGTGCCGCTGCCAAATCCGGCGCTGGCCACCACTCCCCGCGAACCGTTGGCGCCGGCGGTTCCGTTTCCATAGCCCGGCCCGGTCGGAAGATCAAAGCCACCTGCAGATGCGATGTTCACGGAAGCCTTGCCGGTGTTCAGCTTGGCCGGAACCCCATTGGGATCGCCAAAGCCCCCGGTCTGCACTTGCTGCGCCATTTTGTAAGTGGTCTGCGGCGCAGAACTGCCGGTCGAGAACGTATTCGTCACGATGACTTTCGGGACAATGGGATCCTTAGGTTGAGGCATCGTCTCGAGTTTCTTCTCTGCGATCTTTACCTCTGGCGCAGGTGAGTCTTCAACTTTTATCTTCGGGCGCGGCTGCGGAGCCGCGAGACGCAAAGCCGCTGTAGGCGGCGGATCGAGCTCGGCTAACAGAACTGGCCTGGGAGGCAGGCGGCGTTGTGGTTCGTGATTCTCCGGAACGGGGGTCGGAACGAGCTCGATTGCGTGGTAGTCCTTCTTGGGCCCTTCGAGGATCTCAGGATGAAGTACCGGAATCCATACAAAGACTGCGACGAGGACCGCCTGGGTACCGTAACTTAGTACGAACTCAGACCACGGAGTTCTCCCTTTCGGGAGCATGGAAAAAAGACTAGGGTCAGAGGCAGATGATCCCATACATGATTCCGTTTGTTGCCGGATCAAACACTGGTTACAGTCTAAAAGTTCCGCGATCTTTTCGAACGCTGGGAACCTGGGAAGTTAGGTCACCCTGCGAAAAGTCGTACTACCCCTACCCGGCAGATGCACGGCAGAGGCCATTCGTGAGGAGGAGGGCCGAGCCAAAAACCGAACCACGTCAGTATTTTACAGATTTTACGCCGACTACCAAGGGTTTTCTACTGGAAACCGTGCAAAAAACTACACCTTCCTGTGGATAGATTTCCCGCAAAATCCTGCAGTAAGGGGAATTGCCTAGCAGTGCACGATTTTGCTGCTTTGAATGCCTCGGGTTGCGTTGCGAGTATCCACAACCAACTGGGCCTCCTGCACGATCCCGGCGTAGTCGTAGTCGGAATGGTCGGTGACGATGACCACGCAATCGTACTGCTCGAGATTTTTCAGGTCGGCGCATTTCATCTGCAGGTCGTACTTTCTTCCCCGGCCGATAAAAGGGAAGTACGGATCGTGATAGCTGACCTGCGCGCCATCTTTCTGCAGCAGTTCAATGATGGTCAGGGACGGAGACTCGCGCAGATCGTCGATGTCTTTCTTGTAGGCCACGCCAAGTACCAGGACGCGCGCTCCGTTGACCGATTTCTTGTGCCGGTTGAGCGCTCCGCTCACTGAAGCCAGCACGTGATACGGCATGTTGGTGTTGATCTCACCTGCCAATTCAATGAAACGCGTGCGGAAGTCCCACTCCTTCGCCTTCCACGAGAGATAGAACGGGTCGACAGGAATGCAGTGTCCACCCAAGCCCGGCCCCGGATAAAAGGGATGAAAGCCGAAAGGCTTGGTGGACGCGGCATCGATGACCTCCCAGATGTCGAGTCCCATGCGGAGGCAAAGCAGCTTCAGTTCATTCACGAGCGCGATATTTACGCAGCGATAAATGTTTTCGAGAAGCTTCGTCATCTCCGCCGCAGCTGGAGAAGAGACCGGCACGGTACGATTGAAAATCGATCCGTAGAGAGCCGCCGCCAGCTGCGATGCCTGCTGGTTCACCCCTCCGACGACCTTTGGGATATCGCGGCGCGCCACGGTTGTGTTCCCGGGATCTTCACGCTCGGGCGAAAACGCGACAAAAAAATCTTTTCCCGTTGGCGACGCATTGCGCGCCGCCCGCAGGTTGTCGTGATTTTCCTGTTCGAGTATGGGCACCATCACTTCTTCCGTGGTTCCGGGATATGTCGTGCTCTCTAGAATGACCAGATGACCGGCTCGCAAATGCGGCGCGATCGAGTGGGTAGTGCCGGTGATGAAGCTGAGATCGGGCTCGTGATATTCGTCGAGCGGGGTGGGAACGCAAATGATGATCGCGTCCATGTCCGCGACCTGCGAATAATCGGAAGTCGCCGAAAATCCCTGCGCCCGCGCAGACTGAATCTCTGCGGGTGTAATCCGGTAAATGTAGGAGCCGCCCTTGCTGAGAGTTTCAACTTTACGCGCATCGATGTCGAATCCCGTCACCCGAAACTTCTGCTCGCTGTAGAGCAAGGCAAGAGGTAATCCGACGTAGCCGAGGCCGACGATTCCCACGCGCGCCTGGCGTTGCTGTATCTTCGCCTTGAGTTGATCAAAAAGCGTGTCTGCGGCAGAGTAAGTACTCATGAGATTTTCCGGAAGCAATGAGATCGTGCGCGTGGAGACGGCTTGATTTTAACATGATGAAATGGGCAGACTCCGGCGCAGGGCCGGAGGACAAATTAGAAGCGTATCCCAAAAGGATGAGAACAACGAGAGGCAGAAAGCGTCTTGGATTGTGCGTGTTAGCGCTCGTGTGCGTGCTGGCATTTGGCGCGACTGCGGGCAGCATGCTTATCATCGATGAGCCACAGCCTTCTGATGTGATCGTAGTGCTGGCTGGCGAAACCGATCGCCGGCCGGCTCGGGCGATTGAACTGCTCGACCGCGGATTCGCCCGCCACATTGTGATGGATGTTCCCGCCGACGCAAGGATCTACAACTTTACCCAGCTTCAACTGGCCGAGCAGTACTTTCAGGAGTTACCGCAGCATGCAGCAATCACGATTTGCCCGATCCGAGGCCTCTCGACGAAAGATGAATCGCGTGAAGCGGAGCAGTGTTTGGCGCATCAGGATGGGGATCGAATTTTGATTGTCACCTCGGATTTTCATACCCGCCGCACCCTGAGCATTTTCCGCCACGAAATCCCGAGCAGGCATTTCTCGATCGCTGCATCGCGCGATAATCAGCAGTTCGGATCGCGATGGTGGACCCACCGCCAGTGGGCGAAAACCTGTTTTGAGGAATGGCTTCGCGTCCTGTGGTGGAACGTAATCGATCGCTGGCGCTGAGCAGACTGCTTGACCAGAGCGGAAAAGGCTCGATGAGTTTTCCACCGCGATTAGCACAAAAGTTATTGACGGACAAGAACTAAGGAGGGTACGATTCCCAACAAGGTCACCAAAATAGTTATTAACGGAGTGTGGGAATGGGTAAGTTCGCTTACCGCAAGATGGCTAGTTGCGTGCTTCTGTTCCTGTTTCCGAGTTCAATATTCGCGGCGGATTCCAGCGCTGCCATGCTCTATACGAACGGTGCGGCCTGGATAAACGGCTCCCATGTCCCTCGAACTTCTTCCGCAATCTTCTCCGGTGATCTTCTTCAGACCCGTTCCGACTCCGTGGCCAACATCAACCAGTCCGGCTCATCCGTGACTGTTTTTGGCGATTCCATGGTGGAGTTCCAGAGTTCAGCGGTGCAGCTCGAACATGGCGGCGTAACGGTTTCTACCTCGAAGAAAATGTCTGCGGTCGCGGGGGATGTCAGGGTTTCTCCTGCATCCGATTCGTGGACCGAATTCAACGTCGTGGATAACGATGGCACGGTGAGAATTTCGGCCAAGAAGGGCGATCTTTTGATCGCAGACGGGAAAGAGACCTTCACCCTCCAGCAGGGCCAGGAAACCAGCCGTGATGAGACGGCCCAGGACAGCGACAACAACGGAAAAGAAGGTAAGAAAAACCGGAAGCGTCAGGCCGGAGCCTCACCCGCTGCGGGCGGAGGAATTCTGAGTTCTCCGTATGCCGTCGGTGCTGGCGCCGGAGCAGTGGCCGGGTTGACGATCTGGGTCCTGATTAAGAACGACAATCCCGCAAGTCCCAGCAAACCGTAGCGATCTTGATTCAACCTTTGGCGAAAACCGTACAGTTGTGTATTTGCTCCGCCACCGGGCCGCACGATGCTGGAGTTTTGTGGTTCAAGTTGCGTGACTGAAGCTTCGTGCCAACTCCCCGCGCATCGTTACTAGACAACTTCTGAAGCAGGAATAACCGGATCGTCCGTCGTAGCGGGCGCTGCGGGCTTCCGTTTGCGTGCGCGCTGGATCAGCGGCGGCGCCGCCGCCAGAGAGCAAAACACGTAGAAGAGAGCCGCGTTGGAGGGTATCTGCAAGTTGAAATCGACGATGCTGTGAACCAAGATTCCGCTCAGGCCGGTCAGGCAGGCAAGCGTTATGGCGCCGCTCACGTCCGACATCCAATTATCGATCTTCGGAAGCGCACTCCAGTAGGTCACGATCAGGAACCATGCCATTGTCGCAAAGCCGAGCAGCCCCATCTCCGCCAGCAACTGAGCGTAGTCGTCGTGTGCCGCATTCACAAAGAAGTTAGTGTAGAACGAGCGAAATTGCGGGTACACCACCGGAAACGTTCCTAATCCCCAGCCCAGAACCGGTTTGCTGCGGAACATGCGCCATGCATCTCGATCGATGGACGAACGCATTCCGCCCGAAATCTCTGTCCGGGTTTCGGCGGAGATGCTGGAAACTCGCGTCGTGAGTTCCTGTCCACCCAGCCACGTAAGCAAACCAATCAGGACGATCGCGAAAGCCCCCAGTCCCACAGCGGTCCGCACGCTTCTCTTGTGACGAAACAGAACCACGCCCAGAAAGGCAAGCTCAACCACCATAGCCAGCATGCCGCCGCGCGAACCAGAGAGGAACAATGTTCCCACCATGACCGCAGAGGCGACAGCAGCCGCAATGCGCTCTCGATCTTCGGCCAGACGGCTGAGAGCGAGCACCAGGGGAATCGGCACCAGCAGTTCCATCAGGCCGGCGTAGTGATTGTGGTTGACATACGGACCGTAGATCCACCCACCCAGCCGCGGCTCCCGAACCCAGTACAATTTGCCGTTTGGAGCAATGCCTTGCAGCAACGCGAACCCCGCCAGCAGAAAGCCATAGATGGTGAAGATCACCGCCAGTTTTCGCGCCTGTGCACTGCGAACCAGAACCTGGCGTGCCAGAAAACACAGCATGCCGTAAGCGCAATAGAGAAGGGCGCCCGAGACCGTGTCGTGTGGATACGCACTGATGCGGAAAGCGACCTGCACCAGAATCAAAAAAGCGAACGCGGCCATCGGAAGGAAGAGCGGATTCCAACGGATTACGACTTCCTCATCTACCCATTGTTTCGCGAGCCAAAGGACAATCAGGGAGGCAGCGCCACCTTCAAGAACAAAAATCGACCAGGGCTCCACTGCACCGAAAGCAAGTGGCCCGAACATCAGCAGGCCAAACGTCCCGTAGAGAAGAAAATTGCCGAGCCGCATGGACAGTGCTTTGCGATCTGATTCCGATTTTTCTTGAATGGGCATGAAATACGATGCGCTCGTCCGGCGGCACGGAGCCTTAAGACGGTTTCTTCGTGAGGCGAAAGTCGTCGACCCAGAGCTTACCACGGAACGGGCTCCCCGCCGGGAGTCGCCGCATGTGCAGCACAACCAACTTGCAATCCGGGCCGGTCTTGAATTCGCCCTCTGCCGACTTCCAGAATCCCGCTTCCTTCAGTTCGTCACTCTCGTAATACACGGCCTGCGTGTACATATCCTGAATCGTAAAATGAGGTCCACCCGCGCCCTCCATCTCACCGTTCTTGTAGAAAGCAGAGAATTCGTAGGTAGTGTCGGGCTGCACTGGTACGTACTGATAAATTCCCGCATCGACGATTCCCGGCCCGTCAAAATTGACGGAAAGGGAGCGACGTCCAGTGTGATGGTCTATGGGGTCAAGCATCAGCTTGACGCTCGACTGCTTCTGATATTGCCAGTCGAGTCCGGCGTTGAGCGGTTTCAATTCGAAAGTGCCGTTGACAACCAGATTATTCGGCGCCGGGAGGTAGGAAGACAGACCAAAGCGGTCCACCGTCTGTCGCCAAACCTGCAGGGCCGGATCCACTTCCTTGTGTTGGATCAGAAACTTGAAATAGTCGTAGGCGAAACGCGACTCGAACGGCTGGCGAGTCTCCATCAAAGCATTCCAAACTTTGATCGAACCCGCAGTTTCCTCTTTGGTCTGCAACAAGTTGAGAAATGCAATATAGGCGTCGGCGCTGTGAGGCACGACATCCTGTAGCAACAGGTCAACGTTGGGCATGACCCGCCAGCAATAGAGAATCGCGACATTTTCAAGCGACGGATCGTTGGCCATGACAACGCGAAATTCGTGCAGAGCCTTCTCGTTCTCACCTTGAACCAGGTAGAGGTTGGCTGCCTCCCAGGCAACGTCAGGCGTCATGGAATCGGCCTGAATCGCGCGCTCGAGCGCAGCCGTCTGGTTCACCGTGTCGCCCAGGATCTGGTAGGCACTGGCAAGGTCGAACCAGAAGCGCGCCGAGTGCGGGTTAAGCCGTACTGCTTGCTGGTAGTAACCGATGGCTGAGAGCGGGTCGCGTGCCACCAGGTCGTAATAGCGGCCGACATGATCGCGATAATCGCCATTGCTAGGATCGAGCCATGCCGCGCGCCGCAGACTGCTCAATTCCGCACGGCCGCCTAGCCATGAGGCCACAACCTCGCGTGCGGCAAGGCCCACATAGCCGATGGCCGCAACCAGCACGGCCACTGCGGTGAGTCGCTTTCGCGCTGGTGTGTTGAAGGCAATCTTCATGTTCGTGCTGAGAGGTTCTAAAGCTATTGCAGGTTTCTACGCGCTGCTGGACTGGGATGACTCTTCTTCCAGATCCTCTTCCTCGTCGTGTGACTCATCCTCGCGATAGTAGCCGGCATATTTGCCTTGGTACTCGTAGTAGTAATAGTAGTCAGGCGACGTGAGATCGACTGCATTCAGCAGCACTCCGACCACCTTGGCGCTGACCTGAGCGAGAATGTCCCGTGCGCGGCGCAGGGCCTGCTTGGTGGTTTTACCGGACCGTATAACCAGAACGACCGCATCCGCGCGCGGAGAAAGCACGACCGCATCAGTAACGGACAGCGTCGGTGGCGTGTCGATAACGATGTGGTCGTATTCCCCGCAGAGTTGCGCGAGCATGTCTTTCATCGTGGACGATGCCAGCAGTTCTGCCGGATTAGGAGGGGGAGTTCCTGCCGGCAGTATGAACAGGTTGGGAAGAACCGTGGTCAGCGAAATGGCCTGTTCCAGGGTGGTACTGCCCGTCAGAACGTTGCTCAATCCGCTGCGAGGGCCCATGCCCAACGTCTTGTGAATGCTGGGACGACGCAGATCGGCATCGATCAGCAGCACGCGCACGCCTTTCTGCGCCAGGACCACGGCGGTGTTGATGCTGGTAGTAGTCTTGCCTTCCTGCGGCAGCGCGCTGGTCACCATGATGACCTTTGGCGGCGCACCAATATTCGACAGCAGCAGTGAAGTGCGCAACGCACGGTAGGATTCGGCCATCTGCGATTGCGGCCGCGCCTGCGTCACCAGTTCGACCGCTTCTCTTGAAGAGGCGATCACCAGATGCTTGGTATTCGATCCTTCACGCGCCGACTTCGATCCAAGCGGGATCATGCCCAGCGACGCCAGCCCGGAAATGTTCTGCGCTTGTTCCGTTGTGCGAATCGTGTTGTCAATGCCCTCCAGCAGGAATGCCAGACCTACTCCGGAGGCGAGGCCGAGCAACACTGCGAAGCCCAGGTTCCGCGGAATGTTGGGTTCAATCGGAAACGACGGCGGCCGGGCGGTATCGATGATCCGGAAGTTGTTGGAGCGCAATCCCGCTGAAACGCCTGCTTCCTTCAGCTTCTCCAGAATGCCTTCGTAGAGCGCGCGATACGTGTCCGCGTCGCGCTTGAGCATGTTGTAATTGATGGCGCTCTCGTTGAGCTTGTTGGCTTCCTGCTTCTGTTTGTCCAGTGCATCGCGCAGCATGCCTTCTCGACGAAGTGCCGTCATGTATTGGCCGCGCACTTTGGCCGCGATTTTCTTCATCTCGCTTTGAATCTGCGCCTCGATTTCCTTCAGTTGATTGTTGAGTTGCGCGAGCTTGGGATACGAAGGCCCAAATTGCGTGCTCAGATCGGCAACCTGAATCTTTAAGTCGGCTTCCTTTGTGCGCAACGTATCAAGCAGTGCGGACGCAGACTGCATGCCGCTGCCGCTGTCGAGGTTGTCGCTGCTCGAAGCGATCGCATCGGGATCGCCGGATTCGACCAGTCGAAAGAGAGCTTCCTTGTCCATCCGCTCGCTTTCGGCCGCCGTAAGAACTTTATTCAGCTCGTCGAGCTTTGAAGTGATGATGTTCTGCTTTTCGTCGATGCCGAGAATTTCGTGCTCTTTCTGGTAGCGAACCAGCTTTTCCTGCGATGTCTCAACTTTCATCTGCAAGTCGATCAGCTGTTTTTCCAGCCAGTCGGATGCCTGCATCGTCGATTCGAATCGCGACTTACGGTTGTCCTCCACGTAGGTTTCCATCACCTTGTTGACGATGTTTGCCGCCAACGTAGGGTCGGCGCTGCGGTAGTACACGTCGATAAGGCGGGAGTTCTGCTTGAGCGCAACGCGCAGGCTGCCCTTGAAGCCGCCGAGCAAAGCGGATGCTTTTGCCGGATCGACCTGCAAAGGGTCGGGCGCAAGGTCAAGAGAAGGCGAGGACTCGGCTTGCGTCCCGCCAAATCCCGGCTGGTGGTCGAGGTTCAACTCGCGAATCACTTCCAGCGCCAGGACGTCACTCTGCAGAATATTCACCTCGGTTTCCAACTCCGAAGGGTCGTAGTAGTCCAGGCTGAAGGTAGTGGAGTTCTGGAAATTCAGGGAGTTGTCGGGTTTGTTAATGACAATTGTCCCGCGAGCCTCGTAAACCTTTGTCATGCGGAGACTTGCGATTGCCACCAGAGAAAAAATAGTGCCCAGGCAGCCCAGGACGATCCATTTCCGCTTAATCAAAACCCGGAGGTACTCGCCCACAACCGACTCGTGGGAAGGGAGTTGCGGATAGATCGGCGGGACCGACGGCCGGCCCAGCTCGAAACCTGCGGCGGGCTGCATTTCGCGAACGACCGGGTTATTCGCCGGTACCAGGGGTCCAAACTCCATGCCTGCTCCTCAACGGATCTGTGAATGCAACACCCGACACCGGGCTTTCGTGCACAAAAAACGAGGTCCCGGTTCGAAGAGGCTGGTTCGTCGCGCGGGGGAAGTTTTTCGCACAGCTGTTCTGGGATTTCGTCGGACATTCTAGCATTGGCAGAGGAGAACCCGAGCCGAAATTTACATCGAGTGTCCCATCCGGGATGATGGTGCGCCGAATGCAGCGAACTTCGTTATACTAGCGGGCAACGCAAAGCCAGCCGAAAGGCGCGATGGAACGGCCCGCGCGAGTCTCGTCGTTGAAGATGAGTGCAGCCGGGAACGCCAAGCAGCGCGACAATCTTGAGCAAGAGCTGAATCTACAGGGGTTCACAGTGAGGCGAGTGGCATGAATTGGTCCGAACAGGTGGTCCTGGTCACCGGTGGAACGGGTTCCTTCGGCAAGAAGTTCGTCGAGATCATGTTGAAGGATTATCACCCCAAGCGCCTGGTGATATTCAGCCGCGACGAACTGAAGCAGCACGATATGCGCGCTGGCGGACTGGACCATCCCAGCCTGCGTTACTTTATCGGCGATGTAAGGGATGCAACCCGACTGGAGCGGGCGTTTGCCGGAGTCACCATCGTGGTTCACGCCGCTGCGCTGAAGCAGGTTCCGGCCTGTGAGTACAACCCGTTCGAGGCGATCCAGACCAACATCATGGGTGGGCGGAACGTGATCGATGCCGCCATCAATCAAGGCGTCCGCCGGGTACTTGCCCTTAGCACCGACAAAGCCGTCAACCCGATCAATCTTTATGGTGCCACCAAGCTGTGCGCCGAAAAAATGTTCGTGCAGGCCAACGCGTACTCCGGGGTTCAGGATTCGCGCTTCAGCTGCGCTCGTTATGGCAACGTCGTGGGCAGCCGGGGCAGCGTGATCCCCGTTTTTCAGGAGCAGAAGCGCCGTGGCCGGATTACCCTCACCGATCCCCGCATGACTCGCTTCTGGCTGACGCTCGAACAGGGCGTGCAGTTCGTAGTGAGCAGCATCGAGCAAATGCACGGCGGCGAGATATTTGTCCCCAAGATTCCCAGCATGCGGCTGGTCGATCTGGCGGAGACGATTGCGCCCGGATGCGAAATCGAAACCATCGGGATTCGGCCCGGAGAAAAGTTGCACGAGGTTCTGGTATCAGAAGACGAAGCCCGGAATACGCTGGAAGTCGAAGATCGCTATGTCATTCAGCCTGCTCACGCGTGGTGGCGACGCGAGAACTGGGTCGACGCCCGGCCGCTACCCGAAGGCTTTCGCTATTCCAGCGACAACAACGAGCAATGGCTGACTGGCGAAGAACTAAGAGCGCTGATCGAACCGGCAGCCATCGAAGAAGATCCGGTCCCAGCGCGTATCCCCGCCTGAGTACAGACATGAGCGCAACTTCAGTTCGCCCGCACACGCTCGCCATCAACGGGGGATCTCCTGTGCGCGCCACTTTTCTCCCGTACGGGCGGCAATCCATCACCGAGTCGGATATCCAAGCCGTTGTCGAGGTATTGCGCTCGGACTGGCTGACGACCGGGCCGAAGGTCGGTGAGTTTGAAGAAGCATTTGCGTCGCGGGTAGGAGCGTCTCATGCTGTGAGCTTCAGTTCGGGGACGGCTGCACTGCATGGCGCTGCTTTTGCGGCGGGGCTAAAGGCGGGCGATGAGGCAATCACGACGCCGCTGACTTTTGCTGCCACCGCCAATTGCGTGTTGTATCAGGGGGCGACACCGGTTTTTGCCGACGTAACCCGCGATACGCTGAACCTCGATCCGGGACAAGTCGAACCCCGAATTTCGTCGCGAACCCGGGCGATTCTGCCAGTCGACTACTCTGGACACCCTGCTGATCTAGACGCAATTCTTGCCCTCGCGAGTGATCGGGGCATAGTCGTGATTGAAGACGCCTGCCACGCTCTCGGTGCGGAATATCATCACAAGACTGTCGGGGGTTTCGTCGACATGACAGTCTTCAGTTTCCATCCCGTGAAGCATGTCACGACCGGCGAAGGCGGAATGGTCACCACGAGCAATCCTGTGTTCGCCGAGAGTCTTCGTCGGTTCCGCAATCATGGCATCTCGAGCGAAGCTCGCGACCGCCAGAAGGCAGGCCAGTGGCACTACGAAATGGTTCTGCTGGGTTTCAACTATCGCCTGACCGACGTTGGTTGTGCGCTGGGAATCGAGCAACTTAAACGGTTGGCTGAGAATCTCACGCGCCGGCGTGAGATCGCGCAGCGGTATTTTGCGGCGTTCCAGAATGTTCCAGGCGTAGTCGTGCCCGCTGTGCGCGAGGAAGCAAATCCGGCATGGCATCTGTATCCGATTCGCCTCGACTTGGCGAAGTTAACCGCCGACCGGGCCCAGGTTTTTCGCGCGCTGCGCGCCGAGAACATCGGAGTAAACGTGCACTACATTCCGGTGCACCTGCACCCTTACTACCGCGATCGCTTTGGATTTCGCGGCGGTGAATTTCCCGTGGCCGAAGACGCGTATGATCGCTTGATCAGTCTGCCGATGTTTCACGGCATGACCGATCAGGACGTGCGGGATGTCATTGCTGCGGTGAGTAAAGTGTGCGAAGCCTACGCGCACTAATAGCTCAGACATGCAAACCAATTCTGTGACTGCGCCGGAGAAGAAATGACGGAGCCCACAGCTTTTCTGCGAGGGTCCAAGACGCACTTGCGTCCGCTCGAACGGTCGGATCTGAATGCGACCTATCTCGGTTGGCTGAACAATCGCGAGGTGACGCGCTACCTGGAAGCAGGCGCTTTTCCCGAGACGATGCAGGACCTGGAAAAGTATTACCAGGGAATTACAGGCTCACGCAGCGACGTGATCTTCGCGATAGCAGACGCAAAGTCGCACCGCCACATCGGCAACGTCAAATTAGGGCCGATCAACTGGGTGCATCGCCGAGCGATGTTCGGAATCATGATCGGGGAAAAAGAATTCTGGGGGCAGGGCATCGGCGAAGAAGTGACGCGGCTCGTCGTGGACTATGGTTTCTTTCGCCTCAATCTGAACCGCATCTACCTTGGGGTTGTCGTCGAGCATGAGTCGGCGATCCGCTGCTATCAGGCGGTGGGATTCCAAACTGAAGGCAAGTTTCGCGAAGAAATGTTCCTGGAAGGCACCTACAAAGACCGGCTTTGGATGGGCCTGTTACGTTCGGAATACAAGCCGAAATCCTCGTCTTCCCGCACGCGAAAAAAATGGCCGCTACTCCCGCGGTGAAGATCGCGCTTCTTTCACCGTTTGGGCGTACGCTCTCGCCCGCTCTTGAAGCGTGCGAAGGCAAAATTCCTCATCGTAAAACTTCTCAGCACGCCAGAAGGGAACCGTCACGCCTCCGAATCCTCGCTTAAAGCAGGAAATGTTCCAATCTTTCCTCGAACCAATGTCGTGTGCCTGAGGGCCAAAGTGCTGGACGCCCGATTCATAGAAACGAATACCGTGCGCCTTGAGCCACTTCATGGTGTGCCACTGCAGTAGGTGCCCGATGGGCAGGTGGTTGAATTCAGGGTCGTTGCAACTGGAACTGTAATAGGCGCCGTCCTTGTAGACGCTGAAGAGGGCGAAGCCGATGTCGTTGCCGTCCAGCATTGCGCAACTTAGGACGGCCAATCCCTCCTGAATCCATCGGAGCATCATCTCGAAGGTGCTTAAAGGGCGAGTTGTGCGTCCCGCGGCTTTGCGATGAAGCAGTCGATATCGCTCAAACTGCTCGCTCGTGATGTTGTCGCGGTCAAAGATTGCCGTCGAAAGAAGTTTCTGCGCGTGCTTGATATCGTTGCGGTGATCGTTTCGAATCTCGCGGAAGAGTTGATCCTCAGGCTTAGACAAGTCGACTACCTGGGTGAGCAAAGAAATGTCGCTGAACCCCTCGTGAAGCAGTGGATTCGCCAGCGGGTAGTTCGAACGCCAGAAAAACGGAGCAGGAGGCGGAACGCGAAAAGAGACCCGCTGAACACGGTGAGTGGCCGCCAACTCATCGATCTGACCGAAGACAGCACGCCGAGCCGCCTTTTTCGCTTTGGCAGACAATCCATCGGCAAAGGCCGGTGCCGGAACTGGATCGCCGCCGTACGAGAATTGGCGGATTTCGCGCCCTTCGTCCCGCGACGTCTCCAAAACCAGCGGACAGATCGCCGCCATCTTTCCGTCGATCGAAACCGAGAAGCAATAAGAAACCGGCGAACGTTCTGGCCGATAGTCGAGGGTGTAGTCGAGCCACTTCGTCGTGTGCCAGAACCAGGCCTCGCCGCTCTGCAGGCAGAACTCGTCCCAAGCCTCACGATTGCTCGGCTCAAGGAAATCGATAGTGAGTTTGTCGGCGATCTTGTTCGAAAGACTTGTGTGCACGCGAGTCCCTGACGGCATTGGCCCTGCGCGAGATTTTACCCTGCTACAATCCTTAATCACAGTCTTTCATTTCGTGGAGGCAACGGCAAAAAATGCGGGGTTTGGTGGTCGGAGCCGGTTCGATTGGAAGGCGCCATCTGCAGAACCTGAAAGTGCTTGGTCTGGAAAGCCTCGGCGTGGTTGAGACGGATACTGGACGCCGGTGTGCCGTTGCCGCTGAGATAAATGCGGTCGGCTTCGAAGAGTTGCAAGCCGGATTGGATTGGCGGCCCGATTTTGTAGTCGTCGCGACTCCGACTCATCTTCACGCTCAGCAGGTTTTATCGATCATTGAAAAAGGATTGGCGGTTTTCGTGGAGAAACCGCTCTCCCATAGCGTCGAACTGCTCGATGAGATTTGTCGCGTTGGGCAAAAACCCTCGATTTCACTCGTTGGATGCAATATGCGTTTTCATCCTGGTCCGGCAAGAGTCAAACAGTTGATGGATGAAGGGCAAGTGGGCAAGATCTTGTTTGCACGAATCCATGCCGGTTCCTATTTGCCAGACTGGCGCCACGGTTCGGACTATAGATCGAACTACGCGGCGAAAAAGGTGACCGGTGGCGGTTGTTTGCTCGACTGCATTCATGAGATCGATTTAGCCAGGTGGTATCTCGGCGAAATCGATTCGGTTTTCTGCAGCGCCGGACATTTGAGTTCCCTCGAGATTGAGACCGAAGACGTGGCCTCACTCATATGCCGCCATGCCAACGCCGCAATGTCCGAGATTCATCTCGACTATGTGCAACGCACGTACGAACGCGGTTGCCAGATTGTCGGTGAACAGGGTTCAGTGTTTTGGGATTTCAACGGCAAAGATGTTCGCTGGTTTAATGCTCACAGCAAGGAATGGAAGACATATCCGCAGCCGGCGGATTGGGAGATTAACCAGATGTACCTTGACGAAATGCGACACTTTCTCGACTGTGTGTCGAGTCGACGCGAGACGATGTTGCCCATTCCCGACGCCGTGGGCTTAATGCGCGTGGTGTTTGCCGCGAAGGATTCGTCCGAGCAAAAAAGAATGATCGAAATCTCCGGAGAACGGTCTCAGTGATCTTGGCGTTGATTCAGGCGAGAATGGGATCATCCCGCTTCCCGGGGAAAGTGCTGCAGGATCTATGCGGGCATCCGATGCTTTGGCACGTGGTTCATCGCGTCGGCAAGGCTCGCAGTATCGGCAAGGTTGTGGTCGCGACGACGGTCGAGTCCGTCGACGATCCAGTGGCGACATTTTGCGAGCGCGAGAGCATTGGCTGCTTTCGCGGAAATGAGCAGGATGTTCTCGACCGTTTTTACCAGGCGGCGAGAGTGAATAACGCCAACATCGTGGTACGCATCACTGCCGACTGCCCGCTGATTGATCCAGCGATCATCGACAGAGTAGTCACTCGTTTGCGGCAGGGGGATTGCGATTACGCATGCAACATTCTGCGTTACACGTATCCGGATGGATTGGACGTGGAGGCGTTTTCGTTTGCGTCGCTCGAAAAAGCGTGGCGGGAAGCGACAAAACCCTCCGAGCGCGAGCATGTGACGCCATACCTGCGGGCTGGCGGCTTTCGGACCGCGAACGTCGAGAGCGAAACCCCCGTTTCTCCGGCAGACTTTCGCTGGACGGTGGATCATCCAGCCGATTTGGAGTTTGTCCGAAAGGTATATGAATCATTTTCCGGCAATGGAGATTTCGGATTTCGGCAAGTGTTCGAATTATTGAAGGAGAAACCGGGTTTGGCGACGATTCAGGCGGAAACGATTACGAACGAAGGCTACTACAAGAGTCTTTACCAGCAGGCGCGGGCTGGAGCGGCTGCGAAGCGTACGTTGACGCGATCCGAGCAATGGCTGGAACGGTCGCGCAAAGTGATTCCGGGTTGCGCACAGACCTTCAGCAAAGGCTATACGCAATACGTGCAAGGCGTGGCGCCAATTTTTCTGCAACGTGGAAAAGGCTGCAGCGTCTGGGATGTCGATGGCAATGCGTACATTGATTACGTTCAGGGCCTGTTGCCTAACATTCTTGGATACGCGCACGAAGAAGTGAACGCGGCCGCGAGCGCGCAATTAGCCCAAGGGCACAGTTTTTCTCTTCCCCATCCTCTGGAGGTCGAACTGGCGGAGCGGTTGGTGCGCATGATTCCGTGCGCCGAGATGGTGCGCTTCGGCAAAAACGGCTCTGACGCCACATCCGGCGCGGTTCGCGCCGCGCGCGCATTCACTGGGCAGGATCGAATTGCCTGTTGCGGCTATCACGGCTGGCAGGATTGGTATATCGGAAGCACAACGCGCAACGCTGGAGTCCCGGCAGCCGTCCGCAATCTCACTCATCCGTTTCCCTACAACGATCTGGCGAAGCTGGAAGAAATTCTCGATCAGCATCCGGGAGAGTTCGCGGCCGTGATCATGGAACCGGTCAACTTTGTCGACCCTGCCCATGGATTTCTGGAAGGTGTGAAGCACCTTGCGGCTCGCCACGGGGCGTTGTTGATTTTTGACGAGATCTGCACCGGCTTTCATCTTGGCTTGGGCGGTGCGCAGAAACTGCTCGGCGTCACTCCCGATCTTGCGTGCTTTGGTAAGGCCATGGGAAACGGCTTTCCGATTTCCTGCGTGGTTGGCCGATCCGACGTGATGCGCACCTTCGACGAGATTTTTTTCAGCTTCACATTCGCTGGAGAAGTTTCTGCCATGGCTGCCACGATGAAGGTGCTCGACATTTTGGAGAAGACCGATGCGCTGGCGCGAATGGAATCAAACGGCCGCACGCTGCAGGATGGCATCAAGGCGATGGCGAGGGAGGCCAGACTGGAACAATGCATTCAAGTCTCGGGCCGTCCCCAGTGGTCATTGATGAAATTTTTTGACAAGCAGGGAAAAGAGAGCCTGCTGATCAAGAATCTATTTCAGCAAGAGGCCGTCAAACGCGGTGTTCTCCTGCTGGCGACGCACAATTTAACGGTGGCTCATGACACCAACGCGATTCATCGGACGCTGGAGATTTATGCGGAGGTTTTGAAGACACTCGCCTCCTGGTTGTCAGACCCAGATCCCGACAAGTTTCTGGAAGGGGCGATGAGCCAGCCAGTCTTCCGTGTCCGATGAATCTCTTAGTCCGCGCCGACGCCAGCATCGCGATGGGTACAGGGCACGTTATGCGATGCCTCGCGCTCGCGCAGGCATGGCGAGAAGCTGGCGGCGATGCGGCGTTTGTGATGGCGCAGAGCACGCCGGCCATTGAAGCGCTGCTTACAGCGGAGTCGTACCCCGTGAATCGCCTCGCACACACTGCGCCTGGAACAATAGAGGGCTCGCAATCCACGATTGAGTTGGCGCGCGACCTGCGAGCCAAATGGATTATCGTCGATGGATATCAATTTGGGTCGGAGTACTTGGGCGCGCTCAAAGCTGCAGGTTTTAAGGTTCTGTTCATCGACGACTACGGCCACGCTGGCCACTATGCGGCCGACCTGGTACTCAATCAGAACTCGTATGCGCAAGAGAGCCTGTACGAGTCGCGCGAGCCTTACACGCGCCTGCTGCTGGGCACGAAGTACTGTTTGCTTCGTCGCGAATTTGCTCAGTGGCGCGATTGGCGGCGGGAGATTCCGGCGGTTGGGCGGAAGATCCTCCTCACGATGGGTGGGAGTGATCCAAAAAATGTGACTGGGCTCGTGATCAATGCTCTCGCCAAGCTGAGGGGTATCGAAGTGATCGTCGTTGTCGGAGGCAGCAACCCGCATTTTGACCCGTTGCGAACGGCCGCATCGAGGGCGGAGAGTAATGTTGACGTGCGGAAAGACGTCAGGAATATGCCTGAATTGATGGCGTGGGCCGACGTCGCAGTGGCGGGTGCGGGTTCGACTTGCTGGGAGATGTGCTTACTCAAGTTGCCGATGGTGTTGATCGACTTAGCGGACAACCAGAAACCGATCGCTCGCAGCTTGGAATTGACAGGCGCGGGAATCTATGTCGGAAGCGCGCAGTCGGTCGAGGCCGAAGAAATCGCAAGACGCGTCGAGATCCTGCTCTCGTCTCAAAAGGAACGTGAATGTCTTTCAGCAGCTTGCGGCAAGCTGGTTGACGGACTCGGCGCACGTCGAGTCGTGAGCGAACTCAAGCAACACTGACATCGTATGCGAATCCTCTTTCTCGGTAACAATTGGCTGGGCTGGCAGTCCCTGAAATGGCTGCGCGAACGAGGAGACGAGATCGTCGGTGTGGCCGTTCACCCGGACAAACGGGCGAAATACCGAAGTGAAATCGTGCGCGAAATTACTGGTTCGTGCGAATTGTTCGACGGCTCGCAACTGAAGGATCCCGGTGTTTTGCAGCGAATCCGCAGCGTGCATGCCGACATTGCCGTTTCCGTATTGTTCGGCTATATCTTGGGTACAGACTTCCTCGAATCCTTTCCACTCGGTTGCATCAATCTTCATCCCGCACTGCTCCCTCACAATCGCGGAGCCTATCCGAATGTCTGGAGCATTGTGGACAAGACTCCATCCGGAGTCACGCTCCACTATGTTGATGCCGGTGTTGACACCGGCGATGTCATCGCGCAGAAGGAAGTTCCGGTGAAGCTCACTGACACGGGAGAGACGCTATATCGCCGACTCGAGACAGAAGCCCTCGAGTTGTTCAAGACGACTTGGCCTTTGATTTGCGACGGGACCGCGTCACGCACACGGCAACGTCCGGGCGAAGTAGGCAGCCATCGTGTTCGAGATGTGGAGATGATCGACAAGATCGATCTGCAGAAATCGTATGTGGCCGAAGATCTCATTAACGTCATTCGCGCCCGGACTTTCCCGCCCTATCGTGGGGCCTATTTCATTCAAGGCGCCAAGAAGATCTACCTTCAGCTTGAACTGAAGGAGGAAGAACTCGAGGGCGAGGGCGGCATTGAACTCTGATTTTCGAATTCATGGCAGATCGATCGGGCTCGGAGCGTCGGTCTACGTGATCGCCGAATTGTCGGCCAATCATCACCAGGACTTCAGTCAGGCGGTGAAGATTATTCACGCGGCAAAAGCCGCCGGCGCTGACGCCGTCAAGTTGCAGACTTACACGCCCGACACCATCACGATTGCCAGCGATCGCAAGGAGTTTCACATCGCCGGAGGAACGATTTGGGATGGCCGCACACTGCACGACCTGTACGGTGAAGCTTACACGCCATGGGAGTGGCAGCCACGACTCAAAGAAATTGCGAACGAAGCGGGCCTCGATCTGTTCTCGTCGCCATTCGACATCTCGGCGGTCGACTTTCTCGAGAAGATGAACGTTCCCGCCTATAAATTGGCTTCGTTCGAATTGGTCGACATTCCTCTGATTCAGGCGCTGGCGCGAACTGGCAAGCCCATCATCATGTCCACGGGAATGGCCACAATCGAGGAGATCGAAGAGGCGCTGTCGGCAGCCAGAAAGGCGGGAGCCAAAGAGGTCGCGCTGTTGAAGTGCACCAGCGCATATCCGTCGCCGCCTGAGGAGATGAATCTGCGTACAATTTCGGAGCTGTCACGCCGATTCGGAGTGCCGGTCGGCCTCTCCGATCACACGATTGGCACAGCCGTTCCGGTTGCCGCAGTGGCGCTGGGTGCCTGCATCATCGAGAAACATCTCACTCTGTCGCGGTCCGAACCCGGACCCGATAGTTCGTTTTCACTGGAACCAGCGGAATTCAAAGCGATGGTTGACGCAGTGCGTATCGCCGAAAAAGCGTTGGGCGAAGTGCATTTCGGCATCAGCGAGAAAGAGTCGGGCAGCCGAGTCTTCCGCCGTTCTCTTTTTGTGGTGCAGGATGTAAAACGTGGCCAGCGATTTACGCTTGAAAATGTCCGATCGATTCGTCCCGGCTGCGGGCTGCACACGCGACATCTTCCCGAGGTTCTCGGTCAGACTGCGGCTTGCGACGTTGAGCGCGGCACTCCTTTGAGTTGGGAGTTGATTGAACGGCGATGAGAATTGTCAGCCCATTTTTGAAGAGAGTTGTCTATCCCTCGCTTTCAAGGACGGGGATCCTTCGCCGTGCCTCGGGAAGAGGACTTGCGGTTGTGACCTATCATGGCGTTGTCCCGCCCGGGTACCAGCCAATCGATGGGATGTTGGACGGAAACCTGGTCACAGCTCATGAATTGCGCCGGCAGTTGCGCTTCCTCAAGTCTCGATACAACGTGCTGCAGCCGGAAGATGTTTTGGCATGGCGCGAAGGAGGGAAAGACCTACCCGAGCGCGCTGTCTTGCTCACATGTGACGATGGCCTATTGAATCACCTAACCTGCATGGCGCCGATCCTGCGCGAAGAAAACGTGAGTTGCCTGTTTTTCGTCACCGGAGCTTCGTGCGCACCGAACCGAACCATGCTGTGGTACGAGGAACTGTTTCTCCTTTTTCTTCGCTCACCTTCCGGGTTCTACCGCGTTTCCTGCGACGGTTTCGTCGCCGATTTTGAATTGGGCTCGACCGAACAGCGCGGCGCCCTCTGGTGGAGTTACGTAAAGAGCCTGTCGACGATCGACACGCAACTGCGGCGGAATTGCCTCGATGCGCTCGAGGCAGCATTGGGATCGAGGCCGCTTGAAGATTTGTCCAGCGAAAACTCCTCTTTCATGCAGCGGTTTGGTTTGCTGACTGCTGGCGAAGTGTCCTCGCTCTCTGCCGCCGGAATGACAATCGGCGCCCACACCATGAGCCATCCGATGCTCTCGCAGTGTTCGCCCGGCGTGGCGCAGAGTGAAATTGCAGAATGCCGCGAACGTCTCGAATCCATTGAGAACTCTCGCGTCTGGGCATTTGCTTATCCGTTCGGCGACGCACAATCTGTCACACCGGAAGTCTTGGAACTCCCTGAGGCAGCGGGTTACACGGCAGCGTTCATGAACCATGGTGGCGGTCTCGGAGCTGATCTTCGACCCTTCGCTCTGCCCCGAATCCACGTCACTGCGCAAACAAGCTTGGCGGAACTTGAGGCGCACGTCTCTGGCTTCTATTCAGGACTTCACCGGCGATTGGGGCGCAGCGCATGAGGTGCATGGCAACGGCGAGTCTCTAGCGTTGATAATATTGATCCATCACCCCATACTTCCGTCGGTGAGCTAAACGTTTGCGCCTCGTCCTGATCCACGAAATTCCGGAGGATACAAATTTGCGCCGGGAGTGGAACACTCTGGCCAGCAGCGTTCCCCAGCCTCAGGTGTTCTATACGTACGAGTGGTCGCTTGCCGTACATCGCGCGTACGGTACGTCTTTGCAGACCTTGCTGGTCCTGGCATATGACGAACGCGACACTCTGCGGGGAGTAGTGGCCCTGGCCATTGATGGTACTCGCAATGCACATTTTCTCTGCGGCACGACCGGCGACTACTGCGACTTCCTCAGCGAACCCGAACACAAGGCAGAGTTCGTAACTTCCGTGTTGGCTGAACTGAGGCGGCAGAGAATCGGCAACGTTACATTCACTAACCTCCCCGCAGACTCCGAAACGGTCGCGGCACTACGGAAGGCGGCACGGACGCACGGATATCAGTGCTTCGCCCGCACTGCATATTTTTGCGCGAGAATCGTCCTTGCCGATCTTGAGTGGCGGCCTGATAACCAGCCCGTTCTTCCTCGCCGCAAGATGGTTCGCCGATTCCTTGCAGCCTTGGGCCGCGAAGAACCAGTTCGGCTGGACCACGCACGGTCTTGGGCCGATGTCGAGCCGATTCTGCCGGCGTTCACTCACGCGCACATCGCGAGATTCCTCTTTACCGATCGGATCAGCAATATGGTTCGCCCCGAACGTCGCCTGTTTCTCTCCGAATTGGCAAAGTTGCTCGGCGAGTCCGGTTGGTTGACCCTGACCCGCATGATGTCAGGCCCGCGCACCTACGCATGGAACTATGGCTTTCAGTTTCAAGATACGTGGTTTTGGTATCAGCCTACGTTTGCCAGCGAATTGGAGAAGTATTCGCCAGGATTCTGTTCGCTCGTGAAACTCGTGGAGGAAGCGGCAAGGCAGCCTGAGCTTAAGGTCGTCGATCTCGGCTTGGGGGCCGAGGAGTACAAAGATCGTTTTGCCAACCAGACTCGAGAAACACTGTATGTGACTCTGAAGTCCTCACCACTTCAGCACTATCGTGAAGCTGTTCGCTTCTACGCGTCGGATATTGTCCGAAAATCACCAAAATTGGAGAAGGGCGTGCGCTCGCTCGTGGAGCGCGCTTCGCAAATCAGACAGCACATTGCACGGTGTGGGATCGTCGGCGCCGTTCCCTGGGCGGCTAGACGGTTACGCGAATTAATCTGGCTCCGCAGCGAAGTCTTTTTTTATGAATTCGAGAGCGTAGCTCGTTCTTCGAAGTGCAGACTTCATCCACTCGATCTTGGTGAGTTGGCATCAGCAGCAACTCAATATTGTGACGATCGCGAAACTTTGAGCTATCTGCTGCGGGCGGCCTCGCGATTGCGCGCGGGAGCAGCCACGGGCTACGCGTTGGTCGATGAAAGCGGCACGTTCCTGCACTTCGCCTGGACCGTTCCCTTCGATGGATTTTTTCTTTCCGAGTTAAATGCTAAGGTGGATGCCCCTTCGCCTGAGTGCGTCATGTTGTTCGATTGCTGGACGCCTCCTTCCGTCCGTGGGCACGGATACTACGCCGAAACAATTTCCCAAATCGCCGCGCAGGTTTGCGAAGCAGGCCGCAGGCCGTGGATTTTTAGCGCGGGCAGCAACTTGGCCTCGGTTCGTGGGGTGGAGAAGGCAGGATTCCGGCGCCGTTATTCACTCGTACGGCACCGAATGCTGGGCTGGCAGCGGATTCTAGGCAAGACGCCGGTCTCTCCTCGCGTGCCGGTCGAAGAAGTCTCTGCGCGCGTCTGAAAACCGGAAACTGTGCGATGCGGATTCTCTTCCTACATCCCGAAGATTCTCCCCGTCGAGGTCCATGGTCCACCGAGCGCTGGGATCTGATTGTTGACTTGGGGCGATCGTCTGCTTTCTCGGCCGGGGACTGGTCTGGACAATACAGCTGCCCGATATTGCGTTCCGATACTTTCAGCGAAGACATTGCCGACGCGAAGTTGGTGCGCCAGATTTTTTCGGCGGGACGAGGAACGTTGATCGATGAGGAAGGCATCGACTGGTGGGATTTGACGTCCCTGCTGCTCGTTCCAGAACTGATGACCGTGCTGGCGTTACGGAGAATGGCGGCCGAAATCAATCGTTCTGCGGAACTATGGACGACGCGCGCAGGAGGTCCGGCACGATTTCTCGCTCTCGTGCTCGATCGAGATATCCGGCCGATGGGCAATGACGCGGGTCTCTCCGCCCGGGCGAAGCACTATACCGGCATTCTGCGCCGTTTGTCGGCGCCGCAGATCAAAGAGATTCTGCTCGACAAGTACGATTCCGGCTACCGCTGGCGGTCACGGCTGAGTTCCACTGCGCGTCCGCAGAATGAACCGGTCGTTTTGTTGCCGAGCGCCTACGGCAACGTCTCGCGAACGGCGGCTGCCTATGCTAGTTTGCTCCCCGCCGAGAAGTTTCTCTTAGTGGCAACCAGGCCAAGTGCGAGGCGATTTGATCCGCCCGAGAATGTCGCGGTACAGGATCTGGGGGCTTATGCCAAACAAAGCCCGCCAGCCGCGGAGATCGTATCTTTGTGTGAGCGCTGGAGACACCTGCGAGCAGTCCTCAGCGCGACGGCTGAACTCGACATTCTTTTGCGAGCCGGAGAATTCCAACCGATACCGGATTGGATTCGGGATGGAGTCATCGCGCGGAACGCCTGGCGTGAAGTACTTCGACGTGAGCCCATTCGCGCCGTGTTGTGCGGCGATGACAGCAATCGTTACACCCGACTGCCCGTTTTGCTGGCCGCCAGCCGGAAAATTCCAACTGTCGACTTTCATCACGGCGCTCTGGATGGCCGGTATCTTGTGAAGGATCTCCCGTGCGATGTGTATCTCGCGAAGAATGAAGTCGAACGTGATTACCTTGTGCGCACGTGCGGGCTCTCGGAATCGAAGACTGCTCTGGGCGCGCCGCCGGAGGAAGACGCTCGTTCGTTGGAGACGACGGCGGCGGAAAGGAAATCGCCCGTCTTTTTTTCAGAGCCCTATGAAATCGTGGGCGTGCGCACAGAAGAGGTATACCGCGAAGTGCTGCCTCCACTGTGCGGGCTAGTCCGTGAGCGCGGCGGCGATGTCGTGCTCAAGCTGCATCCGTTTGAGAATCTTTCTCAAAGAGAAAGATTGGTTCGCGAGATCCTCAAGCCCGACGATGCCAGTCGCATTCGCGTAATCGATGGGCCGATCACGGCAGAATTGATGGCTGAAGCATGGTTCGGCATTACCGTGGAATCGACCACCGTGATCGACTGCCTCCGCAATGGCGTTCGCTGCTTCTTGTGCAGCTGGCTGAAATCATCCTCTTACGGCTATATGCAACAATTCGCGCGCTTCGGAATTGGGGAGGCGTTGCCGGACGCGATGCAAATTAAGAATATCGGTGTCTTGCTGGCGAAAGCTCCGCCGATTGCAGCTGCGCCGCTTCGTGTCCCTCTCAATCCATCGGGGCTGCATCAGTTATTGCGATCCGCATCTCGCGAAAGGGAATCTCTCAAGACGGTTTCATGATGCGCAAGTGTTCTTCACTTCGATCTGCCGCAATCGGGTAAACTGCCAAGTCAGCTCATTCCCGCAATGGGCCCGGAATAATAATATGACTCAGACCCGAGACGTGAAATTACCGGCCGACCTGTGCGCAGCTGCCGAGCAAAAATTCGGCCCCTCATTCGGTGGGGTCGAAGATCTCTTAAGTTTCGTACTTCAGGCCTTGCTGCAAGATCCGGGCTCAGAGTTGGATAAGGCCGAGCGGGAATTCGTAGAAAAGCGCCTGCGTGAGCTGGGCTACCTCTGAAGCCGCGATGAACCTTCTTCGCAAGCTCCGGCAACGTGCCCATGATTTGTTACCCATCGCCGGATTCCACTTTGACCACCCGATTGTCCTTCTCCAGAGCGACGATTGGGGTCGAGTCGGCGTTCGCGACTGTGAGGGACTTGAACAGTTGCAGTCTGCGGGAGTGCATCTGGGAGACAGGCCCTACGACCTCTATACGCTTGAAACGGCAGAGGACGTTGTAGCACTGACCACTCTTCTCAAGAAACATCGCGATTCAACCGGGAACTCTCCTTGCCTGGAAATGAATTTCGTGCCTTTGAACCTGGACTTCACCCGGATGAAGGCGGACGACTTTCGCGTGATTCATCTGCGGCCGGTGTCTGACGGTCTGCCGGAGGGCTGGAAGCGGCCGAGTCTTATCGATTCGTATCGGCAAGGAATAGCAGACGGAGTTTTATCGACGGCGCTGCATGGCGGTACACACTTCTGCCGTCAGGCTGTCGAGCGCGCGCTGAAACAGAATGATGAAAATGCCAAACTCCTGCGGACTCTCTGGCGCGCCGGTACACCGTATATCCACTGGCGCATGCCGTGGATCGGCTACGAGTATTGGGATCCCGGCCAGAGCGACGACGATCAATTTCTTCCGGAGGCGTTGCAGCGGGAATTGATAGGGCAGACAATCGGAGCATTCGCAAAACTGTTCTCCAGTTTGCCCCACTCGGCCTGCGCGCCCGGATACCGGGCCAACGACGACACCCATCGTGCCTGGGCGCAACACGGAATTCGAGTGGCGCAGAACGGCCCCGGCGCTGCCATGCCGCCTCACTTCGACCGGCATGAATTGCTGCACCTGTATCGCACCGTCGAATTTGAGCCCGCGACAGCCGCGGATTTCTCTGTCGATCTATGCGTGCGTCGGGCGGAAACCTGCTTTCAGCAAGGACTTCCCGCGGTTGTCTCGATTCACTCGATCAATTTTCATTCCACCCTTCGGGATTTTCGTTCGCAAACGTTGGGGTTCCTGGACGAGTTTCTTATCGCGTTGGAAACCAGGCACAGCGGGCTCCTCTACCTCCGTGACGAGGATATCTTCGAGCTGGTGACAAAGGGCAGCTGCGCCGGGAAATCTGGAACGGTGCAAGTGGGCGTGATGCGAAAGAACTTCAGGAAAGGGAACCTCGCCCCGCGCGGGGAAGCTTAGTGGAGACCCGGAAATCAATTCTGCTGGTCACCGTAGATTGCCTTCGTGCTGATCACGTCGGCTTCATGGGTTACCCGCGGCCGACAACGCCGTTTCTGGATTCCTTGTCACAAGAAAGCTTTCTATTTCCAAAAGCCATCGTCGTCGGCGCTCCGACTTACTATTCGCTACCCGGAATTCTCGCCTCGCGTTACCCGCTCGCCCTCGGCCGAGATGTGCTCGGCCTGGCGCCCGGGGAGGAGACCCTGGCTTCGGCTCTCGCCGCCGTCGGCTACAAGACCGCCGGATTTTCCGCCGCCAACCCCTACATCTCCTCAAGATTCGGCTACGCGCAAGGAATGGCAGAATTTCACGAGTTTCTTAACGACGATACAGCTTCAGGAACAGTGCCCGAGCCTCAGCTAACCAATGGTGGTTGGGCGAGCCGCCTGAACCGCCGACTGCAGGCTGCTCGCAACCGGCTCGGCCCGCTCGGAGTTGTTTATGACGAACTTTATTTCCGATACTGCCAGCGCGTTAGCCCAAGTGCTTCATCACTGGACGCGCTCAGGCGATTTCCGGCCGCAGATGAGATCGTGGATCACGCCTGCCGGTGGCTTTCATCGGTCGGCGAGTCCCCATTCTTTCTGTGGCTTCATTTCATGGACCCGCATTCTCCCTACTATCCAAAGGACGAAGCACTCGCATTGATGAATGACAAGCAGTTGCCACCCAATCGGGCCCGCTATTTGAATTCTTACTGGAACCGGTCTGATGTCGGCCCGCGGCGGTTGGGTAGCTGTCGCGATCAGATCGTCAAACTGTACGACGCGGGAGTTCGGTGGGTAGACGTGCAGGTGGCACGCCTGGTAAGCGCTTTGCGGAAAATGGGCCTCTGGAACAATTGCATGTTCGCTCTTACTGCCGATCACGGCGAGGAGTTTCTGGATCACGGCGGGCGTTTTCATCCGCCGTCACGCCTGGCAGAGGAGCTCATTCATGTGCCTCTTTTGTTGCGCGTCCCGAGAACTACGAAGAAGGAAGTGTCGAAAGACCCTTTTAGCCTGCTGCACCTGGCTCCCACGCTGCTCGACGCTGCGGAATCGCCGATTCCATCGCAGTTCCTGGGTGTCAGTCATTGGCCGGGGCTGAAGCATGGAGCATCCTCAAGCAGTACTGCGATCTCGGAGTGCATTGCCGGCTGCACGAATCCATTTCGTCCCGAAAATCGCCTTGGGCCGCGCATTCTGTCGGTGCGGGAATCGAGGTTCAAGCTGATCTTGTATTTTGATCCGCCAGCGGACTATCTCTACGACCTCGACGCCGATCCGGGAGAACAGGCGCCACTCGCGCCTCACGCCCAGAAACCGGTGCGTAATCGATTGCTCGAAGTTGCTCGGAACCACCTGCAGCACTCGATCAGCCAGCGTGACGAACATATGAGGTTGGGTGCGCGTTTGCGCGACCTTCGGCTAGAATGGTTGGGCTCCTTTCCACACCGCCCGGAAGCGTAGGCGTCGATTCATCCGCAGCCAATCCATGCCTTCCAAACTGCCCATGAAGCCGATTCGCATTCTGGTGGACAGCTTTGCCGACGCAGACGCGATGAATGCGCAGATGACGAATGCGCGCGACATCATAAGCCGGCTGGATTGCGAGCGCTTCCATGTGTCCACATTTGTCATGGGGAAGCCGGATCCCAGGATCGAAAACCGGCTGGCGACGAGAATGATCCGCTTGCCGCGGAAGCGCCAGACGCCGAGGATCCTCAAGGAGTTCGTGTTCGGCTCGCACGACATATTGTTTTATTTGAAGGCATCGCCGGCCTCGAGAGTGTACATGTCGTACCCGCGAAAATGGTTGGACAAGCGGGTCGTTATCGGCACGATCGAATCGCAATCGGACATGCGGAATGAGCCCACTATTAAGCCTTCACAGATCAGAATCTGGGAACAAACGATTCTGCGCAGCGATTTTCTGTTCAGCAATTCACACGCTGTGAAAGCCAGTCTGGAAAGGGAATACGGACTTCCGAGCGAGGTCATTCCCACTGGGGTGGACACGAAATTCTTTGCTCCGGCCGGGGACCGGCCGCCGAACCCGCGATTGCAAGTCCTGTTTGTGGGAGCGTTACGTCCATTCAAGGGGCCGGTTCTGTTACTGCGCGCGGCGGCGCAGTTTCCGGCGGTGGATTTCACCATCGTTGGCGAGGGCGTATTGGCCGGAGAGTTGGAAGACCAAGTTCGCGCGCAAGGTCTGACTAACGTTCAATTCGCGCGCGGATTGAATCACGCAAAATTGCGCGAACGCTACCGGCAAGCCGACATTTTTCTTTTTCCATCGCGATGGGAGGGCTCGCCCAAAGTAATCATGGAAGCTGCTGCTTGTGGCCTACCCGTGATTGCCCGCGGGGATTATCAGCCGGAAACCGTGGTCCATGGAGTCACGGGGCTTTTGGGCGCCAGCGACGATGAGTTGCTCAGCTTTCTGGCTCAACTAATCGAGCGCGAAGAACTGAGAATGAAGTTCGGCCACGCCGCTCGCGCACATATAGAACGCTTTGACTGGGACCGGATTGTCCCCATGTGGGAAGAAGCTTTCGAAAAGCTGTCATCACAGCGGAGAAGCCACAAGCCAGCATGAACTCGCCCCAGAACGTGGCTCACGACGGCGCTCGCCCGATTCGCCTGCTCACGCTGACGCCTTTCTATCCCAGCGAGCCGGACGATTCCCAGGGGTGCTTCGTCTCCGAACCGCTCGATGCACTCGCCGAGGTGGGAGTTGTGAACTCGGTCATCGCCGTACAACCGTTTTATCGAAAGCGGCTTCGCGACCCGAAGATAGGAGTGGCGGCTCATTGGCTTCGTTACTTTTCGCTTCCGGGCGGAAGTGGACTTCCCAGCGCCGGCGCATTTCTCTTTGCCCGCATCGTCGGCAGAATCCGTGATCTGCAGAGGTCGGGCAAAGTGGATCTCATTCATGCGCACGCGGCGTTGCCGTGTGGACACGCTGCGATGCTCCTCAGTGCAAAGTTGGGGCTGCCCTACGTGGTATCTGTGCATGGCCTTGATGCTTTTTCAACGGAGCAAGTCAAAGGACGCTCCGGGGAATGGTGCCGCAGAATTTCGCGCCGTGTTTACAGTTCGTCGCGGCGTGTGATCTGCGTGAGTGAGCGCGTCCGGGAGCATGTCCTGCAGGGTACCGGATCCTCTGGCCGCACCTCGGTCGTCTACAACGGCGTCGACGCCGAGATGTTCTCGCCGGCAGCGTCTCCGTCTGACGGAACCTCTTTGCCGTCGGTCGTGCTAAGTGTGGGCAACCTGATTCCAATTAAGGGACACGAGTTATTGATTGGTGCGATCGCCGCCCTCGCGCCCGAGTTCTCGACGCTGAAGTTAGAGATCATTGGCGATGGAGTCGAGCGCCAGCGTCTGGGAGATCTAGCCCGAAATCTTAATGTTGCCGATCGCGTCAGTTTCCTTGGACGCCGATCACGGCGCGAAGTTGCCGATGCCATGCGCCGGTGTACTGTATTTGCTCTGCCCAGCCGATACGAGGCGTTGGGTTGCGTCTATCTGGAAGCGATGGCCTGCGGAAAACCTGTGATCGGTTGCCGGGGGCAGGGAATAGCGGAAATTGTTCGTCACGGCTCGAACGGCATTCTGGTGGGCGCGGACAACGAGAAAGAGTTGACCCTGGCACTCGCGATGCTGCTTCGCGATGAATCATTGCGAAGCAATCTGGGCCGGCGCGCGCGCGAAACGGTTCTTGATCGCCTTACATTGCAGCAGGAGGCCGAATCGCTGTTGCGCATCTATCGGGAGTCGCTGAAATGACACAGCGTCTCATCATTGTCACCGAGATTATTTCTCCGTACCGCATCCCCCTGTTCAACGCGTTAGCGAAACAGCCGGGGGTGGATCTGCATGCGATTTTTCTGGCTGAGACTGATCCGAGCCTCCGGCAGTGGCATGTTTATAAGGACGAGATCACGTTTTCGTATCAAGTCTTGCCATCATGGCGGAAGCAAGTTGGGCACTTCAAACTGCTCGTCAATGGAGGCGTCGGCCGCGCCTTGAGGGATGCCGCTCCTGATGTAGTCCTTTGCGGCGGCTATAGTTATCTCGCATCGTGGCAGAGCCTCCTGTGGGCGAGGGCGAACAATGTCCCATTTCTGCTCTGGTCGGAGAGCAATCAGCAGGATCTACGGCGCGGTTATCCCCTGGTGGAGTTTGCAAAAGACGAATTCCTTCATCGCTGCAGCGGTTTTATCGTTCCGGGGCAAGCGGCTCGAACATATCTGCGCACGCGCAAAATAAGCGATGCAATCATTTACACCGCACCCAATGCTGTCGATAACGATTTCTACATGGCGGCTGCGGCGGACGCCCGCAAAGACGCGACCCGGCGTCGGCGAGAATTACACTTGCCGGAACGCTATTTTCTTTTTGTGGGGCGACTGGTTCAGGAAAAAGGAGTGTTTGAATTGCTGTCCGCTTATGCCACACTAAGCGAGAACAATCGGCGGCAAGTTGGTTTGGTGTTTGTCGGCGACGGCGTATGTCGACCCGCATTGGAACAGCGGGCTGCGGCCATTTCAGCCGCAAGCATAGTATTCTCCGGCTTCACTCATCGCGAGCAGTTGGCGTCATACTATGCACTTGCCGATACGCTGGTTCTCCCGACGTACTCGGATACATGGGGTTTGGTTGTGAATGAGGCGATGGCTTGTGGCTTGCCAGTAATTCTTACCGAGCCTGCAGGATGCGCGGCAGATCTGGTGAAAGACAATTGGAATGGACTGCTTGTTCCGCCCAAAGATCCGCAGGCCTTGGCTGCAGCCATGCAACAGTGTGTTGGCGAACCGGGGCGGTTGAGCATGATGGGCGCGAACAGTGCAGAACTCATCCGGGATTTCTCGCCCGAGGTTTGGTCTTTGGGAATTATGAAGATGATGGGAGCCGTGCTGGGGCATGACTGAGCGTATTCCAAGAATCGTGCTGGTCGCCGGGGCAATCGCGGTGCCGATCGTCCTCGTCCTTTTCGCCTATCTGCGCCCCGGATACGTCACCAGCGAACTCTATGTCGGCGGCCTGCTCTTCGTCGAATTCATGATCGCTGCCATCTGGATGTTCCGTGAGGTTTTCTTTCCACTGGTGCTCATGGCATTTCTGTTTTCAGGCTTGAATTTGCACGTAGGCTCGTTCTGGACGGTTTTGCGCTGGGTTATTCTCGCGATCGGGGCACTGGTGGGAATAATTGTGATGCTCAGGGACGGTCGCTATCGCCTGAGACTGTTCCATTTCGTTGCACTGTTCGCCGTGCTCGCTGCGCTTGTTTCGGCTGCGGTCTCCCGCTATCCGTCCTTCGCCGCACTGAAAGCCCTGAGCTTGTTCCTTTTGTTTGTCTACTGCGCCACGGGTGTTCGCGCCGCAGTTGCGGGACGCGAAAACCGCTTCTTTTCCGGCTTGTTGCTGGGCTGCGAAGTCCTGGTCTCAGGTATAACCGCCGGCCATCTGGTTGGTATCGAGGTCATGGGAAATCCGAACTCGCTCGGTGCGATCACCGGAGTTGTGGCCAGCCCGATTCTTCTCTGGGGAGCCATGCTGGAGGACTCGAATTTCATTCGTCGAAGAAGGCTGGTACTCTTCGGCGTGTGTATGTTCCTGGTTTTCTACAGCCTGTCTCGTGCCGGCATCGCCGCGGCGGTACTCTCGTGTACCTTATTGTGTCTGTGTTTGCGTCAATATCGAATGTTCATTCTGGCCGCCACAACTATCCTCATCGTCGCAGCCACCACAGCGATTTTTTGGCCGGAAGCCGCGTCTAACGGTTTCTCATCAGTGACATCATCGGTCGTATACAAGGGAAGAGACTCGGTTCTCGGAGTTTTCGCGTCACGCCAGTCACCCTGGCAAAACGCGATGGATACGATCCGCACTCATTTCTGGTTCGGAACGGGCTTTGGCACCACCGACAACGGCGCGCAAGCCAACGCTCCGCTGAGCGCGTTTTCGACCGATTCATCACTCAGCGTTGAGAATGGCAGCAGTTTTCTTGCGATCACGACCTGGGTCGGGATGTTGGGAGTGCTGCCGTTTTTCCTCTTGCTGCTTATTCTCCTGGGCAAAGTTTTCCGCACAATGGTCTGGATGCTGCAGAATCGAAGTCCACTCCACCCAGCGGTTCCCCTTGCTATGGTCATGATCTCCGGCCTCGTTAATGCGGCATTTGAAGATTGGCTGTTTGCGCCTGGCTATTACCTTTGTGTGTTTTTCTGGAGCATGGCCTTCCTGTTGGTCGACCTCGAGCCCGCAGCCCCGTTATTTCACGCACGTTTAAGCTGGAGACCTTCGCGGGTTGCCGAAGTGGCGGGCAGTGTCGCTCCGGGACGATGATTCACCTATTCATTAACGCCCTGGCGGCAAGCGCCGGCGGCGGGCTCACTTATATTCGCAATGTCGTTCCCCTCATGGCGAGGGATCCGCGTTTAAAGGTTACCGTCGCTTTGAGGCGCAGCCTCCACGACGAATTGCACGGGTTCTCGAATGTTGATTTTGTCGAAGCTGAAATACCACCGCTTCGTCGCTTCTGGTACGAGCAGACAACCTTACCCCTGACCATACGACGCTCTGGCGCCGATGTTCTTCTCTCTGCGGGAAACTTAGCAGTGAGGAAGAGTCCCGTGCCGCAAATCCTTTTGTCTCGGAACTCGCTCTACACTTCGCCCGATTTTCTCCGCGACCTGCGAGACCGTCATAAGTATGGAACTTGGCTCGATACTCACTTGCGAGGCTATCTGGCAAAAAAATCGATTCACTGGGCGGAGATCACCGTCGCTCCCAGTGAAGCATTCGCGGCCGAGTTGCGCCGCTGGTCAGGCGGCTCCGTGCGCGCGGTTCATCATGGATTCGATCGTGCAGGGTTCACCCACGGCCAGCCGCTGGAGCCAGGAATCGAAGACCAAATGATGAAGGCTGAAGGTGCTCTCAAGCTTTTGTTTGTGAGCCATTACAATTACTATCGAAATTTTGAAACGTTGATTCGCGCGCTTCCTATTCTGCGCAATCGCTTGCCGGAGCGACGAATCAGGCTTCTACTCACCTGCAAACTCCAGGAAGCGGCGAATCCGGGGGCGTACAGTCCCCAAGGCGCCGCCAGTCTGGTTGAAAAATTGGCGGTTTCAGATATGGTGGTCGAGTTAGGCAGCGTTCCGTACCGGCAGCTGTATGACGTCTACCGGCGTGCCGATATGTATGTAACCCCGGCCTATGCCGAAACCTTCGCTCACCCGCTGGTCGAGGCGATGGCCAGCGGACTGCCGGTTGTCGCCTCCGACCTCGCTGTCCATCGCGAAATCTGCGGCGATGCCGCTCGCTATTTTCCGCGTTTCTCACCTGAAGTTTTGGCCGAGAACGTTGCTCAGATCGCAGGTTCGCCGGAAACATCAAAGCGCATGGCCGAGGCAGGGCTGGCACGTTCCGGGCAATTTTCCTGGAAGCATCACGTCGAATCGATTATCGAGTTGGCGCGTGATCTGATCGAGCGCAGAAACGTACAAAAGAAGAGGTTTACTTGATCTGGTAGCCGATCCGCGGCGACCACTCGGTGGCCCGAATTCTTATCTAGTCTGTGCCTGAACCGACATGAACTCCTGCACGGCGCGGGTCACAGCCTCGATCTGCGCATCCGAGAGTTCAGGGTAGAGTGGTAACGAGAGTACTTCGGCCGCAGCTTTTTCAGACTCCGGTAAAGATCCTTTCCCATAGCCGAGATCAGAGTACGCCGGTTGCAGATGAGCGGGCACCGCGTAGTGGACGCCGGTCTGGACGCCCTCAGCCGCGAGCGACTGCTGCAAGGCGTCACGACAACCGCTTCGGACGGTGTAGAGGTGGTAGACGTGCCGTGCCCAGGGCATCTCGCGCGGAGTTTCAACACCGGAGTCAGCCAGGAGTTCGTTGTATTTTCCAACAACCATTCGCCGCGCTGCGGTCCATTCTTCAAGGTGGCGGAGCTTAACCCGCAAAATCGCGCCTTGAAATCCTTCCATGCGGTAGTTATAGCCGCGCAGCAAGTGATGATACTTGCGATCCTGACCCCAATCGCGGAGCATGCGAACAGTGCGGCCATATTCAGGATTATTTGTGGTCACCGCCCCGCCTTCGCCGTAAGCCCCGAGATTTTTTCCCGGATAGAAGCTGAAGCACCCGATATCCCCGATGCTTCCCACCGGGCGGCCTTTGTATTTTGCGCCGTGAGCCTGCGCTGCATCCTCGATGACAATGAGACCATGCCGCCGCGCGATCTCCATGATTGGATCCATGTCCGCCGACTGGCCGTAAAGGTGAACGGGCAGAATTGCCTTGGTGCGAGGAGTGATTGCCGCTTCCACCGCGTTGGGATCCATCGTAAACGAATGCGGGTCGATGTCCACCAGGACCGGCCTTGCACCCACGTAGAGAACGGCCGCAACACTGGCAACAAAAGTAAAGGGAACGGTGATTACCTCGTCGCCGGGGCCGATTCCAGCAGCGAGCAGCGCCAGATGGAGAGCGCTCGTACCGGAGTTGAGCGCGATGCATTCTGACGTCCCACAATACGCAGCGAATTCCTGTTCGAACGCGCCGACCTCTGATCCCAATACAAATTGACAGCTATCCAGAACCCGGGCGATGGCCGCATCAATCTCGGGTTTGATGCTGCGATACTGCGCCTTCAGATCCAGCAAAGGTATTTTGATGTCCGTCATTGACTCCTCAACCGATGATGCTTCGCAGCCTGTGCAGTATGTTGACGATTCCCAGCGCAGAACTTGCGGCCAGAAGAGGCATCACCACGCCGAGACCCCATAGCAAGCGGCGGTCTTTGGGGACCCAGCGATAGAGCGCCAGCAATACAAAGGGTAGAACAGGGATGGCAAAGCGCGCAAAGTTGCTCCTTGCCCACGCGGGGTAGTTGTAGGCGAAGAGGCACCAAAGATAACCGACGAGAAAGAATGCCTCGACGGAGTGTGCCTGGCAATATTCGCGAAATTCAGAGCTTCTGACCATCATGACGACCCCGCTGGCCACCATAGAGATCCAGAAGACGCTTAGCGCAATGTTTGTCCACGGAGCAGAAATGAAGAACCCTTTGATGATTGCCAGGAAAGGGACGCCGAAAAGCCAGCCGCCCTGCCACTCCTTGCTGTGATAACTGTTTACATTGGCTAGCGCATCCCCAAAGTGGAGCATTAGCGGCAGACAGTAAAGCGTGCCTATCGCCAGGCCGATGATCGTCGCCAATGCGAATCGTTTGAAATCCCGCCTCCACAGCAATGTGAGGCCAATTCCCACGAGGGCAAAAATACCAAGGGGGCGAACGATCGTCGCGTATGAGGCCAGCAATGAGGCCAGAAGCCATCGCTCGCGCCGCACGCACAAAAACGCTGCAAGGATTAAGCAAACAAACAAGGGCTCCGTGCCGCCCAGGCATGACCGTTGCAGCCAATCAAAATTGAGAATCGCGAAGTATCCGGCGACCCACGCATTCCACAACCTTCTTGCCAGCAGCGTTGCCAGCAACGATGGCACGAGCGACAAAACGAGGAGTGCAGCTAGATCGGGGATGCCGGTCAGCATCGACAGTCCGGCCATGGCATACGACAATCCCCAGAATTGCTTGATCACGATTCCATGGAAATTCCAATGCCGAATCGCAGCAGCCAGGTGGACGTAGCCGCCGCTGTCGCCAAACGTCTCGACGGCCGCGGCATAGTTCTTCGCAAAAACAATACAAAGGGCAAAGAGGGCGAAGCCTGTGCAGACCAGGCAGGCAAGCTCTCTGGACGAGGGCGCGTCCGTTGCCGCTGAAGCTGCGGGCGCGAGCGTTGCAGATCTTGCTGAGAACTGTGCAGTTTCTGACATGGGGCGACGAATTTAGTACCGCTTAGGAATTCTAGTCTTTCGAAGCTGGATTGTGAGGCGCGGTTGAAGCGCATTATAACTCACCTCGGACCGGCACCGGCTGGTGTTTAATAGTATGCACTTCTTGTTTAATTAATCGCGGATTAAACAAATCACGGCATGTGCGGAATCTTCGGCATTCTCGGTTTCAAAGCTCGCGTTGACCGGACTCTTCTGGAACGCGGGACGCAATCGCTCGCCCATCGCGGGCCAGATGATTCTGGCACAGTGCTGCTCTCCGACAATTCACATGAGCAAGTGGACATTGGCCTCGGCAACCGGCGCCTCGCCATCCTCGACCTCTCTCCGCTAGGTCATCAGCCGATGCACGACGCAGGCACGGGCAACTGGATCGTTTACAACGGCGAGATTTACAACTTTCGCGACATTCGACACGAGCTTGAACAAAGCGGGTCGGTTTTCCTCAGTCACTCCGATACCGAAGTCGTTCTAAAGGCATATGCGCGCTGGGGAGAAGCCTGTTTTGAGAAATTCCGAGGCATGTTCGCATTCGCGCTGTGGGATGCGAAGCGGCGCCAACTCTTGATAGCTCGCGATCCCATGGGCATCAAACCGCTCTATTATGCGCAAGCCGGTGATTATTTCTTATTCTCTTCCGAGGTCCGCAGTATTTTCGGAACCGGACTCGTACGCCCGCGACTTGATCAGGCGGGGCTGATTAATTATCTGACCTTTGGCTCGGCCTACGATCCACTTACTCCAATCGAGGGAATTCGCGCTTTGCCTGCAGGTCATACGCTGACCTGGTGCGACGGAAGCATCCGCATCTCGCCCTATTGGGATCTCGTTGCGAAAGATGCTGGAAGAGATGCTGAGGGTGCTCATGGCTCCGAAGGTGTATCTTCGCCAGCTGACGAAAAGCACGCCACCGCGAAATTGCAAGACATCCTGGAAGAGTCTGTTCGGATGCAACTCGTCAGCGATGTGCCTGTCGGAGTCTTCCTCTCGGGAGGCATCGACTCGAGCGCGCTGGTTAGCATTCTTACGCGCGGCGGCGTCAAACCGAGCACATTCTCCATCGTTTTTCGGGAGGCCGAGTTCTCGGAGGCCGAGTTCTCCCGGACCATCGCTCGACACTTCAAGACGGACCACCACGAAGTCAGCATTTCTCAGACCGACGTGCTGGACGCCATTCCCGCTGCGCTCGGGGCGATGGACCTTCCGACCATGGATGGGATTAATACCTATTTCGTTTCTCGGGAGGCACGAACCGCCGGGGTGAAGGTTGCGCTCTCCGGCTTGGGTGGAGACGAGGTTTTTGCCGGATATTCTAGTTTCCGCACTGTCCCTCGAGCCGAGCGATTCACAAACTTTTGGAAGCATATCCCCAGGCCCGTTCGCGGTTCACTTGCCTTCGCGTTTAATGCAGTCGCGCCGGCAAGCGATCAGAATCGCAAGCTCGCCATGCTCGCCACGCCGAACGGGCACACTCCGCATCCTTACTTCATCACGCGCATGCTGTTTACTCCGGCGCAACGAGCTTTGCTACTCCTTGGCAAAGACGCCGGTTCCGAGTTCGCTTCGACCGCTTCCCAGCTCGAAAACCTTGAGTTATCGCTCCAACTTGACGCCGTAAACCGTGTTTCCTATCTGGAGTCGCGCTGTTATATGCTCAATACACTGTTGCGCGACACCGATTTTATGAGTATGTCCCAGGGCCTGGAAGTCCGAGTTCCTCTCATCGATCATCATTTGGCAAAAGCCGTACTCTCGCTTCCCGGAGCATGGAAGCTCAACCGCACACCCAAGAAATTGCTCGTTGATTCCCTGGGCCTGCCGCTTCCAGCCGAGGTGGTTAAACGTCGCAAGCGCGGCTTCACCTTGCCCTTCGAGCACTGGATGCGTCAGGAACTGCGGAGTGAAATGGAGTCGGCGCTGTCGGCGAAGCAGGTTGCCGGCGGTCCGCTCAGCAACTTTGTGAACGCAGAGAGCGTTCAACAGGTTTGGCAGGACTTTCTGGGTGGCGCCGCTTCGTGGACGCGGCCGTGGTCTCTCTACGTATTGCAGCGCTGGTCCGAGTTGCATTTGTAAAATAGCTTTCCATTGTTCTTTGAACCGCATGCCCAGACTTCAAGAAAGAGTTCAGGAAATCGGCGAAAAGCTGTCGACCGTGGCCGGTGGCAAACTAACGGTGAGCGTGATCGTTCCCGTGCGAAACGAAGAGCGCAATCTGCCGGCTTGCCTCGCATCTCTCCGCGACGTCAGCGAGGTCTACGTCATCGATTCGCAAAGTACGGATGCGACCCCGGAGATTGCCCGATCATTCGGCGCTAAAGTCGTGCAGTTTTATTACAAGGGTGGATGGCCAAAGAAGCGCCAGTGGGCCATCGAAACGCTGCCATTCGCCTATGATTGGATCTTTCTCGTCGATGCCGACGAATCGCTGACTCCCCAACTCGCCGAGGAGATTCGACGCGCCATCCAGAATCCCGATGTGAACGGCTACTACATCTCGCTGCGAATGTACTTTCTCGGTCGTGTGCTGCGGCACGGCGGCGCGGGATTCTGGAAGCTGTCACTTTTTCGGCGCGGAAAAGGCGGGTACGAGTGCCGGCTCAGAGAACAGGATGCGAGCATGGCCGACATGGAAGTGCATGAGCATGTCGCGGTTGAGGGGCCAAAGGCCAGATTGCAGAACCCGCTGGTTCACCGCAATGTCGAATCCCTGTCGCGTTACATCCAAAAACACGACGAGTACTCGAACTGGGAAGCGCGCGTGTGGCTGGAGCAGGAACCCAACGACCAGATACAACCCGCGCTGCTCGGAACGCAGGCTCAGCGACGCCGCTGGCTGAAGAAGAATTTCCTCCGAATTCCCGGCGCGCCGTTGATGTTCTTTTTCGTTAAATACGTTGTGCATCTTGGATTCCTCGACGGTCTGTCCGGTTTGATCTATTGCGGCTTTCAGGCAGTGCAGGTGTTTCACGTGAAGTCGAAAATTTATGAGGTGCGCCGCACCGCCCGTTCCAAAAACGCCGCCGGATGGAGCGCTCGGTGAAGATGAGCGGGCTTTCGGAAAAGACCGTAGTCGCATGGCGTGGAGACTGCTGCAAGTACTGCGCGCGGCCGCCGTTCTCTCCCAGCCATCGCTACCCGGAGTATGCCTTTGCCAATATCGATCCGCATCCGAATCCTGCGTATGAAGCCGTGCGCGGCTGCTTCTGCCTCGCTGCTCTGGACGCGGCGCGCCGCGACACAGCGGCCTGGAATCCTCTCCAAGAACTAATTCATCCGGGCGAGACGGTGCTGCTCAAGCCCAACATGGTGCATCAGCGCCATCCCCGCGATCCTGAGGGCTGGCGTTACGTCATCACTCATGGAAGCGTCATTCGGGCCGTCGCCGACTATGTTTGGAAAGCGATTGGGCCGAAGGGAAAAATCATCCTCGCCGACGCCCCGCAAACTGACGCTTCCTTTTCCGAAATGACGCGCCTGCTCGGCCTTGACCGGATTCGCGATTTCTACCAATCGTACGGCCTCGCTTTTGAGCTTCTCGACCTGCGGCAGGAGGAGTGGACAGCCCGCGGCGATGTGGTCGTCGAGCGCCGCAAACTGCCCACAAATCCCTACGGTTCGATCGCGTTCGATCTGGGCCAGGCCAGCGAATTTGTCGATCATCGTGGCGCGGGCAATTACTACGGCGCGGACTACGATGCCGGCGTGGTCAATCGCCATCACAGCGGAGGCCGCCACGAATATCTGATCGCGGGCTGCGCCATCAAGTGCGATGTTGTCTTCAGCCTTCCGAAATGGAAGACACACAAGAAAGCCGGAGTCACCGCCAGCCTAAAAAATCTGGTTGGAGTGAATGCCGACAAGAACTGGCTGCCGCACCATACCGAGGGCGCACCTCACAATGGCGGTGACGAGCACCCCGATCCCAATCTTAAGCATCGCACCGAGCGCACCGTCGCGGCCGCAGTTCGCGGTCTTTCGCATCGTATGCCTGTAGTCGGACCGTGGGTGCATCGCTTGGCGCGCGGCGTCGGCAAGCCGATCTTTGGTGACACCGATGTGACCGTGCGTAGCGGAAACTGGTTCGGCAATGACACCATCTGGCGCATGTGCCTCGACTTGAACAAGCTTGTCTTTTACGGTAATCGCGACGGCTCTCTGCGCGAGCCGCAACTGCAGAATCGCAAACGCCACTTCGCTCTGGTCGATGGCATCCTAGCCGGCGAAGGGCGTGGGCCCCTCGATCCCGATCCTGTGAATGCAGGAGTCGTCATATTCGGCATTCATCCGCCGAGTGTGGACGCAGCCTGCGCCTATCTAATGGGCTTCGATCCGCAAAAGATTCCTATCGTCGCTCGCGCATTTCAATGCAGAAGCTATCCCCTGGCAGGCCACGATTGGCGCGAGGTCGCGATTCGCAGCAACCACGCCGAGTGGAACCATCCGTTGACCGACATTGCGCCGGCTGACACATTTCACTTCGCCCCGCACTTTGGATGGAAAGGGCACATCGAGCAGTCCGGCGTTCCGATCGCTTCGACCGGCGCTGCAATCGAGGTGGCGCGGCCATGAGCGATTCCGTTCTGGAGCAGGTTTATCCGCGTCTGCCGGTCTTTCTGCAAAATGCTGCCTGCTGGTACTACGGCAACAGGGAAAAACGTGTGCGCTTCGGAGCCGCGTTCGACCAAAAACTCCGCGAACTTACGGACTCTGAAAAGTGGAGCGCAGGAGAGATAGAGGCCTATCAGAACGAAAAACTGCACGCCCTTCTCCGCCACGCCTACGAAAACGTTCCTTACTATCACGAGTGTTGGAAGAGCCTGAAGATTTCACCCGACGACATCCACGGCCGGCACGACCTGTACAAGTTGCCGGTTCTAACCAAAGAAGACGTTCGCCAGAATGCGGACCGCCTGGTTTCGCAGAATGTGTCGAAGCGCGCCCTATTTTCACGCCACACCAGCGGCACGACCGGCAAGGCTCTGCATTTCTTCATGACGCGCGAGGCAATCGCTTTTCAGTGGGCCGTCTGGTGGCGACACCGTCTGCGGTTTGGTGTGGGTCCAGGAGCCTGGCACGCGAACTTTACCGGACAGCGCGTCGTGCCCATCACGCAGCAGAGACCGCCCTACTGGCGCTGGAACCGTCCCATGCGCCAGTTGCTCATCAACATGCAAAGCCTCTCGCCGTCGCGAATCGCCAGCATTGTCGAACGCCTCAACGCCCAGCATTTTGATTTCTATTGCGGATATCCCTCCTTCATTCACATGCTGGCTTTGAACGCGACCGACGCGGGCTTGCGCCTTTCGTCGCCGCCGCGCGTGATTTTTGCCGGAGCCGAGAACGTTCTGGATTTCCAGCGTCGCGACATCGAAGCGTTCACCGGCGCAATCCTGACCGACCATTACGGCTGCACCGAAGCCTGCGCCAATGCTTCGCGATGCCCGCAGTTCGTTTACCATGAGGACTTTGAGTTTTGCATTCTGGAAGGTCTAGAGCAGGAAGGGTTAGAGCAGGCGCCGGGCGATGCTGTGAAGAACATCGTGTGTACGGGCTTCGCGGGGTACGCATTTCCCTTCATTCGATACGAAGTCGGAGACAGCGCAGTCTGGACCACTGGCGAGACTTGTTCGTGCGGACGACAGTCAAGCACACTGCGGCGGATCGAGGGACGGCGCGATGACTACATCGTTACGCCCGAAGGCGCACGAATTGCGCGCCTCGATTACTTGTTCAAGGACGCTCTCAACGTGAAAGAAGCGCAGATCGTTCAAGAGAAACTTGGTGAGATCAGCGTTCTGGTAGTGCGACGCGACGCGTATGGCAACCGGGATGAACTCGATATCCGCCGCGACATCAAGACCTGGCTCAGTCCTAGCCTTGTCGTTAATTTTGAATATGTGAACGAAATTCCTAGAGGCGCGAACGGAAAATTTCGTGCGGTCCTATCGCGGCTGAATGCGCAGTCGAGAACAAGCGAGCAGGTGACCCACTGAAGCAGGTATTACAACACGCGCGTACGGGCGAGGTCACGGTCGAGGAAGTGCCCGCGCCTCGCCTTGAGCCAGGATGTGTTCTCGTCCGGATCGCAGCCTCAGTTGTCTCAGCCGGAACCGAACGCGCTTCCGCCGAATTTGCGCGGAAGAATCTGTTGCAGAAAGCCAAGTCCCGCCCGGATCTGGTCCGAGAAGTCATCAGCAAAGTGCAGCGTGACGGCGTTTTCTCAGCACTGCAAGCTGTCCGCAGCCGACTGGATCAACCGCAAAGTCCCGGCTACAGTAGCTCCGGCACTGTGATCGTAGCCGGCAAAGGCATTTCCGATCTTCAAGTAGGAGACCGCGTCGCCTGCGCGGGCGCCGGCATCGCTGTCCACGCCGAGGTTGCGTGTGTGCCTCGCCTTCTGGTGGCGCGGATCCCGACGCCAGATTCAATCAACGGTGCGCACGTCCCCTTCGACGAGGCGGCTTTCTCCACACTTGGCGCCGTGGCGCTTCATGGAATCCGCACCGCCGAAGCAAAACTCGGTGATCTGGTCGCCGTAATCGGCCTCGGATTGCTCGGGCAGTTGACTGTCCAGCTTTTGAAAGCAGCGGGCTGTCGTGTGATCGGCATGGATATCGACGAGTCGCGCGCCGAACTGGCGCGGCGTTTGGGCGCAGAAGCCGTAGCCAGCTCCTCCGGCGCTTTCCGCGATCTGTGCAGCGAAACTTCGCGCGGACTCGGCGTCGACTGCGTATTGATCACAGCTGAAACGTCCAGCAGCGATCCGGTCAATCTCGCCGGTGCCGTCGCTCGCGATCGAGCCATCGTCACGGCAGTAGGAACTGTGGGCATCGAAATCGAACGCAAAGCCTACTACGAAAAGGAACTCGATTTCCGTATCTCGCGTTCCTACGGGCCCGGCCGCTACGACACAGCCTACGAGCAGAAGGGACGAGACTATCCCATCGGCTATGTGCGCTGGACCGAGACCCGCAACATGGAAGCCTTCGTGCGCCTGCTCGCGGACCGAAGGATCGACGTAGCTTCTCTCATCACGCACCGATGTCCGATCGACCGCGCCCAGGACGCATACGACCTGATCACGGGCAGATCGCGCGAGCCGTTTCTCGGAGTCGTAATTGAATACCCGGAGAGCGGTACTGGTCCGGACGTAGCGCAACAGCGCACATTGACGCTGGTAGCTAATCGCGTTGCCGATGAGAGAGCGCCTCAATCCAGAGTTTCCGTCGGCGTTCTTGGAGCGGGAGTATTTGCCACGACCACTCTAATTCCGGCGCTGCAAGCCTCCTCCGCGACAACTCTAACCTCCGTCTGCGCAGCAACTGGCCATCATGCACAACATGCTGCGAAAAAGTTCGGATTCCGTTCTTGCACAACTGACGAATCGCAAATTTTGGCAAACCCGGATATCAATGCGGTGGTCATCGCCACTCGCCACCATCTTCACTCGAGCCAGACCCTGGCAGCGCTGGTCGCGGGCAAGTACGTATTCTGCGAGAAGCCACTCTGTCTGAGCGAAGCAGAATTGCAAGCCATCGTCCGTCAGGCGAAGCAACAGCGTTGCTCCGGTCTTATGATCGGCTTCAACCGGCGTTTTGCACCTATGACGTCACGTCTAAAGCAATTTCTCGCTCCGATCACCGAGCCGTTAGCCCTGCACTATCGCATCACCGCTGGCTACCTCAGCCCGGATCATTGGCTCAACGACCGCGAGCAAGGCGGCGGACGCATTCTCGGCGAATGTTGTCACTTCATCGATCTCATGATGTTTCTCGCGGGTTCTCCAATCGTCGACGTCGAGGCTCGCCCTCTGGCGAATGCCGGTCGCTACAGCGGCGACAATGTATTGATCTCGCTCGCCTTCGCCAACGGCTCGCAGGGAACGATCTCATACTTGGCCAACGGCGACCGTGCATTTTCAAAAGAGCGGATCGAGATTTTCGGTGGCGGCGCTGCCGCTGTACTGGAAGATTTTCGCAATCTGGAACTCGTGCGCAATGGCCGCAAAGAGACCCTGCGCTCGCGATGGCGTCAAGACAAAGGACACCGTGCCGAGTGGGACGCTTTTGTCCGATTCGTTCAAAACGGCGAAGCGCCAATTTCACTCGAAGATATCGTCTGCTCGTCACTCGCGACGCTGCGCACTGACAAATCCGCCGGCTGTGGTGAACGATTGCCAGTGGATGCGGCTGAATTCATCGCGGATGCTTTGCGGAACGCTGCCGGAGATTCCAGCCTGAACGAATGATCCTGCCGGAGTTTCATCACCTGAGGAGACAAATCTAGTTCATGCTCATTTTGGGCCTCAACATGTTTCACGCGGACGCGTCCGCGGCGATCGTTCTCGACGGCGAAGTAAAGTTCGCCATCGCCGAAGAGCGACTCAACCGCCGCAAACACTTCGGCGGATTTCCGTCTCTCGCGGTGAAGGCTTGTCTCGACGCTGTCGGCGCATCCATTTCCGATATTGAGCACGTCGCCGTTGGCCAGGACAGCAACGCAAACCTGGCGAAAAAAGTGCAGTACGCGGTCGCGAATCCCGCGAAGATTCTCAACTTTATCAATCTCCGCCAGCGTAAAGAGGCGATGCGCGACGTTCGTTCCCTCCTGTCGAAAGCGCTCAACGTCCACCCCTCCACGCTCAAGTTTCGCGAACACCATCTTGAGCATCACATCGCCCACATCGCCAGCGCTTACTATTGCTCGTCGTGGGACAAGGCGGCGGGCTTCAGCTATGACGGATCCGGAGACTTCGTCTCCACCATGATGGCTCGCTGCGAGGGCAACGAGATCGAAGTCCTCGACCGAGTCTTTCTCCCGCACTCGCTGGGCAGCTTCTACACCATGATCTGCGAATTCATTGGATATTCGCAGTACGGCGACGAAGGCAAAGTCATGGGCTTGGCTCCCTACGGGTGCGATTCGTTTTGCGGCGAAATCAGCAAGATGGTTGCGGAAACAAAATCAGGCTTCGAACTCGACCTAAGTCATTTCAAGCCGCTCGGCAGCAATCAGGGGATGCAGGTCCTTGCCGACGGCACGGTGCAGTTGGCGCGCCACTTCTCGCATCGCATAGAAGAACTCTTCGGTACTCCGCGCGCTCTCCATGCGGAAATCACACAGCGCGACATGGACTTGGCCTTCGCCCTCCAGCACCGCTTCGAGGAAATATTTGTTCATCTCTTGAATCAGTTGCATGACCGCGTAAAACTCGACGATCTCGCCATGGCCGGAGGGTGCGCCCTAAACAGCGTCGCCAACGGCAAACTCTTCGATCACACTCCATTTCGACGAACGTACATTCAGCCCGCGGCCGGAGACGAAGGTCTGGCGATCGGTGCGGCGCTTCACACCTATCACTCGGTTCTGAAGCAAGGACGACGGCACGAACTGCGAAGTTCATACTTAGGTCCGGAATTTTCCGACGCTCGGATTCAATCGTCGTTGCAGAATGCCGGACTCGAATTCCGCCAACTCGACCGCGCCTCGTTGCTCGAAAAAACGGCGGAAGAAATTGCTGCCGGAAATGTCGTTGGCTGGTTTCAAGGCAGGATGGAGTGGGGCCCGCGCGCGTTGGGCAATCGATCCATCGTCGCCCATCCGGGCCTGCCTGATATGAAAGATATTCTCAACGCTCGCATCAAGCATCGCGAGTGGTTTCGGCCGTTTGCCCCCTCGATTCTCGCCGATTATCAGCACGAGTACTTCGAGCACGATCACCCGTCGCCCTTCATGCTGCATGTTTACAAAATTCGTCCGGAAAAGCGCAAAGAGTTGTGCGCGGTGAACCACGTCGACGATACCGGCCGGTTGCAAACCGTCACGCGCGAGGAGAATCCGCTCTACTACGGTCTGATCGAAGCATTCCGGCGCAAGACCGGCATCCCGGTAATTCTCAACACGAGCTTCAACGAAAACGAACCGATAGTGTGCACGCCGGAAGAGGCGATCGAGTGCTTCCGGCGCACGCGCATGGATGTGCTTGCGATCGGCTCATTTCTTGCCGTTAAACCGGAAAGAGCAGAGAACGCAGCCCCGGCAACCTCTGCCACGCAGAGCAGCGGTAGGATGACAGAATAGCCAAAGCTTAGTGGATTAGAAAACCCGTTGCCGACACCGCTAGTCCAATCGCGCCCAGTGCGATTCCAAGGAACCAGAAAATCCTTCGTCCGGAAAGCAACGTGATCGACGTGATAACCAGTCCGATCTCAAGAAAAACTTCTGCCAGATCGAACCGGTCGGCGCGGTTTCTCTCGGTCGTCACTTCAGCTTCCAGTTCGTGAGCCTTGTCTTCGATTTCCTTCTGTTCGTCTTTGTAGCGCGAAGCTTCCTGCGAATACTTATCGCGCAACTTGGCCAGATGATCGGCATCGGTCGTGGCCTGCACCGAAGTGAGATCGGTGAAAAATTCGTCGACATGCCGCCGTATATTCTTGGCCTGGTAGTAAGCCCACTGGTCCGATGACTTTGCTTGCAGTACGACTTCTTCCGTATGGGCCCGGTGCCCAAGCAGTGAGATGACTGCCACTAGAACCGCCAGGATAGCCATCGTCACAGAAACGGGCGCCAGAGTGGGGTCGTGCTTCGCGTGTTCTGCGTGTTCATGCAGTTCGCCGAGTTCTTCGCTCATAGCTATTCTCCCATTACTTTTACGATCACGCGCTTGTCCCGTTGCCCGTCAAATTCGGCGTAGAAGATTCTCTGCCAGGTTCCCAGATCCAACTTGCCAGCCGTAATCGGAACGATCACCTCGTGATGAATCAACAAAGCCTTCAGATGGGAGTCGCCGTTGTCTTCGCCGGTCTCGTGATGTTTGTAGCCCTTGCGAAACGGCGCCAGATGCTCTAGCCATTGATCGATGTCTTCAATCAATCCGCTTTCGTTGTCATTGACATAGACGCCGGCCGTAATATGCATGGCCGAAACCAGCACCATGCCCTCCTTGACGCCACTGTTGCGGACAATGTCCTCCACCTGAGGAGTGATGTGGACATATGCGCGATGCGTTTGGGTATGAAACTTCAGGTATTCGGTCAGAGTTTTCATGTGCGAATAGAAAGCTTCCTTCGTTCGCTTTATCGCAGAGCCCGGGCCAGCGCTCCGCCCGTGATCATATCCCCAATGCGCGCTAGGTCGGCGTACATTACTCGGTCTTTTTCCATCGTCGGGCACACCGCGCGGATCGCAGCGTGCGCGGACTGGCCGCGCTTCGAACTCTTCAGCGGCGCCAGGAAGTCCAGCGCTTGCGCAACCGCCATGGCTTCGATGGCCAATACATTTCGAGTATTGTCCACGACCCGCTTCAGTTTTATCGCAGCCGTCATTCCCATAGAAACGTAATCTTCTTTATTTCCCGAGGTCGTGATCGAATCCACCGACGCCGGATGCGCCAGCACTTTGTTCTCGCTCACCAGCGCCGCGGCGGTGACCTGCGGCATCATGAATCCGGAATTCAAGCCGGCCCCCGGCGCCAGAAATGGCGGCAATCCTTCGCTCAACGCGGGATTCACGAGCCGCTCGATGCGGCGTTCACTGATCCCAGCCAGCGCGCTAAGCGCAATCGCCAGAAAATCCAGCGCAAAAGCCAATGGTTCGCCGTGAAAATTCCCACCCGAAATTACATCGCCATCCGCGGCGTCGTTGCCGGGAATGAAGACTAAAGGATTGTCGACCGCAGAGTTCGCTTCCGTCGCCAGGATACCGCGGCAGTGCGCCAGCGTATCGCGGACCGCTCCGTGTACCTGCGGGATGCAGCGCAACGAGTACGCGTCCTGCACGCGCCCGCAATCGCGATGAGACTCGCGAATCTGGCTACCCTCCAGCATCCGACGCAGGTTCTCGGCACACTTGACCTGGCCGTCGTGAGGGCGCGCTTTGTGAATGCGCTCGTCGAAAGCTGTGTCCGTTCCCTTGAGCGCGTCGCAACTCAGTCCGCCCAATACGTCCGCGGAATCCACCAGAATCTCCGCCGCCAGCAAGGCTAGCGTTCCTACGGCCAGCATGGCCTGCGTTCCATTGATCAGAGAGATCGTCTCTTTCGCCTCCAGTCGTAGCGGCGTGATCTGCGCCCCCTTCAAAACTTCGCCGCTCGGCACGCGAGCGCCCTTTTCATCAAAGCACTCGCCTTCGCCAATCAGGCTGAGCGCGAGATGAGCCAGAGGCGCGAGATCCCCGCTGGCGCCGACGCTCCCCTGCGAGGGAACTACAGGCAGAACTCCGCGATTCAGCATCTCGCAAAGCGTGTCGATGACGACGGCACGCACACCCGAATGGCCTTTAGCCAGCGAATTCGCGCGCAGCAACATCATGGCGCGTATCTCCGCAGCGGCGAGGGGTTCTCCAACTCCAACAGCGTGCGAGCGGACCAGATTTACCTGCAGCTCTCGAATCTGTTCGCCGGCAATGCGGACGTCGCTCAGTTTTCCGACGCCGGTGGTAATCGCGTAAGCCACGCGATTGCTCGCGACAATGTCTTCCACCACTGCCCGCGCGCTGTTCACGAGCGCACGCGCATCTGCGGCAAGAAGAACAGCTCGGCGCTCCATCGCCACCGAGCGAACATCTTCGAGAGTCAGGCTATTACCGTCAATATGAAGTGCGTTCAGAGGATTTCTCCGTCGACTACTGTGATTTCAACGTACTGCGATTCAGGTTCTCGCGACTGCTTCACTCAAGCTACTTTCCCATCGCCGTCCGGAATGCGCTGAGATACTTGTCAGGCAATGCTGCAATCTTCATGTTCGAGTCGGTGACGATGTGGGTCGTTTCGCCCTCAGCCAGCAGCGTTCCATTCTCGGCGCGGACTAGTTCATAGGCAAAAACGACCACGGATTCCCGCGCGCTGGCCAACCGGGTGCGCACTACAACCTCTTCGTCGTAATAAACCGGAGCGCGATACCGGCACTTCACCTCGGCGACGGCGATGAAGCGGCCATCTTCGCGCTCCATGTCGCGATAAGAAAAACCCATCTGGCGCATGAATTCAACGCGGCCCACCTCGAACCAGATTAAGTGGTTGGAATGGTAAACGACCCCCATCTGGTCCGTCTCCGCGTAGCGCACGCGCAAACGCGTTTCGTGAAATGCATTGTGATTCTTTGAGTTCATTTCCCGGTCCAGACGGGTTTGCGTTTCTCCAGAAACGAAGTAACGCCTTCGCGGAAGTCGGCCGTGGTGCGGATCGCGGCATTCTCCTGCACGGCAGCTTCGATCTGTGCGTCGAGTTCCGCACGGGCATGATCTGTAAGCAACTGCTTGGTCGCGCGCAGAGAGGCCGCGCTGTTCTCCATCAGCAAGGCCGCCAGAGCCCGGGCTCGTGGCATAAGATCAGCCGGTTGGACGATTTCACTGACCAGCCCCAGGCGCAGGGCTTCCTCGGAACCAAAAAGTCTTCCGGTCAACAGCAGGTCGCGCGCTTGTTTTTCTCCTACCTGCCGCAATAGAAATGTAGAGACAATGGCCGGCACAAAACCGATGCGCACTTCGGTGTACCCGAACTTTGCTTCCGGAACTGACAGCGTGAAATCGCACAATAACGCAAGCCCCGTTCCCCCGGCGATCGCAGCGCCATTTACAGCGGCGATCGTTACCTTGGGAAATTCATAGAGCGTGCGAAACAACTGCACCATCGTCTGCGAGTCCTGCAGATTCTGCTCCGGCGACCGCCCAATCAGCGACTTGAGATTGTCCAGGTCCATGCCCGACGAGAATGCCTTGCCCGCGCCGGTCAAAATCAGGACGATCGCCGGCGATTTCGCAACCTCATCAAACGCGCGTAGCAGATCGTCAATCAGTTCGAAGCTGATTGCGTTTCTTTTGTCCGGCCGGTTCAGCGTGATGGTGGCCACGCCGCCGTCATACTCGAGTTGAATTGTGTTGTAGCTCATTTCTCAAAGTCCGATCGACCGGCTCCGACTGAACGGTTCGCTCCGAACGCCACTAATCCGCCGCGTGCGAATCGGAGTATTTGGCGCCGATACCACCCGTCGCCCGCAACAGAGCGTCCAGCGGCTTCAGAGCAGGCAACTCGGCCTCTCGCTCCCCGAGGGCGTGAATCACTCTTTCTGTCGCTATATTGCCAACCAGCGCATCTTGCGCAAAAGGACAGCCGCCAAGCCCGCCCAACGCAGAATCAAACCTGCGGCAGCCGGCGTCGAAAGCCGCTAGAATTTTCTCCGCGGCTTGTTCGGGACGACTGTGCAAATGCGCCCCGATCTCAAGATAGTTATATTTCTCGAGGACGCTGCCCAAAACTTCGCTAATCTGCTGTGGGCTCGCTGCTCCAACCGTGTCAGCCAACGAAATCATGTGCAGGTCTTCGGCTTCGAGCAGCTCGATCGCGTCTACGACTTCGCCAACGCTCCATGGATCGCCATACGGATTGCCAAATGCCATCGAGATATAAACCGCCACATTCAACCCTGCGTCGTCGGCCGCCTTCTGAATCTTCTCCAGTTCGTTCAGCGCATCTTCTGCCGACTGGTTCTGATTCTTCCGCAAGAATGTTTCTGAAATCGAATAAGGAAACCCGAGCGTCGAAACCGCCTGCGTAGCAATCGCCCGTTGCGCTCCCTTCTCGTTGACGACTATCCCAATGATCTCAACATCATCGGGCGGATCGAGTTCCTTCAGCACTTCTTCCGAGTCCGCCATCTGCGGAACCGCCTTCGGAGACACAAACGAAACCGCATCGATGTTCTTGAAACCGGCGCTGATCAAGGCTTTCAGGTAATCCGTCTTCAAATCGGCAGGGATCATCCCCTTCAGCCCCTGCCAGGCATCGCGTGGACACTCGATGAGTTTGACCGTATCAGCCATGCTTCAGAAATATTGAGTAATTGGGACATTTAGTAATTGAGAAATTGAAAATCGAGTGGTCTAGCGAACCGCTGGCTCGTCTAAATTTCACGATTCCGCAATGACTCAATGGCTCAATCACTCAATGACTCAATCCCTCACGTCTGCAGCACGCCCACCTTGAACTCCGCCACATCCGGATTCAGCGCCGCCGCTTCGAGTGCCTGCGTGATCGCCTCGCGCGTCTCGATCGGATCGATAATTTTATCGATCCACAAGCGCGCAGCTCCATATCGCGGATCAGTCTGTTCATCGTAAGTGCGCTTCACCGACTCATACAGCTCTCTTCGTTCATCCTCGCTCAATTTCTTTCCACCGCGCTCGAGCTGTTTCACCTTGATCTCAACCAGCGTGCCTGCCGCGGAATCCCCACTCATCACCGCATAACGCGCCGTCGGCCACGCAAACACGAATCGCGGATCATAAGCTTTGCCGCACATCGCATAATGCCCCGCGCCAAACGAGCCACCGACGATGACCGTAATCTTCGGCACCACGGAATTTGAAACTGCATTCACCATCTTCGCGCCCGCTTTGATGATTCCGCTCCACTCAGCGTCGCGTCCAACCATGAATCCGTTCACGTCGTGAAAAAAAATCAGTGGGATCAGATTCTGATTGCAGTCCATGATGAAGCGCGCCGCCTTCTCCGCCGATTCCGTATAGATCACGCCGCCAAACTCAATGCGCTTATGGCCTTCGTGGTCAGTCTGCTGCGCGTGCAGCTTCTGATTGGCGACGATGCCCACCGCGAATCCGCCGATGCGGCCATAACCGCAGACCAGTGTTTTTCCGTAGTCGGGCTTGTATTCATCAAAGCGGCTGCCGTCGAGTACGCGCGCCAGCACTTCCTTCATGTCGTAAGGACGGGCGGGAGACGAATCGTAGATCCCGTAAATTTCTTCGGCGGCAAGAGCGGGCTCGACCGGTTTCTTGCGGTCCCACGGTGAGAGTCGGCGGTATCCCCATTTCTCCACAATCGAACGAATCCGCGCGAGGCAAGCCTCATCATCGGCCTCGCGAAAATCGACCGTGCCGCTGATGGCCGAATGCATCGCAGCTCCACCCAAATCCTCCGCCGAAACTTTTTGCCCGATCGCCGCCTGCACCAGTGCCGGCCCCGCGAGAAAGAGGCCACTGCCATCGGTCATGAGTACGTGATCGCACATCACCGGCAGATACCCACCGCCGGCGACGCACATCCCCATAATCGCGGCAATCTGCGGAATCCCCATCGCCGACATCACCGCATTGTTTCGAAAGACCCGTCCAAAATCGTCTGTGTCGGGAAAAACGTCTTCCTGCAACGGCAGGAAAACTCCCGCCGAGTCGACGAGATAAATCGTGGGGATGCGATTCTCGATGGCAATATTCTGCGCGCGAATGACTTTTTTCGAAGTCATCGGGAAGAACGCGCCCGCTTTCACCGTCGCGTCGTTGGCGATGATCATGACGAGCCGGGTGTGAACACGGGCCATGCCCGTAATGACGCCTGCTGCCGGCGCTCCTCCCCATTCCTCATACATGCCGTGCGCGGTGTAGAGACCGAGTTCAAAAAAGGTCTCAGGATCCGCCAAGAGCTGGATGCGTTCGCGGGCCGTTAACCGGCTCTTCGCGTGCTGATTTTCAACGGCTTTGGCTCCGCCGCCCTCGCAGATCTTCTCCTCCTCATTGCGCACCTGCGACATTAGGTCCGCCAGGAAACGCATATTCGCCTCGAAACGGGCTGAGGTTGGGTCGATCTTCGACGTCAGCACGGTACCCGGCGCTGGCGAACTTAGGGTGGAGAAATCGTTTCGGTCAGCCATCATTCAACAGATTCAGAGCTTCCAATGAAGTACAAGCGGACTGTTTACGGTATACCACGCGAGCGGAAGCGCGCAAACTCCAGATCGCCCTCGCATCAGCATTTCAGACGCCGCCAGGCCTCCGCCACCGGATCGTCGGCAATGGCGTCGATCAAACCGAACTCGAGAGCTCGGGCGGCCGAAAGCTTCTCCGCTGCGATCAGCATCTCGATGGCTCGGGCCCTGCCAACCAGGCGCGGCAAACGCTGTGTTCCGCCCCAGCCCGTGATCAAACCCAGCGCGGCCCCGCGATGGCCAAAGATCGAATGCGGTGAAGCGATTCGGGAAGTGCAAGCCAACGCCAGGTCAAGTCCGCCGCCCATGCAATACCCAGAAATGGCGGCCACGACCGGGGCAGGGAAGTCCTGGATCCTCGCCATCAGCTCTTGGCCGACCTGAGAGAACTCATACGCGGACGGACCATGCAATTTCGCAATCTCATTCAGATCCGCGCCAGTTGAAAAGAACCTCTCGTTTCCCGTGATCACGATCGGGAGATTTGCCCTCGCAAGATCTCGGATCGCGCCCGAAAGCGCCTCGACAAGGCTCCGAGTCAGCCGGTTTGTCCCATCTTCGGAATGGAGTCGCAACAGGAACGCGCTCGTCCCCCGCTTCACATCGAAAGAAGTTGCGCAAGCCACAACGTTCCCGATTCCGCTCCCAAGAGTTTTCGTGCGAATACATTCAGCTTGGGTTTCCGCAGACGCCAAATGCTGGCGCGGCGAAATTCCCGCGCACCATACTCCTGCGCACCAAGGTAACGCGATGTTTTCAGCCTGTCTTGCCGAAAGTCAAACAGTCGGTTGCCATCCCGCTCTTGAGTAACGCGGCGCGAAGGAGAAATTCAGTAAGGAGAAACTCCGTGCGGAGAAACAGATTCATGCCTCTGAACCTTACGCTCTCGCTCTCTGCGGCGCTGGCGCTCTCCGCATTGGGTTGGGGACAGGCGTCCGATCCCGCGGACCAGCCAACGATTCAGTCACTGGCTCAACAGGTTAAGGCCCTGCAGGAACAGAGCCGTGAATTGCAGGAGCGCATCAACGCTCTGGAAGCAAACCAGAAAGAGGCAATCCAGAACACGCCCCTGGAGAGCCACCAGACAGAATCGTCGGCCCAGAAGACTCCGCCAATTCAACAGACAGAGTCAGCTCCCGAAACCACAGCGTCGGCTCCCGCACAGGATGAGCCTGCGTCCTCCATCCCTGTGGCTGCGCCCGATATGCATTCCATCAAAGGCATTCAGTGGCGAGGCTTCGGAGAAGTCGATTACAAAGTTCTTGACCAGCGCACTCCCGAAACCGGCACCTATGGCTTCGTGCCGGGTTCGGCCGGCGCCTTTTACACCGGCGACTTTGGACTATTTCTCACCTCCCGGTTGACGGATAAGACCAGCGTTTTAGGCGAGCTGGATTTCGAGGAAGGCGATGCCCAGAGCTTTAGGATCGACCTGCGGCGAATGCTGCTCAAATGTGACCTCAGCGATCACTTCAAATTTTCCTTCGGCCGGTTTCAAACCACGATTGGGTACTACAACTGGGCCTTCCGCAGCGCGGCTTGGCTGCAGACGACCGCGGATCGCCCTCTGGTTATGGAGTTCGCTACCGACGGCGGAATCCTTCCCACACAAGCGGTCGGAGTATCCGTGACCGGCAGCATCCCCTCGGGCAAGCTGGGCATGCACTACGTTGCCGAGTACGGCTCTTCCGACACGATCCGGCCCGACATTACCGGCGACGGTCTCTTCAACGATGAGAACAATAGCAACCTGGTCAATATCGGTGCGTATTTTCAACCGGATTTTGTACGCGGACTGCGATTTGGCGGATCCATCTATCACGATCGCATCAGCGATCTGGTGATTAACGCTTCTGGAGCCAGCGTAAGTCTTCCCGGCGAGCCTGCTCCCGACACGCGCTGGGGACAGACAATCGTCAACGGCCATGTGGTGTATATCGCGAAGGAGATCGAATTCCTGAACGAAGGATTTCTCATTCGGCACGCTTTGATCGGTGGAAGCGCCCTCGACACCTTTCATACCTCAGCCTTCTATACGCAGATCTCAAAGAAATTTTCCCGCATTCGCCCCTTTGCCCGCTACCAGTACGTAAATGCCAGTTCTCGAAATCAGATCTTCGACGACATCGGATATCGCGCCGGCCCGTCGGTGGGAGCGCGCTTCGATCTGAACGACTATCTCGCCATCAAAGCTCAAATCGATCACACTTTGCGCCGGGGGCTGCCCGATATCGATGGACTCCACCTGCAGCTGTCGGGGACTTTCTGAATGAAGCGAGCACTCATCGGCGCACTGCGGGTTGCAAACGGGCGGGCACTCTTAGGCTGGCTCAGAATGTGGCACTTCGTCTTGCTAATGTCGCTCGTCTGGCCTTGCACCGCAATCGCCCAGGGACCCAGCCTGGATGTGGCCGTGATCGTGAATCCGAACAATCCTGTGGACAATTTGACTCTCTCGGAACTGCGGAGAATCTTCATGGGCGACAAGCACAACTGGCCCAACAAAGCTCCCATGAAACTGCTGGTCAGCGCTCCGGGAGCCCATGACCGCGTGGTGATGCTTAAACTGGTTGGAATGTCGGATAGCGACTACAAGCAATTCTGGACCGCGCAGGTCGTACGCGGCGAAGCCGATGCTGAGCCCGTCATGCTGCCTTCTTTCGGAATGGTAAAGGAAGCCGCGACCCTATACCTGGGCGCCATCGCCATGGTCGAATTCCGCGATATCAAGCCCGGAATGCAGATCAAGGTCGTAAAGGTCGACGGACATCTGCCGGGAGAACAGGGATACCCGCTGCATTGATCGAGCAAGTTGATCGATGCATATCGACGGGCAGATTTGTGTCGATTATGGCCGCCGTTCAAGCCACTCCGCAAGCCGGCAGCTGTCTTCTTCAAGCAGAAACGTTCCCACGCCAAAGCATTCGCCCACAATGCGCTGCGATTCCGGATCGCGCACCGCTCGCGTAATCCATTGCTGGCCAACTTTGTACTGCGCCGCTGTGAACCACCTCTGCGGTAAAACTTCCACAAGCCCCGCCTGCAGGTAAAGAACGAAAAGCGCAAATGCCGGATCGTCCTTCGACATGGCTTTGTAACTGGTCGGCACGATCAGTTCATCCACGCTCTGCAGTTCAGCCGGAACCGCGATCTTGTGAGTTCCCGGCGGCAAGGCCAGTGAAACTTCAAAATCGGCGACCGGCGCGCTTGCCGCATAAATCCGATCGGAGGACTGCTTGAACCATCCCGCCACCTCAGCCAGATCAAAGGACTTCAACTGATCCGGATCGAAACAAGCCAGCCGGATGCTTCTTCCCTCCGGGCACCAGACGCCAAGAAAATTCGGCTCCACCAGAAACGGCCGGCAATACGTATTGAGCGCCAGCCGCGCCGCGTCGGGCTGCTGTTCCAGCCCAAGCGTCACCAGATGCGCGATCGGCCCCTGCTCGCCATGATGCGCCCACACAAATTTCTGTCCAGCCAATGAATGGAAAGACGGAAAGGTCTTCCAATACCAGGGCGTGGGTCCGACTGTCTTGGAGAGGAACTCGCGAGCGCGAGCAGAATTGATTTCGGCCATCACCCGGCCGCCGGAACGCCCGGGCCTTTCACGTGCGTGCGGATGAATTGAACAATGTCATCCATGGCCGTGCCCGGCTGGAATATCGCGGCCACGCCGGCTTTCTTGAGCCCATCGATGTCCTGATCGGGGATGATGCCTCCGACCAGCACAATCACATCGTCCATTTTGTTTTGCTTCAAAAGATCCATCACACGAGGAACGATCGCGTTGTGAGCCCCGGAGAGGATCGACAACCCGATCACCTGCACATCTTCCTGCAACGCCGCGTTGACCACCATCTCCGGCGTCTGCCGCAACCCGGTGTAAATCACTTCCATCCCGGCATCACGCAGGGCCCGAGCAATCACCTTCGCCCCGCGGTCATGCCCATCCAGACCGGGCTTAGCCACTAGCACGCGAATTTTCATCTCAGCCATCGCAAAACCATTTAACCACAGAGGACACAGGGGATCACAGTGGCTTTCCTCTGTGCTCCTCTGTGTCCTCTGTGGTTAAAGGGTTTTGATGTCCAGGCTACGCCACAAATACCAGCAAGCCAGGCTACGGTAAGGCGCCCAGACCCGCGCAATCTTCTCCATGTCTTTCGGCGTCGGCATTTTTCTCTTGCGGTAGTGTTTCTTCATAGCGGCCTGGATTCCGTAGTCGCCGGTCGGCAAAATATCGGCCCGTCTGAGCGTGAACATCAAAAACATGTGCGCCGTCCACACTCCCACGCCCTTCACCTGAGTGAGATGCTCAATGACCTCCTCGTCCGAAAGCCCTGCGATCGTTTCAAAGTTAAGCAAACCATCGCGAGTCTTCGCAGCCAAATCTTTCAGATAAGCCGACTTCTGCTTCGACAATCCCACGCCACGCAGTTGCTCATCGGAGAGCTTCAGAATTCCCTCCGGCGTAGGCGGATCGCCCGCCAGCGCGGTAAACCGCTTGTAAATCGTCGCCGCCGCTTTCCCATTCAGTTGTTGATACAGAATCGACTCCGCCAGGCTATGAAACGCGGGATCGCTATATTCCATGCGGTACGGACCGACTCGCCCGATAATCGCGCACAAAATGGGATCGCATTTCTTGAGATGATTGATCGCCTTCCGCATAGGCTATAGCTGTATCACAAAATCTCGCCTACGACGAACAAAAAGCGAAATCGCGCGAAACGGTCATCGCAAGAGAAGCCCTACGATTCCAGCCGCAAACACAATCCACGCCGGATTCACCTTCCATCGAATCAGAATTACCAACGCGGCCGCAGCAATGATCCACGATGGCGGGCCGCGGAAGGCTTCGGTCGCCAGCTTGAACGTGACGCCAATCATCAGCGCCACAGCACAAACGTTTACCGAATCGAGAAACGCTGCCATCCACGACGACTGCCGCAGCCGGAAGAGAACCGGCGCCAGCAGTCCGACATAAAAAAACGACGGCAGAAAAATCGCTACGGTCGCAACCGCCGCCCCGCGCGCCCCGCCCAGCAAGTAGCCGATGAAAGTCGCAGTCGAGAGCACCGGGCCCGGCGTGAACTGCCCAATGGCCACCGCGTCCAGCAACTGCTCGCGCGTGAGCCAGCCATGCTGATGCACCAGTCCCTGTTCCAAAAACGCCAGCAGCACGTATCCGCCCCCATAAAGCACGGTGCCAACCTTCAGAAAGAAAAGTGCAATTCTGACCAGCGTTGGGTTCTCGGCGGGCGGGAATCTCGCGTAGGCCAGCGGTGCGGCTGTAGCCATGTTCATGTTCATCCGACCGAGCAGCCCCGGCCACAACGCTAAGGATTTCCCGCTCCGCCAGAACCTCGCCTTTCGTGCAACCATCCCGACCGCGCCGCCGCCAAAAAGAATCACCACAGGATTCACGCCGATCAAAAACGCCGCGAGCGCCGCCGCACCCAATACGGCGAGTCCAGCATCCTTCACCGCAGCCTTTCCCAATCGCCACACTGCGATCGCAATGATTGCGATGACCGCAGCCTTGATCGCACCCAGCACAGACTCCGCCCGAGGCAGCGCCCCAAAGCGCACATAAGCCCAGGCAAAGGCCCCTGTGATCAATGCCGCGGGCAGAATGAAACTTGCGCCCGCGACGCAGAGTCCCATCCAGCCCGCACGCGTATACCCAACGCTGATCGCAAGTTCGGTCGAGCTTGGCCCCGGAATCAAGTTGGCTGCACCCAGCAAATCCAGAAACTGCTGCCGCGTGAGCCATCGCCGCTTGCCCACGACCTCCGGCTCCATCATCGCAATGTGTGAAGCCGGACCGCCAAAGCTAGTAGCGCCGAGTCTAAGAAAGAGTCCGGCCAGCTCGAGCAATCGTGCAGCTTTTCCCTCGGAGTTAGTCGAGTCGGGTGTCATGAACCCGCTGCTCACGCGGCTTTGTGTTCGCCACGGCGGAAGTTTTCCATGAGGTGCTCCGACGTTCGTAGCGTGAAGGCAAGAATACTGAGAGTGGTGGTTTTGTCGGTGCAATTTAAGAACACGCTGGCGTCACATACATAAAGATTCGCGACATCGTGAGTTTGCCCGAAGCGGTTGGTCACAAAATGTTTCGGATCATTTCCCATCCGGCATGTGCCGGTTTCATGCAGGCTGAATCCCGGAATCTGCGGTTCATCGCCAGAGCCCTCGAAGACCGCCCCAGCCGCCTGCAACACATCGGCGCACACTTGCTTCGACTGCTCCCACATCTTCAGCACATTCTCATCCCACTCAAAATGAATGCGCGCCGCCGGAATGCCATAGGGATCTTTCATCTCGGGATCGAGGTCGACGAAGTTCGAATCCGAGCGCAGCGAAGGCGCCTGCACATAAAAATTCACCGGCGTCGGATACCGCCGCTTGATCTCCTTCTTCAAAGACGACCCGAAGCCATCGAGATCTCCCGCGTAGCCTGGAAACTCTTCGCATCCGCCGTCAGGATAGATCGAGTAGCCGCGAATAAAGTTTTCTTCGTGCGGATTCTTCAGGTTCTGCCAGCGCGGCATCCACGCGATCGTGCTGTCGCCAACATGATCGGGAAAACTCGGCTGCCCCAGCAACTGCGGCAAATATCCGCGGCCGGAATCACCGTAGAGATGGTCGCAAAGGTTCCGTCCCAGCTGTCCGCTCGAGTTAGCAATCCCGTTCGGCCAATGCCGCGACTTTGAATTCAGCATAATTCGCGCCGACTCAACACATGATGCAGCTACCACCACAGCCCGCCCATACACTTCGACTTCCTGCTTCGTCTTGCGGTCGATATAAGCAACGCCGTTCGCGTGCCCGTTCTCGTCGACTAAAACATTTTTTGCCAGCGCATCGGTGCGCAGCTCAAGATTCTTCGTCGCCTCGGCTTTAGGCAGCAAAAAATACGGCGTAGAAAAAAACGCTCCCACGTCGCATCCGGTCGTGCACTCTCCGCAAAGATGGCAAGCCGGATGCCCCTCATGCGGCTGCGTAAGTTGAGCACATCGATCGGGCAAGTAGGGAATACCGATTTTCTTGCACCCAGCTTCCAGAATGTAATCCAAACAGCGAAACTTAAACGGCGGCAAATATGAACCATCCGGATTGCTCGGCCGATTCTGCACCGTGCTCGCCACGCCGATCATCTTCTCCACGCGCGTATAGAACGGATTGATCTCTTCATACGTGATCGGCCAGTCCACGTCATATCCATCCAGCGAAGCGGCTTTGAAGTCGATATCGCCAAAGCGCGCCGAACTTCTCCCCCAAAAATTCGTCTTTCCTCCAACCGCTTTGCACCGCGGCCACATCCATTTCATGCCGGGCGGCGTGGTGAAGGGAATCTCGTGATCCCATGCGGCCTTGGTGTACTCGTTGTCCATGTAGCCGAACGATTCGCCGCGCCGCTTGGGATCGTCGAGCCCGCGAAACTTCATATCCCATGGCATGCGGTGATAGCGAAAATCCTTCTCCGGATCAAGCCGCTGTCCCGCATTCAGTGCGCAGACTTTCAGCCCTGCTTCGCACAGAGTCTTGATCGCCATGCCGCCGCCGGCGCCGGTTCCGATCACAATCACGTCGTAGATGTTTTTTGGCATGGAGTCGTTTCAGGAAGCTTTCGGCTGCGGCAGATGCAGATGCTCTGGATCGCCTTTGTGCGGGCACTCCGGAGATTCCGAGTAGAACTTCAGTGCTGGATTGTCCAGTTCTTTAAACCCAATTTCGCTCGTGTAAAAGCCGGTCAGCGTATATTCGCGGACCATCGAAAAGAACCGGCGGCCCTCTTCCTGACCCGGACGTGCTTTGTCTTTGAATCCCAGCGGTTCAAGCAAAGAAATTTGCTGCGCTGGCTCAAGGCTTGCGAATTTCTTACCCGACGGCTGCTCGCTATAAGCATCCAGCCACGCCAGGCCAGTTCGAAAACTGTATTGTGCGTCGGGATCGCTGAACACCATGAAATCAATGAACTCCGCGACGCCAGCCTCTTTCGCGCCAGGAGTTTCATCAGTGGGAATGATGATTTCAGCCAGCCGCTCGACAACAGCGTACTCGGCCCGGCTAAAAAACTGCGGAGCGTAAACCGCAGGCTTAATCTGCAGCCGAGCGTTGCCGACGTGGCCGCAAGCAAACGCCCACTTGCTGAATCCCGGAAACTGCCCCGCCGCAGCAGCTGTACCGAGAATCCGCAACATCGCTCGCCGCTGTATCCCCTGTCCCGCCATGGCCTTTCCGAAAGCTGTAGAGTTTCTGAAGCCTCTAGAGTTTTGAGTCGTGAGTGAATTTCGCTTTACAATAGCTCTGTCATCCTGAGCGGAGCCGTTCTTCAGGCGCAGCGAAGGATCTCCCGCTCAACTGGCCTCACACGCCAGCCAAACACCACTACCGACACTGTCATTCCAAGCAGCAAGCCCCAAGCCGACGTCATTCCTCACTGGGCGGCACGCCCGGTGAGGAACCTGCTGCTTCCCGCCTACGCCAAAGACTTCACAGTCAACTCGACCAACTCTGCCGTAGGTATGTAAGGATCGCCCGGCGAATCATATTCGATCGAGCAGTAACCCTTGTATCCATGGTTCTTCAAAATTTGAAACGCACGCCCCAGATTCACATGCACCGGCTTGTTCTGGGCGTCGAGTTCGGTTTCTTTCACATGGCAAATCCCATAGGCGTGCGCAAACATAGTCTCCAGCGCACGATTCTGAAAGTCCTCATCGTCGCGCGCGGCCAGGGAATTTCCAAAATCCGGCAGCGCACGGAGCCACGGACTCTTCACCTTTTCGATCACGCCGCTGATAAAAAACGGATCCTCGCTCACCGGATCATCGTTTTCTAAATGGATGACAACGTTTTTCGCGGCCCCATACTCCGCAACGCGAGCCAGGGTCTCAGCCGCGCGCCCCACGTCCGGCTTCGAGTCTTTCGAATCGTTGATGTGCACGCGAATGCTTGGCGAGCCCAGCACAGCCGCAGCGTCCACCCACTGCTTGCTCACCCGGATCGACTCCGCGCGCACCTTGGCATCCATCGCATACTGGCTGTGACCGGCATCGACCGCGATGTCCACCACAGCCGATCCGGCCTTCTCGATTGCGCCACGCAGCTCATTAAGGTACTTGCTCTCAAGCGAAGGAAAAATCGGGCTCCACAACTCAACCTTGTGGATGTTGAACTTTTCCACCACATGCGCGGCAAAGTTCTTAAGCTCCATCTGGTTCGGCGCAGTGTTTGGAGTCTTCCCGTCCCACCCTTTCCATCCCATAATGAATTCGCGAAATGGATAAGCGGCCACCGCCACGCGATCCCGCGCCGCAGAAGGGAACTGAACGGAGGGCTCCGAGGAAGCGCCAAAGGAACGACTGGGAAGAAGAGCGCCGGCGGCCAGTCCAGCGCCGATTCCGACAAAATGTCTACGAGTGATTGGGATCATTGCGCGAAAAGTTTACCAGAGAAGCCGGGATTGCCTCAGGCTGGGACGACAGCGAACGTGGCCAACCAGAACGTCTCCCTGGCAGTCGTCTCGTTTCGAATGTTCCTGCAGGAACATATCGTCATGGCGAAATCGGCTGTACGAAAGCGTCATGACAGTTAAGAAATTGAAAATGCGAAAGATAAAGGCTTCGGTGAAAGGCTTAGATCAGAGGCCCTTAGGCCTGACGCTTCGAGCCGCCGAACACTCCGCGGCGCCCAAAAACAACTCGGCCCACCGCATATCGCCGGTGGGCCGTTCATACCTCGTTGGAGGAGGGATTAGTCGCCGGTGCCGCAAGAGCAGATGCCCTTGCCGCTGCCGTCCAGAACGATCGCGTAGCACTCGTTGCGCAGGCGAACCACTTCCTGAGCGCTCAGAGTCGCATCCGAAGCAGCCGTCTCGGTGATCGCGAAGTTGCTGTTCTGGATGTGGGTCGTCCACGCGCGGATCGCAGGCTCGATCACGTCGCTTCCAGTGGTCTGACCGGGAAGCGGGCAAGTGTTGGCGATGGGCGAAACCGACAGGTACTTGATCAAGCCGGTGCTCAGCGTCACGCCCGTCAGCGGATTGCTGGTCAGATCGTTGTTGATGGAAAGAGTGGCCAGACCGTCTGGAGTATTCAGGCAGCCGCAGCACTCGCTCATTTCCTGGTACTGGTCAAACACGAAGATGTAGGAGCAGATATTCCCCGCTGCCGTACCCGGATGCGTGATGCGGACGGTTCCGTCCGGCGCGCCCGCGGTATTGGCGTTCGAGAAATAGTCCACTTTGAGGACATCGGTGATGCCAGTCGGCGGAGCCGTAGAAAGTGGCCCCGAACCCGCCCAGGCACTGAGTGTACAGGCAGCGATTACAACCAAAACGACAGTAAAGCGACGCATTTGCGCCTCCCCCGAAAGGTTAGAGTTTAGTCGGCTGGCGCCCTAAAAGCCGCGCCGGTGGCCGCGTTTCGAGGGCTTACTTTATCCTGATTCCATAATTAAACAACTATTCGCATGTGTTACGCCATTGCGTACTAACCGGATGGGTTAGGCTAGAGAGAACTAGCCCTTTGGGATAGGATTTCGCCTTGCTAACCAGGTGCCATCCGGCAAACCGGGTTCCGGCAGCCCTGGGGTGGAAGTCGCTAAAAAGAAAAGAGTTAGCCGCGTGATATGAAGCTCGCTTGTCGTATTTCGATATTGCAGAGAGCGACAAGTGGCGTGACCTGTCAGCTAAACAGCAATCGGCAGAGACTCAGCCGTAGGCTCGTCTTCTGCTGCCGTACTCTTTGGAACCGGAATCGATACTAAAACGCGTGTTCCTGTACTGTCGGATTCGATCCTTATCTCCCCCTTGAATTGGATCAGCCGTTCACGCATCCCGCGAATGCCGACGCCCGAGCTGCCCGACTGAACCTCTGCTAGTCGTTGAGCAGACATGCCTTGACCGTGGTCCTGAATCTCCACCGCGATCTGCCCGTCTTCGCGAGCGATTCGGATATGGGCTGTCTTGCTTCCCGAATGGCGATGGATGTTGGTCAAACACTCCTGCACCAATCGGAACACTACTAATTCCATATCACGCGGCAGTCTGCCAAATTCCTGCGAGATATCGAGTCTGATTTCTAGACTGCTGCGCTCCGCCAGACCTTGCGTGTACCAACTGAGCGCAGAGTACAAGCCGCTCTCGTCCAGTAGTGGAGGGTGTAACAGATAAGACGCGGTGCGGATATCTCGATGCAATTGTTGAACCGTCTCCTGAATTCTTTCCGCCTCAGTCGCAAGCTCAGGTGCAGTGCGCCCGGTTTTTTGGACGAGCTGCGCCAGGTTCATACCCAAAACCGTCAATGTTTGTCCAGCGCTGTCGTGTAGTTCGCGTGCAATGCGCCGGCGCTCCTCGTCTTGTGCGCGCAGCAGTCGCCAGGAGAGTTCTCGAATATGTTCAGCCTGCCTCAACATTTCGGCATTTCGCCCCTTCATTTCCGCTGCTTCACGGCGTACCTTGGCCATCGCCAGGTGAGAGCCGACGCGAGCCATCAGTTCCCGCGCAGAGAACGGCTTCACCAGATAGTCGTCGGCGCCAGCGTCCAAACCCTCAATTCGCGATTCCTCGCCAGCGCGGGCGGAAAGAAGAATGACGGGTACGTCGCGCAGATCTTTATCTTCCCGGATCGCGCGCAATAGGCCGAAGCCGTCCATCCGCGGCATCATCACATCGGCCAGGACCACATCAGGACGCGTTCGCCGCGCCTGCTCCAGTGCGACCTGGCCATCTTCACAAGGCATTACGTCATATCGCGGACTCAACAACGTTGCCAGATATTGGCGCATGTCCGCATTATCGTCGGCGAACATAACGCGCGGAACCCGCTCAGATTTCTTCTCCGGTGATAGTGCGGCTCTCGTTGAAATGTAGGATGCAATCTCTATTTCGCCAGAGAGTTCCGGCATGCTAGCCGCCCAATGCAGTGCTTCTTCTACATATGCTTCCGCACTTATTCCGGTGGATTCGCTAGAAAATGTCACATACTAGGTTGGGACCGGGGAATGGACGTTCTCTCCGGTCAAATACCGCAAATCTACTTCGACTATCTTCGGGGCGGTCCGCCCGAGCGACTCGTCCCCGTACTCAACCACAATCAGATGGACCTCCGGGGTCTGGCTGCATTGTCGAGCCGGATTCTCTCGCTTCTGAATGACGCTGAGAACTTAGGGCAGGACGGGCTAGAACTTTTTGGCGTATCTCGTATCTGCGAAAAGCGAGGGGAACACTCGCGAGCCCGCATGCTATATGGGAAATCGATTGCGTCCTTCTTGCCAACGGAGACAGATCGGGCTGCCCGGCGCTCGCTCGCGCGACTCGCCAAGCGAGAAGGCGACTTCCAGTTCGCGTGTGAGCTTTGGAAGGATGCGCTAGGGAATTCACGGCATGGCTATGACGCGTACGAGCAGCTTGCAATCTACTACGAACACAAAGTAAGGAATCCAGAACAAGCGCAACGAATAATCCGTCAAGCAATTAACGAACTTTGTCGTGCGCTTCAAACCGGAGACATCACGCCAGGCGCGTACCAAGAATTCAAAGTGAAATTTGACCGGCGGCTGGAACGGCTGGATCGTAAGAGCCGGAGGCCGTTGTTAGACACCCTGGTCATGCAAACTCAGTCGTGACGGTGGACACGATGGAAGAAGGACGGAAGCGGGTGCTGGGAATCATGGCTAGTATCCTAGTCTCGCGTCATCTAAAGAACACGGAAGAGCTTCATGACAGCCGGCCCAGTCCACGGACCGAATCGTTGGTCGCCTCAGCCGTGCAGTGGGCCGAGCGGATCATGAGAAGAATTGACAGCACATTCGCCGCTACGGATAACAAGCGATGGCCCAAAGCTTAGAAGAAATCTCATTTCAGTTTGGTACCGGTTGATGGCGGAAGTGGCTGCCTGTCATACAGGAAACAGCAGGTTCGGTCGACTTGATGGTGGCGATGGGAGGAGACAGACGTGTCGCCGCCGACAAATCGTGTTCTTGGCGAGATTTTTGTGGTTCAGTGTGCCAAACTCGATTACTTTGAAATCGCAGCTAACCAGCGACCTTTCGCGGGCTCGGGTCCCGCTGCTTCCGCCATTCGCCCGATTTCTTAAAAGTGTGTCGGGCGAGTCGTCACGCAGCGGCTGAAATCAGGCAGCATAGGTGTGCGACGCTTGTTCTGTTGCCAATCTCACAATATTTAGAGGGATCCGAACACGGCAGGACTGCCCAGATTTTCGTTCAACTGCGTCGACAAATACCACTTCATCGCTGATCACCAGAGGATCGCCGACCAAGTCAAACTGAGAGCCATAGAGCTTCATCTGACTATTTCGTGAGAATCCCAATTGCTTAAGCCGTTCGCAAAGATGAATCTGGATATCAGTCATGCCGTTACAAGAAACGATTCGTGGGTTCCAAGGGTGTTGAAGAACTACTAGATTGACAAATCCATTTTACCAGTTTAGCTACGCCTCCGTGCTGCTCGCTATACGCACCGTGAAATCGTTCCCACGTTTCCATCTGTTTTCTTGGAACTGCTCAAGGCCACCTGCACGAAGGACCCGCGTTTAACGCTGGCCTCACGGAAGCAGGGACATCTCAGGACAGAGCCCTAGTTCAGCCGCTTGCCAATTAGGGTTCCAAAAAAACCTCTCGAGACAGACGTGATGCTCTCCAGTGAAGTTATCCTTTCGGCAAAGAAACAATGCCTAAACGCGCCGCCATTTTCACCAGCGAAGCAACGGAGTCCGCTTTCATCTTGTGCATCACCTGACCGCGATGGGCTTTAACAGTGATCTCGCTGATGCCGAGTTCGCCTCCAATTTGTTTGTTCAGCAGGCCGGAAATCACCAGTCCCATAACCTGGCGTTCACGTGGGGTGAGTGAGGCGTAGGATTTGCGGAATTCATTTATTTGCTCTCTCTGCGCCATCGCTACGCGGCTACGTTCGAGAGCTTGACGAATAGCGTTCAGTAGCACTTCATTGCTGAGAGGTTTCGTCAGGAATTCAACCGCCCCGGCCTTCATGGCTCGCACTGTCATCGGTATATCACCATGCCCGGTGATGAAGATGATCGGCATATCATTTCGTTCCGAGGCCACCTGCTGTTGCAAGTCAAGTCCGTTCAGGTCCGGAAGAGAAACATCGAGGATAAGGCAACTTGGAAGAGTAACTCGCGGGCGATCGAGGAATTCCCGTGCGGATGCGAAGGTTTCGGCCTGCCAGCCTTCGTTCTGAATCAACAACTCGATCGACTCGCGCACGGAGATATCGTCGTCAACTACGAATACGATCGGTGATGCGGGCGGTATTGGCACTGATCCCAATTCACTGCTAAGTACATGCGCAAGGGTCACAGTATATATCCCTCCATAACGCGATCGTGGTACGCCATTCAAATAGGCGCAATTGCCTCGTTCAGCGCCTCAAGCAAGGTTGTGTCGCTGAAAGGCTTGTACAGGAACCTTATGGCACCTTGCTTAAACGCCTGTTCGCGAATAGTTTCGTCCTTCTGACCGCTTATAAAGACCACAGGAATGTTGTGACCACGACGCCCCAACTCTAATTGAAGATCAAGGCCGCTCATCTCTGGCATCGCCACATCCAGAATCAAGCACTTGGTTTGGCTGACGCTGTCGGAAATGAGGAATTCCCGCGCGGATGAGAAGGCGCGGGCGGCAAAGCCGAATTCATTCAGCAGATCAGGTAGTGACTCTCGCACGGATTCATCGTCGTCAACTACGGATACAAGCGGAGGCTCGCTCGCACTGCTTCCCTGATGGGCCCGCATCACAGCACAATGCTCCACTATGCTGGGGGCGTCCATAGTACCTTGGTATTGGCTTCGTTTCTTCTACGCTCCAAGGCTGGGTAGCCCCTGTTCCTCGTTGATTAGTCCGATTGACAGGACTTTCCGCTTTAGCTCGCGAAACGACTGGCGCTCCAAAGAGATGGCAAAAAAGAAGTGGAACTCTAAGCACTCCGATACCTTCGTCTGATTGTTCTTTATTCGCAACTCTGATTGCATAGCAGCGTTCGGATTTGATCAATCGGATCATCTTAAAAAGAGAAGGACGAGTGCATGGCGAGCTTCGACTATGACGTTGTGATCATTGGCTCTGGCTTTGGTGGAAGCGTTGCCGCCCTCCGTGCCGCAGAAAAGGGATATCGGGTTGGTGTGATGGAGTCCGGCAGGCGGTGGAAGGACGAAGCCATTCCCAAGACTCAGTGGGATCTGTCGCACTTCTTATGGTTTCCCGCAGCAGAGTTGTATGGAATCCAAAGAATGGAATACCTCGACGATGTGCTGGTACTCTCGGGGGCCGGCGTGGGCGGGGGGTCACACGTCTACGGAAATACTTTATATGTTCCTCCGAAGAAGTTTTTCGATGCTCCCGGCTGGGCGGGTATCACCGACTGGGCTGACGAACTGGCTCCTTGTATCGATCAGGCAACCCGAATGCTCGGAGTCGTGCGCTATCCGTACATGCCGACCGACGTTGACCGGGCTCTTCAGCAAGCCGCGATCGAGATAGGCAGAGGCGAAACGTTCAACAAGGCTCCGGTGGGCGTCTACTTCGGCATCCCAGGCGTCGAGGCCGATGATCCATACTTCGGCGGTGTCGGACCGCGGCGCAACGGCTGCATCTCGTGCGGCAATTGCTGTATCGGCTGCGGCCACAATGCCAAGAACAAGCTGACCACGAACTATCTCTATTTGGCCGAGAAGCTAGGCGCGGAGATCCATGAACTACACGAAGTTTTCGATGTCCTCCCGCTCGATGGTGGAGGTTTCGAAGTGCATGCCCGCCACCCCGGCTGGGCTCAGCGAGCGGTGCATCTCCAGCATCGTGCGTATACCGCCGAGCAGGTGATCGTTGCTGCGCACGCATATGGTTCGTCAAAGCTGCTCCTTCACATGCAGCACAAAGGAAATCTGCCAGGCCTTTCCAGCCAACTCGGGCAACGGGCGCGGACGAACTCCGAACAGCTTCTATACGTCACGCGAACCCATGGAGAATGGAAGAGCGATCCGGAGAAGGTTCACATCCAGCCGGGGTCGGTAGCGATCACCTCCGGCGTGTGGCCGGACCCGGTGACGAGCATCGAGCCTACATATTGGGGAGTGGGAAGCAATGTATTTGCGTTGCTCGGAACCTACCACCAGCATGGTGAGCAGACGCATCCATTCGAGAACTGGCTGAAGCAACTGGTCCAACATCCTGAAAATGTGCTCAGTTTCGATGATCCGCGGCACTGGTCCGAGCGATCCTTCGTCGCACTCTGCATGCAGACGACGGATACTTCGATCGATTTGTATTGGAAGGACGGCCTGCTGAGGAGCAGGCCAGGTCAAGGCACACCTCCCTCGGTGCACATCCCGGTCGTCGAATCATTCGTTGATCGGGTGGCAAGAAAGCTGGACAGTGGTGAGGGGGCGCTGCTGACCGAGGTCATCAATCGCAATGCCTCGGCACATTTTGTTGGAGGAATTCCGATTAGTGACAGCAGTGAAAACGGCGCCGTCGACCCATATCAGAGAGCGTTCGGCCAGCCAGGGCTTCACGTCATGGATGGTAGCGTCATGCCGGCAAACCCGGGGGTGAACCCGTCACTCATGATCACAGCCTTGGCGGGGCGCGCCATGTCACTCTGGCCCAACAAAGGAGATGCAGACGTCCGACCTCCTTTGGGCTCGAGCTACGAACCTCTGGACCCGATCATGCCGCACCGTCCAATTGTGCCCGCTGGCGCTTTGGGTGAACTGCGACTCGATGCCAAGAAGTCGGACATTATTCCCAACTACCCCTACTGAACCAAGGAGCAAGTAGTGTGAAAACCCAATGACTCAAACAATAACTAAACCTGCTACTGACGCGTTTCGCACCCTCGGGTCGAGCAAGGCGATTCCGAATGATTTCGTTGTTCCGTACTACTTGAGCGACAGTAAGTGCCGGATCGCGATCGCGCGCGTGAACGATCGTCTATACGCATTTGACGATCTCTGCACGTGTTCCGACGCGTCATGCCCACTCTCCGGGGGCTTATTGAACGGTACGACAATCATGTGCCAATGCCACGGCTCGCGTTTCGACATCACTTCCGGAGCCGTGATCAACGGCCCCGCAACGAAAGCGCTCAAGGTGTACGAGGTGGAAGAAGCTGGGGGCGACGTTCGAGTCCGAGCATGATCTTTCCGGAGATCAGGTTCGTAACTCACAACTGACGAAGTAGATTTCCGCGTTGGCCCGTCGAAACAGCCGGCCGTGGTCACCCTACGAGGTTGGATAGTCCCACACATCGGGCGGCAGCTTATCCTTGAGCGCTGCATACATGGCGTCGCGAAATAGCTTCAGCGCGGGATAAGGCCTGAGAGCAATCGTGCGTTCCGCAATCAACCCCTGTTCGTTGTCCACGATGATCTCCATACTCTCGAACTTGTGGCCATCCATGGTCCCGACCCAGCGCAAAAAGGTAGTGCGCTCATCGAGCTTGAACTCGGCAGTATAGGTACCGGAACCACGCGTCTGGCTCGACTGAGTGAAAATCGGTGCGATGAGCTCCCGCCCCTGGATCGGGCGTGCCAGGATCGGACTGTTGAATACGATGTTTTCGGCAAGCAGCTCGCTAATCTGAGCGAGTGTAGGCTTCCCGGATTCCCGTAGTTTGCGTAAAGGATGCATGTGATTCCTCCTCTGCAGTGCTGTTACGAATCGGTCGGACCGCACGATCAGAACAGACGTGGAGGGTGGGAACAATTGGACGTTAGTATTGCTCAGCTTGCCGAAGTATTCGGACAAGAGTGGAGCAACCGATATCTCTAATAATACGTTTGTTCCGGGAGTTGAGAGATTGGATCGGGGTCAGGCTGTCGGAGGTGTCTTTGGGGAGTTGCGTGATGCGAACCACGATATCAGAAGATTCTGCAACACCTGAGGCTGGTGCGAGGAGATCTGTTTGAGTAGTGTCGTCACGTCGAAATAGATGCGAGCGGCCGTGATCTGCCGATGGACAGGGTCGAATTCGTAGACCCCGCAACCGGGTAATTTCACGGCCGTGCCGGTTGCAGCAGTGCCAGCGAAAGCTCCTTTGTGGGCTGCTTCAAAGCTCCATTCGACAATCACGACGTTATTCCCAAAGGTCATGCTTTTCACGATGTGACGATTGCCAGGAAAGCCGGCGATGAAGGGGCGAACGAATTGATCCCGGAGAGCGGCCTTTCCCTTAATGAAAGTGCCTGGAATCTCCAGCAGCACATTTTCGGCGTAGTAAGAGAGAATCCGGTTTTCGTCGGTTCCTTCCCAAGCTTTGAAATACTCATCGATGAATTCCTGGACGTCTGTGTCACAAGCAATAACGCCAGCTGCAACCATAACTCCTCCGTTAGCTCAGACATGTTAACTCAGGCTTTTTGGACGTTGCACTTCGAACTACCGGTTCACCAAGTTCTAAACCGACGCTGGGGCCGAGGGGCCTGTCGAACTGCAAGGGATGGAAAATGAGAAGGTCGCGCCGGGGCCGTTATTTGGCTCGGCCCAGAGGCGGCCCTGATGTTTTTCGATGATCGAATGGCAAACCGACAGCCCGATGCCCATTCCGCCGACTTTGGTGGTGTAGAAGGCTTCGAAGAGCCTTTCAAGTTCTTGAGGGTTCACCCCGATGCCAGCATCTTGCACGTCCAGGCGCACGCGATGATCTTCTTCCCGCCGCGTTCGGATTAGGAGTTGCCGGGGGCGATCCTCAACACTAATCATCGCGTCAGAAGCGTTGCGGAAGAGATTCATCATTACCTGCTGCAACTGGATGCGGTCTCCGATGACAGGCGGGAGATCGTCGGCAAGTTCCGAACGCAGAACCACCTTATTTCTTTGGAGGTCACCCAACGACAATGCAATCACCTCTCGCATTGCTTCGTTCAGGTCCACCAACTCTAGCGTGAGTTCCTTTCTGCTATACAGGGTGCGCAACCGGGAGATCACATCCGAGGCGCGGTTGCCATCACGAAGCGTCCGTCGCGCGGTTTCGCGTGCACCGTCGACATTCGGCGGGTCGCCATTCAACATCCTAAGACATGTGCCAGCATTGGTGATGATTCCCGACAATGGCTGATTAATCTCATGGGCGACGGAAGCCGTTAAAGCATTCAATGTTGAGACACGTGACACGTGCGCAAGCTCAGAGCGGGCTCGATCCAGTGCCGCCTCGGCGGCCTTGCTCTCCGTCACATCCTGAAGGGCGCCGATGAACAATGGATGTCCGCCGACTTGCATCATCACGCGGGCCATGCCGCGTATGTGCTTCACGGCACCACGAGGGAGCACAATCCGAAACACAAAATCGACATCCGTACCCGACATCCCCCGCGCGATCACAGCATCGAACGTCGGCAGATCCTCTGGGTGGACGATATCCCGAATCATCTGAACGGTGACTTTGGTGGAGGGATCGAACTCAAAGATGCGGAACGCCTCTTCGGACCAGTCGTGGTTGTCGGCTAGCAAATCCGTGATGAAGCTGCCAGTCTTGCTTAACTGCTGGGCTTCGGCGAGACGAAGGTAAGCTTCCTCGCTTCGCGCCTCGGCACGTTTTCTATCGTCAATGTCTGTGTTTGTCCCGTACCACTTCACGATAGCTCCCGCTTCGTCGCGTACGGCGTTAGCTCGAATCAGGAACCAACGGTAATCGCCGTCGAAACGTCGAATACGAACCTCAATCTCTCCCGGTTCTCCGCTGACCATGATCGATCGCCAGTAATCCGTGAGATGGTTCAAGTCGTCTGGGTGAATTGCTGCGAGCCATTTCCAGTCCAACGCCTGCTCCGCGGAGAGGCCTGCATATTGAAGCCATTGATCGTTGAGGAAGTCTGCAGAGCCGTCGGGACGCGCAGACCATGCAAAAGTAGGCATTGTGTTAATAATTGAGCTCAAATTCCGCTGGCTCGACTGTAAAGCGTGCTCCGCCTGCTTACGGTCTTCAATATCGGTACTTGTGCCATACCACCGATCGAGTTTCCCGGTCTCATCACGGAACGGCTCAACGCGAATAAGAAACCAACGATATGTTCCATCGTACCGACGGAGGCGCGCCTCGATCTCGCCGGGCTGTCCTGACACCAGCAGCTCTTGCCATGTCTTCATCAGCGCGGGTAAATCTTCTGGATGGAAAGCGACCTGCCAGCCCCAGCCATGCGACTCCTCGGGCGAGAGACCTGTGTACTCGTGCCACCGCCTGCTAAGGAATTCGTTGGGACCGTCCGCTAAATTGCACCATGCCAGGGTGGGGATCGTATCGATGACCCTCCTCAGTTTCGCTTCCGATTTCCTGATTTCATCGAATGCACTCTGCAAAGCTGCTTCACTCTGCAGCAAACGCTCCTCGACCTTTTTGCGCGCAACTATTTCGTTTTTCAGTTCTTCATTGGTCTTGGCAAGGCCCGTAGTTCGCTCCGCAACCCGTCGCTCGAGTTCATTCGCAATCCGTTTCTGCTCGGCAAGGAGTCTTGCCTCTCCGAGCCCAATGGATGCCTGATTGGCGGCTACGCTCAGGAGAAGACTCTCTGTCTGCCCGGGAAAATCTAGTCGGTCAGACGCAACTGTCATTACGCCGAACTCACCTTGTAGTCCCAACGGGATAGGAAAGAGCGAAACGTCTTTGTTCCCGAGGCGAGTCCGCAGCGTTGGTGGCGTTCTTACGAAGTCACCTTGAATCCATTCCGAGACAATTTCACGGATTTCTTCTGGGGAGGCTCTCCATTTGTATGAATCAGCGGTCCTGAGGAGATCCGTAGCTGGTTGAGTGACTGGGTCGTTCAGCCTCACGTGGATAAAGTCCAGGGTGAGCATTTTGAGGAGTGCGTCCAGCAGGATCTCAACAATTTGTGATGGCTCACGGCCGCTCCAGACGGCGGGCAGCGCCAGCAAGCTGACCAGGTCGTTCACGCAACGCTGAAGGCGCTGGATCTCGTATTCCGGATCTTTGACTTGTAATTCCATGTCAAGCTGCCGGTGTTCTGTTGTTCCAACCTTTGCGGCGTTCTGAAGGCTCCGCCCGAGGCGATTGACCATCCAAACGTACGCAGAGGACTTTTAGTTTCTGAAAAAGAAGGATTCGGTCCTGTGAACAATAAAATCCCAAAGACTTTGGCAGAACCCCAATTGGCAGTAAGGATGCACCAATTTCGGGCCTATTGTCCAACCGATACTTTGGTATCGGGCAATACGTTCGTCTAATGGACTCGCCGCTGTTCATCTGGCTTAATTTCACCAATCTCGGACGCGACGTGGATCGGATTTAAGCACTTCGATGTTTTGGCTCGAAATCCTCATCCACTTCACGCTCGACGTGCGTTGCACGCGAACCAAAGGAATCATGAGCACCGCAACTATCGCCTCCACCAACCTGCTTAAACCGGAATTGTTGGGGCAAACAGTCGTGGTTATCGGAGGGAGTTCCGGCATCGGCTTCGAGACCGCACGCCGAGCGCATGCGGAGGGAGCCAAGGTAATTCTCACCGCGCGTAATCCTGAACGGCTCAAGCATGCTGCCAATGAGCTTGATGCATTGAGCACCGCGGCCTTCGATGCTACTGATCCAGTTGCCCTCGAACGTTTCTTCCAGGACTTGCCCGTGATCGATCACGTGATGGTCACTGCCGGACGCCCTTATTACGGCCGCCTCGTAGACATGGATTTGACGAAGGTACGCGACCTCATCGGCGAGCACCTTTCCCAGGCACTCTTCGTTGCCCGCAACGCCATCAAGAAGGTGAGACCGGGGGGAGCGCTGATCTTCATGGGTGGCACCGGTGGCCGCCGTCCAGCCATGGGCATGAGCATCGTTGGGGCAGTCACGGCTGCCCTCCCGGCGCTTATCGCGAACTTGGCAATTGAGATCGCGCCTATCCGAGTGAATCTGATCGCCGCCGGTTTTGTGGACACACCATTATCTGCGGAACTGCTCGGCGATCAGCTCGAGAAGCGCCGTAATCAGCTTCGCACCACGCTTCCCATCGGACGCGTCGTCGGGCCGGCCGATGTAGCTGCACTGGCCGTACATATCATGACGAACGCGGCTCTTACAGGCGCAACCTACGATATCGACGGCGGTCAGCAGTTCGTGGCCGCCTAGCGAAGAACCACTGAAGCGGTATCGATCGCGGTAGTGGAGACGAGACTCAAAGCCCGATCTTTTTGGGGTGCCAATGAACTAGCTGAACGCCTGGGAGGAAAGAAATGGCAGATCCCATTCTGGTTACCGGCGCGGCGGGCCGCATCGGGGCAGTGGGGCGCACGGTCACCGAGCTGCTGTTGAGACAGGGTAAAGCAGTGCGGGCAATGGTGCGAACTGAGGACGACCGCTCGCAGGCGCTGCGCGGTCTTGGTGCGGAGGTCGTGGTCGGCGACCTTCTCGATCTCGACTCGATGCACAGGGCGATCACCGGTTGCCAGACGATGTACTTCAGCATGTCAATTTCGGATGCTTACCTTGCCGCGACAGTCAATGCGGCGGCAGTAGCGAAATATCATGGCGTGAAGGCGTTCATCAATATGTCTCAGATGACAGTCTCTCAAATGAGCATTACCGAGACTACGCCGAGCCCACAGCACAAGCTGCACTGGCTCGCCGAGCAGGCCCTGAACTGGTCCGGTCTGCCGGTTGTGCACCTGCGGCCCACAGTATTTCTTGAAGGCTTCTTCCTGACCTTAACTCCAGATTCTGTCAGGGAATCCGATCAAATCCGACTACCGTTCGGGGAGGGCAAGACCTCTCCGGTGGGGGCGGAAGACGTTGCACAGGCGATTGCCGCGCTGCTCGTTAATCCGCAGCCGCACATCGGGAAGATCTATCACCTGACGGGCCCACAATCAGAGAATATGCATTTCTTTGCGGAGGAGTATTCGAAGGCGCTTGGTCGCCGCATTACGTATCAGGATATCCCGGTCGGGCCATGGCGGGACGAACTACTCAGGCGCGGCTGGCCGGTTCACCTAGTGAGCCACCTGACGGCGTTGGCCGATCTGCATCGCGCGGGACGCTTCGATCGGACGTCGGACGATGTCCGCGCATTGACAGGGCGAGGGCCGGTAAGCGTGCAGGAGTTCGTCCGAAAGAATGCGGCGGCATTTCCCGCGTCGGCGAAAGTAAAAGACGCTCGAGTATTTGCGGATGCCCACATATAAGAAATCTGATTCTCGAATCGTGAACTCAAGAATTCGGTGAGAGCCCGAAAAAGGAGAACGCATGTCCACAATCCATCTCCATCAGACAACGACCTTAACGCCCGAGCAGTACATCGCCGGGCTTACCGACTTTGGTCCAGGCCGTGCAAAGTTATTTGGCAACAGCACCGACGAGTACATGAAGGTCCATAGCCGGGGGACCACACAGGCCGACGTCACGGAGGGCTCGAGCGGCATTTGGGAACGGCTGCGCTACGACTGGTCCGATCCCAACCATGTCGTCTTGACGACGACCGACTCCAACACGTGGGGTGGGGCATCCGGCCACACGTACACTTTCACGCGACGTCCCGACGGGTTGACCGATATTGACCTCGTCACTGTACGCGATGGCAAGAACCTCAAGGGATGGCTGGTCGGCCTGGTGGTTGGAATCATCGGAAAGGGAGTTTTGGAGAAAGCGTTCAAGAACTCGGTCAAGGCCATCGAAGCTCGGAACGGCACGGCGAGAGTGGCGGGCGCAGCGTAGGTGCGCTCCGCTTACCCGAGTGTCTTGGGTCAAACAAGTCGCCCATGTCACCGCTAAGGCCTATCACAAGCGTTCTACCTGTTTGAATCATTGGGAGAAGAAAATGGCTACCTTGGCAATCTCTAGTAGTGACACGAATCCTGCAAACCTCGCAAAAATTGATCAGAAGATCGAAGTCACAATCTTCCCAGTCTCTGACGTAGATCGCGCAAAAGATTTTTACCTGAAGCTCGGATGGCGACTTGACGCTGACTTCAACTTTCCCAGTTTCCGCGTTGTCCAGGTCACGCCGCATGGCTCGACGTGCTCGCTGCAATTCGGCAGGAACGTGACATCAGCGGCACCTGGTTCGGGTAAGGGATACCTCATCGTGTCCGATATCGTAGCCGCCCGGGATGCACTGAATGCCGCGGGTGTTCAGGTAGGCGATTTCTTTCACCTTGGCGACAACGGTCCCGCATCCGGGTTGGATCCGGAGCGTCGCACTTATCGCTCGCGTGCCGAAGTTAAGGATCCCGATGGGAACAGCTGGGTGTTGCAAGAGATCACCAGCCGACTACCCGGGCGCGTCGAGCCTGGCCCGACTTCGTACGCTTCGGCAAGCGATCTTCAGAGCGCGCTGATCCGCGCCGCCACGGCGCATGGTCAGCACGAGGCACGCATCGGGCAACGCGACGAGCAGTGGCCCGTCTGGTACGCCCAGTACATGGTGAGTGAGCAAGCAGGGACAGAGCCACCCAAATAACGTGGCACGCCGGGCGATCCCAAGTGAAGGAGTTTGTGCATGCGCTCTGATATCGTGCCCGGAGGCATATTTCCAGACTACGAGCTGCCTGATCATACGAGCACACCGCGTAAGCTCAGTGACTTGCAGGGTGATGATCCGTTAATCCTGACGCTCGCACGCGGCCATTACTGCCCTAAGGAACACCAGCAGCATTTGGAGCTAGCCGCGTTCTATCCGAAGATCGCAGTGGCATACACCCAGATCGCCACAATCACTACCGACGATCACCACACCCTTCAAGAGTTCCGTGCCTCGGTCGGAGCGCAGTGGACCTTCCTCTCCGACTCTGACAGGAAGGTTCAACAGGACCTCGACATCCGGGAATACACCGATCCTGACCACAACCCGATGATTCCTCATACGCTCGTGCTCAGGCCAGGGCTTGTGATCTACAGCGTCTATAACGGCTACTGGTTCTGGGGCCGGCCGTCGGTAATGGACCTCTGGCACGACCTGCGCGCCGTAACAAGCGAGATACGTCCCGATTGGGACCTTAGTGCTCCCGGACTCCGCGAGGCATGGAACGCCGGCGACTTCTCACGCTTCCACGGTTGGAACAAGAGAGCCGATGCGAAACCACTCACTGCGAGCTCGGGCGAAGGATCGTGACTCATTGACGTCGAGGAGAAATCACATGCTCGGAACACAGATGACCAGTACGAAGGTATTGCTCATACCATCGTCTAATTGTCCCTCTTCAGTGCGTTTGCTTTGATGCTCCTATCGCACGCAGATCCTGATACGCGATCAAGACATGTGAAAGGACAATGTCATGGCTCAACCCCTTAGTACGTCAGATGTCAGCGGCCAGGCTGCTGATCGGAAGACGATTCGTCCATTCCCCAACTTGAAGGTCCCAGACGCGGAGCTCACGGAATTGCGCAGACGCATCCTCGCGACCCGGTGGCCGGAACGGGAAACGGTAACAGATGCTACACAAGGCGTTCAGCTCGCTACGACACAAGCGCTCGCGAGCTATTGGGCGAACGAATACGATTGGCGGAAAGTTGAAGCTCGCTTGAACTCCCTACCCCAATTCATCACGGAGATCGACGGACTGGACATTCATTTCATCCATGTTCGGTCAAAACACGAAAATGCCTTGCCGCTGATCGTTACGCACGGATGGCCGGGCTCTATCGTCGAACAGCTGAAGATCATCGACCCGCTTACGAATCCCACTGCCCACGGCGGAAGCGCATCCGACGCGTTCGATCTGGTAATTCCGTCGATTCCGGGCTACGGATACTCCGGTAAGCCGACGACGACCGGTTGGGGTCCCGATCGAATCGCGCGCGCCTGGGTCACCCTCATGAAACGCCTTGGGTACAAGAAATTTGTTGCGCAGGGCGGCGACTGGGGAGCTGTCATCGTCGATACGATGGGTGTGCAGGCAGCGACGGAGTTGCTCGGAATTCACACCAACATGCCGGGCATCTTTCCAAACGACATCGACGCTGCGGCTTTCTCTGGGAAACCGGCGCCACCAGATCTTTCCGCCGATGAGAAGGTAGCCTACGAACGTTTGCAGTTCGTATATCAAAAGGGAATCGCCTACGGGTTCCAGATGGGGCTGCGGCCGCAGACACTCTACGGAATCGCCGATTCACCCGTCGGCTTGGCGGCCTATTTCCTGGATCATGACGCACGCAGCTACGAGCTGATCGCGCGTGTCTTCAGGGGAGAATCCGAAGGACTCACTCGCGACGACATTCTCGACAACATCACAATCACCTGGTTGACGAACACCGCGATCTCCGGTGCCCGTCTTTATTGGGAGTACTTTGGCAACGGGTATTTCAACGCCAAAGGCGTCTCAGTGCCGGTTGCCGTGAGCTCCTTTCCCGACGAACTCTATCCTGCACCACAGAGCTGGACTGAGCGGGCGTATCCGAAACTCATCCACTACAACCGGCTCCCAAGGGGCGGACATTTTGCCGCTTGGGAACAGCCAAAGCTTTTTTGCGAAGAAGTGCGGGTGGGCTTCCGATCGCTGCGATCCGCCGTAGCTGGGAAACCAGTCCTGGCCGAAGCCAGCTAGTGTTGGCAACCACCAGGAGAGCCTCGATGGCTGAGGCTCTCCTGGAAGTCATCGACTTTCGTCCGCATATATAGAAAAGGTAGGAACTCGAATGAGACGAATCATTTTTCTGGTGGTTTCCGTTGTGGCAGTTGGCGGCACCATCGCTTCGATCGTCCCTCCATCGGGACGCGCTGCTGGAGAGCCCGATGCGGTCTGGGTTACACAAATTCCACCGGGGTACCGCGACTGGAAGTTGATCTCCGTGGCCCACGAAGGGGGCAACCTCCACAGTTTCGCCGCCGTCTTGGGCAACGATACAACGATCAAAGCCTACCGAGATGGGAAGCTTCCGTTTCCGGACGGCTCAATCATCGCCGCCTTGCATTTCCGTCACGTCCCGTCGGAGGAAAACAACAAGGTTTTTGGCCAAGCTCAATCCTTTGTTCCCGGTGAGCCCACAAACGTCCAGTTTATGGTCAAGGACTCAACCAAGTACGCCGCGACAGGCGGATGGGGGTTCGGCCACTTCAATGCAAGCGATGGGAAGGCAGGCAACGAGGCGTTGATGACAACATGTTTCCCTTGCCATGCACGGACTAAAGGTAGCGATCTGGTTTTTACACACTATGCACCTTAGAACTATGACGGCGAATGCCATCGTGGAGCGCTTTCTTTCTTAAACTCTTGCGCCGAGCCAATAATCGGACTCGTCGTTTGATCGATTCAGGCGAAGCTCGCCAATGGAGAACGAACCATGGCCGAAAACATCGATCTTGGCCGACGCCGTTTTCTGGGCATGACTGCGATGACAATTGCGGCTACCCAATTCGGCACGTTCGCCGTTGGGAGCGAAGGATTGGCGCTGTCGCCACTGGCTCGCGCGACGACATGGCTCAATTCGTCTCCACTCACCGCCGCAGAGTTGCAAGGAAAAGTTGTCCTCGTCGAATTCTGGACGTACTCCTGCATCAACTGGAGGCGTCAGCTTCCTTACGTTCGTGCCTGGTCTGCGAAGTATAAGGACAAGGGTCTCGTTGTGATTGGGGTGCATTCGCCCGAGTTTTCATTCGAGAAGAACATCGACAACATTCGTTGGGCCATAAAGGACATGCGTATCGACTATCCAATTGCAGTTGATAGCGATCACGCGATATGGCAGGGATTTCACAACGAGTATTGGCCGGCACTCTACTTTGTCGATGCAAAGGGAAAAATTCGGCATCAACAATTTGGAGAGGGCGAATATGAGCAGTCAGAGAGGGTAATCCAGAGATTGCTGGCCGAGTCCGGAGTTCCGGAAGTTCGGAGCGAATTGGTCTCAGTTGACCCCAGCGGAGCCGAGGCTCAAGCCGACTGGAGCCATTTGCAGTCCGGCGAGAACTACGTCAGCTATGAGCGCACGGAGAATTTTGCTTCGAATGCAAAGCCGGACAAACCTCACCTCTATTCCGCTCCTAAACACCTAATGCTCAATCAATGGGCGCTTGCTGGCGATTGGACCATGGGGAAAGAAGCACTCCTTTTGAATCAGCCGGATGGTCACATCGTGTACGAGTTTCATGCCCGGGATCTTCATCTCGTTATGGGGCAGGCTTCACGAGGCGCCTCGGCGCGCTTTCGCGTGTCTGTCGATGGCCGCCCGCCGGCAGACGCTCATGGAGTTGATGTGGATGGCGACGGGAACGGCACGGTGAGAGAACCACGCATGTATCAACTTGTCCGGCAACAGGTGCCCATCTCCGATCGGCAGTTCGAAATCGAGTTCCTCGATGCGGGTATTCAGGCGTTCTCGTTCACATTCGGCTAATCAATGTAGCGAGAGGACCCGGTTTAATGAACGAACACGAGTCATCTTCCAAGTCGGGTCAGTTTGCACCCTTATCTTCTAGTCGTCTTACAAAATCTGAGGAGGATCTATGGCAACGTTAAGAGTCGCACCGAAACCAGAAGTTGCAACCATGAAAAGCGCTCAGATCTCCAAACCTGGGGCAGCCTTCGAGATCGTCGAGCGCGCGATACCTGAACCCGATGCGGGTCAAATTCGCATTAAGGTGCTGGCCTGCGGCATCTGCCACAGTGACGTGCTCGTGAAAGAAGGACTGTTACCGGGAATTCAGTATCCGCGCGTTCCGGGACACGAAGTCGCGGGCGTTGTTGATGAAGTTGGCGCGGGCGTGACTACGTGGAAGGAAGGTCAGCGTGTGGGCGTCGGCTGGCACGGTGGCCACGACAATACCTGTCGTGAATGCCTCCGCGGCGATTTTGTTAATTGTCGTAATGTCAAGGTCAGCGGCGTCAGCTACGACGGCGGGTATCAGCAATACATGGTGGCTCCCGTAGAAGCATTGGTGCCAATCCCGGATGGCCTTACGGACGTCGAAGCTGCGCCTCTGCTCGATGCCGGAATAACCACCTACAATGCTCTCCGCAACAGCGGCGCAATGCCTGGCGACCTTGTCGCCGTCCAGGGCATCGGCGGCTTGGGTCACCTCGGCGTCCAGTTCGCCAACAAGTTTGGCTATCACGTAGTGGCGATCGGGCGCGGCAATGAAAACGCAGTGCTAGCCAAGAAGCTGGGAGCACACATCTACATTGATAGCCAGGCAACGAATGCCGCTGAGGAGTTACGAAGACTGGGCGGTGCACGCGTCATTCTCTCCACTGCTCCCAACTCGAAGGCGATGTCCGCAGTCATTGACGGCCTTGGACCGAACGGCAAACTGCTCGTGGTTGGTGCCGGACCAGACCCGATTGAGGCCACGCCGGCTCAGCTTATTTTTGGCAGCAAAACGATCCAAGGATGGGCTGCAGGCACTCCTGCTGCTTCAGAAGACGCTCTGAATTTCTGCGTACTCACTGGTGTGCGCCCCATGATCGAAACCTATCCGCTCGAAAGGGCGGCCGAAGCCTACGCACGAATGATGAGCGGTCAGGCACAGTTTCGGGTCGTGCTAACAATGTGAGTGAATGAGGGACGCGAAGAGGACAAGCAAGGCCATGTCCCACACAGGGCAGATGTCGTGTGTACCTTCCAGCAACACAGATGGTCAAATGTGAAGGGACGATATCAGTGCACTGAGTCCGTTCCACATGATCTGCACGCCGATGCAAACCAGCAGAAACGACGAAAGCCTTACGATTACGACCATTCCGGTCCTTCCGATCACACAGGCGAGTTGGTCTGCTAAGCCGTAGCAGAGCAAGACGCTGACGGCGACTGCTGCCATCGCTATGAGCGCGGCGAGAATTATTCCCATATGGAATCCATAGTGGCGAGTTGAGTTTGCGCCCAATGTCACCGCGACCGAGATCGACCCGGGCCCAACCGTCAAAGGTAGCGTCAATGGATAAAACGCGCTGTGGAGAGCATCCGAGCACCGCACATTTCGGCGCGTTGACTCAGGGCTCTCATTTTTTTCCAGCAAGACGCCCCATCCCATCGCTACAACTATCAGGCCTCCGCCAACCTGCACCACGGGAAGCGAGACCCCGAAGAAATTGAGCACATGCGCACCTACAAAATAGGAGCCGACCATCAGAACCAAGCTGTTCAAGGAGACGCGCCAGGCAAGTGCTCGCCGGGTTTCTGGCGGATAGTCCTGTGTCATCGCCAGAAAGAGGGGACTTCCGGCAAGCGGGTCGACGATGGGAAAAAGCGCGCTTAACGTCAGGAGAAATACCTTGACGGCATCGCCCACGAGTTCTCCTATTGCTGCCAGCCTCCACCGAGGGCTTTGTAGAGTTGCACAAGACTCCTGTATTCGTCACCGCGGGCGGATGCGAGGGTCAATTGAGCACCGTAGAGTGAACGTTGCCCGTCCAAAACCTCGAGGTACGTCGTCGTTCCACCTTTATAACGAAGCGTCGAGATATGGACCGTCTCCTCCAAATCCGCAACGCTATCCTGCTGGCGTAATCGCACTTCATGGAGCTTTTCATACCCGATCAGAGCGTCTGAAACCTCCCCAAAAGCGCGCTGGATCGCATGTCGGTAGACGATGAGGGCTTGTTGGTTCTCGGACTTGGACAATCGCAAGTTTCCGCGGAGGGCTCCTCCCGTGAAGATTGGCTGGCTCACTTGTGCGCCATAAGTCCAGATGCCAACTTGCGATGCCATGAGACTCGAGAAGGCGCTGCTTCGGCCAAAGGCGCCGCCGCCCGAACCGGTTAGGGCGATTTGCGGGAAGAACTGTGCCTTGGCGACTCCAATCTCAGCGTTGGATGCCACGAGGATTTGCTCCGCCTCGCGAATGTCGGGACGGCGTTCAATGATCGAAGAGGGAAGGCCGGGCGGAACTGCAGGCGGCAGAGCCTGTTCGACCAAAGGAAGGCCGCGCGCAACATCATGCGGGTAATCACCCAGCAGGATGCTGATGGCGTTTTCTTCCTGGGCAGTAGCCCGCTCGAGGTCTGGTATCTGCGCGTTTGCAGTATCGAGAACCTGCTGGGCCTGAAGCACATCCAGCTTTGTGGCGACACCGCGATCAAGGCGGAGTTTCGTTAATTTGACCGAATCGGTCTGCGTACCGACTGTTTGGCGCGTGATCTGAAGCTGAAGATCAAGTTGAAGAAGGGTGAAGTAGTCTGTCGCAAGGTCGCTGACGAGTGTCAACGTAACCGTTTGCCGAGCGTCTTCTGTTGCCAGCAGCTCCGCGCGTGCCGCTTCAGTGGCGCGACGCAGCCGCCCGAAGAGGTCCAGTTGGAAGGCGGCGTCTCCAACAAGGTTCAAGAAGTTGTATTTGAATTGGGTAGCACCATCCTTGCCGCCATTGAAATTGGCGTTGGCGGAAACCTGGGGAAACAAGTTGGAGCGGGTGATGGCAACCTGGGCGCGGGCAGCGTTGATTCGTTCCGTAGCCAGTTGCAAATCGTAGTTCTGTTTAAGTGCGGTACGAATGAGTTCCTGCAATTTCGGGTCTTGAAAGACCTGCCACCAGGGAAGATCGGCGTACGAAGCCGCTTGAGCCTGCTGCTGAGAATCTGGTGCGACATCACGGAAAGCGTTTGGAGCCTGCACCGCGGGCCGATGATACTTGGGCCCCACCGCGCAACCGACGAGCAACTGGCCGCATAAGACCGCGCTTAACAATTTCGATCCTTTCACCATCTGATTCATGCCCATCTCCGCTTGAATTTCGTCCACGGGAACATCTTTAGTCTCCCGGCACCGGCGAAGGCGATCCAGGCAAAATGCCTGACTCAGGTTCTTTGCCAGCGCCCGACCACTTCTCGACCATATAAAAGACTCCTGGCACGAAGAAAATTCCGATCGCGCTTGCCGCCACCATTCCACCGATTACAGTCGTTCCCATGATCTGGCGTGCGACGGCTCCGGCGCCTGACGCAGTCCATAACGGAACACAACCCAAAATGAAGGCAAAGCTAGTCATCAAAATCGGCCGCAGTCGCAGCCGTGCGCCTTCGAGGGCAGCCTTCACCAAGGGCTCGCCTTTCTCGTATCCATCTTTGGCGAACTCGACGATCAAAATTGCGTTCTTGGCAGCCAGGCCGATCAGCATCACCAGTCCAATTTGCGAATAGACGTCGTTTTCAATCTGGACCAGATAGGGCGGTAGAAAATACCCGAGCACGACACGACGCAGCCAAAGCACGGCGAACGCTCCAAACACCGCGACCGGTGTGCTAAGAAGAACGCTGAAAGGCAGGGACCAGCTCTCGTAGAGCGCCGCCAGAATTAAGAAGACAAACAGAAGCGAAAGGCCAAAGACGACCGAAGGCGGCACGCCTTGCCGAGCCTTCTGCTCCTGGAAAGATATGCCGGAATAATCAAACCCCATCTCTCGTGGCATGGTTTGCTTGAAAACTTCCTCGAGAGCGTTTGTCGCCTGATCTGCGCTGAACCCAGGTGCTGCGCTGCCATTGATCTGGGCGGATCGGTACTCATTGAAGCGCTGCGTGAATTCTGGGCCGACTCGAGAGTTGATTGTCGTGAGTGTCGAAAGCGGAACACTCTCTCCTTTGTTATTCAGCACGTAAAACCTGCCCACGTTATTCACGTCGGCGCGATCCTGCGCCTCGGCTTCTATATACACCTGCCATTGCCGTCCAAAGCGATTGAAGTAGTTGATAAAGTACCCGCCCATGAAGGCCTGAATCGTCCGATAAACGTCAGTGAGATTTACTCCCTGCTTCAACACCTTGTCACGGTCAACCTGGATAAACTTCTGCGGGACGCTGGGCAGGAACGTCGTGTTGATGGTGCCAATCTCCGGTCGCTTCCGGGCAGCTTCAAGGAACGTGCCGAGGTTCTTCGCGAGAAACTGCACATCCGCTCCCGAACGATCTTCGAGGAGGAATGTGAATCCTCCAGCTGTACCTACACCCGGAATGGCCGGAGGAGCAAAACCGAAGATAACCGCCTGGGGCACCTTGCTGAATTCGCGATTCAGGTTGGCTTTCAACGATTCGAATTGTTGAGTCCTTGTGGTTCGCGTGTCCCAGGGCTTGAAGTTCACAAAGAACGTAGCGTTGTAGGTCGTACGAACAAAACTCAGCAGGCTGAATCCCACAAAACACGTCGAGTGTTCCACTCCCGGCGTATTCATAATGGTTCTTTCGACATCCGCGACGACTGCTTTTGTGCGCTCCAGTGAAGCTCCGTTTGGAAGCTGAACAGACACATAGGCATACCCCTGGTCCTCTTCTGGTAGAAAGCTCGTCGGCACCTGCCGCGCGAAAAAACCGGCAGCAATACCAAATACCAGAAGGAGCGCCACCGCAACGGCGGTCTTCTGGACGAGCACTCCGCTCCAGTGGACATAACCGTCTGTGGCGCGCTGGAACACGCGGTTGAACCAATCGAAGAAACGCCGCAACAGCCCCTGACTCGGTTGGCGAGGGCGCAGCAGGAGCGCAGCTAATGCTGGGCTGAGTGTGAGGGCGTTGAACGCGGACAGAAGAACTGAAATAGCGATCGTAACCGCAAACTGCTGATAGAGCCGCCCTGTGATCCCCGGGATGAACGCGGTCGGCACGAATACAGCGGATAAAACGAGAGCGATTCCTATAACAGGCCCCGAGAGCTCTTCCATTGCCTTGAATGCAGCATTCTTTGGCGTCAAGCCTTCCTCGATGTGCCGTTCAACCCCTTCCACTACAACGATGGCGTCATCGACCACAAGACCGATAGCTAGGACCAGGCCAAAGAGAGAAAGTGTGTTGACGGAGAAGCCAAACAGCGGGAACAAAACGAACGTGCCCACGAGCGACACAGGTACTGCAAGAAGAGGAATTAGGGTGGAGCGCCAGCTCTGGAGAAAGAGATAAACGACGATAATCACGAGGACTAGTGCGATCAAGAGTGTATTAACAATTTCCTTGATTCCCTCTGTGACAGATCGCGTTGTGTCGAGCGCCACGACGAAATCCAAGTCTTCTGGGAAGCGCCGCTTCAATTGCTCCATCAGTTTCCTGACTCCGGCAGCAGCGTCAACCGCATTGGATCCCGGCAATTGATAGGCGGCAATAACAGCGCTCGGTTTTCCATCCAACCGGCCGGCCACGCTATAGTCCTGGGCGCCTAGCTCGATGCGAGCGACGTCTCTCACACGGACAATGCCCCCATCAGGTGTTTCGCGCAGGACAATCTGGCCGAATTGCTCCGGTGAAATTAGCCGACCTTGGGCCAAGACAGTGTAAGTAAATTCCTGGCCCTTCGGTGCGGGCTCGCCGCCGGCCTTGCCCGCTGGGTTCACGGTATTTTGCGCTTGAATGGCACTGACGATTTGCGGAACTGTAATACCCAGCTTAGCCAGCGCATCGGGTTTCACCCACAATCTCATCGCATACTGACCGGCACCGAAAACCTGGACGTTGCCAATGCCGGGCGACCGCAGGACTGGATCCGCGAGGTTGATGTAGGCGTAGTTCGCCAGAAATGTCGCGTCATAAGTTCCATGTGGTGAATAGACAGCAACGAGCAGCAATGGAGCAGTTACAGATTTGCGAACGGTGATTCCATAATTCGTCACCTCGATGGGAAGCTGAGAAGCGGCTTGCGTTTCTCGCGATTGCGCCAAGATAAAATCCGTATTCGGATCGGTTTTCTGGTCAAAATTGACGATCAAGCTGGTGCTGGAGCTTCCCGTGGCATTCAGGGAGTACATGTAATTCATGTTGTCCACGCCGTTCATCTGCTGCTCGAGCGGGGTGGCAACGGCCTGTTCCAGCGTTTGAGCATCTGCTCCGACATAAGTCGCCAAGATTTGGATTTCTGGCGGAGCGATATTTGGAAATTGTGCGACAGGCAGATTGAGAACGGTGAGTGAACCGACTAGGACCAAAACGATCGAGATGACGATTGCAACGATGGGCCGGTTGATAAAGAACTTCGACATGGGGTCACCTACTCACCGCTTCGCTAACGAATGGCTTCGGATTGACCTGGACGCCGCTGCGCACCTTCTGAACTCCTTCGGCAACAACTCGATCGCCCGGATTGAGTCCATTAGCGATCACCCAACGCCGATCGACCTGGGGCCCCACCGTCACCGACCGAATGTTCACCTTGTTGTCGGCGTCGAGGACTGCTACTTGATAGCCGCCCTGGAGCTCAGAGACGGCACGTTGCGGTACCAGCAGGGCTCCCGCTTCTGTCCTTAGTACCGCTCGAACTTTGGCGTAACCACCAGGCTTCAGAATATTGTTGGGATTCGGGAAGAGCCCGGCGAGCCGAATTGCGCCGGTGGCCTCGTTAATCTGCCGGTCTGAAAAATAGAAAGTCCCTTCGTGTGGGTAGGTCGAACCATCCGCCAGAACAAGCTGGAGGCGCAACTTCTTATCTGCCTCCCACCGACTCGCCTCGGTCGGGAAGCGTTTTCGCCAGTCAAGATACTGAGCCTCACTCACAGTGAAATAGGCCTTGATCGGATCCACTGTAGAAACGGACGTCACAACTCCGCTGCCTGGACTAACCAAAGCGCCTACTTGGAGTTGTGCCTGGCCGGCGACGCCGTCGATGGGCGCAACCAAACGAGTGAATTCGAGATTGATCTTCGCTGTTTCTACAGACGCCTCGTAAGTCTTGATTTGCGCTTTGGCCGTTTCGATCGTCGCCAGGGCGGCGAGATTATTTTGGATGGCGTTGTCGAGATCTTGCTGGCTGGCTGCTTGCTCCTTCACGAGGGGTGTATAGCGTTCCACGTCGAGTTCTGTCCGGCGTTGCACCGCCTGTGCGTTGGCCAGCGCTGCCTTGGCCTGAGCCAACTGCCCTTGGGTCTGGTCGAGAGCGGCCTGAAAAGGACGTGGATCAATCTGAAATAAGAGTTGCCCTTGTTTTACGAACCTGCCCTCTTCATATCCCTGCTTCAGCAGATATCCCGTCACCTGCGCCCTGACATCGGCGTTGACCAACCCGTCTAGGGTTCCGATGAATTCCCCATATATTGGGACATCTTGCTGCTGAACCTGCAGCACCTCGACCTCCGGCAAAACGACTGGTTGCGATCCCAAGGCATGTTTATACGGATGTACGGCTCCAACGATCAGCCCCAGTACGAGCAAAAGGAACAATCCGCCGCCTAGCAGATAACGCTTTGGCACTGCGCTCAAATTGATCTGCATCGCATCGCTCCCAAAAACATCGAGACGAATGTTGGTGACAGGTATCGATGATTAGGCCAGAAAGATCGAAAGAGAGTCTATTAGACGAAGGTATTGATTCACACGATACTTCTTCTGTCGTGGCGCGAGGATGCTACCGCGTTTCAACTCGGAACGTTCACGCCACTCAAGAATCCCCCCAGGTGACCCGTTGCCATCACTACTAGTACTGCGATGGCTTCAATCAAGAAACGGTAAGTCGGCGGATCCTCCATCTTTCTGCGGGGGCGGAAGTGCAACCACCACACAAGACAAATTAAGGCGGCCGACAAACTGCCGAGGAGCAAGTGTAGAAGCAAGTTGCCTTTGAGTTTCTGGCCTTCGAGTTGCAGTTGCCAGGCAATGATTCCGGTGGCAACGACCGGAACAGTCGCCAGCGCGGCAACCAGAAGGTTATAGTAGGCCGCGTCCGCGAAGGTGCGGCGCCTAGTCCAGTACGCGATGAGGTCAAATGCAACGGCCGTAATGAACAACGCAATCGGAAAATGGATCAGGACCACGTGTTGCGCGTGTTTGGTAAATATCACTGTCCTGATATCAAAAGGGTTTGGGCGCACCCACGCAAGTAGTGCCATGTGGAAGACCTCGAAACGTATCAAAGTTGCGCCTGTCATGATCACTCCCGCCGTTGTGTCTCAACCGTGGCTCTAAACAGGGCCGCATGGCCTGCTTTCCAAGTGGTTAGGGCTGCACGATAATCTTCCCGGTCATCTTCGGATGGAACCGGCAATTGAATGGATATTCGCCCGCCTCGGTAAAGTGAAATTCAAACGTGCTGCCGGTATCCAGCGCCTTCGATTTAAACTTCCCGGCCGTGCTGTCGACAGAATGAGGATCGTCATCACGGTTGATCCATGTGACGGTTGTCCCAACCTTCACGGTTAGGGGAACGGGGCTGAATGCATAGTTACTGATTGTCACTTGAGGTGCCGCATCTGGTGATGCGGCAGCCTGGACAATTTTGCCGGCGCCGTTCTCGTGCTGTGCTTGCAGGGCGGTGTCGGCCAGAAGCACTGCGGATGCGATAGCGATCAGGGCTGCCATGCTCCACTTAACAGGAACTACTCGCTTCATCTTCAACTGCTGCATAATTTGCTCCTCGTAGATTCAGTTCAAATCCTGTTGTTTTACCTTGTCCCGTAGCTTGTGAAAACGTAATCTCGCTTCTGCGCCTCTGTGTGGCACGCGTACCCGCACTTGGCGTCATGTGCTTGCGGCGGCCTATCATTTTCATTGCCGGGTCTGAAGGTGTTGGTCGCAGCGTCAAATTCGAACTCGGCGTAGCCCCATCCTCCACTGTCCGCAAACCTCTTGCTGTCCTTCACCATAAAATCCATGTCATGCTGAGGACCTCCCACCGTCGGCTTACCAGGAGCATCCTCATTCTTGATAGCGCTCCAATGGACCTTCGCCATCATGGCGCCATCGGGGAAGGGCTTACCGTTATCGGGAATGCCCGCCTTATAAGCGTCGATCATCGTCTGGTTCCCGAGAATCGCAGCGACGGCGGGGCCGCTATGACTGACATTGATTACCTGCCAGCTTTCGTATCCCCGAAACTCTGAGAACGCGAGCCCGCCGGGTACTTGTACCGAGTATTTGTCTTGGCCAGCGCTAACCGCTATCGCGGAAACGACGGCGACCAACACCGCAACACTCAAACTGGTCAGTATGGTTGTGCGCTTCATGTTTGCAGCTCCTTATTTGATTTGATAGAGACCGACGCGGCCGACACACAAGCCGCACCAACATGCCCTGGACTCGTTCCGTCAGCATCGCGCACTCTCTGAGGGACCACATCACTAACCGCTTCTGCCCTCGGCGCGACGCCATATACGACTGACTGCGTTGCATCACATCACATGCTTATTTGAGCTGCAATTAGACGATGGTATTAACGGTACTTTCGTCCAGGTCTGGTCGCGTCAACCGTATGCAGTGACTTACGAGGATTGTTCACCTGCACTTGAACAACACTTCGGCCTCCCACTCGGCAGGAGAGTTGACTGGCAAAGAGTTCGGAGGCCGCTTAAGCGGCGGCCTCTACGCTTTGCTTCAAGAAAGCTAGCAATTCTTCGTTGATCTGATTCTTAAGTGTTGAGACCATCCCGTGTGGGGCTCCAGGGATGACCTTTAGCGTTGATCCCTTGATGATCTCTGACGACAAGAGAGCCGAGTCTTTGATCGGCACGATCTGATCGTCGTCGCCATGAAGAATCAAGGTGGGCACATCGAACTTCTTCAGGTCTTCAGTCTGGTCTGTCTCTGAAAAGGCCTTTATGCAGTCATAAACCGCCTTGTGCCCGGCCATCATGCCCTGAAGCCAGAACGAGTCCCGCAATCCTTGCGACACCTTGGCTCCTGGGCGATTTGCACCATAAAAAGGAGCACTGAGATCCTTCCAGAATTGTGAGCGATCGCTGAGCACCGACTGGCGGATCTGGTCAAATACTTCGATTGGTGTGCCCAAAGGATTCGAAGTAGTCTTAACCATCAGCGGCGGCACAGCGCTGATCAGAACAGCCTTGGCCACGCGCTTTGTGCCGTGACGTCCGATATAGCGCGCAACCTCGCCGCCTCCCGTCGAATGGCCAACATGAATCGCATTCTTCAGGTCGAGCTTCTCCACCAGAGTTGCGAGATCATCGGCGTAGGTATTCATGTCGTTTCCTTCCCAGGGCTGACCCGATCTCCCATGGCCACGACGGTCATGGGCGATGCAGCGATATCCCCGATCAGCAAGGAAGATCATCTGGTCTTCCCACGCGTCGGCGCTCAGTGGCCAGCCATGACTGAAGACAACAGGTTGTCCTGTACCCCAATCCTTGTAATAAATCTGTGTTCCGTCGTTCGCAGAAAGCGTAGGCATAATATTTTCTCCTTAGGGGCTCAATCGCCCAGAGTCTCTGGTTTTTGTCTATGAAAGAGTGGGAGCGGTTCAATCTCTGAATCCGCTCTTCGTTGGTATTTCGTTCTAGGGGGTCACCCAGACCGTTCCGGGTGCCACGAGATCTGCATTCGGGACCTCCGTCATCAGGCGGATTCGCCGCCAACTAGGCTTCTTCGAGGGCTTAGCTAGGAAGGTGAGCATGTATTGATGTGACAACCGTTTTTCCACGTCATCCAGAAATGGAGTGAACGATACCGGTGACCCGGTGAAGCCTATGGAGTAGGCTTCTCCTCCTGTTTCTTCTGCTAGTTGCGAAAGATAGATCTGGCCCCAGTAGGTCTGCCAATAGCTGTGACCAAAATGTCCCACGCCGGGCGTGTATATCGCCGAAACTGCAATGCCGGCACGCAAGGCGCTGTCGATCGCTTCATCCAGATAAGGGTCTTGGAGATCCCCGGCACCATATAGACGGTCCACTCCGTCCGTTGCCATGACAACTGCTCGTCGCGCAGCGGTCACGGGCCAGCGCTTCACCAGGTCGGTCAGGGAGAGATATGGGCTACCGTTAATCCCTCTGAGTCCAAGCGGAAGGCGCAACGCTTTAGTCGCCAGAGAATGGTCGCTCGTAAAGTTCTGGACAACTTGGGCAACACCGTCGCGCATATAGGCGACGCCAACTGTCGTCGTGTCCGGCTGAGCGTTGATGAAGTTGCGCAGATCGTCGAGCTGAGAACCCAGGGTGGCGCTCGACCCATCGTCCAACAAGATCATCAGCTCAAGCGCAGCGTTTTCGCCTTGAGCCGGGACCCAGTCGACCACTGGGTCACGATCGCGCCCCTCATGCACCATCACATCTTCGCGGTTGATTACGGGTGCTTCATTTCCTTTGTGGGCTTCAACAGTGACCACTATATGCACGGGCACTCCGGCTGGCTGCTGCGCAAGTGCACCGACTACCGTGATTGCGAAAATGAATGTAGATAACGTGAACTGATGGTTCTTTTTCATGGCGTTCCTCTTTGTGCGAAGTTTCTCTACGAATTTCGGTCCTTTGCTCTTCAAGCGATCCACGTAGTTCTGTGTTCCGGCCTTTCCCGGTGTATGGGCAAGGTGAACGAAGAAGTGCTCCCATGACTCTGTTGGCTTCTGACTCTCAGTGAGCCACCATGAGCTTTGATAATTGCATTGGCGATGGACAATCCCATCCCAGTCCCATGAACAACGCCGCGATGGTTTTTCCCACGATAGAATCGCTCGAAGATCAGTTTCTGTTCTGATTCCTCGATGCCGCTGCCTCGATCAACGACGCTCACCGTCACAAAATCTCCACTCAAAGTGGCCATGATCGTGATCGGCTCATCGGGAGGTGAGTATTTAGTCGCGTTCTCGATCAACTGCACTAACACTTTCTGAGCTTTTTGTAGGTCGACGCTCACGGGCGGCAAGCCTTGATCGAATTGAATCGAAAGCGATCGGAATCGCAGCAGAGTTCTGCAATCTGCCGTTGCAGCGTTTACGATTGAAAGGATCTCCTGCGGCTTCAGATCAAGCTCCACTCGCGACTCAAGTCGAGATGTAGCTGCTGCCTCGCCGATCAGTAGGTTCAAACGATCCGCTTCTTCATTGATTATGGAGAGAAGTTCTTTGCGCTGCGAAAGCCGCAGATTCGAGTCTGTCAGGAGCGCAGTGATGGCTGCCTTGATCGCTGTCAACGGTGTGCGGAATTCGTGAGTCACCGAGTCAAGCAAGGCGGTCCGTAACGGGTTGTCTTCGCGGGCTCGTTCACCCGATCCAAGCTTTGTCAGATTGCTCGTCATTGTCGGATTCCCCTATCGTTCTTAGCGATCGCGATGTGCGCATCTCGATCGTTGAATTCGGTCGGCTTCCATCGCACGCCTCAATAGTCCTACTCGCCCGTGACTTCGCGAACGACGCGCAGGAAATTCTCGCCTAGAATCTTTTGCAGGTCGCTTTCTCCATATCCTCGTTTCAATAAGACCGCGACCAGTGTGGGCATCTTCGATATGTCTTCCAAGCCATTTGCCGTTGCCGCGATACCATCGAAATCACTCCCGATTCCGACATGATTGATACCTGCGATCCGCACCGCGTAATCAATGTGATCGGCCACGTCTTCCACGGTCGCTACCACAGTTGCCCGTTTACCGAATAACTTCTGCGCATTCGCCGCCGCATATTCGTCGAGTTCTTTACCGGTCAGCTTCGGCGCGTCCGCCTCGGTGTCCGTCGCTAAACGCAGCTTCTCTGCATCGCGTGGATTAATAAACCCCATGCCGAAGTTGATCCCGATCACGCCACCGTTCTTAGCTAGTGCGCGGAGCATATCGTCCGACACATTTCGCGGAACATCAGAAATTGCTCGCATCGAGGAGTGTGAAACGATTACCGGCTTACTCGTGACCGCGAGCGCGTCGTAAAACGTCTTGTCAGAGGCGTGAGCAAGATCAACAACCATGCCCAATCGGTTCATTTCTCGGACCACTGCTTTGCCGAAATCCGTCAGGCCGTAGTGCGCCGGTGTGTCACTTGCCGAATCCGCCCAGTTGGTGTTGCGAGCGTGGGTCAGCGTCATCGACCGTATCCCCAGCCGGTAGTACATTCGCAGGACGCAAAGGTCATCATCAATTGCGTGCCCACCTTCAATCGTCAGAAATGCCGAGATCTTGCCGGCATCTACGATCCGATTGATATCTGCCGCTGTCGTGGCCTGTTCGATTTCATCCTTGTAATCGTCCAATAGAGATTGCATCGCATCCAACAGGTCCAGGGTCCTTCGCACGGCCTCCGCCCCTCGGAAGAAGACGGGGACCCACAGTGCAAAGAACGGAGCGTGCATCACGCCCTCGCGCAGGCGGGGAAGATCTACGTGACCCACGTTGTGCCGTTGGCCGAGATCTTCGCCCATCATCACGCGTTGAATCGTGTCGATATGACCGTCAACTCCCACGGCCCTTGCCATTAATCTTCGTGCTTGTGAAAGCAGACCGCTATGGTCGACGCCGCTAAGGCTCTCGCCGGTTTCGTGGCTGGATGTCGTTCTTGTTTCTGCGCTCACAACTTCTCCTAACAGGTTCTGCAGATCGCACGTCGTAAAGTTCTCGAATGACACTCAGACTTGCCGAATGTTTCCTTGTATTGTGTCCACAACCTCATCGATATGCCCGGAGAGCACAAGTTTCATCATCGCTACACCAAAGCCTTCCACCTGGTCAGCGCTAATGTGCGAGGGCATGGAAAGCGCATTCGGGTCTGTGACTACATCAATCAACGCCGGGCCAGGGTAGTCCAGGCCTTTTTGGAGCCCGGAACGAAGCTCTGAGGGATCTTCAATTCTGATCGCCATTAACCCGATCGCTTCTGCAACTTTGGCGAAGTTCGGGTTCTTGTTGTCTGTCTGCCAATCAGGAAGCCCCGCGACCTCCATTTCCAGCTTCACCATCCCCAAGGCGCTGTTGTTGAAGACAACAATCTTGAGGGGCAAGTTGTATTGCGTAACGGTCAGCAGATCACCCATGAGCATGGACAATCCGCCGTCTCCCGACATGGAGATGATCTGGCGGTCCGGAAATGCCAATTGGGCGCCGATTGCCTGGGGTAACGCATTGGCCATGGATCCGTGCATGAAGGATCCGATGAGCCGTCGATCTTTTGTCGGCTGGATGTAGCGTGAAGACCAGACGTTACACATTCCGGTGTCGGCCGCAAAAATCGCGTCGTCAGCCGCGATCTCGTCCAGTATTGCGGCGACGGGTTCCGGATGCATCGGACGACGCTGGCCGATGTGCTCGACATAAACCTGTAACTTCTTCACTGCGTCTCGATGCTTGCTCAACATCTTGTCGAGGAACGCACGATCATCGTTTGTCGAGACCATTGGCAACAATGCCCGGATCGTTTCCCTCACATCACCGCAGAGTCCGAGGTCGATCTTGCTGCGTCGGCCGAGTTGCTCCGCTCTTATATCGACCTGGGCGATCAGTGGCTTGGTCGGCAGGAATTTGTCGTAAGGGAAGTTTGTGCCGAGAAGCAGCAGGACGTCGCACTCATGCATGGCTTCGTATGCGGCGCCATAGCCCAACAGCCCACTCATCCCAACTTCAAATGGGTTGTCGTAGGCGACATATGGCTTTCCGCGGTACGCGCACCCGACGGGCGATTTCAATTTCTCAGCAAGCGCAACCACCTCGTCATGCGCATCGGCACATCCGAACCCGCAGAAAAGACAGACGCGTTTTGCCGTATTCAGCACTTCAGCCAAGCGGATGATGTCGCTCTCGCAGGGACGCACCGCTGGCCGGTGGGTTAGGACGGACCGAGGAAGGTCGTTGACTGGCAGCTCCATTGCCGCCACATCGCCGGGGAGAACAACGACCCCCACGCCGCCCTTTCCCACTGCGCTTTGCATGGCAATATGCAGAGCGCGAGACATCTGTTCGGGGTTCCAGATCAACTCACAGTAGTGGCTGCACTCTTTGAAGAGGTTTTCGGGGTGAGTTTCTTGGAAGTAGCCAGTGCCGATCTCAGTACTCGGAATATGCGAAGCAATAGCCAGGACCGGAGCCATACTGCGGTGGCAATCAAACAGGCCATTGATCAGGTGCAAGTTTCCTGGGCCGCAGCTGCCGGCACACGCCGTCAGTTTCCCCGTTAGTTGTGCTTCGGCGCCCGCCGCGAACGCCGCAGTTTCCTCGTGACGGACATGGATCCATTGCAGCTTGCCGTTTCGCCGCACGGCGTCAGTGACAGGGTTCAGGCTATCGCCCACAAGCCCGTAGATCCGTTTGACGCCGGCTTCCACCAGCCGGCTCACCAACTCATCGGCTATGCGATACGTCATATTGCCTTCTTTCACCGGCTTGCGGGATATCTTCCCCACAACGTAGAGAGACTGAATAGTGCAACATTCAGTGTTTCCGTTATCTCGATTTCCAGCAGTGGTCCGAACGCCACAGTTCGCTGGCTGGCATCATTGCCTCGGCGCCGTATAAAGGGCATTAAGTCAGAAGTGCCCAATCGCGACAATTGGACGATGGTATTGGCGATACCTTGGTACCGCTTGCCGATGTGCCGACCGACTCCTGACGATGCAGTCAGCATTCAGGCGATTTGCCAATCGAGCCGATGCTGCGATCGTGACCGCGCGCCAATTTCGCAGCTCAGATCTAGGTGAACTGTCCATAAGTTCCGATTCTGCGATCCAGTCCTCCGCAGAAAGCTCGGCCTCCTCCTCACCGTACGATGCTTTCACGGCAGCGATGAACGCTGATAACTCGCGCTCGGCCAAGTGCAACTGGTCCGTGTACAACGAATTGGAAAATGATCCACTCTGAGTCATGACTTCTTTTCTCCGCTTCACTAGAAACCTTTCGATGAACCAGCCTGCCGTAGCACGACACGCGATGGATCGTCGAGGTCGGTGATAATCAGGAATCTCTGCGGCAGCGATCCTTTGATCGCTGCGTCGGGATGAGCGAGCGTTTTGAGCGGGCCCATCGTCTGGACGATCCCTGCGCCATCGGCATTCGCCTTGAAGGTCGCCAGCGGCTCGAGGTTCCCGTAAGGAGGTTGATTGTTCTGTGCAAGATACAAACGGTACTGCGCCCCAGAGGTCAGCCCTGTTGCGGCAATTTCCACGAGGTCAAGAAGCCCCAGCGAATTAACGGCTGCTGACGCCTGTGCGGCTGGTGATGACGTTCCTGCTGCTTCCAGGCGGATATGCTCGGTATTGCTTGCCTCACCGAGCGGGACGAGGTTGTCAGTGCCGGTGCCGGTTGGAACTGCGCTCGGAACATAGACGAGAGCTTGCGTCGTCTGCCCAACGGGGATGTTGCCGATGACCTTGTTCGTCAATGTGTCAATCGCGACCGCATGGTTGCCATTTTCCAGAGCGACGTAAATTCTTGTGCCATCACCCGAAGGCCAAATGCCGTGCGGCAAATCCCCGACCATAACAGTAGCGACCAGAGTTGGAGCCGCACCACGGCGATAGACCTTTACCTCGTTGGTGCCACCGACAGTGATGTACGCAAATTTGCCGTTGGCGTTGTCTGCGAGGTTCACGTGATTCGTGATCGCTCCCGTGTCGAGGAGCGCAAGCTGCTCGAAGGGCGGCTTCGCGTTGAACACTTGCACCTTGCCGATGTCCTTCAGCGTGATCCAGACTTCATCATTTTCCGGGCTAACTGCGATGTCCGGACAAAAGGGACTGGCCTGCGGAATCCTCTTGGAGATCTGGTGGGAAGCAGTCTCGATCACCGTAAGCTCAGGAGTGAAGCTTGAGCATACAAAGGCATATTTGCCGTCAGCTCCGAACATCGTCATGCCCGGGCCATTGGCCAGCGCTATACGGCGAATTTCCTTCATCTGATTTGGATCGATGACAGAGATATAGTTTTCGCCGCGAACGGTCACCCACAATTCCTGCCCATCGGCGGTAAAGAACGCCTCGTGAGGAGACCGGCCGACGTAGATAGTTCCTTTCACTTTGTTCGTCGCGGTCTCAATGAGCGTCACGGCATTCGAAGCGATCGATACAACCGCCAAGGTCCTTGAGTCCGGCGAGTAGCCGAGGCCGTGGACGAGAAGTTGTCCTTTATATAGCGGGGACAACGCTCCAGGAACGGGGTTACCCAAACGGATCACTCCTAGCAACTTGTTGCTGGAGGGATCGATCACCGAAACAGTATTAGAGGTCTGGTCTGCGGCGTAGACGCGGTCATGGGACGAAACCGGAATATTGGGGCGTCCCCATGGAGCCTGTTGCGCGACCGCGAACTCGACGAGAGGTAGGGTCACGACGAGATACAAAATCCGGCTGGCCACATTTCTATTGATTCTCATTGCTATTGTTCCCCTCGTGCTCCGGAGTCACTTAATTGACTTGGGTCTTATGGTGCGCCTTTTGGCGTTCAAGCCAGAGTTGCATCAACTGAATCTCGGATTCCTGGTCCGTAATAATTTCCTGCGCAAGCCGGCGCATCTGTGGGTCGTTGCCATATAGAAGCTCCGTCTTCGCCATGTCGACGGCAGCTTGGTGATGCGGCAGCATCAGGTTTGCGAAGTCCACATCTTTGTTGCCGGATGGTTCTGCGGCAGCCATGGCGGCGTGCATCGTTTCCATGCTCTTCATCAAGGCAGCCCAGTTTGTATCTTGCGCAGCCATGTGGCTCATCGAATGGTCTTGCGGCCACACGGCGACCGCGACTACCGGAATCATTACCAAATAGAAGAACCGTCTTCTGAAAGTCATTTTGTTTTCCTTTCTCTGCAGGTGCGTCTCGGCTCCGAAACTCGACAACTTACTCTTTTCCCATTCCCGGATCCGTAGCCGGAGAGATTGCCGTTTCGGTTTTGTCTTCTTCTGCTTTGATCGCGGATTTGAACCCACGAATGCCGTCACCGATACCTTTGCCTAACTCGGGCAGCTTTTTCGGCCCAAAGACAAGCAGGGCGATACCAAAAATAACCAATAGATGAGTGGGTTGAAACAGTCCTTCAAACATGTGTGCGCTCCTTAATCTCTCTTCTTCTACCGAGTGCCTCTGAAGTCTTTGTCAAGCTCATTGCAGCGGACCCGCTGCATGGCTTAGCTCACGAGCTCTAACGATTGAGGAAGGTGGGAGTCGCAGCCTGGTATTGCCGGAACTCCCACAGCGTAAATGCCAGGTTCGCTAGACTCCGCGTTGCGCAGCGTCCGCGGCTGTGGCCAGATTGGTCATGAACGTAAAAAACGCATCCGACTGGCCAATGAACAGTCCCATCGCCTTCAGTCCGTTAAGTGCCCCCGTCGCAGCGCCCGTCGTGTTGGTTGGCCGAATCACGGAGCAAGCTGGGAGGCTGGTGTTGATGAATGGGCACGGTTCGGGAAGGATCAGGTTCGTTTGGAACATTTCGCGGACACCGGGGCCTCTTTTGCCAGTGTTAGGATCCACGCCGCAGTTCAGGTCGGGAAATGTCAATCCATTCGTTGGGTCGGTCAGTGGCGGGACATTGCCATCCAATTTTGACCAGGTTTGAAAATGCATGAGCTCAATCGGTCCCATGCTGATGAGCAGTCTTAGAACTTCTACGCTTGTAACCCTTTGTGCCAGAGCCAGGCGCAAACTGCCGCCGCCTTGTTCGACGGTCGGGATATGGAAGGCCGCGGTGTTGGCAATGGCCTGGATGTGTTTCTCGGGGAACAGGTCGTCATCTGTTCTCGGAATGGCCGTGAACTGCCCATTGTTCAGATCGGGAACAGCCTGCTCAAAGGTAATGGGATTCACGTCGGGATTGTTTGCACTGCTGCGGTAACGCGTCCACCAACTGGTGTTGATCGTCAACTGCATCAGGTTCGTAAGCCGTAGCGTTCCGCTGGACCCTGTCGCGGTGCTACCCTGCAGCGTCCGAAACGGTTCCATGTCGACGGGATCGGCGCCATTCGAAACAAGATAGGCATTCAGGAAATTCTGATGGCTCTTCTCGTCGTCGGTTATGTCGTGAAGGTATTGAGGGAAATTGTGATCAATTCTCCTCAGTTTCTCGGTATAGGTTCGATTACCGCTTCCTCCCGACTCTTCGCTGTCTCGGATGCCGCCCAGTTCGTTATATTGTGTGTAAAAGTCAGCCCTCGAGAGCTTCTCCCGCAGCCAGGAACTGCAGGATGGCAATATCACCCGCAGTGAGGCTACTGCTCGAGCCTGTCTGCTGCGCAGCTGCCTTAGTGACGCGGCCGAGCAAGCCCGTCCCCACGGCCACTGCCCCGGCGCCCACCAATCCGGTCTTCAGAAAGCCGCGCCGATTCGAAGGATTGCTGATTACACTCTCGTGATTCTTCATTTTGTTTCTCCTTCTTCGTGTGTCCACGCCTGTCAACGCGGCACAACAAATAAAGTTGTCTAAAGCGCTCTCATCACATCACGAGAGTAGATGCGCGGCAATTGGACGTTCGTACTGACCGTACCTTCGTATTGTTCGAGTAATACGTCGCGCGTCGGAGTGTGCGGATGCTTCACTCATCCGCACCGGACCGAGGCAACTGTAGTTGCCGCAATTAATACGAAAGTATGCTCAACACCATCGTCTAATTGTTCCTCCGTGGAACCTCTGGTCTTATGTCGTCGAAGTTAGAGCGCTTTCGCGTGACCAAGGAATCGAATGGAAGCGGCGTAGCGAGACTTCTGGCGGAGGAAAAGAGAATGCAAACACGAGAGCGATATATTGGCGCCGGCGAGTGTGTCGGACCTTCCGGCCTTCAGGACGCAACGAAAGCATTCGGCCGCATCCTTTCTAGCGATTTGCCCATGCTTTATCGCAGGGCATATCGGCTCTTGGGAAATGCGGCTGACGCCGAGGATGCAGTGCAAGATGCCCTGGTCGCCGCGTATACACACCTGGATCAATTCAAGGGAGAATCTCGAATGTCTACGTGGATGACAGCCATCGTGCACAACAGCGCGAAAATGCAGATGCGCGCGCGGCGCCATCATGTGCACGTGCCTCTCGAGGGCAGAAACGATGACGAACAGCCGTTGTGCGAGCGTTTGGTGGATCATCGGCCTGGTCCAGAGCACGAGTGCAGCGACTTGGAATTGCGCAAGCGATTGAGACGTGTTCACCGTCAACTCTCTCCTGCCTTGCGTCGAGCATTTCAGTTACGAGACATTGATGGGTTATCGATTCAAGAGGCTGCGAATGTTTTGGGGGTACCCACTGGAACAGTGAAGGCACAATCGGCACGTGCACGCAAGAAAGTACTGGAGCTAATGCGGCGTACGTTACTGCGGCGAGGCATTACAAATCGCATTCCATTTCTGTCTGATCGGTCTCATAGAAACGAATAAGGATGCGATCGAAAGATGACAGAGTGGAAACCCTGAAAGAAGCGTATGACCACGCGATCGCCTTCTACGTTGTTGATTGAAGAAGGCATGCGGCGGAGGAGCCGCAACAAGACATCCTTTCGCTTCAAGCCCAAGTGAATTCAAGCAATCCGATTTCGTAAAATGCGCGGATCGACAGACTCACTGAACACGTTAGTGAGGAGCTTTAAGGCCGAGTTTAACGTTGATCTTTACGAGATGTGCGACGGAGTTGGCCTTCATCTTCTGCATAACCTGGCCGCGGTGTGCCTTTACCGTACTCTCAGCGATCCCAAGTTCGCCAGCTACCTGTTTGTTGAGCAGACCGGCAACGACTAACGCCATGACGTCCCGTTCGCGACGAGAAAGTAACGCATAACGTTCTCGGAGTTCCTGCATCTTGAGCTCTTGAGCGAGAGCCGTGCGGCTTCGTTCTAACGCCTGCCGGATCGCCGTCAACAATACTTCGGGATCGAAAGGTTTCGTCAGGAACTCCACCGCCCCTGCTTTCATGGCGCCGACTGACATGGGAATGTCCCCGTGTCCTGTAACGAAGATGATCGGCATCTCGGTGCGCTCAGCCATGCGCTTCTGCAACTCAAGGCCATTGAGTCCGGGCAGGGAAATGTCGAGCACGAGACAATTTGGAGTGAATTCCCGCGGGCGATCGAGAAACTCTTGTGCGGATGCGAAAGTCTCCGGCTGCCAACCTGCATCTTCTATCAAGGTCTGTAGAGATTCGCGCACCCAATCGTCGTCGTCAACAACGAACACGATGGGTCTGTCAGTATTCATTGGTGAGAACCCCACTTCTGGACCAAGCGTGCCGACTGAAATCATTGTAATCTCCCTCATTTTCCAGAGAGTGCCTCGTTAACAGCATCAAGCAAAGCGCTGTCGCTGAAGGGCTTGTAGAGAAAACTTACGGCTCCCTGTCGGAAAGCTCGCTCCCGGATTTCTTCGTCCTTCTGACCAGTGATGAAAATTGTCGGAATCGAATACCCGCGGCGCCGCAATTCTGACTGTAAGTCCAGTCCGGACATTTGTGGCATGGCGACATCGAGGATCAGACAGCGTGTTTTTTCAACATAGCTAGACGAGAGAAACTCTTGCCCGGAAGAAAAAGCTCTCGCCGCAAAGCCGAACTCTCTGAGTAAGTCGGGTACAGACTCGCGCAGCATCTCATCATCATCGACCACGGATAAAAGTGGACGTTCCATAGGGTCCATTTCGCAGATTCCATCGTCGACAATGCACTATTACGCTGTTGAGTTCAATTCGACTTTAGTACTGCTTCTGCCCGAGCGAGGAGACTCGGGAAGTCATATCACGAGGTTTTGCCCCCGGCCCGGTCTGCACCAAAGCGATTTCCGATCCTACCGGTAATGCTCAAGTTCTGAAGGAAGCAGCGATGTAGCCAGTGAGGTGCATGATTGGCGAAGGCCACCTACGCTTGCTAAAGCGCGTTGACTCTGCCCATCTCTACGCAATAGAAGCCTGGGCCCCCTCAGGACTGCAAGGGATAGAAAACGAGAACGTAATTCCTGGGCCATCATTCCGCTCGGCCCATAGGCGGCCATGATGCCTTTCGATGATTGAGCGGCTGACGGACAATCCAATACCCATGCCTGTCTTTTTTGTGGTGTAAAAAGCCTCGAACAGTCTCTCAAAATCTTGAGGATTGACGCCGCACCCGCTATCCTGCACGCTCAGGCACACACGATCGAGTCCGTCTCGCTGAGTCCTGACAAGCAGTTGTCGGGGGCGGCCCTCAACAGTAGTCATTGCGTCCGAACCGTTCCGAAGCAGGTTCAGGGTCACCTGCTGTAATTGGACTCGATCGCCGATAACGGGCGGGATATCCGCACCGAGCTCCGAGCGTAGGATGACCTCGTTTCTTTGAAGATCGTTCAACGACAAGGCAATCACCTCGCGCGTTACCTCGTTCAGATCAAGCGGCTCGAGCTTGATCTCCTTCTTGCTAAACAAGGCACGCAACCGGGTGATCACATCGGTAGCGCGGTTCGCATCCCGAATGGTTCGTTGCACTGTTTCACGCGCACCATCGACATTCGGTGGTTCAGCATTTAGTCTCCGCAGACAGATGCTGGCGTTGGTGACCAGACTCGCCAGAGGCTGGTTAATCTCGTGGGTGATCGATGCGGTCAGAGCGTTCAGTGTCGTCACTCTCGACACATGGGCAAGCTCGGACCTGGCCCGGTTGAGGGCTTCTTCGGCAATCTTACTATCCGTTACATCCTGGGCAGCTCCGATGAATTCCGGCTGGCCATCGGCACCGCGCGTTGCCCGTGCCTTTACGTGAACGAATTTAATGCGGCCGTCAGGCAGCAGAACCCTAAATGAGTGCTCATAATCGCTGGCAGATTGCAGGCCCCGCGCCTGTACCTCGCGGACCGAAGAGATATCGTCGGGATGAATACGAGTCAGAGTTGCGTCCAACGATATTGGCGTGCCTGGCTCAACCTCAAAGATACGGTAGAGTTCTTTTGACCACGTAATTTCGCCCGTATGCGGGCGCCAGGAATAAGTTCCGGTCCGGCTCAGGCGTTGGCCTTCCACGAGAAATGCTTCGCTGCGGTGAACTTGTTCTTCAGCGCGTTTGCGATCGTCGATGTCTGTATTGGTCCCGTACCATTTGACGATTGCCTCCGATTCGTCGCGCACAGCGTTGGCACGGAAGAGAAACCATCGAAACTCACCATCAAAGCGCCGAAGACGGCCCTCGATCTCAACTGGTTCGCCTGTTTCGATTGCTGCTTTCCAATAACTTATCATTCGATCCAGATCATCGGGATGAATCGCAACCTTCCAGCCCCAATCTTCGGCTTCCTTAGACGTGAGGCCCGTGTAGTCGTGCCAGCGCTGGTTGAAGAATTCTGCAGCTCCATCGGGGCGAGCAGCCCAGGCGAGTGCGGGAATGGTGTTAATGATCCGAGCGCGTTCGTTCAACCGCGCTTCCAGGCTTATGTTGAACTGACGCCGCACCTGCTGGAGTCGCATCCAGTACAAGCTCCACAATAACGCGAAGAATGCGACCACACAGAAAGTACGAAACCAGATTGTTTGGAACCATGCTGGGGCGATGCTGAACTGCAGCGATGCCTCCTGTGTGTCCCATACGCCCTCTCTATTGCTGCACACTAGCCTGAACCGGTATTTGCCAGGCTTCAGGTTGGAAAACGTGGCTTCTCGATTGCCGGTGACTTCACTCCATCCCCGATCAAGACCTTCGAGCCAATAGCGATAACGGACTCGCTCAGGATTAGTGAGCGTCAACCCCAGATAGTGAAACACGATTCTGTGCTCGCCAGATGGAACCGGGATCGTCTGCTCCGAATTGACTTCGTTGCCGTCCACTGTAATCATCTCGATGCGCAACACTGGTGGAAATGAGTCAACCGTTCTTCGATCAGGATTCACTACCGAGAGGCCATGAGTTGTAGAAAACCACACATTTCCCTTAGAGTCTCCAAGGAGAGAACGGAAGCGCTTCACTCCTTCGGTGCCTTCCAGGCCATTGTCCCGCCCATATATCCGAAAAGCTGAGTCGTCGAGCGCTTGATTATTCGTCAAACTATCTCGCTTTGCTCGTAGCACTCGAGCGCTCGTTGCTATCCACAGCGATCCACTACCATCCTCCGCTATTCCGAAGATGGGCTCGGTTAGCCAGGATTGATTGCTCTGAGGGGTTTGAATGCGCCCGTCACGAAGAAAGGCTAGGCCTCCCGCAGTGCCAATCCAAAGCACACCGCCGGAGTCCTCGAGAAGACAGTTGATGTCTGGGGAAACGAGGCCATCGTGGACGTCATAAGTTCGCCATTGGTTCTTCGAGAAGTGGCTGAGACCATTAGGAGTACCGAACCACATACTTCCGTCGGCCTCCTCGGCGATCGATGAGACGGTGTTGGAGGCGAGACCGTCGATCGTTGTGTAGTTCGTGAAGCGTTCTTCTTTCAGTTTGCTGACACCGCCGCTCAGGGTACCGGACCATACCGTGCCATCCTGACTTTCGTAAACAGCGTAAACGCTGTCTTGTGCCAAACCGTCCGCCTTGGTGTAGGTCTTGGCGATAAATGAATTGCCGGAGTACGTCAGATGGGTGAGCCCACCCTTTTGTCGTCCCACCCAAACATCCCTATCAGTGCCAGCAATGGAGTAGACGACGTCGCTGGCTATCCCATCCGCCGTGACAGCTCCATTTGTTTCTCCCTTTAACCATCGTAAGCCGCCCTCAATGGGCGCAACCCAAGCGCGGCCCCGCGAGTCAACGTATACGGGCCCCGTGCTTTGCGACTTCAAGTTGGGAATGGAGTACGTAACAAAGGCGCTGTCGCGCAGTCGCTCAAGGCCGCGTGCGGAACCGAACCATATATTTCCTTCTCGATCTTCGAAAAGGGCAGTTACCGGCCCAATGCCTTCGTGAGTATTGAGTAAAGAAACCCCATTAGCGTTGTATCGAAAGAGTCCGCGGCTCGTGCCAATCCAGATATTCGAGTCCCGATCCCGAAGAATTGAGAGCACGTCGAGATTGAGGAGAGATGAAGGCAAACCTTCCGAACTAAGCACTTTTCCATTCCAACGAAGGATGCCATTCTCCGTTCCGACCCACAGCTCCGAATTTTTATTCGGCAGGAAACAGTGAATCTTCCGATCAGCCGGTCCTTTTGGGACGCCCGAAATGCGGCCCTGCTGAAGGTAGAAGAGCCCTCGATGCTCTGTGGCAAGCCAAACCTTTCCATCGTCGGTCTGCGCCATCGAAGTGACCAGAGATGTGGGTGACGCCAGACGATCAAAGAAACTGAAGGGTGTTGCTCGTTCGTCAGGAGTTCTGGCAGCGTCGGTAAGAAGAGTCGCGGACGACAAGCTCCGAAAGCCATTCCCGCTGAATGTCAGAGTTCCCGCAGCTGACGATGAGAGCAAAACGTCACCGGATGTTCCCCGTGCCATTGCTGTTGTACCGCCCTCAGTCCAGCCGCGGATAGGCTCGAAGACCCCGTTGTGGTAACGAAAGACTTGGGTGTTTTGCAGCAAGATCCAGAGGTTATCGCTTGAATCAACCACCAGCGTGCGCACAGGACCAATCTGGATTGGATCAGGGTGGGCCACCTCAAACTCGTGAAAATTGAAACCGTTAAAACGAACGAGGCCTTTATCTGTTCCGATCCAGAGATAGCCATCGGAAGTCTGCGCGATGGCCGTTATTGAGTCGCCCGGGAATCCTTTCTCCGCTCCCCACGACTCATGGAGATATTGCGACACGTCTCGGGCAGGATCGACCGCAGTCGCTGAAACAGTGAAGCAGAGAGCCGCGAGGACGGTAATAACACCCCTGAATAGCAGGCGTCCTCCCGAAGCGTTTTCATGGAAGGTATTCGAACTTATCAACCACGACCTCGCTCGGCTTCTGCATAGGATTTTTGTCGCTCGCAACGACATAAAAGATCAGACGGGGTACTGCCTTGCCCGGTACCGGTATCGCAGACCTGAACTCATGTTCGGAAACGAGTTGACCTCCGGCGTCTGCAGAGCTTTTGCGAAATGTCTTGAAAATTGCATGCCCAGGTTCCCAGTTCAGAACGAATGTCAACGTGCCTGTGGGCACCGCAAACGCGAAGAGGTTTCCAGGAATATAAAGCGGTTGGATCGTATACCTTGCATTATTCCGATGTGCAGCGTCCCGGCCTCCGACCTCTAAGTCCATTTCCCGAAAGTGCTGCTCGCTATCCGAGTCGTCGAAAGTAAACATGCTGAAGACCGCAGCCGGCTCTAAATGTGAAGTGTCACGTATAGTTACCGAATACGTCCCGTACCCAAGCGTGCGGTTTAAGAATATTTCTGCACAAGACCACTTGTCCGATTTCCTTGTGATCTGCATGTGAAGAGCGCCCTTGGCATCGGTCCAAGCATTCTTCGGATCGTAAAGGTTGCTTATGCCGCCCTTGTCACTCTCAATCGTGCGAACAGCCCAATCATAGCCGCTGAACTTAAGCGATCCCGTGGGGGCCAATTGGGGTGTTCCGGTACCCTTAACAATAGTCACGAGAGCAACGGAACCGCCTCGAGTTGGAACTACATCGATTTCAGGCAACGGATGATAGTCCGGTTCTACCAGTAACGCAGCATAGTCAAATCCCAGATGAGTTTCTGTGCTCCACGTTGAGTCCGCATTGATGGGGATAAATGGATGCTCAGGCCAGGGCTGCACCCACCATTGTCCACTGTGCGCATAAATTACAATCTGTTGCCCTGGGTGGGCGTTCTTGACAAGGCCGGCGATTGTATCGACCCTCTCTCGGCCACCCTGCGCCGCGGGAGGAATCTTCGTAAACTCAATGGTTGGGCTGGAGTCGGATTTTCGCGAGTGACAACCCTCAATTGCGATGAACCCTGTAAGAATTAGGACTGACACCAGCGTCTTGCGTGCCACCACAAGCCGGCGGGAACGCAGCCTTACTGTTTGAAGAGGGTGTCCCATTTTAAGACTCCTCTGCCAGAAGTCTTCTTCCCGATTCGGGGAAGGATGCATCACTCAAACTCCTGATTGTCCCGAAAATAGGAACTGACCGCCCGCAACGATTCCCAAAAATACACAGATTGTATTCACGGAAGAGCCGTAAGCACGGTGCTCCTGCCCATGGCAGCGGATCGACGAAGAGTCGTACATCTTGCGCAAGCCTCCTCGTTTCGGAATGACTCGCAATGATGCTTGATCATTCCGTTCGAGCGTGACCTCGCTGACGTTACGACTTGCCACTCAACCTGTCGATTCGCTCACCCAAATGCCAATTAACACAGCACAGGGGAGAGAAGTCTATTAGACGAAGGTATGAATCGATACCTTCGTATCACTTGGCACGGGGTTCACCCATGTAACGGAGACTAAATTAGCAAATCGGATGAATCTGAGTAGCAGGGAAGACGCACAAAGTTTGAGCATCAACGAAAATTGATGCAAGCGTGAGATGCCGGCGCCGGCATCAGCTCTGCTGGATCAGAATCTCCCATCTACTATTCAGAGTTGACATCAGAATAGCTGGAATTGTGATCCGGAGACCCGCGATGCGGGAACGTGCTGGATTTCTCACTTCACCAGCGGACGCGGACGTGCATATTTGAGCAAGGGTCAGGCGAGAGGTTTGTGGACTGGCGAGTGAGCCACGAAAACCTTGATCGAAATCTGATCCCACGCGGTCTAGCTATAACCGCAGGGAATAATGCAAAGACGAAAAGTTATTGGACAAGAATACCAGCGAGGACTCAAATGAGTTAACACTTGAACGCTTGGAAACACGATCCGCGTTACGGCCGATCTAGCCTGTGTTCCTTGCGGGAAGGCTCAATATGGCAGAACTAGCTCGAAAATCGCCGAGCTCGGCTCACATTGAGTCGTTCTCTTCAGCCCCAGCTGATTTAGCCAACGAAAAACAACTATTCCGTAATCGAAATCTCCGAGCTTTGGGCACTAAGCCAGAAAACAGTACGCCGGATCTTTGAAAGAGAACCTGGAGTGATTCAGTGGGGTTCAACGGAAACTCGCCACAAGCGTGGTTACCGGACTTTACGTGTACCTGAAACAGTTTTACTACGGGTGCATCGGAAACTGCGGCGAGCGAGTTGAAATTAGCAACTCGTACACCTTTAAGCTGTCTTTACCCGCTGCGTTTGCTTCCGGCGTGACTTCTTGCCGCCGTTTTGAAGGACAGTCCAGGCCTTGCGAACATTGGCGGCCAGCAACTCTTGTCGAGCCTTAACCCAAGGCGCGTAATGCTTCTCCGTGATCTTCACACTTTTGTGACCAAGCAGGATTGAGACCTGTTCGAGAGGCACGCCGGCAAGTAGCATCTCAACCGCGAATGTGTCGCGAAACATGTGCGGATGGCAGCGCTTTGGCGTTCCATCTTCTCGCCGTAGATGGGATATCTTGAAGAGCCGGCGAAAACTTCGCTGCCAATTGCCAACCACTGACTTGGGCGAACCGTTACCAGACCAAAAGAAATATCGGGGATTGGGAGTCGGACCAGGTGGAATCGTCCGCAAAGATTCCGCAACATCTGGGGGGAGCGGAACGTAAACCGGATTGCCGGTCTTCGCTCGATACAAGAAAAGCTCGTCTTTATCGTTCAGGCGCCGCCGCTCTAGTGTTACCGCATCGCGGATGGCGAGTCCGCTCCAACGCATCAATAGTGTCAGAATTCGAAGCCGTGTCGCTTGATTTCTGCACTCAACCCAACCTTTGGGCTGGTAGATGTACGTGGCATCGATGATCTGTTCAAATTCGTGCTTCGGGAAGTAGTCGGTCGGGGGGCCGTCCGCTCTGATACGACCTAACGAAACAGCCGGATTCGATTTGATCCAACCAAGTCGCAGGCAGTAGTAGAAGAAACCAATCAACCGCTCTTGCTTTTTCTTCTTCGCGAGAGGCCCGTCCTCCCACGTGTCGCGAAACGCCTCCAGGTCCGCCGTCGTGATCTCTTCGAGATGTATCAATCGCGACTCACTAGCCCACGAGAGAAACTGTTTTTCAAAAATGGTCTTGAGCTTGTCAATCGTTGATTCGGCAAGATTCTCGTTGCGCTTGCTTTTGAGAAAGCGCCCGACTGCATCCTTTACGGTGACTTTCTCCGGCTCGTCGGCAATCGCTTCACCTTCGACGTTTTGTGTCGCCGCGTAGTCGGCTTCCAACTCTCGTTTGAACTCTTCTGCCTTCTCCCAGCTCCGCGTTTTCGCACTCCGCCGAATGAAGGGGCCGTCCGATCCCAGGACGCCATTGATCCACTTTGGGCATCGGCAACGCTTGTAATTGATGTCGTCAGAAGAGCAGGGAGGGTAGTGGCGAGAGTAGACAGAGAGCATGAATTCAGCACCTTTGCCGAATCCATTGTACGTTTATTGTACGATTTTCTCTATGTTTTAATAACTGTCTTATTATCAATAGGTTATACTGGTGGAGGCGGCGGGAGTCGAACCCGCGTCCGAAAATGTTACTGGTCAAGAGCCTACATGCGTAGTCCAGTTCATGCCCCCGGCATTACCCGGGGACGTTCGCGACCCGCGCTCAGAACGGACAAGAAACGCGTGCCGCTAGCCTGTGGTCTTAGCCTCCCGCCCCAGACGTAGACGGAAAGAGCAGCTCGCTGTGCGACGTCCTTTGGAGGCCCACGAGCAAAGCCTCCTCGGACGGCTGCCTAAACTAGTTAGGCTGCGTATGCCATCTGTTGATTGGCAATTATCATTTTGCACTCGATTACGGGTGTGTGCACCCCGGCATGCCTCTTGGCCGCAAGCATCTCCGTCGAAGCCGTGACGCCCCCACTGGTGGGATTGGCCTGAAAAAGATCTGATACCAGACTAGGGTCGACCGGAACCGAAGTCAAACCCCTTCGGTCATTTGATGCCGATTCTTCACTTCACGCTTCAACGTGAGAAGATCGCGATATCGAAGAGTCGATGCAATCCTTTCGGATAGTTCAGATTTATTCTGGGACTTCCCATTCATAGTCGAGCCAGAAAATTCTTGACAAGCAGAAGCCCCGGCGTAATATTGCGCGTAAGTCTAGCCGTTTTACCTTCCTATTCCCCAGGGAGTTTCGACTGACTTGACCCGGTCTTGGGACCCTGAGCCATCCAGGCTCGCTGTGGGGGGTTCGCATGGGCAAGAAAAAGAAACATCCCCCCGAGCAAGAGAATCTTGTCATCACTCCCGGCGGCCCCAGGCCGAAGGAGCAGGTACGCACAATCAAGCCTGGTGAAGCGCTCCGTCGCAACGCCGACGGAAGCTACACCGTCGTCCGCATTGAAAAACCCTCAGAGAAGTGAAAAAGGAGTGTCTATGAAAGAACAGCTCGTGCTTACACCGGGCGGATTCCGCCCGAAATCGCAAGTCCAACATATTGAGCACGGCCATGTGCTGCGCATGTCGGCCGCCGGTACTCTGCAAAAAATCCACCGGTCGGGAAGAGTTGTAGCCGATTTTGGCCCCATTCCTCACCGTCCCGTGAATGAACCCAATCTACCGAAGAACGTTCATGTGCCCGCACCGCCGAAAGGGGCGACACTGCCGGCCTTTGGCAGCGGTTGGATCTCGTATGCGTACTGGAATAACACCACCGGCAATGCGATTACGTCGTTCGCAACCACCTGGGTCGTCCCCCCGGAGCCCGGGAGCCACTCCGGGCAAACGATTTTTCTCTTCAACGGAATTCAGAACTCGTCGATGATTTACCAGCCTGTTCTGCAGTTTGGCCCGTCAGCGGCCGGAGGCGGCAACTTCTGGGCAGTCGCCAGCTGGTATGTGGATGGGCAGGGCGGCATCGCCAACCACAGTACGCTGGTGCAGGTGAATCCCGGCGATGTGCTCGTTGGAGTCATGACGCTTACGGGCAGCAGCGCGTCGGGCTACGACTATGAGTGTGTCTTTGAGGGAATCGCCAACGCAAGCCTCGCGATTCAGAATGTGCAGCAATTGACGTGGGCGGCGGAGACTCTCGAGGCCTACAACATCACCCAGCCTTCCGATTATCCCGATACGCAAGAGACCGCGTTCACAGGGATCAGCATGCAGACCGGAGGAATTCGGCCCACGATTGCGTGGACGCCAGTCGACGCCGTCACCGACTGCGGACAGAGTTGTTCGATCGCCAGCAACTCGAACACGAATGGCGAGGTCGACATCTTCTACGGTGATTCTGCCGCGATCGTTCTGGGCGGAGTATCTACGGTTGGAGTGAATGCCGACGGACGCCTCGAGGTCTTCGGTACCGGTACCGATCACGCCATCTGGCACAACTGGCAAACCGCGCCAAACAACGGTTGGTCCGGCTGGAATAGTCTTGGCGGGCTCGTGACCACCGAGGCTGCGGTGGGGCGCAATCACGACGGCCGTCTGGAAATTTTCGCCCGCGGCGCCGACGACGCTCTCTACCACAACTGGCAGAACTCGCCTGGAGGTGGCTGGTCGGGCTGGAACTCCCTGGGAGGCATCATCACCAGCGATGCCAGCGTCGACAACAACCTGGACGGGCGCCTCGAAGTATTCGCCCGTGGGACTGACAACGCGCTTTGGCACAACTGGCAGATGAGTCTTCCTTTCGGAATTACGGTCTGGTCGGGCTGGAATTCGCTCGGAGGCATCATTACCAGCGATCCGATCGTTTACCACGATGCCGACGGACGGCTCGAAGTTTTCGCCCGCGGCACCGACGGAGCGGTTTGGCACATCTGGCAAACTTCGCCGGGCGGCGGCTGGTCGGGCTGGGCATCTCTCGGCGGAGTGGTGACGAGCCTCTGCGCTGTCTACCAGAATGCCGACGGCAGGCTGGAGGTGTTTGCGCGTGGTACCGACAACGCGCTCTGGCACAACTGGCAAGTCGTCCCGAATGGTGGCTGGTCAGGCTGGTATTCGCTCGGCGGCATCATCACCAGTGATCCGGCCATCGCGCGCAACCTCGACGGCCGGTTGGAAATGTTTGTCCGCGGCACTGACAACGCCGTGTGGCACATCTGGCAGGTCGCTCCGAACAGCGGCTGGTCAGGCTGGAGCTCGCTGGGCGGCGTGATCACCAGCGACATCAACGCCACAAGAAACGCCGATGGACGCCTCGAAATTTTCGCTCGCGGCACTGACGACGCGCTGTGGCACAACTGGCAGACTTCGCCGGGCGGCGGCTGGTCAGGCTGGAACTCCCTGGGTGGAATCTTGACCACCGATCTGGAGGCTGCGGCATAGCAACCAGCAGTAAGTCAGAGATGCTCCCCATCGCAGCAACGCCAGACTCCGGTCTGGCGTTGTTTGTTAAGGCCTTTTGATGGGGTTCCACTCGATCACGCTCCCGGATTCGCCACCTTCTGCCCGATCAGCACGGCGTCCTGCATCTGCTTGTAAAGATCGCTGACCGCTGACGGCGCATGCGGCATGAGAATGGTATTGCTCTTGTCGTTGCTTCCAATTTCCTTCATGGTATCGAGATACTGCGTGACCAGCACCAGCATCATCACATCTCTGGGCGACGATCCCTCCACCGCTTTCGAAAACGCCTCCACTGAATCCTTCAGTCCCTCGATGATCGCTTTGCGCTGATTCGCGATGCCCTGGCCCTGCAGCGCCTTGCTTTCGGCTTCGGCCTCAGCCTGCTTCACTTTCAAGATTTTTTCCGCTTCACCCCGTGCTGTCGCTGCGACTTGCTCGCGCTGCGCGGCATTGATCTCGTTCATCGCCGCCTTGACCTTGTCGTCCGGCTGGATGTCGGTGACGAGCGCCTGGTCGATGGCATAGCCATAGGTCCGCATTACATCATCGAGACCCTGCTTGATCGCGACTGCGATATCAGATTGCTGCAGAAAAGCGTCGTCCAGATTCATCTTAGGAACATGCCCGAGGATGACGTTGAAGACGTAGGACGAGATCTGCTGCCGCGGATTGGCCAGCTTATAGAACGCCTCGTAGACGTGGTCGGCAATCACGTGATACTGCACCGAGACCGGGATTTTGACGAAGACGTTATCTTTCGTCTTGGTCTCCACATCGAGCGCGAGTTGCTGCACCCGCAGGTCGATGCGGCCTGCTATCTGGTCGAGCCAGGGTAGCTTGAAATTGATGCCGGCTGTGGCCACGCGCTCGAACTTTCCCATGCGCTGCACGACGACCGCCTCGGCGGTGCGCACCTGGAAGAACCCGCTCAGAATTGTTCCGAGCGCGAAGATAGCTACGATTGCGAACAGGACCCACTCGACGCCCTGTGATGCATCCATCGGGAGCCTCCGGTTGCGAAGTGTCTGAAGGAGTTGCCTTGCGAACGGTCGGCAACCACAGAGAATCATAGCGAGGCAGGGTGTTGGCTACTATTATCCAGTGTGGGGCGTGTACGGGATTCTCTGCGAAGGAGCGCGATTATTTTTCCGGGCGCGCTCGCGCCATGCAAGCCTCGAGCCGCAATCTCACCGCCGGCCATTCGTTATCGAGGATGCTGAAGTAGACGCTGTCGCGCACGCGGCCCGTCCAGGTGATGACGTGGCGCCGCAACGTGCCTTCTTCTTTCGCGCCGATCCGCAGAATCGCGTTGCGGGATTTGTCGTTAAGCGCGTCTGTCTTCAATTCCACGCGGAAGCATCCCCATACTTCAAAGGCATGCCGGAGCATCAGGTATTTCGCCTCGGTGTTCACGCCGGTTCGCTGCCACGCCGGAGCGATCCAAGTGGAGCCGATTTCCACCCGACGATTGGCGCGGTCAATGTTCATGAAACGGGTGCTGCCGATGGCACGACCCGAAGTGCGTTCGACCGTAGCAAATACTACCGACTCGCCGCGTTCCTGTTCGGCGAGTGCTTTGGCGATCAGATTCCGAAAGTCACCCGCCGTCTTCATGGGATACGGAATCCAGCGAAAAATGTCTTCCAGGTCGTCTTTCGCGACCTGCCAAAACAGATCCGCGTGCTCGCGCCGGATCGGTTCCAACCTCACGACAGAACCCTTAAGCACTACAGGCGTGTCTATGTTGAGCGGCGCGGTTGTGACGGACATTTGGACTCACCCCCCATTTCATCCCCTGTTCTTCGTTGCGCCTTTATTTGCTCCAGTTTCGCATCATAACTTGCATCCTGCGGGTATTTCAGGCATCTCTAGTAGAACGCGAGAAAATGCCCAGCGGTAGTGGGCCTCAGGAACCGGGTCTACCAAACTATGAGTTGGCACGTCCAACTAAGCGCAATGCCATCATCCGACGCAGCAATTTGTCAGGAGCACTGTCAGTGAAGGCGCACTGTCTTCCATTCTCGCAAATCCCGCATACTACACGCCTTTTCACAGATTTATTGGCTTATTCCCCTAAAGTTCAATCCTTCTATCCGCGGTCTCCTTTTATCGGCGATTGGCTAAAGGATGCGGGTAGCAATGCTTCTTACGATTCGTCGCGCCGTGAGCGCGTGGTTTCCATTCTCGATCGCCAGAACAAATCATGGAGCGCCTCGGCCCAGACGGTTACCAACCTTGACCGCCTGCGCAAGGGGGCGCTCGCCGTCGTCACCGGACAGCAGGTCGGGCTTTTTGGCGGACCGATGTTCGCCATCTACAAGGCGTTGACCGCGGTCAAGCTTGCTGAAGAAGCGACGAAGGCTGGAGTGGATGCCGTTCCGGTTTTCTGGCTCGCAACCTACGATCACGATCTGGCGGAGGTGAATCACGTTTCCATCCCGTCGGCCGAGGGGGCGCCGCAGCTTCTCGCGACCTCGAGTCGCAGCGTTGCCGGTGCGCCCGTGAGCGCGGTGCGTCTGGGAGAAGAGATCGTTCCGGTGGTCGAGCAGGCCGCAGCGCTTCTGGGCGAAACCGAAGTGACCGCGATCCTGCGCGAGTGTTATCGCCCGGGAGAAACTCTGGGCACCGCCTTCGCGCGTCTCTATGCCAAATTGTTTGCAGAAAGCGGAGTTATCGTGCTCGACGCCTCCGACCCGGAACTGCACCGCGTGGTCGAGCCGATTTATCGAGCCGCGGTGGAGCGCGCCGGCGAACTGGAAACCGCGCTCCTGGCCCGCGGAGAAGCGCTGGAAGCGGCGGGCTACCACCAGCAGGTGAAGGTCACGTCATCGTCGGTGTTGCTGTTCACTCTGCAGAATGGCGCGAGGACCGCGATTCATCGGCGGGGAAATGGCGAGAACGCGGAATTCGTAATCGGATCGGACGCGTCGGCGGAAACGTTGACGCAAGCGGAGTTGCTGGCGCGGATCAGTTCGTCGCCTGAGCTGTTCAGTCCCAATGTGCTGCTGCGCCCGATCGTCGAAGACTACCTCTTGCCCACTCTCGCCTACACCGGAGGCGCAGCCGAGGCTGCCTACTTCGCGCAGGCTGGAGCCGTCTACGAGCATTTGCTGGGACGCGTGACCCCGATCATTCCGCGTTTTTCGGCGACGATCGTCGAGCCCAAGGCGCAGCGCATGCTCGAAAAATTCGGCATGTCGGTGCCCGATGCTTTTGCGGGGCCAGATGTTCTACGCCGTGAACTCGCCGCGCGCAGCTTGCCCGGCGATCTGCAAGCAGCATTCGATTCGGCGAAACTGTCACTAGAGCAGAATTTTTCTACGATTAAACAGAAGCTGAGCAAGCTCGATCCCACTTTGGTGGATGCCGCCGAGACCGCTGGCTCAAAGATGCAGTATCAGCTGGAGCGGCTCTATACGCAGGCCGCGCGCGCCGAAGCGCAGAAAAGCGAACTCGTCACCCGCAAGGCGGAACTGTTGAGTCACTCCCTGTATCCGGAGAAAGGTCTGCAGGAGCGGGGAATTGCGGGAATCTATTTCATTGCGCGTTACGGCCGGGAGCTGCTCGGCCAGTTGCAGGACGCAATCCACACCGACTGCCACGACCACCAGATACTGGAGTTGTAATCCGCGCTACTTGCTTTCGCTGGTCGCAAGGTACGTTCCCAACCCAATCATGATGGCTCCGGTTACGGTGCGTTGTCGGCGGCGGAACGTCGCCGATGAGCGAATCTTGTCTCCCAGCGGCCCGGCCAGCGCGATCACGAGCAGATCAGCCGATGTGTTCAGAATGACCGAGATTGTTCCCAAGGTTACGAACTGAAGAAATACGTGACCATTGCCGCGAACCACAAACTGCGGAATGAACGACAAAAAGAAAAGAGCGGTCTTGGGATTCAGCACCTCAGTCGCGACACCCTGCCACAGCGGATTGCGCGCGGGATGAACGTTCTCGGCGATTGCGGCAGCGGCCCCATCTCCGTTGTTTCGGTGGGCGTCTACGATCATGCGCACGCCAAGAAAGCACAGGTAAGCCGCACCAACATATTTGACGGCAGCGAAGGCCGCCGCCGATTTGGCGAGAATGATCGAAACCCCCAGCGCTGCGGCGAATACGTGCACCATGCCGCCCAGAAATGTGCCAAATGCCGAGAGCACGCCTTCGCGCTTGCCTCCCGCGAGACTGCGAGCGAGTACGTAGAGCATGCCGGGTCCGGGCGCAATGGCCAGCAACAAAGCAGCTGTCAAAAAAAGAAAAAACCGAGTCGAATCAAACATCCATCGTCCTCCCACTGTCATGCTGGGCGAGGATTGAGCTCCGGCATAGCCGGAACTCAACCGCAGTCGAAGCATCTCTGCAATCGCTACGGAACCCAGGAGTTCAAGCTTTCAGCCAGGCCTCCAACTCCTCGAGCGACTTCACCCGCGGAAATTCGCGTTCACGATAAGCCCCAGCCACATCGAACAGCACGGCATCCATGCCCGCATTTCTCGCCCCGACGTAATCCACCGAATACACATCGCCCACGTACAGACTCTCGCCAGGATCAGCCTTCATCCCGCGCAAGGCCGCCTCGAAGATCGCCGGATGCGGCTTTTCATGTCCCACAATGCCGGAGTCGGTAATGCTGACGAAACATTCCGCAATGCCGCAGCGCCGCAGCACGGCGTCGATTCGGCCGTCTGCATTGGAAATCACAGCGATCGCATATTCACTCGCGATCCGCTCCAGAGCTTCGCGCGTGCCCGGCAGAATCTGGTCCCAGTTGGCAGAGTTCTGGGTGTTCACAACGAAGGCATCGCGCATAGCATCGTCGGAGACCTGGAGGTCTTGCAGGAGGTAGGTATGAAAGGTCCACCAGAAGCCGTGGTCGACCTTCCCGCCGATCATGCCGGCGTCGAACTCGTGCTTGGTGCGGCGCTCGAGCGCCTGCCATTGGGCGAGCGTGGGGTGGCGATCTTGCGAAAGCGGCGCGAGCATCCGGGCCCGATTCGGAAACAGCAAAGTATTGCCGACGTCGAAAAAAATAAAGCGGCGCTTGGCCATGAATTCATATTACCGGATAGGCGGTGGCGGATGGACGTGGATGGGCTACCCGCGCTGGTGGCCATCCTTTTCGCACTCTTTAGGAAAAGGGTGGGGGAGTTCCGTGAAATTTATCCCGCGAACGATGTAATATCCATTCTTCGGCTGTGGCCGGAGCCTTTGCGGGCGCGGCTTTCGCCGGATGAAATCATGCCTGACTTCTTTTCCAGCGTTGCCCGCACCGCGCGCGCAGCGGCTGCAGTCTATGCAGTCGCTCGCGTGCGCGCGGCACTGGCCTTCAGCCTCGCCGCGGCGATGCTGGTGCGCGGGCCACGCCGCCAGGATATCTACAACATTCTGTGGGCGGTGGTGTTCGGCTTCGCCACGCTGAACATACTGAGCTTGGCGGCCCGGCGCTTTGAGCCTACGCGGCGAGGGCTTTCGTTTGGCGAAGTGCTAGCCGTGATGGTGGTTTTGATGTCGGTGGTTCTGCTGGGCTGGGAGATGCTGAATCTGTTTCATATCTTTCCATTGCAGATCCGGCGGTGAGCCTGGACAGCGTGTTTTTGAGATATGATTCGCTCAGCATGATTCGCTAAGAACATGGCCAAGAATCCCCCAAACTTTGAAGTGACCTGCCCGTGCTGCAGCGCGGTGCTGAAGATCGATACCGCGACGCGCGCCGTGATCGCGCATACCGCGGCAGTGAAGCCGAAGACGTTCAGCGACATGGAGGCTGCGGCCAAGGCGATGCGCGAGCAGGATAGCCGCCGCGAATCGATTTTTCAGCAGTCGGTGGAGGCCCAAAAGCACGCTTCGGACCTGCTGGAGAAAAAATTTCAGGAAGCGCTCAAGAAAGCCAAAGAGTCGCCCGACACCGGTAAGCCCATCCGCGATTTCGATCTCGACTGATTCCGCATGAGCCGTCCTCTGCTGCTCGGCCACCGCGGCGCCCGCGCCCGCAAATCGATTCGAGAAAATACGATTGCTTCATTCGATCAAGCGCTGGCCGACGGTTGCGATGGTTTCGAATTCGACGTGCGCCTCACAGAAGACGAAGAAGCGATCGTCTGCCATGACCCGAAAATTGCCGGATACGACATCTCCCGCACAATTTCAAAAGATCTGTCCAAGTTGCCCAGACTGCGCGATGTTCTCCTGCGCTATCGCGAATCGTTCCTCGACATTGAACTCAAAGTGAAAGGCCTCGAACAAATCACTCTCGATCTCTTCCTGCGCCATAAGCCGCGCCGCGGATTTGTCGTCTCATCGTTTTTGCCCGCGGCGCTGAAGTCCCTGCACGCGCTCGATGATACGGTTCCACTCGGCCTGATTTGTGAGTTTGAAAACCAGCTTCGCCTGTGGAACGAGCTTCCCGTCGAATATGTGATCCCTCATCATGCGCTGGTCGACGCGGAGCTTGTGCGCAAGGTCAAAGGAGCAGGGAAGAAGCTGATCGTGTGGACCGTCAACGATTCTGCCGCCATGAAGCGCTTTGCGGATGTGGGAGTCGCGGGCATCATCTCCGATGACACCAGGCTGCTGTGCGAGACGTTAGGCGGCGATTGATGAATCGAGCGTCCCTGCGAGCCGCGTGACATTTTTCAAGTTCATCCGTCTCTCAATCTTCACAAGTGTCGACCAACCATGACCATGATGCGAAGACGAAACTTCCTACAGACCAGCGCGTTGGCGCTAATAGGGCTCACCCATCGCGGCCTCGCCATCCCCGCCGAAGCGAAGGGAACGATCCATCCCCCAAGCAAGAAATTCCTTGCCACCTTGCCCCACCTGATGGAACTCGCGAAGCTACCGGGCCTCGGAATCGGCGTAGTCGATAACGGAAAGATGTCATGGCAGCACTACGCCGGGGTCTCCAGTGCGGCCACTAAAGCTCCCATAGCGCCGGACTCGCTGTTTCCTGCCGCCTCCATGGGCAAACAGCCCTTTGCTTATGGCGTGATTTTGCTCGCGCAGCAAGGCAAACTCGACCTCGACAAGCCACTGCGCGAATATCTCGCCGACGGAGCTCCGACCGGCAAGTGGTCCGAGAAAATTACGGCGCGCCATGTGCTCAGCCACTCGTCGGGACTGCCAAACTGGCGATGGAACAAGGAGCAGGAACTGACACCAGCATTCGAGCCCGGTACGAAGTTCCGCTACTCGGGCGAAGGATTTTATTTTCTGCAACGGTGTGTGGAGCACATCACCGGCATGGGCGCAGAGCAATGGATGCAGGATCAGGTTCTGAAACCGTTGGGAATGACCTCATCCACCTATCTATGGAACGCGAATGCCGACGCGCATATTGTCGCCGGTCACCAGGGAGACGAACCGTCATACAATACCGAGTTCGCCAAGCAACTGTTCTCGAAGATTCAGGCGAGCGGCAAACCGCTGGCCGTCTGGCATCACGAAGAAATCGTGGCCGCGATGCTCAAGGACAAACCGCCAGGCACCACACTGCTGCCCAACGACATCAGCCCGAATGCTGCTTTCAGCTTGCTGACGACGGTTGCCGATTATTCTGCGTTTCTAGCCAACGTGGTCTCGCAGCACAGCGAGCTGACTTCTGTCATGCGAGGGGCCATCAGCAAACCGATCTCACACATCAACAGCGCTCTGGGGTGGGGCTTGGGATTCGGCGTCGAGCAGGAAGGATCGCAGCCGCGCTATCTGTGGCAATGGGGCGACAACGGCGGCTGGAAAAACTTCTTTCTGGCGCATCTGGAAACGCAATCCGCCATCGCGGTCTTCACCAACGGCGAAAACGGAATGCACATCAACGAGCGAGTCATGCGCGCCGCTACGGGAGAAGACCAAGCTGCGTTTATGTGGGTGTAGATCGGGTCGCCGTCGGAAAGCGGAGACGCGGGTTGCGATACATGGCGCCCCCGCGCCGCTACAAACTGAAATCTTTCTAGCTCACTTCAGTTGCGGGTTTCTTCTTTCCTCCAGATCGAAAGCCCACTCGATCCGGTTGCGAGCATCCCAAGCGACGCTTGCTCCACGGGAACTTTCTCCTCGAGGTACCCTGGGGCCAGCAAATCCGCCTGTTCCGCCGGTCCGCTGGTATGGCCGGCGAGGATTGCCTTGCCCGGGATCGTCTCGTAGGCGTAGCCCGTGATCGTCGCCTGGTAGCCGCGGGCCAGAGTCGTGAAGGTCACCCGCGCCCATCCGTAGTGGAACATGTTGCCCACTTTAAATTTAAAGCCGAGATATTTGTTGGTGACACCATGGCCGTCGTTTGCCCATGGGCCCTCCCAACGCTGCGCCGTATTCGATCCGGAGTAAAAGACGCGCGCCCCCATGCCCACGGCCTGGCCTTTTCCTCCCCACTGCTCACCGGGGCCGATTTTGGCGCCGAAGGGAAGCGCGGCCGCGCCTGAAGCCGTTTCCCGGACTTGATTGTTGGCGTTGGCCTGCAGCATCGACGACGATTCGACGCATCGGCTGGCGCCGATGTGGCAGACATCGAGGTAGGAGATGCGGAAGGAGCCAGCAATGCTCGCCGAGCCCCCGTTCATCAGGTAGAAGTCGATCATGCCGTCGGCATTAAGATCGAGCGGATATGCGTGACCGATCTGTGCGTTCACGGCCGTATACACAATCTTCGCCTCGGCAGACTGCGGGGCCGCCAGCATGGCCACTCCGGCGGCAGTCGCCGTCGCGGCATAAGCCATCAATTTCTGCTCCAGACTGGATTTGACCTGGGCGCGCTGGCGCTTCGCGGCGGTCGCAACGCCTTCAGATTTCGGGTCTCTCATAGGTCACCTTTAGGGATGGAGAATGGAAAGCTGCTTCAGTGGAGACAAGCACTCTGACACGGTTCCAGAGAACCTGTCAACGGAGTAGACCTTCTCGTATTTGCCATCGCGATGTTCAGTCAGCAGAGACCCGAAAAGTTCAGGAATCCGGCAAGGGAATTCTCTACTTGCGCAAGGTCAAGGATAGGAAGGCTCATATCGCAGAAAATTTCAGGACGAGCGTGTGAAATCGGAGCAGGTCAGACGGAAGACTCTTGCAACACTCGAATCTGTTACTGCGCGCTTGCCGCCGCGGCGCTGCCGGAGGACATGGCAGCCTTGGCCTCCTTGATGCCGCTCTGAATCAGTGTCTCCCAATCAAGATGAGGAATCGGCGATGCCGCTGCCGCCTGATAAAGCGCCAAGGCATCCTGCGGGCGGTTTAGTTTCTTCAGGCACAGGCGCGCCGCGCTGAGTTGCGCGGTCAGAGCCTGCCGCTCAGCCGGATATGCCGCCGCCAGCTGCTGATACTCCGCAAACGCGCGTTCGAATTCCTGCTTTTCCTCGGCGCCCTTGCACAATTCCAGCCAAACTACGGCAGGCATCCTGCCGCCGCCCGCGTCGATGAACTCGGCGTAGTCCTGAAATGCGGCTTCCACCTCGTGTGCCTTCAAGCGCAGGCTGCAGGTCTTAACGCTCGCGTCGCAATACAACTTCGTGTCGTTCTGCCGATAGTAGATTTGCCGCAGCAGGTTCCACGCATCCAGCGAATTCGGCTTGGCGGCGACGTAGTTGTTCAACAGCACGACGGCCTCACCCAGCTGGCCGTGCTCCATCATGTCGTTGGCCTTCTCGATTTCCTGATCCGTCGTCCAGCTCAGCTTTTCTTCGATTGCTTTGTTGGCCTTCTGCTCCAGTCCGGAATGCTGAATGGCAACGGCAGCTAGCGCGCCGAAAAGAAATCCGCCAACGTGCGCCCAGTGCGCGACGCCGCTTGAGGAGCCGAGCAACGATCCGTAGAAGATTTCGCTCAGCAGCCACAAGGGCAATAGCCAATAAGCCGCCGCCTTGAAGCGGCGGAAGCGGAACATGAGCAGGTATCCCAACTCAATTTTCATCTTGGGGAAGCGGACCAAAAATGCCCCCATCAACGCCGCGACCGCGCCGGACGCGCCCAGCGTGGGTGTAATGCTCCCCGGATTCGTCCACGAATAAAACTGCAGCGCCGCTGCACCGGCGACCAGATAGAAAACCGAATAGAGCCAGCGCCCCCACACGTCTTCCAGCACAAATCCTGCCAGCCATAAGAACCACATGTTTCCGATGATGTGCATCCAGCCGCCGTGGAGAAAATTAGCAGTGAGGTAGCTGATCGGCTTCGGATTGGCGGGAACGAAGGCGTATTGTTCGAGAATGGACGACGCCGAAAGCTTCACATACTGCGTGTTGAGGGAGTCCATCTCATCCTGCAGCTTCGAGGTGTCCTCCATCATTTTGAGCTTGGCGTCATACGCGTCGATGATGTCGCGGTACGGATCCTGCACGTGCTTCCACTGATCGGGATGGCTCTGCTTGAATCCATCGACCAGCCGTTGCGACTCGGGCTGCATCTTCAGTTCAGGATGCAGCGCGGCCAGGATCAAAATGTGGCTCTTCACCTCGCCCAGTTCGGGCGCTTCGCTGTCCATGGCGGACATGGTGAAGAAAAAGACGACAACATTTAATGCAATGAGGGTGAGAGTGACGACCGGCCAGCGGCGGGCCGCCATGTTCTCGTGCTTCAGAGGAATCAGCATCGAACTACCTTCGCGACGAATCGCACCGTTTCCGAGATAATCGCACTACGTTCCGGGCAAGTTTAGTTTTGTTGGATGGGACTTCACAGATGACGGTGGGTCTTGACCAATCTTTGGTAACGTCGCGGGTGTGCCTGGTGGCGGGGGTGGAGGCGAGGACCGCCGCCACGACAGCCGGCAGGGCGCTGGCGCTACTGTACTTCAGTTAGTCCGCTGCGGCTTCAAGGGCGGAGGCGCCGCGCGAGGGCCGATGCATAAAGGCTGCGCGCTCCGTCTCGAACGCTTCGAGGTTCGCACCCAGGTCGTGCTCGTTCCAGCCCATCACGGCTCCGACGCGCAGCGCGGCCTCGCGGCTGCAGGACTCCGACCAGCAGGCTCCGAGGGCCACGGGAACGCGGCGCAAGAGCACGTCGCCCAGAGTCATGGCGCATTCGCGGCGATAAGCCTCAACGACCTCGGCGACAATGTGTGATGTATGTGGGCAAATAGGGGCGCGCAGTTCCGCGCTGACGAGCGCCATGCGCGCCATGTCCATGGCACGTGCGCCGTGCCATTCCATCATGCCGCGGGCAGTTTCTTCGCTCACCGAGCCGGCGCGAGCGATCTCGAGAACTTCTTGATCGAGCATGGGATCCAAAGAACTTCCCGGTCCCACCGTGACTGCCTTCGGTTCCTCTGCGTTCAGGCCGATCTTGCGCGCGCATTCGCGAGCCAGCGACGCAGCGGTGGTCAGCTTTCCGCCGATCACCGAGATGAGGCGCGCCGCGCCTTCGTCGGTGTGGTCGTGCAAGAAGTGGCGCCGCGTCACGGCGGAGGGCTTGTTGCCCGGCGAGTTCGGCAGCGGACGCACTCCCGCAAAGGCGTACTTCACGTCGTGCATCGACAGCTTTGATCGGACGAACAACTGCCTCGCTGCCTTGAACAGGTAATCGATTTCATCTTGCGATGGCGCGGTTTTGCCGGGATCGCCGCTGTCAGCCACCTCCGTCGTCCCGACCAGAATCTGCTCATTCCAGGGGAGGAAAAAAATGGGCCGGCCGTCTGCGGCTTCCGTATAGAGGGCCGCCGTGGGAGCGCCCGGGAATCTCGGCAAAACAATGTGCGATCCGCGCACGCCGCCGAGCATGGGCGTCTTCATCCGCACCGACGAGCGTTGGCAGACACGGTCCGCCCAAGGCCCGGTGCAGTTCAGAATCCATCCCGCATCGACGCGCGCATCTTTTCCCGTCATGCGGTCGCGCAGCAGCACGCCGCGCGCTCGCCCGTGAGTGACGTCGACGGCCAGAACCTCAGTGTGGTTGCGGACCACTGCCCCGAACTCGATGGCCTCTGTCAGCCATTCGGCGACGAGCCGCTCGGGAAATTCGCACTGCGCATCTTCATAGTTGAGCAGCAGCCATTGGTGGCCGGCGTCGAGCGCTCGCAGAACGCGCGTAGTCTCGATCTCTCCGACCGGGGACGACTTTTTTCCCGACAGCCGCTGGTAGAGCCAAAGCCCGGCGCGCACTTTCATGGCGCTGCGCTGACTGGTTTCATTCAACAAAAATAAGAAATGCACCGGATGCACCAGGTGCGAACGTTCGCGCAGCAGGTGCTCCCGCTCGCGCAGCGATTCGCGGACCAGGTCAATCTCCCCGTGCTCCAGATAGCGGAGTCCGCCATGAATGATGCGCGTGGACCGGCTGGTAACACCGGAAGCGAAGTCGTTTTGTTCGATCAGGAGGGTGCGTTTGCCGGCGCGGGCACACTCGCGGGCGATTGCGACCCCGTTGATGCCCCCACCGATGACCACCACTTGAAAGTGCTGGCTCTCCAACGATGAGCGGGGTTTGATGGCTAGCGTCATGCCTTAAAAGAGGTGAGAGCGGCCAGCGCGATCGTCAGATCGCCGTCCGGACACACTCATCCATCTATCCCGATTTTGCGCCTTTACCGAAAAGAAATGAAGTGACGATAGTCCACTTTGGCAGACGCTAATCTGGGGCCCAGGCTCGCACGAAGCGATCACGAAAGTAACCAGCCCGGATTTCTCATCTGGCAAGAACTACGCAAGAATGGAGCACCGGACGCATTCGGGAGGGCGCCCCATCTCTCAACTCTTGAATTTCTGCCGCTCCTTGGGCGGACGAATGCGTCCGCCCTCCACAAATCAGCGCGTTGCTTCGTCCGTCTGCCCTCATTTACATTGGTTGCCGAAATGCCCACTACAGGAGAGCGTTTTGAACGTGCCGTCGGTATCATGGAGCGCCTGCGCGCCCCCGGCGGCTGTCCATGGGACCGCGAGCAGACCTTCGATTCCATCAAGCCGTACACGCTGGAAGAGACTTACGAAGTTCTTGAGGCTATCGACAACCGCGACTGGCCGGAGCTGGCCGGAGAACTGGGCGACCTGCTTCTGCAGGTACTCTTCTATGCCGAAATGGCGAATGAGCAGGGCTCGTTTTCGATCGATGACGTTTTGGATCGCCTGTCGAACAAGCTCGTCGACCGGCATCCTCATGTGTTCGGCGACGTGAAGGCCGATACCTCCGCCGACGTCAAACGCAACTGGGAAGCGCTCAAGACAGAAGAGCGCAAAAAACGCGCCCGCGCGGAAGATGCACAGGGCGAGAAACCAGCCGGAAAAGAAAAGCACTCGCTTCTGGCCGGAGTCACCTCCGCCATGCCGTCTATACTCGAAGCTCACAAGCTTAGCTCCCGTGCGGCCCAGGCAGGATTCGATTGGCCGAACATCGACGGCCTCTTCGACAAGCTACGCGAGGAGAGTGACGAACTGCGCGAGCAACTGGCAAAATTTCCCGCGCCCGGCCCGCGTCCGCAGAATCGCGGCATGGCAAGTTCAGGCCGCACCGTGCTTCCCGCCGAGCTGCAGGAAAAGCTGGAAGAAGAAGTGGGAGACCTGTTTTTCGTCCTCGTGAATGTTGCGCGCTACTTGTCGGTCGATCCCGAATCCGCGCTGCGCAAGACGAACCGCAAGTTCAAGCGCCGCTTCCAGTGGATGGAAGGCCAACTCGAAGCAGTCGGCAAATCGGTCGAACAATCGTCGATGGACGAACTCGAAGCGCTCTGGCAGCGGGCAAAACAGGCCCAGCGACCGGGCCGCGAGGCCAAAGCGTGAGCCAGCAATCCGTCGTGCTGCGGCGCTGTCACGCCATCGAAGACTTCCGCGCCTGCGTCGTGCTGCAAAGGGAAGTCTGGAATTTTTCCGACGCCGAACTCGTTCCCCTGCGCATGTTCGTCGTTGCCGACAAGGTCGGCGGCCAGGTGATGGGCGCATTCGACGGCAACGAGATGATCGGCTTCGCGCTCTCCGTCCCAGGCACACGCAGCGGCCAAATTTATCTCCACTCCCACATGCTCGCCGTGCGTAAGGAATACCGCAACGGTGGTCTCGGCCGCCGCATGAAGCTGATGCAGCGCGAAGATGCGCTAGAGCGCGGCATCGAACTCATCGAATGGACCTTCGATCCGCTGGAAATCAAGAACGCCTACCTCAACATCGAAAAGCTAGGAGCGATCGCGCGCCGCTATAACATCAACCAGTACGGAATCACCTCGTCCCCGCTGCAGGGTGGCCTGCCCAGCGACCGCCTGATCGCCGAGTGGTGGCTGAAATCAAAGCGAGTAGAGACGCTGCTGGAAACAGGCAAGAATCCATCGATGAAGATCGAAACGGCAATCGAAGTCCCAGCGCAAATCTACGACTGGAAAGCCGCACCGGAAACGCGAGACAAGGCAAAGCACGTACAAGAACACAACCGAGAAGAATTCCTGGCGCACTTCGCCAAAGGCCTGGCTGTTCTCGACTACGAACGAGACGCCGCGGGAAACGGAAAGTTTCTGATCGGCAAGTGGGATGAGACCTGGTCGTACGCATCGGAGTAAAAGTGGCAAAGTGAGACGGAGCAGGGTTTCAAAGTTTCAAGGTTTCGAAGTGGCAAGGTGGCAATGTGACAAAGTGACAAGGAGAAAACCTTGCGCCCTCCGAACGCTCAGAAGGGAGACAGGAAAGCGTGACGTGTCTGCGACACTTCGAAACTTTGAAACCTAGAAACATTGTCACCTTGCCACTTTGTCACCTTGTCACTTTAAAAACATGAAAATCGAAGCAATCACCCTGCGCGAAATCCACCTGCCGCTCGTCCATTTTTTCGAGACGAGCTTTGGCCGCACCTACAGCCGCCGCATTCTGCTGGTCACCGTCCACAGCGAAGGCATTGATGGATGGGGCGAGAGCGTTGTCGGAGAAGATCCGTTTTACAGCAGCGAATGGATCGACAGTGCCTGGCCGACGCTGACGCAGTACCTGATCCCGGCGCTCCTCGGGCAGAGCCTGGACTCGGCTCGCGAGTGTCCGGCGCTGTTTGCAAAAGTGCGTTCTCATCGCATGGCCAAGGCCGCGCTCGAAAACGCTTTGTGGGACGCTGAAGCTACGCAGCGCCAGCTGCCGCTTTGGAGGCTGTTGGGCGGCTCGCGAGGGGAGATCCCGTGCGGAGTTTCCATCGGCATTCAGGATTCGGTGGAACAACTGCTGGAAAAAATCCAGACCGAGTTGGCCGCGGGCTATCGCCGCATCAAGATCAAGGTCAAACCCGGCTGGGACATCAACGTGCTCGAGCGCATCCGTTCGCGCTGGTCTGACATCACGCTGAGCTGCGACGCGAATTCCGCGTACACGCTCGATCAGGTCGAGCACTTGCGCAAGTTCGACCAGTTCCACCTGCTCATGCTGGAGCAGCCGCTCTGGAACGACGACATCTACTATCACGCGCGCCTGCAGAAAGAGCTGCGCACCGCCATCTGTCTCGACGAATCGATCGAGAGCGTGCACAGCGCGGCCTTCGCCGTTGAGACCGGCGCCTGCCGCATCGTCAACATCAAAGTCGGCCGCGTCGGAGGATTTTCCGAAGCGCTGAAAGTTCACGATCTCTGCCACGCCCACAACATTCCGGTCTGGTGCGGTGGAATGCTCGAAACTGGCATCGGACGCGCGCACAATATCGCGCTGTCGAGCCTAGAAAACTTCAGCCTGCCGGGCGACGTGTCCGCCTCGAAGCGTTATTGGAAGGAAGACATCATCGACCCCGAGGTCGAAGTTTCGCCGCAGGGGATGATCGCCATCAGCGACAAACCTGGTACGGGGTATCGGGTCAAGACGGATCTGATTGAGAAGCTGACGGTGCGGAAAGAGACGCTGCGGGCAGGCTGAACTATGAGGAAGCCATACTGGACTCGCGCTTTGATCAGCGGTTTCGGGGCGGCGGTATCTAGCAGCAGATTCCTTCGCTACGCCTGAAAAGCGGTAGCGCTCAGGATGACGTCGCCCGGTTGAACTCGGCAGCACTTGCCCCTTGAAACGATGCCACTTTGCCACCTTCCCACCTTGTCACCTGATTTCTAGTGCGAATTTTTCTCCACTCCAGATGCTTCTGCACCCAAGCCGCGTGCCATTCGTTGCCGTTCTGCCGCCAATGACTCGGCGCCCTGGGCGAAGGTGAGATTCGAGGGCATCCTGCGAAAGTCGCTGAATGTCTCATCGGACTCGTAGCGCAGAGTCTTGAACAAAAGGATCTTGCCGCGAATCGAAAGTTTCATTTCGGTGAGGCCCCAGGAACCATCATCGAGCGCGGCCTGCGTCACTACGAACTCTCCACCCTTGTCGAGGTGACCGATGATCCCCCAGCCGAAGCTGACGTCGCGTATTAGAGTGCCATCAATCTTCGCCAGCCGCCGGCTGGCCGGGTCGATCAAGAGATAGCCTTCCATTCCGCCCAGAGCCTGCTCGACCCGGGTGGGTGGCGAATAAGAAGGGTTGGCCTTGAACTTCAGTCGAATAAGCGTTGACCCGGGCTTTCCCATGGTCACGTCGCCATTCTCGGTTCCCGCGTATTCGTAAAGAAATGCGTTGGGCAGTGCCCTGACGATGCGCAAACTCCGATCGGCATCTTCCTGTTCGCGCGCGTGTTTCTTGCGCAGTTGTTCCGGGTTGCCGCTCAGCCACGCCAGATGATTGGTCTCGTTCTGTTGCTGTTGGGCGGTCAAGGGATGATCGTCGATGGCGATCAGCATCGCGGCCAAGGCATCGTTCGTCTCGACATAAAGGCGCGTCTGCGATCCAGTGGGCGTTTGCTTGCGCGAACAAAATATATGCTTGATGTCATCATTGTTCGCTGCCGCGAGTTCATTCTGTACGGTGAGCCGCACCAGTTCTCCAGCCGGCATATCTGGAAACGAATTCTGTGCCGCGATCGCTTGCAAGATGAGCAAGGTCACGCCAACACAAAACCAAATTCTCGGCCGCTTTCGCTCCACAGTACCCATTGAGTGTTAGTGTAGCCTTTTCTGTGCGACCGGCACTGCCCTCCACGGCGCGGTTGCCATCCTGAGCGCAGCCGTTTTTCAGTTGGAGCGAAGGGTCTCTTGCACCCACGGCCTCTTGAATAAGGGAGATTCCTCGGCCTCTCGTGAACGCGCGGTCCCTCGGGATGATGCACTTCAGTCATACAACAAGCGAAGTGAGACTCGGACTTCGCTTGCCGCGTTCTCAAGAACTTGGGTATAGTCGAAGAAAGCGATGCGTCCGGTTTTTCATTTGCCGGCCGCAGTCTCCCATTTTTCTCCAAGGAGAACATGCATGAGTGCTCCGTTAACTGGCGAACTGGCGCAGATCGGCAAATCGGTTGTCATCAAGGGCGAACTGTCGGGTAGCGAAGATCTGTATGTGGATGGTCAGGTGGAAGGAAGCATCGCACTGAAGGGAAACAGTTTAACCGTTGGCCCGCATGGCCAGATCAAGGCCAGCGTTGAGGCCAAGGGGATCATTGTGCAAGGCAAACTGGAAGGCAATGTTCAGGCGAGCGACCGCGTGGAGCTGCGCAAGTCGGCGGTTGTGACCGGGGACATCAGCACGCAGAGGATCTCCATCGAAGAAGGAGCCTACCTCAAAGGCAAGGTCGACATCCAAGGGAAAGCAGAGAAGGCAGCAGGGAAGTAACTTCTGTATGCGCCGCACCGCAGGTTAAAGTATTGGTTCAAGGTGGGGTCGCAGGCCAGGACCAACCAGGCGCCTTCAGACGTATCGAACACCGCAGGAATTTCGTCGAATGGCGTCGGTAACGCAGAATTTCATGAAGCTTTTTCGCGGCTCATCGGGCGGGGCGCAGGCGGAAGTGCCGCAGGCCGCTCAGAAACTCACTCGTCGCTCCAGCGGCTTGGGCGAACTCGCTCGCCTCTGGGATACCGACAATTCGCTGTGCGTGCTCGACCTCGGGTCTACGTCTCCGTCAAATATTCGCTTCTTCACCGAGCGCAGCCACAAGATTTACAGCGAAGATTTGCTGGTTTCGTCTACTGACCCGGCGCTGGTCACGAAAGACGAAGAAGGCAAACCCGTTCTCGATAGCCGCAAGTTTCTGGCCGACAACCTGGTTTATCCCGCGGCACACTTCGACGTTGTGCTGTGCTGGAATCTGCCCGACTATCTCGACGAAAGCCTCGTGCGCCCGGTCATGGGGCGTCTCTGGTCGGTGCTGAAACCGGGCGGCATGCTGCTCGCTTTCTTTCACACTAAAGATGCCGGGCCGGATTCGCCTTGCTATCGCTTCCACATCATTGGCAAGGACGCGCTGGAGATGCAGCGCATTGTTCTGAAGCGCGAGTCACGCCGCGGCCCGACCGGTGCCATTCACACTTCCATCAACGACGGATTCCGCCTGCAGCGCGTCTTCAACAATCGCCACATCGAAACTCTCTTCCGCGACTTCGCGTCGATCAAGTTCTTCCTCGCCCGCGACAATGTTAGGGAAGTGCTGGTGGTGCGGTAGTCTCTTCTTCTGCGAATCCCCCAACAAAACATTTGCGTGGCGTCATCCCGAGCGGAGCCGTTTTTCAGGCGGAGAGAGGATCTCCCGCTCCCACAATGCATGGGTCGGGAGATCCCTCCGCCCGCGAAGAAAAACGCGGGCTGTCGGGATGACGCCACCTAGGTTTCGATACTGCCCATATGCGTGTCTGATTCCGGACACTCCGGTCCATCCACGGACAGTCGTAATACTTTGAATCCAATGAACATTGTTGCAAATGCAGCACTTGAACCCAAGCGGTCGGGCTGTGGTAAGGCACTCAGTTTGCTTCCTTGGCTCGTTGGGAGAGTGTCGACGATGAAAAAAACTGAGCGGGTACGCGAGGAAGTTTCAGGCTCCTTGTCCGAGGCGGATATTCGAAGAAAGGCGGAGGGCGGCTGGAAGCCGGTCGCCGTCGAATGGGAGCGGGAGGTCGAGACTGACATCCCCGCAGCAGCTGCGGCGTCGCCGACGCCCGAACTTCCGGCCAGGGTGCCGTTTGGCATGCACGTGGTTCCCGAGTCGGCGCGGCTGGAAGAGAATCCTGCGGAGCGGGAAGTTCTCTTTAACCTGATGGAGTTGATGATGCAGGAAGGCTCCTACGCGCGCATTGCCGAGGAGATCAACCGCCGCGGCTTCCGGACCCGGCAGGGAACGCCCTGGAGCCCGGTATCTGTGTTTGAAATGCTGCCGCGGCTGATCGAAGTCGGCCCGCATGTATTTCAGAGTCCGGAGTGGCAGAAGCGCAAACGAATTTCGGAGCAGGCGCGCTGAGTGTTTCCGGTTAAGGAAGCTCAACGTCACCACGGAGTCACAGAGGCACGGAGAAAACCATTTTTATTTTCTCTGGGTCTCCGTGACTCCGTGGTGAGGCCCTTGCATTTCGAAATCACATTCGATAATTTTCGAAGCAAGAATGGCGAACAATCTATGACGAATATTCTGCAGGATGTCCGTTATGCCCTACGCCAGTTCCGCAAGACTCCCGGCTTTACCGCGACTGTGCTGCTCACGCTGGCGTTGGGAATTGGAGCCAACGCGGCGATCTTCACGCTGGTGAACTCTCTGTTGCTGCAGAATCTTCCGGTCGCCGATCCCAAAACGCTGGTGCGGCTGGGCGACACGAATGACTGCTGCGTGAACATGGGAACGCGCGATGACGGGAATTATTCCTTGTTCCCGACCGAGACTTACGAGGTGCTGAAGAAGAATCTGCCGGAGTTCGAAGACCTCGCCGCCATCCAGGCGGGATATGCGTACCGTCCGGTGACCGTGCGGCGCGACGGCGCGCAGAGCGAAGCCCAATCGCTGATGGGCGAGTTCGTCTCCGGCAATTATTTCCATACCTTCGGACTCCAGCCGCGCGGCGGCCGGCTTTTCGTCGACGCCGACAATCTGAAAGGCGCTCCCATCACCGCCGTCATGAGCTATCAGACCTGGCAGCGCGAGTTTTCCGGCGACGCGTCGGTCATCGGCTCGGAGTTCTGGGTGAATACCAGGCCTGTAACTGTTGTCGGAATCGCCCCGGAGGGCTTTTTCGGCGACCGCATGAGCAGCACGCCGCCGGATTTCTACCTGCCGATCGAATCCATGCCTGGGATCGCCAACGCACCTTACGTGCATGAGGCGCGCGCTGCCTGGCTTTACATCGTTGGGCGCGTGAAGCCAGGCGTGGCCCTCGCGCCGCTGCAGGATAAGGTCAGCGCGCTGGTGCGCGAGGAGTTTTCCACGCTCAAGGATTATCAGTCGGAACAGGGCAAGAAGTTATTGCCCAAAGTGCACGTCGTGCTCGCGCCCGGAGGAGCCGGCATTCAGGCAATGCAGGAGCAGTACGGTTCGCATCTGCGTTTGCTGATGTGGGTCGCGGGGCTGGTGCTGCTGATTGCTTGCGCCAACATCGCCAATCTTGTGCTGGTACGCGGCATGGCGCGGCGTGCGGAATTATCGGTCCGCACTGCACTCGGCGCGATGCGCGGACGCATCGTGCGGCAACTGCTCACCGAAAGCGTTGTACTCGCGCTGGCCGGCGGACTCATCGGCATCGCGGTGGCTTACGTGGGAACGCAGATGCTGCTCCGACTGGCGTTTCCTGGCGAAGCCAACGTTCCCATTCACGCCGCACCCTCGCTGGAGGTCATCGGCTTTTCGTTCGGACTCTCGCTCGTCACCGGCATTCTGGTTGGCATTGCACCCGCGTGGATTTCGGCGCAGGCTCACCCGGTTGAAGCTCTGCGCAGTTCGCGCACTACCGCCGGAGGCGCTTCCAACCTGCAGCGCGGGCTGGTCATTTTGCAGGCGTCCGTTTCTCTCGTGCTCCTGGTCGGCGCCGGATTGTTTTCGCAGAGCTTGAACAAACTGCAACACTCCGATCTGAAACTCGACACCCACAACCGCTACATTGTTCACATCAACCCGCAGGCTGCTGGATACGCAACGACGCAACTTGATGCTCTCTACCGCACGCTGGAGCAGCAATTCCACGCGCTGCCCGGAGTCGTAAACGTCGGCATCTGCACCTACACGCCCATGGAAGACGACAACTGGGGGCAAAGTGTGCAGGTACTGGGCCAGCCGAATAAAGGCAAGGGCGCCTCCTGGGTGCGTGGCAGTCCCGAATACTTCAATTCGGTGGGAACGCATGTGCTCATGGGCCGCGGCATCGGCGTGCAGGACACTTCGACTTCGCACGCGATCGCGGTGGTGAACCAGACGTTCGTAAACCAGCTCTTCGACAAAGGAGCCAATCCGATCGGGCAGCATTTTGGGTCGCCCGGACCGGAGTCATCCGGCGATTTCGAGATTGTCGGCGTGGTGGAAGACACGGTCTATACCAGCCTTTACTGGAAAGATCACGCCATGTTTTTTGTGCCCATGACGCAGCGCCCAGCGAGCTCGAAAGGTCCTGTAGAAGAAGATGAATCGCAATACGCGGGAGCAATCGTGGTGCAGACCGCACAGCGCGCCGATGACATGGAGCGGCTGGCGCGGACGACACTTTCGGCGATCAATCCGAACCTGACGATCGTGCGCTTTCAGACGTTTGAGCAACAGATTGCGGGGCAGTTCAATGACGAGCGCCTGATCGCGCGGTTGACCATGCTGTTCGGCGGGCTGGCGCTGCTGCTGGCGTCGATCGGGCTTTATGGCGTTACGGCATTCACCGTGGCGCGGCGCACTCCCGAGATCGGGATTCGCATGGCCGTTGGCGCCGAGCGCGCGAGCGTGATCGCGATGGTGTTGCGCGGCGCGGTTCTTCAGATTGCGGTAGGCCTAGTGATCGGGATTCCGGTGGCACTGCTCTGCGTGCGATTTGTGAAGTCGCAGCTTTATGAGATCACCAGCGCCGGGCCTGGGATCGTTCTTGGCTCGGTCGGCGTGTTAGCTCTGGCAGCTTGCATCGCGGGGCTGATTCCGGCGCAGAGGGCTGCGTCGATTGATCCGGTGCAGGCGCTGCGTTCGGAGTAGTTTGTATCGGGAAAGGCTCCCGCACTGACGCGCATGAAAAGGGCGTCATCCCGACAGCCCGTGTTTTTCTTCGCGGCGGAGGGATCTCCCAAGCCCGTGCAGCATTTGAGCGGGAGATCCCTCTCTCCGCCTGAAAAGCGGCTACGATCGGGATGACGCCGTCGGTAATGGCCGCGTCTTGCTGAACTCGAAAGAATCACTTGCCGGCGTAGGTTTTGGGCGTGCCGATGCCGGTGCATTTATCGAATCCCACCGTGCATCGGGAATCGCCCTGCGTGATGTCGTTGAAGTCGGCGGCGTACTGGGTCGAATTCGCTAGCTCGCCGTACATCATGGTCAGCTCGGCGATGCTGCCTGCCGCTTTGTGTCCGGCGGCATTCACGATTCCGGCGAAGGTGGGCGATGCCCAACTCGTACCGCCGACCGAGAACCATCCACCGTTGAGATAGATCGGCGCGCAGCAGAAGTCGGAAGCGACATCGGGATATCCGCGGTGAGTTCCGACCACAGCGGAGACGCCGTTCTGGTATTTCGGGCGCGGCTCATAGGGACTAATGTCGCCGCCTCCTCCGTTAGTGTAGTAAACCTCGTTCACGAAATTGCCCTGCGAGTTGCGGTTGAAAAACGTGCCTCCGACCGAGACGACATTGGGCGAAGCTCCGGGATAGATGCTGACGCCCAGTCCACTGTCGCCGCTGGCCGCGAAGAAGACGACATTCTTCTTGACGAAAAATTTGTCCCAGCTGAGTTCCTGGCTCACTTCCGGATCACCCCAGCTCATGCTGACGACTCCGCCTCCGGCCGCGTTGACAAGGTTGGCGGCCAGTTGCACCGCTTGAAATGTCGGGTCGGTGTTGACCTGAACGGATTCGACCAGATAAATCTTCGCCTGCGGCGCCATGGCGTGTGCCCATTCGATGTCGAGCGCTTCTTCCACTTCCCAGTCGGAGTAGACAGGCGGCTTCTTCGATCCTGGCCAGGTCACGGTCAGGTCAGCGGGAGGCAATCCATACTGCGCTGAGAACGCTGCCAGGTCGCTGGCCGCGTTCGGGTAGTCGCCCGCATCCACGATGGCGATTGCGCCCCATCCGCCAGAGGGCGTGGTGGTGCTGGTGGCGATTGGACAGCCGCTCGGCCCGCTCACCAGGCCGTATACGCATGCGAGCGATCCGGGGGACTCAGCTCCTGCAGGCGGCTGATTCGATGGCTGGTCGGAGTCGACAAAGAAATAGTTGGTGTGATGGCGGCCCACCTGAGGAATGCTCGACTGGGGATATATGATCCGGTGTCCGTTAAAGACACCTTCGATTCGCTGGGCCGAAGCCGGGGCAGTTGCCACGCCGAAGAAAAGAGCGGCCAAAGTAATGACCGCGGCCAGGGTGGTCGCGGAAAAAGGGAATGATTTCCTCCTGAAGCTCATTTCGAGAATCCTCATTTCTGATGTTCTGATCGGATGTGTGACTCAGACCGCAATTTTGGGCCCGGTAATGATGACGGCAGAGCGGCCGAAAAGCAAGGCCCGGCGCCAGGTTTGTGGCGATTTCCGCAGAATCATTTCCATACAGTCATTTCCACACAATTACACCCATACGGAACAAGAAGTGGCGCGAGATTTCCACGCGATGTTCATTCGGAAAAAATCCATGTATCTCGTCCGGAACATAGGCTCGCTTCACCGACGCTATGCCATCAAGCCGCGACACGTGACTCCGCATTAGCGGCCAGCCGGCATAGACCAGCGCAAGATGCAGCGGGTGTCGAATCAGGTCGTTGATTACCAACCCGACACGGCTGACCCGCAAGGCCTCGCTCGCAAATTTCGTTAGCTCGTCGGGCTCCAGATGGTGAGCGAACAGGCTGCATCCGACCAGATCGAATGAATTGTCTGAGAAGGGAAGCGCCAGCGCGTTCGCAACCACCGCGCGACCACCCGGCAACAAGTGCGAGAGTTTGAGATCGAGTAAGGTTACGTCGAGGGTGATTCCTTTTCGTGCCAGCTGCTGTGCCGTCAGGCGCGGCACTTCGCCGAAACCTGCCGCGACTTCGAGCAAAGAGAATCGTCGCTGGCTCGTCGTCGCTGCTATGCGCTCGACCAGGGCGCGCGTAGTCGCCACGCCTCCAAACCAGCGGTTGATGCGTCTCAGGTCGTGCAGCGATGCGGCAACCTCTTTCGCCGGGCAGTCGCCGGAATCGAGGAGTTCGGGAATGTTGACGCGTCGCATGGATATCGATGCCGGCGAACAGTGTAGAGGAGTTGCTGGGGTGGGTTGTCAGAATTTGTGGAGTTCGTTTTTCGTGGAGCCCCGGACGCCCTCGTCCGGGGAGGGTGCCACAGATTCTCGTTCTTTTGCGTTCGCGGCGCTTCCTGGGCGGGCGGGGGCGCCCGCCCCTCCACGAGCTTTTTAGACTTCGGCTAATTCTTCTTCCAGCAGTTGCTTGCTATACAGGTCGCTGTAGTAGCCGTTCAAGGCCAGCAACTCGTCGTGCGTCCCCAGTTCGACGATGCTGCCGCCGTGCAGCACGGCGATGCGGTCCGCGTTGCGCACGGTCGAGACGCGATGCGAAATGAAGATCGTCGTGCGCCCCTGCATGACGTCGCGCAGGTGGTTGAGGATTTTGTCTTCGGTGTGGGTGTCGACGCTGGAGAGCGCATCGTCGAGGATCAAAATTTTCGGATTGCGGATCAGCGCACGCGCGATGGCCGTGCGCTGCTTCTGGCCGCCGGAGAGCGTGATGCCGCGCTCGCCGACCGTCGTTTCGTAGCCCTCAGGAAAGCCTTCGATATCGCCAGCGATGTTGGCGGCATCGGCGGATTGATGAATCTCCCCGTCGGTGGCCGAGTCTACGCCCAGCGCGATGTTTTCGCGGATGCGCTCGCTGAACAGAAATGTCTCCTGCGGAACGAAGCCGATCTGCTTGCGCAGTGACTCGATCGAAAATTCGCGGATCGGCAGGCCGTCGATCAGGACCATCCCCGGATCTGCGTCGTAGATGCGCGGGATCAGGTCGACGAGCGTGGTTTTTCCCGAGCCTGTCGGTCCAACGATGGCGAGACTGCTTCCCGCCGGTACACGAAGATTCAAATCACGCAGAACCGGCTGCCCGTTGTAGGCGAAATTCAATCCGCGGAACTCAATTTCGCCGGCGATCTCACGAGCCTGTGCGGCAGGTTCGTCGTGAATTTCCGGCTCTTCCAGCATGATTTCGTTGATGCGCCCCAGCGACGCCGTGCCGCGCTGAAAAATATTGATCACCCATCCCAGCGCGATGATCGGCCATGTCAGCTGCATCATGTAAGTGCTGAAGGAGACGAAATCGCCGACGCTCATCGAGCCCGAGAGATGCAACGTGGTTACGATCGCGGGCCCGAGCGTTCCAGCCGTGACCAAGGTTTTCGTGAGCAGGCCCGCAACCACCTCGCTCCCGCCCAGCCACAACACCAGCGCCACGGCGCAACCCAGCATGAATTCCAGCGTCGGCCACAACATGCCCATGAGTCGCACAAGTTTCAAGCTGCGCCGAATGTACTCGTGATTCTCACTCTCGAAGGCGCGAATCTCGGCTTCTTCCTGAACGTAGGCACGGATCAGCCGCGCGCCCGAGAAGTTTTCCTGGGCGCGAGCCGAAATGTCGGAGAACATGGCCTGGATTCGTTCGAAGCGGTCGTGAATCTGCCGCCCGAAGTACTGGATGACGATGCTTACGATCGGCAGCGGCAGAAACGTGAAAAACGTGAGTTTCGGGCTGATCGCAATCATGAATGCGAGTGCGCCCGCGGTGTAGACGAGCGTATTCGCCGAATACATGATCGCCGGGCCGAGCAGCATGCGCACCGCATTCAGATCGTTGGTGGAGCGCGCCATGATGTCGCCGGTGCGGTTGCGCTGGTAATACGAGTAGGAAAGCTTCTCCAGCTTCGCGAACAGATCGTTGCGCAGGTCGAATTCGATGTCGCGCGAAATGCCAATCACGATCCAGCGCGTAAGAAACTGAAAAATTCCTTTTAGTAGCGCCACCGCCAACAGCAGTCCCGCGTAGACCAGAAGTTTGCGCGGCGTGACGCCGGAATGGAGATCATCGGCGGCGCGGCCGATCACGAGCGGAAACAGAATCCAGATGCCGTTGGTGAGAAAAACGAAGACTGTGCCGGCGGCGTAACTCCAGCGGTAGCGCTTCACGTAGGGCAGCAACGGGCGCAGCTTCTTCGGAAACATTCAGGTCAGTAGATGAAATTTTAGCAGGCTGGTTGCAGATTGATTCGGGTCGTTCTGCTCGGTCGTGCTCGCCTCTGCGTTCTCTGCGGATTATCTCTGCGCCCTCTGCGGTCAAAGGCTGTTTTCAGCCATCAGCGAAAAAAGCTCTTAACCGCAGAGATCGCAGAGAAAATCCCGGCCCGCTGGAGAAAACACGGGCGCTTCGGGATGACGCCTCGAAGGAGTGCGTTCCAACTGAGGTATTACGGTCTACTCACTGCGGCTTTTGCACCGATGCGGCGTGCTCTTTCGCATGCTCGATCAGACCCGCGAATTGCGGATGCGAATGCAATGCTTCGAGGTCGGGGTCTTTGTCCATGCCGAGCGCGATATTGGGCGCGAGGCCGTGATCGACGGCGCTGCGCAGCATCGTGATGGCCTCGTCCGGTTTGCCCTTGTGCAGCGCGATGCCGCCCAGGTTGTACATCGACATCGCGGTATCCGGATTATTTGGGCCTAGCACGCGTTGCTGAATTTGCAGCGTGTCGCGCTCGAGCTTATCTGCTTCAGGATAACGGCCTTCGATAAACAACATGTTGGCCAGATTGTTCATCGACATCAACGTGTCGCGGTGGTCGGGCCCGAGAACGCGCGTGCGGATGTCGAGGGTCTCGCGCAGCATTTTTTCCGCTTCGTCGTTGCGGTGCTCCTGCGCCAGGGTGGTCGCATAGCCATCCATCAGCGCGAGCGTGTCGGGATGATCGGAGCCGAGCAGGCGGCGCCGGATTTGCAGCGCCTCGCCATACAATTTTTCGGCTTCCGGTAAACGGTTTTCGTCGTAGTACACGCTGGCGAGAATCACCATGGCCCAGAGCGTGTTCTGGTCTTCCGGTCCAACCAGCCTGCGGTGGATGTCGAGCCCTTGCTGGGCAATCTTTTCCGCCTCCGCCGACCGGCCTTCATCGTAGAGGATCATCGCCAGCTGGCTCATCGCGATGGCGGTGTCGGGGTCTTCCGCGCCGAGGATTTTCTGGCGCCCTGCGAGCGTTTCGCGCTGCAGCTTTTCCGCGTCCGCGTATTGCCCCTCTTCGCGCAGCACGCGCGCCAGGCTCTCCATCGACGAAAGCGTGTCGGGACTCTCCGGCCCCAGCACCGCGCGGCGAATCTTCACAGCATCGGCCAGCAGCGACTGCGCCTGCGGATAAAGTCCGAGATTGTCGTAGACTCCGCCCATCACCTGCATCATGCGCGACTGCACTTCCGGATCGTTCGCGAGCCCGGTGCGAATTCCCTGCGAGGCGCGGTCAAGAATTTCGCGCGCCGTGACTGTGTTGCCTCGGTTCTCGCGCGGATCCGAAAGCTTGAACATGCTGGTCATGAATTCCGAGACACGTTTTGAGGCCGCAGCTTCGCGATTGGCGCGGTCGCGCTCTTTGGCGATGCGATGCGCCTGGAAGGTCATGGTGACGGCGAAAGCAATCAGCAGAAGCAAAGCAGCGCACGCGACCGCGGCTCCGAAGCGGTGACGATAGAGAAATTTGCCGGCACGGTACGCCGCCGAAGGTGGACCCGCCAACACTGGCAAGTCATGCAAGTGGCGCTGAATGTCTGCCGCCAGATCGGATGGGGAACTGTAACGGCGCGCCCGGTCTTTTTCGAGCGCCTTCATCGTGATCCAGTCCAGTTCTCCGCTTAAGTGCCTGGCCAGCGACTCGGGCGCCTCCCTGCGTTTTGTCGCCAGTTCGTGCGATGAATCGCCCAGAGATCGCGCGCGGTGGCTGGGGCTGAGCGGCTCCTCCTGGCGAATCTTCCGCAGCATGTTCTCGAGACCCGCGCCACGAAACTCCTCCGAAGCGAATGGCAACGCTCCCACGAGAAGCTCGTAAAGAATGGCTCCGAGCGAATAGACGTCGGTTCTGGTGTCAATGTTCTGCTCATTGCGGTCCGCCTGCTCGGGGCTCATGTAATCGGGAGTGCCGACCACTCCTCCCACTTCGGTGAACAGCGTCATGTCGGTGAGCCGCGCGCCCATGGCCTTGGCCAGCCCGAAGTCGATGATCTTCGGTTCAGCCTTGCCATCAAGTTCTTCCACGATCACGTTGGAGGGCTTCAGGTCGCGATGGATGATGCCTTTCTGGTGCGCGTGCTGCACTCCCTCGCAAACTTTCATGAACAATTCCAGCCGCTGCTTGATGCTGCGCTGGCGATGGTCGCAATAGTCGGTGATAGGGCGCCCGGGCACGTACTCCATGACGAAATACGGCCGGCCTGTGGATGTGATTCCGGCATCGAAAACCTTCGCAATGTTGGGGTGCTCCATCAGGGCCAGAGCCTGACGCTCGGAGTCAAAACGAGCTACCACCGTGCGCGTATCCATGCCCTGCTTAATCAACTTGAGGGCGACCACGCGATGGAACGGTTCGGTTTGTTCCGCGCGCCACACCTCGCCCATGCCGCCGACTCCAACCATTTCAATCAGTCGATACGGGCCGATGCTCGATGGATTCTCGCCACTGTTGCTATCGCTCGCGCTCAGGGTATTTTCGTCGGGAGAACTCGGCATGCACACCTCCTCCAGGGCTCCAGAGTGGAGATTGAGGATCCCCCTTGCAAACACAAAAACTGAAGAGCACACCCCAGAAAACTTGGTCCATGATAGAGAAGGGGGGCGGCGATGGCAAACGCAGCAACCCTATGGATAGTGGGCTTGGCCGGCCATTGCGTTTCGTGTTAAGCAGGACAAAATCACCCAAGTAGGGGAAAAATTGCGGTGGAGCGCGCGATTCGGCGAGCGTTAGCTCAGACTCTGGGGACGGGATCGCGCCTTGCGATTGGGTCTGTTCTAGAAAAGTCGCGGCTCGATTCGAGCCGTGTGGCGGCGAGAAGATCGTTGCCGAAGACGATCAGGCTGAAGACGACGACGATGGCCGTCCAGGCTGCAAGCAGGAGCCATCCGGCATCGAGCAGATACCAATCGTTCGTCGCCATGGGTAAAACCTCGAAAGCGCGCAGCGCGAGGCTCTGCGGATGCTCGATAGGCCTCGCGCCGCCAGCTAACAGAACCGTCTCCCGATGGTTCCTCTCACGACAGCTGTTATTCAGAACTGCTCGCCAGTTCGACTAGCGCTTAGTCCTGGGCCGGAGGAGCAGGTGCCTGCTGCATGTGCTGCTGCATGCGCGCCTCGTGGCGGGTCTGCATGTCTTTCAGCTTGTTCTGCTGATCGGTGGTGAGCAGCTGGTACATCTCGTTGTGGATGCGCGTCTTCTGGACGGTCATTTCCACTTCCACCTGCGCCTTCTGTGTGGCAAGCGCGCGCACCTTGGCTTCGTCATACGTGCCCTGCACGTATTGGCGCAGCTGCTGTTCGATCTGGTGCGACTGCTGGAAGAGCGGCTTCATTGTTGGCCCTTCCTTCTGCATGATGGTCTTCATCTGCGCTTTCTGGGTGTCGGTCAGATTGAGCGCGTGCGAGAAGAATCCCATCTCATGTCCCATGCGATAGCCATGGTGCGGATGCGACGGTGGCGGCGCAGGCGTTTCTTCGGCCGTCTGCGACTGCGCCATTACTGTGCCCAACAGCACCGCCATGGCGGCAACAAGCAGGCGAAAACGAATCGATTTCATATGTGACTCCTAGTTGGTCCGGAGACTCCGGCTTTTGCGTACGCTTATGGAAACACGAGCGCGCCGGAAAAAGCGGTAAAGAGTCGGTCAACCAGAGTAAAGTTTTGTCAATAGTTTCAAAGTGGCAAGGTGGCAAGGTAACAAGGTGACAAGGTTTCAGAGTTTCAAGGTTTCAAAGTCGCGAAGTGTCACCGGGATTGCAAGCCAACGTGCCTCCGGTAAGCGCGAGGATTCCCTCCTTGTCACTTTGTGACCTTGCCACTTTGCCACTTGAGCAAATGACAATTCTTTACTACCTGCGGTTTTCCAACTGTTGCAGAATAGAAGTGCAATGGAGCGAATCTTAGTCATCGACGACGATGTGGAACTTTGTCACCTCGTCGGGGAATATCTGCAGGCAGAGGGTTTCGCGATCGAGTGCGTGCATGACGGCGAAAGTGGACTGAAGAAAGCGACCGGCGACGAGTATCTGCTGGTCGTGCTCGACGTCATGCTTCCCGGCATTAATGGATTCGAAGTCCTGCGGCGCATCCGCGCCACTTCGCGTCTGCCGGTGCTGCTGCTGACCGCGCGCGGCGAAGACGTCGACCGCATCGTCGGACTCGAAATCGGCGCCGACGATTATCTTCCCAAGCCGTTTAATCCGCGGGAACTCGTGGCCCGCATTCGCGCCATTTTGCGGCGCACTCGCGCCGAAGGCGGCGGACTGCCGTCCGCGCCTGACATTGTTCGCGTGGGAGAAGTGGAACTCGATCCGGCTACGCGCAGCGTGAAGCTCGACGGCAAGCCTGTCGATCTGACCTCAGTGGAATTCAATCTTCTCGAAGTGCTTCTGCGTGAGGCCGGACGGGTCGTTCCTCGCGAACGCCTGGTGAACGCCGTCCTCAGCCGCAAGTTCTCTCCCTTCGACCGCAGCATCGACATGCACGTCAGCAAGGTGCGCAAAAAACTGGGCGACACGGAAAATGACGAGCACATCAAGACCGTTCGGGGTGTAGGCTATATCTTTGCGCGGCCGCGGGAGAAGGCCAAGGCCTAAGCGCGCATATCCTCAATTTCAATGAAGAGCGTCTTTCTTCGCATCTTTCTGTCGTTCTGGATGGCGCAGGCACTGTTCGTGGTGCTGGCCATACTGGTTACGCTCGCCTTCCGTCCCCACGGCTCGTCGTGGGAAACGCTGCGCACAACCGTGCTCACTGATGCATTGAATGCCTACGAGCAAGGCGGCGCCGCCGGAGCCCGCGAGTATCTCGACAATCTGCAGGCCAACCAGCACGTCCGCGCGTTTCTGTTTAACGATCAGGGCGAGGAAGTGTCGCATCGCGGCGCGCCCGACTGGGCTGTGCGCGTGCTGAATAGCGGTTCGCCCACGCCGCGCGACGGATTCATCATTCCCGCGCCCAAAGTGCTCAGAGAATCCCGCGCCGGAGCCAATGGCCATCAATTTACGCTGGTCATGGGATTGCCTCCCGGGCCACGCGTATTTCTCGGGCCGCGCGGCATGCCGATCCCGGGCGTCATCATCGCGGTCATCACTTCCGGATTGATGTGCTATTTCCTCTCCTGGTATCTGACCAAGCCAATCGTGCGTCTGCGCGCCGCCACGCGTCAGTTGGCCGCGGGCGACTTGACCGCGCGGTCTGGCGTTCCCGTGAGCAAGCGCCGCGACGAAATCTCCGGCCTGATGCGTGACTTCGACGCCATGGCCGAGCGCCTGGAAATTCTCATGAAGGCGCAGTCGCGCCTGCTCAACGACATTTCCCACGAACTGCGCTCGCCTTTGGCGCGGCTGAATGTGGCGCTGGGTCTCGCCCGCCAGCGCACTGGCGTCGAAAGCGTCGATATGCTGGAGCGCATTGAGCTCGAAGCCAGCCGCCTCAACGAATTGATTGGACGGATCCTGACTCTGGCGCGCCTGGAAGACGGCGAGCAGGAAGTGCCGCAGACGCCGGTTCCGCTCGACGAACTGGTCCAGAACGTCGCCGAAGATGCCGAATTCGAAGCGCAAGCCCGCCATTGCCACGTAACCACCGATATTCCCGAAGGCCCGTGGGAGGTTCGCGGCAACGCGTCGCTGCTGCACAGCGCGGTCGAAAACGTGGTGCGCAACGCCATTCGCTACACGCACGAACGTACATCAGTGGAAATTGAACTGGAAAGCGTGAGTGGCTCCAAAGGACCGGAAGCTGTTTTGAAAGTCAGCGACGCGGGCCCCGGCGTGCCGCCCGATGCTCTTGATAAACTCTTCGAACCCTTCTACCGTCTCGACGATGCCCGCGGGCGCCTCACCGGCGGCGTGGGTCTCGGCCTCGCGATCACCGAGCGAGCCGTCCGCTTTCACGGCGGCAAAGTTGCGGCGTTTAACCGCGCCGAAGGCGGCCTGCGAGTAGAAATTCGCCTTCCCCTCATCTCCGGAGGCCAGGGAACCAGGAAAAAACTCGAAGAAATTCCCGCGGTCCGCGAAGCGTAAGAGCGGGCGTCGGGCTTCAGGCGTCGGGCGTCAGACCGTGGGCTTTGGCCTTCCTCAGCTTTCCCGGAGTTTTGGCATTCCGAGCGAAGCGAGGAACCTGCTTTTTCTGTGTGGCGAAAGATAAGCAGGTTCCTCACCACCGCTTCGCGGCGGTTCGGAATGAAATCGTTCCAAACCAGAATCCTGTTTCTCACCAAGCCCAAGGGCGAAGCCCGAAGTCTGCGTTCCGAGGTCCGACGCCATAAGCCCGACGCCCAACGCCCAACGCCCGCCCTAAGACCCGCTATACTGTCCGGGCAACTTCTTGGCGTGCACAAGGTTCCAATAGGACTTTGAGGGCGTTTGCTCTTCCCGGGCATTCCTGATACACAAATGGGTTGAGTTTCCCCCGGCTTTTTAAACAGTCAAGACTCCCGGCCTGCGGGTGCCGGGAATGTGTGTGCGCGCAATCCTCATGGAATGATGGAGATCAAGCAAAGAATGTCGACTCGATTTGCGTGGCTGCTTGGGTTGGTCGTGCTGGTTTCTTTTGGGGTTCTGGTTGCATGCGGGACGAAATATTCGTCTTCCTCGGACGGCCTGGTGATCGTCGGCAGCCAGGGCTCGGCCACAGTCGAAACCTTCAGCTTCAACCTCTCGAACGGCCATATCTCCGGCATCAGCAACACACCGGGCGATACCGGGACTCAGACTTGCCTGCTGCCGGGACTGCCTTCCTCCATGGTGATCGACCCTTCCGGCACCTACGTTTACGCCATCATTAACCAGACAGATACGTGCGATGGCAGCCAGACGGGAATTACCTCGTTTAACGTGAAATCCGACGGAACCATCGGAGCGGTAGGCAGCATTGTCGCGGACCCGAATCCGGTCGCGCTGGCGATAGACTCGTCAGGGAAATTTCTGTTTGTCGCCGAAGGGTTAGCTTCGACGGCCCTGAACAACTACAACGCCAAACCAAGCAACTTCCCCTGCACTCAAAGCAATGATCCGCTCGTGCTGATTCAGTACGGCATATGCGTATATTCGATTAATGCGGGCACCATAACTCCAGTGCCGCAGACGTTCGCAACAATCCTGCCGTCCGGCGCTCAAGTGCCGAATTTCGCAGCGCTCGCGCTAACGCCGACCGTCTTCCCGAGCAACGGGATCAATGGTCAGCAGAGTGCCGTCTGCTCCACGAACGGCATCACTCCGCCCTCGAACGAATTCCTCTACATCGCTGACTCGGTCAACAACGTCGTCTATGAGTTCGTCGTGGATATGTCGACCGGAGTATTGTCGAATCCACCGAATCCCGGTTTCCTCGCTGCTGGAACCGTGCCCTCCGGTGTTGCCGTCGATGCCTGCGACCGCTTCGTTTACGTCTCGAACCAGACCAGCAACAACGTCAGCGCCTACACGATCTGCAACGGGATGACGACGCAGTCGGCGACTTGCCCGGCCACTGCCGATGGTAGCCTGGTTTCCGTACCTGGCTCCCCCTTCAGCCTGTCGGCGGGAGCCAACGGCCCGGGGCCGATCCTATCCGATCCTTTCGGTAAGTTCCTGTACGTTCTGGACCAGAAGTCCGACATGGTCTCCCCATTCAAGATCGCGCAGGTGACCGGCGCCCTTACCAGCCAGGCGGTGGCCTCGACCGGGCTGGCACCCACCGGGATGGCGATTCGCGGCGACGACAACTGGCTCTTTGTGACCAATTTCAACTCCGCCACCATGTCGCAGTACGCCATCACTCCGGCAACCGGCGCGCTCTCGCCGCAACCCACCGTTGCGACCGACAACTTTCCGTGGGGAGTAGCAGTGAAGTAAGTGGTCGGTGGTCAGTGGCCGGTGGCCAGAAAATGCTGGCTGATTCGGACGCGTGTGGTGGGACGGCGAGGACCGTGCACTGAACGGTGAGTCGAATTTCTGACCACTGATCACCGGCCACTGCCCACTGCTCCTACGTCGGCACTTTCAGAATCAAATACCCGCCCACCAGCATGAAAATCAGATCGGGCGACCAAGCAGCGAGCGCGGGCGGCAGCTGGCTGAGATCTCCCATGGCCTCGAACAGCCGTGACACCACCGTATAAAAAACCGCGATGCCCACCGCCACGGCGACTCCGGTGATAGCGCCTTTTTTCCCGGTCGAAAGTGAAAACGGAATCGCCAGCACCGCCATGATCAGCGTGATCACCGGATACGACAGCTTTTTGTGCAATTGCACGCGCAGCCGCACGACATCAAATCCGCTCTGCTGCAGGTCGCGGATGTAACGCCGCAGTTCTTCGTAGTTCATCTCGGTGTACTGCTTTACTTCCTTCTTGAAATACGACGGCGTCTCCCGCAACTCCGGGAATGTCGAAACATCGAAGGTGCGATAACCGTCAGGTGCGATCGCCGAGCCGATCAGCGCCCGCTGCCAACCCTGCTCGTAAATCCATCGGTTCAGGTTTTCCGCCCAGTGCGCGCGCTCGGCGTGGATACGCTGCGTAATGGTGAAGGTGGCGCGGTCCAGTTGAAATACGGTGACGTTGCCGAACTGGTCGCGGTCGGGATCGAAAAACTGGTAGTAGTAAATATCGTTGTGCTGGCCAAAGATCCACTTACGGTCCGGCCGCAGATAGGTTTGCGGCGGCTTGCCCTTGATCTGGTTGTGCAGCGCCTCCTGCCGCTGGTTGGTGCGCGGCAGATAAAACTGGTCCGCCAGGAAGAGGGCAGTAGCCAACACCCCTGCTGCCACGATCACTGGCGTGACGATCCGATAAATGCTCACGCCCGTCGCCTTGATCGCCGTGATCTCGTTCGCGCGCTGCATCAACCCGAACGTAACCAGCACTGCCAGGAGCATCACCAGCGGTGCCACGTTGTAGAGCAAATAGGGCGCGACGTTCAGCAGGTATGCCGCGACCACGGTCGCCGGAACCTGGTTGCGCAAAATGTCTCCCAGCAACTCGAACAGGGTGAAGACGATCACCAGCACCAGAAAAGTCGACAGAATCATCCCCAGATAAAGCAAGAAATCCCGGAGCACGTAGTCATCGAGCAGCGTGGGAAAACTGGCGCTGAACATGCGCCGCCGCGTGGAGGCGCGCTCAAATGCATTCTCGCGCCTGCGCGCCAGCGGTGTCCGGCTCGGGCTCAGGGGGTTGGCAATGGGACGAATCGCGCCAAACTCGAAGGGCCGCTTCTCGGACTGCCGGAGCAAGAACAGGGCCAGGGCAAGAAACACCAAATCGGCGAGCCAGGCACCAAACCACGGTGCAACCTTGCCCTGGCGCGCTAGAGAGACGCCGATCAGCGAGATCACGTAATAGCTGAAGACGAGCAGGATCGTCAGCACGAATCCGCCCGATTTTCCGCTTTTTTTCGACGACAGCCCCAGAGGAATTCCTACCAGTGCCAGCACCAGGCACGCGGTCGGCAGCGCGAACCGGCGATGAAACTCGATCATGTACCAGCGAGCTGTGGTCGCATCGGTGCGCGCGGCCCTCTGCGGCAGGTCCCACGTATTCATGACGCCCGCGGGCAGCGACTCTTCCGGCTTGTTTTCGGTCGAAGGTAACTCGATGGGAATGTCGGTCTGCTGAAACGTGGAAATCTGGTAGTGTGCGGCATCTTTCGGATCGGTCTCGTGCGCCGAGCCATCGATCAGATGCAGGTGCAGCCGGTCCTGCCCTTCGCTGACCACGATTCCTTCTTTGGCCAGCGTGATGCGCGGGTTCGAGGCGTCGGTCAAATCGGCCATGAATACGCCCTTCCACACGGCTGCTCCCTGCGCGCTCTTTACGTCCTGCACGTAGAGCACGTACTTCGGAAATCCCTCGTAAAAGACGCGCGGCTGAATTTCGAACGAAACCTGCGAGCCCTTGAGCCGGTCTTCGAGGTGACCGAGCGCCGCCTGTGAGCGCGGCGCAATGTAGATTCCATTGGCGAGTGCCAGAACCCACGCCGCAATCACAAAGATCGAAAGCGAGCGGAGAAAACTCCAGATTCCCATGCCGCTGGCCCGCATGGCGGTGATCTCGCTATCGGCAGCGAGGCGGCTCAGCCCGATCAGGATCCCCAACAGCACGCTCATGGGCAGTGTGTAGGTCAGGGCAAGCGGGATGGTAAAAAAGAATATCTCGGCGACGCTGGGCAGCGGCGCGCTGGCCCGCACCACCAGTTCGAGAATGTGGCCCAGGTCGCGCGTGAACAGGACAAAGGTAAAGATCGCCGCGCCGATCAGCGCCAGCGCCGTCACTTCGCGGAGGATGTAACGGGTCAGAATTCGCATTGCAGCCGCTTAGGGCGAGAATAGCATGGGTAGCCCACTTCTTTTCCGCAGATGAACGCTGACTACGCGGATTCAAAGCCGCGCGGCTTGTGAGAAGCGTGCAGGATGAGCGAAATCAGTTTTCGTATGATCCGCGTACATCCGCGCGATCCTCGGAAAAGAAGTTCAACGCAATCGAATGCCTGCCAATTCGCAACCGCTCGATCGCACTACAGCCGTCGACACATGGCCCCTGCTGGGCATTGCCGCCGCCGTCGCGCTCGTCCATATCATTACCAACGGCCGCTACGGCTTCCACCGCGACGAACTGCAATTCCTCAGCGACGCGCGCCACCTCGATTGGGGATTCGTCTGCTACCCGCCGTTCACGCCTTTTGTGGAGCGCATCTCGATGTCGCTCTTCGGGCAGTCGCTGATTGGCCTTCGACTTTTTTCGGTCATCGCACAGGCGATCGCGATCGTCGTCACCGGCCTCATGGCGCGCGAACTCGGTGGCGGCCGCCTCGCGCAAATCATCGCTGCACTCGCCATCGCCCTCTCGCCGCTGCCCATGTTCGAAGGCACGGAATTTCAATACACGACCTTCGACTATCTCTGGTGGACGCTCATCGCGTACGTCGTCATCCGCCTGCTCAAAAGTGACGACCCGCGCTGGTGGCTGGCGATCGGCGCCGCCATCGGCATCGGCCTGCAAAGCAAATACACAATGGCCTTCTACACCTGCGGCATCGTCGGCGGAGTCGTGCTCACCCGCGCGCGGCGCTATCTGCTGAATCCGTGGCTCTGGGCGGGCGTTGCGATCTCGCTGCTTGTTTTTCTCCCCAATCTGCTCTGGCAGTTCAAGCACGATTTCATTTCGCTGAAATTCTTGCAGCACATTCACACGCGCGACGTCGGCGAGGGACGCTCCCAGGGCTTCGTCAGCCAACAGTTCTGGCTGTGCGCCAATCTGATCGCCGCTCCGCTCTGGCTCGCCGGACTCATCGGCTATCTGCGAGACCGCCGCTACCGCATGCTCGCCTGGATGTATATCATTCCGTTCGCGCTCTACATCGCCGGCAAAGGCCGCAGCTACTATCACGCCGGCGCGTATCCCATGCTGATGGCGATGGGCACGGCCGTGGGAGAGCGCTGGGTGTCGAAAATGTCGACGATACCGCGCCGCGTGATCACCGCAATCTTCGTAACCGGCGTGGTGGGATGTGGCATCGTTTTCTCATGCGTGCTGATTCCGTGGGCAACAAGCGGCCCACTGCGCGCCTTCGCGCTCAAAAACAACGGCGATCTCCGCGAAGAAATCGGTTGGGATGAATTGGTGAAAAACGTCGCCGCAGTCCGCGACTCGCTGCCGCCTGAGCAACAATCAAACTACGGAGTGCTAGTCGGAAACTACGGCGAGCAGGGCGCAATCGAAATCCTCGGCCCGGCGTATCATCTGCCTCCGCCCATCAGCGGCACGAACTCAGCCTGGCTCCGCGGATATCCCGACCCTCCGCCGGCAACGTTGATCGTGATCGGTCACGGACAAGACTATGTCAACCGCATGTTCACCGCCTGCCGCTGGGCCGGACACAACGGCAACTCCGAGGGCATTCACAACGAAGAGAGCGAATCTCATCCGGACATTTTCGTCTGCGGCGCGCCGCGCCAGCCGTGGCCGCAATTCTGGAAGGAGTATCAGGCCTTCGGTTAGCGCTCACTAGAGATGCATTACCTCACCACGGAGACACAGAGGCACAGAGAAAAGCCCTCCTTCTGATTTTCTCCGTGGCTCCGTGTCTCCGTGGTGAGATTTACGCCGAACACGCAAGCTACTTCTGCGCAGGTTTTGCCGGCGGCGCGGTCTGCTCGCTGCTGGGCGGAACAATATTTTTGATCCGCATATAAGTCACAAGGTTCCCATAGTGCTCCCAGTTATGCACGCTATTGAAGTTCAGCACGCCCAGCTTCGGCGTATCGTTGCCGAACATCTTGATGATCTGACTTCCGGTGACGTCGGTCATGCCATCGTAAGCCTTATCGCAGTAGGCGAATGCGCCTTTGAGCGCTGCAATCAAATCTGCCTTCGAGGTTTTCGTCTGCTCAATCTTCAGATCGGGCGCCTTCTCGTCGAGCGCTTTGGAGCAAAACAGATACTGCGCGTCGGCCAGATGTCCGATGATCTGGCCGTAGCTGCGAACCGTGTCGGCGGGTTTGAAGCTGTAATTTTCCTCAGGCATTTTTTCAGCGGAACGCAGCAGGATGTCTTTCTGGAATCCGTAAACGCGTTTGGCAAACGCGCTCTGCGGATTCGCAGGCGTTTCCTGCGACCAGGCAGCAACAGCAAACACAAGCAGGCAGAAGCCGATCAGAAACTTTCGCATGAGTGATCCTCCGCGCACAAAGATACACGAGGAGAATCGAGAAGTTTTCGACAGCTCCTATTTTTTACAATTCTTTTTCAGAAACTTTCAGCCGCACGAGGGAACACGCGCCAAGGCGCAGACAAAAACCAGGCACGGAGAAGTGAAAGACGAGTGAATTGAAAAATCAGAAGGCGTCATCCCGACAGCCCGCGTTTTTCTTCGCGGGCGGAGGGATCTCCCGGCAGATGCTCTGTGGGTAGAGGTTCTCCGCCTCAGTGACTCCGTGGGGAATCCGCTCTACGTCGCCTTGAAAAACAACGCCGCCAGCGGCGGCAAAGTCAGGTTCAGTGAGAACGGCCGCCCGTGCATAGGAGTTTCCTCTGCGTGCACGCCGCCCAGATTTCCCATGCCGCTGCCCGCGTATTCGCGCGCGTCGCTGTTGAGCATTTCGCGCCAGTAGCCGCCGTGCGGCACGCCCACGCGATATCCCACGCGCGGCACCGGTGTAAAGTTGCAAACTGCCAGCACCGTGTCCTGCACCGACTCGCTCCGGCGCAGCAGCGAGACTGTGCTGGTCGCGTTGTCGTTGGCGTCGACCCACTCGAAACCCGAGGAGCTGTTATCCAGCACGTGCATGGCGGGCTCGCTGCGATAGAAGCGGTTCAACTGCTCCAGCCACGCCTGGACTCCGCGATGAACCTGGTACTGCAAGACGTGCCATTCCAGGCTGGTGTCGTGTGCCCACTCGCGGACCTGGCCAAATTCGCCGCCCATGAAGAGCAGCTTCTTGCCCGACTGCGCATACATGTAGCCGAAGAGCAGCCGCAGGTTGGCGAACTTCTGCCATTCGTCGCCCGGCATCTTGCCGATCAGCGAGCCCTTGCCGTGCACCACCTCATCGTGCGAGAGCGGCAGCACGAAATTTTCGTGCCACGAATACAGCATGCGGAAGGTCAGCTGGTTGTGGTGATACTTGCGATGAATGGGATCCTGCTGGAAATACTTGAGCGTGTCGTGCATCCAGCCCATGTCCCACTTCAAGCCGAAACCGAGCCCGCCCAGATACACCGGCTTCGAAACCATGGGCCACGAGGTCGATTCTTCCGCGGTCGTCTGAATCTCAGGGTGCTCTTTATAAGCCTCCTGATTGAACCTGCGTAGAAAATCGATCGCCTCAAGATTCTCGCGTCCGCCAAACTTGTTCGCGATCCACTCACCTTCTTTGCGCGAATAATCCAGATACAGCATCGATGCCACCGCATCCACGCGCAGCCCGTCGGCGTGATACTTGTCGAGCCAGAACATCGCGCTCGACATCAGAAAGCTGCGCACCTCGGCGCGGCCATAATTAAAAATGTGCGTTTTCCAGTCGGGATGAAATCCCTGACGCGAGTCGGCGTGCTCATAAAGATGCGTGCCGTCGAAATAAGCGAGCCCGTGCCCGTCAGAAGGGAAGTGCGAGGGTACCCAGTCAAGAATCACGCCAATGTTGTGCTGGTGCAGGTAGTCGACCAGATACATGAAATCCTGCGGCGTGCCGTAGCGCGAAGTGGGCGCAAAGTATCCAGTCGTCTGATATCCCCACGAGCCGTAAAACGGATGCTCCATGACCGGGAGAAATTCGACGTGGGTGAAACCCATCTGCCCGACGTATTCCGCAAGCCGCGGTGCGGTCTCACGGTAGCTCAGCGGACGATTGTGTTCTTCCGGCACGCGCATCCACGATCCCAGATGCACTTCATAGATCGCCTGCGGCGCGCGCAGCGAATTGCGCTCCTGCCGCTTCTGCATCCAGTCCTGATCGTGCCACTCATAACTCAAATCCCACACAACGGACGCCGTCCGCGGCGGCTTCTCATGCAGCACGCCGACCGGATCGGCCTTGTCCACGCGATATCCGTGTTGCCGCGACTCGATGTGAAATTTATAGAGCGCCCCATTTTCCGCGCCCGGAACAAATCCCTCCCAGATGCCCGACGACCCGTGCGGACTGAGCTTGTGCGTGTTCGGATCCCAGCTGTTAAAACTCCCCACTACCGAAACCGACCGCGCGTTCGGCGCCCACACGCTGAAGATTGCACCTGTCTGCCCGTTGTGCGAGGCCAGGTGCGCGCCCATTTTGTCGTAAATGCGGTAGTGGCTCCCCTCGTTGAAGAGATAGAGGTCGTGATCGGTAAGAAGATGCGGGGCGGCGAGGGCGCGTTCGGGGCTCATGTACGTTTATTAGTGTACAGAACTGAAGGACGGGTCGGAGAGAAGAGTTCGAGATCTGCGATGGACAGAAAGCGACGAATTTGCAGGCCGCGGAAAAAGGCAATATCTGGTGTAAAATCGCCGCTGCCGCTCCCGTGCCTGGCTTGCGGACCCGGCCCTCCACTTGACCGAGCCAACACTGATCGGACGCACACTAGCCCACTACAGGATCAACGCCGCTCTCGGCGCCGGCGGCATGGGAGAGGTGTATCGCGCCACCGACACCAAGCTCGGACGCGACATCGCGCTCAAAGTTCTGTCGTCTGAAATGGCGCATGATCCTGATCGGCTGGCCCGCTTCCAGCGCGAAGCGCGGGCTGTCGCTGCACTCAATCATCCCAATGTCGTTACGCTGTACTCGGTCGAAGAAGCGGATAACGTCCACTTCATCACCATGGAATTGCTCGAGGGTCAGCCGCTCGACCGGCTGATCTCCGCCGATGGCCTGCCCGCCGACCGCATTGTCGAAATTGCCGGCGCGATCGCCGAAGCGCTCGCCGCGGCCCACGAAAAAGGCATTGTGCACCGCGACCTCAAGCCTGCGAATGTGATGGTGACCAACGAAGGCCGGGTCAAAGTTCTGGACTTCGGTCTGGCCAAGGATGTAGGCGCCGAAATGGCGAGCGACGCAACCCTGACTTCGGCGGGCCACACGCAGGCCGGAGTCGTGATGGGGACTCCCGCCTACATGTCGCCGGAACAGGTCTCGGGCCGCCCGCTCGATCACCGCTCCGATATTTTTTCTTTTGGAGTGGTGCTGCACGAAATGGCAACAGGGCGTCGTCCCTTTGAAGGCAGCTCATCCGCCGAGTTGATTTCCTCGATCCTGCGCGACACTCCGCCATCGATCACCGATGCGCGCCCGGAATTGCCTTCCGACCTCGCCCGCGTCATTCGCCGCTGCCTCGAAAAAGATCCGCGCTATCGCATGCAGACGGCACGCGACGTCAGCAACGAGTTCCGCGATCTGGTGCGAACCACGCGGCCCACTCCAATTCCTGCGGCGGCCTCGCGCGCTGTAACGACGCCGGCTTCCGGCCAGGCAAGCAGCGACGAAGGCTTCTGGGTCGCCGTGCTGCCGTTCAAGCATGGCGGTAGCAACGGAGATCTCGCCGCCCTGGCAGATGGCCTGACCGACGACACCATAACCGGCCTCTCGAAGTTTTCCTATCTCCGCGTCATTGCCCGCAGTTCCTCGTCACGTTACGCAGGCCAGTCGGTGGATGTCCGCCGCGCCGGCAAAGAACTGAATGCGCGCTATGTGATCGAGGGGACTCTTCGTCAGGCTGGCGGCCGGTTACGTCTTGCCGTGCAGTTGGTCGAAACGGTTTCCGGAGCGCACCTTTGGGCGGAGAACTATGAGCGCGCGTTCCGTGCGGAAACCATCTTTGAGCTGCAGGATGATTTGGTGCCGCGAATTGTTTCCACCGTCGCCGATATGAACGGCGCCTTGCCGCGGAGCATGAGTGAAGGATTGCGCAGCAAACCGGCGGAACAGCTCAGCCCCTATGAGGCCGTGCTGCGCAGCTTCGGGTATTTCGAGCGTGTCACCCCGGAGGAACTCGACGCCGCGATTGCCGCCATCGAGTCTGCGCTGACGAAGGTGCCGACCTATGGCGACGCTCTGGCCATGTTGGCGCTTTTATCGACCCAGGGATACGCGCAAGGTTTTCGCCCCGCCGCAGATTCGCTGGCGACGGGAGCAACCGCCGGCCGCAAAGCGGTGGTGGCGGCGCCCGCCAACCACCTCGCCTGGTTCAGCTTGTCTCAGGCTCTGTTCTTTCAAAAAGATTTCCAGTCTTTCCGCAACGCAGCGGAACGGGCGCTCGCGCTTAACGCGATGGATAGTAACTCGCTCGCGCTGCATGGAGAGATGCTGGCTTTGTCCGGTGAGTGGGAACGCGGTGTTGCGCTGTCGGCTCGGGCTCGCCAACTGAACCCGCACCATCCCGGATGGTATTGGCACGGCGATTTCAACAATGCCTACCGACAACATGAGTATGGCGCGGCCCTCGAAATTGCAAAAAAGATGAACCAGACCAGCAATTGGGGAGCATGGGCGCTGACTGCAGCGGCCTGCGGACAACTCGGTGACGGCGACGGGGCTGCCAAAGCGGTGCGCGAATTGCTCCGGCTGCGTCCAGACGCAATTCCCAGGCTGCGCGCAGATTGCGAGAAGTGGTTCGACGCCGAGCATGCGGCGCATGTCATGGAAGGCTTCCGCAAGGCAGGGCTCCATGTTTCCGGCGAAAGTGTACCCGCGGCTCCCAGCTCAAGTGCTCGCACACCAGCCGCGACACTGTCATCCGGCGCTCGCGCCGCCATCCGTGAGGACGAAGGCTTCTGGGTCGCCGTGCTGCCGTTCAAATACACGGGAAGCAATGCAGATCTGAAAGCCTTGGCCGAAGGTCTATCCGAAGAAGTCATCACCGGCCTCTCGCGCTTTTCTTATCTGAGTGTGATCGCCCGCGGCTCGACCGCAAAGTATTCCAGCGAGTCAGGCGACATCCGCGCCATCGGCAAGGAACTCGGCGCGCGTTATGTCATGGAAGCCAGTCTGCGCCAGGCCGGCAGCAAGTTGCGTCTCGCGGTGCAGCTCGTCGATGCGGCCACGGGCGCGCATCTCTGGGCCGAGAACTTCGAGCGCAGCTTCACCCCGGAGTCAGTTTTTGAACTGCAAGACGATCTGGTGCCGCGCATCGTCTCGACCATTGCCGATATGAATGGCGCTCTGCCGCGCAGCATGAGTGAAGGATTGCGCAGCAAACCCGCGGAACAGCTCAGCCCCTATGAGGCCGTGCTGCGCAGCTTTGCCTATCCCCAACGCGGCACACCCGAGGAGTTGACGGCGGCCCGCTCCGGTCTCGAAGCCGCGCTGCGTAAATCGCCCGGATACGCCGATGCCTGGGCCATGCTTTCATTCCTCTCCGGGCAGGACTATATCCACGGCTACGAGCTTCACGCGGACGCCTACGAGAGCGCGGCAGCGGCGGCGCAGCGCGCGGTCGAACTGGCTCCATCGAATCATCTGGCGTATTTCAGCCTCGCGCAGTCGCTCTGGTATCAGAAGGACTACGATTCCTTCCGCGACGCAGCCGAGCGCGCCGTAGCGCTGAATCCCATGGACGGCAACTCCGTTGCCTACATGGGAGAGTTGCTCACCTACACCGGCAGCATGGAGCGTGGCATGCAACTCGCCGAGCGCGCCAAGCAGCTCAACCCCAATCATCCGGGATGGTACTGGTGCACCGATTTCTACACGGCGTTCGCGGCGGCCGACTACCGCAAAGCGCTCGTCTTCGCGCAGAAAGCCAAGCTGCAGGGCTTTCCGCTCTCGGCCATGTTTATCGCCACAGCCTGTGGCCATCTAGGCGACGTCGATGGCGGAGCCAAAGCCGTTGCCGATCTGGTCCGGTTCCGCCCGGAACTTGCGGCGATCATGCGCAAGCAGGTGGCAAAAGTCTGGAACGCTGAGTACGGCGAACGCTTCCTCGATGGCTTGCGCAAAGCAGGCCTCGAAATTCCGGAAGCGGGAGCTGAGGCGAGTCAGAAAACGCCCTCATCGCGTGCCGTGGCCGTGCGCGATTCTGGCGCGGCTCGTGCCGCAGTTCGAGAAAACGAAGGTTTCTGGGTCGCCGTGCTGCCCTTCAAATACACCGGTGACAATCGCGATCTCAAAGCGCTCGCCGAGGGATTATCCGAAGAAGTCATCACCGGCCTCTCGCGCTTCTCCTACCTGCGCGTCATCGCTCGCGGATCGACGGCAAAATATTCCAGCGAATCAGGAGACATACGCACCATCGGCAAGGAACTCGGCGCGCGCTATGTGATGGAAGGCACGCTTCGCCAGGCAGGAAGCAAGCTGCGCCTCGCGGTACAACTGGCAGACAGCGTGTCCGGAGCCCACCTCTGGGCGGAGACCTATGAGCGAGCGTTCGTGCCGGAAGCAGTCTTCGAGTTGCAAGACGAACTGGTGCCTCGGATTGTCTCCACCGCGGTTGACCGGCACGGCGTCCTGCCGCACAGCATGGGCATGGTAGTTCGAGAAAAAGGCGTTGAGCAGTTAACTCCATATGAAGCGGTGCTGCTCAGCTTCAGTTACGCCGAGCGCATCACGCCGGACGAGCAGATCGCAGCCAAAGCATGCCTGGAACGGGCGGTGAAGCAAGTGCCGGATTACGCCGACGCCTGGGCGATGTTGGCGATGCTTTTTTGCGATGAGTATGGCCTCGGCTTCAGCCGGGATCTCTCCCTGCTGGAGCGCGCGCTGGACGCGGCTCGGCGCGCCGTAAAAGCCGGCCCCTCCAACCACCTCGCCTACCAGAACCTGGCCTACGCGCACTTCCTTCGCCGGGAATTTGGCCCCTGCAGAAGCGCCGCCGAGCGCTCGCTGGCGATCAATTCCATCGACGGCAGCAATGTCTGGTTCATGGGCCTGGTGGTGGCTTATATGGGGGATTGGGAGCGGGGCTGTGCGCTCGTCGAGCGAGCCATGCAGCTGAACCCGAACTTCCCCGGAAAGTATCGCTATCCCTTGGTGGCCAACGCATATCGCAAAGGGGACTACAGGGGCGCATTGGACGAAGTGCTGCGCATGAACCTTCCCGACGTTTCTTACACGCCATTGCTGGCCGCCGCGGCCGCCGGACAACTCGGAGAAAAAGAGGTAGCCGGCAAGGCGTTGCACGAATTGCTTGCATTGAGGCCCGACGTTGGAACGATTGTGCGCGACGACCTTCCCACCTGGTTTCAGCCGGAGCTCGTGGCGCATTTCATCGAGGGTCTCCGCAAGGCCGGGCTGGAGATTCCGGATGAGCCGGCGAAGATTACCCCTCAAGTTCTCGGGACCGGCAAGGCAAAATCCGGCGAAAGCCGCGCCGCCATCCGTGAAGACGAAGGTTTCTGGGTCGCTGTTCTGCCCTTCAAGTACGCCGGTGACAATCGCGACCTCAAAGCGCTCGCCGAGGGATTATCCGAAGAAGTCATCACCGGGCTTTCCCGCTTTTCCTATCTGCGAGTGATCGCGCGCGGCTCAACCGCAAAGTATTCCAGCGAGTCAGGAGACATTCGCACAATCGGCAAGGAACTCGGCGCTCGCTACGTGATGGAAGGAAGCCTCCGTCAGGCAGGAAGCAAGCTGCGCCTCGCGGTGCAGTTGGTGGATGCAGCGACGGGCGCGCACCTCTGGGCGGAGACCTACGAGCGGGCGTTTATTCCTGAATCCGTCTTTGAGCTTCAAGATGATCTCGTTCCCCGCATAGTCTCCACGGTCGCCGATCAGTACGGCGTTTTGACCCGCACCATGAGCGACGCGCTGCGCGGCAAGCCCGCAGAGTCGCTCACTCCCCATGAGGCAGTATTGCGCGCCTTCAGCTTCTTCATCCGCGTTACGCCCGAGGAGCATGCTGAGGTTCGTGGCATTCTCGAGCACGCCGTCGAACAAGCCCCGGACCACGCCGACGCCTGGGCCATGCTGGCCATGATGCGCAACGTCGAGTTTGCCGACGAGTTCAATGCGCAGCCGAATCCTCTCGACCGCGCCATGGCTGCGGCTCATCGTGCCGTCGCGCTCGCACCCACGCACGCCCTCGGCCACCAGGCGCTGGCCCTGGTTCATTTCTTCCGCAAAGAATTCATCCCCTTTCGTGCGGAGGTGGAACGCGCCGTCGCTCTCAACCCCATGGATGGCTCCGTGCTGGGCTTGCTGGGAATTGTGATCCATCACGCCGGAGAAGAGGAGAAGGGCGGCGCGATGGTGGAGAGGGCCATGCAGCTCAATCCAAACCATCCGGGAGTTTTTCGCTTCGTCGCTTTCAACCGTGCCTATCAAGAGCGCCGCTATCAGGAGGCCCTTGAAGTCGTCGTGCGGATTAACCTGCCGGGCTTCTTTCACTATCACAGTTCGCTGGCGGCCGTTCACGGCCAGCTTGGACATCACGAAGCTGCGCAAAAAGCGGTGCAGGACTTGCTTGCCCTTCGTCCGAACTTCCCCGCCGAAGCCCGCCGACACTTTCTCAAGTGGTGGAATCCGGAACCAACCGAGCACATGATCGAGGGCTTGCGCAAAGCCGGGCTCGACATTCCGGATGCGGATGCACCTTCCGCGACGATTTCTTCTACTTCCACAGCGGTTCGAACCTCCTCTGCAGCAAGCGGCAGCGCCGCCGTTCGGGAACCAATTCGAGAAGAAGAAGGCTTCTGGGTCGCAGTGCTCCCGTTCAAATATTCGGGCAGCAATGCCGACCTGAAAGCTCTAGCCGAAGGATTATCCGAAGAAGTCATTACCGGCCTCGCGCGCTTTTCCTACCTGCGCGTGGTCGCGCGCGGCTCGACGGCAAACTATTCCAGCGAGTCCGGAGATATTCGCGCCATCGGCAAAGAACTCGGCGCGCGCTACGTGATGGAAGCCAGCCTGCGCCAGGCTGGGAGCAAGCTGCGTCTGGCCGTGCAACTCGTTGACACTGTGACCGGCGCGCATCTTTGGGCAGAGACCTATGAGCGCGCCTTCAGCCCCGAATCGCTCTTTGAGTTACAAGACGATCTCGTCCCGCGCATCGTCGCCACAGTCGCGGATCCGTTTGGAGTCTTGCCGCGCAGCATGAGCGAAGTTTTGCGCGGCAAGCGTGAAGATACTCTCACGCCGCACGAGTCCGTGCTGCGTGCCTTCCGCTACTTCACTCGTATCACGCCCGATGAACATGCCGTGGTGCGCGACATCCTGGAGCGCGCCGTCAAGGAAGCGCCTGACCACGCCGACAGCTGGGCCATGCTTTCGATGATGTATCGCGGCGAATTCGCCCAGGGCTTCAATCCCCGGCCGAACTCTCTCGACCGCGCCCTGGCTGCGGCGCGCCGCGCGCTGGAACTCGCCCCCACGCACGCACTCGGTCACTACGCGCTCGCGACCGTTTGTTTTTTCCGCAAAGATAAAGTGCAGTTCCGTGTCGAGGTCGAGCGTGTGCTGGCGCTCAATCCGAATGATGCGGCCGCGCAGGGCTATCTTGGCTTCCTGTTGGCCGCGTCGGGCGAATGGGAGCGAGGCTGCCAGATGGTGGAGTCCGCCATGCAGCTTAACCCCAACTGCCCCGGATATTTTTATTTTGCCCGTTGCCTGAACAGCTACCGCCTGGGCAAGTATGACGAAGCGCTCGAGGGCGTGGCTCGCATCAACATGCCGGGATATTTTCACGTTCCGGCGATTCAGGCAGCGGCGCTCGGCCAGTTGGGCCGTTACGACGACGCGCGGCTAGCCTTGAAAGATCTGCTGGCGCTTCGCCCCAACTTTGCCGTTGAAGCGCGCCAGGAATATGCCAAGTTGTACGACGATGAAAATGTCGAGCTGATCCTAGATGGCTTGCGGAAAGCAGGGCTCGACATCCCCGACGAAACTTCGTCTTCGGAGGCTGCTCGAACGCCCAGCGCGTCGATCCCAGCGAAGACGATCTCTACGAAGACGCCGTCCTCCGGCGCGCGAGCCGTTCGCGAAGATGAAGGCTTTTGGGTTGCCGTGCTGCCGTTTAAATACATGGGGTCGAATGCCGACCTGCATGCGCTGGCCGATGGCCTCACGGACGACATAGTCGCCGGCATGTCGCGGTTTTCTTACCTGCGCGTGATCTCGCGCAGTTCGACGGCCCGCTATGCCGAGAAGGCAGTTGACGTTCGCGTAGCCGCCAAAGAACTGGGCGCACGCTATGTGATGGAAGGCAGCATCCGCCAGGCAGGTGCGAAAATCCGCATCGCAGCGCAACTGGTCGACGCCACGTCTGGCGCAAGCCTGTGGGCCGAAACCTACGACCGCGCCTTCACTCCCGATACGATGCTCGATCTTCTCGACGATGTCGTCCCGCGCATCGTCGCGACCGTCGCCGACACGCAGGGCATTCTGCCACACAGCATGACCGAGTCGCTGCGCAATCGCGATCCCGAATCGCTGACGCCCTATGAAGCCTTGCTGCGCAGCTTCGGATTTCATCAGCACGTCAACGCCGCCGAGCAGTTGGCCGGACGCATCGCGATCGAGCGCGCCGTCAAACTTGCACCTGACAATGCCGACTCCTGGGCCACGCTCTCGTGGCTGGTTCGCGCCGAGTACTCGCATGGATTTAATCCTCAGCCCGACGCCATGGACCGATCGCTGGCGGCGGCGCGCCGCGCGGTAGACTTGGCACCCTCGAGCCAAATGCCGCACGCTGCGCTCGCTTCGGCCTTCTTCTTCCGCCGCGAGCTCGATTCCTTCCGCACCGCCGCCGAGCGCGCCATTCCCCTCAACCGCATGGAAGGTTATATCAATGCCTTCTTAGGCATGCTGACCGCTTTCTCCGGCGACTGGGAGCGCGGTTGTGCGCTGGTCGAGCGGTCGACGCAGCTCAATCCGAATCATCCGGGATGGTACTGGCTGCCACTCGCCCTCAACGCATATCGACAGAACGATGGCAAACGTGCTCGCGAATTTGCCCTCAAGGTCAACATGCCCGCTCTGTGGACTGCCCAGGTCACGCTCGCGATTGTCTACGCCCAACTGGGAGAGCTGGACCGCGCGCGCGCCGTAGTGCGCGATCTACGCGCCGCGCGGCCGGAGTTTTGCGCGAACATTCGCGCCGAGCTTTCGAAGTGGTGGCTGCCCGATATGGTCGAGCGGATGGTTGTCGACCTGCAAAAAGCCGGGCTGGAGATTTCAGGCGAGAACGACGTCAAAAATTCCTGACGCGGGCAACTCGAACGAAGAGTGCACCGAAAATAGGGCAGGCTAAGGCAGGTACCTTATTTCTGAGAGAGTTCAGGACGGCGAATGTTGTGGAAAATAATCTTGATAAATCGTTTATTTTCATATATTTAAAAACGAAAGTTAAATCGATTTAACGGTCGATTCCAGCCCCGCAAGTTCCTCCCGACCTCTGGCTCGACCACTGACATCTTCGTCCGCGAGCGCGCCGCCAAATCGCCGCGTTCGGCATCTTAGAATCCGACCACGATGTCATCCTGAGCCCGGCGGCACGCCGGGCGAGGGACCGTACGACGGTCTGCCGCCACGATGCAGTGAACGGGAACCACTACGCTGCCGACAGCAAAGCTAAAACTTCTCCACCGCATCGATACTTCCGGCTGACGTAAGGTCCCTCGCGCCGGCTTCGCCGCCGCTCAGGATGACATCACCCCCATGCTATTCTGACCTTTCCAGCCATGCCCTCTCTCCGCGTCATTCTCCTGTGGCATCAGCACCAGCCCTTCTACAAAGACCTGGTGACCGGAGAATATCGCTTGCCCTGGACTCGCCTGCATGCCCTCAAGGATTACTACGGCATGGTCAAGCTGTTGGATGAGTTCCCCAACGTTCACCAGAACTTCAATCTGGTGCCGTCGCTTATGTTGCAGATTCAGGACTACGCGGCCGGAACCGCGGAAGATCCGTTTCTGACGGTTGCCACGACTCCTGCGCGCGATCTCACCGTCGAGCAGCGACGCTTCGCGTTGCAGTATCTGTTTCAGGCGAATCCGCAGAATGTGATCGGCCGCTACCCTCGCTACAACGAACTTTTTTACCGCTTTCGAGAGCACGGCGACAATCCGGAGCGCGCCGAGCGCTACTTCCAAGCGCAGGATTTCACTGATCTGCAGGTTCTCTCGCAACTGGCATGGTTCGACGAATTTTTTCTGGAAGAAAGAGACATCGCGGCCTTAGTCGCCAAGGGCAGTCACTTCTCACTCGATGACCAGAAGCTGGTGATTGCGCGCGAAAGGGAATTGATCGGCCGCGTGTTGCCTGCCCACGCCGACGCCGCCAAGAAGGGTCTGATCGAAATTTCCGCCACCCCGTTCTATCACCCGATTTTGCCCCTGCTGTGCGACACCAGCGCCGGAGGGATGTCTTCTCCCGGCCTGCCGCTGCCGCAGAATCGTTTTCGCCATCCCGAAGACGCGCGCGAGCAGCTCACCCGCGCGCTGGATTTTCACGAGAAAGTGTTTGGCATTCGCCCGAAAGGCGTCTGGCCGTCGGAAGGCAGCGTCTCGGAAGAAGTGCTGGCCATCGCCGCGAGCATTGGTATCAACTGGATGGCGACCGACGAGGGCGTGCTCGGACGCAGCACCGGACTGTTCTTTGCGCGCGACGGAAACGGACGCCTGCCCGCGCATCTCGCCGAGAAGCTCTACAACATCCATCGCTACGAAAATGGCTCGACCGCGATGCATCTTGTCTTCCGCGATCACACGATTTCCGACCTCATTGGTTTCGTCTACTCCGGCATGCCGCCCGCCGATGCGGCGCGCCATCTCATCAACAACATCAAAGACGCGGCGCGGCCCGTGCTCGAGCGAGGGCGCGACGCGGTGGTGCCGATCATCCTCGACGGCGAGAACGCCTGGGAGTACTACCCGAAGTCGGGGCGTGAATTCCTGCGCCGCTTTTACGATGAGCTGCAGCGCGAGCCGGGCGTGGAAGCTGTGACGATTTCCGAAGCCATCGCTCGGCACAAAGATTTCAATAAGCTGACCTCGCTCACGCCCGGCTCCTGGATCAACGCCAACTTCAACGTATGGATCGGCGCGGCGGAAGACAATCGCGCCTGGGACTATCTGCATCACGCGCGCGAGTTTTACGCGCAGAATGCGGCGCGCGCGAACGAAGCGCAGCGCAAGCTGGCCTTCGAAGAGATTCTGATCGCCGAAGGCAGCGACTGGAACTGGTGGTATGGGCCCGAGCATCACTCGGCCAACGATCGCGACTTCGACGAACTCTATCGCAAGCACTTGTCGAACGTGTATCAGGCGCTGGGTGGCGTCCCGCCGGATTATCTGGCCCAGCCGATCGCGGGAGGCGAAGTTCGGCCGTCGTTTATTGCGCAGAGCGCATATATTCATCCGCGCATCAGCGGCGACAAGGTGCGCTATTTCGAGTGGATGGGCGCGGCTGTCTACACTGCTGATCATCGCGCTGGAGCGATGCATGGCAAGCAGTTCCTGCTCGACTCGGTCTATGCCGGAATCGACTCGACGCATGTCTACGGGCGGCTGGATTTTTCAGGCAAGCCGCCCGAGGAAGACTTTGATGTGGTGGTGAACCTGGAATCATGGGCCCGGGGCGAGCCACGTCCGCGGCGGACGGTGCGCCTGGAAACCTCGGCGCAGCAGGGAAAGCTGAAGAGCTGGAAAATCGACGATGGCGCAGCGGAGCGCGTACTGGCCTCGTCGTCTCCTCATTCTTTGCAAGCCACTGCTCAACCCGGTTCTCAATCCAACGAGCAAACCAAAGTCGCCCTGGTGCGTAACTTCGAATTCAAACTGCCGCTGGTATGGCTGCTGGCCACGCCCACTGCTTCTTCGGCTCACGACAAGCCGGGAGTCGGCGCCACCAGCCTGCTGCGATTGCGCTTCAGCCTGTGGCAGAACCGGCTTCCGGTGGATTCGTTGCCGGTGGAAGGTTGGATTGAGTTGCAGGTGTTAAGCGAGGGGGATTTGCTGTTTGGAGCGTGAGTTTTCTCAAGGCTCTTTTGGAGGTGTAGACAATCCGCGTGCCGTCCCCAGCGGGACTCGTGCCTCCCGATGCCTGATTCCCACCGCTTACGCGGTGGGCTAATGAATGCCGCCCCTGCGGGGCTTGCGTCTGAGGAAACTCGACCACCTCTATGGGAAATCAATCAGCTCGTAAATCTTTTCATTGTCCAGGTAGAGCGAGCCCGGCCGCTTTGACGGAATAGTTGGAGGCTTACGTGGGCTTGAGGAGCCGCTATGCCGCAGTTCTTTCGTGATTCCGCGCAAAATCAATTCCTTCATCGTCGTGTTTTCGCGTGCAGCTCTCTGCTTTAGCTGAACATGCAGCGGCTTCGGGATATCGATTGTGACTCGCATACTCTGATATTCCAGCTGGAGCGCTCCCTAGGTCAAACCAGAAGCGTTTAATGAATTGGGAAGCAAACAAAAACGCCGGAGCCAAAGAGCCTCCGGCGTTTGCATCAGCTTTGAAAGATCTATTTGCTTCCGCCGCTTGGGGCGGGCAGGGTCGTCGGCGCTGTGAAGGTCATCGGGCGATTTAGTTCCAAAGTCAGCTGTGTTCCTGCCGGCATGGTCGCCGAGCGATGCTTGCTGAGCCAGTGCACGGTCGTCGCCGTAGCGCCGATGGCGCCGCCCACAGCCACGCCGACTGGCCCTCCGGCCAATCCGCCAATCAACATGCCTCCAGCGGTGCCGCCGCCGGTTTCAATCTGATCGCGGCGATCATGCCCCGCGCCTTTGAACTGGCCTTCCGAGCTCACATCCGTTCCCGGAATATTCGTATCGGTCAACGTCGCATCGAGATAGTAGCGCTCGCCCGTCGGCATGATCACGGCTTCGGGAAGAAGCCCGATGCTCGGTTTGCCCGAGATGCGCCGTGGCTCGTTCACTTTCGTGACGCGGCCTTCCACCGTCGCGCCCGCCGGAATCAGCGTCTGCCCATTCACCACCACCGCCTGCATAATGCTTCCGCGGAATGGATCGCCGGCTTTATTGCTGAACGTGGCCAGCGTTGTATCCAGCCGGACCATCAGCGCAGTGCCCGCAGGCACCGGAGAACTGGTTTGAGCAGCCAGCAATGAGGCGGCGAGCAAGGTGGGCACGAATAGCAGTCTTTTCACAGCATACCTCCTGAAGTGCACGTTCTATTGACTCTAGACCACTCCTAAACGTGAGCACAACCAGCAGCAGGTCAAGGGAACCATTGGAGATAAGAGGCCAACGGCATTGTCCAGATGGACAGGTGGCAAAGGTGCAAGGGGCAAGTTGCAAGGTGGCAAAGTGACAAGGTTGTAGGTCTCAAAGTTTCAAGGTGTCAAAGTTTCAAAGTTCTTGAACTCTACATTACAATTGGCGCAATTCGGAGAGAAGTCCACAAAATCTTCGAGTTTTCCACCTTGCCACCTTGCCACCTTGTCACTTTGCTACCTTGCACCTGCTGTGACACCCGTCACTGACAGCCGGCGTAGGACGGCCCACTATTTTCCCAGTAGCGCGGGCTGCGTCGTTTCCTTTTCCGGCCTCTGGGAAAAGTCCTTGGAAAAAGGTCCGCAAGAAGCGTTTGATACCATTCGCAAACACCTGCAGGTCATACTTTTGCGCGCGGAACTCTGCCAAACTCCCCAACAGTGCGAAGCCTGCGCCGGCATGGTGTGCGAGATCGTGAAGGAAGTTCGCGCGCTCGAGGCCTTCGTGCGGGAAGCGGCGAAAAAGCAGGATTCGTGAGCGTGGGGCTCACGTCGAGTTCCTCTCCATCCGATATAATCGAAGGTTTTCTGTGAGGCAAGGTGGCAAAGTGGCAAGGTGGCAAAGTGCCAAGGTTGCAGGTTTCAAAGTTCCAAAGCCTAGGTTTCGTTCGCAATCTTTAGATGTTTTTCACCTTGTCACGTTGCCACTTTGAAACCTTGAAACTTTGAAACTTTGAAACTTCTAGCCCATCATTCCTAACCCTAAAGAAAGAGAAAATACTCATGTCCAATATTGCAGCCATACATGCCCGCCAGGTGCTTGATTCGCGCGGAAATCCTACGGTGGAAGCGGAAGTTTTTCTTGCTGATGGAGCTATGGGGCGCGCTATCGTTCCCAGCGGCGCATCGACTGGAGAGCACGAGGCCGTCGAACTGCGCGACGGCGATAACAACCAATATCTCGGCAAGGGCGTGCTGAAGGCGGTTGAGAACGTGAACGGCGAAATCGCCGAAGCGCTGGCTAACTGGGATGGATTCGATCAGCGCGGCCTCGATGCGCGCATGATCGAGCTTGACGGAACAGAGAACAAGAGCCGTCTAGGCGCCAACGCGATTCTGGCTGTTTCTATGGCAGCGGCGCGCGCCTCGGCATTTTCCATCGACATTCCGCTCTACCGATATCTCGGCGGCGCGGGCGCGAACACGCTCCCCACGCCGATGATGAACATCCTCAACGGAGGTGCCCACGCCGACAATAACGTGGACTTCCAGGAATTCATGGTGATGCCGGTGGGCGCGCCCAGTTTTTCTGAGGCGCTGCGCTGGGGCGTGGAAGTGTTTCATACGTTGAAGGGCGTTTTAAAGAGCCGCGGCTACAACACCGCCGTTGGCGACGAAGGCGGATTTGCTCCGTCGGTGAAGTCGAACGTGGAAGCGATTGAAGTTGTGCTCGAAGCCATCTCTAAGGCCGGGTACAAGCCTGGGGAGGAGATCGCCATCGCGCTCGATCCGGCGGCGAGCGAGTTTTATCAGGATGGGAAGTATGTTTTCAAGAAATCCGACAAGTCGATGAAGTCGTCGGACGAGATGGTGCAGTTGTGGGCGAAGTGGGCGAAGGATTATCCGATCGTGTCGATTGAAGATGGATTGTCGGAAGCGGACTGGGACGGCTGGGCGAACCTGACGCGCGAACTGGGCGGGAAGATTCAGCTGGTTGGCGATGATATTTTCGTGACCAATATTCAGTTTCTGCAGGAGGGAATCGACAAGGGCGTGGCCAATTCGATTCTGATCAAAGTCAACCAGATCGGCACGGTAAGCGAAACTCTCGACGCGATCGACCTGGCGCGCCGCAATAGGTATACGTCGATCATTTCGCATCGCTCGGGCGAGACGGAAGATACTTTCATCGCCGATCTTGCTGTGGCCACAGGCGCGGGACAGATCAAGACGGGATCGGCTTCGCGCACGGACCGCATTGCGAAATACAATCAGCTGCTGCGGATTGAGGAAGAGTTGGGGGGCACGGCGAGATTCTTGGGCTTGAAGGCGCTGAATTACAGGGGATAGCGAGTCAGCGATTGAAAGGAGACGCTTATGAGGAGACTGCTTGGGCTGGCGCTTTTTCTTGGGTTGGTGGCGATCGGTTCGCTGCCAGCGCAATTGGCGGGCGATGACGCTCCCGCAACGAAAGAGGATGTTCAACAGCTGTTCGCGACAATGCACATCCGCGAGATGATGCGCAACCTGATGGAAACGATAACCAAGCAGCAGAGGCAGATGATTCATGATGCGTTGAGAAAGAAGGTTCCCGACATCAGTCAAAAGGATCTTGATCGCATCGAGGAAATGTCCAACCAAATTTTCAAGGACCTTGATATGGATGGCATGGTTGATGACATGATCCCCGTGTACCAGCGTCATTTGACCAAGGTCGATGTGGCGGCGATGAGCGCGTTCTACCAAACGCCCACGGGACAAAAAATGCTTCGGGAACAACCGCAAATGACAGCCGAAGCCATGCAGGCCGTACAGCCACGCATGGAAAAGATGATGGGTCGCGCTATGGATCAGGCCGAGAAAATGGCGAAAGACATGGCTGCCGAATCCCAGAGCTCAGGCAGCAAGACCAAAGACTAAACTGAGTTTTAATTTCAGTGACGAAGGGTAGCTACCGGAACATCAAGGAAAACTCATGATCAGAGATCTACTGCTCGCAGAATTCGATGAAGAAGCCAAGAAGACGCGCGCGATGCTGGAGCGCGTTCCGATGAAGGCGGATTTTGTGCCGCATCCGAAATCGATGCCGCTGGGCAAGCTGGCGCCGCATGTGGCCGAGCTGCCGGGCTTCGGACACACGATTCTGACCACGCCGGAACTCGATTTCGGCGCCGGCCCGGCGAGGCAACGCCCTGGATTCGAGTCTCCCGAGCAGTTGGTGAAGGCATTTGAAGATGGTGCCGCTAAGGTGCGCGAGGCACTGAAGAGCACGAAGGAAGAATCGTGGACTGAGCCCTGGAAACTGAGCTTTCAGGGCAAGGCGATTTTCAGCGGGTCGCGGTTTTTGGCTTACCGGCAGATGTTTTTGAATCATCTGGTGCATCATCGGGCGCAGCTTGGAGTTTATTTGCGGTTGAATGATGCGCCGCTGCCGGCGACGTATGGGCCTTCGGCGGATGACCGGATGGGATTTTAAGGTTCGCCTTTTCGTTGGTGTTGAGTAGTTTCGCCACGTTGTGGATGCACCTCAGCGGCTAAAGCCGCGAATCTAGGCCCGTGCTTGACGGCGGGCTGAAGCCCGGCTCTTCCACGGAAAGCTTATGGCGCGGAAGTAAGCCGCGACGTCTTACATCCGCCATGGTCATTTCGCGGCGAACGCGGCGATCCTGCTTCACCCGCAAAATATGGGAAATATTCGAGATAAAAGGATGCTAATGAGTCCTCTGCGGTGAGTTGCGTTTTTCAATCCAAAGTTCCTTCTGCTGAATCTAATTGCTCATGCGCCGTCGATTCGGGATTGCTGGTTTCATTTCCATCGTTCAGACTGTTCTCTTTCTCACGCACTACTTCCTCTATCAAACTTGGACGTTCTCCGCGCCGGGTGCGGGATCGCTATGGATCAAGCTGACGCTGGGGGGGCTTTCCGTCAGCTTCGTCGCGGCGTCGCTGTTCGCGTTCCGCTATACCAATCCGGCGCTACGGGCGTTCTATCGAGGTGCGGCGGTGTGGCTCGGGCTGCTGACGTTTCTGTTTGTGGCTGCGGTGGCCTCGTGGGCGATTTTTGGGGTCGCGGCAATCGCCGGTGTTCGCCTGAATTTTCACCGCATGGTTGAGTGGTCCTTCGGTACGGGTCTGGCTCTGGGAATTGCGGGAGTGATTAACGCCAGCTGGACGCGCATCACGCGGGCAACGATTCGCCTGGCCAATCTGCCGCAGGCGTGGCGCGGGCGCAAAGCGGCGCTTATCAGCGACGTGCATCTTGGGCACGTGCGCAATGGAAATTTTCTGCGGCGCATGGTTTCGATGATTCTTGAAGAGGGGCCGGACGCGATTTTTATCGCGGGTGATTTGTACGACGGCACTTTCATCGATGCCAGGAAAGCCGCTGAGCCGCTCAGCCAGCTCACGGCGCCGCACGGCGTGTATTTTGTCGCGGGGAATCATGAGCAGTTCGGCGATGACAGCAAATATCTGCAGGCGGTCAAGGCTGCGGGCGTGCGCGTGTTGCACAACGAAAAAGTTGAAGCTGATGGATTGCAGATTGTGGGCGTTCCTTACAATCACGCGACCCGCAGCGAGCATCTGGCTTCCGCGTTGAAAAGTGTCCGGCTGGATCGCGAGCGGGCCAGCATTCTGCTGCTGCATGCGCCGGATCATCCGGAGGTCGCCGAGGCTGCCGGCGTTTCGCTGCAGCTTTCCGGGCATACGCACCTGGGGCAGTTTGTGCCTTGGAGTTGGTTCGCGCGAAAGATCTATCGGCAGTTCGTTTATGGCCTGAGCCGCATTGGCAAGATGCAGGTGTTTACTTCGAGCGGAGCCGGGACCTGGGGACCGCCGCTGCGGCTGGGGTCGAATCCGGAGATTGTGATGCTGCAGTTTGAGTAGCGGCTATGGTCGGGCTCGCCCCAAAGAGCACTTGCGCCGAGATCCCTCGCTCCGACTGAAAGGCGTCTTCGCTCGGGATGACTCCCCGAAATGGGATAAGCCTCAGCAATTGAGATTGAAACTTCAAGGCGCAACTGCGCTCCCGTCGGCTCAAAAATATATAATTGTTGCGTTTCTGAACTCACGCTCAACGTGGATTCCACTCGCGATCCGCGTTCATCTGCGGAAATCTGCGGCAATATTTTTTGATGTAGCTAGAAGCCAGGAGCTAGAAGCTGAATTATGTCCCGTCCGAAACCGCTTGTACTGATCATTCTCGATGGCTGGGGATACCGCGCTGAATCGAATGCCAACGCGATTGCTCTCGCGCGCAAGCCGACTTATGACCGGCTGCTGCGGGAGTATCCCAATACGCTGATTCATACCAGCGGGCCTTTTGTCGGTCTGCCTGAGGGGCAGATGGGCAACAGCGAAGTGGGGCATCTCAACATTGGGGCTGGACGCATTGTGCATATGGACATCACGCGCATTGATGAACTCATTCGTACGGGCGAGTTGACGCGGGATTCTGTGCTGCTGGAGGCAATGAAGGACGCGCGCACCGGCGAGCGGCGGCTGCATCTGTTTGGGCTGGTCTCCGATGGTGGCGTGCACTCGCAGCAGGCGCATCTTTATGCGCTGCTGAAGATGGCGAAAGAGAATGGGCTGGAGCGGGTGTTTGTTCACGCATTTATGGATGGGCGCGACACGTTGCCGACGAATGGCGCTGGATATCTCGAGCAATTGCAGCAGAAGATGCGCGAGTACAACTGCGGTCGAATTGCGACCGTCAATGGGCGTTATTACGCGATGGACCGCGACCGGCGCTGGGAGCGGATTGCGAAGGCTTATAACGCGATGGTGTTTGGCGATGGGGAAGGCGGTAGGTTCGCCGATCCGGTGCAGGGGATGAAGGAGTCTTATAACAAGGGCGTGACTGACGAGTTTGTCGTCCCATTCGTTGTGGACGACTCGAAGAACGCGGGCGGGGGCGCCCGCGCCACATCCCGCGCTTCATCGTCCGCTGCATCAACCATTCGCGAGGGCGATTCTTGTATTTGTTTTAACTTTCGCGCCGATCGGGTGCGGCAGATTACGCGGGCGCTGGCGCGCAACAGTGGATTGAATGCGCAGGGTGGGCGCGATCTGGTTGGGGCGGATGATCTGGATGCGGCGATTCCGCGCGACCGCGTGCCCAACAATCTGCATTATGTTTGCATGACGCAGTACGACAAGAATTTTGCGCTGCCGGTGGTGATTCCTCCGGAGTCGATGAACAACATTCTCGCGAACGTGATGGCCGGGCTGAATATGCGCAACCTGCGCGTCGCCGAGACGGAGAAGTACGCGCACGTCACGTATTTCTTCAACGGTGGAGTGGAGAAGCCGTTTCCCGGCGAAGACCGCGTGCTGGTGCAGTCGCCGAAAGTTGCTACTTACGATTTGAAGCCGGAGATGAGTGCTGCGGGAATTGCCGATGCGGTGGTGAAGGCTACTGAGGATGGAGCGTTCGATGTGGTCATCGTGAATTTCGCCAACGCCGACATGGTTGGGCACTCGGGCAAACTGGAGCCGACGATTAAAGCGGTCGAGACTGTCGACTCGTGCCTGGCTCGCATTGAGAGCGCTGTGCGCGCTAAGGGCGGAGCGATGCTGATCACCGCCGATCATGGCAATGCTGAATTGATGGTTGATCCGGCGACTGGCGGGCCGCATACAGCGCATACGACGAATCCGGTGCCGTTTATCGTGATCGCGGAGAGTGCGAAGCAGTTCACTTTGAAGCCGAACGGTTCGCTGCGCGACATTTCTCCTACAGTGCTGGGAATGCTGGGAGTGGATGAGCCGAAGGAGATGACCGGGGCGGATTTGCGGGTTTTGAAGGGGAAGTAGGATTCGCCACCTACTGCTCTGTGTGCCTAGGATGAGTGCAAAACATTTTCACCACAGAGGACACAGAGGAACACAGAGGAGGCGACGCTTACCTCGCAATTGCTCGTTCGACGTAGAAATAGTTGACTACCGCTGAGGAGTCATCGGCCATGGCCAGAGCGAGCCAAACTTTTGCAGTGCACCCAGGTGAAATTCTGAAGACAGAGTTCATGGAGCCGATGGGCCTGAGCGCCTATGCCCTGGCTAAGGCGCTGGCGTTCCCCGGGATTTATTACGTAATTCGCCGTGAGCGCTCCGTCAGCGCCGACACCGCTATTCGGCTGGGAAAATATTTCGGCTTGCCGCCGCAGTTCTGGTTGAACCTACAGAATGATTATGACCTAAGGATCGCGGCTCATAAAAGAGTGGGTAGAGCAATTAAACCGCGCGCCTTGGTGTCGGGACATAGCGGGGAGCCGTGGGCAGGTGCGACTCGGTCATGAGGGGAGGGCCAGCCGTAGTGCTATTCAGTCCAGCGTGCGATTCACTTCTGTATAAATACATCCATTCCAAGGCCCGTCTGAAATACGAAATCCAGCAGGCCGTCCGCATTAAAGTCGCCTGTGACAATTCCAAGCTCACCGAATGTGATGCCAGTCTCGACAGTTTGCACCGGTTGAAAAGTACCGTCTCCGTTCCCGAAGAGTACCGCGAATGAGTAGTTTGTCACCCCGGGGTACTGTGAAACCAGCAGGTCTTGTTTTCCATCAGAATTGATGTCACCTATAGCGTATGTGAATGAGCCTTGCGGGCTGGCCGTGTACAAAACAGCAGGCTGAAACGTCCCATCGCCGTTACCCAGCACAACTCCGATTTGCGTATTGGTACAGAATGCTAGGTCCAGTTTGCCATCACCGTTAAAATCGCCTACTTGAATATTTCCCTGAAACTGAACTCCGCCTGTGCACCCAAGTACTGCTGGGAAGCTGCTGATCTGTTTTGGTGTCTCGAACGTTCCATCGCCATTGCCGAGCAAAACCCACAATGCAATACCGGTGTTCGTGCCAAAAATGGGCGACTCGAAGAACGCTAGATCAAGTTTGCCATCGTTATTGAAATCGCCGGCTACAACCTGAATAGCGATGTCGCGATAGGCATAGTCTTTGAAGTGTTGAAAGCTTCCGTCGCCATTTCCTAGAAAGAGCGAAAACTGTTTGGCGCCACGCGTCACCAGATCGAGCTTGCCATCCCGGTTGAAGTCGCCTGTGATGGTCAATCCGAAACCAGCGTTATCATTAATATGCGAGCCCAGGGTGAAATTGCCCTTTCCATCCCCCAACATCACGCCCATCTGTGTCGGTTGTTGGCTGCCTTGCGCCTGTACAAATGCCACATCGACATTGCCATCGCCATTAAAATCTCCGTAGACCGGTGGCAATATCCCCTGATACGCACGGCCCGCTATCGATCCAAAATGAAAAGTTCCATCACCTTTGCCAGAATAGTAGTCGAGATAGGGACTGTATGCCCCAACCAGATCAAGAACTCCATCATGATTGAAGTCAGCCGCCATTAGCGACCAAAAGCCGATATTGTAAGGTCGCCAGTGCGGAAGATTGATCGACGTGACTGGGTTATGCACTTCGACCTGTGCCCAGCTTGCACTGGAATTTCCTCCTCCCGGTCCGGGATTCGTCACTGAGATTAGGCCTGCCGAATTTTGCGCCACATCCGATGCCGGGATCTGTGCCTGTAGTTCGTGCCCTGATACAAAAATCGTGGAGCGCGGTGAGCTATTCCAATTCACAACAGCACCTGCCACGAAATTTGCCCCGTATACGCTAAGCGTAAAACTGTCAGCGCCCGGCGCGACTGCCGATGGTTTTACAGGTCCTACGATCTGCGGAACAGGACTCTGGGCCTGGCCCGCTCCAATTGCAACGACAACACACAGAGTTGCGAAAAGGATTAGACGCACCGACTTGTTCCAAGACTGAGTCATGGAGTGATTCATAACCGCGCGACTTCTTCTTCTACCTTTGTTTCACTTACACGACGGGAACTTGAACGACACTACTCTCGTGCTCCAGCCTTCTAGCGAATCGGTTTTGTAGTACTGATTCGTGTACCAGAAGGTGCAGTCGTCGGTCGGATCGATCGACATGCTGTCGTAATCTCCCCAGCGGTAGTTGCTGGGCTGTTCGGAGCCGTTGCCGGTGACTACGTTTACTTCGGATTCCATTGTGTTCAGCGGATCGGTGACCAGGCGGCCGGTGAAGTTGATTCCGGGGTGCTGCGCGGCGGACGAGATGCTGTAGCCGAGAGCCATGTCGCCGACTTTGTCCATGGCGATGGAGCCCATCCAGCGATATTTGTTGTCGGGCGCGTAGGTGCCTTGCTGGTGAATGGTGGGCGTGGTGAACGGGCTGCGGATTTCATACCAGCGCAGGCCGGTGCTGCTGCCTGCAACCACAGAGTGCGTTACTACGACCGACTGAAACGTTCCGTAATTGCGGAATGCGAGGCGGAACATTAAGCGGTCGGCTAGCGAGTCGAGAACCTGCGACGTGTCGGCTTGCGGAATGCAGTCGAGGCCGCGGCAGGCTTCGCTGTAGGCGGCGACTGGGATCGCCGTGGGCCCGCTGAAGACGGACTGCGACAGGTTCGTCCAGTTCACTTTGAATTTGAAGAGCTCAAGCGCGGTGGCGCCTAAGCCCATAAAAATTTCAGGCGAGCCGCTGGGCGGGGCGGTGGCCCCGTCGATGTCTCCGGGGAGCAGCGTCTGGTATTGCGAGGTCTGGAAGCAGACATTCTGCGTGGTTGCCCCGGCGAGCATCTGCGTGCGGTTGAAGGCGCAGACCTGCGAGGCGATGAAGCCGAAGTTGGTCAGGTTCTCGAGATTGGACGAAAGATAGTAGCCGTCGCTCCAGATGCCTAGCTTGGGATAGTCGGGAAAGTTATTGCTCAGTGGGAATGCGTAGAGGTAGTAGGCGCCGGTCGCGTCGGAGGTCTTCGAGATGGCAAAGCACTGGTAGAACGGACCAGTTTTCACTACGGCGTGATGCGAGAGCACCCAGCGGTTGGCCTGCTTGTCGTAGAGCACGATGATGTCGCCGTCGTTCGACTTGCCGCACGGTCCGCCGAGGGGAGCAAAGAGCGTCGCTTCCGCGGTCGGGCCGGCAACTTTTGCGCCGGTGGACTTGTTGTAAACGGCGAAGCGCCAATTGGTGTACTGGACGTACTGCGTGGAGCCGACCGAGCCGTTCACGTCAGAGGTGGTATAGGTCACGCCAGGGACGCCGTCGAAGTTGACGCCCATGGTCACGTTGATGGTGGTGGGCTCGGTGAGTTGCAGGGCTGCGTCGAAAGGATAGCCTGCGCGCTCCAGGTCGACGGCGTGCGGGAAGCGGCCTTCGCGCTGGTTTTCGAGTTCTTCTTCGTCGGCTTGCTGAGTGGCCGCGGTGGCGATCGGCAAGTCGCGGACTGGCAGCGAAACCGCACGCCGCGCTTCATGCACGATAAATGGTCCGGAGATCTGCTGTGCGGCGGAGAAAGAACAGAAGCCGGAGAGAAGAAAACTCGCGGCCACAATGATCAGCCGGAATTGGGAGTTTCGCATGGGGGTGCTCCTCCTCCTTGTGACTTGTGACGAACTGCCGTTGACGAAGCAGCAGCAGGCGTGACTCTGTACGACGAGTCTTTTTGTGAATGGCGTCATCTCGAGCCTGGGCGCCTTTTTGGTGGAGCCAGGGATCTCTCAACCCATGGTTGCGGTGTTCGGGAGATCCCTCGGCCCGCGAAGAAAAACGCGGGCTCTCGGGATGACGCCGTTCTAACTTTGTAACGCTTCCAGACGTTCTAACTAGTTCGTGCAGCTCGGGAAGCGGAACGAATTGATCTGCGTCTTCCATCCGCTTTGCGAACTGGTGGCGTAGTACTGGGTGGTGTAATAGAACGTGCAATCGTCCACCGGATCGACGGTCATACTACTGAACGAGCTCCAGTTATGGTTCGTGCCGGTTTGCGCGCCGCCGCCAACCACCGCGCTGATCTCCGTTTCCATGAAGCCCGTACGATCGGTCGAGGCGTGTCCGGAATAGCTGATTCCGGGGTTCACCGTGGAACTCGACACGTTGTATCCCACCGCGATGTCGCCGAACTGGTCTTCCGCGATGCCGCCATTCCAGCGATAAGTGTTGTCGGGCGCGATTGTGCCCGACTGGAAGATGACCGGAGTCAGCGGTGTGCGGTATTCGTACCAGCGAATGGCAGCGTGCGCCGCGGTTCCGGTTCCGCGAGTGACGGCGTGCGTCATGACCACCGACTCATAGGTACCGAAGTTGCGGTACACCACACGGCCGTTCAGGCGATCGCCCCAGCCTTGCAACAGGTTCGTCGTGTTGGGCTGCGGAATGCACGGCTTGAAGTTGTTGCAGGCGTCGGTGTAAGCGGGCAGTGCATTGGCCACCGGACCGGTGAACGTGTCATTGTTGATATTGGTGAAGTCCACGTGGAACTGGAACGAGTTCAGGTTGTTCCTGCCCACACTCGGCCGCTGGTCAAGCTGCCAGAAGAACGCGGGTTCTCCGGTGGGTGGCAGGGTTTGACCATCAAGCGTGGTCACGACGAACGTCGGCAGGCTGATGCTGCCCTGGAAACAGACCGTGAGGGCGAAAGTACCGGCCAGCATCGCGGTGCGGTTCAGCGCGCAGGCCTGCGAGCGAATGAACGTCTTGCTGGTGGGATCGAGCAGATCCTGGCTGATGTAGTAAGCATCCGGCCACACGCCGAGCCGCGGCTTGTCAGGATACTGCATGGTCAACGCGAAACCGTACAAGTAATAGCTTCCAGTCGCATCGGACGAAGTCGAGACCGCCACGCAGTTCAGGTACGGACCGCCGGTCGGCACGGCATGATGCTGGAGCACCCAAACATTCGCCAGTTGATCGTAGGTGACGGTGCCATCGCCGCCCACGGCGGTCTGGCAGGAGCTGCCGAAGGTCGACCATAGGGCGTTTTCCGCAACCGGGCCGGCGATCACAGCGCCCGTAGTTTTGTCGTAAACCGTGTATTGGTCGTTCACCAGCTGGACATACTGGGTCAGTCCCACAGCGCCGCTGGCGTCAGAATACAGAATGCCCTTCGCGGCAGATTGTCCGGCGAAGCTCAGTTCGCCGCTAACCGTGGGAGCGATCCGCGACCCGAGTTCGGGGCGCACCAGCGGGGAATACTCACGCAACGGCCGCGAAACAGAATGATCCACTTCGCCGCGCATCACCGGCTTGAATTGTTCTTCCGCCGTGGCGAATGAGCAAACCAGCAGCATCAATCCAGCTACCGCAGAAGTAAAAATCTTCTGGGATTTCATCAACTCCTCCATATCGATGCACGCTTCGGCAGGCAAGCGCAGGCTTGGCCGTTGGCGAAAGTGCATTTTTCTTTTCCCGATTTTTAGAAACCGCCTGAAAGCCTGGGCCGAATCAAACCGCAGCGCCGCCCATGCCATACACAGTTGTTTCGGTCTGTCTTGAACTGTGATCGTGCCAGGGGAGATGAAGTGACGGCGAAACAGATTTCCCCGAGGGAGGGATGGTTAAGTATGCCAGCGGCACTATAGCGCGTCAAGGCGGAAAACCTGCGTTTCCGTGGAAAAGTGGCGTAATCACAGGCACGAATGGGCCATTTTTCGCGCGATTAGAGACGAAAGGATGCGGTTTGCATCCCTTCGTGTATTTGCACAACGCCACAGCATGCAAAACGGCTGCGCAATTTCCTTCATCTTGACACTCTTTGACAGTCGGCTATGATTCGTAGGCCCCTCCCCCGCTTTTCGGCTGGCATTGCTGTTAACTGCGTTGAAGTCTCCCCAACGGCGGCAAAATCTATATTTTCTGAAAGAGTCCTCCATGCTCCCAAGTCTGTCCTGTGGTAATCGGAAGTGTGTTCGCATCGTCCTCCTCTTGCTGATCTTCTCTGTATTCGGCAGCCTCGCTTCGGCGCAAACCGACAACTGGGTCGGCACGAGTGGCAACTGGAGCGATGGCTCGCAATGGGATAGTGGCGTGCCCATCGCCGGAGACAACATCGTCATCAGCACCGCGACGGCGAATTCCACTGACGACATGAGCCTGGCCATCAATGGCTTGACGCTCGGAAATTCTTCCGACGTGCTGATCATTGGCGATGGCATCGCACTGAACGTCTCGGGGCCGATCAGCAATGCGGGCTCGATTCAGATGGGATCGGCAGGAGCCAATACCTTCCTGCAGATCACAGGGAATGTGTCGGCGACGGGAAGCGGGAACATCACGCTGCCTACGACGGGGCCGAATTTCATCACGGGAGCATCGGGTACTGGCACGGAAGTTTTGACCAGCGCGAATACGATTCAGGGCTCGGGCAACATCGGCAATGGAGCCATGGGATTCGTGAACTCGGGCACGGTGATCGCACCGAATACGGCGGCGAATCTTTTTATTAATGTGAGCAGCGCGGGCTTCAGTAATACGGGAACGTTGGAAGCCGTTACCGGCGGCAACCTGGTGATTCAGGGGCCGGCGAATTCATTCACCAACTACAACGCGACGACCGGCACGCTAACCGGCGGAACCTATACCGCGAACGGCGGAAACATTTATTTCACGGGCAGCAGCAAGGGCATCACGACGCTTTCGGCGCGCGTGACGCAAGAAGCCAACGGCCAGATCATCAACGCGGCCACGGGCACGAATGCACTGGGCGGATTGCAGGCCATCACCGCGACTGGTGTATTGACTACCACTGCTGGGTTCACCGCGCCTCATGCTTTCAATATGGCAGGCGCGCTGAACATTCTGCCGAACACGGTGGTGAACGTTGGATCGGTGACGCAGATCAAGACCGGTTCGCTCACCGGCGGGCAGTGGGTTCTGGACTCCAGCCTCAATATCACTGGCACGGCGCAGCACCTCACCACCAATAACGCCACGGTGACGCTCTCGGGCGGAACATTCAAGAACGTGGCTGACGGCAGCGACGCGTTCGCGACGCTCACCACGAACAAGAAGACGCTGCGCATCATGAATTTTGCGCACTACACCACCACCGGCACGCTCACCAACACCAGCCAGATGCTGATCCAGAAGGGCTGCAACATGACGATCGGCGGCACGAGCACCAGCTACGCGCAGACCGCCGGCAAGATGACAATGGACGGCATGCTGAAGGGTGCGGTTAACGTGACCGGCGGATCATTCCTGGGCGCGGGATCGGTGACGGGAAATTTCTCGCTCGGCGGCGGCACCGGCAACGCGACGTTCAGCGTGGGCGACGCCGGCAAAGCGGCGCAGTTCAAGATCACCGGAACCTATACGCAGCTGACCAATGGAATTCTGTCGGTGAATATCGGCGGAACAACTGTGGCCACACAATACAGCCAGGTGAAGCCGACGCTCGCCGCGACTCTCGGCGGAACACTGACTGCGCCGCTGATCGCGGGCTTTACGCCGACCGAGGGTCAGGCGTTCACCGTGGTTTCGGGGAAGAGCGTGACCGGAACGTTCTCGAACTCGACGATTGCGATTAACTCGTCAGAGCACTTCGCGATTTCCTACACCGCGACCGGCGTGGTGCTGACGGTTGCGTCCGGGCCGGCAGCGGAGTAGGTGGATTTGCAACGCAGTTGATCTCGAACCGCAATTGGTCTCGAAAGTGTGAGGCTGCCCCATCCATCAGGATTTTTCGGTGGGTGGGTTTTTTTCGTTGTCATCCTGAGCGAAACGAGTCTCGCGCGAAGCGCGAAGGCCAATCCTCGCTCAGGATGACAAACTGAAAATGAAAAACTGAAATAGATCTGGTTAGCTGTTGAGCAGTGCCGGAGCGGTCGACAGCAATCCGGCGGCGAGCTCCAGATCGTGCAAGTCCTCGCGGCTGAAGTCTTGCGCGAATTTCGGGTCGAGACCCTTGCGCGAAACCTGGATAACGCCGACAACGTTGGAATCGCGGTCCATGATCGGCACCGACATCAGCTTCTGAATCGGCGAGGGTGCAGCGGGTTCATCGGACTCGCCGGCGCCGGGCTTGATCGTCTCAAAGATGCTGGCGTGCTTCACGCGCGCGAAGTTGTTGAAGATTTCGGCCTTCTTGCTCATCGCCGTATGGGCAGCCACGGCTTTGCCGTTCAACGGAATCGAGCCCGTAGTGCGCAGGTGATCGGGAAAAATGAAGCGCAGCAGGCCACCTTCAAGGCGCAGCAAGGCGACTTCGGTATATTGCACGCGAAAAATTTTGGCCAGGACCATGCACAGGTCCAGCGCCGTGACTCCCTGCCCTAAGACTGAACCCAAGGGGAGAAGATTTTCAGGAAGGACAACCTCTTCCATGGCACCGTGTTCAATGTTTTGGCTCATATGGACTCGCAGTGCACTCCGCAGAGCGAAGCACACTGACTGTATCGCACTTGGCGCACCAGTCGGTACTTCCTAAAGTAATAGACCTTCCGCGCAGAAGTCGTTTGTTTTCATTAGTGAATTTCAGGATGGGCGGCGTTTTGAGCTGGATTTTCGCAAGGTAACCAGCCGGAAAGGTTCATGGGGGTGACAGAAAATGTCAGTTAGTCCTGAGTCCTGAGTCCCGAGTCGTGAGTCCTTGGAGCGCATCGCCGAAATCAACTAAACAGATCAAACCTGGAAGGCTCGGGGCTCTGTACTCACGACCCACGACTCGGGACTCGCTGACCACCGACCACTGGCCACTGATACACTGCATGCCTATGAGCCTACCTTCGCAACCGAATGTGAAACTGTCGAACTCCCAGGACTATCGCGAGAACTATGCCAACAGCGTGCAGATGCGAGTCAACATCTGGGACTTCTTTCTGGTCTTCGGCACGCTGCAGCAGCAGACCGAGACCAATGTCGAGATAAGAAATTTTCAAGGGATCTATCTGAGCCCGCAGCAGGCCAAAGCTTTGCTGGGGCTGCTGCAGCAGAACGTCGGGGGATACGAGAGCGCATTTGGCGAGATCAAGCTCGATCCGCGCATGGGGCCGGGCGGGCCGGTGCATTAGGGGCGGGCGTTGGGCGTCGGCCCTCGGGCGCAAGATGTGGCGAGTTACTTTTGGGTTTTGTCATCCTTCGTACCGGCGAAGCCGGTGCGAAGGATCTTACGACCGCTTGTTGCGCCGTTGTTGCTGAGAGGGCACTGTGACGCTGCAGCCAGCGATGTTCTTATCGGCTGCAGCCTCGCAACTGGCGGACGTAAGGTCCCTCACCCGGCTTTTGGCCGGGTTCAGGATGACATCTCTTTGTTTCTGGCAGTTGTTAGAATTCCCACTCCATGCGCGCTAGTCCGCATCCTGCGTTTGTGTTGGCTGTCATTTTCGTTGCGATCTTTTTGCTGCACGCGCCGCTGCTGGCGCTTCCTTACTTTTGGGATGAGGCGGGATATTACGTGCCGGCTGCGCGCGACATCCTGCTCAGTGGCAGCCTGATTCCGCATACCACGCCGTCGAATGCGCATCCGCCGCTGGTGATGGCGTGGATCGCGCTGTGGTGGAAGGTTGCAGGCTACGCGCCGCTGGTGACGCGATCGGCGATGCTGGTGGTGGCTGCGTTTTCGCTGGCGGGATTGTTTCGGCTGGCGCAGCGGGCTGCGAATGTCGAAGTTGCTGTAGCAGCGACGGCATGCACTGCGCTGTATCCCGTGTGGTTTGCGCAGAGTTCGTTGCTGCAAGTGGATCTGGCTGCAGCCGGGCTGACCTTTTGGGGATTGTGCGCGTATCTAGAAGATCGGCCGGTTGCGACGGCGGTGTGGTTTTCGCTGGCGGCGTTGGCGAAGGAAACGGCGATTCTGGCGCCGCTGGCGCTGGCGGGGTGGGAGATTGTTCAACTTGTTGCTGCCCGGTCGCGCCCGGCGAAGCTGTCGAGCTTTGCTCGACCGGACAGCCGGGGGCGGCTGTCCCTACATGGGTTTGCTTCGCTCGTGATCCCACTGCTGCCCTTGGCGCTTTGGTATGCCTATCACTATTCGCGGACAGGATTTGTCTTTGGCAATCCGGAATTTTTTCGCTATAACGTGGCGGCGACGCTGAGCCCCCTGCGCATTTTGTTGGCGTTGCTGACGCGGCTGTGGCAGACGTTCGGCTATTTGCATTTGTGGGTTCTGACTCTCGGAATGCTGCTGGCCCTGCGCCTCGTTCCCGTCAAAGATGACTCGTCATCGGGGAAAATTGAGCGCGAGCGGATTGCGATTCCCGTGCAGATGATTTTTTTTGTGGTCATCGCGGCCTATGTAGTCGCGCTGGCGGTCATCGGCGGGGCGGTGCTCGCCCGCTACATGCTTACGGCGGTGCCACTGGTGATCGTGCTTGGCGTTTCGACGCTGCGGCGGCGATTGCGCCTTTGGATTTTGGCAGTCGGCGTGATTGGTGCGGCGTTCATCGTGGCATGGTTCTGGAATCCCCCGTACGGATTTTCTCCCGAGGACAATCTGGCTTATCGCGACTTCGTCGTGCTGCATGAAGATGCGGCGCGATTTGTGGAGGCGCGCTATCCCATGGCGCGGGTGCTGACCGCTTGGCCCGCGTCGGGTGAGGTGACGAATCCGTGGCTGGGCTACATTACGCGCCCGATGCGAATCGTGAAGATCGAGGATTTCTCGGTCGATGAAGTCATGTCAGCGGCGGAGCAGCGCGACAAATATGACGTGGCGCTGGTGTTCTCGACCAAGTACGAGCCGCCGCATTCGCTCCTCGATCGGTGGAGCGCCGGTTCACGGCAAAGTTGGGAGGCGACCAAGCAGCGCTTTTTCGGATTTCACCGCGATGTGCCGCCTGCGGCCGCGGCGCAGATTTTAGGCGGGCATATTGTGTTTGAAGAGCGGCGCACGGGATTGTGGGTCGCAGTGATTGAAATGCAGCGCGGTGGGATTGAAGAGGCGCGGTTTTGAGCGTGGCATTGAGTCTGAATCTCTCTAGTTTTTGTCATCCTGAGCGGACCAAGTCTCGCGCGAAGCGCGAGACTTGTGGAGTCGAAGGATCCCTGCAATCGCACCGCTTGCGAGCATTCGCTCAGGATGACAACGCTTTGGAGAAGAAAATTACCTCTGCATCAAGTGGCACGAGTGAGTCTTGATCACCAGCCAGACCTCTTTGGCTGGTTCGAGTTGCAGAGCGTCGCGGGCAGCTAATGTGAGATGGACTTCCATTTCGACGCGGGCATTGATGCGTGCGCTTACGATTACGTCGCGCTGAGTGAGTAATGTGATGCGACCGGGGAGGATGTTGCGGGCGCTGAGACCGACCGGCGGCGAGGTAGCCAGCAAAATATCGCCTGCGCGAATTCCAACTTGGAGAGTTGCCCCGACGCCTCCGCGCACCAGCGGAGTTTCCAAGACAACCGGATTCTGATTGGGCGAAGCCAGCAGTCGGCAGGTCATGGTGCCGCGGTCGGGCCGAACGGCTTCGACGACCGCATCAAAAATATTTTCAAAGCCAATGAGTTGCGCCACGGTTTCGTGCATAGGCGCCGACATGACTTCGTGCGGCGTACCCTGAGCGACGATGCGTCCTGCGTCTAGAACGACGACGCGCTCGCCGAGGGCGAAGACCTCTTCGCGGCTGTGAGTGACGAAGAGAATGGGGACGCGATGCGTGCGATTCCACTCGCGCAGGTCGTCGATGATGGCGGATTTGGTGGGCGAGTCGAGCGCGGCGAGCGGTTCGTCGAGGAGCAGAACCTGTGGGTCGGCAACGAGCGTCCGTGCCAGGGCGGCGCGCTGGGCTTCTCCGCCGGAGACGGCGCGGGCGCTGCGCGAGTCGAGCGCGGCGATGCGGAAGGAGTCGAGAATACTTCTGGCTCGTCTGGCCCGTTCGGATCGAGGCAGATGCGCCAGGCCATATTCGACATTTTGCTGCACGCTGAGGTGAGTGAATAGTGCGAGGTTTTGAAATACGTAGCCGATGTGGCGTTTGGTGGTGGTGAGGTTGCAGCCTTGAGCGGAGTCGAAGAGTGTGTGATCGCCGATGGCGATTCGGCCTGAGTCGGGCGTGGAGAGTCCGGCGACGCAATCGAGCAACGTGGTTTTTCCTGCGCCGGAGGCGCCGAAGAGGATGGTGAAGCCGGGGCCGGCTTCAAAGCTGACGTCGAGAGTGAAGTTTGGGTTGAGTTCCTTGCGGAGGGTGGCGTGCAGCGCGCTGGCCCGGTCCGGTTGGCTGGCGGGGTCGGATGAACGGGCTAGCGGCATCGGTGGCTATTGTAGGGATGGGCGCGGGGGATGGCAAAGTGGCCGCCTGTTGCCGGTATATTTTTTTTTACCGCTGGCGAGACCTCCACTTCTCGCAGAGGCGGCAAGAAGTGGGGCACCCCTTCCCAGTGTTTCGTGACTGAAGGGATCCTTCGACTGCGATTGCTCAAGATGACAGATTAACCGGGGCTTTAGCGGCATTGAATTCGGAAAGAATCCCGGATTTGCGGTTGAGCGAGTAGACGATGGTCAGCAGGACGAAGCAGAGTGCGAGCAGCAGCAGGGCGGTCTGGTTGGCGCCGGCGTAGTCGGAGGATTGGACGCGATCGAAGATGTCGATGGAGACGGTGCGCGTTGCGCCGGGAATATTGCCGCCGACCATGAGGACGACGCCGAATTCCCCCATGGTGTGGGCGAAGGTGAGGGCGGTGCCGGTGATGAGTCCGGGGATGGAGAGCGGGGCGATGATTCGGAAGAAGGTGCGAAGAGGCGGAGCGCCGAGAGTAGCCGAAGCGGCGATCAGTTTGCTATCGACGGCGGCGAACGATGCGGCGAACGGCTGCACGGCGAAGGGAAGGCTATAGAGGATCGACCCGAGCACGAGCCCGGTGAAGGTGAAGGCGAGCGTGTGGCCGGTGAGGGAGATCCACCAGCGGCCGAGCGGGCTGCGCGGGCCGAGTGCGACCAGCACATAAAAACCTAGCACGGTTGGCGGGAGAACGATGGGAAGCGCGACCACGGCTTCGACCAGGAATTTCCAGCGGCGGCGGGAGAAGGCGATCCAGTAGGCGATGGGCAGGCCGAGGATCAGCAGAATCGCGGAGACGGTGAGGGCGAGCTCAAGGGTCAGTCGGAATGTTTGCCAGTCGATGGGCATAGGGTTCAAAGTGGCAAGGTTGCAAAGTTTCAAGGCTTCAACGTTTGAAAGGCCCAAAGATTGGAAGCGGTGGCATTGGAAGGGGTGGCAAACGGTAACGTTTCAAGGTCAGAGGCTCGAAGAAAGGGCGTCGAGGCAAGTTGCCAGAAACTTGTACGATGCAACTTTGAAACCTTCGAAACTTTGCAACCTTGAAACTTTGAAACCTTGCCACTTTGTCACCTTGCCACTTTGAAACTTATTTCTCCGGCCGTGTGAAGCCATACTTCTTGAACACCTCTCCCACTTCCTTGGACTTAATGTACTCCAGAAGGTCTGTCGCGTCTTTCTTGTGCTGCGATTTTGCCAGGACTATGACTCCTTGCGCCAGCGGCGGATATGCATCCGCGGGAACCTGCCAGTATTTGCCTTTGCCCTGCATTTGGGGCGAGGCGGCGTGGGCTAGAGCCACGAATCCGGCCTGGGCATTGCCCGACTCTACGAATTGGGCGGCCTGCGAGATATTTTCGCCCATCACGAGCCGGTCGGCGACGCTGTCGTAAAGATTTTCATGCTTAAGGGCGGCAATGGCGGCGCGTCCGTAGGGTGCGTGCTGCGGATTGGCGATGGAAATTTTCTTGACCGAAGGATCGAGGAGGATGCCGAAACCTTTGTGCTCAGGGTCGAGCGGCGAATCGGCCGGCACCCAGATCACGAGGCGGCCGGTCGCGTATTGGTAAAGGGTGGACGTGTCGGCAAGGCCCGAGGCGGCGAGTTGGCGGGGATAGTCCATGTCGGCGGAGAAGAAGATGTCAAAGGGCGCGCCGTTTTGAATTTGCTGGGTGAGCGCGCCGGAGGCTCCGAAGGAGAGCCTGATTGCGACTCCGGTTATCTTCTGGTAGTTCTCGGCGACCTCTTTCAATGCGGAGCTTAAGTCGGCGGCCGCGGCGACAGTGAGTTCGGTTTGGGATTTGTTGTCTTGTGCGCGCGTGAAGCTGGGGACGAGAAGTAAGAGAGCGAGCAGGGCGGTGGTGATGGAGCTTAAAAGATGCTTTATACGATTTTTTCCGCGCGTCATGTACGAGATTGTACAGGTTGCACGGTTTTGAGTCTGTGGTGCCTACCGGAATCGCTTTGTGGTGGGAAACAGCAGGTTCCTCACCGGCGCTTTGCGCCGGTTCGGAATGACATGAAAGGGAGAAGGCGCGGATGTTCGTTTTCCCAAAGTGGGCCGACGATCAGCATTTATGCGCATTTTGCGTTGCATCGGCCTCGTTGCCTTCTGATACTGGCAAGGTTGCGAGACCAGTATGCTTCGTCTTCCAGGTTCTTCTCCTCTTGCGGTCTCGGCGGCCGCACGGTTTCTGTCCATACTCTGTCTGATTGCTCTCTCCACTCCCGGTTTGCGCGGGCAAGGTGCCAAGCAAGCGCCACCAGCCGGCGAAGATGCTGACGGTGATCACAGAAAAGAACGCAATGAATGGTTCTATCGCGGGCGCGTGATTCGAGGAAAGGCCTCAGCGGAACTGCGTGGGCGGGCGTATCAAGCGAAGTTGCGCCTGAGAGCGCAGCGTGCTGCCGAGAGAGCCTCGTCACACGCCGCCGTGCCCGGGCTCACCACAACGAATTCATGGATCCCGCTGGGGCCCGTGCCCCTGGCCTCGGATGCGAGCGGAACCGGGCTGCAGGATTATCACCAGGTGGCGGGGCGGGCGACGGCTGTGGCGATCGACCCCGCGGATCAGACGGGAAATACGGTTTACATCGGCGGGGCGCAGAGTGGAGTGTGGAAAACGGCGAACGGCGCGAGCGTTCCAGCCAGCGGAGTGATGTGGACTCCGCTGACCGACGATCAGGCGACACTCTCGATCGGGGCGATCGCGATTCAACCGGGAAATTCCGATCCGACGAAGAGCGTGATTCTCGCGGCCACGGGCGAGGCCGACAATTCAGATGATTCGTATTTCGGGCTGGGCATATTGCGGTCGCCCGATGGAGGAAACACCTGGACGCTGATTCCTAACGCGAATGGTGGCTCGCTTTCGTTCAGCGGTCTGGGCGGCACGCGCATGGCGTTCAGCACGGCTAGTGCGCAAACAAATACCGTGGTTGCGGCAATGGCGACCACGTCGGAAGGAATGGTCGACGGCGCGGTGACTGCGAATACCACGCGCGGGCTTTACACCTCGCCCGATGCAGGGCAGACGTGGAATTATGACGCTCTGGTCGATCCGGGCGGCGCGACCGACGCCACCTCAGCGACGTCGGTCGTCTACAACGCGAGTGCCGGACTTTTCTTTGCGGCGGTGCGATATCACGGCTTTTATTCTTCAGCCGATGGTGTGAACTGGGCGCGGCTGGCGAATCAGCCGGGCGGAAGCGCGCTGAGTACGACGGCGTGCCCGCCGCTGTCGACGTCGAACAACTACGCGTGTCCAATTTACCGCGCCGAGATCACGGTCGTCCCTGGCCGCAACGAGATGTACGCGTGGGTCGTGTATTTGTCGGGGGGCGAGGTTGTGGAGGGTGGAATCTGGCAGAGCATGAATGGTGGCGCATCGTGGAACACGCTTTCCGATTCCGCGATTGCGAATTGCGGAGATGCGATTGGCTGCGGCGTGGATCAGGGCGACTACAACCTGGAGCTGCTGGCCATGCCGAGCCTGTCGGGAACGGATTTGTACGCGGGCGCGGTGAATCTCTACAAGTGCTCGATCAATTCGCAGAATCCGGCTTGCGTGAATGCGCCGTTCCTGAATCTGACGCACGTTTACGGATGCAATCCGATTGCGGCGCCCGCGCACGTGCATCCCGACCAGCATGCGCTGGCGTACATGATTCCGAGTGCCGGAGAAGATCTGGGTTACGGACTGATGTATTTCGCGAACGACGGCGGAATTTACCGAGCGCTCGACGGTTTTGGAGGTCTCTACATCGGGAGGTGCACGGGGACGAACGCCTTCGACGATCTGAACCAGAATCTGGGATCGATGACGCAGTTCGTTAGTTTTTCGGAGCATCCGTCTGATCCGAATACGCTGCTGGGCGGAACGCAGGATAACGGGTCCCCAGCGACCGGCACGGCCACGACGAACCTGGGATGGGGCAACGTGCTCGGCGGAGACGGTGGCTATAACGCGATCGATCCGAATACGCCACTGAATTTCTATGCCTCGAATCCTGATGTTCCGCCCGGAGGACTTGGCGTGCAGCTTTGCACAAGCGGGGCCGCGTGCGTGGAGACCGATTTTGGTTTTGTGGCCACGAGCAACAGCCTGGGTGGTGATGATGGCGCGTTCTATTTTCCTTACATTCTCGATCAGCAGTCGGCGTCCGCATTGCTGATCGGTACGTGCCGCGTGTGGCGTGGTCCGCGCCTCGGGGGAGAGTTCACTGCGATCAGCCCGAACTTCGACACGCTGGGATCGAGCATCTGCTCCGGCAGCGAAGTGAACCAGGTGCAGGCGATCGCCGCCGGCGGACCAACGGACGGAAACGGTTCGCAGGTAATCTACGCGACCACCCGTGGGCTGGGGCCTATCGAGGGAGTGCAGAGCTCGCCAAGCGGCGGGCATGTCTGGGTGACGACGAATGCGACGGGTGGAGCCTCAGCGTTCAGCGATGTGACGAATAATGGTCCGGCAGGGAGCATTAACCCGAATCAGTATCCGATCTCCGGAGTGGCGATCGATTCTTCGGATGCGCTTGGCGGAACGGCATATATGACCGTGATGGGCTTTACCGGTGGACCAGGGCATGTGTGGAAGACGATGAATTCCGGAGCAAGCTGGACGGACTTCACCGCAAATTTGCCGGATTCACCGGTGAATGCTGTAGTGGTCGATCCGAAGAACGGGGAAGTCTACGTGGGTACTGACGTCGGTGTGTTTGCGAGTCCGACTTCCGCCGCGAACTGGAGTGAGCTGGGGCCGGATTCGGGCCAGACTGGATTTCTGCCGAACGCCGCGGTGACGGCGCTTGCCCTGTTTAATTCGGCCGGCGAGGAGCTGCTGCGTGCGTCAACCTACGGGAGAGGCATCTGGCAGTATCCGATTCAGGCGACGCCCGACTACCAGATGTTGATTCCGAATCCAATGCAGACAATTTTCTCGGGGCAGCCTGCGGGTTTCGATGGAACGATCAGCGCCATCAATGGTTATTCCGCAGCAGTTACGCTAAGTTGCGTGGCTGGAACAACCGCGCCGCCGAGTACGTGCAGCGTTCCGCAGTCGCCGATCACACCGCAGATTGCGACGCCGTTTACGGTCTCGGTGGGAGGAGCGGACGGCCATTATGTTTTCGCGGTGCAGGGAGTCGGGTCGGACGTGAATGCGACGACGCATAGCGTGCCCCTCACGCTGGATATCGTCAGCTTTGGGCTTACCAAGCCCGCGCCTGCCAGCGTGACTGTGCCGCGGGGAACAACCTCATCGCCAGTGACGTTTCAGGTGACGGCGGGAGCTACCTTCACGCAAAGCGTGACCGTGAGTTGCACTCTGCCGGTGAGCGGCGCAGTGTGCAACCTTGCGCCGGGGACGATTGTGAATCCGAGTTCTACTAATCCCGTGAATATGGCGGCGACTGTCGCAGTGCCGGCGGGAACGGCGACCGGAAGCTATCTTGTGACCTTGCAGGCTACGGCTCCGGGAGCGTCCGCGTCGATTGAAACGTCGTTCACGATTGAGGTGACTACGAATCCGGATTTTGTTCTCAGTGAGACGACGGCGTTTCCTGAAGTGAACGCGGGGAGCACAGGGACAAATGGGCCGATCTCGATTGCATCGCAGGATGGATTCAGCGGAACAGTCAATCTGAGTTGTCCGTCGACGTATGGCGCTGGCAGTTGCAGCGTCAGCCCAACGTCGGTCAGCACGTTTCCTGCGACCGCGACGCTGACCATCAATGGCGCGAGCTTCGCTGCCGGAAGTTATTCGCTCTCAATCACTGGAAGTGCGGTGTCGGATACACACTCGCTACTCGTGCCGTTTGATGTGGGCGACTACACGATAACGGGAGCGGCTAGCGTTGCGGCGAAGCAGGGGGCGGCGGCTGTGGAACAGATGACGCTGACTTCGACGTTCGGTTACACCGGACTGATCAGCACGAGCTGTGACGCCACTGCGATACCGGCTGCGACCTGCACGCTCACACCGGTCAGTTCCATAACTTTGGCGAGTTACGGTACCGCCAACCTGACAGCCAGTGTGAATGTTCCGACCGATGCCGCGAGCGGACCGTTCCTCATCAAGGTGAGCACGCACGATTCAACCGGCGCGCCGAGCAACCAGTTCACCTTTACGGTGAATGTGGCCGAAGACTTCACTCTCACCGCTGTGCCCACGACCCAGACGGTGACTGCGGGGCAGACGACGGGAGCGTATGGGCTGACGATCGCTCCACGCGGCGCGTCGTTCGATTCGGCGGTGACGCTCTCGTGTACGTCGGGCTTGCCGCCGCTGTCGCAGTGCATCTTCAGTCCGTCTTCGCCGCAGACGCCGGGCGCGAATGCAGTGAACGTGGTGATGACGATTTCAACGACTGGGAACAGCGCGGCGGTCTTCGGGGAACGAATGGTGTTTTATGCAGTCTTGCTGGCGCCGGGGATTGTTGTTCTAGGGAGGCCGCGGAGAAGGAGGTTCGGACTTCTGCCATTCGTGGTGTTGGGGCTGTTGGCTGCTTTGCCGGCGTGCAGCGGAGTAAGTTCGGGCGGCGCAGGGGGGCATCAGGGGACGCCGCCGGGAACGTATGCGGTGACCGTGACCGCGAGCTCATCGGGAGCAACGGCCGTGACACACAGCATTCCGGTGACCCTGGTGGTGAATTGAGGCTGTCTTTCTCTCAAAGGCGGAGAGGCATGGAGCGCCCATTGTGACTGGCTACGGTTTGGGTCGCGTGGGCGGAATCGGTTAGATTCTCTGGTGCGCCGCGGACAAGCATCCGGCGCACCGGCATGATCGATTCGCGCTACAACGTTATCGTCATAGGTGGAGGCATCGTCGGGCTCGGGGCGGCGCTCGAGATTACGCGAAGATTCCCTCAACTTCGATTGGCGCTGCTTGAGAAAGAAGGCGGCGTGGCTCGCCACCAGAGCGGCCACAATAGCGGCGTCATCCATTCGGGGATTTACTACAAGCCGGGATCGTTAAAGGCGAAGCTCTGCGTCGCCGGGGCGGCGGCGATGGTGGCGTTCTGCCGCGAGCACGGAGTGCCGCACAGCGTCTGCGGGAAAGTGATCGTAGCCACGCGCGAAGAGGAGTTGACGCGGCTTGAGGAGTTGCGGCGTCGGGGCGAGGCGAACGGGCTCGCAGGACTGCGGGTGATCGGCACGGAGGAGTTGCGCGAGATCGAGCCCCATGCGAATGGATTGCATGCGCTCGTGGTGCCTTCGACCGGCGTGACTGATTATGCGGCGGTCAGCGGCAAGTATGCAGAATTGATTTCGGCGCACGGCGGAACGATTCTGACTTCCGCGGCTGCGCGCGGCATACGCCGGATGGCCGACGAGATTGTCGTGGAGACCTCGCGTGGTTCGTTTTCCTGCGGGGCGTTGATCAATTGCGCGGGGCTTTACAGTGATCGCATTTGCCGCATGGCAGGAGATGATCCGGGCGTAATGATTGTTCCATTTCGTGGCGAGTACTACGATCTGAGCGCTGAGGCGGCGGCGAAGGTGCGGGCGCTAATCTATCCCGTGCCTGACTCAAGATTTCCATTTCTGGGCGTGCACTTCACCCGGCGGATTTCGGGTACGGTCGACGCCGGTCCGAATGCAGTGTTGGCGCTGGCGCGCGAAGGATACCGGCATACGGATGTGAATGTTCGCGATCTGGCGGCGTCGCTGGCATTTCGGGGATTCTGGCGCATGGCGCGGCAACATTGGCGCTATGCAATCGATGAGTGGCACCGGTCGTTGTCGAAGGCGGCATTTGTGCGGGCGCTGCAGCGGTTGCTGCCGGAAATTCGCGAGAGCGATCTGGTGCCCGGCGGATCGGGCGTGCGGGCGCAAGCGCTGCGTCCGGATGGGACGCTGGTGGATGATTTCCAGTTTGTGCAGTCCGGGAAAATCTTGCATGTATTGAATGTGCCCTCTCCGGCGGCGACGGCTTCGTTGATGGTGGGGAAGGCGATTGTGGATATGGCAGCGGGCATGATCGGGGGCTGAAGCCCCCTTTACTCTCGGATGCGCGTTATGCGGCCGTGAAAGGGCCGCTCTTCCACGGTCGTGGCGAGGTGCGGTACAGCGAAGGCTCTGTTTCCCCGCATGGAGATAGGGCTACTAATTTCCACCCAAAATTTTCGCGGCGTCCTCGATGACCTTTTGATACTCCTCGTGATGGCGCGGGTAGGCGGGATTGTATTGGTCGTAGGCGACAAGCCAATCCTGCGGGTATAGCTCAAAGATTTGAACTTTTTGCTCAACGGCGAAGGGCAGCATATCGACTAGCGACCCGATTTCGCCGGAGCGATCGGGTTCCGTGGGGTGTCCGGTCTGCAGAACTAGTGGAACTTTGGTGCGGTGCTCGCGGAAAATCTTGCACCAGTTGGCCATGCAGGGTTTGCCGTCGGCGTCGTTACGGGGATCGCTGGCGGTGAGACCCTGGTTGCCGATGGCGATACCATCCTGCGCGGCGCGCGCGGCAACTGCCGCGGCGAAGTCGAGGTGCGGCGGTTCGCCGTAGGCGTTGATTCCGACGGCGAGTTGCTTGGGCGAGTTCAGGCCCTTCTGGAAGTCGAGCATGTCGAAGATATATTTCTGCCAGGTCGAGTCGGAGAATCCCTGGTCACGCATGAAATGCATGCAGGCGGGGAAGACTTCGCCTCCGGCACCGAGTCCGAAACGAATGTAGCCAACTGATGGATTGTTGGCGAAATGGTCGACGACTGCTCGCATGAACGCCTGATAGCTCTGCATAAAGCCAGGGTTCCAGAAGACCGGAACGTGGCCGAAGGACGGACACGTCACCGATGGAACTTTCGCGAAGACGTATTCGGGCGTGGCACTATCGCCTTTCTGATAAGTCGTGGCCCAGATGATGAAGTTCACGCGCTTCTTTGCTGCGACCCATGGGGCGATCTGGCGGTCGACGGAAGACCAGTCGTAGCGAGGGTTGGCAGAGGGGCCGCGGTCGATCTCCTTCCAGACGAGATAGAAATTCGCTCCGCAGACGGCGGGGTTGTGCAGAAGGATGTTGGCCTGCGCGTTGACGCGCGCGCCGGGGAAAAGAATGACGAAGAGTCCGTGCGGAGCATTTGGAACGGCGACGGTGGGAAGCGGGTCGGTGCATTTCGGAAGGGCGTCGGTTGATTTTTTTGTTGGTAGTGCTCCAGCTTGGGCTGATGCATAACATGTGAGCGAGAAGATTCCGGTCAGAAGAGCTGTGATGAGTCGGTGATTCATGAGTATTGTTTCCTTCGAAGTTCGAGCCTTGAAAATAATTCTAACCGGAGGCGAAGAAAGAAGTTGCGGTGAGGAGCAGGGAAAGTCGTGGTTTGCGCAGCAGCAGACGGATCTGCTCGCCCCGAACAAATGCATAGGTCCTTCGCTTCGCTCAGGATGACAATGCAAAACTGGTCTTTTGCGAAGGGGCGAAAAGTAGGAGTTCCCGCGCCGGGCTTTCCTACCCCGCGCCTAGCAAGATGTCGATGGTCAACTGGTCGAGTTGCTCGTAGGGCAGACGCTTTCTCAGAATCGCATCTTTGTCGAAAACGTGCGAGAGAAGCGCCGCCGATCCTTTTTTCGAATATTGGTTCGGAATGTTCTTCGCCGATCCACCGGAGATTTCTTTCAGGATTGCCTGAATCTGACGGTTGGTGTTCCAGCGTGCGGCCTTATCTTTAAGAATAAGATAGGTGCGCATGCAGCCGCGGGCGAAATCTTTCACGCCAGCGCAGTCTTCGGTTCGATAGGCGTGGGCGTCGAAGTGGCGCGGGCCGTCGTAGCCGACGTCTTCCAGAAACTTCACGAGCCAGAATGCAGATTTGGGATTGGATGACCCGAAACGCAAATCCTGATCGTAACGGCCGGGCATTTGATCGTTGAGATCGATATGAAACAGCTTGCCGGCTTCCCACGCCTGAGCCACGCCGTGCATGAAATTCAGTCCAGCCATCGTTTCATGTGCGACTTCCGGATTGACGCCGACCATTTCCGGGTGATCGAGCGTGGGAATGAACCCGAGATAGTGGCCAGTGGTGGCCATGTAAATATCGGCGCGCGGCTCGTTGGGCTTGGCCTCGAGGGCGAAGCGGTAACCGTATTTTTGCGCGATGTTGTATTCGCAGAGATAATTCACGGCTTCGCGCAGGCGCTTGACGGCGTCGTCGGCGCGGCGGCAGGCGTCGGTTTCCACGCCTTCGCGTCCTCCCCAGAGAACGAAAATCTTCGCTCCGAGTTCAGCACCGAGATCCATGGCGTGCATGGTTTTTTGTAGCGCGTAAGCGCGGACCTCGGGATCGTTCGCGGTAAAAGCACCATCGCGGAACACTGGATGAAAGAACAGAGAGACAGTGGCCATAGGAACCACGACACCGCTGTCCTGGCAGGCCTTACGGAATTCCCGCACGATCCGGTCGCGCTCGGCGGGCGTGGCGTCGATGGGGACGAGGTCGTTGTCGTGCAAGTTGACTCCCCAGGCACCGATTTCGCCGAGGGTGGCGGCGATGTCATTCGGCGCCCAGACCGGGCGCACGAAGTCGCCGAAGGGATCGCGGCCGCGATTTCCGAGTGTCCACAATCCAAAGGAAAATTTGTGTTCAGGTTTGGGCTGGTAGCTTCCGTCTCCGTTGCTCATCATTTTCTCCTTCGATCTTTTCCTTGGATCCGGGCGAGGGCTCATTTCATTTCCGATGGATTGAGTGCGGGAGGAGAAGAGGTCATCTTGCCTACCAGGGTCTCGTCCGCTTTCTGGTGAAGTTCTTTTACTTTTGCGAGTTCTTTTTCTGCCGCGGCAGCGTTACCCGTGCGCTGGTAAAGACGCCCGAGTTGATAGTGAGCGTCTGCCTGCGATGGATCCAGCTCGACGGCGCGTTGCAGCATCGGTTGCGCTTTCTTGTATTCCTTCTTCTGCATGTAGATCGCGCCCAGATCGACGCACGCGATGCGCAGATCGCGGTTGGCCTGCAGGGCGCGATGGAGTAGAGGGAGGGCCGAATCGGGGCGGTCATTCTTCCATTCCATGTCGCCGAGATAGGCGAGGGCTTGCGCATGGCTTTGGTCGACCGATAACTCTTTTTCGAATTCTGCCTTAGCGAGTTCGTACTGCTGGGATTTCCAGTAGAGATATCCGAGGCCAAAATGAACATTTGGTTCTTGAGGAGAAATTTTCGCGGCCGCTTCGAACTCTGCGATCGCCTCTGAAGTGCGGCTCATGCCATCGAGTGCTTCGCCGGCCAGAATGTGCGCGGCGGCGGAATCAGGAGTCTGCGCCAGGAGCTGTTGAAATTGTTGGAGGGCGCAGGAGTAGTTTTTTCCCCACAAGCAACTTTGCGCCAGCAACTGGTGGAGTTCTGCATTGGTGGGGTCGGCTTGGGAGGCAGGTTCGAGGTATTGCACGGCGAGCGCATATTTCTTCTCACCGTAGTAGCTCAACCCCAGCAGCGTGCGGATCTTTGTGCTGGACGGATCGGCGGCCAGCGCCGAGCGCAGGGCGGCGACCGCGGCAGGGAAGTTGCCCTGCTTGAACTCCGCCAAACCAAGATTGAGCTGGATACCGGGTAGCTTTGGGTTGATGGCGAGGGCCTGCTTGTAAGCAGTGGCCGCTTCGGGATACTTCTGCTGTTTGGAGAGAACGACGCCGAGGCTGGCAAAGGCTCCGGCATCATTTGGACTGTTGCGGGTGACAGCTTTCCACGCCTCAGCCGCTTCAGAAAACTTGCCTTGCTGCTCGAGAGACATGGCGTACGCAGGCGAAGCGGTTTGTCCCAGCGCCGGCGCGCAGAGCAGGGCTGCAGCAGCGATGATGGGTAGCAGCTTCATAAAGACCCGCGAGCAGAAGCTTGCTCTGATGCCCGATCGATCAGCGATACCTGGCTGGGGCACGCAAACACGATGGGGGGCCGAAGCATCAAAGGTAAGAAATCCGGTAAGAAATTCCCGCCCGCATCAGGTTCGATGCGGGCGGGGGGATAACGAAGCACGAGAAGCCGATTTAGAAAATCAGCTTCAGCGCGAACTGCCACTGGCGGGAGTCATACGCATTCTTCACTTGGCCGAAGTCGCCTGCGCCGAAGTTGGTGCTGATGCCTCCGGTGTTGGCGTTGCCTTGGAACTCGGTGTGGTTGAATGCGTTGAACGCTTCGGCGCGGAACTCCATGCGGAACCGCTCGGTGAAAGCGAAGTTCTTCAGGAGCGACAGGTCGAAGTTGTTGCGCCCCGGGCCACGGATCGCGTCAAAGCCCAAGTTGCCGAAGCAATCAGGACCAGTGGCGCAAACGGGCGCACTGAAATTACCCGAGAACCAGGAGGCGGCGGTCTTGTTGTAGGAGATCGATCCCGTGAGATCAGGACGGACGGCCGTGTTACTGATAACGCTGGCCGCTGTCGTTCCGTTCACACCTAGATTGATGGGCGCGCCGGATTGTTCGGTAATGATGGCCGCCAGTTCCCATCCGCCGAGGCCGCCCTTGAGCAAGCGGCTGGTGGCGTTGCGGAACAAGGGCAGTTCGTAAACGAAGTTCGCAAAAAATACATTCTTGCGGTCGAATACGGACGGACCCCAGTCGTTGTGCCATCCGAGATAGGGATTGGAGGCGTTCTGCAGATCGCCGCCGCTGCCCGAAGCGGTCGTCGCATCCATGGCCTTCGCCAGCGTGTAGGAAACCTGCAGGTGAAGGTCGTGGTGCACGACTCCGGTTAGCGATGTTTGCAGCGAGTTGTAGCTCGAGTTCGCGCCGTTGAAAGCCAGGCGCATATTGCCGAAGCCTGGGTAGGTCAACGTCGTGATGTCGAGCTTTCCTGCTGCAACCTCAGCCGGCAGCGATGCTAGCGGAGGGAGATTGACCGCCTGATAGTAGTTCTCGCGACGTCCCTGGCTCCCGACATAGGAAACGTTTAATACCGTGTGGGTACCCATGGCACGCTGCACGCCCGCGCTGTACTGGTAGCTGACCGGAGTCGGGTAATGTTCCGCGATTCCGGTAACGCCCAGGGCGAGGACAGGCAGCTGAGCCGCAGTGATGACGTTACCTGTGCTCAGATTCAGACCGGGGTTGTCGATAGAAACGCCGTTGAGGGTTGGGTTGGGATCTCCCGGGGGATTCACGGCGCCGTTGTACATGTCGTTGCCCTGAATGCGGTCGTAGGACATACCAAAGCCGCCGCGGACGACGGTCTTGCCGCTGCCGGTCAGATCGTAGGCGAAGCCGAGGCGCGGTCCCCAGTTGCTCCAGGCGTCGTGAACCAGACCTTTGGGAATGCCGTTGACGCCGCCAATACCGATGCCGTTCAGATAGAACTGGTATCCGCCGAGTGTCGGATTGGTGCTGGCTACCAAGCCCGGGCTCGGACCGCCGGGGCAAGCCGGTACGGAGTTGCTGCTGCAAATGAAGCCGTTCGAATCGAACGTGGCTGCGTCCGCAGGGTTGTAAAGGTTGGGATAGAAGTTGGAAGAAAGGTGATTGGCTTCGTAAGTGTGCGGAATGCCGTCCCAGCGCAAGCCGAGGTTCAAGGTCAAGCGGTTGTTGACGCGCCAGTTGTCCTGAATGTAGGCCGCGGGAGAGATGTTGTTCCACTTGCCACTGATCTTCACACCATCTTCTGTGTATTGCTGAGCGAATCCCATGAGGTAGTCAGCGAAATCGAATCCGCACGAAAACGTCGACGTATCGCATTGGCCGGGTCCGGTTCCGTGCGGCAGTGAAGTGAAGGAACCATCGAATTTGAAGTTTCCTTCCGTGTTGGCGAAGGCGTCCTGAACCTTCTTGTAAAGCGCCCAGCTAAAGCCGAACTTCAACTGGTGAGCCCCCCTGGTCCACGAAACATCATCGCGGATTTGGTAGTCGTCGGCCTTGTTCACCCATGGCGTCCAGTTCGCGGTGTAGTTGCTGCCCGTTACGCCCGCCAGTTGGACGGAAGGGATGCGGTTGTCGGCATTGGGTCCCGTGAAGAGGCGGTTGAAAGTGAACCCGCTCGGCGCCGAAATCAAGCCGTCTGGAATAATGTTGATGCGGTTGCCGTTGTAGTTGAACGCGACCTCGTTGAGCAGTGTCGGGCTGATCACGTACGTTGCATGAACGACCGCGCTGTAGGAGGGGTTGCCGAAGGTGTCGGCGATCGAGGGTACGTTGTCGCCGCTCCACTGGGTGGTGCCGTAAGTCTGCGAGATCTGCTCGGAAATCCAGTGACCGAACACCGAAAACTTGGGGGAGAACTGGTGATCGACTCTGGCGATCTCTTCGCGCAGGGTGGTGGGCGAGTTGTTGCCGCCAACGAAGTTGACGCCGTTAGTCGGCGTAGGGAAGATGCCGCCGTATTTTCCGCCTGCAACCAACAGTGCTGCCGCGTTGGGGGAGATCAGGCAGTCGGGAATGGTGTTGTTCGGGAAGGCCGAGCCGGGAACAAGCGATGCCTGAGTGGCTGCGTCGCAGTTTGAGGCAAAGTTCGCCACTCCAGTTGGTACTACTGCCTGGATCGGTTTGCTAGTGCCGTAGGTTGCGGGAATGACCGCGCCAGTTCCAGCGCCGTTGGCGTCAGGATAGGAACTGGCCAGCGGCACCGGGACGTTGAGCGTGCCGCCATCGATCTCTTTGCGCCATTCCATGTTGTAGAAGAAGAACGTGGGATGGCTCTTGGCGATGGGCAGCTGGCCGCCGACGTTGAATCCGTAAACGTCGTAGCGCAGATAAGGCGGTTTGCCGGTGAAATAGTTGCGCGCGTTGAGAGCGTCGTTGCGGAAGAACTCCCACGCCTCCGCGTGAAACTGCTTGGAGCCGGACTTGATGACGGTGCTGATCTGCGAGGAGCCCGCCAAGCCGTATTCCGCGCTGTAGTTGGAGGTGATGTTGCGGAATTCGGCGAGCGAGTCAATCGAGGGCATCACGCTGCCGCTGCTGCCGCCGCGGTCCAGGTTCTCGCCGCCATCGATCAGCTGCAGGTTGTGTCCGGCGCGTTCGCCGTTGATGCTGACGGTGCTGTCGCCGCTGACTGGCGTGAAGTTGATTCTCGAGCTCTGCAGGCTGACTGCGCCAGGGGCCAGAGCGAACAGTTCGTACAAGCTGCGGCCGTTGGTGGCGAGCTGAGTAATCTGCTGGCCGTTGATGACGTTGCTGACTTCGCCGCTATCGGTTTGCACGGCGACGGCGTTGGCCTCAACCGTGACTTGCTCCTGCGCGCTACCGACTTGCAGCTTGAAATCGACGCGCATGCGGTCTCCAACCGCTAGCACCAGGTTTTTCTGCTCGGCGACTTTGAATCCAGAAGCCGAAACGCGCACGTTGTAGTGTCCGATGTGCAGATCCGGCGCCACATACTGGCCATCGCCGTTACTCGGCAGAGTGCGCTCGACACCAGTGTCAATGTTGGTAATGGTGATGGTCGCGTTGGCGACTGCGGCGCCGGACGGGTCGGTAACGGTTCCGACAACGGTAGCTTCCTGGGCGAATGCGCACACGGCGGACACGGCCAGGAAAACACAGGTGAGGAGACAAATGACTGTCGAACGCTTGTTCAGAAAGCGTCTGGCAATCAGGCCCAAACTCCCGGCATACGTGGGCGAGAGAGATTTCATTGTTGCCCTCCAAAGGGTTCCACATTCGTCTCGGAAGCGTGCAAATACGCAGACCAGGGAGCTTCGCGCGACCCGAGACCGTAAACGTTTACGGTTTATATCCCCACCAAGAGCGTTGTCAAGAAGAAAATCGATTTTATTCCCTTACCAACAACCCCATCAGGACGGAAATCTGGATACTTCCGACTTCCCCGGAGAGTTATACTCGCAGCCAAGACGTGGGATTTAGTGGGCAGGAGTTCAAGTCATGCGGTCTTTTCGGGCTCGGTGCAATCGCTTGACAAGATTGTTCACGCTGGCGGGCAGCGCCACCGTATTAGTTTGCGCTTCGTCTGTCACAGGTCAGCAGGGTCCGCCATCGCCAGCAGCCTCCGTGGCGCGCGAATTTCCGATCGTCCTGCAACAGAATGTCGTTGCCGGGAAAACCGCCGTCGGCGCGAAGATTCAAGCCAAACTGAATCTGGCTACGCTGGTCAATGGCACCGTGATTCCCCGAAATGCCGTGCTCAGCGGAGAAGTGGTGGAGTCCAGCGCGAAAAGCGAGCAGGAGCCTTCGAGGCTCTCGATACGCATGGATTCTGCACAATGGAATGAAGGATCGATGCCGATTAAAGCGTATTTGACGGCTTGGTTTTACCCTACCGTCATCAGCCCCGGCCAGGACCTGCAGTACGGACCAATGCAGCCGGCCAGCAGAACCTGGAATGGGGAAGGGCAGTATCCGGACGCGAATTCGAAGGTCTATCGGCCATTTCCCGGCGGCGACTCGAATCAGAATTCGGGCGCGCCGGATACCTCCAGCGCAAGCACCTCGCACAATCGCGTCGCAATGAAGAACGTGGAAGCGGAAGCCGGCGCGGACGGCGTCATCACCATCGTCTCGCGACATTCCAACATCAAGCTGGATAAATCGACCACGTACATACTTTCGTCGGGCGAGCTACCGGCTGCGAAGTAAATCGGTTTTGTAGGCTCTTCCGCGGCAAACGCTCCGGAAGCGGACCTTGACCACACTGTTTCACGTGTGTTACAAGCGTGCTTTAATCCGTAAACGTTAACGACAATTGTGTTCGCCATTACTACTACTTTGGTATGACCTCGTGTCCGCTCGGGGCGAGATTGGGAGGAGTGTCATGGGTTCACTGAGATTAACGCGGGTCAACGTGCTCTCTATTGTTCTTGTGTCTTGTTTAGCCTCGCCGCTGTTTTCGCAAACGGCAAGCGGTCCTGTCTACCTCGACCCGTCCCAGCCGGTCGAGGCTCGCGTCAACGATCTCATCAGCAAGATGACTTTGGAAGAAAAAGCTCAACAGTTGGTGAATCAGGCCAGGGCGATTCCGCATCTTCAGGTTCCCAATTACGACTGGTGGAGCGAGGCGCTGCATGGCGTGGCCAATGCGGGCACGGCGACGGTCTTTCCCGAGCCGGTCGGGCTGGCGGCGACTTTCGATGACAAGGCCATTCATGAAATGGCGGTCGTGATCGGTATTGAAGCGCGCGCCAAGCACGAGCAAGCGGTGAAAGCGGGACGGCGCGACATTATGGAGGGTTTGGATTTCTGGTCGCCCAATATCAATATCTTTCGCGATCCGCGCTGGGGACGCGGCCAGGAAACATATGGAGAAGATCCGTTTCTCACCGGACGCATGGGCGTAGCGTTCGTGACCGGGTTGCAAGGCGACGATCCGAAATATTATCGCGTGATTTCGACGCCGAAACATTTTGCCGTGCATAGCGGGCCCGAGCCGACACGGCACACGATCGATGTGCAGGTTTCAAAGCATGACATGGAGGACACGTATCTTCCGGCATTTCGAGCGACTGTGACCGAGGGCAAAGCCGAATCGATCATGTGCGCCTACAACCGTGTGAATGGGCAGCCGGCCTGCGCGAGCGATTTTTTGCTGCAGAGCCAGCTGCGCGGCGCGTGGAAGTTCAACGGCTATGTCGTATCGGATTGCGATGCAATCGTCGACATGTATGAGGGACATCATTTTGTGAAGAGCCAGGCCGAGGCGGCGGCGGCGGCGATCAAGACCGGCATGGATAACGAGTGCGCCGATTTTTTTACCATCACAAAAGACGATCACGACTACAAGCCGTTCGTTGATGCGGTGAAGCAGGGGCTGCTGACGGAAGCGGAGATCGACACTTCGCTGCGGCGGCTTTTCACGGCGCGCATGAAGCTGGGGATGTTCGATCCGCCGTCGATGGTGCCGTACGCCAATACGCCGGAATCGGAGATCGACAGCGCGCCGCACCGCGCGCTTGCCTTGAAAATTGCGAATGAGTCGATGGTGCTGCTGAAGAACGACGGGACGCTGCCGCTGGGAAGCTCGTCGAAGAAAATTCTCGTGGTTGGTCCGTTGGCGGAGCAGACGCAGGTCCTGCATGGGAATTACAGCGGCACGGCTTCTCATCCAGTGAGTGCGCTGGACGGGATTCGCAAGCAGTTTGCCGGAGCACAAGTGACGTATCAGCCGGGAACGGATTTTCTGCGCGAGCACCCCGTTGTTCCGACGGCAGTTCTAACGACCGAAGACGGCAAACCAGGAATCAAGGCCGAATATTTCGCCGGTGAAATCTCAGGCACGCCGCAGTTGGTCCGCGTCGATCCATACGTGAACTTGCAGACGTCTCACCCCGATGCGATGGCGCTTCCCAAGCCCGCCGACATGGGCGATTTCTCCGTGCGCTGGTCCGGGTTTCTGACGCCGACTCAGTCGGGCGCCTATCACCTCGGGCTCATGGGCTCGATGCAGCAGCTGTGGCTCGACGGCAAGCTGATCGTGGACGACATGGCGGGCCATGATCCGAACCCGCAGCTGGCGACCGTGCAACTGGAGAAGGGTCACCGCTATGCCGTGAAGGTCGAGTACCACGCGGGTGGGCGCGTCAGCAAGCTGATCTGGTTGCCGGTGACGGGTGATCCGCTGGTCGAAGCAGTGAATGCAGCGCGCCAGGCGGATGTTGTAGTCGCTGTAGTCGGGATTACGTCGAAGCTGGAAGGCGAAGAAATGAAGGTGGATATCCCGGGCTTTCGCGGCGGAGATCGCACCAGCCTGAACCTTCCGGCCGAGGAAGAAGTACTGCTGGGAGCGATGAAAGGGACCGGGAAGCCGCTCGTCGTCGTGCTCATGAATGGCAGCGCGCTGGCGGTGAACTGGGCCAACGACCACGCGAACGCGATTCTGGATGCATGGTATTCCGGCGAGGAAGGCGGAACGGCGATCGCGCAGACGCTCGCGGGAGTGAATAATCCGGCGGGGCGTTTGCCGGTGACGTTCTACAAAGGCACGGAGCAGTTACCGGATTTCGACGACTATGCGATGAAGAATCGTACGTATCGTTACTTCGCTGGGGAACCGCTCTATGGTTTCGGCTATGGGCTGAGCTACACCACGTTCGAGTACAGCGGGATGAAATTGTCGAGTCCCGAGTTGCAGGCGGGGAATCCGCTTGATGTGGATGTCGATGTGAAAAATACCGGAAAGCGCGGGGGGGATGAGGTTGTGGAGTTATACCTCACGTTCCCGAAGGTACCGGGGACACCGTTGCGCGCTCTGCGCGGATTTACGCGGGTGCATCTCGATGCGGGAGAGCAGAAGCACGTGAAAATCACGTTCCAGCCGCGCGACCTGAGCTACGTGAATGAAGCGGGAGATCGCCATGTGGGCGCGGGCGAATACACCGTCACCGTCGGTGGAGGCCAGCCGGGAACCGCGGCCGCACACGCAGATGCGAAGCTGACGATTCAGGGAGATCAGGCGTTGCCCGAGTGATGCCGAGGATGCGACTTGCAGAGTTAAGATGAAAAGACGCGCGGCAGCGCGATCTTTGCCATGGTCATCCGCAAGTTCTCCTGGTTCCTGAGCTTGGCACTTATCATCGGCTCTGGAGTTGTGTCGGTTCCGGCGCACCCTGGTGCCGCGCAAGCCAAGTCTCCGAATGATGGTGCGATCCGTTTTTCCTTCCAGCCGATCGATTTCAGGCTTGACAGCGACGAGACGCCCGAGCGCCACGCGCCAGAAACGATGGCAGGCGGAGTCGCCGTCTTCGACTACAACAACGACGGCAAACTCGACATTTTTTTCACCAACGGCGCCGATATCAAGACGCTGAAAAAAGATTCTCCGAAATATTCCAATCGCCTTTTTGAAAACGACGGGCACGGCAACTTTACCGACGTCACTGCCAAGGCAGGGCTAGCTGGCACCGGCTATGACGTTGGCGTTGCGGTCGGCGACTATGACAACGATGGCTATGAAGATCTGTTCGTGGCCGGTGTGCATCACAATACGCTCTATCACAATAACGGCGATGGAACTTTCACCGACGTCACCGTCAAGGCCGGACTGAACAAGCCGGATGCAGAGTATGGCCCGCTCTGGGCCGTAGCGGGAGCGTGGATCGACGTCAATAACGACGGGTTGCTAGACCTGATCGTCATCAATTACTTGAAATGGGATGGGACCGACCCTGATTGCGAGGCCTACGGGCATCGCGAGTATTGCCATCCGAAGTTTTACAAGCCGACGCCGAACCAACTTTTTATCAACAACGGCGATGGAACCTTTCGCGATGCTTCGATCGAGGCGGGATTCCGCGCACATCCGGGCAAGGGGATGGGAGTGGCTGCGGCCGATGCGGAACTCTCCGGCAAGATGGACCTGATCATTCCCAACGACAAGCTGATGAATTCGTACTTTTGTGCCAAGGGTGGCGGAAGATTTGAAGAAGCTGGCTTCGACGAAAATGTGGCGCTGCGCGAGGATGGGACATACATCTCCGGCATGGGCGTGGACTTTCGCGATCTCGATAATGATGGCTACCCCGATATTTTCGTCGTAGCGCTCGATGGAGAAACCTTTCCCCTCTACCGCAATACCGGGAAGGGAAGTTTCACGGAAGTTACACGCGAAAGCGGACTGACGAAGCTGACGCTGCCGATGTCAGGATATTCGCCGAACATCGCCGACTTCGACAATGATGGCTGGAAGGATATTTTCGTCTCTCGCGGGCATGTGCAGTCGCTGCTGGCGGAGCCGAATATCTCGGTCGCGCAGCCGAACACGGTGTTCCACAATCTGGGTGGAATGAAATTCTCGGCACTGACGGCCGAGGCTGGGTTCGCTGCGCGACCTCCGTCGCGGCATCGCGGCTCGGCAATCGGCGATCTGAATGGTGACGGGAAACTGGATGTCGTGGTCACGGCGATCAACGCTCCGGCGGAAATCTGGATGAACCAGAGCTCGAGTGAGAACCATTGGGTCGAGTTCAAGCTGCAGGGAACGAAGAGCAATCGTGATGGAATCGGGGCGCGGATTAAAGTGGTGACCAAGTCAGGGGCGCAATACAACCACATGACGACCAGCGCGGGATACGCGTCGTCGAGCGCGGGCCCGATGCATTTCGGCCTGGGCGCGAATCCTTCGGCGGACATGGTTGAGATTCGCTGGCCGTCTGGCCTTGTGCAGCAGTTGAAGGACGTCGCAGGCGATCAAATTGTCGCGGTAAAAGAGCCGGCAGCAGGGAAGTAATCGCCCGGCTCGCGAAATCGCACGAAAGGTCGGGGTAACTGCAGCTTCAGTGTCCATTCGTAATTTGCCGTCCCCTCTGGCGCGTAGTGAAATCGACTTGCGCGCCACCTCACTCAGCAGTCTGTTTCCGATCGCTGGAAGCTCCCCGCTGAACTCACAGTTCTGGCCGAATGGGATGTGCGGTATGTCTCGGCTCAAAGCGACGATTCTCTGCATCGACGACCACTGGAGCGGCCTGATCGGACGGAAAGAGTTGCTGGAGCAGTGTGGCTATGAAGTGTTGGAAGCGACTTGTGGCGACGATGGGCTCAAGCTGTTTCTTTCTCGCGAAATCGATGCAGTCATTCTCGATTACCAGATGCCGGGCATGAACGGCGATGTGGTCGCCGCAAAAATGAAACACCTCAAAGCGGATGTGCCGATCCTGCTGCTATCGGCTTACGGGCCGCTGCCCACAAGAAAATTGCGCTCGATCGATACGTTCCTGAGCAAGTCCGAGAAGCCCTCAGTCCTGTTGTCGACGGTGCACGACCTGTTACAGAGTCCACACAAATCGTTCTTCTATCGCTGGCTCGATCTTTGGAAGAACCGCAATCAGGTGGTGACGCAATGAAAATACTCGCCAAACTTCTCGGGCGCGGATGCCCCCACCGTTTCTCCTGGCCTCGCACAGATGCCAACGGCTGCCAATACCAGATTTGTCTGGCCTGTGGGGCGGCCTATGAATACGATTGGGTCGCGATGCGGCAGACCGGACGGCTATTGAAGACTCCGGCGCCGCATGTGCAACAAGTCATGATTCCGCATCACTGAGGAAGTCGCGTGTCCTTCAGTGCTTGAGTCGTGGGTCGAGTTCAAAATCCACCAGAGCGTCGCGATAGTCGATTTTGATATCCAGCATGCGCAGCGTGGTGAATCCCAGGAAACCTGAAACTTCTGTTCCGGTATTATCGCTAATGCCCGTGGTGTCGAACGCAGTCATGTCCTGATTTTCCTGTTTCAGGTGGCCAAACTGGAGCACCGCCTTGTCGGCGCTGTAAACCTTATCCATGCGGCCGCTGATGCCTTCCACGATCATGTCGGAGTCTCCATGAATCTTGGTGACTTCCCGCGCGGCTGCGGGGGAAATGAAATTCGTCAGCGCTCCTGTGTCGAGCAAGAATAGTTTTGATGGAACATTTCCGATAGTGGTGGGAATCAGTAGGTCGTGACCAAAGCGAAAGACGCGCGTGAATTTCTGCATTTCGGATGCAATGTAGCGATCCTGCGGGCCGGCATAGGCTGGTTTCTTTTCTGCCGGCTTGCCCTCGCCGCTCTTCGCATCACCGGTCTTTGCTTCGGCTGACTTCACTTGCCCTGAGCTTGTTTCACCCGCTTTCGCATCGCTCTCCGGTGTTTTGGCTTCCGCATCTTCGGAGTCGTCGTCATCGTCTTCGCTTTTGAGAGCAAGTTCTCGCTCGGACTCGCCTGGCCGGCGGGGTAATTCACTGAGTTTCATTTTTACGTTAGGCAGGTCGAGTTCGACCAAAAAGTCCTCGAAGACATCGGTTCCGATCAGTCCCTCCTCTCCGGCAACGGAACGACTCTCCATGACTTCAACCGGGCAGTTCTGGAATTCCAGTTCTCCGATCTTGATGGAATCGGCAACGCCGATGTAGGCGTCACGGCGTCCTTTTTTGCCGATTCCCGTCACCTTGGTTTCAGTGATTTTGGAAATGCCCGCGCGTTCAGCTACTCCACGCCGCACTAGGATTCCGCTGGCACCGGTGTCGAGCATAAGCGAACTCTTGTGGCCATTCAGGAAGACGGCGAGGCCAAAGCCACGCAGATGCCTGGGATCTTCGAGCAGGTTGACCATCGGGGTTTCGGTGGCCTTTACTTTGCTCACCAGACGGCAAGGGCTACGTTTCTGCTTGCTGCGTTCCTCGAGAAACTTCAGGTAGTTGGAGATATCCGATCGTTCGTCGTCGCTCCAGTTGTTTTCGCCCGCGAGCGAATCCTTGAGATAGTGAATGCGCTCTCTGCGTGACAACGAGTCGATCCACTCCTCCCGAATGTCAGGGTCGCCCGGATCGAGAGCATACGCCTTATCGATCATTGTCTTCGCCGTCTTGTACATGGCGATGGCGTTGCGCACCCGAGCAACGCCAAGGTAAGCGCGAGCTTCGGGATAGCCGGAATTGATGACCTTTACCCATTCGTTTTCGGCGTCAATGATGCGCCCCTGGCGGAACCAGATCTCGGCCTGTGCCACCCGCAGCCGAGGTGAACTCGTGTTGGACAAACCTTCTTGCGCGACTCGCGCAGCTTCTTCGACTTTTTTCTGTTTCAGGTAGACGCGGATCATGCCGGCATACATATCGGGCGAATGAGGATGTTCCTTCCCGAACTCGCGGTATTTCGCGATGGCGCCGTCAAAATCCCTTTTGCGGTAAGCCGCAAGGGCGTCTCCAATCAGGTTGGTCGTGGACGATGACGTGAACGCCTGTTGCGCGGGGACTTCCGTGGGAGCTTGCGCAAGTGTGAAAAGTGCAACGAGGCAGAAAAGCAGGTTCAGGCAAATTGCCCGGAACATAGTTCTTCCCCAGGCCACGGCCAGCAGACTAGGGGAAGTGCGGCGACGTGGCGCATCCATTTTTGCACGGCATTGCTCTCCGTTAAATGCGAAAAGTGAGGACGTGCATTGTTCGAAACGTGATTTGCCGCACCAATCGCCTACGTGCCTATACAATAGGGGTTTACCCATCCATCGCTTACCGACAAGGCAGGCCCCTCATTGCAATCCGGCATAGGTATCCTGATAGCTTTTGCAGTGGCGATAGCTCGACCCGCGATGGCGGTCGATCCGGCGACCGACATCAAGGCCATAGCCTCTGCCGTAGACGCTCGCTACAACCATCTCAAGACCTTACAGGCTGAGTTTTCAGAGATTTACCGTGGGGCCGGAATGGAGCGGACCGAATCCGGAACCCTTTGGCTGAAAAAACCTGGCAAGATGCGTTGGGAGTATCGTTCTCCCACAGAGAAGCTGTTTGTCTCGGATGGGAGAGACGCGTGGTTTTACGTCCCGTCGGACCGACAGGCTCGCAAAACGGCGGCCAAGAAGCTGGAAGATCTGCGGTCTCCCCTGGCATTTCTTCTTGGTAAAACAAAGTTGGAAAAGGAGTTACAGGGGCTGTCGTTGGCGGCGGATATGCCTCCGTTACAGGCTGGAGACATCGTTCTGAGGGGGGTGCCGCAGGCTCTGGCCGACCGGGTCAGCGAGATCTTGCTGGAGGTGACTCAGGACCACCAGATTTCGCGAATTATCATCCAGGAAGTGGATGGATCGGCCACGGAATATCGCTTTAACCAGCAGAAGGAAGGTGTGGCCCTCGGGGATGCGAAATTTGAATTCAAGCCTCCCGCTGGAACGGAGATCGTCGAGGGGCTGGGTCCGTAGCTGGCTCAGCAGATTTGGTCGGGACGTTTGGAAGGCAAGAGCTGACGCGGGCGATCGGTTCACGCGTCTGTCGGTGGCTTGTGAAGCAGCAGGTTAGAAGCAGGTTACTTGAGTACCGCGCGCGAGCCTTGTGGTGGCCATCACGCGCATAGAATGTTAAGAGGGAATGTTAGACTGAGGCGATGAAGCGTAGTCCCGTGCTGATGCGGGAAAGACTCGGAAATGGCGGAATTCGTTGTAAAAATCGCAGACGAACGGGGTAATGTCCACCAGCACGTCGAGCAGGGTGTTTCCGAGGCTGAAGTACGCGACCGTTTCTCGGCCCAGGGTTATCACGTTTACTGGGTGAAGTCGCAGGGGCTGATGGCGGGCGGCATCTCTCTGCGGCGCCGCAGGAAGCTGAAGCAGGCGACGTTTCTGGTATTTAATCAGCAGTTCCTGACGTTGATCCGGGCCGGGCTACCGATTCTCAACTCGCTGGACCTGCTGATCAAGCGGCAGAAGGACGCACAACTCAAGCAGTTGCTCGAGAATGTGCGCGATCGCGTCAAGGGCGGGGAGTTGCTCTCGGATGCGTTTGCGGCGCAGGGGGTCATCCCGAAGATTTACACGACCACGCTGATGGCGGGCGAGAAGAGCGGCAACATCGATGAGGTGCTGACGCGCTATGTCAACTTTCAGCGCATGGCGATGACGTTCCGCAAGAAGCTGTTTGTTTCGCTGATTTATCCGACACTGTTGGTGTCGGTGGTGCTGATCATGGTGACGTTTCTGTTCACCTACGTCGTGCCGAAATTCGCGGAGCTGTTTAACAGCCTGGATGCCAAGCTGCCATCGATCACGGTCTTCATGCTGGCGGTGGGACAAAACGCGCAGAAATACGCGCCGTTTGTATTGATTGGGCTGGTAGTTTCAGGTTTTGTGTTTTGGCGATGGAAGGACACGGATCGCGGGGCCGACCGCATCGATCGCGCGATTCTAAGCATGCCGCTACTGGGAGATATTCGCCTGAAACACCAGGTGGCGAGTTTTTCGCGCATGCTTTCGACCCTGCTGCAGGGCGGCTTGCCGTTGGTTCCGTCGATGGAAACCGCAGGTTCATCGATGAGTAGCCGGCGCATTTTGAAAGGCGTGATGCGCGCCGGGGTTCGAGTGCGCGAGGGTCAGGGGCTGGCTGGTAGCTTAGAAGAGCAAAAGATTTTCCCCGAGTTGGCGGTGGAGATGATCGAAGTAGGGGAGTCGACCGGAGCGTTGCCGGCGATGCTGAACTCGGTAGCCGAGTTTTACGAGGAGGATGTGCAAACCGCGCTGGGGGCGGCAATGGCACTGATTGAGCCGCTCATCCTGATTGTGATGGCAATTTTTGTCGGCGGTGTGTTGATTTCGTTGTATTTGCCGATCTTTACGTTAGGGGTGCGTTAGCGAGCTGCGAGCGATGAGCTACGAGCTACGAGCTACGAGCTATGAGCTATGAGCAAAACCTGATTCGGTTCCCTCATTGCTCAGGGCTCATTGCTAAGGTCGATTCAGGAAAGTCATATGGCAACGGCGGATAAAAAATCGCTTTTTGTGGGCGGCGGAAATGGCGCGCCGCTCAGCCCTACGGGGAACGCCGTCACCGACCTGGAGCGCGCGCAGGACGTGGCGCGGCGCTACCGCTGCGAGTTCGTCGACCTGACCGGCTTCAGCCTGCATCATGAGCTTTTCAAAAAAATTCCAGTCGACCTGATGTTCCGCTACCACTTCGTGCCGCTCGAAGAGACGCAGGACGGGCGTCTGGCGATTGCGATTGCCGATCCCAGCCAGTTGATGATGATCGACGAGATCAGCCTGCTGCTGAAGCAGCGCATCATCACCAAGGTTTCAACCCAGAAGCAGATCGCCGATATTTTGGCGAAGACTGAGCAGTCCCAGCGTGTGCTGGAAGAGGCCAGCGAAGGCTTCCAGATCATTCGCGAGGACGAGAAGACCGGCGCCGAAGAAACGCTGAGCATCGACAAGTTAACCGGGGCCGCGGCCGACACGAGCCCGATCATTCGCCTGGTCGACACCACGATTTTTACTGCACTGCAACGGCGCGCCTCCGATATTCACATCGAGACGCGCGACGACTCGGTCGTGATCAAGTTCCGCATCGACGGCGTGCTCACGCAGGCTATGCCGCCGATCGGCAAAGAGCATCACTCGACCGTGATCTCGCGTATTAAGGTCATGAGCGAGCTCGACATCTCCGAGCGCCGCGTGCCCCAGGACGGCCGCTTCCGCGTGAAGTACAACGGGCGCGCCATCGACTTCCGCGTCTCCATCATGCCCTCGATTCACGGCGAAGACGCGGTGCTCCGCGTGCTCGACAAAGAGTCGATGAGCGAGAAGTTCCGCACGCTGACTCTCGATGTGGTTGGATTTGACGAAGAAGACCTGAAACGCTTCCGCCGCTACATCAAAGAGCCGTATGGCATGGTGCTGGTGACCGGGCCGACCGGTTCGGGCAAGACGACTACGCTTTACGCCGGCGTCAATGAAATCAAAACCGACGAAGACAAGATCATCACGATCGAAGATCCGGTTGAGTACCAGCTGAAAGGCATCACGCAGATTCCGGTGAACGAAAAAAAGGGCCTGACGTTCGCCCGCGGCTTACGCTCGATTCTGCGCCACGACCCGGACAAGATCATGGTCGGCGAAATCCGCGACGCGGAGACGGCGCAGATCGCGATTCAATCTGCGCTCACCGGCCACCTCGTGTTTACGACCGTCCACGCCAATAACGTAGTTGATGTCATCGGGCGATTCCTGAACATGGGCGTCGAACCCTACAACTTCGTTTCGGCGCTGAATTGCATCCTGGCACAGCGACTGGTGCGTTTGATCTGCGATTCGTGCCGGACGGAAGTGCACTACTCTCCAGATGTGCTCGAGGCCAGCGGGCTCGACCCCGTGCAGTGGGGCAAGGTTCCGCTGTATGAGGGGCCGGGATGCATCGAGTGTGCAGGCACTGGATTCCGCGGACGAACTGCGATTCACGAATTGCTCGATTTAAGCGACCGCATCCGCGAGATGATTCTGGCCAAGAAGCCGACGTCGGAGATCCGGCGCGCGGCGCGCGAAGAGGGCATGCGCTTCCTGCGCGAGTCGGCATTGGATAAGGTTCGGCTGGGAATGACCACGCTGAAGGAGATCAACAAGGTTACGTTCATCGAGGCAATGAGGTAAAGCAAGTTTCAAAGTGGCAAGGTGGCAAAGTTTCAACGTTGCGTGCCTTTGAACTCAGCGGTGACTTGGACGCCTGAGCCTGTGAACATCGTGCAACTTCGAAACTTTGAAACCTGAAACTTTGAAACCTTGCCACTTTGCCACTTTGCCACCTTGAACCCCGCTGTTCCCATTCAGCTATTGCAATTCTGTCCGATACGGTTTCTGATTTAAGAAGGAAAGTTTTCTCTCAAAGGCGTTCTCGGGTATGAGCTCGAATTCCAATACACCCAAGCCGAAGCTGGCCTGCGAAATCGCGGCGGACCGCGTACTTGCCGGGCGATTGACCGATGCGGGCGGCGGCCTCGAAGCTTGCGCCGCGCGCGAGCTGGCTCCCGGCAGCGTCGTCCCCGACCTGGTCGAAAACAATCTGCGGCAGCGCGATGCCGTGCGGGCGGAGATTGAAGCCACGTTGGGCAGCGTGGCGGGCCGGTCGAAGGATGTGATCGCCGTTGTGCCGGACGCTGCTGTGCGCGTGATGCTCGTCGAGTTCGACACTCTGCCCTCCGATCAGGAGGAAGCGATCGGGGTTGTGCGCTTCCGGCTGAAGAAGTCCCTGCCCTTCGATGTCGAAAAGGCCAAGGTTTCGTTCCACGCGCAAAAGGTGAAAGACGAAGTGAAGGTCGTCGCCGCAGTGGGCCTAGTCACGGTGATCGAAGATTACGAAACTGCATTTCGCGAAGCGGGATTCAATCCGGGCGTGGTGCTGCCCTCGATGCTGGCGGCGCTGGGCGGAGCCGAAGGGCGCAAGCCAACTTTGGTGGTAAAGGTCGACGCGCATACCACGAGCATCGCGATCTTGAATGAAGATCAGCTGCAGCTCTTCCGCACGCTGGAGAACTCGCGCGGCGTGACGATTACAGGCGAGCAATTGGCCGAGGAAGTGTATCCGTCGGTTGTCTTTTTCCAGGATACGTATCATCTAAATATTGAGCGGATTTATGTGGCGGGCCTGCCGGAGTCGGGCGGGGCTGCACCTGCGTTGCGCGCGCAGACCGGGGCCGAAGTGCAGGAACTGGTCGCGTCGTCGCAGCTGGGAGCGAATACAAATGGCCCCGTGCCGCGGTGGAGAATGGCTGGGGTGCTAGGAGCGTTAGTGTCGTAGAAGCAGGGCTAGAGGCTAGGAGTAAACGGTCAGCAGGGGCCTGATCACTAGCCCGAACCCCTCAAACCCTGAATCTATGCGTTTAGATATCAATCTCGCGAGCCAGCCCTACCAGGATGCGCGGCAGTTCTGGATGCGGTGGGGCACGGCGGTCGGAGCCGTCGGGTTGCTCACACTTGTCCTGCTGACGATGACCGTCACGGGTTGGATGAATGCCCGCCGCGATCACGTCGCGATCCGACAGAAGAAAGCACTGATCGCCGAGCGCGAACAGAAGCTGGCCGAAGCGCAGGCATTCTTGAATCTACCGCAGAACCGCAGCACACGCGATGAATCCCAATTCCTAAATGACTTAATCGAACGCAAGGCCTTTTCCTGGACCCGGGTGTTGGAGAATCTGGAGAAAGTCATGCCGCCGCGCGTGCACTTGGTGACGATCAGCCCCGGACTTGACGAGGACAATCAACTCTCCCTGAAGATGACTGTGGCCGGCGATTCGCGGGACCGGGCGATCGAACTGGCGCGTCGCATGGAAGAGTCTAGGCGATTCTCGCAAACGAATATCGTTCATGAGAGCCATGCGGAGAGCACCACGGGTGATACCGAGCGGATTGAGATGGTGGCCGTTTATATTCCCGAGTCGATAACAGCAATCGCTGACACTCCGAAGTCGGATTCATCGACCGTCGACGGCAAAGACTCAAAGGGCAAGGCCGATACGCCGAAGTCAAAGACGAGCGTAGCCAACCCGAAAAAGGCGCCGGTGAAAGGAAGCAAGCCCTGATGCCCGATCTGCGGCAAACCCGGAAGAAGTTGACGACAGTGTTGGCGATCATGGCGGGCGTCGACCTGCTGGCCGCAGTGATTTATTTTTCGCCGCTGGTTGGTTCGGCAGACTCGCGGCGGCAGGAATTGTTGCAGCTACAGGCAGATCTGACATCCAAGAACAAACAAGTCGCGCCGCTGGAGAATTTGCCGCAGAAGGTCGTGCTGGCGAGCCATCAGATCGGCGACTTCTATAAGGCACGCTTCCCTTCGCAGAACTCCGAAGTTCCGACCGAATTCGGCAAGCTGGCAAGCGCCAACGGAGTCACCATCGAACAAGCCAAGTACACCGAAAAAGGAGAAGGCCCGGGCCATCTGCGGCCAGTAGAAATTGAAGCGGATCTGGGAGGGAATTACACTTCGTTGGCGAAGTTCATTAACGCGTTGGAGCGCGACCAGATGTTTTTTATCATCAATAGTGTGACCCTGGGCGGAGAGCTGCAGGGCCCGGTTAAACTGAACGTGAAACTCGAGGCGTATTTGAAGGCGGCCTGGTAGTGCAACTGGGACTGGAAAATAAGAAGAAGACGATGTGGGCTGCCGTGTTGGGAGCGGTAGCCTTGCTTGTTTTCGTCTACGAATTCGGGTCCATGTTCACTGGATCGTCGTCGGAGCCGTCGTCGAGTGCGCAGGCGGCCGCGCCGGTTTCGGGCCCACGCACGCCCAGCCCACGGGCCGGGCAAAAAGGCCGGAAGGTGCGAGCGGAGAATCTCGATCCGACCCTGCGGCTCGATTTACTGGCTTCGAGTGAGCAAACGATGTACGAAGGGAGTGGCCGAAACATTTTCGTTTCCCAGGCGGACGTGGTGATTCCCAGGCCCGGCGCCCCCGGCGTCACCGATCAACCCAAGGAGCCTGAATACCACACCCCTGCGCCGCAGCCTGCACCGCCCATTCCGCTGAAATTTTTTGGATTTGCCAGCAAGCCGGGAGAGCCCAAGAAGATATTTTTGCAGCAGGGAGAAGACATTTTCGTTGCCGGCGAGGGCGAGATCGTGAACCGGCGCTACAAAGTCATTCGCATCATGCCTACAGCTGTAGAGATGCAGGATGTGGTGAACAGCGGGCCGCCGCAGAATATTCCGCTCACCGTGGGGCAAGGGTAGCGGTATTGAGAAATTTGGTAATTGTTTAATTGTGCAATTGAAAAGAGTGCCGAGCGCTTTTCAATTCCTCAATTATCAAATTTCCCAATTACTCAATCAATCCCGATGAAACTCCAGCGCCAATTGCGAAGAAGATCCGGCCACAGTCGCCAAGAGGGCTACGTCCTTCTGACGCTGCTGTTGATGGTCGCACTGATGATCATCGCCGCCGCAGCCATGGTGACTTCGATTGCATCCGACATCAGGCGCGAGCGGGAAACAGAGATGATCCACAGGGGAGTTCAATACTCGCGTGCCATCAAGGCCTACTACAAGAAGTTCGGACGCTATCCCACCAAGATTGAGGACCTGGAGAATTCCAACAATCTCCGCTTCCTGCGCAAGCGCTACAAAGACCCCATGACCGGGCAGGATTTCAAGCTGCTGCACTTCGGTGACGTAAAGCTGTCGATGAGCGGCGGCATGGGCGGCACGATGATTCAAGGCGCGAATCCGATCGGCGGCAATGGGGGATTGAATGGGGCAGTCACTGGAGGATTGAACGGGCCGGGCGGGTTCGGACAGAACTCGGGATTCGGCAACAACTCGTTCGGTACTGCGAACACAAATCAGCAGTCACGCTTCGATTCGTCGGCGAATGATGCGGCGCAGGGCAATACCCAATCATCCTCGTCGACCCCACCGACCGGTGACAACAACTCCAGTTCTTCGAACCCAGGCCAGAACAGCCTCGGCAGCACATCCCAGGATCAGTTGTCGGGTACGACATTTGGCGGCGGTGCGATCGTGGGAGTTCTGAGTGACGCGAAGTGTCCCCCGAAGCCAAAGGAAAATTGTGAAGGCTTCCGCGAGTTTAATCACAAGAAGAAATACAACGAGTGGCAGTTTGTCTACGATCCCATGATGGACCGCGGCGGGCTGATCACGACGCCGTATCAGCCGCAACTGGCGGGTTTTGGACAGCCCAGCCAGATCGGCAAACCGATCAACGGTTCACAGACTCCGACTGGCGGATACGTCGACACAGGCAATCCGCCGCAGGGAATGCAGAACGATCCTGATTTGAATCGAACTGCGCCGCAGAATCCGCCCCAGAGTAGTTCACCGCAGCAGCAATAGAGCCGGTTCGCTGAATGTCCGAAACAGCTAGGGAATCGCCTTCACGGATTTCACCGAAATAATTTTTCCATCCTGCGATTCCGTTCCCGTGACTTCTACCTGTGCCGCCGACTGTTTCTCGAGCACATCCAAAAACGCCTGATTGTCGGTGTCGAGCGCGTAGACCTTATCGCCGACTATGAGCCCGTAGCGCGATCCCTTGCCAATGCACTGGCGGATGCATTCCACGGCGCTGACCGGCATGGAATGTTCCACGCCGCACAGCGCGTCTCCAACCGTGCCGCGATACGTTTTGGCTTTTGACGATGCAAACGACACCATGGCTACAGCACACAGGAACGAATAAAGGAGTAGTTTTGCAGGCCGCATATGTTTCCCTTCGAAATAGACCAGGAATCAAAATCAAATGACAACGGCCTCATTCTGGCAATGAGGCCGTCGTTAGCAATTTAAGCAATGCTTCACTCAGCAGCGAGCTCTAGACGCTGAGCTTAGACGTTGAAAGAAGAGCCGCAACCGCAGGTGCTCTTCACATTCGGGTTCTCAAACTTGAAGCCCGCGCCTTCAAGAGTCTCGACATAGTCGACCGTGCAGCCGTTGAGATACATAACAGATGTAGCATCGACATATACCTTCAGGCCGTCCATGTCGAAGGTTTTGTCCATCATTCCGGCGCCGTTCTCGAACTGCATCGAGTAGGAGAAGCCGGAGCACCCGCCTCCCACAACCCCGATGCGCAAGCCGGCGGGAACCGGGTTTTGCTGGCTCATGATCTCTTTCACCTTGGCGACAGCATTGGCGGTTAGCGAAATGGGGGCCTTCTTGGTAACTTCCGGGACGGTTGTGGTGGCCATTCGTATCTCCTTGGCTTTAAAGCTGTTTGATTATAGCAGATGTCGTTTCCAGAAGCAGTTCATGGGCCTGGAACGCTCAAATTATTAGATGAGAGTTGCTCCCGGATGGACGCATTTGCCGTCTCTTGTTACGGCATTCGGAAGGGGCCGTTATTCCGTCAGCCGGGCTTGCTAAACAGGCATATAATCATCTGCGAAAAGGCCTTCCCCGGGGACTTGGGCTGACTTCACTGCCCATCGACGATGCGGGAAGCCGCCGGGATGGAATCTGCCGAGGTGGCATATGACGATGATTGAGATAGTCGGGGGCTTGTTCGGAATCTTCGCCATCGGTCTGATCGTGCTGTTGATCTACAAGAGCACGCTCACGATGCACGAGGACGACCAACTATTTCTGGATGAAGCCAATTCACACATGCAGGAAGAACAAACCGAACTGCTGACCAAGGTAAACCGTCTGACCGTCCCGGTGCGGGTCTTCGGTGTTGGGTCGGGGGTATTTCTCCTCGCGTTCCTGGCGATGTTGATCTATCAAAAGCTGAACGAAGTGCAATAAGGCCCGGATAGGCTTGCGTCGGCGGCCAACTCAGGCGACAAGGCTGTCCTTCGAACGGGCCAGGTTCATGGAGCGCGATGCCGCAACAACGAGGGCGGTCGCGCTGCCTCGGCTCTTCTTTTTCACGAGAGCGAATCTGGGTCCGCGTGGCGATAGTTTGCGTTTGTGTTCCCGACAGCAAAAAAGATCAAATACCTACGCAAGAAGCGTGGGGGATTGTCGATCTAGTTGCAGGCGGGAACATTAGCGGCACCTGATCTGTCCTTAGGTAGTGGCGAGGCAACTTTTTCGTACTAAGCTCGATTCCTACAGCTTGAGTATTCCTTTCCAATGCACTCCGCTCCTGCGACTGTGACTCCTGACGCTGACTCTACGCCGGATCAGACTACGCCGCTTTTTCAGCCCCAGGAACCAGCCCCCCGCCCGAAGCTCTGGCTCTGGATTTTGATTGCCCTGGCGGTCCTCATTCTGGGAGTCGTCCGTCTGGTAATGACTCGCGGAAAGGGCCCTGCCACCTCAAGCCAATCACATTCGATGCTCGCAGCGCCAGGGCAAGTTCTTCGCTTAAAGGGAACGACGGAAGCGGTGCAGTCCCGCGCCATCCTGGCGCCCCTGCTTTCTGGCCAGCAAGTTGGTACGCTGACGATCGTTCATCTCACACCCGCGGGAACGCGCGTGAAGCAAGGAGATCTGCTGGTCGAATTCGACCGTCAGGCGCAGATACGCGACTTTGTCGACAAGCAGGCCGAATACGCCAAACTCGTGGATCAGGTCTCCGAAGAACAGGCCAAGGAAGCCGCGGCGCGCGCCAAAGACGAAAGCGAGTTGAAGGCCGCCGAGGACAGCCTGCTCAAGGCGCAGCTGGAAATCCAGAAGGCGGAAATCGTTTCGCGCATCGACGCGGAAAAAAATCAGGAGACGCTCGAGGAATCCAAGGCGACTTATGACCAGCTGAAAGAGACCTTCGATTTGAAGCGCAAAGCGGCTCAGGCCGCGATCCGCATTCTGGAGATTCAGCGCGATCGCACGCAGCAGACGATGATGCACGCGCAGGCGAACGCCGACCTGATGCAAATACACTCTCCTCTCGACGGCGTGGTGGTGCTCAACACGATCTGGAAAGAAGGTGTCATGGGAGAAGTGCAGGAAGGGGATCAGGTGCGGCCGGGCGTTCCCTTTATGCAGGTGGTCAATCCTTCCGCCATGCAAGTGCGCGTGCTGGCGAACCAGCAGGATTTTCCCCGTTTGCAGATTGGCCAAGCGGCCAAGGTCCGGCTGGATGCTTACCCGGAGATGGTATTTCCCGCCCGCATCGAACAACTCGCACCGATCGGTGAGCGCGGCAGTTTTTCCGAAAAGGTACGCGTCTTTGCTGTGATCGTTTCGATTGAAGGCACCGACCCGAAACTCATGCCCGATCTGTCGGCGGCCGTTGATGTGGATTCATCCGGGCAGAAAGCGATTGCGCAGGCCGGAGGCGGCTTGTAATGGTGGAACGATTTCGCCAACTCTGGGGTCAGCGCAGGATCGTGGTGATCGCGGTACTTTTGCTGGCGGGAAGCGGCGTGGTGCTGGGCGCGGTCCGCCTTACCCACCGGTCGCCGACTGTTCCCACCATGGAAGTGAAGCGAGGAGAGTTTCTCGACACGCTTCAGTTCCGCGGCGAGGTTAAGGCGCTCAAGTCTGTGACTATCAGCGCACCCGCGGAGGCCGGCGATTTGCAGATCGTCAAGCTGGCGGCGGATGGGAGCGCGGTGAAAGCTGGCGACTCGGTTGTGGACTTCGACAAGACGAAGACCGAGCAGGACCTGGCGCAATATAAATCCAGCCTCAAGTCGGCGGAGGCTTCGATCGAACAGTCGCGCGCGCAGGCACGCCTGACCGAAGAGGAAGACAAAACCGCGGTGCTGAAAGCCGGCTATGACGTTGAAGCAGCAAAGCTCGAGGCCAGCAAACAGGAAATCGTCTCGAAGATTGAAGGGGAAGAGGCCAAGCTGAAACTAGCCGACGCCGAACAAAAGCTGCGCGAGGCGCAGACAAAACAAAAATCGGATGAGACCCTCAACAAGGCGACGATCGAGAGCTCCGAGCAAGCCAGCCGCAAGGCGAAGTTCGACATGGAGCGCGCTGAGCAGGCTCTTTCAAGAATGAGCGTGCGGGCGCCCTCAGCCGGGACGATCAGTATTCTTCAGCACTGGATGGGGTCGGGCGAAGCGCCCTACCGGGCGGGCGATCGCGCCTGGCCGGGAGCGGCTATCGCCGAATTGCCGGATGCTTCCACGCTGCGAATTTCGGCGCGTGTGGACGAAACGGAGCGCGGCCGCCTCGACTTGAAGCAACCGGTGACGGTTCAGTTGAATGCTCTGCCGGACCGGCAATTCACCGGTCACATCGAGCGCATCAGCGCCATCGCCAGCCTCGATTTTTCGAGCGGCTGGCCCATTACACGCAATTTCATTCTTGAAATCCTCCTCGACCAGACGGATTCCCGCTTCAAGCCTGGCATTTCCGGGCAAGTGAACGTCATCGTCGATCGTGTGCCCGATGCGATTGTCGTCCCGGGGCAGGCTTTGTTCCAGAAATCAGGCCAGAACGTTGCCTACGTGTGGCAAGGAACGCAGTTCGAAGAACGCACAGTCGAAGTAAGCCGAAGAAGCGGCGAGAATGTGATGATTGCCAAAGGACTGAAAGCAGGAGAACAGGTGGCTTTGAAGGATCCTACGGTGAAGGAGTAACGAGCGCAGTGCGAAGCAGGAAGACCATTGTATGGAGTGTGGCGGCGGTTGTGTTGTGCGCCGTGGTGGGCGTTGTGGCGGCAGTACGGCGCGCCGCGCCGACCTCGACGCAGAGTGACATTCCCACGGCGCGGGTAAAACGCGGCGACCTGGAGATGAAAATCTTTTCGAATGGCGAGCTGCGCGCCAGTCACATGGAGACTCTCACCGCACCTCCCATCGGAGGAGGATCGCTGCAACTCACGCATTTGCTGCACACAGGCGCCACCGTAAAGAAGGGCGAACTGGTGATGGAGTTTGATCCGGCAGAGCAGCTTTATAAAGTCGATCAGAATCGCTCGGAGTTGTTGCAGGCGGAGGAAGAAATCACCAAGGCCAAGGCCGACGCAGCCGTTGTGGCCGCGCAGGACAAAGTGGCTCTGCTCAAGGCGCGCTTTGACGTGAGGCGCGCGGAACTGGATGTTCAGAAAAATGAACTGGTCAGCACAATTGACGCGCGCAAGAACGATCTGGCCCTAGAGCAGGCGAAGCGTGTTCTTGCCGAACTTGAGCAGGACGTGAAGTCGCGCAGCGCATCCGGGAAGGCTGCGATCATCGTCGCCCAAGAAAAACGCAACAAGGCCAAGCTAGCGATGGATCAGGCCCAGGACAACATCAAAAAGATGCGCGTCTCGGCGCCAATCGACGGGTTGGTCGCGCTCGAAAAAAACGAAGGCGCGGCGGGGGGATTTTTTTTCGGAGGCATGTCACTGCCCGAATATCGCGAGGGCGATCAGGTTGAGGCTGGAAGCACCGTGGGGCAGGTAATCGATCCCACTCAGATGGAGCTTTCGGGCAAGGTCGGCGAACTCGAACGCAACAACGTCAAGGAGGGGCAGTCGGTTGACATTGAACTCGACCCGCTGCCTGGCCAGATTTTCCACGGGACGGTCAAGACGGCGGGTGGCATGAACAGCCGGCACTTCTGGGAGGCCGACACCGGAGCCAAGTTTGAAGTGACGGTCGCGCTCTCGGGCAAGGATGACCGTCTGCGTCCTGGAGTGACGGCGCAAATCGTGATTCATGGCGAACCACGCAAGAACGTGCTCTACGTGCCTCGCCAGGCGCTTTTTCTGAAAGACAACAAGCGCGTCGTGTTCGTGCGCGGCAGCGGCGGCTTTGAATCGCGCGAGGTAAAGATTCAGGCAGAAAATGAGAGCCGTGCGGCCATCGAAGGGCTTGGTGTCGATACCGAAGTCGCGCTCATCGATCCCACGGCGACGCAGAAGCGGGCCAGTCCGAGCGCTTCACCCACGCCTGGCGGAGGTCCACTCTGATGCAAGGCCTTCGCTCCGTGATGTCATGGCGAACCTGGCGCGGCTACCAGCAGTGGCTTCCTGACCTGCAGCTGGGATTTCAAAATCTACTGCTGCATCGCCTGCGCACGATGCTCACCATGCTGGGCATGATTTTCGGAGTAGCGGCAGTAGTTTCGATGCTGTCGATCGGGGCGGGTGCGCGACAGAGAGTGATGGCGCTCATCGAGCAGATGGGCGTGCACAACCTCATCATCGAAGCGAAGGAGACGCTCGACTGGCAGGCTTTTCGCAAGGTTCGCAAGATTTCTCCCGGCCTCACATTCGAGGACTATCGGGTGATTCAGGATGACGTGGGGGACGTGATCGCGTCGAGTCCGCGTAAGCGCCTGACGCCGACCAAGACGATTCCAAAGTCGCAACAGGATCCGCCCGTGGTGTACGGAATCAATCCCAACTACATGAAGATTGCCGGGCTGCATATTCTGCAGGGCCGATTCTTCACTGACGCCGAGGAGGCCGATGGCGCTCCGGTATGCGTGTTGGGAGCGGCCGCGCGCTCAAGCCTGTTTGGATCGGCGGAGCCTGTCGGCCAGTATGTAAAGGCCAACGAGCAGTGGTTTCGAGTGATTGGCGTTGCCTCGCCACAGCTCAGTTCGCAGGCGGATGTCGCTGGAGTTCCCACGCAGGACCTGAACAACATTCTCTATATTCCGCTCAACTCCGCCATCTTGCGGCTGGAAGATTCGTACAGCGACCGGCGCGACGAAATTGACGGCATCTACTTGAACATCCGCGACGGGGCAGACATGGGAGCGGTGGCGCAACTGGTGCGGGCGATTCTGGATTCATCGCATCATTCCGCCGGGGATTTCAGCGTGATCGTTCCGGCGGAGTTGCTGGCGGAGCAGAAGCGAACCGAGCGGCTCTTCAGTGCAGTAATGGTCGCGATCGCCTCAATCTCGTTGCTGGTGGGCGGCATTGGAATCATGAACATCATGCTGGCCAGCATCCTCGAGCGAACGCGGGAAATCGGAGTTCGCCGTGCTGTTGGCGCGCGTCAGCAGGACATCATCCGGCAGTTTGTGATGGAAGCCATGTTGATTTCGTTTGTGGGTGGAAGTTTCGGAATCATATTTGGCTTCGTCATGTCGCGATTGATTGCTTTGCTGGCGGGGTGGTCGACGATTGTGACCCTGAGTTCCATCGCTCTGGCATTTGTGGTATCGATCACGGTTGGCTTGGTTTTTGGAATTTACCCGGCAGTCAAGGCCGCCCGGCTCGACCCAGTGGAAGCAATTCGTTACGAATAGCCGGCGCGGCCCATTTCAAGGCACCACCAAACAAAACCTGGAGGATTTGAGGAATGAGACACTCTCGCCTGGGGCTTCTGCTCTGTCTGTGCACGATCTTCCTGCTCGCCGCGTCGGCGCAGAAGAAAAATGAAAGCTATCGTTCCTTTGCGACGGCACAGGTTCGATCTGGAAAATTAGCCGCGCCCGAACATTTGCGGGACTATGTGGTCGAGGGAAAACTCCGGTTGAGCCTGCGCGATGCGATCGTTCTTACACTCGAGAACAACAGTTTCATCCGCATTCAGGAGACGCAGGTGGATTTTTCAAAGTTCGCGCTGCTGGGGGCCCACTCGCCGTTTGATCCACTGTTGACCAGTTCATACAACGTGACCAGCACCACTACTCCGCCGTTCACGACGTTGCAGGGAACCGGCGGAACGACAATCTCCAAGAGCACCACGCAATTTGCCCAATTCAACTACGCGCAGACCTTCGAGACCGGAACCAATGTGCAGGCGTTCCTTAACAGCAGCAACAATTTCGTCAACAACTCCTTCGACATCTTTAACCCGTATATCAGCTCTACTCTCAGTTTTCAGGTCACTCAGCCGCTGCTCAGAAACGGCTGGCTGTTTACCAACCGCGCTCCACTTATCATCGCGCGGCGAAATCTGCAGCAGTCCGAGGCGAGCTTTGCGGCGGAAGTAAACAACAATATTCTGCAAGCCATAGGGCAGTACTGGTCGGTCGTTGAAGCACGCGGCAATCTGGATGTTGCGCGCAGCTCAATGGATGCAGCCGAAGCGACCTATAAGCGCGACAAGCGCGCGCTCGAACTGGGCGCCCTGCCTCCGCTCGACATTTACCGCTCAGAGTCGCAGGTGGCGTCGCGCCGGGTGCAGGTGATCCAGAGCGAATATGCGTTGAAAGAGACCGAGGATGCACTACGCATGACGATTGGAGCCGATCAGGATCCGAATATTATGGCGCTCGATCTTCAGCTGACGGAAAAAGCGGAACCGGAAGGCGAACTGCGGACCATCGATGCCGCGACGGCCTTGCAACAGGCGCTGAACAAGCGACCGGAACTGGACGCGACGCGGGCCGCTCTCGCCAATGACGAGACCCATATTCGTCTGGCGCGCAATCATCTGCTCCCGGAACTGGACTTGACTGCACTCTATGCCAGCAATGGCCTGGGAGGAACGCAATTCAACAGCACCGGCCAACGGCTCACCAGTTCATCGATCAATCAGCTTTTTGGCTTCAACTATCCAACCTACGAAGCGCAGCTGTCGGTCAGCCTGCCGCTGAGAAATCGCGCCGCCAAAGCGGAGATGGGAGCGGCGCTTGTTGGCCGGCGCAACGACTTGTACGGCGAGCGGCAGCTGCGCGAGCAGGTTATGCTCGACGTCAGCAACGCCGTTCATCAACTGGAGCAAGCAAAGCTCAGCATTGTCGCCGGCAAGGATTCGCTCGATCTGGCGAAGAAAACCATGGCGGCCGAGCAGCGGAAGTACGAACTGGGATCGGGGACGATCTTCTTTGTGTTGGAGGCGCAAACGGAACTGGCCGCGGCCGAGCAGAATCTGCTGCAGGCGGAGGTGGGTTATCAGCTAGCGCTGGCGGGAGTCGATCATGCTACTGGCGATCTGCTGGAGCCATACCATCTCCAGTTCGCCAGTCTTACTCATTAGCGCGGGTTTGCTGGGCGGCACAAAACAGAAACGTGGAACTAGGCAATCTTGGTGCGGTCCTCCATCAGCCACAACTCGGGTTCGACGGGTACGTTCCACGTCGTTTCCACAGCAGACGAGTACTCGGGCAGAATTTCTTTGATCTTCGCGCGAATGCCGTCGGCATTGTTCATGAAGAGCGCTGCTTCGAGCTCATCCAACTTTTGAGCCAGCGTCTCCCAATTGAGCAACTGGCCCCGTGCCCGCTTGATCTTGGAAAACGAGGTTTCATCCACTTCCTCATCTGCGTAGAAGAGTTCTTCCGCAAGTTTTTCGCCCGGTCGCAGGCCGGTAAAGCGGATCTCGACTTGATCGTCATCCTTGCCGGAGAGCCGAATCAACGTACGGACAAGTTCCAGGACAGGCAATGGTTTTCCCATGTCGAGAACAAGTGTGTCGCCTTTCTCGCCAATCACCGATGCCTGCAGCACCAGTGAAACGGCTTCGCGAATCGTCATGAAAAAACGCTTCACGTGGGGATGCGTCACCGTTAAAGGTTCATTCCGTGACAGTTGTTGTTGCAGCGTCGGGATCACACTGCCGTTTGAACCCAGCACGTTTCCGAATCGCACGGAGAGACAGCGCATTCCGTTGGTGGGTCGGCAAGCGATAATTCGCTCGCCGAGGCGCTTCGTCGCACCCATGACATTCGAAGGATTTACCGCCTTGTCCGAAGAGATCATGACGAATCTGGTGCAGCCGCTTTCGCACGCCACCTCCAACAGATTCATCAACCCGAAAACATTATTCTGCACAGCCATTTCCACGTTCGCTTCCATCAGGGGCACGTGCTTGTAAGCAGCGGCATGGAAGACCGTCTCCGGTCTGGCCTGCTGAAAGACTTGTTCCATGCGTTTTTGATCGCCGGCATCGGCGATGTGGCATTGCACGACAGCGGCGCCGGCGCGGCGCAGGAGTTCCTGTTCGAGGTAGAACATCCCGTTTTCGTTTTGATCCACGCATACCAGCAGGCTGGGCCCGTGGTCGAGAATCTGGCGGCATAGTTCGGAGCCGATGGATCCGGCAGCGCCGGTCACGAGAATCGAGCGTCCCTGAATCGCTCCTCCCACTGCCTGCAGGTCGATCTCAACCGGATCGCGGCCGAGCAAGTCATCGACATCGACATCGCGGAAATCGCTGATGCTCACGCGTTGTGCAATGACGTCACGCAAGGCAGGAACCGTGCGGAACTTCACCTTCGCCCGCTCACAAATTTCTACGAAGCGCTGCATTTGCCTCGAGGACGCGGAAGGAACCGCAATCAGGACTTCATCGATCGGAAATTCGGCGGCCAGTTCCGGAAGCTGATCGACTGTGCTAAGAACCGGAATGCCCTCGATTTTTAAGCCCAACTTCGAACGGTCGTCGTCCACGTATCCGACCGGCGCATACTCGCTGCCCGACTGCCCAATTTCGCGGACCACAGTTTGCGCTCCAACGCCGGCACCGATCAGCAGAACCTTGCGTGCGGCGCTCAAATCCTGCCGTACGGATTCGGCGAGGACGCGGGAGAAGACCCGCACTCCAATCAGAGTTCCCGCTGTAAGCAACGGCTCGAGCACATAAACGGTTCGCGGAAAGCCCGTGGAACGCGCCACTGCCAGCGTGATTACGACGAAGGGGACAGATCCCGCCACGACGGCGCGAATCACGTCGAGCGTATCGCTCAAGCCGGTGTAGCGCCACCATCCATGCAGCAGGCCAAAATAGGCAATGGCGACCATACGACTGGCAATCAACAGGCCTGCTGCGAAAAGCAGTAACCTGCGATCCGGCAACGTCAAGTTGTGCGTCAGAAACCAGGCAAGCACCAGCGAGACGAAAATCAGCAGGGCCTGAAAAGCAGCGACAAACCATGAGTGCTTGCGCAGAAGCGTTTGAGCCAGGTTAATGATCTTCATTGAGCTGATAGGGATCGTTCAGGGAAAGAACATCGATGCACGAATGCATCGGGACGTATCGCCATTGTCATGCGAGAGCTGCTGTTGCGGCCGCTACTCAGAAGATGAACAGCCTGGGGTAGCGGTGACAGTAGCGCAGGCTTCCGTTTGGCTAGCTTCCAGCATGATTCTCCGTATTGCGCCACAAGCGTCGCGGATATCTTGGTCAGACAAGGTCGGATGCACGTTGAACATCAGGCTGGTCTCCCCCAGTTCTTTTGCGACCGGCAATCGCTCCATTCGGCCCCACAATCGAGCGAATGCTGCCTCCAGATAAATCTCGCTGCAGCTGCCGACGGAGCAGGGAATGCCAGCGTCATTGATGCCCAGCATGATCCGATCGCGGTCCCAGCCTGCCCGGAGTGCCTCGGGACGAACGAATGCGTAGTACTTGTAGTAGGCATGTCCGATGTTCGCAGGGGGCCGCGTGATTCGGAGCGCGGGAATCTCAGCAAGGCTTTTGTTCAACATGGAGGCGAAGCGCTGCCGCCTCTCGATCCACTGGGGAACCTTCCTCAAGACGACTCTTCCAATAGCCGACTGCACCTCGCTCATCCGCCAGTTCGTGCCAAAAGATTCGTGAACCCAGCGGAATCCAGGCGGGTGCTGCCTTCCGTAGACTGCGTCGTAGTCCTTACCGTGATCCTTGTAGCTCCACGCGTGCCGCCAGATGTTCGGGTTGTTGGTGGTTAGCATGCCGCCCTCGCCAGCCGTGGTCATGATCTTGTCCTGGCAGAAAGAGAATGTTGCGACATCTCCCATCGACCCCACGGGACGTCCCTTATAGGTCGCGCCCTGGGCCTGGGCGCAATCCTCCACCACTTTCAAACCGAGCTCCTGGGCCAAGGCGAGAATCTCGTCCATATCGCACGGCCATCCTGCCAGGTGTACGACGACTATCGCCTTTGTCTTCGGAGTGAGCACGGCGCGAATCGCTTCAGCGCTGATGTTTTGGCTGTCGCGATCCACATCGGCAATCACCGGTCGCGCACCCAGGGCGACCGCGGAACTGGCGGAGGCGATGAACGTTCTTGAGGTCGTGACTACGTCATCGCCCGGGCCCACACCCACCGCTCGCAACGCGGCTTCCAGAGCAACCGTGCCGTTTGCGAGTGCGATTGCGTATCTACAACCCACGAATTCAGCAAATTCACGTTCGAACAGCCGGCCTTCCTCGCCTGTCCAGTAGTTCACCCTTCCGGAGCGTAAGACGTTCGTTGCCGCCTGAATTTCGTCCTCGGCGAAGAAAGGCCATGGAGCGACTAAATCAGTCTCTGATTGCCTCGACGCGCCGCGTATCGATGGCAGAGCGTCTTGGGATAGCGCAGGTGTGGTCATCGCTGTGGTTCCTTGGGATGATTTTCTGGGTTACTGCTTCGGAGAACTGGTCGTTGGAACTGGTATTTGGACAGGCGGACGTAGCAGCAACACTCGTAGAGTCGCGAACAAGATGGTGAGATCGGTGAGAAAAGAGCGCCGCCGGATGTACTCAAGCTGCAATCGTGTTTTTTCGGGCCGGATCACCTCCTGATACATGCGTTCTGGGTCGGGACTTCCAGCGAGCGCCTTGGCCTCGTCGCGATCCCATATGGAGGCCCAGTCAGTAATGCCGGGACGTACGCTCAGGATTGCCCGTTCCTCGGCTGTGAACATTTGCACGTACTCCAGAACCTCCGGACGCGGGCCGACGAGACTCATCTCCCCGGCGAGGACGTTAAGGAGTTGTGGCAATTCGTCCAGTTTGAATTTGCGAAGCCAAATTCCGGTTCGCGTGACCCTAGGATCGCCTTCATAAGTGCAGGATCCCCCGAGTTTCTCTGCATCCACCACCATGGTACGGAACTTGTGCATCTTAAAAATCCTGCCCTCAAGCCCTACCCGATTGCCGGAGTAGAGGGCTGGGCCAGCAGATGTAACTCTCACAACAATCGCGATTATCAAGAGAATCGGCGACAAGAGAACGAGGCCGATTGCAGCAATCGTGAAATCAAAGAGTCTTTTCATGTGCCCGACCGTGAGGTGGGATCAGACTATGGCGTGGCAGAGACTCGTCGAAAGTAAGATCGGACGCCAGCGGCACGTAACAGCCCAACGATTGAGCCCAAACCATACACAAAGTGATACGACGGCATGATGAGAGCCACGAATGCTATGTATCTCCAGCCGTTACGCGCCCCGATCGCAATCGCAGTGGCCATCGTCACAGCCAGGTAGATCGCGAGTCCTGCGAGTCCGGCCCAGAGAATCGGCCGGTAGAGGAGGCCGATGAAAACACTGGACAAGAGTCCGGCTGCAAAGCCAAGCGGGGTCGCGTGTCTCAAGCAAAAGCTGCCGGGGCAGCAGGCCCACATGCGAGGCAGCCATATCCCGTTCATCCAGGCCTGCCGCATGAATTTACGGAACGTTGCAGAGTTGTAGTACACGTTCGAAATCTTGCTCGACAGGTAAATCGCGTAACCGGCGCGGCGAATGCGGGCGTTTAGTTCGAAGTCCTGATTTCGTACCAGTTCTTCGCGATACAAGCCGATTTTCTCGAACACTTCCCGCGGAAAAGCGCCGAAGGGCACCGTGTCCACGTAGCGGTCGCCTTCGCCCAGACGATAGGAGGCGTTGCCTACGCCGACACGGGTCTGGGTGAAGAGCGCGATTGCCTTCGCCATCAGCGAATCGCTTCCGGGACGCGTGATCCATCGCCCACCCACATTTCCGGCGCCGGTGCGCTCCAGTTCAGAGATGCAGTTCTTTACGTAGTCCGGCGGATATTCTGCGTGCGCATCCATGCGGATAATGTAGCGTCCGCGAGCCTGGCGAATACCAATGTTCATGCCCGAGGGAACGAACCGCCCAGGATTGTGAAGCAGATGGATGCAAGGATGGTGCTTCGACTTTGCCAGCGCGACTTCGCGGGAGCGATCGTCCGATTCTCCGTCGACCACCAGAATCTCATATTGGTCTTCTAGAAGGCCGTTGGCCAAAATGCTGTCGAGGCAGGTCCCGATATATTTTTCCTCGTTGCGCATCGGTATGATGACGGACACAGCGAGCATCCGGCTGCTCGCACCGCCGCAGGCGCTATTTTCGCGCTGCACTTTGAGACCAGCCAACATCCGAGTGTCCTTCCTTCGTTCTTCTGCGTTTACTTCAGCGGAAAGTACGCGTCGGCACAGTAGGCGGCGGAGGATGCGACGACGCGAGCTAGCTTGCGCGACTTTACGAATCGGGTGGTTTTATGTTCCTGATGAATGACTTCGAGTGACGGTTCGTAGACGGCATCCAACCCCACCCTTCTGAGGGATTCAGCAAGATAAATTTCTTCACCGAAAAGGAAGCAGGGAAAGTCGAGATTGCCACCGGCGCGAAAATACTCGTTCGAAAAAATCAGAAAAGCACCATGCGCAGCGTAGATGCTCTTGCCGCGATCCTCGCGCAAGTAGGTCGGCGCTACTCGCCGCGTGCTGGAGGCGCTTCGGAGCTTGTGATACATGGCGGACACCAACTCGTAGGCATTCAGCAAGAACCAGCTCCGAAACATCCACTTGAACGCGTGCATTCGCGCCGCGGACGGACGGCTGCGCATGAAGGGATTCTGGTCTCTCCCGGTCAAAGCGGACCGGATGCTCGGAGCTACAACTCCCAGCCCGGGTCTTCGAAGCAAGGCGAGCTTTTCGAGAAACTGCGAATCCGCGACTAGCAGGTCGACATTGGATACGATGACCCAGTCGGGCAGAGGATGTTGCCGCAGATGGTGGGTCAGTCCGCTCCGTGCGCCCCCGAAGTAGCCGAGATTCTCCTCCGACCGAACAAGCGTGAGATTGAGGTCCGTTGGTAGGCCGCGCGGGTCGGCACCAACGGTGTTGTCCACCACAATCACTCGCAGGTTCCGCTGTCCTCGCAACTTGCCAAGGGACTCCAAGTATTGAGCTGTCTCGGCGTCCGCTCCGTATTTCACGCAGATCAACAAGACGGAGGGCAACTGCTGGCTCCCGGACAGTTGTGCCCTATGAGCCGCGTAGGCTTCGACTATGTTGTTCGCGATCATTGCTTCATGATCCGTGCACGGACGTCGTTCACAAGACCTCAGCCTCCCGCGGGCTGGGCGGAACAAACGGCAACAACAGCGGTCGAGGTTTTCTTCTTAGCACAAACCAGGCGACGATCCACGCGAGGGTGGCGCCGTTAAAACTGAACAAGGAGACCAACGGACTGAATAAGAAGAATGCGTAGAAAGCCGATAAGCAGAATAGCGAGGAGCGAGCGTTCTTGAGACGCGCTGCAAAACTCATTTCCACAACGGCGCCAATGCCAGCAACGATCAGCACCGCACCCATTGCACCAAAGTCTTCGATAAGACCTCGGAATAATGTATAGACATTTGTGCTCTCAGTGCCGACGACATTCGTCATGTCAGAATACGCGCCGACCGTTCGGGTTTTGAGGCGCAACATCTCGAACTCGCCTGCGAATGTTCGCGCTCCCCATTGCAGCTCGGTAGTCCCGGCGTGGGCATACCAGTCGGCGAAGGCTGCAGGCGAGCCGAACATGTAATTGCTTAGTCTTTGCCCATGAAGCTCAAATGTGAGCGCCTGGGTCCATTTGGCATCCCGGATGGCGTCGATCGAGCCAAACATGCCCACCATGGAGACTGCTGCCAGAAGAAGAAGGGTGATACGCCTCGCGCTGAACAATATCAGCGGACCCGGATTCCTCACGCATTGCGCAGCAACGTACCCGCCAATCCAGCAGGTCAACCCGAGAAGAATCGCAGCCCTCGCGCCTGTGAGCACGCCGTACAAGACGGCTGGCAGCAGTGTCGTAACACCAATCCAGTGGTCGCGGAGTTTTCGACTGCATACGAACAGCACGCCCCCCAATAGTGCCGCCGGGTGAAACCATGTAATGAGCACGCGTACCGACCAGGGTTCGACGGCGTCGGCATATCGCAGCAGCGTCCATTTGGCGCCCACTTCCAGCACACCGATCCAGGTGAGAGGCAGTCCGAAGTCTTCCAGGCTGCTGAACAGGAAGTACATGCATCCCGCCGATGCGACCACGGTGCAGAGCAGGCCATAGCGGCGGCAGGGAGCAATCCAGGACTCGAGTGTGTTCTCCCCTGCGGGGCTCAGAGCAGGACTCAGGGGCCGAATTTCGTGAGCGACGAGCCCGCCCAACTGAATCGCAATGATGAGCAGCACTAGCATCCATAGGCCGCGGCCGGGCACAGGATAATCGACGACCAGGAGGGAAGCTCCTGTAAAGAACGACCACACCAGACCGACAAAAGCCGCTGGCGCGAACCAGCCTCCGCAGCGCAATCGCGAATAGCCGGTCACTAGCAGCAGGGCCGCGTAGGCCAGCCAGGGAGATCCGAGGGCGTCAATCACAAGCCATCTCCGCAGGGGTGTCAGGCACCGGCGTGTATCCTCGGAAGGCGCGGAAACCCGTCAGACAAAGAATGAGCGCGATGTAGGAGCAGGAGGAGGCGACCACGATGTATCCAGCGGCCTGATATCCGTAGCGCGGAATGAAAAACACACAGCACACGACGTGAAACGTCAGGGCGGCAGCCATGGCGGCCAGCATCGCCGGAGTGCGATGCGAAATTTCCAACGGCTTGTGCAACAGCAGGGCGAGCTGCCATAGAAATCCGCCGAGGAGCAGGACGGGCAGAAGACGCGCGGCGGTAGGATCGTTGAATCCCAGAATGAGCCGGACGATGCGGGGAGCGAGAACAACGACACCACCAAAAACGGCCACAAAGATGCTCACTTGAAACAGCAGAGAGTAGCGGATGATCCGGTAGGACGCGGCGAAACGGCCTTCATTCCAGGCACGCATGATCCTGGGGTGCGCCGCCTGAGTCAACGGAAAGGCAAGAAACGAAAAAGATCGAACCGCAATCTCGTAGAGCGATGCGTAAACGCCCGCGCTAGCGTAGCCTGCAAACCGCTGAATGGCAGTGCGATCAATCACCGGCAGAACCTGCGAAAGCAGCAGCCACAATCCCACGGCCCAGCCGAAATGCCAGAGTTGGCGGCTGATTCCGCGCGTGGGCGGAGAATCGGCGGGAACTTCTCGCGCAGCGCTACTCTCCAATTCGATTGCACTTGTGTTGCGGCGGCTTCCCAGCCAGAAAGCGCATGTGTAGCCGAAGGCTTGCCCTAGTAGCAGCAATTCGAACTGCTTGTGGCGTGTGATCGCCACCAGGATCAAGGGAAATACAAGGCCCCCGATCGAACGCACGATCTCGCGTTGCAAAATTGATACTGGCTGCAGTTGCGCCTGCAGTTTCGCAAGTGTAACTGTGTAGCTGAGAAGAGAAACGCAAAGAGCCAGCGCAGCCAGCGAGGTCAAAATCGAATAGCCCATGCCAGCCAGCACCGCCGCGGTGGCAACGACCGTGACCAGCGCCGATACAGCGGTGCACCCGCTGACGGCTCGGTTGAAAGCACTCTGCCGCGTGGGCGGGTCGGTGGAGACAGGGTGAAAGCGAAGCACTCCTTGTGCAAGCCAGCCTGAACTGGCGCTCGCGATCGCCATCAGCACAGGGACAAAGACAGCGAAGCGTCCATATTGATCCAGCCCGATGAGGCGAATGTAGACGGGGATCGAGACAAGACCCACCAGTCCGGGCACAACTTTGCCGCCGAAATAGGTGCACGAGTCCCAGAGCAAGGCCGACCGGGACGCTGAAGCGCCTCGGTCGGCGAGCGGGAATCTCATCGGTGCGTCTTGCTCAGACTCGGCCGCTTCCAGGGTGTCGCCCATTGGGTTCGGGAAAATGCGAAACTTTGTCAGCTGTAACGCCAATCGATTGCAGCTTAATTCGGCGGGCGCCGGAACCAGAGAATCTTGTCGCGCATGTGCGAAAAGCGCCTGCCGCGTTCCGAAGTAAGCCGCAGGTCTCCCTTGATCTTTTCGGCGGTCTCGGACACGAGAAGTTTTACTGGGTGGTCAGGTTCCAGTTCCTGCCAATTTGCGTTTCCCAGCAGCCACATGCTGCCGATCGCCACGGCGAAAAAGCTGCCAAGAACCATAATGAGCAGACGAGGAGGAAAGGACTTCCTTTCCGGAACCTGGGGAGCATCCAGAATCTTGACGCTGGGCGTTTCCTTCGCTTCCTGCACCTTCGCCAACTCGCACTGTTGGGTCAGCATCTCAAAGAGCGTTTCCTGAATTTTGTTCGTGCGATAAAGATCGGAGTAGGTGACTCCCAGCAAAGGTAGCTTGCGAATGGAGGGATAAACCGAACCGGTATCCGCACCGCCCGGGGAAGACTTCAGATCCTCGCCTCCCATCTGGTCCAACCGCTTCTGAAATTCGTCGATGCGCGCACGTACGGCTTTCACCCGCACATTGCTATCGGCATAGATCTGCCGCAAACCCTCAAGTTCAGATTGCGCGGCGATCAATCGGCCCTGCAGCGTCGCAGCCGCCTCCACCATCGCGCGGCCCTGTTCCTTGATGTCGATAGTCGTATTCTTGCTCGAAAACTCGCTCAGCGCTCTGGCTGAGGCATCCAGGTCCTGCTTAACCGTCTTCAGCCTCTCCTCGAGAAAAAGACGCTCTCTGTGCACTGCTGTTGTATTAAGTTCGAGCACCAGGCGATTGAGTTCGGAGATATACGCCTGGGCGATGGCTGCCGCTCTTTCGGGGCTGTGATCCGTGACGGAGATGGCGATGATCCCGCTCTTGCGATCCTCACTGATCTGAGTGTTCTCTTCAAGCCGCCGCCGCGCGTCCTGCATTCGCCGTACGCCGTACACGGACTTCAAGTTGAAATTGTCGATGACGCGATCTTCGACGGTGTCACTTCGCAGGATGCCAATAAAAAGAGATCCCGTCGTTTTCAATCCCATGAGATCGCTGGCGATCATGCCCAGACCGCCGCCGCTGCTACGACTCAAGGCCAGCAGAGATGCCAGATCTGCGCCCCCGCTGCCGTCAGGTGGCATGAGTTGCGTGCGTGATTCGTAGCGAGCGGGAATCAGAAAGGCCAGGAGGGTCGAAAGCAGCAATCCATAAGCCGCAATTCGCAGCAACACAAACCGCTGATCCACGAGAAAATTCAAACGGCGGATCATGCTGTACCGGCTGCTTTCCTCGTACATGCCGGCACGCCGAGGCTCGGCCAGAACCGCGTCAACGCCTTCTTGCTCGGGGCTTACTCGAACTGAGGATCGAGGCATAACTGGTTACCGAAACTGCGACGTGCCGGTTCTTATTTCAGTCGAGGCTGCGGCCACCAGCTGAACTGAAACATGGCGCTCACGTTGGACTGGCGACTGGCGGCCAGTAGGGGGATCTGCCAGTTCTCATATTGAAGGGCAGCTGAAAATCGAAAGCCGGACTTCAGAAGAAAATCGGAGTTCACCGCGACGTCGGTTTGGCTCCCGCCCTGCGGCAGGAATTGCCGATCCACTTGCCGGTGCCGGAGTTCGATTCCGATTCGCCGGGTTGCGCTCAGCCAATAATTGCTGTGAATGGCCTCACCCTGCGCCGCCCGGCCGATCCATGTGCCCATCAATTGGCCGTCGTTGGTGTATCCATTCACGTATTGGAAATTGTGATAAAAGCACCCAGTGCAGGTGGGAAAGTCAACCGGGCTTGTCGTGCCGCCTTCCACCCGCAGGTCAAGCCGCGACAGTTTGGGCACTCGCGCCAGATAGAGTCCGCCCTGCCACGCTGACTTTCCGGGTTTGGCGATGGGTGACAGTTCATCTTCGGTGAAGCCTTCGCCGTAGAGCGTCAGCCAATTGCGCAGTTTTGGAATGCGATAAGCAAAATCGATGTCGGAGCGGCCATCGCCCAGTGCCTCGCCATTTACATGGATTCCAAGCGCGCTTTCCGCCAGTGTCTTTGGCGTCAAGGGATTTCCCGGACCTCCATACAGTGTCGTCTTCGACAAATTAAACTCAAAGTTCTCCGTGAACTTGAAACTGGCTCGGGCTCCGCTGAGGAAGGGTTGCGGTCGCAGGTTCTGGCCGTACTGCCCCAGGTCGCGTACTCCCTTGTCGCTCAAGTTGAGGAACTCCTGCCCGGAAAGCTGACCCAGGAAGAGGTCGAGCTTTATGTCGCCCAGATAGCCAAGAATCCCTGGCAAGCGAAAGGGGCTGACTCGATTCAGGCGCAGCATATTCAGTGGCGCGGCGTTGTTCGTGAACGCCAGGGTGCCCGATTCGCTGGGTCCCCACCACAGGCTCTGTCGGCCGAAAGAAATTTGCCAATTAGTAAAGTTCATCCCGACATAGGCGTCCAGCAGGCGTAGACGGTGAGAGGCAGCAATCGGCGTGGATGGAGCGTTCGGTGGCAGCTCATCGGCGTTGCTAATAAAGCTGAGAACCGCCGCCGAGGGAGCTGCGGCCGGCGCCGCAGATTGATACTCCCCGCGGGCGTAAAAGACGAACGGCCCCGCGACCGCCCATCCCGACATGCCGGCAGCCATGTTGAAACCTTGCTGGAACGGTCTACCATAGTCGTTCTGAACAGTTTGACCGAAATGGTAGCCATCCGTCAGCGGACGGCCTGCAATCGCGAGAGACTGCTGATACACCGACTCCAACTGTGCCTGGATGTTTCTCTCGCTACTCATGCGAGCGGCGTCTGCGCGAAACTCGTCCGCCAGGACGTGAATAATCTCCTGCACTTCGTCCGGCGCGGACTCGTCAGGCGATGACTCTTCCGCTTCATTCAGCAAGCGAACACATTCGAGGCGAGTCCAAGGGCGGATTCCGAGACTATTCGACTTCACGTATCCGAAGGCCGCCAGCCTCTCGATTGCCGGATAGACCCAGCTATCCAGCGGTACATAGGGCGATCCCATGTGCGACGGCGTCTGCATGTGTGGTTGGCTGACAAACTCATGAGGCGACTCCCACGAACCGCTACCCAATTCAGGATCTTGTCGCCGCCGATAGACACTCTGCGCCACCAGATATCCAAGCGTGCTCCCGATCAGAACATCAGAAGGAAAATGCTGTCGCGAATGCACGCTGGAAAAGCTCACCGCCGACGCCATGCCGTAAGCAAGCAGCTTCGGGAGAGCTCCCGAGTATTCATGAGCGATGACGCCGGCGATCGCCCACGCTGTGGCGGAATGTTCCGAGGGAAAAGAATCGCCACCGTGGAAGAATTGCCCGCTGCCCGAGTTCTGATAAGGCCGCTCGCGGCGAAGGGAATACTTCAAGCTCTCGACCGTGACGAGAGTGGTCAGAGCCGCGCGCCCTGCAAGGAGGCCGGTCTCGCGCCAGTGGTCGTTGTGAGTAGGGAAGCTGAAGAGAAAGAGCCCTGCACTTGCGCCCACAAGTCCCGCGACTCCAGCGTTGGAAACGTCGCGATAATGCCGCAGAGCTGTGGGGTTCTGCGACAGCGATTGACTGTATTGGCGGTCGGTGCCGAACAGGCCAGCGGCAATCCCGCCGAGCGGTACCAGCCACGTCGCGTCCGACATTCGTACCCGTGCCGGACTCATGACAACTGCTTTCTGATCCTCAAAGAACCCCGCAAACTGGCGGGAGAATTCGCTCCGCGAGCTTCCATTCGAAGAGACGTTGAAGCCTGCGCCCTGCATAATCTCTTGCATTGATGTGGACCTGGCTGAGCTGCTTTCTGCAATGCCAGCGGCAACACCCTTTTCGTTCTGCCTCTCACCCTGCTTCGCATCCTGCGAATGCATTGGGCCGACCAGGCAAAGCGGTAGAACAACCATTGCCAGGAATTGTTTCTTCGCGTTCACCTTCGACCCAAGCTTCACGGATGCAGATAGCCAACGGTGAGGGCAACGGTGGATGCCACTTGGGCGGCCTGCACAATTGACGCCCAGTTCCGAGAAGCAATCTTGGGAGCCTTCTCCGGAACCACGATCGCATCTCCAGGCTTCAGCACCGCGTTCATTGGATCACCAGACCAGAATCCGGAGTTGTTTTTGCCAGAGAGAACAGATCCGTCAGCGCGAACCACAAACACGGCGCTCTTGTCGGCGATTTGCGTTACACCTCCGGACTGGCCCAAGTACCACTTCGCGCTTTTTCCCGGCTGGTAGCTGACTGCAGTCGGATTGAAAACCTGGCCACTGACCACCACGTAGTTCGCTCGCTTGGGAATGATCAGCACATCGCCGTCGCGCAAGGGAACATCTGCCGCGGTTTTTGCTAGGCGGCTGATGTCTGGAGGAATGTGAATCACGACCCGACCTACCGGCGCGGTGGCCTCCAGTTCAGTTAGCGCGGTTTCGGTCTGAGCGATGGCGGTGAGTTTCGCGTTTTTCTGGTCGGCATCATTTTCGGGCAGAGTCTTTAGATATCCTTCCTCCGCTTTGACCCGATTCACGAGTTCCAGATGCGACTTGAGTTCGAGTTCGCGGACTTCCTGCCGGACCAGCACCGCTCCGTAGGGATAGGCTTCCGGTGTGAGGCCGTTGCACCGCGCCAGCACAGAACTCAGGCGCTCGCCCGGCTCGATCCCGTACGTGGCTGGATGCTGTACTTCGCCCTTGACCGTGACCGATGCCCCAAGATCATTCCACTGCGGAATCTGCCGCACTGCGAGTACGTCGCCGTTGCGCAGCGGTACGTCTTCGTTGATGTCTCCTGAGAGCGCGGAGGCAAGCTTCACCTGCAGGCGCTGGCTCGAGGCATTTCCGGAGGCGAATCGTGTGAGGTCGGCGTCGTCGGCAAATGCGCTTCGCTTCAAGCCGCCCGCAACCCGCACCAGATCGGCAACATGCATGTTTGTGGTGAGCGGATAGCGCCCTGGCTTGGCGACTTCGCCAGTCACATTCACGGTTGGCGCATCTACTTTCTCGAACTTGCGGTGAATCAGCAGGCGGTCGCGCGGCTGCATGGCGATGTTGTCCACAGGATTGCCGGCGAGTGCCTGGCGCAAGTCGACGCTGAGAATCCGCAAGGTTCCGTCAGCTTGCGTGCGGAAGAGTTGTGCAGAATCTTCGGCTGCATCCGGGGTGAGTCCGCCAGCCAGAAAGATGGCATCGCGTAGATGAGCTTCGCCCGATGTGCGGTAGTTGCCGGGAGCACGAACCTCACCGCCCACGGATACGTCCGGCGGACGCTCGAAGTCATATCGGCTGAAGATTTTGATCGTGTCCAGGCGATTCAATGCTGGGCTCGCGGATGCATCGGCGAGCGCGACCGAAAGGTCGAAGCTTTCGACGCTCGGATGGAAGTCCGGTGGGTTCAGGCGGATGATCTCGGCATAGTGCGGAGCAGGTTCTGGGAGGACATCGGTGGGCGTGATGATATCCGAGAGTTTCATTCCGGGCTTGTAGGAATAACGCCCCGGTCTAAGCACATGTCCCTGAAGATAGACGGAGTCTTCGTTGTAAGCCGCGATGGGGAAGATATGAATCTGATCACCGTCGCGAACTTTGAAGTCCTGCAACTGTTGATCGACTTTGTCGTGATCTGCGTTGGGCGTGAGATCCAGCGTCAACATGGTGCGCTTCTCGTGCGCTTCAACCCGCTGCACTTCGACGTGACGTAGCGATGCTGTGGGCAGGATGCCGCCAGCCAGTGCGAGCACATCCGTCAACGAGTTCTCATCCAGGAGTTCGTAGATGCCAGGCCGCCGGACCATGCCGTCGATCGTCACCTGCGGACCAAGCGGTGGAACCAGGAGCGTATCGCCATTTTCGAGTCGCTTCAGGTCTGAACGAACGCCGTGGAGCAGCAAATCGTAAGCGTCAACCTGCTGCACCAACTGTATTCCGCGAGAGTGCTTCAGTGTACGCAGAGATCCCCGACCGGTTACGCCGCCCGCAGCGAACAGAGCGTTCAGCGGAGTTGAAAGCGCGCTGATGTCATACGCTCCCGGTTCGGCCACGTCTCCGACGATGTAAACGCGCACCGTCCTCACGCGGGACAACGACACGTCGGCGGAAACATCGCGGAATGCGCTGCGCAGGGCTCTCTGCACCTCCAATTGGATTTCTCCGAGATTCTTGCCACTCACGAGCAGCGGCCCCGTCTCCGGCAGGGAAACTCGGCCTTCGCGATCGACCAGCCGTACCAACCTTTGCGAGACGCTTCCCCAGAGATCGATGCTGAGAGTGTCGCCTGTTCCCACGACGTACTCCGGGCCCACCGGCAGATCCATAGGAATCAGGTCCGACTGATAGGCAGTGTTGCGAAAAATGCTTATACCGAAGCGTTCGGCGGGACGCTGTGTTGCATCCGCTTGCACGTACATGTCGTAAAGAGATGGGATATCAGCGTAAGGATTCGCCGGGTGCACCATCGTGACCGGGGATGATTCCACGTCGGGTCGACTACTGGGTTTTGGCTTTCGCGGCTGGTTCCGCGATTGACTAACAGGAACATCGTTTCGCGCAATCGTATCGCTCGATGCCGACCCAGCTGCGGCGGGCTGAGTTTCCCGGGCATCGTTCAAATCGTCATTGGCGAGAGGGTCGCGAGTCTGTGGGGTGAACGGGCCATCGCCGCCGGATGAAACTGATTTCGACGCCAGCTCGAGTTCCACGGAGGAGGCCGGTGTGGGTAATTGTCCTGAAGTGTAGTCCGTCATGAGCACGCCCGAAGGAGCCGTTTGCCGCGGGGCGTTTGATGGAGCGTTTGGCGTGGAGTCCGGCTCCAGACGGTTCTTAACGGGACGGTTGCTGTGACTGTTCCGTGCCGCCGGCCTGTCGCACTCTTCATCTTCCCGCGGATCGCAGTCCGCACTTTGTACGGCGTTCTGATCTTTCCTCGCCGCCTGCAGTGTTTCATTGTCTTCCTGCTCCTCAATCTGGACCAGTCGGCGCGCGCGTTCCTTGAGTACGAAGTCCTGCTCTTTGGCGAAGGTCGAATCTGGGTTGGGTGTGGGCAGCAAATACCCATAACGTTGCAGCAGACGAGTCGCGATGGAACGGAACAGTATGTCCTGGTCGATGCGGTCGAAGATGGCCTGATCTGTGAGATCTGACTCCGGTACGACTTGACCGTTGTCGCTGGCCTCTTTTGCCACCCACCGCTTCAATTCGACTAGAAGCCCCGCATCTTTCGCAAGAATCGTGCGGATCTGAATGGAAGAGGCAGCCACACGGCCCAGATTCTCCTTGCTGAGTTCGGACATGCCGGCATTGGCGCGTGAGTTTCCGATGGTCTGGCCATGCGAGGCTTGGCTCAATACGGAGAGCACGAGGCAGGATGAGCTCGCTTTGACGAGTCGCTTCAGGATCAGAGCTGAGTATGTTGGCATATTCTTCTCCCTTCTCGCTCGGCCGGAACAGTGGGAAATCTAGGCAATGAACTCGAGTTGTTCTTCGCCGACTTCGACGGCGATCGAACGCATGAGCAAATCAATGGAGAGGATGATCCGGAAGCCATCCTTCTTGCGGCGGATGATGCCTTCGAGTCCTTGCAACGGGCCCGTCCGAACGCGCACGCGGCGCCCTACGCGGAGGTAAGGGTGTGGCTCGAGATTGGCCCCGGATAGGCGAGTCCGTAGGTTTTCGATCTCGTCATCGGGCAAGGGTGTTGCTTGTCCGTTGGATGCAACAAAGCGCACCGCACCGGGCAATTGCAGCACCTGCAGGCGATGAGTAAGTTCGATTTGCACAAAAACGTAGCCGGGGAAGAGCACAAGTGCCAGCTCTTTGCGGCGGTCTTTCCAACGGCGCATCGATCGGTAAAGCGGCAAAAAGCAATGAATGCCTCGCATGCTGATTTGCTCGGCAAGAATTTTCTCGTGGCGCGGTGCGGTGTACAGCGCGTACCACCTGGCATTCCATCGAACGGACGAGGCCGGGATCTGTGCAGGAATTTGTGTTGCTACGCCCATAAACCTTTTGCGCGACGCTGGATGCAGCTTCGCCCCCTCACTTACACGGGGCACTGTCAGCTAAGCCCCTTCAAACACAGCTACTTACAGCCAGAAGCTGCTCTTGCGGCACTTGTGTTGTGGACCAACTCGATCGGAATACGCGCCGCGCATCGAAGCCGGAACTGCCTATCGGAAGAGCTTTGAAGTGAGCCTCGAGAATTCCAAGACTTGGGAGCAACACTCCGAGGCATCACTTCGCATCTCGTTCAAACATTTGATCGACGAAACGACATGGGATGCGCTGCGGACAAAATTAGACTCCGGGCAAGGCCCGGAATTGTCCCGGAAATGTAAATAAAGTGTCATAAGGAACCTTCCAAAATGGCAGGCAGGAAAGGTTTGAAAATTCCTTATGCAATTGGCGGGACTATGCGCTGCATCTGGCGTAAGTGCGGATTTTCTGCATTGTGCACAGCCCACGCTTTTTTCTTTTGCGACTCAAAGCCGCCCGGAAACATTTACAAGTTATTGACAGAAAGGTGACAAGACTTTCGCCGTCGTTGGAGGAACATGAGAGCGGTTTGTGAAGGATCTGAGTGCTCGCCAACGCTGCCAATGATTCAGCTTCAGTCGATGCTTTGCAACCGCATGACTTCCTGCGCAGAGATGCGCGAACCCATCTCAGCGAAGACTACTGTGTGGCGGGGGCTGGCTGCACCCTGTCGACGAACAGCGAGGAGATCATCGCGGCTGCCCGCACTAGCTTTCGACGAGTCACAAAACTCGCGACGCTCGATTTTTCACTTCGCTTTTGGGTCGAGGAGTCGGCGCAGTCGCAATCGCCTTGGCCCAACCCGTATGTACGCGGACTCGATCATCTTGTGTTTGCCGGATTTGATTGCACCAGTTCGATTCTCGCCGATTTGCAAACTCGCCAAGTGATCGGAAGGTTTTCCGCAGCCATGGCCGCTGATGCCGCTCATTGGCGGAACGTGATTTTCCCCATCGTGGTGTCCATTCTCGGCGGTTCGCTCGGTTTCGTGGAGTTGCATGCCTCCTGTATTGCGAAGGATGGACGTGGACTGCTGCTGATCGGACCTTCGCGCTCGGGCAAATCCACTCTGGCCATGGCTCTGAATGCGGCGGGATTCACAGCACTTTCCGATGATCGGGCATTTTGTTCCCGGGTAGACGGCAGATTACAGGCATGGTGCCCTTCGAGGCCGGTAAAACTTCGGCCGGACGCGGCGCGCTGGTTCGACGAATACCGTGGTCGTGAACCCACAGCCGTTCAGAACGGAGTAAGAGTATTTCACTGCGAGCCTCGTGGTTCGAGGTCGCAGAGCATTCGAGAGTGTGTTCCAGCGATGATGGTCTTTCTTGAAAGGCAGGACACTCCCTGTTTTTCACTGAAACCAATTCTGCGAGGCGAAGCCGCATTGCGTATCGAGAGGGAATTGCTGGCGGAGTCTCCCGAAGCGCTGCAAAAGCAGTCGCGAACCCTCGACCAAGTATTATCGCTACCCTGTCGGATCCTACGATATGGAGGAACGCCGCAAGCCGTTGCCGAAAAATTGGCCGGGTTATTCTTATACGGATTCGAATGCCTGTCACCCGATGGAGCGGCATAAGAGCGTGATTTTTACCCGAACGGAACTGCCTTCGTTCCCAGCCAGCATCGAATTTGCGGTGTCTGAGCGTCCAGATGTGCTGCGCCGCTTTGTCGAGACTCCACAGTGGATCGACCTGGTTTTGATGCAAAGGATTCTCCGACTGCAGACGAATAGCGCCGCAGTTCTGGCGCTGGCGCAGAAGTTTTTTGAGCGCCATCAGAATGGAAAGGTGGGGGCACCCGAGTTCACTTGGCGCATCGTATGCGAGCCTGATCCGCAAGTGCAGTCACAGGATCCGTCCCTGTTTGCCTTCTCAGATTTCGGGCTGCGATACGTCAGCGTAGGGCAAAGAAGTTTCCTGGCAGTCGACGTGGAGAGGCGCGAGGCGGTCGGTTTTCTCGCCGATCGTTTTATCGAGGACGAAAGCACAATTCGGAACAATCGTCCCCTTGATCTTTTGTTCTGCATGACAGCTCCGAGTCTAGGTTTGACTTCCTTGTCTGGGGGCTGCGTCGGAATCGGAGATCGAGGAGTCCTGGTTTTTGGTCCGCCGAATTCTGGCAAGACTACCGCTTGCTATCTCGCGGCAGAAAGCGGAATGGAATTCCATGCTGATCAGATGGTCTTTCTGGATATGCATCGCGGAGTACCGTGCGTTTGGGGTGATTTCTTCCCGGCTGTCTTCCGCCCCAAAACTCTAGAGTTCCTCCCGGAGCTTCGGCGATTGGTGCGGCCTTCTTCGCATGCTGGTCTTGACTTTTATTACTTCGATAAGGCTCCATTGCAGAAAACCTCGGCTCACCCAGTGCATCCAGTTTGTAGTCTCTTTCTCGACCGCGGCGCCGCATCCGAAGCGCGGCTCAAGCAGATGTGCCGAGAGGACGTCCTCTCTCGACTGAATGCCTGCCTTCTATTCAGGGAAGATGCACGGTTTGAAACGCAAATCCAAGCAGCCCTGGATGCTCTCGCCGCCCAGCCGGCGTATTGTTTGCAATATGACAACGATCCTAAGACCGCGGCTGCTGTGATTCAGAAGCTGCTGCGATGAATTGGCTCTTCAAGCTCGTTTCCCTTCAACGGAGAATTACCTCAGAAGGGTCATCCCACGGATCGCGTGAATAACTGAGGCCAATTGATGATTATCTGAGGAACAAACAAAGCGGACAGGGTGAGTATCCAAAGGAGTCGCTCGGCACCCGAGTCGGTCACGGGAGCAAGAAACGGAATGGCCAGCACAATTCGGGTGAAGACGAAAATAAGAGTTATCGCATAGCTTCTCATCATCCATTGCCGATGAATGTCGAAGTTCTTTCTTCGGACGGCGAGGAACGCCATCAGAGTCGTGAGCGCCCAAAGCCCAGCCTGCACGCTGTTTTCAACCGCGAACAGTGCGTGCGTAAGACCAAGATAAGCCGCCATCACAGCTCCGACCAGAACGCCGCCTATATAGAGGTATCCAAGGGTACGGTGAACCCCGGGATGGGATTGCCGCAAACGCGCGGAAAACTGCAACGCTCCAACCCCCAACGCAGTTGTACCTCCCAGCACGTGAGCGAGCAGCTTCCAGCGAACTGGGTAAAAGTATTTCCACGTGCCCGAATCGTGCTGGAAGACGAATCGTTCGTTGTGATAAAGAATGAACAAGACTGCAAGGCCAAGAGCGAAAAAAAACGCATGCTTGGCAGTGAAGCGTCTCTTGATCCGTAACAGCTGGCTAGTCGTAGCCATCAATGCGGCGGCAACGTTTCTGAAAGTTTGGTACTGCTAACTTCTGGTAGCCACTCCGAAGAGCGTGCTCGAACAAACCTCGCAATAGCTTGCGCAGCCAGTTCGTTTCCTCGCGGACCAAGATGTACCTCATCAACGTAAACGGGCTCGTGCGTCGAATCAAATAAATACCCCAAGAAAACAAAGGCACCATCGCGGGCGGCATGAAGCTCCGCTTCGCGGTACACTGCCGCATTCGTGAGGAACCATGCGCTCTCGTTAGTGTCACCCTTCACGTCACGTGTTGCCATTTGCTGTTCAAAGGGAACAAATGGCTTGTGGCCGTATACGAGCATAGGTTGCCAAAAACAATAAACCTTAAACTTGTAAGTGTCTGCCAGAGCCCGTGCCAGCCGCATGTTTTGTTCGTAGTTGCTCAAAGTAGCCAGGACGTTGGGCTGTGCCCTCGAGACGAGCGATGCGAACGAGGTTGCCGAATGACGGCGCTCCAGGAGTTCCGCAACCAAGCGCACGGCGTGTGATTTCTGAAGGAAGTCAAGCCTACCCGAGGTAGTTCCCTCAACCCGAGCCTTTATTGATCGGTACATAAAATGGGCGATGGGAGGCGCCGTCGGAGGCCACGCCAGGATGGAATCGTTGACGCCATCATAGAAGACCACAAGATCAGGGCGTCCTCCTGCTTTTAGTTGTTCTTCGAGCAGGATCAATTCCTGATCGGTGACGTAACCTTCGACTCCAAAATTTGTGACGAATATGCAATCCCGAGACCCAGCGTTTAACTCACGAGACAGATACGATGGAACCGTTCCCCAGTCCGGCACTCCGGCTCCATACATCGTCGATCCACCGAAGGTCCAGACGTTTACGTTCGGCCTGTTTCCACAGTTCGCGGGATTGATCGTTCTTCTTACGAGCCCTCGGGTGGTTTGATCGTTATTGATGTACCTGCTGTGCCAACTTGTCACGCCCCAAATGCGGAATGGGACATAGTCGGTGGCCTTCTTGCGCCGCATTGACTCTTCCCGCCAAAATTCCTGAGCCCAATCAGCCCCGGCGTAGACGGGACTTTCAATCTGATTTTCGAACTCCGCCTGCCGCGTTAGGGGGTGGATCGACCAGATCGCCCAGGAGGCGAGTTCAATTAGAAGCGTGATCACCGTTGCGACGAGGATGATGTATCCCAACTGAGAGCAAAAGCGATTTAACAAACGCAGACCGGACGAGGCGACACGAGGCCCGCCGCTGCGGGCCTTCAGCGCCATGGAAGCTGGCAAGCTCCGCTGGTCAGAGTCAGCGAGCCTGTCGTCTTTGAGTACATCGGTCATCGTGAGTCTGGGTCAATTTGGAAGAACGACACGAGCAATCGCGCTCAGTCCTACTCCCCGCCCGCAATCAGTCGCGTACAGCAGGGTTCGATCATTTTCCCAGGACGGTGAAATTGCGTTGCACGACGCGTGGGTCAGCTGTTCCTCGCGCCCGGTCGCGAGAGTCTGCACCATCAGGTGCCAGGACCCGCGATCGCGCCGGCTAAAGGCAATTCGTGTGCCGTTCGGAGAGATCGATGGATACCTGGCGGGATGCGGAATGGCCGCAAGTGGCGCAATCTCTCCAGATAAGCGCTGCACCAGCAGCAAGCGAGGATCGCTCACGTCTCCGGCCGCGGCGATGACATCGCCGTCATCCGTGACTGTAACGTCAAGAGCGCGATCCGTGCTGGGCAGAACTACTTTGGCTGAATTCCTGGAGTCAGTCGCCATCAGGCATGCCGAGACTCTTCCGTCTCGTTCCTCGCGAGTGAAAGCCAGCCATTTTCCGTTGGGCGAGAGCGTTGGATTTTGGCCTTCCGCGACTGTCTCCATGCCAGCACCCGCGAGTGGAAGCCGCACGATGAATGACTTCCGTCCGGTCATTTCTCCGTAAAGAAAGGGCGCCATCTTTGAGCCGGCTACGGCAAGGATGTCGCCCGGCGCATCGACTTCGTGGCGCTCTCCGTTCACCAGAACAGCAGCTTGATATCGTTTCGGTTGCATCTCAGTGAATGCGACTCCGTCGGCCGCTGGCACAGGATTGGCGAAGCGGAATCCAACCGATCCTGTCGCCAGACGGCGGCTGAAATCCTCGTCGCGACTTCGAAGGCTGTGGAGGTTGTAGAAGGCCAATATCGACACCAGCGCCAACCCTGCGGTCAGCCACGGCTTAGCTGAAGATTCTTTGTGGACGGAAATGGAGGTGTACAGCAACAATCCATAAAGCACGGTTGTGCACAGCAGTCTGTAGAGTGGGAACCAGTGCTGCATCCTGTCTGGTATGGGCGCGGCTACACCCGCATACAAGACGAGTAGAGTGAGGGCTGTTGTATTTTTGCCCATCGCCAGCAGGACATCAAAGCCAACGATCGCGGTGAAAATTAACAGACATGAATGATCAGGAGCGGTCGAGGTCGAAAGTAATAAGAACATTGGAACAATCAATGCCCAATGCAGCGCGTTTGCGCAAGGTGTTTCGTCAGCGCTGACGGACCATAGAAAAGCCAAAAAAACGATGGCTGTGGTCGTCGCGAGAGCGACCGCATACAAAGTTGGGGAATTGATCCAGGGGCTAGGGTTGAGCTCGGGCTCCAGCAAGAACAAATGACTCCACAGCGTTATGAATGAATTCTGTGACAGCGCATAAGGCCCGAGCCAATCACCGCGCGATGCCTGACTTAGGACTTCACTAAAGAAGACGCGGTGGACTTCAAGCCCGAAGATCAAGAGTGAAGCCGATGCCAGCGTCGCCGCACCCAGCAAGAATCCGGCCGCAGTCCGCCAATCTTTTTTGCGAAGAAACAACAATAACGACAGAGCGGGAAACAACTTCATCGCGGCAGCGGCGGACCATGCCAAACCGGACCCCCACCGACGATTGCGCACGGCCGCGAAGTAAGCGATGCACACAAGCAACAGGAGAAAAACGTACGGCCGGCCAAAAAGGAAATCCTCGCGAAGAGGACGCAGACACAACAAGGCAATCAAAAGAAGTCTCCGCCATCCCAAGGCGGTAGTCCGCTGCAGTATGCCCAACGACAAGGTAAGAAAGCAGACACTGAGAACAAGCCACACGCGTTTGGCTGCGAGCGGCTGGAGCGCCGTTAACGCAAGAATAGGGAATATGGACGTGGGAGGGTTCGGTGCAAAGCTCACCAGGCCTTCGCGCACGCCCAAGTGATCGTTCTGACGCTGGAGCCACGTCCACTCATAGATACGATCGAGCGGGATGTTGTAATGGTACAACTCGGCCGCCAAATAATAGTCGGGGAACTCGCTTCTGAGAGTTTGCCAAGCCGGGACAAAACTGTTCCCCACGAAGATGAGAATCAAACCAACAACGGCGCACCATTCGAGAGTGGACAGCCATCTGTGCAGGCTTTCCCTCAAACCCGGCGCCACGCCGTCCGATTCGGAGACCAGCGACTCTTCACGATTCCGGCTTGGGATTGCATGGCTCATGCGGAAAGGGATCGTAGTTCGTCGCCCACGGTCACGATGTTTCCACTCCAATCCGGCTTAGCGAACTACGTGCTCGGCGCTGTTTCCGGCTGCAACCGCTTGGCGTCGACGCTCGGCTTCGGCAGCTTCACGATGTTCTTAAGCTGACGGTTGATCCAAAGCTCGACTGGAAAGTTGTAGAAGTCATGGTTCAGCCTTACCCGAGCGGGATACGCGGTGAGATGTTGAATGGCTGTGGCGAACCAGTTGTGGCCCTTGGTGGCAATCGGAGCGCGATCGAAGGCAATCCGGAGATAGTCGCGCATAGTCTGCACGCGTTGATGGTCGCTGCCTTTGAGCCATGGCAAAACCGTGTAACGCGGGAAGTAGTCGGCCCAACCCTCGAGCGTCGTGGGAACTTCAATGCCCAATTGCGCCGCCTGATTAAAAATCGGCGATCCGGGATACGGCGTGAAGATATTCGTCCAGAACTCGGCTCCGGGAAACTTCTGGCAGATGTCCATCATGAAGTTCACAGTCTCACGCCGCTCCTTCGGGCCTTCCCCTGGAAAACCGAAAATAATGTTGAAGGATGGTATGACGCCCGCCTTGATGCACCGCTCGGTCGACTGGTAAATGTCGCCCAGAACCTGGAAGTCTTTGTTCATGAGCTTCATCACCGTCGGGGAGGCGGTCTCAATGCCCTGGCAAATCTGATGTAGTCCGGAGCGGCGCAGCAGGGATAATTCGTCGATGCTCAGGCGTGCCGTCAGATTCGTAGTTGCCTGAACGCTCCATTTGAAATCTGCTCCGGCGCGGATGAGTCCCTCTGCAATCTTCAGCGACCGATCGAGATCGACGAGAAAGTTATCATCCGCCATCCACAACAACTCGAGGCGGTAGCGGCGCGTGAGCTCAATCGTTTCCTCGACCACTTGTTCGACAGGAAGACAATTCCACTTGCGGCCATACACGCCGGCGTTGGTGCAATATGCGCAATTGAACGGGCAGGCAAGGCTGGAGACGTACATGGCCCATCGGCGTCCACAGATCTTCTCGTAAGCGTCGAAATCCGCCAGTTGATAGGCTTTCGCGGGCATCTGGGTAAGCTGCTTCAAGGGACGCTCGGGGGTGAAGTGCAGCTTTCCGTCGACCTTGTATCCAATGCCAAGAACGTCATTCATTGGCGCATCGTCGCGAAGTCGCTCGGCGACCGCCAGCATGCTCTCCTCGCCTTGAGCACGCACAATAATGTCGACGTAAGGAGCCTCCAGTGTTTGTGTGGGGAGAAGCGAGGGGTGCCATCCACCAAGAATTACGGGAAAGTCGGGATCCCACTTCTTAATCGCCCGAGCCACTTCCACCGTTTCACGGATCATGGGCCCTGTCACCAGCGAGATTCCCACGCAGAGCGCGTCCTTGATCTCCTCCATGATGCGTTTCTTGTAGTCCGGAGTAATGGAGGCGTCGATGATGCAGATTTTGTAACCGGCTTCGAGCAGCGGCGTCGAAATTGCCAGGATTCCCAGCGGCGCGGTGGCTTCAATGCTGGAAAATGAAGCGACAAAGAATACGATTTTTTTCGATGATTTCACCGCAGTGCCTTTCACTCTTTGCATGTCGCGCTCGTGCGGAGTTCTTACGGCGACCAGGAATCCGAGACTCAAAACGTAACAAACCGGAGTCGAAGGGTTTGTCTCAAAATTGTCAAAACTCTGCAAAATCCCCGAGTCGCTTCGGGTGGCCTGATTGCGGCCTGAGTGCGGCGATACTCGTGACAAAAGGCTGACATAGTCGATACTCACTCCACCACTACTTCGGTTCCAATAGATGAGAAAGAACCTGCCATGACCGCGGGCGCTTGCTGTCGCTGAACAGGACGCCGGCCAACGGTATGCAGTAAGCGAGGGCGCCAACCGCAACCTGCAGCATGAGGCCACCGTAGTTGTGAACTGAAAATTCATTGCTCAGGACTACCAGAAGTCCAGTCATTGGCGCGCAGAGAGCCAGCGGCATGCCATAGGACTGTTTGAGAGATCGAGAGAGGGGCAAGTCAAGAACTTTGCACAAATGCCAGGGGAGAAAGAACAGGCTCGTGCATGCCAAGGGAATGGCGGTTCCCAGTGCGACGCCGATGACTCCGAAGCGGCGAACCAGCAACACGCTGAGAAGCAGATTCGCAACTCCCTCGCCCACCAGGATTGATGCGAGGACGCGGTGCCGGCCCATGCCGAGCAAAATTCGGATTGAGGACGACTGAGCAAGATATAGGCTCCGGGGAATGATCAGGAGTAGCAGGATGGGGTAGCTCGACAAATAGCGCACACCAACCCAGGATTCGATGATCACTTTGCCCAACACGACGAGCAAAATACAAAGCGGAAACGTGACCAACGCGCAGGCACGATTGCCGGCGATGAAGGTGCGTTGCAAACGTTGAATATCCCCAGTCGCGTGAAACTGGCTCGACATTGGCGTAAAAATCTGCGACATGCTCCGGACCGCGTAACTGGCGTATTCCGTGAGCCTTGCGCCGATCGAAAAGGATGTGATTGCTGTCGCTGAAAGAGACACACCGATCACCAACGCGTCGGACTGGAAGCGCAACTTCTCCGCGCCGAGAATCGCCAAGGCAAAGAATCCATAGGATGCCATCCGGCGAAATGCAACTCCCTCGACATTCCGCAGACTCAGACGCGTTGGGAGCAAACGGAGAGCCATGCCCGCGAATACGACATAGCTCAAGACGCTCAGGATGACGGAGATCGCACCAATCGTGACCAATCCGCGTCCGGTCTCGAGAGCGACGACGACCAGTCCGGCTCGCACCAGCGCTACGACAACCTGACTGAGTTGCAGCCAGGCAAACTTCTGCAGGCCTTCAAGAGCACCCGCGAACACACCGAGTGGGAAGGTCAGTGCCACGCCAATGCCTGCGAGCAGGAACAACATGCGAGCAGTCTCAAGCGTCGAAGCAGGGATGTGAAACAGAGTATCCAGCCGAAAAAAGATGATTCCAGTTGAGATCAAGACCGCGATCGAAACTAACCCATAAAACGCGAAACTCGTGCTCAGGTAGCGCGATAGTTCCTCAGATTCGCATGTGGCGGTGAATTTCGCCGTGTACTTGACGATCGACGACCGAATTCCAAAATCGAGCAAACCGAAGTATCCCGTGACCGCGAAGACCAAAACCCACATGCTGAAGGCTTCGTCGCCCAAGTGCTGGAGGATGAAAGGTGAAAGAAAGAATCCGACCGCAGCCTGCACGAAGAGAGCAAACCATGTTGCGGTGACATTCTTGACGGCTTGGGCCCTTAGGCTCATGGCATCGATTTGCAGGGCGGAGCCGCCGGGTCCGGACCTGGCCGCAGACTGCGTGTCGCACCTGCCGATCCTCGTTGCCTATGGTTCATCCATAGCCAGCGAGGAATCTCACTAACGTATCGGACCCTCGCGAGAGCATGAAATGCAGTTCTCCGAAGCAGCATTTGGCGCTTCCACCAGGCGCGATCGAGCGCGCGTGAGGGAGTCTTTATTAGGGAAGAGGCAATTCTCATAAGGCGAGATCGAGGCGCGGTTTGCACAGCCACGCCGGTGCTTGTGGTGCTCACCACTTTCGGAGTTTTGTACTGCCGGCGAAGAAAGCGTACGAGGTTCGTTGCAGGCAAAGCTTTAAATTGATAGGGAGGAAATTCGCAGAACGCCCACTCTGTCGAATAACTCTCAAGCCAGATGCCGGGAGCCGTGCGAATCTCACGACCCCACTCTTGAATGACCGAAGGCAGAGGAGCCGCAAAAAGCCGGGCGGCAATTTCGCTAACGATGACTACAAATTCCCGCAACTGTAAATTGTCGCCGACGTGTTGCGCGACCCGGGCCCACAGCACGTCGTCGAGAGCACACCGGTTAAGGAAATATGCAATCTCCAGAAAACATGACATGCGAATCCACTCGGCGAACAAGTGGTGGCATGCGTGCATCACCTGCCCGAGGAATGCTTCATCAACGCTCAGGCCGTGGAAGAAGTGGCCATTCCAATTGCGCGAGCATGCCCGATCTGTCGAGATCAACCCTCTCGGAAGATGGATCCCGTGATAATGCCCGTCCCAAATGTCCAGATGCAGTTCGACGGCATATGCTGCATCCGACGAATACTGCTCAGACGTGTGGACCGGACTCGCACCCGCACCCGGCAGCATGAAAATGAACTCTTCACTTGAGGGCGAAGGCTTCGCGCGATATCCGGCATCAAGGAGGGCTTGCTTGGCTGCCGACAATGATGGCTCATCAACGAGATAGTCGATATCGCCCTGGTAACGCAGGGAAGCATCCGGGCAGAAATCGGGAACCAGAGAGAAGCCCTTGAACACTGCGTAACGCACGCCGGTATGGTTGAATCGTTGATTGAGGTCATTGAAACGCCGCGACATCTCCCGGACTCGCAACTGATTCGCGGCGAAGTTTCGCTCGAGATAAGCGACAACCCAGGAAGGAATCACATCAGCCGAGCGAGAGTTCTGAATTCTTCGAAGAAAGTAGAAGGCCAATCCCGCGTCGTCAAGCCATTGCAGCGTTCGCTTCCAAGTGTGTCCATTAAATTGCCTGAATCCGGCGACCGAATCGCAGGCATCAGGCGTTAACCGAAGCGAAGCGGCGACAAGTTCCAACGGATTCTTCTGGGCCCGCATGCCGGGTTACTCCACGTGCGCTGTGTTGCAGTGACTCTGCGCGGGGCGCCGCTTGAAATGGCAGATGAGGACGGCGGGAATCTGTTTCGCGGTCGCGTAAGAACCGATCTTGCCGGCAATTTCAAACAGAGGCATTTCCGGTTCACCGAGTTTGAGTTCTTCGCAATACACACATTCGAACTCGTGTGCGCAAAAGGTGTCGACGATTTCTAACACTGGACGTGCAATTGTTTTGATTTGAACCGCAGCGGCGTGGTCCCGGAATCCTACCCGCCACCCGTGTGCTATAGAGTCAGGGTGAAGCTCGCTTATGTAGACATCGGCTCCCGCTCGCGTGACCCGCGCTAGCTCGCTGGCCATCGCGTCCAAATTGGAGATGTGCCCCAGCGCAAACGAACAAATGGCGAGATCGAATGCACCGCGACGACAAGGCAGGCATTCGCAATCTGCCGCAGCCAGCCGGGACGCAGCAGGTTTTGCTTTTGCCATGTGCAACATCGCGAGAGACAAATCGATTCCCATTCCGACGGCACCGCCTTCCACGAGTTTTGTCAGCCATCTTCCAGTTCCGCAAGCCAAGTCAAGGGCTCGACGGTCTCGAAGGCGACTGAGCAGCGGCGTTAGATAGCGCTCCTCACGCGCGAGAAGCGGATTCGGATCACGATCGTAGTTCGGAGCCCAACGCTCATATCCCTCGGCAGGCGTGACGGCCTTAGGACTGCTCCCGCGAAAGTCTTCGCGTGGAGGACAACCCGATTCGACCCTGGCAATGCTGGTCACAGGCTTTCCGCTTTCGGCTTGCGCAACTCGATGACCTGCTGCAGCCACTTCAACTCGAATGGAACTGCGTAGACGCCGAGTCGATAACGCCAGCTGCTTAATGCTTTGAGTGTCATCCGGCCCCAACCCGGCAGGCGAATATCCTGCACCGTGGGCCAGCGGGATGAGACGACCAGTTCGAAGTTGTCGATCAGCTTTTTCGTGGTTGGCCGCAGCCACGGAGTTTGCGGGTCTTTCTGCGTGGCGAAGCGCTGCCACGATTCCGTCGCCCACTCGTCGGGAGTCGTCGGAAACTGCATCTTGTCTTCGACGCCGCCATACATCCGGTTGCGTTGGGGAACAGGAGTGTAATGCTCCACGATGATCTCTGCATCAGGATTGAGCCGCTTCAATTGCCGGATGAAGCCGATGCAATCGCGCGTGTCGCCTTCCGGGTCCTTCGGATTTCCGAAGATGATCGAGAACTCCGGAATAATTCCGAACTTCCGGATGCGCGAAGCAAGCGCCAAGGTGTCTTCGGCACAGAGATCTTTGTTCATCTCCTTCAGGTTCTCGTTGGAGCCGGATTCCGCACCAAAAAAAATCATGGTGCAGCCCGCGCGGCGAAGCGCCTCAAAGGTCTCATCTGAGTAGCGCATCATGATGTCGGTGCGCCCCTCGCACCACCATCGCAGGCTGAGCGGCGCCAGTCGGTCGGCGAGTTCGCGGGTGTGATCTTCGCGCAGGAAAAAATTGTTGTCGTAAAACTGGACTGCATCTACGCCATAGGTCTTGGTGAGGTGCCGCAACATGCCTTCGGTGCGCGCCGGCGATTCCATTTTTTCGCGGCTTCCCGAGAAAGTGACCACGCCGCAGAAGTTGCATCGATACGGACATCCCAGGCTGGCTTGATGTACTGCGGTGCGGCGACCAAGAAAGGTTGGCAGAAGATACCGATCGGCGGGAATGCTGTGATACGGATACCAGGGGAAATCATCCAGGCTGCGCATTGGGCGCTCTGGATTGTGGCAGACTGCGCCGTCGGCAGTTTTATGAGAGAGTCCGGCAATCGTTCCCAGATCGCGGTGACCGCGGATCGCATCAAGCAAGTCAAGAAAAGTTTGCTCGCCCTGTCCGCGGACCACATAGTCGACATAATTCGCGTTCAACGCCGCGGCTGTGTAATTGGAGGCAAAATAGCCACCCCACACAATTGGCAATTGAGGGAAGCGCGAGCGAATTTCGCGACAGCTTGCCACCGCTCCCACCGTTTGTGGTCCCGGCATCACCGTGACGGCCAGCAGTTCCACCGCATTTTCTTTGATCAGGGCGACGAGGCTTTCCGTGGGGTTCGGATCCAGATTGCCATCCACGATCGCATATTGCTCTTTGCCCTCCACCACGGCGGCAATGGCGAGAATCGACAGCGGGAATCGCCGATTCCGAGGTCGAGTGGCTTTCGGATTGTAGAAAAGAATCATCTCCGTCACCCGGCCCTGTCCAAGTGCAGGGGCAACTCTTAGCGACCGCAATGATCTGGAGCGCGAGTACGGCAGCTAACGTACCAATCCACGCATGTCCGTTTGTCTAAATCTTGTCAAAATTCTGCAATATCACGGGAACGCTGCGCGCAACATCAGCAATGCGAGAACAACCAGTCGCAGTGCGCCGATGAGCGCTCTGGAAGTGACAGAAATTTGACATCCGTCTGACAATTCGCACGCCCTCCGCAACCTACAGTGCAATAGCTGAAAACCTCGCGGCGAGAAAAATGTCAGGCCTCGGCAAAGTCGTTTTGTTTTATCCCCCGTACGATGGGCCGCCGCTGGGTGCGCCGCTTTCGTTGCTATGCCTAGCCTCTCCGCTTCTGGAAGCCGGCTTTGAAGTCAAGATTGTCGACAACCTGATTTCGCCCGACTACGAAACAGCGATTCTGCGGGAAACCGAAGGAGCGATTTGTCTCGGAATTTCCGTGCTCACAGGGCCACACATCGGCGCCGCCGTAAGAATGTCGCGGGCGGTAAAGAAGTTGCGGCCGGATCTACCCATAATTTTCGGCGGATGGCACGCGAGCCTGGCGACAGAGCAAACCTTGCAGGAGCCGTTCGTGAACGCTATCGTGCGTGGCCAGGGTGAGTTGACCCTTCTGGAAACCGTGCAGCGTATGGCTCAAGGCGAAGGACTGCATGGCGTGCGCGGCCTTTCCTTCAAAGACGGTGATGGAAAGATTGTGCACGAGCCTGAACGACCTGTTGCCGACATTAATATTCTGCCTGCCCCGGCGTATCACCTGGCACAGCCTGATGTTTACGCAGCCGCCTCAGGCGTCCGACAACTGGCCTACACCAGTAGCGTGGGTTGTCCTTACCAGTGCAACTACTGCACCGATCAGGTGTTCTACAAAAGGCGCTTCAACGCTTACCGCGTGGAACGTGTGGTGAATGAACTCGCCGATCTTGTTCCGCGCTACAGCATCGAGCATGTTCCTCTTTTCGACTCAAACTTTCTAGTCGACCGAAAGCGTGCTGTCGCCATCGCCAAGGGGATCATTGCCACTGGAGTTAAGTTTCACTGGGACTTTCAGACCTCAACGGATTTTCTCGCCTTGATGAACCAGGAGGACGTCAACGCTCTTGCTGAGAGCGGTGTCCACCACATTGGATTCGGAACCGAATCTGCCTCGCAGGAAGTCTTGATGTTCATGAACAAGCGCTTCCAGCATGTCGAGCAGATGGTAGAGACTGCACAAAAGACATTCGTCGCTGGAATTCACGTCGTATTCAACATCATCCTCGGCTATCCGGGAGAGACCGAGGCCCATCGTCAGCAGACTTTTCGCGTGATGAGCGACATCGCCAAGGAGTATCCAAATGTCAGCTTCTCGCCCAACATCTTTACTCCCTATCCAGGAATTCCGATCTGGCCGCAACTCAAGGAACTGGGCGTACCGGAACCGCAGTCACTCCGAGAATGGGAGACGTTGGCGCTCGGCGCGAATGTGCTGCCCTGGCTGCGTGGCGAGGAACTCCGGCGATTGCGCCGCAGCCTGGAATACTTCCTCTTGAACAATCAGATTCGCAAAGTAACCAAAAGAGTTCCGTGGGCGCGAAGGGGAGTGCGAAAACTTCTGGGTGCGCCAGTTCGCTGGCGCATTGGAAAAGGCCGCTATTCGTTCCCGTGGGAGTTGTGGCTATCGAGGACTGTGGAGAAAGTCGTGACGCGCAGATCGCTTTTGACCGGGCAGGCTTTGGCCCAGCGTACGCAGCAAGTGTGCTAATTCGTCGAATTCGAATCGCTCGAGGCAACCCGACGTGGCTGATGTCCTGCTGACCCATTCTTATCATCTCTACTATGACCGCAAACAAACGCGGAAGATGCAGCCCTATCCGCCGCTGGGCACTCTATACGCCGCGGCCTTGCTGCGCAGCGCGGGAATCTCGGTCGCGCTCTTCGACACGATGCTCAATGATCCGGAAGAAGGATTCGGCGAAGCGCTAAGGCAGCATCGACCGAAGATCGTGGTGGTGTTTGAGGACAATTTCAATTTCCTCACGAAGATGTGCCTGACCCGAATGCGCGAAGTGGCCTATGACATCTTGAAATCGGCGCAGCGGGCAGGAGCCACTGCCCTCGTAAATGGCTCCGACGCCTCGGACCACGCTTTGGACTATCTGCAAAAAGGGTTTCGGTGCGTGTTGCTCGGAGAGGCGGAATGGACACTCTTGGAAGCAGTGTCGCATCTTCTGAAGCAAGATGAAGAGGCTCTGGAGCGTACGCCGGGCCTTGCCTATCTTGATTCATCGACCGGTGAGATGGTGAAAACTGCGGGCCGGAGCCTGATGCGCGACCTCGATCATTTGCCATTTCCTTCACGCGATCTGATCGATGTCGGGCAATACCAGAAGGCCTGGAAACAGGCTCACGGTTACTTTTCGCTGAATTTAGTTGCCAGCCGCGGCTGCCCCTACCGGTGCAACTGGTGCGCCAAACCGATCTACGGCGATTCTTTTACCGTGCGCTCATCGGCTCTGGTTGCGGAGGAAATGCGCCAATTGAAATACGAATTCGGAGCTGAGCATCTCTGGTTTGCCGATGACATTTTCGGGCTGCGCCCCAAATGGGTCCGTGAATTCGCGCGCGAGGTCGAACGTCTGGACGCGGCCGTCCCCTTCAAGATGCAATCGCGAGTCGACCTTATGTCTGCGGACACCGCATCCGCTTTGCGCCGCGCCGGCTGCGCAGAAGTGTGGATGGGCGTCGAGTCGGGGTCGCAGAAAATTCTGGATGCCATGGACAAGGGAACGCGAGTCGATCAAGTGGCCAAGGCGCGGGAAAATCTGCGCAACGAAGGAATTCGCGCCTGCTACTTCCTGCAATTTGGATATCCGGGCGAGAGCTGGCACGACATTCAAAACACGATCCGCCTGGTGCGTGATACGCGACCGGACGATATCGGAGTTTCAGTTTCCTATCCGCTGCCGGGGACGAAATTCTTTGATCGGGTACAGGCGCAGCTTGGAGACAAGAAGAATTGGTCCGATAGCGAAGACATGGCCATGATGTTTCAGGGCGCTTACACGAATGAGTTTTATCATGCACTGCACGATGCCCTGCACGCCCAGGTCGACTGCTGGAATTCGTATTCCGGCCCGCGCGTCGAGAACACCAAGACCGTTCACAGCAATCCCGACGAATTGTGGATACGCGTGATGCATCTGGAGAAAACCTGCCGCAATCCGCGGCCGACTGTTCTCAATTCCTATTCCGCTGACAAGCTGGTGCAATTGCACGCGCCAGTATATGCCAGCAGCTTCGACGAACTGTTGAACGTCCTCGCCGGTTGATTCCTCGTATGGATATTTTGCTCACCCACGGCTACTTTCTTTATGAAGATCCCAAGGAGCTTCAGATCATGAAGCCCTATCCGCCGTTGGGAATCCTGTACATCTGTTCTCACCTGCGAAAGAAGGGGATTGACACAGAGGTGTTCGATTCGACGTTTTCATCGCGCCAGCAGCTCTGGGATTTGCTGCGGAAAGGTCCGCCGTCTGTCCTCGGCGTCTATGCGAATTTGATGACGCGGCCCGCCGTAGTCGAGATATTGCGGGTGGCCAAGGAAACGGGCTGGCAAACGGTGGTGGGCGGCCCCGAACCGGGTGCCTATGTTGAAGAATATCTGACGGCTGGAGCCGACGTGGTTGTGATCGGCGAGGGTGAGGTCACGCTCGAGGAACTTGTCCCAGCTCTTCGCGAGCGCGCATCTGATCTGAACGGGATCGACGGAATCGCATTTCAACGCGGGGATGGCTCTGTCGTACGGACCAAGCCGCGCGAACAAATCAAAGATATTGACGCTCAACCGTGGCCCGCGCGCGAGGCAGTCGACGTGGCGCGATATGTCGAGGTGTGGCGCGAACATCACGGCATGGGTTCCGTCTCGCTGATTACGGCGCGCGGATGTCCTTACCACTGCCGCTGGTGCAGCCACGAAGTCTTCGGCAAGACACACCGCCGTCGCAAGCCAGCGTCTGTGGCCGATGAACTGGAGTGGTTGATCAATCGCTACCAGCCGCAAATGGCATGGATGGCCGATGACGTGTTTACCATTCATCCGGGCTGGCTCTTTCAGTATGCAAACGAGTTGAAGCGTCGCGGAGTGAAACTGCCCTTCGAGTGCATTTCACGCGCCGATCGGCTCAACCATCAGGTGGTTGAAACACTAGCTGCGATGGGATGTTTTCGTATATGGATCGGTTCAGAGAGTGGCTCGCAACGCATTCTCGATGCCATGCAGCGCGGCGTGACCGTGGAGCAAGTCCAGAGCGCTGTTGCCTTGTGCCGATCTGCTGGAATTCAGTCCGGCATGTTTCTGATGTGGGGTTATGAGGGCGAAGAGTTGTCTGATATCGAGGCGACGGTCGAACACGTGAAGAAAACCGATCCTGATATTTTCTTCACCACAGTGGCATATCCGATCAAGGGCACGCCGTATTTTTCTGAAGTCGCCGCGCGGGTAGACAATCCCAAAGCCTGGAGTGAGGGATCGGACCGTGACTTCCGCATTCGTAATCGTCACTCACGTCAATACTACAAACACGCGGACAAACTGCTTCGCAGCGCGGTGGAACTGAAACGTCTTGAACAGTCGCTGAATCCCGACGCCGCCACAATTGCTGCGCTGCAGAGTGGAATCTCCGATGCGCGCCTCGGGTTACAAACCACCGCTGCAGAAGTCGAGGCCTAGTCCATGGCCGTCACGCAACCATCGATTTATTCGGCGCCGTTTGACGCGATCGCCACACGTTACGATGAGACATTCACTTCGTCGCTCATCGGTCAGGCCCAGCGCGCGGCTGTGTGGCGAGAACTGGAGAAAACATTCCAGGCAGGAGATCGTGTCCTCGAGATTGGCTGCGGAACGGGAGTCGACGCGTGTTTTCTTGCGGAACGTGGCGTAGAAGTGTTCGCGTGCGATAGTTCCGCTGAGATGATCACGCAGGCCGAGCGGAGGATTAGAGACAGGGGACTGCGATCGCTTGTGCATCCACGACAACTGCGTGCAGAGGAGATCGTAAGTTTGGCGACGGGTAGACCGTATGACGGCGCATTCTCAAACTTCGGTGTGCTTAACTGTTTGGAGAACTTGGCCGAGGTCGGCCGAATGCTGGCCGGACTCATGAAACCTGAGGCTACTTGTCTGCTTTGCTGGATGGGCCCGCTCTGCCTCTGGGAGATGGGATGGTATCTGGCTCATGGAAATCGATCCAAGGCTTTTCGCCGTTTGAAGCGAGAGGGAGTCGACGCCAGACTTGCTGACGGCGCATTGGTACACGTGCGATACCCATCGGTGAAGGCTGTGGCTCACGCATTCGGCCCGCACTTTCGCCTCAGATCCATAAAAGGGATCGGCATTGCGATTCCGCCCAGCTATCTCGAAGGCTGGGCGCGGCGTCGTCCTGGCTGGCTGCGCGTAGGAGAGAGAGCGGACTCACTGTTAGCGCTATGCCCAGGGATTCGGCTGATGGGAGATCACGTGCTGGCGCGATTGCAACGCGTGCCGCTTTCGCAGGCTACGCAGTCCAAATGACCACCCTCGTATCCATTTCGGCGCCACAGGGCGCAGCATCGTTAGTGCACCACATTCGATCACTGCCGGTCCTGGTGATCTTTCCGCACAATCAATGCAACTGTCGCTGTGTCATGTGCGATATCTGGCGCATTCGCGAAGCCAGGGAACTTACGCCGCAGGATCTGGACCGGCAATTGGGTTCACTGCGAAGCCTGGGTGTGCGATGGGTTGTCTTTTCCGGAGGCGAGCCGCAACTGAATCAGAAATGGAGCTATCTGGCAGCGATGCTCCGTGCGGTTAAGATCCGCGTAACGTTGCTGACCGCCGGATTGTTACTCAAGTCGCAGGCGCACTCTGTAGTCGAGAGCGTGGATGATGTGATTGTCTCGCTCGACGGACCGCCCGCCGTCCACGACAGCATTCGCCGTGTACCCAAGGCGTTCGAGCAACTAGCCGGTGGAGTCGGTGCTCTGCGCTCGCTGCGCGCTGAGATGCAGATTCAGGCGCGATGCACCGTGCAGAAGGGTAACCATCAAAGTCTGCGGGGGGCTGTTCAAAGCGCAAAGGATATAGGGCTGAATTCCGTCTCCTTTCTTGCTGCAGATTTAACCTCAGGTGCTTTCAATCGTCCTGACGGCTGGTTGCCTGATCGTGCAGGACGGATCGAGCTAAATCTGGAGGAAGTGGAACATTTATCGGCAGAGGTAGAACAGTTGATTATTGAGCAGAGTGCGAGGATCGCCTCTGGATTTATTGTTGAGGGCCCGAACAAACTAAGGCGCATTGTTCAGCACTTTCGTGCCCATCTTCATCAGGCGGAGCACGTCGCGCCGCGGTGCAATGCGCCATGGGTTTCCGCGGTCATTGAAGCTTCTGGCGACGTTCGACCGTGCTTTTTTCATCAGGTCGTGGGCAACATTCACGGACATACACTGGCAGAAGTGGTCAACGGCCCTGAAGCTCTACAATTCCGTGCGAACCTTAATATTGAAGACAACCCAACCTGTCGGCAGTGCGTGTGTTCCCTCCACATCCCGCAGCAAGCGGTTTAGAGTCGGGAGACACGCGGTCTTCGATATAAGACTGCCGTCGATTCCCGTGTTTATTGCTTGAACGAAAAATCCAGCGTCTTGGATTCTCCAGTTCCCACGGTCACTTTCTGGGTCTGCGTGCCGAGCTTTTCCTGCCAGGCTGAAATCGTGTAGTTTCCCGGGGGCAAGTTCTTGATCTCGAAGTTCCCCCCTTTGTCGCTCACACCAAAGAATGGGTGCTTGAATACGGCAATGTAGCCATGCATCCAGGGATGCACGTTGCACTTCACCGGAATAGCAACTTCAGCTCGCGCGAACGTCTGTTCGAGCGGGATCCCGTGTGGCTGGGTCATGTTCCACTCGCGATTGTTGTTGGGGCTGGGGTGAATATTGTGCGTCGTCTCGTCGCTGTTCACTATGCTCAGCTTTTGACTTGCCTGCAACGCCAGCACGTGCGGCTTGTACTGGCACCCTCTTTGCTCCAGCACTGCGGGCTGTTGCGGAGGTTCATAGCTACCAGCGGGAACGCCTTCTGAAACATAGACCACCACGTTAGCAAGTGCCCCTCCGCTCCCCACGACAACATCTTCGGTTGTGGGCGGCGTCGAGTGTGCTTTGGCACAGATAGGATCCTGAGACATGTCGATTCGAGTCGGTTTCGGAGCGGTCCCCTCGAACCTTACTGTGCCCTTTAGCGATCCGGTTGCATCAGGGGGTTTAGCCCAGCCGATCGAGAGGTATCCGCACAAAGAAATGGCCGCCAACGTAAGTATAGGGATGATTCCAGATTTCAATCTCATAGTATTCCTTCTTTCTTTTCTCCAGCTTTCTGCGGAGAACAAACCAAGTCGGGCTGTTTCCACAGTCCCTTACTTCTCATCTGTTGAGCGGAGTGTCGATTTATTGCCCTTGCGTCTCGCTCTTGAGTTCGATGCTGTGCTTCTTTTCGTGCAATGTCCGGATGTAGTGAACGACATCCCACATGTGCTCGGGTTTCATGGCAGAGGCGAATGAAGGCATGGGTGTGCCGTCGAGACCAGTGAGCAGATCGCGAAACATTTCCTGATTCGTGTCTCCGCACTTGAAGTGGGTTCCGCTCGTAAAGTCGAAGGGTGTAATCGGGTAACCCTTGCTGTCGGTCAATGATGCCGCGGATGGTCCATGCCCGCGGCCATCCTTCCCATGGCACGACCAACAATTCATGCTTTCGAATAATTCAGCGCCACGCTTGATGCTGTCCACCGAGTCAGGGGGCTCAGGAGGAATCGTTACGGCTGTGCCCGGCTGTTCTTCCTGAAATGATGAAGAGAACGTCTTGATGTACGCGACCAGGTCGGCCCGCTCCTGGCGCAGCAATGGCTTCCACGATGGCATGCCGCTCGCGTGAACGCCGCGGCTGATCGTGTTGTAGAGGTCGCTGTCAAGCGGCAATGTCCCACTTGGTGTGGAGCGGCACTTGAAAAGTGCTTTGGTAAAGTCGCGCGGCTTGGGGTCGAGGTACGGCGCACTCTCTCCGCGCCCGTCGCCTTCGGGGCCGTGGCAAAAGATGCAATAGCGCTGGTACAGCTCCTTTCCACGTTTTGCGTTTCCCACCAGCTTTCCGATATGGCTGTCTTGCGAGAAGGCGCACGACATCATCGCCATCACGATCACTGCGGTATTCGCTAATCTGAATTGGATGCGCACGACTGCTCCTCAGAAATCGAAATCAAATCCCATCAGATACGAGCTGTGCATGTCGTCCCTGCCGGATAGCGGCGCGGTTCCGGCGTTGAGAACGCGGGAGTACTCCTGCATCCATGCCAGACCGGCACGCGGGCTCATGATTGGGTAGTACCGATAGCCCACAGTCCAGGTATCGAGATTTCCTGCGTTATCGCGGATGCTCGGATTCGCCTGGCGCGACATGCGAGTCAATTCATAACGCCCGACAAAGATCAATCGCGGATTGGGGTTGTAATGTCCTTCAACGAATCCGCCATTCCACAACGGTCCGACGGCGCCAAGCGGCAGGTTTTCGGGATGATTGGCCGCCACCGAGTTACCCAGGAATACGTTGTCGTACCCATGCAGAAAGAAGGTGTAGAAGTCGAACTTATTCACATACCAGTGTCCGTAGGCGCCGATCCGGGAAAAGCTGCGGTTGCCCTGACCGGTTCCGGGAATCGGAATTCCTCCGCTGGTCTGGTAGTACGTGGGCGATTGCCCGAAAATACCGAACACGCCGACTTGTTGCCTTCCTAACCGCGGTGCCTGGAACGCCTGATTGAAATTTGCGTAGACGTCGTAGGCCTGATTGGAGGGCAATCCGGTCTGGCCATTGCTGTTCGTCACTACGGCTACTGAGTAACGGGTTTGGTCGTCATCGGAATGCCCGAGCAGTTCGACGCCCAGTTGATCGAAACCGATCCCGGCAAAGAAATTGTTGTCTCCCGGCGGCGTAAAGAAATAGTTGTAGTAGAGGCCACCCGTGTTGTTGAGTGTCAGCAGCCGCTCTTGAGAGATGGGTTCATCAAGTTCGAATTTCCCCATTTTTACATTGAGCCAGGACGAGCCCCCAAGGTTGTCAAATCTGGCCCACGCTTGGGAGAGACTGACTCCGCTGTTGCCGAAGAAGGGCTGAATGAAAAAAGAAATGTTCTTATAGAGTGTGCCGGCAGTAATGGCGTCGATGCCGGCTAGGTCAAAACCGGATGTCGTCACGCTCGATTCCACCAGTCCGCTCCCACTATTTCCTGCAATCGAATCCACGGCCTGGCGGTTATTGTTTTCCCGATGCCACAGCGGCGTCGTGCGAAACATGATTGGCCAGTAAGACGGATCCTGGTAGATCGGTGCGTCCCGGCCGTTGCCTAACTGGTAGCCATTGTCTTTGAAGGTCTGGCCAAAGTTATTCAGCATTGGCCAAGCCTCATGGCATGCCGAACACGGCAGCCCGTACTTGCGCGCGAAGGCAGGAATCCCGAAGGCTTGCGGCACGCCTGACAGAAGACTGACCAGAATCAACAACCGTATTCCGATTCTCTTTGTTCCGCTCTTTACAGATATGAGTCCCATGCTCTTCTCCTACGCTTCTGGTTCACCAAGAGTCGGCCAGAAGGTTTGCATTCCCTCTTCAGGAACGAACTTGTAGCCCACGCCGTGTACGGTTCGAATAAAAACAGGGCACCCAGGATTACTCTCGATCTTCTGCCTCAACTTCGCGATGCAATTGTCGACGGTGCGAAAACTGGCTCGCTTGCGCTTGGGCCATGCCGAACTGATGAGTTTTTGGCGCGAGATGACCACCTTCGGCCTGGACACCAGAAACCTCAGTACTTTGAACTCTCTCAGCGTGATCTCAACCGGCTGGCCGGCCCGATAGAGTTCCATTCTCCTGAAATCCAGGGAAACCTCTCCGAACTGCGCCACCTGGCTGACCGCTCTGGTTGCAAGGTCTGACATGTCGGTTTTCCGACGCTTGGACTGAGCCTCGCCGCTTACCTTATCGGTTGGCGAAAGTGTGACTTGTCACAGAAGCGTCACATTCTTGTTAAATCCATGCATCAAAAAATTTGTGAGTGGAAGATTTGCTCAGATGATCGCGCTTGATACCGAGAGTGCGGTTGCAGACGAGTAGAGATGTGGGCCGAAGTGAAAACGACACCTGGGAAAAATATGGCCAATCATCTCGGGGCCATTGGACATCGGTGAGCAACTCTGGCCGTTTGTGGTGAGAGGACCGGTTCTTAACCAGCGCTAGGTGTCCGACCACGAAAACTGTCCTGACTGCAACAAAACGCGCGGCGAGACTCCACAATAGGCGCCCATCTAGATGATTCACCTGCGGCGCTGTATTGCCAGTAATCTCCCGGGTCGTCGGAGAATATAATGCACGCCCATGGGGTCTGGGGACCATCTTTCTGATCGGCCGAAGCAGCAGCACGATCTTGCTTCACGCCTGGAAGTTCTCAACGGTCTTCTCGACACGCTTACGGACGTTCTCGATATCCGGGGGGTGTTCGACCGAGTCTCTCAGGTGGTACAGCGCGTGTTGCCACACGACCTCATGGGAGTTATGGAAATCAGTGAGGCAGGCGACCGCATTCGTCTGCATGCGGGTTCGGGGAAGACAACATCCCCCTACGAAGTGGCTGTGCCGGATCCCCAGATCCTGACCGGACCAAGGGCTGCATTGATCATCGACGACTTTCCCAATCATCCCCTTGCCAAAGGCAGCCCGGCTCTGAAAGCCGGCATGGTAACCCTTCTCAGCGCACCAATACGTTTTGGGGGACGGCTACAGGCTGCTGTCAATTTCTTCTCGCGACAGCCGGGTTGGTTCAGGCATGATGACCTTCCGGTTGCCGAGCGCATTGCCAGCCATATCGCGCTTGTGATGTCGCATCACCGGCTGGCGGAGGAGGCCCGTCAGCGGCAGGAACTCGAAGCCTACGCCTCGAAACTCGATCTGCTAGACCAGTCGCTGGCCTCGCTGGCCGACACCGGACAGCTACAGGATCTGATTCATCCCATGTCGAAGATTGTCCGGCAAGTGCTGCCACATGACGGCATTTCAGTGGCAGTCTTCCTTCCCGGTAGAAACCTTGCCCGGCGTTATGTCTTCAGTGGCGAGAATATCCTCCCAATTCCAGAGCTGATGGAGATTCCGCCGGACTTCCACGAGGCGGCAGCGAAACTCAAGTACGACATCGTTGATGACACGACCACGCGCTCCGAGTCCCTCAACGTTGCGCTTGCGAAAATGGGATTCCTGTCCGTGCTTAGGATTCCCATTTTCCTGAATGGGAAATTCTCGGCCGGAGTGGCGTTCCTGTCGAACAGCAAGTCATCGTACAGCCTTCGCGATGTTCAAGCGGGCCGCCGCATCGCCGACCGCCTTGCGTTAAGTCTGGAACGCGAACATGTAGCAGAAGCCGCCAAGCGAGCCAACGAGGCCATTGCTCGAGCGGCTCAGCTAGAGTCACGTGTACGTCAACTGACCGACGAACTCGACGCGCGTACGGGATACCGTCGTGTGATCGGCGAATCGGTGCCTTGGCGGGAGGTGCTCAAGAAAGCCGCACAGGTTGCCGCGGTTGAGACGACTGTGCTGTTGCTGGGTGAATCGGGGACGGGAAAGGAGGTTGTCGCGCGCTTCATCCATCGCGGGTCGGCTCGCCGTGATGGTCCGTTCGTCGCACTCAACTGCGCAGCGCTGCCCGACAATCTTTTGGAATCCGAGTTGTTCGGATACGAACGCGGCGCCTTTACTGGTGCGGTTCAGTCCAAGCCGGGTCTAGTCGAACAAGCTGCTGGTGGAGTCCTCTTCCTCGATGAAGTGGGCGAAATGGCTTTGTCCGCGCAAGCCAAGTTTCTGCGCGTTCTCCAGGAGCGGGAATTTCAGAGACTCGGTGGCACACGCGTTTTGAAAGCTGACGTACGCGTTGTGGCAGCAACAAATCGTGATCTGCGCAAAGCGATCGAGCAGAAGCTCTTTCGCGAAGACCTATATTTTCGCTTGAACGTGTTCGAATTAAGACTGCCTCCGCTAAGAGAGCGACTCGACGACATCCTTCCTTTGAGCGAAGCCTTCATGCAGGAGATCGGCCGCTCGATCGGTCGCCCCCCTGCGGGCATTTCCCGCGATGCCAAACAGGCTTTATCGGATTATCACTGGCCGGGAAATGTTCGCGAGCTGCGCAACGTTCTGGAACGCGCCGCCATCCTCGCCGATGGTGGCCTAATCGTGTCTGAACACTTGGCGCTGGTGCCCCCTCATAGCGCTCTTAGGCCTCCGACGCAGGCCGCCTCTTCAATCGCAGACGAAACTGAGATTAAGTCCGACGACCTCGCAGCGACGGAGCGCATCATGATTCAAAAAGCGCTCCAGAAAGCCCGTTTCAACAAATCCATCGCAGCCAAGACACTCGGCCTGACTCGCGCCCAGCTATACACACGCCTGAAGCGTCACGGCCTGGAATAGTCATCGACAACTTGTCGATCAGAATCGACAAGTTGTCGATTTCTCCGCAAAACGGAGTTACAACCGGCTTGCAGGCTTTTCGTTCCTTCCTCGCATAACTCTCGGCAGATCAGTCTCTTAATGACTACTCCCTGATCTCTCGCAGGTTGGCACATGCGTTGCCTTATCTACCCGCGAAAGGCAGGTAAATGTGTCGCAGAGAAGCATTGAAATTCTGATTGGACGGCTGATCACCGACGAAGCCTTCCGCAACTCGTTCCTGCACAACCCGCGCCGGGGGGTCACGGCCTTCGTCGAATCGGGCCACGAAGTCACCGCCGTCGAGATGGACGCGATCGCGGCCGTGGCCCGCGAGTTCTGGCATTACGCGGCTGCCGAGATGGACCCGCGCCTTCAGAAGGCAAGTCTCTCAACATTGAAGCAATAGCGAAAACGGATAGGAGAAAAGTCATGCAACCCAGCACTCGTTGGTTCGGATGGATCGCCCTGATAGCGCCGCTCCATATGTGCGAGCAACTCATCTTCGGGATCGGCGAACTTGCCGCGCTCAAGCGAATTCTCGCGCACTACTACGGCTGGTTTCGGCAGCCGGATTACGGCACCGTGTTGCTGGTCGCGCTCTTCGGCAGCCTGATGTTCGGCTTGACCTACGGCATTCTCGCCGGCGGACTGTTAAAGGAGATCTCTCTTTCAGTCTGGGCCCTGATCGCGATCGGCGAAGTCCACCACATTATTGAGAGTCTGAGTGCGCTCCGCTATACGCCCGGTGCGGCAACCGCGATTCCGTATGTAACGTTCGGCGTTCTGCTGATGGCCAGCATCGTCAGAGAGCATCGAGCGCGCGTAAGAGCAGGGTCCTTGCCTCATCTGCAGCAAATCTTGGCGGCGTTGATGGTTTTAGCGCTGGGCGGATCGTCGCTGGCGCAGGCGCCCAAGTCCCGAGATTTTGTTGTCCGCAATGTGCGGATCTTCGATGGCAGGCGCGTGATTCCCAACGGCGATGTGTGGGTCGATAACGGAGTGATCAAAGCGGTCGGCGCAAATGTGGCGACGCCTGACGGCGTGCTGACGATTGACGGCCGCGGCAAAACCCTGCTGCCAGGGCTGATCGACACGCATGTTCACACCATGGGAAACGACCATTTCCTAAAATCCGCACTGGCCCTGGGTGTGACCACGGAACTCGACATGGGTTCGGCGCCGAAATACGCCGACCAGATCGAGCACGAACAGGCCGAAGGCCGTCGTCCGGACCTCGCCGATCTGCGCAGCTCGCGGACGCAGCCCACCGCGCCGGATGGTCATGGCACGGAATACGGCATTCCAATTCCGACGATCTCTTCGCCCGAGCAAGCGCAGCCACTGGTTGACTCGCTAATCGCGAACGGAGCTGACTTCATCGGCGAGATCGTTTACGACGATGGCAGCGAATACGGCCTACAGCTTCCAACGCTCGGCAAAGAAACTCTGCGCGCGGTCATCGACGCTGCTCACCGGCGCGGCAAGCTGGCGGTGGTTCACGTTCTGTCACTGCAGGGCGCAAAAGACGCGACGGCTGCGGGCGCCGACGGCCTCGTGCACCTGTTCGCCGATCGTCCCGCGGATGACGAATTCTATTCGCTCGTGGCGCAGCACCACACATTCGTGATTCCTACACTCTCGGTGTTGGCGCCGATGAGCGGGGCTTCGGCGGGTCTGACTCTGGCGAACGATCCTCGGCTCGAGCCGTACCTGAGCGCGGAGGCGCTCATCGACTTGCGGGGCGACTACCCACGTCACAGCGGCAGCTTGAGCTATGTCGAGGAAGCGGTTCGGCGGCTGCAGGCGCAGAACACGCTGATCCTCGCCGGCACCGACGGGCACAACCTCGGCACCGCGCACGGGGCGAGCCTGCATGGCGAACTGCAGATGCTGGTGAACTCCGGCCTGACGCCGATCGAAGCGCTGACGTCCGCAACCTCGATCAACGCGACCGCTTTCGGCTTGAATGATCGCGGAGAAATCGCGCCCGGCAAACGTGCAGACCTGTTGTTAGTGAATGGCGATCCAACGACTCAAATTTCTGATATCAGCAACGTGGTTGCGGTCTGGAAAAAGGGCGTGAAGTTCGATCGCGAAGGTTATCGCGCAACGCTGGACGCAGAAAAGCATGCCGAAGAGGCGCAACGGCACGCGGCTCCTCCGGTGGGCTCAGAGTCCGGCCTGATCAGCGACTTCGAAAAGGGAACTCCCACGGCTTCGTTCGGACTGGGCTGGATCGCCAACTCTGGCAGCCTTCTCGGTGGTAGTAAGCCGGAAGCCAACATCAGCGTGATCGATGGCGGTGCGAACAACAGCCAGAAAGCTCTCCAGATCACTGGAGAAATCAATCCTGGCGTTTTCGGCTGGGCTGGCGCGATGTTCTTCCCCGGCTCGCGCCCAATGAGTCCGGCGAACCTGTCGGGCAAATCGGCAATCAGCTTCTGGACGAAGGGTGACGGCAGAACCTATCAGCTCATGCTGCTGTCGAAAAGCAGGGGTCCGATGCCCTTGACGAAAGCTTTCACAGCCAGTTCTGAATGGAAGCAGATCACGATCTCTCTGGCCGAACTGGGAACCGATGGCAGCGATCTTCAGGGCGTCATGTTCGCCGAGTTGGCTGTTCCCGGTCGCTTCTCATTTGAAATCGACGACGTTCGCTTGGTATCGGCTGGCTCACCTTCGTCAATGGACTCGGAGCCCCTTGCAGAAGGCAGGCGCGCGACCGGTGGCCCATCGCTGGGCAACGCTGAGGCCGTTCGTCCAACGAGTGCCTTGGGCAAGCCTGCTACTTCCGCGGCTTCTGGTGGCTGGTGGATCGACACCATCACGTATCTCTGGATGCAGGGTGTTCACGGAACCGTGGGCGCGCTAGGTCACCAGATCGGCTTCAAGGCAAGTCCGGCGGATCTGATGACGCGCGCAAAACCTGGAATCCAGCAGCTCTTCATTGCGCAGCATGGGCGGCTCTCGATCACTGGCGATGTCCTCTGGACGCCGATTGAGGTAGAGAGTAGCAACAGCTTGCTCAACCCCGCACCGGCGATGTTGTCCAAAGCCAACTACAGCCCGGTGACGGCTACACCCGAAGTCGGCTATCGAGTGATCGACGGCAGCCGCATCCAGATCGATGGCCTCACCGGCTTCCGATACTGGCATGTAGGAGCGGATTTCACGCTCGCACCAATCGCAGGTGGCGGCAGCCTGAGCAAGCCACTCAGTTGGATCGACCCGCTGGTTGGAGCGCGAATCAAGTTCCCGATCTCGCACAAGCTCACCGCCGCAATTCAAGGTGATGCAGGCGGCTGGGGCGTGGGTTCGCAACTCGACTACCAGACGCTCGGCGCACTCAGCTACCGAATTAGACCCCGGTGGGCTCTCGATGCCGGCTGGCGCTACATCTACACCGACTACCGCGACGGCCAACTCCACTCGCGGATTGCGCAGAGTGGGATTGTCGTCGGCGTGACGTACCGAATTAAGAGCAGTCGATCAACTTTCTAGTTCACCGCGCTGAAAAACGAGAGATACAGGAGAGACTCAGATGGAAAGCGTACAAGAATTCGCGAAGGGTTTAAGCAACACTGCAGCAGGTGCGAAAAAATCTGCTGCCTCAACCAGGACCAGTTTCCTGAAAAAGCTTCTGGGCCGCGATGACATCGGAACCGGGCGGTTTTTCAAGAACCAAACGTACCACCACGCCGTGCTTCGCGCGTTGAACCAGGTCGCCACCCACGGAGCGGACATTTCCGAAGTCCTGCAGGCCACGACCAGGATGCAGGGCGGCGACGAACAGAATTGGTTTGCCGAGTGGACCGCGCTTGGCGACCGCAACATGGCCCGAGCCAGATCCATCCGCAACCGGCAGAGCCGTGGCGAAGCCCTGCTGCGAGCGCACACGTACTACGCGAGGGCTCAGTTCTACTTGCCGTGGAACGACCAGAAGCGGCCCGCGACATTCGATCTGACTCGCGAAGTGTTCTACGAGGGTTTGGATACTCTCGGTGTCGCGTACGAAAAGATCGACGTTCCTTACGGCACAAGTCAACTGAAGGCTGTCTATTACCCCGCGCCAAAGCCCTCCGCAGGACCGCTCATCGTGTTCTGCGGTGGCTATGACACCATCGTCGAAGAACTCTATTTCTTCCTCGCAGCCTCAGCGACATCACGCGGGTATTCCGTTCTCACTTTCGACGGACCGGGGCAGGGTGCGCCACTCCGAGAGCAAGGACTGCAATTCACGCCCGAGTGGGAAAAGCCCACGTCGGCGGTGCTGGACGCATTTCTCGCGTCGCACGCTCGGCCCGAGAAGATCGTGCTGATCGGGCTAAGCATGGGCGGCTATCTTGCGCCTCGCGCCGCTGCGTTCGAGCCTCGGATCGACGGGGTTGTGTCTTACGACAACGGCTACGACATTCAGGCTGCATTCATGGCTGGCGTGCCCAGCTTTCTAAAGCAGCTGCAGCGCATGGGGCTCAGCAAGCTCATCGATAAGCTCGCCACGTTTGCTGCCCGCTCGAATCCGAACTTGAGGTGGGCGCTCTCTAACTCTCACTGGACGCTCGGATCAACAGGGCTACAGGAGATGCTCGACGCCGTTGGCCCTTACACATTGGCCAGCGTAGCCGATCGTATCCGGCAGGACGTGCTGATACTTGCCGGCGCGGAAGACCAGTTCATTCCTCTGAATCAGGTCGAAAAGTACAAACGAGCGTTGGTGAACGCACGCAGCATCACCACCAAGGTCTACGACCGGGCATCCGGCGGACATGAGCATTCCCAGCTCGGCGCCCCGACACTATGGCAAGCGGACTTCTTTGACTGGATCGAGGAGAAGTTCGGAACGACCGCCAGCCCGAATCTTGAGATGGCAATGGCAGACGGCAATTGACGTTGCAGTTTGGCCGCAATCACAAATCGAAACAAAAGGAGAATTCCCATGACGATGACGAACGCAAGTGCAGTTCTAGAAGCGGGCCCCGCGCAAGCGGTTAGCCCAAGAGGCCGTTTCTTCACCAACCAGACATTCCATTTCGAAGCATTGAGGAATGCTGGTTACACGCTCTCGGAATGCGCCGACATCGGCGAAATGCTGGAGACGACGAAGCAGATTACCGAAGGGGACATGCAGAGCTGGTACGCGGCGTGGGCAGCCACTGCCGATCGCGTAGAGGCATCGGCCGAGCACACGCGGGACCCGCGCAGCAAGGGCGGAGCCTACATGCGTGCCTCCACCTATCAGCGGCTCGGCGAGTTTCTGCTGCCGCCTGATGATCCCAAGCGCCCGGCTTCATTTGAAAAGACAGGCCGCTTATTCTTCCAGGGTCTGGATGCACTCGGCATCCGCTACGAATACTTCGGAGCGCCATATGAGAACGGACGTCTGCGTTCGTTGTACTTGCCCGGCCCGGCAGGATCCGAGAAGAAGCCGCTGATCGTGCTTGTCGGAGGCTTTGACTCAATTTTGGAGGAAATGTACCCCGTTCTGGGTAAGGCGGCACTCGACCGTGGCTACTCGGTGTTGATTTACGAAGGTCCCGGACAAGGCGAACCGTTGCGCAAGTACGGCATGAAGTTCACCCACGAGTGGGAGAAGCCAACTTCGGCGGTGCTCGATGAGTTCCTACGCACTCACGCAAAGCCGTCCAAGATCGTGCTCATCGGCATGAGCATGGGCGGGTACTTCGCGCCGCGCGCTGCCGCCTTCGAAGACCGCATCGATGGCGTCGTGGCCTATGACGAGGCATTCGATCTTCAGGAGATTGTGGGCCGGGTTGTGCTCGCTGCGAAGAAGAATCCTCTGGCTCTGCAAAATCCTGATGTGTCCTGGAGTTTCAACACGGCGCACTGGACGCTAGGGACGAACGGTTTCGACGATACGTTGGAGGCTTTCGCACCCTACAAGCTGGCGGCCGTGGCCGACCGCATTCGACAGGACGTTCTGATCCTGGCCGGTACTGAAGACCACTTCATTCCGTTCCACCAGACGGCGGACTTCGAGAAATCGCTGGTCAATGCCCGCAGTGTGACCACGCGCATCTTCGATCGGCCTTCAGGTGGCGCCGAGCACTGCCAGGGTGGAAATACCTCGCTGGTCCATGCGGCCGTCTTTGACTGGCTGCTGGAGAAATTCCCCGGAGATTCACAAATTTAGGCGACCGAGTCGCAGAAAAGGAGAAATTCCAATGGCAACTTCGACCACGCTCGCACCTACCCCCTCGGTCAGGCATTTCGAGGGATTTCCGGTCGGCTTCTACGACGACCTACACCCCAACGCAAGCCTGAACTACGAGATGAACCGCTTCTCGACCGGCGAGCCGGACATGATCGAGGAGATGCGGTCCGTCAGTCCGAGGATACATGACCTCACCGACTACACGCGCGAATTCGTTGCTCTCGGCGAGGCCGCACTCCAGCGCGGAGAAAGGCTCAAGGGCGCGTACTATCTCCGGTCGGCGGTGTTTTTCATGTTCGACGATGACCCGAGAAAACAACCCACGCGGCGGCGATACATCCAGCTGATGCGCGAGCATTTCGCGGTTTCGGAGACAAACCACTTCGACGTTCCTTATGAAGCAGGGGCCATCTCAGCGTACAGATTGACTCCTCCGTCCCAACCTAAGGGAACGATCGTGATGTTTGGTGGCTTCGACACGTACATCGAAGATTGGTTTCCAACGCAGCGCTATTTCGCCCGCGCCGGCTATGACTTCGTCATGTTCGACGGGCCCGGGCAAGGAAGCACCGTCGAGGACCACAACCTCCCATTCACCCGCGATTGGCACAAGCCAGTCGGAGCCGTGCTGGACTACTTCAAGCTCGAAGGCGTAACGCTGTGGGGCATATCGTTCGGTGGATGCCTGGTGATTCGAGCGGCGGCGCACGAGCCTCGCGTGCATCGAGTCGTGTGTGACGACAGTTGCACGGACTACTTCGAGGTCACGCTGACTTCGGTGAAGCCATCGGTCCGAAAAGAGCTGTCCGCGCTCCTGAAGGTAGGAGCGGACCATATCGTAGATGCCGCAGTGGAGCGCGCGATGAAAGAAGATCCGTTCGTCAATTGGGGCGTCCATCACGGGATGCAGGTGATGGGCAGAAAGACCCCGAGCGACTATCTCGAGAAACTTCCCCAGTACCGCACCGATGATGTGTCGCACCTCATCGAGCAAGACGTCCTGGTTCTTGGCGGAACTGAGGACTTCTGCATACCGCTGCACCAGTTCCACGACCAGATCGGCTTGCTGACCCACGCCCGCTCACTCACGGCACGCCTCTTCACACGAGAGGAACAGGGGCATCAGCATTGCCAGATTGGCAATCTCGGTCTGCAGCACCGCGTGATCAAAGACTGGCTCGAGATCATGCAGGAACGAGAACAGGCAGCCAAGTAGCCTAACCGCCTGACCCGTGTTGAACATGACAATCCGACTACGGAAGGTTCATGGTCAACACGGGGTCCCGGACTCCCGCGCCGGGCGCGAGCCAACCAACCGTGCGCGGCCCTTTTTCCTAGCTTGCCTGTAATAAACAGCGCTAACCGACGTCTTTAGTGATGAAACGGAGCTAGAGGAGGGGTACCCTGCTTAGCGTACTAGAGGAAGCGGCGATCGCGATTCCCGACGAACTCGAGCAAGCCTTTCGGGTGCACCACGGTCTTGTGTTCCGGACCGCGTACCGGATTACCGGCAACGCAGGGGATGCGGAAGATGCATTGCAAACCGTCTTCCTGCGATTGCTCCGCCGAGGCCGGAACGCTGACCCTCTGGAAAACCTTGAAAGTTATCTACGACGGGCGGCTATCAATGCTGCTCTGGATGTTGTACGCGCGCGACAGTCCGACCAGACCGTTCCGCTGCCGGAAGAATCATCGGGGCAGGCCCTCGCGGCGCCTGTGCAAGCAGACATCTCTGGCCTCCGGCAGGGACTGGCGCGAGCCATGTCACAACTCAAGCCGCGCCAGGCGGAGGTCTTCGCGCTGCGCTTTCTCGAGGGACTCAGTAACCGTGAGATCGCACAATCTCTTGGCATTTCACAAGTTCTAGTTGCAGTCATCGTACACCGCACTCGCCAACAGCTCCGCAGGGAGCTTCGCCCGTACCTAGGCAGATCAGGAGACAGATCATGAGCGACAACAAGTTCGACCGGCTAATTTCTGAGATTCGAAACGAACACGTCGACGATCAGGTGGTTGCTCGCGCGGGCCAGCGGGTCTGGAGTTCGATGACTTCGTCTCCAGCGATCGAACTCAGCACACAGGCGCTGCGCAGCTGTGAGGATTTTCAGGCGCTGATCCCGTCCTATTTGACAGAGGATCTGCCGCAGGCGCGCAAGTTACTGTTCGAAGATCACGTGCACGCATGTGTGGCGTGCCGTCGCGCCGTCGAACAGGTCCGCAATGCTGAACGGCAGCCGACATGGCAAGTAAAGCCTGTATCTCGCAGCTTCGGGCTGTGGAAATGGGCCATGGGCGCGGCCGCGGTGGCAGCGGTCACAGTCGTTGCTCTCTCGCTGGTCAACGGCATGTTCCCCGGCCAGCACTCCGTCCGCGGCAGTGTGCAGAATGTTGATGGATCCCTGTACGCGGTTTCTGACGATCAGGTTCGAGTGCTTCCGGCAGGCTACCAGATCAGGAGTGGAGACGAGATCCGCACGGCCAAGGGCTCGAACGCAGTGGTTCGCCTGCTTGATGGATCGCTGGTCGAGATGGGGGAGCGATCCGACCTTTCGGTGTCTCGCGAATGGAGGGGTACAACCATCCACCTCGACGGTGGCCATATTATCGTGCAAGCCGCAAAGCAGCGCACGGGCCGGCTTTACGTTGCCACCCCGGATTGTCTGGTGTCGGTGAAGGGAACAATCTTCTCCGTCAACCACGGGACGAAAGGTTCCCGCGTGGCGGTCATCGAGGGCGTTGTTCGCGTAGCGGCGGGCGATGAAACCTCTGATCTGCATGCCGGCGACGAGCAGACTTCGGGGCCTGGCGTTTCCAAGGTTCCAATCCAAAACGAGATTGCATGGAGCCGCAACTCGGCGAAATACCTCGCGCTGCTGGGAGACTTCGCCGTCCTGCAAAAAAGATTCGAGGAGATTCCGGGCCCCGGATTGCGCTACAGTTCCGAACTTCTGCCTTATGTTCCCGACCATACTGCGATCTATGCCGCGATTCCCAATCTCGCGCCAACATTAGGCGAGGCCAGCCAACTCTTTGAGGAACGCTTGCAGCACAGTCCGGCGTTGCGCGACTGGTGGAAGGAGCAGCAGCGCGGCAAAGGGCCGAAGCTCGGCGATCTGATCGAGCGCTTGAAGACCTTCAACAGCTATCTGGGAGATGAGATCGTGCTCGCAGTGCCCAAAGAGGGGGCGAGCTTTGGCGCGCCGGTAGTCCTCGCGAAGGTTCGGCAACCGGGTTTGGATGCTTTCCTGCAGAATGAAATGAAGCGCGCCAATCGTGGCAGTACTCAGGCCGCGCTTCAAATCGTGCGTAATCCAGCGTCGGCGACGTCATCGGCGGAGCGCCCGTTCCTCGTTTATGTCAATAACGGCATGTTCGTGGCCAGCCCCGACGCTGCAGAATTGCGGCAGGCGGTGGCTCGAATGGAAGGCTCCAACACTGGGCATTTCGCCGAAGCGCCACTCTACCAGCAAGTGCTCCATTCCTACCAGCAGGGTGCCGGGTGGCTTTTCTGCGCAGATATGGAACAAATTGTCGCGCAAAACGTATCCGATGGAAGCAACAGGCCGTTGCCCCCAGGGATAGGAGACGTCCGGTACCTGATGATCGAGCGGCGCGAAGTCGGAGGAAAGACGGAAAATCGAGCTGCGCTGACCTTTGCCTCCGAACGGCGTGGCATCGCCTCCTGGCTGTCCGCACCGGCTTCGATGGGCGCACTGGAGTTTGTTTCTCCCGATGCGAGCCTGGTCAACGCCGTGGTCATCAAGAATCCCCGAAGCATCATGGAAGACCTGTTCCAGATCATCGGCAGCAGCGATGCAAACTTCTCCCAAGACCTGTCAAAGTTCGAAGCGAAGACCGGTGTCAGCGTGCTGGACGACATTACCGCGCCACTCGGTGGCGAAGTAGCCTTCGCCTTCGATGGTCCGGTATTGCCCACGCCGAGGTGGAAGCTGGTGTTCGAAGTCTATGACCCGGCAACGTTGCAGTCGACGATTACGAAACTGATCGACAGTTTCGACCGCGAGGCCGGCCCGTCACAGGGATCGCTGGTGCTCTCGCAAAAGCAGGTCGGCTCGCAGGTTTATTACATCGTCCGCAATTCAAAGCACCCGGGCGTTGAGACGGATTACACCTACGTCGATAGTTATCTGATCGCAGGGCCGGATATCGCCACGCTCTCAAAAGCGATTCGTGATCGCGAAGCTGGCAATACACTCACGCATTCCTCGACTTTCCAGGCGCTTCTGCCCAACGATGGATACACGAATTTCTCAGGGATTTTCTATCACAACATCGGCCCCGTGGTTGGCCCGTTAGTCGATCAGATCAAATCGGTCGGAACACTTACACTGCAGCAGCAGCAGTCGATCGCGACACTCCAGGCCAACACGGCGCCAGGATTGATCTACGCTTATGGAGAACCCGACCGAATCGTGGTTGCCAGCAACACTGGCTTCATGGGCTTCGATCTCGGTACTCTGATGACCATGGGCCACGGCGGAGCATTCCTGCCGCAAATGTTTATGGGAGGAGCCATTTCGGTGCCGGGTTCGACCCAATAGCCTCGACTTGTTTTCTATGAGTACGACGATTCAACCCGGAGCAGCAGCGGTCTCGAACAAAGAACACGCTGCTGCTCCGCCAAAGCCCATCATCGAACTGCAAGGCCTTTCAGTCCGCTTCGGCAACCGCGAAATCCTGAAGAATCTGGTCTGCTCGCTGCGTGGGCGGGCTATCGGTTTGCTGGGCCCGAATGGTGCCGGCAAGTCTACGCTTATCAACACACTTCTCAGTTTTTACAAACCATCTTCCGGTTCGGCGTCCGTTCTGGGATACGACATTCGAACCAATCGCAGGGAGATTCTCAGCCTGGTCGGCTACATGCCAGAGAATGACGCGCTTATCTCGAAGATGAGCGCTGTCTCGTTTGTGCAAATGATGGCGGAACTATCCGGCTTGCCTCCGGCGGCAGCGCTGGAGCGCGCCCACGAAGCACTGTTCTGCGTGGGTTTAGCCGAGGCGCGATACAGGGAACTAGGAACCTACTCGCAGGGCATGAAGCAACTGGCGAAGTTGGCGCAGGCAATTGCCCACGGGCCCAGACTGCTGATTCTGGACGAGCCGACGAACGGTCTTGATCCCTCGGCGCGGCAGCGAATGATCCGGATGATCCGCGACATCCGCGACAGCAGGCAATTGCAGATCGTGCTTTGCTCGCATCTTCTGCGCGACGTCGAAGACACGTGCGAAGAGGTTTTGATTCTCAATCGAGGCCAAATTGCGCACTATTCGAACCTGGAAGAAGAGCGCAAGGCGAACAAGAGATTTCTTGAGTTAGAGCTCTACGGCGCCAACGGCGATTTCACAGAGGCGATTGAAAAGCTTGGCTGTGAATGTGCTACGACAGCCAACCGGCTGAAGATGATCCTTGCCGACGGCGTCGAGGTTCGTGACATCTATCGCATCGCCGCCGAGCGCGATGTCCGGATCCGGAGACTCAATTTCCGCCGCGACACGCTGGAGGATATTTTCCTGAAAGCGATGGGAAGCTGATATGCGCTCAGATCCTGCCGACAAGGTGAACTCAAAGATTCCGGAGCGCCATCATGGCTGTCTATAGGCGCAGTTATACGTCGTACTCCGGTAGGCTTACGCCCGCGTGGTCGCGATTTCTCGTTCTGTTTCGCTATTCCAGGCGAAAGATGTTCCGTTCGAAGCTCCTGACCGCGCTCTTCGTGCTCTGTTTCTTTTATCCACTGGCGTGCGTTCTTATCATCTATCTCGCTCACAACTTGAGTTTTCTCGAGCGATTCGGGACTCTCGGTGGACCCTTTGTCACCATTGATAACAAGTTCTTCCTGAACTTTATTATTGTGCAGGGAGTGCTGGCATTTGTCCTCACCGCCTTCACGGGGCCGGGGCTGATCTCGCCCGATCTCGCCAATGGCGCACTGCCGTTGTATTTCTGCCGTCCGTTTTCGCGAGCGGAGTACGTGCTGGGAAAGGCTTCCGTCCTGGTGATTTTGCTCTCGCAGATCACGTGGATTCCGGGCCTCGTTCTCTTCGCCATTCAGTCGAGCCTCGCCGGCCCGCGATGGGCCTGGGACAATCTCTGGATCGCCGGCAGCCTCATTCTTTCTTCGTTGCTGTGGATCGCAATCCTCTCTCTTCTCGCGATGGCGTTGTCGGCGTGGGTGAAGTGGAGAATCGTTGCCGGGGCACTGCTGCTGGCGGTCCTGTTCTTTGGAGCAGGCTTCGCGCAAGCCATTAATGCCGTGCTGCAGACACAGTCGGGGTACTTCCTCAATCTGTTCTATCTGATCACCACCGTTTGGACTTCGATGCTGGGAGTGGACAGCGACCGTTCCATCTCTTCCGCGGAAGCGTGGATTGCATTGCTCATTTATTGCGCAATCTGCCTCGCTCTTCTCGTGCGCAAGGTGCGAGCTTATGAGGTGGTCAAGTGAAAGAGGCGACCAGGGTTATTAGCACGACCGACCGCATAGTCTTCGAAGACGTTTCGAAATTCTACGGCGAGATTCTGGGAGTGAACCGCATCAGTCTCGCCATCCCTCCCGGTGTTACAAGCTTGGTCGGCCCCAACGGCTCCGGAAAAACCACGTTAATGAACCTGATGACGGGCTTGGTGCGTCCAACGCGCGGGCGAATTCGCGTGCTGGACTGCGATCCCGATGAACCGGAGAAGCTTTTTAAGTTCGTCGGCTACAGCACGCAATTCGACTCTTTTCCGAAGGGTCTGACGGGATTTCAGTTCGTCTATTCCTACCTTCGGCTCGGAGGCAGCGACACCCAGACAGCGCAACAAATGGCCTGGCGCGCCATCGAGCGCGTGAATCTTGTCGAGGCGGCTGCTCGCAACGTCGCCGCTTACAGCAAGGGAATGCGCCAGCGCATCAGGCTGGCCCAAGCTTTGTGCCACAACCCTCGCGTTCTCGTACTGGACGAGCCCTTGAACGGTCTTGACCCGCTGGCTCGGGCTGAGATGATCGCCCTGTTTCGCTCGGTGGCTGTCGATGGTTGTTTCGTGATCATCTCAAGCCATATTCTCCATGAAGTCGACGCCATTTCGGATCAGGTGATCCTTCTAAGCAATGGGTACGTCGTAGCGGAAGGCCAGATCCATAGTGTGCGCAATGAAATCCACGAACATCCGGCGCAGATTCTGATCCGCTGCGACCGGCCGCGCGATCTCGCGGCCAGGATCATGGAGTCGGAGCAGACCATCGAAATCCGCATCCACAACGACGGTCATGGATTGCTGATCAAGACAAAAGATGCAGACGAGTTCTACCTCATGATGAACCGCATCGCGATGAATGGAGTCGAAATCGAATCCGTTGCCCCCGCCGACGACGATGTGAATTCAGTCTACGAGTATCTTGTGGGCAGCGATGAGGTAGTACGGTGAAAAGTCCAATGAGAAGTGCGACGGCCAAACTCTGGTGGGAGCAGATCCAGTCCGTCATTCGCCTGGAAATGAAGAAGACGCTTTTCGCGCGGCGTGGCCTGTGGATATACGTCCTCGCACTGTTGCCGGTCGTTCTTTTCGCCATCAATGCAGCCGTTGCATCTCATGATCGGCATCGAAGCGACAACATCGTAAGCGAGGGTACGAAGAGACTGACCAACCAGGACCTGAACTCCGTGAAACTGGGTATGACGAGCGACGAAGTATTCGCTCTGCTGGGAAGGCCACCCGTTCACATTCGGTGGAAGGAAAGGAAACGATCCGAGTCGGGCGAAGTCTCGGTCATCCCTCACGATCAGTATCGTTACTCCGACGGGTCTCATGATCTTCTGCTCGATTTCGTGGATAGCAAGGTAACGAGCATTCAAATCGGAACCGGCTTTACCCAGCCTGATGGCGCCAAGGTATTCGCCGGCGTGTTCCAATTCTTTTTTCTGCGTCTTGCGATATTCTTTGGCTGCCTGGGCGTCTTCATGAACCTGTTTCGTGGAGAGGTTTTAGATAAGAGTCTCCATTTTTACTTTCTGGCGCCGATTCGCCGTGAAGTTTTAATGACCGGAAAATTTCTGGCCGGGTTGCTGGCAACCTGCATCATCTTCGTCACCAGCGAAGTACTGCAGATTGTGGTTTTCACATCGCAGTTCAATCCGGCTGCGCGCGATCTCTACCTCTACCAGAACCATGGATTACAGCAGGCTGCGGCGTATGTCGGGGTCACCGCCCTTGCTTGCGTCGGCTACGGAGCATTCTTCCTTGCAGCCGGAATCTTGTTCCGCAATCCGATTCTGCCTGCTGCTTCGATTCTCATCTGGGAGTCGGTGAATCCGTTCCTGCCTGCTCTGCTGCAGAAATTCAGCGTCATTTATTATTTGAAGTCGCTTTGCCCGGTGGATATCCCCACTCCCCCCGGAACTCCGGCCCTGCTGGCCCTGCTGGTCTCCAATCCTGATCCGGTTTCTGCACCCGTTGCGATCTTGGGCGTCGTCGGCGTCTCACTTTTGGCCTTGTACGTTTCCAGCGTCCAAGTCCGACACATGGAAATCAATTACACAACCGAATAGCCGGACCGCGGTCGGGCTCTGCCACTGCAAGGGCCACCGACGCGCCATCTGCAACAAGTCGGAATAGTGTGGCAGTCATTTATGATGTGTTCTGCGATGAGCGAAAGTGGCGGAATGGGCAGACGCACCAGACTTAGGTTTGCACTTAGGGTCGTGGGGTTCTCAGTTGGATTAACCTATTGTTCTGAGGAGTTAGTGCTATGAAGAATCAAATTCGAAGAGTGCTGCTTTGCACTGCGGTCATTGTTTTTGGCAGCTCGCTGTATGCACAAGAAGTGCCGCTATCCGCTCAAGTTCACCAACGTACAGACGTTATTGTAAATGGCAAGGTCGTTGAGTCGCTTGCAGCAGATGAAACTTTCTACCGCGATTCCGACGGCTCGACCCTATCCCTTCCTGCAGAAGGTCATGGCAGCAATGGGACTTTGTGGGACAACAAGTCCGGTACGGCATATCGGTTGAACCGTGAGAATCTGACCGCTTACGAGAATCCCGATTCGCCACACAGGCCGAATCCAAAAGGTTACCCACCAGCCGCTAAGTGGCCGGACGATGCGGTGGAGGGTATCCCGTGCAAAGTCGTTCCGGTAAATGTCATAAGCGCCCCGGGAACGCCATATGCGAAATCGACCACTCCGGGCAGTGCTTGCGTATCAGGCGAGTTCGACTTGGAATTGAAGTCCGATTTCACGATTGAAACAGGCCCGGGAACTACGCAACATCACGTAAAGGAACTTCACAACATCAAAGTGAACGCGGGCCTTGACCCGGCTCTGTTTGATGTTCATAAGTACACCATTCACAGCGCCAGAAACTAAAGGCAGAATAAGCTGGCGCGGGCCTGAGCACCGATTGCAAGTCGGCCCAGTGGGCTAACTCATAGGCGTTACCCGGCAGATCACTGGTGCGGGGCACAGGGGTCGAACCTGCACGGCCTTGCGGCCACTGGCTCCTAAGGCCAGCGCGTCTGCCAGTTCCGCCAGCCCCGCTTAGACGTTGATCTCGCCTGTCTGGACAGGTCGCAGTGGCTCCGATATTAGCACGTCGAGCAGGCGGATCGCAGACTGCTGAACCTCTGCGTCCGAGTGAACGTACTGCTGAGAAATTGTGATGCTGCTGTGCCCGGCGAGCTTCTGGATCGTGAATGCGTCAGCGCCAGCCTTGCCTAGATTCGTGCAGAATGTGTGCCGCGTAGAGTGCAGCACGCAGTCCTGATCCATGTTGAGTGCATCGCGGATCACGCGGCCCTTTACCGATTGTGCACACTAGCCGATCCCCTAATCGCGAACTGCGCATCGGCGAAGGAACGGTGGGATAGTATCCACGCTCGCATAAGAGATTCGTGGAACGATCTTGGCTAAATTGTGGGCTAGCTACCGCACCAAAACGAACATTGATCCGTGCTGGCGAGCTTCTTCAAGATCGAACTCTCGCTCAGCACATGATCCAACAAGGGGTTGTGATAGAGGACATAAACCGGTCTGCGCTGCGCGTGCAACGACTGCCGCAGATTGGCCATCACTTGGCGCAATCCCGGCTCTGGAAGCGGATTAAATAAATAAAGGACCAGAGGATCTTCGGGAAAATGAAACGCAGTGGCATCGACGCAGATGGATTCCAGCGCAAAGCACTCCTGAGAATCGCTTTTGTACTTCGCGAGATTCTCAGCAGCAATCTGGTGCAACGCCGGCAAGAGTTCCACGCCAATGATTCTGCGAAACGGATAATCGGACGCCATCAACAACGTGCGGCCCTTGCCCGATCCTAGATCGACGAAGGTGAAGTCATGAAAATTGACCTGAGCTTGCGCTTGAAGAAAGTCGAGCATTTGATGAAAAGCGCCAGGCTCGGTCGGCTGATATTCGGAATGGAATTGTCCCAGCAGCCGGTCCCGCCACCCAACAGCACCGCTGGTGGTATTCACTCGATGGTCCCAATCGTAGTCGGCGTCTCCGAAACGGCTACGAAGCCGCTCGGGCGTTGAGTCGCGCACAAACTCCCACAGAACACTTAGAAGTCGGAGCGTCGCGCGCATCGATCCCTCGCAGGAAGCAGCCTGCACCCACCATTGCCGTGCGGTCTGTATCACGCTGATTTGTGGGGATGGGCCCATACGAGAAATTCATCGAGCGTGCTTAGTCGGGCTGCCAAGTCACGCAGGATCGGCGAACACCGCACGAGCGACAGCCATGATACGGCATTCTGAAAGTCGAGCCGCTAACCCTTGGTGTGGAATCTCGGAAGCGCGGAGGGTTTGTATCCGGGGGGCAGGCCTTTCGTGACGAACGGGAAGTCATCCGGCTTGGCGAGTTGGATGCGGCCCTCAGGAGTCAGCAAATAGGCATCCCCATCAGGATCGGCAGGAATTCCATTCCCAAGCTCAGCTTCGACCAACTCCTGCATGCTGAGCGGCAAACGCCCGGTACGTTCTCCGAAGCGCGTAACCGTTGCCTGCAGATGAATGACATCTTCGTCGACCTGAATCGCGCGCAGGTGTTCCAGGGCATTTCGCCGGATGTCCTTTTCCGTGCTGGTCTCAAACGTCGCGCTCCACAGCAGGCGAGCCGTACTGAGATCGCCGGCATGTTGTGCCATCTGTGCCGCCAGCACTTTCATGTAGGGATGCGCCCCGGGAATCTGTGAGCCCCGCTCAAAAATCTGGCTGGCCTTTTTGTAGTCCTTCAGTTCGGTGTAGTACAAAAAGCCCATGTCGTAGTAGAGCCGCCAGTTCTGAGGGTTCTGTGCGATACCGTACTCCATCAGCTGGATGGCGCGGGCGGGGTCGCCGGCCCCATTGGGTGGACGCGGCGCCAGAAAAGTGGCGCCGAACTCGTACGCGGGAATCAGTTGTGGGTCAAGAGTGGTGGTGATCTCGAGCAGCGGCGCCAGTTCGTTATAGCTCTGTGCCCGATCATAGTGGCGGTGCCCAAAGTACTGGACGGTGCGTGTCCAGTAGATGCAGGCCATGAGGCCGTCGAATCCGAGGCTGGCGCGCTTCGCCATCTTCGGCGAACTGATATAGAGAACGTCGTCAATGGTTGCCTGTGGTCGAAGCCGATCAATATGCCGCAGCAGCAACACGCACGCAGTCATAGAAACCGCAAGGCAAGTACCCGCGAGGATTGTCGTGCGGCGTCGCGGCTTCATCGGTCAAACTCCGGCTGCGCTACCCAAGTCATTGCAAATTCCAGCTCATTTCAAATTCCTGCGCTCGAATATCAACACTGCGCCGCTCAAAGCCATCGCTGAATAAAAGAATGCGTAAAGCGTGTTTTGCAGGACGAGTTGTCCGCTCAGCGCATGTTCGTGCGCGACCGCACTGATGATATTGAGAGCCGAAAAATTCGGCACCAGGTAGGCCGCTCCCGTGGCGAACCAGCGCGTGAAACCATGAGTGAGGCTGGCGAATCCCCGCAGATCGTCTGCGAAGCTGCCAATCACGAAGAGCGAAAACGCGAAGACTGCGGAGAGCAATGGAGACGAAAACGACGAAAACAGCAGCGCCACGGAGCAGATGATCAGAAATTCAAGAATGATGAAGTACAGCGCAACAAAGATCATGCGGTCGGGCGCTGTGAATTTGTGCGCAACATAAAACAGAGCACCGAATACTCCGATGGCCATGAAGAACGTGTTCACAACCAGCGTCCCCGCTAGTCCAAAAAACTTGCCGACGATGAACTCCCATCGACGCACCGGACGCGAGAGAACGGTATAGAGCGTGCGCTTCTCGATCTCCTTCGAAACCAGCCCGATTCCGATAAAAATCGCAATTACTACTCCAAACAACGACACTGCCGTGAGGCCGAGGTTCACAACCACCAGTCGTTCGATATCGATGGAAATCTGGCCGACGAAAATCGCCGCCCCAGAAAGCAGCAAGGCAAAAGCAATAAGGTTGTACAGGACGCGATCGCGCACAGCTTCCCTGAAAGTGTTCGAAGCGATGTAGGCGATCCGTGCGCTCATCCGGCTACTCCCGCAGTCGTTTGTGCGTGCTGCAACTTCTCGACGAAATACTCCTCAAGCGAAGTGCGCAGTGGCGTGAGGGCGATCAAATGAATTCGTTCCCGCCGCAGCGCGTCGATCGCGGCGTCCTGCTGCTTTTCCGCGAGCACGGCGCGTACAGTGTCTCCGCTGACATGACACTCGGCGCCAAGAGCCTTCATCGATGCCGGAATCTGCGTGCCTTGCCAAATCACTTCAATTTTTCCTTGAACCGTAGAAGTCAGATCCTCGACCGCTCCGACGCCGCGCAACTCGCCTTTATGAATAATGGCCACGCGGTCGCACAAGGCTTCGGCGTCCGAGAGAATGTGAGTCGAGAAAAAAACTGTCTTGCCTTCCTGCTTGAGTTGCTCCATGAGGTCGCGCACTTCGCGCCGTCCCAGCGGGTCGAGCCCTGACATGGGTTCGTCAAGAAACACCAGCTTTGGATTGTGCAGAATCGCCTGCGCAATTCCGACTCGCTGCAGCATGCCCTTTGAAAACTTGCGCAATTGCAAGCCTTTGACGCCAGTGAGTGCCACGCGGGACAGTACCTCGTCGATGCGGCGCTTTCGCTCATGGCCGGGAACGCCGGAGAGTTGCCCGTAGTAGTCGAGCAGTTCATGAGCTGTGAGGTAATCGTAGAAGTAGGGCTGTTCGGGAAGAAATCCGATTTGAGCCTTGACCTGAGAATCGGTCCAATCGCAACCCAAAATCCGGGCGCTTCCGGCTGTCGGGAAGACCAAGCCCATCAGGATTTTCAGAGTCGTAGTCTTTCCCGCGCCGTTCGGGCCCAGGAAGCCAAAAATCTCGCCCTCTTCGACCGTCAAATGAAGCGGGTGCAACGCCCGCTTTGGGCGTTTGTGCCAGAAGCCCACCATGTAGGTCTTTTCGAGACCCAGAATTTCGATTGCGGCCATCGTGCCCAGGGAACCTGCTTCCAGAGGTGTTGCTGAAAAAGATTATAAGCAAGATAGCGCGAAACTGTGCCGCTTCATGCAGTTACGAGAGTCACTGCTGGGTTGCGAGAAACAGAAAGCAGATCCGGCGGAGGAGCAAGAATCTCCGCTGGATCCGCAGGGAGTCTCAGCCTGATATGAGACTGGCTATTGCGCGATGGGATACGCCTGGCAGGCTGCAAGGGCGCTGGCTGGCAGATCTCCAGTGCTTCCCATTTGCGACCGCAGAACTCCATCGTTAGTCGAGCAGAAGTCGCGGTTGCCGGTTGAGTGGGCCACGATTGGCGCTGCTCCTACAACGTAGGCGGTGTTATAGGTTGCGCCGCCCGTCATGATGCCCGTCGCGAGGTAATAGTAGCCGCTCTTGCCTACGCCGCCGGGTGTGGCAGTGGCCAGAAAATTGTCGATGATGCAGGCCGTACCCGAAGTCGGCGTGCAAGGGGATACTCCGCCAAGCAGTGCAATCGAATCTGCATAGCCAACCGTCGGATAAGCGTTGTAGTACGTAATCTCGGCGCTCTGCAGCGAATGCAATGAGCCCGCCGCAGACGATTCATTCGCCGCCAGCCTGGCTTGCAGCAAGTTCGGGATCGCGATGGCGGCGATGATGAGGATAATCGCCACAACAATCAGCAACTCGATCAGCGAGAATCCTTTTGTTGAGCGCATGGAACCCTTTCCCCCAAGTCTGTTTCGAAAAAGTCGATCCGTTACAAGCCTACTCAAGCTATTGCAGTTTCACCGCCACTTCCGCTCCATTCCAAATATCTTAGGTAATTCCTTCATTCTGATGCAGATGAGGAAGTTAGACGATGCTCTAGGTACCCGCGGGTCGCCAAACGTTGAATCGTATCCGCCTGGATTGACACAAAATGTCAATTTCGAGGTCAGGAACGTCGCTTGCATCTGGGCTGAACCAACTATTCCCAAGAAACTGGGGCGGCGAGCACCAGCTCGTCGCCCCAGAACGTCAAGAAGCCTCGACTACTGGTTCAGAGGCAGAAGCGCCTGGCAGGCCGCTTCGCTAGCAATCGCGCCACCTGCAGGCTGAACTCGAACCACAGCATCTTCGAATGAGCAGAAGCTGCGGATACCGGTCTGGTTCGCCGTAACGGGAACGCCCGTCGCGTAGTACGTCACAGCCGGAGTACCACCCGCGCCTGTCGCATGGAAGGTGTAGCCACTCTTGGTTCCAGCTGCCAGAACGTTGTCGATCAAGCAAGCGGTGCCCGAGGTTGGCGTGCAGGGGCTGGCGCCACCCAGAGCCGTCAGCGTGGCAGCGAAACCAACCGTCGGATAGGTGGAATTGTACGTAATCATGCCCGTGTTGATGGTTCGGATCGATGCGACCGCAGACGACTCATTGGCCGCCATGCGGGCGCGCAGCAGGTTCGGAATTGCGATAGCCGCAATGATCAGGATGATAGCCACAACGATCAGCAGCTCAATTAATGAGAAGCCCTTCTGTTTCTGTGTGCGCATCGAGAATTACTCTCCGTCTGAATGAGATTGGCTTACGAGGGGGGACTATGATGTCTTGCGTCCCATGTGGGAGCACCTTGTCAGGGGCATTTCATGGGCCAACATGAAGATCGACTTAGAAACAGTAAACCGTTTCTTTTCAGCGGAAGGAAAGGGAATTCGCGGCTGGCACATTACCGAAGTCTTGCCGCTTTGTGTGGGTTCTGACAGTTCGTGTCAGCTGGACAAACCGAACTCGAGAGAGGAGCAAAAGAGCGGGCGGTGCAGCGATGATGGTTAAGAAACAAAAAGAGCAGCGAACTTGCGTTCGCTGCTCTCTGGCTCGTACCCTCCCCCGAGTACTTCGCCAAATCAACTAGCTTACTGGTTGAGCGGCAGAAGCGCCATGCAAGCCGCTTCGCTGGCGATCGCGCCACCCGCGGGCTGAACGCGAACCACAGCATCTTCAAACGCGCAGAAGCTACGGATACCAGTCTGGTTCGCGGTAACCGGAACGCCCGTCGCGTAGTACGTCACAGCCGGAGGACCACCCGCGCCAACTGCCGCGAAGGTGTACCCACTCTTGGTTCCCGCTGCCAAAACGTTGTCGATCAAGCAAGCAGTACCGGAGGTCGGGGTGCAGGGGCTGGCGCCACCCAGGGCGGTCAACGTCGCAGCAAAACCAACCGTCGGATAAGTGGAGTTGTAGGTGACCATACCGGTGTTGATGGTACGGATGGAGGCGACAGCAGACGACTCGTTAGCCGCCATGCGGGCGCGCAGCAAGTTCGGAATCGCGATAGCTGCAATGATCAGGATGATGGCCACCACGATCAGCAGCTCGATCAGTGAGAAACCCTTCTGTTTCCGCATCTCTTTTTCCCTCGTTGTCTCGTTCTTTTGAATTTGTCTGGTCACTTTATGACGCAGTCGTCACGATAATTGCACTTGCCTCTCCAAAGGCCCAGGTTACTTTCGTTCCGATCGCCTTTCGAACAACAGCTTTATTTTCAGCAGTAGACGGCACTTCGGAGTCGTTCTCCACTATTCCTGTGCCTGATGTGCACCCCTAGTCTGGCAAAACCTGTCGCTGCCATTGACAATTCGTGGCAACCCCCAAGCTGCTCCAAATCGCCAGACTTTCCCCAGTCACAAGGAACGTCGTTCCCCCATCGTCGTTTTCCGGCTCTAGGATCGGCGCAAGGATACGAAGACGAACATGGCGAGCCGTGCCATCGCAGGCTCGAGCATGCATTCGAGCCTTGCCCATAGGTGATAGGTGAGACCTGGCATTAAGCTTCGCAGCCCCACTCCTCCAGAGATCAGGTAGCGAAAAGGCATGAAGGGACGTATCCGCTCGATCGTCAATTCTGGGAACAGGGACTCAAACTTCTGGCGATCTCTTAGGAACAAAATCCAGGGCAGGGCAGAGTTGCTGCCCGACAGCGGACCACTCGAAGAAAAAGACCAATCCTTAGCTTCGGCTAAGAACGGTTCATGATGCAGGCGAGTGTAGACAAAGCGGGACCAAGGCGTCACCCAAGGTTCAATCATGATGATTTTTCCACCCTGGCGAAGGCACCGCGACGCCTCTCGAAAAAAAGATTCTACGTTGGGCATGTGATGCAAAACGTCCGTCATGATGATGGCGCGCAACGAGCCATCGGCGAATGGTATTTGCTGCGCGTCGGCAACGACTCTTGCCCTGGAACAGTGAAAGATTTCGGAAGTGATCAAACCCGGAATGAATTGCTCGCAGTACCCCGCGCCCGATCCTAACTCCAAAACCGGCCCGTCTCCGGCCGGGAGTTCGTTGGATAACATGCGATACCAATCGTCATAAATCGATCTTAAGAACGGCTTGGATGCGATGATTTGGTTTCGCAGTTCGGTGGTAGCTGGATCATCCACCGCAAGGGCAGAAGTGAGGGGATGTGCCAGGCAGCGTCGGAGAAATGCGCCGATCACAGGGACTAGCCTTCCAGCCGTGTCCAGGCGTGCCAACAGATTCGCAGCATACGCATTCCGTTGGAAAACACTCTGGTCATTTTTGTGACCCCATGAATTCGTTCCTGGTAGTGCACGGGGACTTCTACAATCTCGAGATGCAGTTTGCTGGCGCCGAACAGCAGTTCGTAGTCACCCCATAAATCTTTAATTCCCCAGGTACCCAGACTTGCCTCGATGCGTTGCCAGTCCTTGCGCCAGAGCACTTTGGTTCCGCAAAGCGTGTCTTTGATGCGCTGATCCAGCAAGAACGAGAAAACACGCGCGAACAACTTGTTGCCGATCGTGTTGGCAGCTTTCATGGCAACGGGCGGGACGGGGTAGACCAGGCGACTGCCGTTGACAAATTCGGCCTGTGAAGCTACCAGCGCACGGACAAACACCGGCAATTCTTCCGGCATAACGGTCAGGTCGGCGTCGAGAATCACCAGGATGTCTCCCCTGGCGGCACGGAAGCCAGTCCAGACATTGTCGGCTTTGCAAATTCCCGGTCCTTCGACCAGGCGTATGTCCTTGTCTGGATTGAGTGCTGTCAGTCGACGAACTTCGTCGGCAGTTCCATCCGTCGATTGGTCGTCACAAAAAATAATCTCTGTGTGGTCGCCCATCGCCGGGATGCGTTCTACCGCCTGGCGAATATTACCAACTTCGTTACGGCAGGGTACTATCACAGATACGGTGACGTCCTCTTCGTGTTTGGGCTGGGTAACCCATCGAGCCACCATGATCTGCATCAGGCCAAGGTTTCGCAAACCCGGCAGTCTGGCGACTACCCGATTCAGCAATTCCGAGAGCCCCGGAATCCACTTCGGAAAAGTCATGAACTGATGTTTCCGAACTGGCCGGAAGCCGGCCAATTTCAGGAAGCCGCGGATGTCGTTTTCGCTGACCCAGTTCGGCTCTACGAATTGCGCTCGCAGCCCGACTTTGCTGGCAAATTCCAAGATCGGCGCCCACAAATGACTGTAGTTAATGATGACAATCCGCGTTTCGGCCGTGCAGTGCCGTTTGATCCGCTCCAGGGTGCGAAGAATGTCGACCGTATCGAAGATGTGGTTGAAAAGAACGTAGTCGAATGTTTCGTTCAGTTCGAGGTCTTCCGGGTCGCTTTGAACGAAGAAGAGATCTGGATGCAGGCGTTGCGCGCACTCCACCATGGCATCGCTGATTTCAACTCCAACCCCAAACGCGGGCCGAACGGAAGCGAGAACATCGCCTGTCTCACAACGAATATCGAGCACGCGTTTGCCCGGCTCGACAATAAATTGCAGCACTCGCTTGAGATAGTCGTAAAAGTAGCGATTACGCTGAATATACTTCTCGCGCTGCGCAGCGATCGTCTCCTGATGTTTGCGCCGCGCATCGCGGACTTCGGCAAGCGCATCGGGGCCCCAGGCCTTCGGGATGGCAGTCTCGGTCTGGGTACTGATCATAGTGAGTCAACTTTCGTAGGGCCGCAAAGCGACCGTTTGTCGAAATTCATTTACGGCCAACATCCAAGGGCACAATCCCAAGGAGCTTCCAGGTGCGCCATTTGCGGATAACAGCGCACGAAGACCACCGCTGCGGCCAGTAAAACCAGCAGGCTGATGCGCAGACCGAAGATGCGACCGGGTAGGCTGCGCAAAGCGACAGCAATGCTTACCCCGAGCATGATCACGCTGGGATAGTAGTAGTAATAAAACAGACCTTTTTCCGGAGTGACCGCCCATTGCAGATAGTTTGCTGCAAAAAGCAGAAAGACCATCACTTCCGGGAAGGAAACCCTCTTCCACAGGCGCCGCAGACAGAGCGTCATCGCCGCTAGGCCGCCCCATGTGACGACAGGATTGCCGAGCAAATAAGAAAGGCCACGCTGTGGGCTCAAATTAAGCGGCCATTTATACCAAACCAAAGTAATGGCACGATTCCATTGGTTGGCAGTGTGGAAATGCCAGATTGATCTGTGCATCGCCACCAACTCAGCCACACTGAATGGACGATGAATAGCCCGGCAGAGAGGCCAAAAAGTTAGGGTGTAGGACGTGATCGGAGCAACGATCAAGCCCAGGATAAGGTGAGGGAATCCAATCTCTTTAACCTTCTTTGCGCAAGCTGAGAGCGCCGGGTCCGCGCCCGCGATCGGGCGCAGGGCAGCGTAAAACAACCCGAATGTGACGAGAACCATGACCGCTAATGTATCGATTGCATTCCATTTGCACGCTCCCGCCAGCCCCACCAAAATACCGGATGTACAAAACAGCAAACGCCGCAGGCCAACCGTTACATCCAGAACGAAAGATGCGGTAAACGCAACCAGACTCCATATTAAGAAGATCATCAGAAACGCATCCAGCATGCCGATGCGCGACATGACGAACAGGAAATTATTGAAGAGAGCTAGTCCCGCCGCGAGTGAGGCAAGCTGCAGATCTTCCAATAACAGGTAACTCCACAGAAACACTGCAACCACAGTCAGGGCCCCACACACAACCGCAGAAGCGCGCCATCCCAATGAGTTGTCGCCGGCGGCTTTCATCCCCATCGCCAGGATCAGCTTCCCGAGAGGCGGTTTCTCCTGAGCAGGATTCAGCGTCGCCGGACCTTGAATGAAGACTTTTGATTCCGGAACGAAGTAGCCTTCGTCATAAAACATTGCTCGAGGATTCCTTACCCCAAACGCCAAAATCGCGAGCGCCACCAGGCCGAACAAGATTGCAATCGCATATGGTTTCGGACGAGCGCGTTCAGAAGCCGAAACACCCTCAGAGTAAGTAGCCGCCGTGTGCGGATCTGCCGAGATTGGTTGAACTGCCGGGCTGAGCACGGCAGATTGTGAGCGGAATGGATCTGGCAATTTGTGACCTTTTTATATCGTCGCTGTTGGTTTCATCCGGTTTCAGGCTTTCGACGAGCCTTGCAAACTCGTCTACAGACTTGCCGCAGCTTGGCGTGACTTCTTGGACCCGACCATTTCTTCCAGGATCGTGTCCAGTCCGCAGGTGATCTCCCATTTTGGGAAGTGACTCTTAAACTTGCTCAAATCGGAGATGTAGCAAATGTGGTCGCCCTTGCGTGCTTCCTCGACGTAATGCCACCGAAGTTTGTTCCCCGTCAGCTGCTCGACCCGATCAATCGCCTCCAGCATCGAGACGCTGTTAATCCGGCCACCCCCCAGGTTGTAAACCTCTCCTGGTCTCGGGTTGGCCGCAAATTCTTGCATTGCGCTTACCACATCGCGACTGTGGATGTTGTCTCGAACCTGCTTGCCCTTGTAGCCGAATACCGAATAAGGCAATCCGTTCAGCGTGGCCTTCACTAGATAAGAGAGGAAGCCGTGAAGCTCGACGCCCGAATGCGAAGGCCCGGTGAGACATCCACCGCGAAAGACGCCGACATTCATGCCGAAATAGCGGCCGTACTCTTGTGCGACGAGGTCGGCTGCGGCCTTCGACGTGCCAAATAATGAATGCAGTGATCGGTCAATCCGGCAGGTTTCGTTCACTCCTGCATGGTCTTCCTGCCGCAGATAGTCGTAACGAGTCTCGAGTTCGACTAATGGAATTTCATTGGGAGCGTCGCCATATACCTTATTCGTGCTCATGAATAAGAAAACGGCTTCCGGGCGGTGCTGCCGCGTTGCCTCCAGCAGATTCAGGGTGCCCAGCGCATTGACTTCAAAGTCTACAAGCGGGATGTCGCGCGCTCTGTCATGAGACGGTTGCGCCGCACAGTGGATAATCAAATCAAAACGATTCGATTGAAACAGATCACCAATCTGCGCTCTGTCTCGTATGTCGAGATCGACGTGCGTAAATTGCTTGGTCGCTTTCTTCAACCGCTCCAGGTTCCAGAGCGTATCGCCGGCCGCGCCGAAGAACTCGCGGCGCATATTGTTATCGACCCCAACCACACGGTGCCCCTGCCGATCGAACCGCTCCACGGCCTCCGATCCAATCAGTCCACTGCTTCCTGTGACCAATATCGTCTGCTGCTTCATACACATTCCTGGCAGGGCTCGGCACAGTAACCTGCACCTGGGAAAAGGGTAGGTCGGTGCAAGCTCTAGAGTCACCTTACGAAGGTCACTGACGTGTGGGCGGACAGCGACGGAGTAGCCCTTTGCGAGAATTCCTGACCAGTTGGGAGAGAACTCGATCTGCATGGCTGCCGTACAATGATTCGCACGCTTGAGATCAGCAAATGAGAACGTTGAAAGATTTGTGGCAGGTCGATTCTGAAATCTCGCGAGCCTGGACCCTCGATGCCAGCTTCTACACTTCGGCGGAAGTTTCAGGCATTGAAAAAGAGAGAATCTTTTCCCGTACATGGCAAGTTGTTGGCCATTCCAGCCTGGTGGCACGACCCGGCGACTATTTCACGACCGAACTGATCGGCGAGCCGTTGGTACTCGTTCGCGGATTGGATGGAGCCCTTCGTGGCTTCTATAACGTTTGCCGCCATCGTGCCGGGCCGCCGGCGGAAGGATGCGGCCATCGCAAGCTCTTTCGCTGCGGCTACCACGGATGGACCTACGATCTGAACGGCGCACTGCTCAGCGCCACCGAGATCGAAGGCGTGGAAAATTTTCGAGCTGAAGATTTTGCGCTCAAGCCAGTCCGGACCGAAGAGTGGTTCAACTTTGTTTTTGTGAACCTCGATCCGCAGGCGTGCCCTCTCCGCGAGAGCCTCGGAATTCTTCCCGCGCAGGCGGAGAAATTTCCATTCCCGGACATGACGCTGTTCGAGCGGCGAACCTATGACATGAAGTGCAATTGGAAGACCTACGTCGACAATTATCTTGAGGGATACCATCTGCCCAGCGTGCATCCCGGCCTGAACAGGGAACTCGACTACAACGCCTACACCGTCGAGCCGTACGCGAATCACGTGCGCCAGTCCAGCCCGATTCGTGGAGCGCAGCCCGGGGATTCCACGCCGCGCCGTTACGCCCAAACGCGTGAAGATCTCACCACCGACTATTTCTGGATTTTTCCCAACTGGATGCTGAATTGCTATCCCGACAATGTTTCCCTGAACATCGTCCTGCCACTCGAACCCCAACGCTCGCTCGCCATCTTCGAGTGGTATTTGCCGGAGAAGGATCATGCATCCGCTGCGGCAAAGGCCTCGGTCCAATTCAGCGACCAGATTCAGATGGAAGACGTCGCCATCTGCGAAACCGTGCAGAAAAACTTGAGCTCACGCAGCTATTCGCGAGGCCGTTTCAGCGTGAAGCAGGAGAAAGGCGTCCACGCCTTCCACAGAATGTACGCGGAACACATGAAGGAGTGACGGCGGCGCGATTACAAAAGTACTGCAGCGGCGCGCATCGCCCCACGAGCAGTCGATTCCTCGAAAGCTATAATCGATTTTTTCCAACGGAGTAACCTTTGCCTGCGTCCGCGCCAAAGCTGACGAAAGACGATTCAAACACGCGTCCGGATGGCGGAATATTGTCTCCGCAGAAGAATATCGCCATCGCGTGCCTGCTGCTGGCGGTCGTCACTCTGGGCTTTTACAACCCGATCTCGCACTGCGGATTCGTTTACTCTGACGATGTCGTGTATATCATGCGCAACCCCGCAATCCGCGCGGGTTTGAGCTGGGAAACAGTAAAGTGGGCATTTGTTGGAGTTCACGCTGGCTTCTGGCATCCCCTAACATGGCTTTCGCACGCGCTCGACTATCAACTATTCGGTCTGAATCCGGCCGGTCATCATTATGTGAACCTGCTGTTTCACGTCGCCAATTCGATCCTGTTATTCCTGCTTCTGCTCGAAGCCACAGCTGCAGGCTGGCCAAGCCTGATGGTGGCGGCGCTTTTTGCCCTGCATCCTGAAAATGTGGAATCCGTAGCCTGGGCCGCCGAACGAAAAAACGTGCTCAGCATGTGTTTCTTCCTGCTTGCCTTATGGTCGTATGGACGCTACGCGCGCCGTGGAGGTGCCGGCCGCTATGTAAGCGTCACGATCTGCTTTGCCTTGGGACTCATGGCCAAGCCCCAAGTCATCACACTACCGTGCGCGCTCTTGCTGTGGGACTATTGGCCGCTCGGCAGAATGTTCGCCAAGGCTTCGAGAGCTTCAAACCCGCCCCGATCGTTCTCTTACCTGATAAAAGAAAAAGTCCCGTTCTTCCTGATTGCCGCTGCTGCCTCTCTGATTACTTTCTGGACGCAGCGAGTCGGCAGTGCTGTGCGGACAGTCGGAGAATTGCCCGTCACGGGGCGACTGGGAAATGCACTCGTCTCTTACGTTCGCTACATCTCGCACACGTTTTGGCCTGTCCACCTTTCGCCCGAGTATCCACATCCCGGACTCGGCCTACCCATTTGGCAAGTCGTAGCTTCGCTTCTGTTTCTCATTTTTGTCACGGCAATAGTTCTCTTTCAGCGCAGCCATCGCCATCTTCCGGTTGGCTGGTTCTGGTTTCTCGGGACACTGGTGCCGATGATCGGCATTGTGCAGGTGGGTGATCAAGCAATGGCTGACCGCTTCGCCTACATCCCCATGATCGGTTTGTTTGTAATGCTGGTCTGGACTGCCGCAGATCTGGCCGAACAAAAGCCCATTCTTAAGTCTGGTCTTGCGATCACTAGCGCGATTGTCCTGATCACGCTTGGCGTCCTTACTTATAGGCAGCTAGCTCACTGGCGCGATGGCGAAACGCTCTGGAAATACGCGCTGAGCGTCACCGACCGCAACTACGTCGCCCACGATAATCTTGCGATGGTCTTCGACGGAGAAGGCAAGCCCGACGAAGCGATTCAGGAATTCCGTGCCTCAGAAGAAATACACCAGTATCCACCAGACCAGATTTTGAAAATTGGCATGTACGAGCAGCGGAATGGGCACTTCAACGGAGCAGTCGAACAGTATCAGAAAGCCCTGCAGGCTTCGTCCGATCTGCAGCTACGCGCTGCTGCCTGGACACAGGCCGGCGATGCATACGCACAAATGGCAGACTATGCCCAGGCAAAGCAGAGCTACCTGAACGCTCTGCAAGTAAACGTGGACAACCCAGCCGCCCTCGTGGCAACCGCCATGCTTGCCGAACGCGAGCGAGATTTTCCCCGCGCGGTCGACAACTTGACGCATCTCGTCAAAATCGCGCCGAGCGATATTGGCTATATTCTCCTCGCTGACGCTTTGAAGCATGCGGGCCGCCTGCAGGAATCGCAAGCCGTGGAAGAGACGGCGCGACGCGCTTCGCGAAACTTTTCCGAAGCGGAAAAAAACGCAACGCAGACGCAGCTTTTCTTTGGATACAACTCGAATTGAGGTACCGCGTTAGACCGCCTTCAGCAACATGCAGGTGACATCGTCATGCTGTGGCGTGTTGCCGACAAAGAGATCGAGTTCACTCATCAGTCGCTTGAGCATCGCGGACGGATCCTCGGAACTGCCCACCGCAATCGCATTGAGCAAACGTCCTTCGCCATATTCTTCCTGACGGGCATTCTCCGCCTCGACCAGGCCGTCAGTAAAAATGATCAGCCAGTCCCCCTGGGCAAGCGTTACGCATCCCGCCTGGTAGGTAGCCTCGGGCATGATGCCAAAAGGCAATCCGCCGACATCGAGCCGCTCGATCGCGCCATTCGCGCGGCGCAGGATGGGATTGTTGTGCCCGGCATTGATGTAGTCAACCGATCTTCGCGCGGGATCATATTCTGCGAGAAACGCCGTCGTGAACCGCAGCCCTCCCTGGCTGTTCGAGCAGGCATAACGATTCATGTTGGAGGCGAGTTCCGGCAGCGCAACTTGCGCCGTCGACAGCGTCTTCAGGCTGGCTTGAAAGGTCGCCATCAGCATCGCCGCTGGAATGCTCTTGCCCGCAACATCGGCGACGGCAAGCACCACGCGGTTCTCCTCACTGGTTCGCCCCGGTCGCGGAAAAACGTCGTAATAGTCGCCGGCCACCGTGTTCGCGGGCCGCGTCGAATACGCGATCGTCAGCCCCGGAATCTGCGGCGGAACGCCCGGAAGCAGCCATGTCTGAATCTCCCGTGCGATCTGCAAGTCGCGCTTCATCACTACGCGGTCGGCGATTTCCAGGATCAGCAGCAACAGGAGAATCAGCGCCGCCCAGAAGTGAAGGTCGAATTCGACACTGTAAACCTTGCCGCCTTCTCCCGTGTAGTCAAACGCGCTATGGGGAATCACAAGGAAAATCAGGGAGAGCAGAAGCAAGACGCGCCGGGCGGGCGACAGTTTCTCAAAGACTGCCCAGAAAAATTCTTTAATGACGTGGAGGCGGCGCCCCCGGTCGGTCAGTCCCTCGGGCGTCTTCGCGGCAACATCCTTCGAATAAAGGCGGTAGCTAGTGCGCGCCTCGGTTTCAAACTGGGACCAAAGCTGGCTGACTTCCAGTCCTTCGGTCACGCGGTGCCAGAAGGCGTGCAGGCGCACGCCAAGCGGCACGTGCTGTGCTGGCTGTCCGGCAGGAGGGGAGGCGGTGGCCATGGCGCTCAGCCAAGATTATAGAGGAGAGAAGACGGGCGATTGAGTCATTGGGCGATTTGGCGATTGTGGGTTGAGTGGTCGGGAATCAGCCTGTCACTCAGATTGCAATATTTCAATTGCTCAATTGCTGTCAATCACTCAATCACTTAACGACTCAATGACTCAATTCCGTGCCCCTCAATCTTCTCAAAACAGCTTCATCTGCTCCTCAAATCCCTGCATTGACCACTTCGTCGCAAACGATGATTGCTGTGCCCGGTCCGCGCGGGTCAACTTGTACTTCGCGCGAAGGCCACTCATCAGTGCGGAGATACGTTTCAAGTATGCCGAATCGAGAAATGCCCGATTCTGATAGCGTTGCCGGTAACTTTCAGCCAGGTGAGGGAAGTTCTCTTCGAGGAAGGGAAGAAACACAGCCGCAGAGCAGGGCTTGAGAAACAGCGGATTCGCGAAAACATAATCGGCACCGGCCTCTGCCGCCGCGCGCACTACATCTTCAAGGCCGGCAGGAGCGTCCGTGATTCCCGGCACTACCGGACAGCAACTCACGCCCGCGCGCAATCCGGCGGAACTCAGAGCACGAACGGCTTCCATCCGCAGGTCCGGACGCGGCGCCCGAGGTTCAAGTATGCGCGCCAGTTCTACATCCAAAGTCGTGATGGTGATGTGTACTGACAGCCGGTTCGTCTTGGCCACATCTCTCAGCAGATCGAGATCGCGCACGATCATGTTCGACTTGGTAACAATACCCAGCTCGAAGCCGCGATGCTGCGCAAACTCTTCAAGAATCCCGCGCGTCACTTCGTACCGCCGTTCGGCAGGCTGATAAGGGTCGGTCGCAGTTCCCAGCGCAATCGATTCCCCCGGCTTCACCCGCCGCAGTTCCTGGCGTAGCAGCTGCGCTGCATGCTCTTTGACATAAATCTTCTGCTCAAAATCCATGCCGTCGCGCATCTCCATGAACTCGTGCGTATAGCGCGCGTAGCAGTATCGGCACCCGAACTCGCATCCGCGGTAGGGGTTGATCGTCCAGGTGAAGGGCATCTGGCGCAGGCTGACGCACTTGTTGAGCAAAGACTTGGCGGGCAGCGTGAGGTACTCGACGTTGTGTCCCTCGCGCAAGGACTCGCCTTCCGCGGCAAGCCGGGCGATTCCCACCAGGCCGGACGTTTCGGGCAACGGAATCAGGGGAAGAGAAGACATGGCAAGTTCGCCTTTTGTTCGCCCAATATAGCGAAATCTCGCATCCTTTGCAACCATGAGAATAACGGGGCAATAAAACTGGCTCGTCAGTTCTTCAGCCCGTAGATGTCCAGCTCGCCGGCGGGATTTGTCGCGGTGACCGGATCATGTCCGGTGACGATAAACACCTTTCCATTGGCGACAACTGGCGACGTGAACTTGATACCGTATCCGGGGATGTCTGAAGACGCTTGCGAACTGTCATAAATCTCCATCGTGAGATCGCTCGCATCGAAGGCGCAGGATCGCCGATGTCGCGGTTCCAATCTGGATCGGCAGACCATAATCAATCATCCATACCACTGCATCGCTCGTTCCCGCGGATGAGATCACCGGCGTCGTGCCATAGCTGCTTTGCAGAATGCCTTGACTGCTGTAAGCGCCAGCAGTCAGGGTTCCGGAATAAGAAAACTGGCGCAGAGGTGCAGGAATTCCCGGCGCAGTTGGAGTGATACCCAGATATACCGTGTTGTTGAAGAACGCCGACGTCGCAAAAATTTCGTACGAGTTGATGTCGCTCGTATGCGTGCCCAGGCTGTCCGCGCAATTCGCCGAGTAGGGAGCCGTCAAGTCGGACTCGAACCATAAAGTTTGAGTCGCCCCGGCATCGTTTGCCTGCTCGCCACCGAGTTGGGTCGTATTCACCAGGTAGAGCTTTCCGCTTTTTCCGCCCGCTAACGCCTCCGTTCCTCCAGGGATCAACATCAATCCTCCGGCGCCAGATCTTTGTCGGAGCAATCCATAAATTGATAGTCAAATGGGGTGAAGTGGTCGAGGAGATTCAGTTTCGAATCGAATTTCAGGACCGAATCGCCGAATGCCGTTTTGCCGTCATACGGGCCATTCCCGGTCGTGACGTAGATGTTGCCCTGACTGTCTGCGGCAGGGCCGCCGCCGCCCATCCACACGCCCCCGGCGCCTCCAAACGTTCCTTCGCCATTGAGATTCGGGCTGGAATTGAAAACACCGGTCTGGGTCAGCTTCTGCGCATCATAGGAAACCAGCCACCCACTGTGACATCCGCCGAACCCGATGTACACCGATCCGTTTGCCAGAAGTAATGACGCGCGCTGGATGCAGGAGGTCGTCAGATAAACGATTCCATTTACGTTTTCAGAGTTTGTTCCCGGTACTTGCGCCTGAATCAATACCGGGCCGCCGAATTTTTCTGCTCCGGTGGCGAGATCGAGGGCATGGAGTCGAAACGTTCCGCCGGCCGAAGTCGATTCGGTGGTGACGACGTACAATGTCTTCGAATTCAAATCAATCGCCGGCGTGGAAGTGACGCCAAGGTATGGCTGGATGGAAGCATTGGTGGTCGGCGTCTCTCCAAATTGCAGCAGAGACACTTGCCAAAGCGGAGAACTGCTGGTGTAGTTGTCGGCGTCGAACGCGTACACGCCGTCTTTTTCCGTGGCGACAAACACCACGTCGTGTGCGGCGCCATTGACCGTGAGATTCGAGACGAAGACCGGTTCGCCATAAATGTAGCCGTCGGTCAGGTAAGAATTCAGCTTCCCAAAAGTTTTGGAGACGACGTTTTGCGGATTCAGCGTGCCTTCCGCGGCATTCAGGCCGGAGCGCCACGAATCGTTGTGCCAGGTCACAACGTTGGTTCCGACTGCGACCGTGGAAGTGCCGCTCCGATTGCTCGAGCGCGCCGTGATCGTCGTGCTTCCGGCCGCGGCGGCGCTTACCAGACCGCCGGGGCTTACGGTTGCGACGGTTCCGCTCGAGCTTGACCAGGTCACCGTGCTCGTGATGTCGGCGCTGGTTCCATCGCTGTATGTTCCTGTGGCGGTCAGTTGCTGAGTGCTGCCCGCGACCATCGACGAAGTTGACATGCTGATGGAAATCGACACCAGCGTCTTAGTGCTGCTGACCGTGACTGAGGCGCTTCCGGTCTGGCTGGTGAAATTCGCGGTGATGGTCGCATTGCCATCAGCCATCGCAGTGACGAGGCCACTCGAGTTCACGGCTGCGGCTGCGGAATCCGAGCTCGCCCACTGTGCTGACGTAGTAACGTTCGTTGTTGAGCCGTCGCTGTAGTTGGCGGTCGCCATGAGTTGTTGCGACCCGCCCACACTCAACGGAACACTCGAAGGAGCTACAGAAACTGACGCCAGCGTCTTCTGGCCGGTACCTCCACCAGCGCCGCCAGTGGCGCATCCGAAAGTGAACAACAAACAGCAGGGAACTAGCGTGACCACACAGCCACGAAGACGCAGCAGCATTCTTTTTCCATTCCGGGGGAGAACGAAGTTCCATTCAGTCGAGCAGACGTATTAGGTGCTGAGCGCGGCTCTGAGGTTGGTATTAGCCCTACTGAGTGGTTTCCTGAGCCTTACTACAACCCTTTTTCTTTGACACTAGGGTGAGTGCTGTATACACTCAAGACCTCCGCTCATAGTTTTCCTCTTTACTTCCACATTTTTTCGGAAGCCGAAGGGTCTTGAGAACTATTCAGGGTTTCCTGCCCGAAGTTGGTGTGATTCCCTCTGTTTTCAATAATTGAAAAATTTCTCGGACTTAGTCCAACAGGAGAAAAGCGCTCATGAGAAAGCACTCCCCCCTGTGTCTTGCGATTGTTTGCATTTCGATTTCAGCGTTCGCAGGCGTCACCGTTACCAGCCCCTCTAACGGGAGCACAGTCAGCACAAACGTGAATTTCGTTGCTTCCGCCACTACTTCCTCCTGCTCCAAGGGCATCGGCTCTATGGGGATTTATCCCGCTCCTTATCAACTTGCCTATGTCACCAACGGCGCCAGCCTGAACACGACCTTGCCTTTTAATCCCGGAACGTACAACGTCGTGGTTGAGGCCTGGGACAACTGCGGCGGAGCGTCAACGACCCCGGTTACGATCAGCGTCAAAACTGGCAGCAGCGGCGTATATGTCACGGCGCCTGCTAACAACAGCACCGTGAGGTCATCGGTGAACTATGTCGCGACCGCTACCAGTTCATGCTCGCTGGGTGTGGCTTCGATGGGAATCTATACATCGCCGGGACAACTTGCGTATGTGGTGAATGGCGCCAGCCTGAATACGATCCTGAATCTGGGTCCTGGAACATACAACACAACGGTCGAAGAGTGGGACAAATGTGGAGGCGCGGCTACTTCACCGATCACTATTAATGTCGGATCATCGGGCAATACACTTTCCAGTCTTCAGGCAGAAGGTGGCTGGAACGGCTACGCGCAACAGCCTCCTAGCTACGCTGACTGCAACAGTTGTTTGCCTTCGGGGCCGGGCACGACATGGGCAATGTATCAGGGAGTCAAGAACCCATCTCTTTCTGGCAATGCAACGCAGTTCAACATCGGCGGCAACATGGCCTATTCCGATGTGCTGTGGAATAACCACCTGATCGGCGATCTTTCGTCGCAAGGTCTGCCCGACACGAATCATACGCTGGTGCCGCAATATCACAACTTCACGTATGACGTTTTTTTCTACGGAAGCCAAATCGGAAACTCGCAGGCGCTGGAGTTCGACATCAATCAATTCTTCAACGGCATGGGATTCACCTGGGGCCACGAGTGCCGCATCGCCGGCGGCAATGAATGGGATATCTGGGACAACGCGAATGCGAAATGGGTTTCCACGGGAATCTCGTGTTATCCGCTGCAGAATCAGTGGAACCATCTCACGATTCAGGTGCAGCGTACTTCGAGCAATCAACTCCTGTATCAGTCGATTACTTTCAACGGCGTTACCTCGACGTTGAACAAAACGTACGGGCCATTCTCCGCTCCGGGCTGGTGGGGAATCACAGTCAACTATCAGATGGACGGCAATTTTGGGCAGTACGCCTATGACATCTACGTGGACAATCTGAACCTCACTTATCAGTGAAGACCCAAGAAATCCGTAGAGATGTTGCAAGCGGCGTCTCTACGGATTTTTACTTTTGCTCCCTTATTTTTTTCAGCGCGTCGATGCCATTCTGATTTTGAGGGTTAAGCTCGACTGACTTCTGATAATTCTCCATCGCCAAATCCTTCTGACCGGTTTTCAGATATGCCTCTCCCAGGCAGTCATAACTATTCCAGTACTTGGGATTGTCCTGTACTTCCAGTTTGAATGTCTGCACGGCGGCGTCCGGCTGACCGCCAAACAGGAAATGGTAGCCCAGTCCGACGAGTGTGTTTTCGTCCAGCATGTACGGCGAAGATGCTCCCGCTTTCTTGAGTTCGGAGTATCGGATAATCGCGGCCTGTGGTCCCTTGAGGTTCGCCACCAGCATCAATAAATCAGTCGCAGACTGCGGTTCGGGTGTGTAGTTCCATCCGTATTCTTTGGCTACGCTCTGCACTACATAGTTCGCCACGGCGATGCCGCTATCGGAGTTCGCCATGATCGCGACTCCCTTGCCGGTATCGGCAAGCATGATCAGGACGGCCTGAAATCCTTCGTCGGCGCCGTTATGGCCGAACTCCTGCGGGTTCTTGTACTCGCCGAGAAAAAAACCGAGACCTACTTGCTCGATCTGCGGTTTCAACATTTCGCGCGTCGTCGTCTCCGAGAGGACATGGTTAGCCTTGCCCTGTTTCGACAGAGCGGTTTCGATGCCGAATTTTGCCAGGTCGGTCGCCGTTGTCCACAACCCTGCTGCCGCCATTTCAGGATAGATGTGCCACTTGCCGGGAATCGTTGTGCCGTCGGCTCGCGTGCCGGTGGCCGTCGCAGCCGCGCGCGCTGGCGGTAGTGGCTGCTCGTACGTGCTGTCGCTCATGCCAATTTTGTTGAGAACAGTTTCTTTCATGAATTGGGGAAAGGGCCTGCCGGTCACGTCAATGTCGAGTTGCTGTTCAATCGTGACTCCTCCCCCGGAGTAACGATACTTCGTCCCCGGCACCAGGTCCACGCGTATCGCCGCCGTGTTCGCCGGAGGCTCGCCGTTGAAAATCTGCACCAACGTTGGAATTGGCTTGCCAACTTCGTAGCCCGGAAAACCGTGCACGGTAAGTCCGGCGCTGTGGCTCAGGATTCTGCGCAGCGTAACTTTTTCGTCTTTGGTGAAATCGTTATCGGGAACTTGCCACGATTTGAGCTTCTGGTTGACGTTCTCGTCGAGCGAGAGCTTGCCATGCTCGACCAGCGCCATTGTGCCCGTCGCCGCCACCGGTTTGCTGATGGATCCCGCCTGGAAGAGCGTATGCACCGTCACCGGCGTACTCGAACCTGCTTCAATGACCCCATATCCCTTGGCCCATGCGATCTTGAAATCGTCGATTACCGCGATGCTCATGCCTGGTACCTTGTAGAGTTGCATCAGTTTCTCGATGTTGAGCCGAAGAGGCGGTTCTTCACCGCTGAGTGGGATGGAAGGGATTCCATTTTCAACGCGCTGAATGCGAGGGGCTTGATCTGCGTTCTCTGACGCTCGAATCGGATTCGGGCGCGCACAGTAAATTGCGATCAGGCCAAGAACTGCAATGCAGGCGATAGAGCGTGCCGACAGGATTCTCATGATCCCTCCATCAACGCGAACTTTACCATTTAAATGGACGGCAATTGCCGGATGAAGTTAGCCGCGTCTAATTGGATACATGCGGCCCGGCGTCTTCCCCGGTTTTCGTGACCATCGTCCAGGGATTTGGCCCGATGTGCATCATGAAAAATCGGTCTACCGTCAGGTGCTCGCGTTCCACCGCGCTTTGCAATTCAGAAACCGTCTGCGGATAGAAAATCTTCCCGTCTTCCATTTGTTGAAACGGGTCACTCCCGTAGAGCAGCTTGTGGTCAGGGAAGTAGACCATCATTTGCCGTTCACTGGTTTCGCCGTGAATGGGATAGATCTCCAGCCGATTCGCGCCGGTTCCAATGGTCGTCTTGCCGGAAACTGCCCGCAAATCCGCCGCACGCGGAGACTTGGCGAGGCTGTCTGGAATTCTCTTTCGCGGCGAACGCAGGAATCGTTCGATCAGCGGAGCCGTTCGATCAAGACCATACACGGGAATGCCGCGCGCGACATATTCGCGCACGCCGCCAATGTGCGGCCATGAATCGGAAGTCGTAATGACGGCTTTAACAGGGACGCCTGGAAACTTCGTCTTCGCATAGTCAAGAACTTTTGCCGAATATCCGGAGGAAATTGGCGCTTCAAGAATCACAAGGCCGTCCTCCTGCCGAACCAACGTCGTATTCCAGCTCCCCGCGATGAAAACCACGCCGGGCACAAGTTCCGAAGCTCCTTCAAACCTGGGTGTCCGGTCCTCGACGGTTTTGTTTCCTCGTGCTGCAAATTGCTGGCGAATTTCCGAAGTGATCGTGAACGCGTCGGAAGGCAGTGATGGATTGAAATCTATCTTGGTGATTGTTTCCGTAAAATCCGGCAGCCCGTTGCGAAAAACGTCTTTCTGCAGTGGATAGTGAATGCCATCCTGCAACCACCAGAACGAATAGTACACCCGCGTCGTGACGTCTCCCCAAATGCTCCAAAACATACTGAATGGATAAGGCGCCACCCACTCCACCGCCGTTGGCAGGTGGGTTTCTGCATTCAGAAAAATGCGTACGGATGTTTTATGCCACGTGAATTCCACCTCATGATGAGGAACGCTCTGCAGTGTAAGATCGGGCAGTCGATGCAGATCTCCACCGTTGAGCGCCGTCAGTAAAATTCGCTCTGGGCTGAGTTCGATTGCCTCACTGGCGCTCTGAAGTTGGTCTCCCGAGCCCGGTCCAAAATGGCCGCCGAATCCGGACGCAGCCGCGCCATCCGACACGATCTCGATCGAATCGGACTCCGGCTGCATGGCGGCGTGCATTTTCACAGATCTCTTTCTGCTGTTGTGAGCGAGATCGCGCCATTCCTCGACCTGATCGTTCTCCAGAAAGTATGGACCCTCTGGTCGCTCCGATTCCTCCAGCATGTTGCGGATCATCGAAGCTTCCATGTGCAGCGCGGCAAGCCCGCGAATTTTCTGTTCGCCACCCATTGCGTCAAGTCCAGCGTGCATCAGGTCAGCCGCTGATTGTGTTGCCTGAGCGGAAGCCAACATCGGAAGCGCCATCACGAAGCACAACAATCCCCGAACTTTCATCTCTCATCCTCCAGATTAGTCGGACATCGGGCAGGGAAAAAATCCAACGCAAGCTATTTCAGTAATCCATAAACGTCCACTTCGCCGCGCGTCCCAAAATAGACGCGCCCGCTCACAACGACGGGAATGACGAAACGGGCGGCCAGCCCGGCGCGGTCGCGCTGGCCGTTCTGTTCTGACGTGTAAATCGGGTCACCGAGCTTGGTGGCGTCGAACGCGTCGAGGGTCGCAGGCTTATTATCAGGACCGTTCCAGGTCTTCGTGGCGACGGCCCACACGATAGCGTTCTTCGCGCCATCGGCTGAGATCGATGGCGTTGCGCCGGATACTGCGAACTTTATGCTGGAAGATGCGCTCGGTCTGAGTTGGCCATTCTTTACGACATAGCTGCGAAGATAGTCGCCGCTGGCGGCGAAGAAAGCGTGGCCGTTCCAGTAGGCCATCGCGCCTAGACCGACTCCCCGCAGGTGAATGATCTGGACGAGATCGTCGCGGTCGCGATGATAATTGCCCATGTTGTCCCGATCAACCACGTAAATAGTGGAGTCCTTCGTCGGCTGCAGAAGAAGGTGGCGATGTGATCCGGGCTGATCGGGCAGGAGCGTGGGGCCGCCGGAACCGACGTCTGTGTCGGCATTGCTGATGCGGTCCTGATCGTGCGGCGTGAAGTAGTCGCGTATCGCGAGCGTTGAACCGTCCAATCTCAGAACGGAGTCTCCGTAGTCACGGCCTCCAGAATCCGCGTCAAACGTGCCGTTCCCTGTCGGAACGAAGAGATCTCCGCTGCTATCCACAGCAGGGCCCGTATCGCTTAACCAGATGCCAGCCTGGGTTCCGTCCGGATTTACATTCAAAACTGCCTTCTGCGCCAGCGTTTGGGCATCGTAAGCAATGACCCAGCCGTGATAGGGATCGACGTCGCAGGAAGAAGCCCACGCCAGATAAACGGTTGTGTTGGCGAGCGTGAGCGCGGCGCGCGGATTCTCTCGCAGCGCATCGAATGAAACTTGTCCTTTATTGGCGCCAGCGCCCTTGCCCGCAACAGATGCGGTGATGAGCTTAGGTCCGCCAAACTTCTCGGCGCCAGTTGTGATGGCGAGAGCGTGCAAGTGTTGGAAGTATTCATCGTCACCAACCGTGTGGCGGATCATAGTTCGCGCCAGCACGTAGAGCGTCCCACTCTTAGGATCAATCACCGGAGTTGAGGTGATGCCTACATCAGGCCGGATGAACGGGCAAGCCACAATATCTTCGGACAGCACGGTTACACCGCGAGCCTTATCGAGGAAGCTCACATGCCAGAGCGGAGGATCGCCCGGCCGGTTGGCGTCGAAGGCATACACGCTGTCATGTTCTGTAGCGACGAACAAAACGTCATGCCGGCCCTTGCCGGGCACTTCCATGTCGTGAAGAACAAGCGGCTGCGCGTACACCGCTCCATCCACCTTGAATGCGCCGAGTTTTCCAAATTGCTTACTGTTGACGTTCTGCGGCGCGAGAAGTTTTTCGCTTAGCGTAGCTCCACTGCGCGAATTGTCGTACTGCGACGTGGTGACCTGGGCCGCAGCCGGAATCACGGCGAGCACCAGCGCGAAAATGTTTCTCAGGAGTCGCATCATGGCCTCCCCGCTATTTCTGATCGGCCGGCTTCTCGGCGGGCTTTTCGAACAATTTCGGATCGAGTGCCGGATTCAGTTCAACCTTCTTGAATTCCGCCGCGCCAATGTCCTGTCCGTTTTGTTTGTTCTTGTGCAGATATGGCATGGTTAATCCATCGGTTGTGCGCCAGTCGCTGAGGTCGCTTTCTCCGTCAACCATCCCGGACTGCCCGAGGCTCTTGTATTTCTCCCGTAAAACACGGCCCGTCTTCGGATCGACATACCACCGCACCCACGGAACGGCTCCTCCCACATCGACGACCGCGGCATCGACATCGCCAATCTTTTCCGTGCCATCGGCATGGAACGTGAATGCGGGATCGTCAGAATGCTGCGCGATATATACAAGTTCGTGATGCAACTGCGCGTTGGTATCGTCGCGCTGCTCAGGAGGGAGGCTGCGGCTTCCTCTGCCCGCCATGCTCATGAAAGCCGTACTGGGCGAGGTCACGATCGTCAGCAATCCTTGTGGCGTGTGCACTTCGACATACATCTCATCGGGAAATGCCATGCTTACATCGATGGGTACGGACTGTCCGCTTCCGTCGCCTTCATCCATCTGCACGTGCATCGTTTTGATCGACTTCAGCTTCGGCAATCCGCCCATCGCCTCAGCCACCTTGGCCGCCAGCGCTTTACCTTCGGTGTTCGATGCAGAGGGCTTGGCCTCCTCTTTTGCCGCAGGCGGAGCTGGAATCGTGATGTCGACATTTTTTACGGTGCCCAACGTCGACAGCGGCTTGTCGAACTCTTTGTTGTTTCCAACAACCAGCACCGCAAGCTGATCTTTGTGCAGATATTTTGCCGCGACTCGATTCACATCCGCGGCCACCACTCTCTTGATCTCGGACTGGTACTTGTCGAGCCAATCGGGAGGATATCCGTAGTACTCATAAGTCATACGCTCGCCGAGTATCTTGTCCGGCGAATCGAGCCGAAAAATGAACGCATTCAGAATCGCGTCCTTGGCGCGCTGAATTTCATCATCGGTGATCGGCTGCTTGGCGAGATTGGCGATATCTTCATCCGCAGCCTGGATGGCCTCGACCGTACTTCCGCTCTTCGTGTCAATTGAGATTTGCAGGATTCCCTGGTGACCGAAGTTCGCTCCGATACCGCCGCCCACTGCGTACGCCAGGGTGCGCTGGGTCCGGATGTCATTAAACAGACGCGACGAAAATCCACCACCGAACGCTTCGTTGAATACGCTGATGGCGTAGTAGTCCAGATTGTCGCGTGTCACGCCCAGCCCCACCATGCGGATGTTGCTCTGGTTGACGTCATCTTTTGCCACCAGGTAATAACCCGGCTTCGCCGGAGCGTACTTGATTTCATTTTTCGGCAGCGTCGGTCCCTTGGGCCAGGCGTCGAAGGCCGCGTGCAGCCTGGCTTCCATGGCGGATGAATCGAAGTCTCCGCTGATACCTAGAATGATGTTGTTGGGGTGAACGTATTTCGCGTGCCAATCCAGCAAATCCTGCCGCGTAATCGCAGCTACGGTTGCATACTCCGGCTGACGTGCGTATGGATTCTCCGGGCCATAAGCCAGCTTGGTGGCCTCGCGCGAAGCAATATCTCCCACCTGATCGTTACGTCGTGAAATGCCGTCCTGCTCTTCCTTGACGGCAATGTCGATCTTGTCGGCGCGAAACTCTGGATTTTGCAGGATGTCAACGAAGGCCTTGAAGACGTCGTTCAGATCGCCCTTCAGACAAGAAAAACTGATGGTCGCCGAGTCGGGGCCACCGCCGGTTTCTACCTTCGCAGCACGGACTTCCAGAAAATCATCGAGTTGGTCGCCGGTCTGAGATTTCGTTCCACCGGTGCGCCACACCTCGCTGTAAATGTCCATCAACCCGGTCTTGTTCGCGGGTTCGTTTACCGATCCGCCACGGATGCGCGCGATGCCGTCAATGAGCGGCAGTTCGTGATCTTCCTGAAGAAAGATCACCATTCCATTCGCCAACTGAATCCGCTTGGGTTGCTGTGGCTTGAAGGCCGGAAGCTGGGGAATCGGAATCTGTTGCCAGTTCGCCGCCTGGGCCGACGCGCGGAGTGAGGGCCTGGCCACGATCAACGCCAGCAAGAGTGCGGGGAAGAGTGCGCGCTTCATTGCCCACCTCCCGGATGTCCAGCATCGTCAGAAGCTGGCTGACCTGGCGCTTCCTCGTTTCCTCCTGGAGGTCCAGCACCGGTCTCAATCACGCCAATCGTTCGATTCGTGTCGACGAAGATCTCGTTGGCCACCCGTCGAATATCCGCCTTGATTACCTGATCGATGCGATCTACGGAACGGAACAACTCCCGCCAGTCGCCATAGCGCATTTGATAAGTGCCGAGTTGCACCGCGAGTCCCTGATTGTCGGCCAATCCGCGGATGAGTCCAGCCTTCGTGCGCGTCTTGATCATCTTCAATTCGTCGTCGGTGATGTCTTCTTTCTTCAACCGCTCAATCTCCTCGTGAATGGCGTCCGCCACTTCCTGCGTTTTATGCCCCGGCAGCGGAAATGCATAAAACGCGAACAGATGCGGATACTTGGTTCCCGGCAAGCCACTGAATCCCGCGGAGAATGATGCGATCTTTTTGTCCCGCACAAGCGATCGATAAAGCCGCGAGGTTCTCCCTTCCGAGAGCAGATCGGTGATCGCGTCGAATACGGCGTCATCCTTGCTGCGATAGTCGGGCCGGTGGTAGCCCTCGAGATATAGCGGCTGCGACCTCTCTTTCAAGACAACTCTTCGTTCTGAGTTCTGCGGGGGTTCTTCCGTAGTGTCTTCATCTGGTTTCGGATGAGAGAGCAATCGCCCAAAATATTTCTCCAGAATGGCAATCGTTTCAGCGGGTTTTACATCGCCGGCTACGGCGACGACCATATTCGAGGGCACGTAGTACTTGTCGAAGAATTTCTGCGCATCGGTGGCCGAGAAATGATTCAGATCATCCATCCAGCCCACGGTGGGCCGATGGTAGGGATGCGCCTCGAATGCCTCAGCGGTAAATTGCTCAATCAATCGGCCTATTGGATTGCTGTCGGTGCGCAATCTTCGCTCCTCGATGACTACGTTGCGCTCTTTGTAGAACTCCCGCATCACAGGATGCAGAAACCGCTCCGATTCCAGATAGGCCCACAACTCCAACCGGTTTTCGGGAAGAGAATAGTGGTACTCGGTCTCGTCGTAATTCGTGCTGGCGTTCATATCTTCGCCGCCATTTTGCTCGACGATTTTCCCGAATTCGTTGCCCTTTACATATTTATCCGCATCCGCGATGGCATCTTTCCACGCCTTTTCGAGTTTCTTGAGTTTCGTCTCGTCCCGCCCGACGCTTTTGTCACGCTCAGTAATGTAGGCGGCGTAAGTGCTCTCCACCTTATCAAGCGCTGGTTTTTCGGCTGCGTAGTCGGTGGTGCCGATCTTGTCGGTTCCCTTGAAGGCCATGTGCTCGAACATGTGAGCCAGGCCTGTCGCTCCCATGGGGTCCTGCGCCGAGCCCGCATCGACCATCGTAAAAAATGAGAACACAGGTGCTTCCGGCCGTTCGCAGACCAACACCGTCAGGCCATTGGGCAGGGTCTTCACCGTAATGCGTTTCTCAAACGAGGCAACATCCTGCGACGCCGCCAGAGCTGACCACAGCAAAATCAGAACTCCGGCTATCATGAATCGGCTTTTCATCGAACCTCCACGCGTGAACGGGCCTGGATCAGGCATAGTTTGGACGGACGAGCAGGGCAGAAGTTTGAAAGTACGTGGGCGAGCGGGAGCTTGTCAAACGGGTCCGCAAGCGCCGCCTACCCGCCGGCGATCGCTCCCAGCACAATGAAAGGCTCCTTACCCTCGACGACGGGATCGGGCAGAGGAGTGTCAGGGGATTGGTGAGTCAGGTCTTCTTCGCATGCGAAGAACCGGAGAAACGGTCGCCTTTGCAGCGTGTCGTGGTCGCGAATAGCGCCGCGCAGCATGGGATATCGAGCCTCCAGCGCATCAAGCACACGACGTTGCGTGACCGGGGAAACCACGTCGAGCGTGACCTCGGCTCCTACATGAGCAAGCGTGCGCAGATGCTGCGGAATTACAACACGAATCATTTCGTCTTCAGTCTCGCCATCAGCTTTCGGGCACGCGCTTTCATCGCCGGAGTTCCGTTGCGCAGTGCTTTCTCCAGAAAGCCTACCACTTCGGCCTCGATCTTCCGATTGCCTTCAGCGAGGTCTGCCATCCCCTGCAACGCGCACGTTCTGACAATGGAACTGGGGTCGTCTAAGTAAGGCCGCACCGTGCTCACGGCGCGCATCCTCTCAGCCGGCGTTAGATGCAATCGCGGTAGCATCAACGCCAGATGCCAGCGTAGCTCGGCCTGAGTCGCTTCGTCCGCCAGCCCCAGCAACTCCTCTTTGAACGCTTGCAGCAATTCAGGTCGTTTGACGCTGACTTTCTCGACCGCGTCGGCGGCTCGCATGCGGACGATCGGATCGTTGCTCCAGAGATGTTCAATCAGTTTCGGAAAAAGTTCCGGGCGCTGCAAGACGGCGGCTACCAGCTCATTCGAGTTTCCGATCGATCGCCGGTCTCCTCCCGCGAGCTTTTTGCTGAAGTTAATCATTCTCACGATGCTGCATCACTCGTGTGATGTTTTCATCCTCGACCTCAGGCTTCTCTCCTGCTCATCGCTCCAATATTTGCAATCCAGCCGGATGAATACGGACGTGTAGGGAATCGTCATCGTAGTCTTCAGCACTAAAATGTGAAAGGTTTTTCCAGCCTCATCGATCTGGGAAATGATCTTCTCGTGCCGCATCGACTCCAAAGGATACCCACGAAGTAACTCTCCCACCTGAGCGCGATACGCTGACGCACCGGGTGCATCCGCGTCCGAGATATAAGGCAACTCAGCATCCATGAACACAACCGGCCGTACCTGAATGGAACGCTCGATCGCGGCAAAGGCAGCCCGCAACACGTCCATTTGCGACGCGTTCGTCTCTATGGTTTCGATTCCGGGCGCAGTCTGCAGGGGATAGGCGGAATCCACAACCAGGATCCAGTTCCTGTGCCCGAGCAGAGGCATCGCCTCATCAAGCTTCTTGTTCCAGTCCGGCGCCGCCGCAGTCGACCATTGCGGCCCTATAAGGATGATTAGGAGCAAAAACGACCAAGATCTCGACATAGAAAGTGCGCCTCTTTCAAGTGTTGTACTGAATTGCGCCGCCCGAAGCAATCCGTCCAGGTGTATCGCGCTTGGGCCTAAAGAATGGGCGTGCCTTCAGAAAGCGGTGACCTCAGTAATCCGCTAAAAGCATTTGAGCATGGCCCGGTGGCGCAACTTCCCAGACAATAGTCTTTTCTCTCTAGTCGAGTGAGATTGTTTTCTAAGACCCAACATAGCAGTGGTGTGCGAAAGATTTCCTCTCACACAGAGGATTGAACGCCGTCATGAAGACCGTCGAGCCCTTGGCAAGAGCAGCAAGGGATCTCTTCTATCACGTGGCGAGAAACATCTGCACGTCAGGTTCGGATGTTCGAGGCTAAGAGCGCTTGGAGAAAAAAAGCGACCAACAGACCCGCGCCGAGTCAAAGTCGGGGCTCATTGCGCCGATTAATCTCTGTCTGCGATCGGGCGATTATTCGCACGCTATGGATTTGTTGCGAGGCGCGACCGCGAAATTTCCCAATGACGCGGAGCTATCTCAGCTCGAAAGGACTGCCCACGATGGCGTGAAGCGCGCCGCCGAAGCCAACCGACTAATCACTGAAAGCCAGAACCTGTTCGCGCAGCAGAAGTCCGTCGAAGCAATTCAGTTGTTGCGTCAGGCCTACGAGCTGGATAAACACAATTCTCTCGCTCGCGCCATTCTCGCGAATGCCCTGGTCGAGCACGCGAACTCCATGGTTGAAACCGATTGGCGGGAGGCCGAGGCGTTGGCCAAGCAGTCGCTCGATGTGAACCCTGCACATCCCACGGCCAAGAATATCCGCAGCCTTGTCCTCGAGCGGAAGAAAGCAAGCTCCGTCGAGGATTGGGTTGCACAGGCACGTAAGCTGCAGTCCTCCGGCGATATGTTCGCAGCCTTGGCTTGGGTGGAAGAGGGAATGGCCTTTCACCCCGACGACCCCAAGTTGATTCAGATCCAGGATGCAATCCTGCGCGACCAGGCCGCTCAGCGGCGCCAGTCCCGCCGCCGTGACCTGGAAGAGTTGAGACGGATAGAGAGCGAAATCGATAGGGGCGCGGACGCTGCTGCAAAACAAACATTAGCCGAGCATATACAAACCGTGGCCGCCAAGTATTGGACCGATGGAGAAATCTTAACCGTCGCCAACGGCCTTCTACACCGACTGGGATTGGTCCCGCAAGAGGGTTCAACCGCGTCTCCTCACGGCAAACGCGCTGCCGTCATTTTTCACGTGCCGCGCCACAGCGCTCCAAAGCCTTCACGCGTCGAGGCCAGCCTGGTTCCACGCAACCCGGTTCCGCCAAGCCCGCTTCCGGATGTTCCCGCCGACATTGTCGCGCCGAGCGAAGCAACACTTATCCAAGCTCCGCGAAGCATTGCGCTGCCGGTCAAAGTCCCGAGCACTCCGCTTCAGCCGGCCCCCGCTCCGGCGCAAGCCGTCACCGTTTCCGCCGCCGAGCCTTCCGCATCTGCGGTCGAAGTGAGACGCCCGTCACCTCAGCCAAAACAGAACACGAGGTCGAACTCCACAACGGTGATCCTCCTGTCTGCAGCCGCGATCGTCATCGTCGCCGTTGGGGCGACCTTCTTCTTCACCCGGAAACATTACAGTCCGCCAGCAGCAAAGACTTCATCAGCCGCTCCGACTGTCTCGACGGTAGCCCCTGCCCCAGCCCTTGCGCCCACGGTCTCAGTACCCACTGCCTCCGCCCCGGCAGTCTCAGCGCACCCACAAACAACTCCCGAACCATTGTCGCCCGTTTCACGGCCGTCTTCCGACACAGCCGCAGCGAAAAGTGCGCTCGATGATCACCCCGCGGAGTCCAGTCACAACATCGGCACGCTCGTTGTCGTTGCCGGTCAAGACGACGCAAGAATTTTTCTGAACGGAAAGCTTCAACCGCAATTCACTCAATCCGGCCAGTTGCGCCTGCCCAATCTCGAGCCCAGGGACTACGTTGTACAAGTTTCAAAGACCGGCTTTCAGGATCCGGCCCGGCAGAAGATCCGCATTCGCAAAGGCGAAGAAGCCAGGCTCGTCTTCCATCTCCAACCGCAGCCCACCATGGCCTCATTGACCATCCAGGGCGGAGCTCCCGGAACCACGGTTCTCGTCGATCAAACTCCCATCGGTACCATTCAGGCCGATGGCACGCTTTCTGTTGCCACCGTCAATCCCGGAGACCATACCGTCGAACTGCGCAAAGAGCGGTTCAAGCCCCGGCAGTTCAAGAAGCATTTCATTGGGGGTGGGGCCATTTCTCTCGTTGCGGCGGATGCAGCGCTGGAAGCCGCTCCCAGCGAATTGAAGATTGTCTTTACGCCTGCCGACGCAAGAGTTGCAGTCGTGAAAGGTGACCTTCTTAAAATGGTAAGCAGTGGTGTCCCGCTCAATCTTCCCGCTGGCACTTACACGCTTAGCGCGCGAACCGCCGACGGGTTCACGCGTTCGTCCACGCTTGAAGTCATCGCCGGTCAATCCAGGATTGTGGATTTGCCTCTCGCCCCGAACGGGATGTCGAATTGGGATGATCCGGGGGCGTGGAAACCGGACGGAGATTCTTTCATCCGCAAAGCCGGAGACTTCGTTCTTTACCGAGACGTTCCTGCCTCAGGCACCTTTGTTTTTTCCGCGATGCTTATTAAGGGTCACCTCCTGCAATGGGTCCTTAACTACACCGACCCCAAGAACTACGTTCTCCTGCAAATGGACGACAATAATTTTTACCGCACTGTCATTCGCAACGGAGAGAAGACCGACGCGGTCAAAGTTCCCGATAAAGCCGACAAGAAGAGTTTCCGTGCCCTCCACATCCGCGTCAGCCCCACAGAGATTGTCCATCAGATCAGGCACGGGAACAGTTGGACCGTCCTGGATCGCTGGCCGCAGCCCGGCGCTAATCTTAGCCCGGGCAAGTTTGGCTTCTACATACCCGGCAATGACCAGGTAGCGCTCTCCAGCTTCGCCCACTACGTTGACCTGAATATTCGCTAGCAGCCTGCAGCCGAGGCCTGCCTTGACTGTCGCAAAACGGTTAAGGCCACTTGAAGAGCGCTGATGTGAGCCAGGTGACTCAGATCATTTTGATGGCGGGGGCTCCAGGGCGGAGTGTGCTTTTCCATTCAAGCTTCCGGGTTCGCGTGCCGTCAGTAAGCACTAACTTCTCTAGTGGCAGAACTCCTTCCAGCAGTTGAACGCGGAGCTCGTGATCATCGAGTTGGATCGTGCCGCAGCCCAAGGCGGTGCTGAAAAAGGTTTTGAAGGGGCGAATCGCGAGTTGCGGACCAAACCACAGCGTTTGCTCAACGGCGGAATAGCGGAATCCAGCCAGCGCACCAAGTAATGCATAGCTGGCCATGGCACGAGCGTAATAATTGCCACACTCGTATTCGTTCCAGGGATTGCGGATGCGCCCGTCGTAGCGGCTGCGCAGGGCTTTCACGATAGTTAACCCTTCCTTTGCGAAACCTTCCGCAATGAGATGCGATGCTACCTGATACTCGATGCCGGTCCAGACCTCGTCGGAGTATACGAACGGCAACGTCGGCTTGTCGCCCCGAGGCCAACTGCATAACAGCAAACCGGGCTCGTGTCCCATAGCATAGCCTGGGCGCTGTGCATTGGCATGCCGACTAAGGTCGGCCTCGAAATTGTGTTTGAAGATGGCCTGCAGTGTCTTTTGCACCTTGTCGCGAGCCAGCGGAGTATCAATTCCGTAGATTCGGGCCATCCAGGCGCCAATGACCCCGTCCGACAGGCATCCGCTTCCATATTGATATTTGGGGCCTTCGCGCTTCAGCAGTCTCTGCATTTCGCTGCTGTGTTCGTCGACTTGGGACACAATGGCGGCGAACGATGTGTCGCGCAACCCAATGTGTTGCACGTTCTGCTGAAAGTATTCGCCATTAAAGAGTTGTTCTTCCATGAAGCGAGCGCAGCGACGGGCCAGATCGTCGTAAAACTTCGCGTCCTGCGTTTGACCGATGGCCTTCGCCATCTCGGCAAATGCCGAGAGCGCGCCCAGGTAAATGCTCGTGCACATCCCGTCCGGTCCCCAGAATTCAATGTCGTAAGTGTTGTGATGAGGCTCAAACAGGCCTCCTTTGTGATCTGGATCCCAGGTTCGAATGCAGTAATCCAGGCTGCGTTTGGCCAGGGGATACATCTTCCGGAGCCAGTCCGTGTCCCCGGAAATTTGCCAGTCGCGAAACACTTTCATGATTCCGCCCAACTGCCCGTCCGACGCGGCATGGAAATCATGCTTGACCGGGCCTTCGGGAAGTGCCGAGCGGAACGTGACATGACCGTTTTCATCCATCGAGCGGATTAATTCCAGTTCACGCAGGGTCTGCTCCAGCTTAGGGTAAAGGTGAGCAAAAGCCTGGGCGTAGTTCCATACGTGTGTGCAGGAACCGTGGCAGCAACCGGCGTCGGGGAAACATCCCTCCCAGCCCCACAGGTCGCCATTCTCAAGACGGAGCACGGTAGGGGATTTGAGGATGGCTAGGTTCGCAGAAACAGCATCTAGTACAAACGGCGGAAGTGTAGAGGAAAACAGTGCTTCCTTGAATGCAAGCGTGCGTGCTCGCAATGAGCCGTAGTTCTGTTCGACGTAAATAGCGACTTCGCGCGCATCGTTCCAGATTGAGGCGTAGTAGGGCCGCCAACGCGGGGATCCTCCATCCGGAAAAAACCTGCATCCGGGTTCGCCGGAAGGCTCAGCCTGCACAGCGCCGCCAACTTGTAGATAGCAATTCGGAAAATGCCAGGCGATCAGGATTGGGTAGGTTCGTGATTCACCCGGGCCCAGGGTCCCGGCTAGTAGAATCGATGCGCCATTCCGTCCTCGGGTGTCGGTTTCGTTGGATCCGTCGTTGGCAGTGAAGGTTCCGGTTGAAACTTCGCGCCAGAGCGCGGACAGGGAATCGAACTCCCACCCCGGGCTGCGCAGCCACATGCCCTTGATGCGCGGCTTGCTGCCGATTGCGGTCAGGCAGGCGCTTCCGTACCCTTCGGCATTCGGCTTCTCCGCATTGTGAAGAAACACACCGCACTCAGGAATCACAGTATTGCGACTCGCGGATTGATCCTCGTCGCACCCCGGCGCTAGGTGAGAGAGATGGTAGGACAGTTCATACTCCACCGTTCCGGATGAGGCGTTGTGAAGTGTGTATTCCAGGATGGCGCACGGTATCCCCGAATCTTTGTCATCGAGCGGAATGAAAGGATTCCACGCAAGAATTGAGATCTGCAAGGGAATCGACGAGTCGCTGATCTGGACTTCTCCAAAAGGGTATTCCCCCTTGAACACGGACTTCTGAAAGCGCGGGAACCCTTCGAACCCACCGCGACGATATCCCTCTCCTTGCAGTCCCTGATCGTAGATTTTCAAAACTGGAAACGGCCCCTCGACGAGTTTTGTGATCGGAGTCTTCCCCTTGATATGAACAATTGCGAAACCGGCTTGAGAAGGAGCAAAGCCTTGGGGGAGTGCTGTGGTCGAGGGATGGTTCCAAATGGAGAAATCCTGCAGTCCACCGTAGCCGTTGAAACAGATGCAACCGGATCCGATCCCCCCTATGGGCATCGCGACTTGGGTGGTTCTTTCGCCGCTGAAGGTACGCTGGGGTCCAGTGCCGAAGAGCTCTTCCGATGAGTAGGGAATTTTTTCAGAAATGGGGGCCGAGTGAGGATTCGATGCTGGTGTGTCCTGCTGGGCAGCGGCCACAGGCACCGCTGCACCCAACGCAGCCTTCGAAGAGATGGCCATGAATTCTCTGCGGGTGGACTTGTCTAAGGGCGACATCTAACCTCCCATCGAGCATCTGTTGAGTTGAACCGCCTTCGTCTCGCCATTCTGATTTTGTACTCGGTCCGCTGTATGGGGACCGACTTGCAGGTCCGCTCATCGAAATCTCAGGTCGCGAAGCTATGGGCGTCGCGATCTGTCGGGGCAAAAATGCATCTGAGATGGACAGCGGCGCAGAGGCTCCTCTATCTGCGGGCAGACTGCAGCTTCATGGCGACACCGGCTTGACGAGCGATCAGAACGAAGCCTTTCGCTTGCGCGTCCTTTTGCAGTTGCTCGAGGTGGGCACGCCCGGCTTTCGTCCTTCCATTTTCGATTTCGACTTCTCCCAAACGCAGGCGGGCCTCCATGGCAAGGCTGGCATAGCCCATTTGATCCGCCTTCTCGCGCACAGCCTCCAAGATCTTCGCCCCGTCTAGGGTCTTCGCATCATTGGATGCTTGCCGCGATTGCGACATCCCGGCCACGTAGCCGTCATCGATTGCGACCTGCAGATGAGTCAATTGATCGATCGACTTGGCCAGCAATTCTTTTGATTTTGCGATTGCCTGCAACGCCTCCGGTATCTTCTTTTGTGCCACAAGGGCCTGCGACAGCAAGTCATAACTCAAGGCCTCGTCGTCGAATGCTCCTTGCGCATGATAGACTGCACTCGTATTGCGCGCTCCTGTTTCCGCGCCTGCTGCATCGCCGGTATTGAGCTGAAGTTGCGCCAGCTGCAGCTGCGTTTCCGCCTCGGTAAACTTTTCGCCCAGTTCGTGGCGCAATGCGAGCGCCTGCTGGTATTGGCTGCGCCCGCCGGCGACGTCCCCTTGCCAGCTGAGTACCAAGCCGAGTTGGTGCCGAGCGTACGCCTCGAAACTCTTGTCCCCAACTTTGCGGTGAATCGCGATTGCATCCTCGCTCGCTTTTTTCGCCGCCTGCAGACGGCCCTCTCTGGTGAGCAGATCTGCAATGTCAGTGAGCGCGACGCCTACACCCTCCTCATCTCCCATCTCGCGATTTAGCCGCTGAGCGTCATCGTAAGTCTTCTCTGCTTCCTTTAATTTTCCTTCCTGGACCAACATGTTCGCGAGATTATTGACTGCCGTGGATTCGCTTCTCTTGGCTCCAATCTCGCGGCTGCGTTGCACGTTGTCCTGGAAAGCGCCGACCGAGTGAGCAAGATCACCCTTGAGATAGAAGACGTTACCGAGACTGTTCTCCGCCTTAATAATGCCGAGGGTATTACCGGTTTTACGCGAGATATCCAGTGCGGACTCCAGATGCTTCTGCGCCTCGTCCAGATTCGACTGGTGGATCTCGACAATTCCGAGGTTGATGAGCGCCCGCGCCGCGCTCTGCTGATCGCCCACCGCTGAGAAAAATGCTTGCGCCTCTTGCAGCGCCGGGATGGCATTCTTGTTGTCTCCTAACCCGATTAATGCGCTGCCGCGATTCAGCAGCGCGCTGGCGGTGATGATCTTTGCGCCCTGCCGACGTCCTTTCTCTTCAGCCCGTGCCGCCGCGGCTTCTTCGCGGTGCAAATCCCCAATCTGATCTGCGGCCAGTACTTCAACCAAGTCGATTCGCGGATCAGTTCCAGCGGGAGGCGGAAGCTTCGCGAGCGTTTCCACCGTAGCAAGCGCATCTTTTCCTGACCCTCCCGAGGCTTGCGCTCTCGCGAGCTCCAGTCCGTAGTCGAGATTGTCGGGAAAAACTCCCCACAGCATGCGATAAATCTCTACTGCTTTCTGCCACTCATGGGTGGTTTCGCGGTAGTGGCCCTCAATCGAGAGCTGATCTTCGCGCAGAAGGTTGGAAGACAAATCGACCGCTTTCTTCGCTTCCTCCCTTGCTTTTGCGTCGTAACCCAGAATCGACCAGCACCGAGCCAATGCTGAGTGCGATTGAGCGTGATTAGGATCGATGGCGATAGCCTTCTGCAAGAGATCGCGCGCCCCCAAAGCATCGAACGTCTGCAGACTGGTTAAACCTTCTGCGTAGAGCCGAGCCGCCTCGGGATTTGCGGGAACGGCACGCGCCACATGGTGGACATCGTCCTGCGAGACATTGGCCACGCCCAGCTTCTGCCGCAGGGCTGCCCCTCCTTGCGAAACCAACTCCGCCAGCCCTGCTTCCGTGCCGTCGCTCTGCACGACGCCAATGGTTTCTCCTGCGCGAGCGTCCTGCAACTGCAGATCGATCCGGACTTTGCCGTCGGCATCTCTCCCCATGGCCAGGTAAGAACCGAGAACCACAATATCGCTGCCGGCGTAATTCCGGATCTGACGCAAGGTGTCTCGCCCGTAGTTATCGGCGGGCGCCAACTGAAGGTCGATCTTCATACGCGAGACATCCTCGCTGGGGATGACGCGCAGCTGCTGTCCAGCCGACAAGTCGGAACTGAGCATCTCTGACAATGCGGTTGAAATCCATGCCTGATCTTGCCTGCCGGAAAGATTGCGGAAGCCGAGAACGGCAATCGAAGGCCTGGTCTTAAATCCCGCCGTGGATTTCTCGGGCGAGCTTCGTTCAAAGAACTTCCGACGAATCCCACCGGCATTGAAGGCCACGACTGCCAGCAAAAGAACGAACACGCCGACCGCAACCCACGTCCTGATCGAACGCGGTTTGGCTTGCGGCCGAACAGCGCCCGCGCCCAGCCCCAACAAATCTGCACGCATCTCCTGGGCGGACTGATAACGCAAGTTCCGATCCTTCTCCAGGCTCTTGCCAATGATTTTTTCCAATCCAATCGGGATATTCGCGCACGCTTGCCGCGGCGGCATCGGCGGCGAATTCAAAACGGCATCCCGGATGACCCTGACGGTATCCCCGGAAAAGGCCTGCTTGCCTGTAGCCATCTCATAGAGAACCAGGCCGAATGAAAACAGGTCCGTCCGCGAATCCAGCTTCTCGCGGCGAATCTGCTCAGGCGAAAGGTAGGAAGGCGTGCCAATAGATGCGCCGGTCTGCGTCAGATGAGCATCCGTTGGCTCGGCCAACGCTTTCGGGTTACCGCTCTCGCCAATCTCATTATCATCAAGGAACTTCGCCACGCCGAAGTCCAGAATCTTGACCTCGTTCCGGCTCGTGATAAATATGTTGGCGGGCTTGATGTCACGATGAATGATGCCTTTCCCATGAGCGGCGTCCAGCCCGTCTGCGATCTGAACCGCAAACCCTACGACCTGAGCAAGCCCCGGTGACGATATATCCCGGCCGGACGCAATCCATTCTCGGAGGGTTTGCCCCTCGAGCAACTGCATGGCGATAAAGGGCTGCCCCTCATGATCGCCCAGTTCGTAGACGGCGCAGATGTTGGGATGGTCGAGCGCGGAAGCAGCCCGTGCCTCACGTTGCATGCGACCCAGAGCCTTCGGGTCGTTTGAGAGCTCGCTCGGCAGGAATTTCAGGGCCACCCGGCGGCCCAGTTTCAGATCTTCCGCCTGGTAGACGACCCCCATTCCTCCGCCGCCCAGAACTTTGACAATACGGTAGTGCGAGACTTTTTTCCCGAGGAGAGTCTCCGGGACAGGCGCAGGCCGGTCCGGGCCTATCGCCGACGTCGGAGGAGGGCCAATTTCCTCAACCGCGGCAATGAAACGGTATCCCCGACCCGTTAAGGTCTGGACAAAGCGTGGTTGCTCAGGATCATCCTTGAGCACCTGGCGAATCTTGCGGATGGCGGCGTTGATGCTATTGTCGGTGTCGAGGAAGACATCCTTGCCCCACACCTTTTCGACAATCTGATCCCGGCTCACGAGCTGCCCTCTCTGCGCGATCAGCAGCAGCAGAAGCTCCATCGGGATGTGTTCGAGTTTTAGCGGCTGGCCAGAGTGGCGCAGCTCATAGGCGTGCAGATCGAGCTCAAACTGCCCCCCAAATCGAACCAAATTTGTAGGTGTTGGCCCGCCCGATGCCATCTGACCGCCCCAGGAATTGAAAGTCCCACATTTTACATCAGAGACGTGCTTTTGTTTTCTGCCCAATATTTTCTGCGAGTTACGAACCGTCACAACAAATTAAGACGTTCTTCAGGCTCCCGCTATTGGAGAAAATCGCCCGTGGATGGAATATCCGGCCACACTCGCGGGAAGAACGCAGTGAATTGAGAAAACCCAGGAGATAGAAACATGAAAGCACTTTCGCAACTGACCCATTCGAAACGAACCCAGTCCGGCGTCGCCTTCGGAGTGGCTCTCGCCCTTGTTCTGATGATCGCGCCAGCATCGTCCTACGCCACCAACTCTCAGCAAATCGCAAGAAACCTCTTCATTACGACCACCACCGCGGAGTGCTGTGTTCTTCTTGGACCCACGGTCAAGAACACCGAGCCGGCCACGCCCACGAATGTGATTGTGACCTGGAGCGCTGACTACATCGTATTCGACACGGTTCTGTTCGGGCTCAGCGTGAACGGAGGCGCATGCCAGCTGTACGGATCCGGGGTGGCCAATGTGGGCGCCAGCGGAACCCAGAGTTCGTTCGTCAGTGGGACCTTCCAGTGGGTGGTCGAACCAGCGGAACTCAAGAAGGGGGTGAACACCTTCACGGTATGTGGCGGAGGAGTGAACAAAGCCACAACCTTCAGCACCGGTTCCAACACGCTCACGGTCCAGGGTTCGAACTGAACATAAGTATTTCCGGTCCCTTCCGCATAAAGCTTCATTGTGAGCGTGGAAGGGACCCAGTTTCCAAATGCTTCACCCCTACCCAAGGAGAAATGACCATGAAGTTTTTCACCAAAGCAAGAACAAGTAAGTGGTCGTCGATCCGATCTCAGAGGAGGCAGGTATGAAACTCGGAAACCGTCTGCTGGTTGTACTGCTCCCGCTAGTTATGCTTTGCGCCTTTACTTCTGCTTATCGAGCCGGCGTTCCAGATGCGACTGGGCACGGTGACGATGAGCGAAGCATCCGGCAACTCAATGAGCAGTGCCTGCATGCCCACGACATCGGAGACGCTGACACTCTCGACCGAATCGAGGACGCGGACTTCACCCTCTCCGGCGACTTTGGTGTGGTCAGCAAGCAGCAGCATCTGGAGAAGGTCCGGCAGCGAACCATCAAGCGGGAAGTCATTACTCGAAAGATTGATCCGCAGGTGTTCCGCTTCTACGACGGCGTTGCTCTAGTGACTGAGACCGACCGGCCCACGACGAAGGATGGGACATTCGCGTTTCAGTCGACGGAAGTTTGGGTTCGTCGCGGCGACTCGTGGAAACTCGTCCATCTTCATTACTCGCCCTTGGCGGACAAACAGTAGCTCCGAAGGATGCCGAACATACTGAGGAGGCAACTTATGTTTACCACCCTGACTGGATTCGCGGCGTTGTCGTTCAGCATCGGTGGCTATTTCATGAAACTGTCGGCCGGGTTCACGCACTTTCGTCCCACGGTTCTGATGTTTGCCTTCTTTTCGGTCGGAGCAATTCTGCAAACAGTTGCCATGCGCGGCGAGCAGATGGCGATTACCTACATCGTTGTGCTGGGATTCGAGGCGATCACCGCTCTTCTGTTGAGCATGGTCCTGCTGAACGAGAGCGCATCGCTGTCAAAAATCGGCGGCGTCGCCCTGGTGCTTGCGGGAATTGTTCTTTTGCGATCGGGAAATGCATAACCGGCGGCAACACACATCGTGCGAAGGAGAACTTATGAAAAGAATTCTGAGTGCCAAGAGACAGCAGCAAGCAGTGAAGGTTGACGCGGACGCGCTTCGGTTAATGAAGGAAAGAAGAGCCTGTTCTCCTCGCTCCTTGCTCGCATTCTCGGCCCTCTCAGCAGTGTCGTGGCTGCGAGGACTGGTGGGAAAACTCGCCACCAACTTCACCATCGGAAGTCGGAACAAACCGAAATGGATCAAGGAGCAACCGGAACTTTGCGCTCAGGAGCCGATGAAGAAACGAACGCTAGTCTCGATTCTGACCCTATTGATTTGTGCACTGACATCGTCCGCCCAAATGATCGATAACACCCAAGCCCCAAACACCGCCAAAGCGGGCATCAACAAGTCTCTACAGGATGAGATCGGTGCTGGCCGCGGCAATTTGCTCACGCCGAACTCGTCGATCTACATCATTAACCGCGATCCATATCGCTCCATCCGCAGGGGCCGCCAGCTCTTCCAGCGGAAGTTCACTCGCGCGCAGGGACAAGGGCCCGGCGAAGGGGACGGGCTTGGCGACCTCAACACCGATATCGCCATCGGCGCCGGACTTTCAGATAGTTGTGCATCGTGTCACGGCCGTCCGCGCGGATCGGCCGGCGCAGGTGGCAATGTGGCCACCCGGCCCGACAGCCGCGACTCTCCGCATTTGTTCGGCCTCGGGATTAAGGAGATGCTGGCCGATGAGATCACTTCCGACTTGCGCCGCACGCGCGACCTCGCCATCGCGCGCGCGCAACAGACGAAGCATCCCGTCACGTTGAAACTGCTCAGCAAGGGAATCGACTATGGCAGCATCACAGCCAATTCCGATGGCTCGCTGGACACATCGAAGATAGCCGGCGTCGACGCTGATCTGAGGGTGAAGCCGTTCTTTGCGGAAGGCAGCACGATCTCGATCCGCGAGTTCGTCGTTGGCGCTCTGCACAACGAGATGGGACTCGAGGCTTCATCCGATCCCGATCTTCTGGCAGCCAGCGCCGGCGGACGCGTGGTGACTCCTTCGGGAATGGTACTGGACGGATCCAAAGACAAGATCAGTCCGCCGCCACCACCTGACGCGGAAAACGGAAACGAGATCGATCCCGCCCTGGTGGATCATCTCGAGTTTTATCTGCTGAACTACTTCAAGCCCGCCCACGCGGCCCAAACTAGTGTGACCGACAGCGGCCGTCAAATTTTCTTCAAGATCGGCTGCGCTTCCTGCCATGTCGCTACCCTGACTATCAACCATGATCGCCGCGTAGCCGATGTGGAGACCGCCTACGATCCTTTAAATGGCGTATTCAACAGCTTGTACTCCACCGCCACGACTCTCTACTACACCGTTGACGATGGCAGTGGACAACCCCCGCTAAAACTGCCGTTGGGCAATTCATTTGTAGTGAAGGATATTTTCACCGATTTCAAGCGTCACGACCTGGGCGCGTACTTTTACGAACGCAACTGGGACGGATCACTGCAAACGCAATTCCTGACGCGGCCGCTATGGGGAGTCGGGACGACCGGTCCGTACGGGCACGACGGCCGCAGCATCACTCTCGATGACGTGATCCTGCGGCATGGCGGAGAAGCACAGGCGGCGCACGATGCCTATGTCGCGCTCAAGCCGGCTCAGGCCAGCAACCTGTTGAATTTTCTCAACTCGCTGGTGCTGTTTCCCCCCGACGACACCGCCTCGAATCTCGATCCGGCGGATCCGACAAAACAGAACTTTCCGCAGTTCGGCCACGGCAGCATCAAGTTGAGCGTGCTGTTCAATGATCCGACCGATCTGGAGTAGCGAGCTTGAGTGATTCATGCGGCCGTGCACACACGCAGGTTGCTGGAGGATCGAAAGTTCTGGAATTCGCGAGTCCCAAAACAAGAGAAGCAAAATTCAGACTATAGGGCGCGGCTAGGATGTCTTGGTTCAATGGCAATGGGTTGAGGAAAAGAAGGTCTGAACAGTTCTTTGCAGGCTGTTTCCACGGATCTGTCCATCCTTGACCGCGCCGACCAACCACTGAGCGTAGGGGACGGGATGTATTCGATCACCATCCTTCACGCTTCATTCCTCGGTTGACAATAGATTGCCGTTCACCAATTGATTCGGGATCGGGCCTCTGCTCCTAATTATCTGATTGGCGGCACTTATCGGGTCGCCTGTGCTGACTGCATTGCTGCGATCCGCTCCTCCATCTGGCGCGTGAGGTGTGGCGTGATGCCGAGCATCCGCTCAACCAACATCAACTGCGCACGGTGATGCATCTCGTGTTCCTTCGGTGCGATCAGCATTTCAAACCGCGATTTCACCCGTGGTTCCATACCCTCCGGGTACTCGACTGGCTCGGCCAAGAAAGCCTCTGAGGCGCCTTCGAGAACCTTGGAATATTTCTCACCCTCGCTCCGCAACAGTTCCAGTATCTGCGCCTTTGTGCGCGGCACTTTCGCTTCCGCCTGCAACTTGCCCATGAGCCCAAAGAAATCGAAGCCAACCAGCGTGCTGCGGTGTTCGACAACATGGATCTGTTCGGGCACACGCGGCATCACTGCAATGTGCACCAGCGTCTCTGCTACAGACCGGCAACCATCGGCCGGACGAAACCCGTACTTTTCTTCTGGAATCTCATCGGCAATTTTGATTGTATTGTTACGGACCGTGCGGAACGATCGCGCAAGTTCTTTTGCCCCGTAATAGGTCATGACTGAATTTAACCTCCTGAGTGGAATCGTAAGGCTTCGCTTTCTGCGTCAATCATCATAACCGGAGTAGCCCCAAAGAAACTTAAAGCCGGGCCCCAGCCCGGCGATGAACGCGATGGCCGGAATCACAGCCGCGACCATCCATTCGCGGCTTCGTTCAATCTCCGGCATCTGATGCTCGCGGCGTTAACGACCATGCGCCGCATTGTAGCGGAAACTACTGCTTCGAGTTCCCGGTGCCCCTGCCCGCGTCACACAAAGTTCATTCGTGCTTCAGTTGTGGACTGTCAGGACCGGACATTTCGCGTGGCAGATCACCTCATGGGTAAGGGCCCACGGCATGTGCGCGGCCATGCGCGGAGAGGTAGCACGATTTGCGCCCATGACGATCAGATCAACTCCATGCATCGCTGCGGTATCGATGATCCCTTCTGCCACGAAGTCCGTCCCAGCCACACACACCGGTTCGGCCACCAGATTCGTGTTAGCTGGAACCAGTTCGCGTAGTTTTCTGACACTCTCGGAGCGTATCGATTCCTGCCACTGCGCATATTCATCGGCCGCGTGGGAGGATGGGCCGTAGGGTAGGGGCCCGATGTCAGCGATCGGCATCGTCTCCATAATCATGTGCAGAAGAACGAGCTGGGCCTGATAGTCTTCCGCCAGGGATAGGGCATATGGAAAAGCCTTAGCAGAACCTGGTCCGAAATCGGTCGCGAAAAGTATCCGATGGAACTCCGTCGGGGCCGAATCCGCACCGGCGACATGTGGACCAACTGTCAGCACTGGGCAGGGAGCAAGGCGCAAAACCTCTTCCGCAACCGACCCCAATGCCAGCTTCGGCAAGCCGCTCCGTCCGCGGGTTCCCAGCACCAACAGATCAACCTTCTCTCGTTCAATTGTCCCTACAACAACATCCCACACGGGACCCAGTTCGACCAGAAGGTGAGGATTGATGCCACTCATTCGCGCCGTTTCGGCGAGCTGCTTCATCTTAACTTCTGCTTCAAATCGGCTGCGGTTTAGTTTCTTCGGCAACGGTTCCAGCGGGATCGGAGGACGCGGCTCTTGAGGAATCGCGTGCAATACCGAAAGAGCAGAATTGTAGCGGCGAGCAATCGCAACGCCATAGGCGAGTGCCCTTTCGGAAGCCACTGAAAAATCCGTAGCAATCAAGACCTGCTTGAATCCAACGCTTTGCTTCTGATCGCGTAATTGTGTTACCGCAGACATAAGAGCCTCCTGTGCGCGTCGACGGTTGCGCTGTCATGAATGCTCAGGCTTGAATCCCATTGGTCTCGCAGTGCTATCGCTCTCTTATTCGCGACAGACGAAGGTTGAGGCTACGGACGCGAGAATCAGAATAGGGATGCGTGAGCCTTTTCATCAGCTACCGCCATGCCAGGCACCTCGACCTGGAACCCTTTAATTCCAATGTGATCCACTTGTGCCGTTCATGCTGTGACGAGAATCACAGGATGCTGTGATGAGTGCAGGGCCGCGCGGCGGCATCTTCAGTGTGAGTACTCTTGCCCACCGAATCACGAATCAGGGTGACGCAAATCACTGCAGTAGCCCCAGGGGGTGTTGAAACTCTCAATAGTACCGAGCTGGGCGGGGTTTCCTCCGTATTTCATTCTACTGGAACGAAATCCCGCGCAAGAGCAGCGAGGAGAGAGTTGCATGAGTAAGGCCCTGCTGTATGACGCGACGATATGCATCGGTTGCAAGCAGTGTGAAGTTGCGTGTGCCACGGAAAACAATCTGCCCTACAACGACAGCATTGCCTCGGAGCAGAAGCAGTCCGACCACAAATACACCGCCGTCCTCACCAATGGGGACAAGTTCATGCGCCGCCTGTGCATGAATTGCCAGGATCCGGCGTGCGCTTCGGCCTGCCCTGTGGCGGCCCTGCGTAAGACTCCATCCGGCCCTGTGATTTATGACGAAGGTCGCTGCATGGGCTGCCGCTATTGCATGCTGGCTTGCCCCTTCAGCGTTCCCAAGTACGAATGGGGAAAGCTGTTACCCAAGGTGAGAAAGTGCACGATGTGTCCAGATCGTGTGGCCGCGGGCAAACAAACCGCTTGCGCTGAGATTTGCCCAACGGGTGCCACCAAGTTCGGCGAACGCGACGATCTTATTGCCGAAGCGCAGCAGCGCATTCGCGCTAATCCCGGCCAGTATGTGAAGCACATTTACGGCCTCAACGAAGTTGGGGGAACGTCCGTGCTGCTGCTCTCCAACGTTTCGTTCGAACAATTCGGTTACCCCGGCGACATGCTCACAGAAGCCATGCCCCTGCTGACTTCCCGTGTGCTTTCCAAAGTGCCGGATGTAGTGACCCTGGGCGGCGTCTTGCTGGGAGGCATCTGGTGGATCACCAACCGGCGCGTCGCCGTAGCTGCGTCGGAGAAAAGCGAAAAGCAGTCCGTCGAAGTGGAGAGAGAGCGAAACGAGAGCAAAAATGGCAAAGCCTAAATTGGGATTCTGGCAAGTGATTCTGTGGGTCGTCATGCTGGCGGGAGTCCACGCCCTGATCGTGCGCTTCACGCGTGGATTGGCCGCCTCGACCAACCTCAGCGACGAATTTCCCTGGGGCCTTTGGGTAGGTTTCAAACTCTTTTCCGTGGCGCTGGCGGGAGGAGGATTCACACTGGCCGCAGTCGTCCATATTTTCAATCTCACGCTCTACCGCCCAGTTCTGCGGCCCATGATTCTCACCGCGTTCCTTGGATATTCGATGTTTATCTGCTCACTCATCATCGATCTGGGGAGACCTTATCGCGTCTGGCACCCCATGGTCATGTGGAACGACCATTCGGTGATGTTTGAGATCGCTTGGTGCGTGATGCTCTACACGACGGTGTTGGTCCTGGAGTTCGCACCAGCAGTCTTGGAGCGCCTCAAATGGCAGCGGGCGCTGGGCTGGCTGCGCGCGGTCATGATCCCGGTAGTGATTCTGGGCGTGATCCTGTCGACACTCCACCAGTCATCCCTGGGCAGCCTCTACCTAATCGTTCCGGGCAAGCTCTATCCCCTGTGGTACTCGCCGATGGAGCCGGTCTTTTTCTTCGTTTCCGCACTGTGCGCGGGGCTGGCGATGACCATTTTTGAGTCGTGGCACAGCCGCAAGGCCTTTGGAAAAACACTAGAGCCACCCTTGCTCACCAGCCTGGGCCGAGTCCTCGCCGTTGCTTTGTCGTTCTATCTGACTTTGCGCCTCATCGATATGGCGCACCGCGGCGTTTTTCATCTGCTTCTGCTGCCGCGCACCGAGACCTACCTTTTTCTGCTGGAGATAGGGCTTCTGGCACTGCCGATGCTGCTTTTGTTTCGGAAGCGTATCCATCACAACCTCACGGCTCTCTATTGCTGTTCTGTGCTGACATTGTTGGGTTTTGTCACGAATCGCATGAATGTCGCCATTACGGGAATGGAAGCCAGTTCCGGCACGTATTACTTTCCAAAGTGGACCGAACTCGCCATCACCCTGAGTCTGGTGGCCTCAGCCTTTGCGATTTTCTGGCTAGCAGTGAAGTATCTGCCCGTTTTTCCGCTTGTACGCGAAACTGCGGCGCCGCCGAAGCGAGCGGTGTCTCCGGCTCTGGAACCGGAATTAGGCCATGCCACCTCATGATCCACGCTCGCTGACGTCCGGGCACCGCTTCCACTGGACCCGCAGTCTTAGCGCGAAACTTGTTGTTCTGCTGTGGGTTTCCATGACGCTGGTTTTCGGGGTGCTGGGATTTTTCATCGTTCGCCTCCATCGCCAGCACCTCGAAGCCGCGACGCTCAGCAGCGCCGAGCGCGTCAGCGACGTCATCAAGCACAGCACCACTTACTACATGATGCGCAACGATCGCGAGGGCCTCTACCACGCGATCCAAACCATCGCGGACGAACCCGGCATGGTCAAGGTGCGCATCTTCGATCAGGAGGGAAGGATCACCTACTCCACGGATCCTGCCGAGGTCACCCATGTGCTCGATAAGTCGGCAGAGGCCTGCTATGGCTGTCACAATCAGTCGCAGCCGCTGGCGCGCCTGAATCGTCCCGACCGCTTTCGTATTTACCGTGCCGGCGGACAGAGGGTGCTGGGAATTATCACCCCGATTGAGAATCAACCCACTTGCTCCAACGCAGAATGCCACGCCCATCCTGCCAGCCAACAGGTTTTGGGAGTGCTCGACACCAATCTCTCTCTGGCGAAAGCCGACGCGCAGCTCGCCGTCAGCAGCACTCGCATGTTTTTCTACACCGCCGGAGCCATGCTGATTGTGATCGTGTTGAGTTGGTTATTTGTCTGGCGAGTGGTCGGAGAACCCATCCATGCATTGAAGAACGGTACTAGACATCTGTTTCAGGGAAATCTCGGCTACCAGATTGAGGTGCGATCTCGCGACGAAGTGGGGGATCTGGCTCAATCCTTCAATGGGATGAGCCTGCAGTTGCGCGCGGCGAATGACGAAATCGTCAATTGGGCGAAGACTCTCGAGGATCGAGTCGCGGAGAAGACACGCGAACTTAAAAGCGCCCACGAGCACATGCTGCACGTCGAAAAAATGGCCTCCATGGGCAAAATGGCGGCCGTCGTTGCCCACGAAGTCAACAACCCTCTCTCCGGCATTTTGACCTATGCCAAGCTGCTGCGAAAGTGGGTGGGGTCGGGCCAGGTTGAGCACGAAAAACGCGAAGAGGCCATGGAATGTCTGGAGCTGATCGCGACCGAGAGCCGCCGCTGTGGTGATTTGATAAGGAATCTACTGAACCTGTCACGAACCGGGTCCATGAACGTGCGGCCGACCGATCTGCATGCTGTGCTGGATCGCTGCCTGTTACTGGTGCGGCATCAGCTTGAACTCAACGCGATTGAACTGCAGCAGAAACGCGCACCGGATTTGCCCCTTGTGCCCTGCGATCCGGCGCAGATCGAACAAGTCTTGCTGGCGCTGATCATGAATGCAATCGACGCCATGCCACGGGGCGGTACCGTCTGGATCGAAACTCAACGAACTCACGACAACATCGAGATCAAGGTGCGGGACGATGGCGCCGGTATCCCTCCTGACGTACTGCCGGAGATTTTCGAACCGTTTGTGACGACCAAAGAAGATGGCCGCGGAGTTGGACTGGGCTTGGCCATCAGCCGCGGCATTATGGAGCGCCATAGCGGGCGCATCGCCGTGCAATCGGAACTGGGCAAGGGCACCACTTTCACCGTAGCCCTGCCAATTCAGGCCCTTGACGCTTCGCCCGCAGCCGTCGGCGACGCAGCGATGAAGGTGAGGTGATCCAAGTGACCACACAAGGAAAGCTTTTGATCGTGGATGACGAATTAAGCGTACGTGACTCTCTGGGTAAATGGTTCCGCGAAGAAGGCTATGAGGTAACTACGACAGAGAACGCCAGTGATGCGCTGACGCGGTTGGCGGAACAACGCTGGGATGCGGCCTTGGTGGACATCAAAATGCACGGTGTCGATGGCATCGAACTGCAGCGCAGAATACACGAAATCGATCCCGAACTGATCGTGATCATCATGACCGGCTATGCATCGGTCGAGACTGCCGTCGCAGCGCTGAAGAACGGTGCCTATGACTATGTGACCAAGCCGCTGGATCCGGATGAGATCGCCCACTCGGTGAAGAATGCACTCTCGCATAAACGAGCGGCCCAAGAGAACGCGCTTCTGCGCGAGACGGTCGCGGAGGTTGCGCGTCCGGGAGAGTTGATCGGGCAAAGCGACGCAATGCGCAAGATCTTCGACGCCGTTGAGACGGTTGGACCCACCGACGCAACTGTGTTGATCACCGGAGAAAGTGGCACCGGCAAAGAATTGGTAGCGCGTGCGATTCATCAGGCCAGTCCTCGGAGATTTCATCCTCTGGTCGCTATTCACTGCGGCGCACTGACTGAGACGCTTCTCGAAAGTGAACTCTTCGGCCACGAAAAAGGCGCGTTTACGGGTGCACAGTATCGCAAGAAAGGCAAATTCGAAATTGCCGAAGGTGGGACGGTCTTACTGGATGAGATCGGTGACATTACTCTCAAGACGCAGACCGACCTGCTGCGTGTGCTGCAGGAGCGCGAGATCACGCGTGTAGGCGGCAATCAAATCGTCAAAGTCGACTTCCGCTGCATCGCTGCCACCAACAAAGACGTGGAAAAACTCATCGAGGAAGGCAAGTTCAGGCCCGACCTTTTCTATCGGCTGAACGTCTTCCGCATCGAACTCCCTCCGTTGCGCGCACGCCGCGAGGATATCCCGCCGCTCGTGGATCACTTTGTTCGCAAGCTTTCTCTGGCCATGAACAAGCACATCACGCGAGTTTCCCCTTCGGCCATGAATCAATTGCAGCAGCAACCCTGGCTGGGCAACGTTCGTGAACTGGAGAATGCGGTGGAACGCGCCATGGTGGTGGGACAGGAACCGGAGTTGCGCGAACAGGATTTCATCTTCAAACAACAAAGCGCTGCTGGCCCCGGCGGTTCGAGCCGAACCCTGGACGACATGGAACGGGCCCACATCCTGCGAGTGGTCGAGGAATGTGGCGGCAATCAAAGCCACGCCGCGGACGTGCTTGATATTGATCGGGTCACGCTCTATCACAAGCTGAAGAAATATGGGTGGACCCGCACGCCTCTTGATCGAGAAAAAGATCGAGAAAAGAAACCCGACGAAGTCGCCCGATGAAGGCACGCGATGAAACTGCTGCAACTGTTGCCGATCGGGAATGTGGATAGCGGACCGTTCAAGGAACTGAGTCTCGCCCTCGAAGAAGTATTTTCCGTTCCCTGCAAAGTGCTACCTGTCCGGCTGGACCCAGAATTCGCCTTTCATGACGAGCGGCAACAGTATCACTCTTCCGAAATCCTGCAGCGGATGCAAGGCCTTGTTACCTCTGAGACCTGGCGAATGCTGGGAATCGCAGATGTGGATCTGCACATCCCGATTCTTACGTTCGTCTTCGGCGAGGCACAAATGAGTGGTCCCTGTGCCGTGCTTTCCTCGCACCGTTTGTACCAGGAATTCTATGGTTTTCCTCCTGACCTCAAACTATTTCGGCAGCGCCTGATCAAGGAATCCATTCATGAACTGGGGCACACACTGAACTTGACTCACTGCGACGACTACCGGTGTGTGATGGCTTCCTCGCATGCCGTAGAGTGGATCGACCTCAAGGAGAGCGCGCTCTGCGACTCGTGCCGGTCCGCAGTAATGCCGACGTGAATCTGACCATCTGAAGTCCCGACCTAAAACAAAACTACGGCCACCCGGTGTCCTGGCTGGTTGGCCTTGGATCCGGGTGGCCGTTCTTTGAGCGGCTCCTTTTAACTGCCGTTCAATACGACTTCGACTTATGACAAGAAGAATTCTTTCGCCAGCGTCAGCCACTCCTGATCTGGGATGTGGTTCGTGAGATCGTTCACGGCAACTCCTCCATCCTGAGCAAGGGCTCCGGCGAAGGCCGACATGCGGCGCTGCAGGCGGATTGCCGATTCCTCAGTCCACCAGCGAGCCAGTGCGCCGCCCAGCAGATTGCGGAAGCCTGTCTTGGCGTCGGGCGCTTGCACCGTCAGCAGCCAGCCTTCACCGTAGGGATCGCTCAGCGCAAGCTTCGGATCGCGCGCAACCGATTCATTAACATTTGACACCGTGCCCTCGATGGGCGAAACCATGTCGACGACGCAACCGTCGCGCTGAATCGTACACATCTTCTGACCCTGGCGAATCCACTGGCCGCGTTGCGGCAGCGTGATGCTCTCCAACTTCCCAGTCAGCTTGGAGGCAAAATCATCCATACCGACCCGAACCAGGTTGGGGCTCTCACTTAAAGCCCAGGTGTGGCCAGGATGGTAGCGCAGGTTTTCCGGCACCTCGAAACCGCTCACCAAGGCTGGTCTTAAACGGGGGACGGCTGAGTCGTACTTTGCCTCAGAAACGTGCAACGCTGGGTTGACCATCGCGTGCCGAGTGCGGAAATAATCGATCAATAAGAAGATTGCGAATGTAGCCAGAAGCAGTAGGACTGTCATAAATCACCTCGTTTGAGTGCCGTCGTATGAGCCGGTTACACCTTATCTAAAGGCAATCGGGATGCCACACGAAGCGCGTTTCATCAATCGCACCGGGGGACGGCGATATTGTTCAAAACAAGACAGATATACGGGATGAGTTCATGGCCCGAAATAACGGGCCGAAATTCTCAGCAGCATCGTGATGGAATTCGCAATAGCTTACAGGATGGTTTGTCTAGGCGAGCGACCAACTGCAACGAATCACCACTCGTAATCAAGGACTTACCAACGTCGGCGATACCGCTGAAATTTGCAATAGCAGAGTTGAAGAATGCAACGCTCTGTCGCTCCCCCTAAGTTGTGTGGGGTCGAAACGGAAGCACCATCGGGAGATGGTCTGGCAAATTAGTCGCGAGGCATGGGTCTGTCAGACCCTGCATACTCGATCAGTCCTGTCGTGGTTGTGAATTTGGTCTGGACGTACCCTCCGGTTACTTGGCTATCCAGAAACAGTCCTGAATTGCTTAATAACCTAGCGTGGAGCGCTTGGTTTTGCAGGTTGCCACAATTCGATAGGATTTCCCTCCGGGTCATGCAGGCGGGCAAACCGTCCGATGTTGGGATAAGTTTGCGGATCAACTTTGATCTCGATTCCCGCAGTTCGTAGCTGGGCTGCCATTTTGTCGAGATCCCGGACTCGAAAGTTCACCATCCAGACCTTCTGGGGATCCCCGAAGTATTTGGTCGTTTCAGGAAAAGGAGTGAAGGACGTGGGCCCGGCTTCTTGCTCCCAAACGCGTTCGCCGACACTCGATGGTGTGAGCGAGATTCCGAGGTGCTGCTCGTACCAACTCGCCAACGCTTTCGGGTCGTGCGCTCGAAAGAATAGCCCTCCGATGCCCGTGACTCTTTCCATTTCTGTCCCTATAGCGACCTCCTTCGTAGCAACCGTCCCGGCAGCGGGAGACGAGGTCGTTGGCGGTGCGCTCGTCTGCGCCGCGATGCCCCGTCGGCTCAAGATGAAGCTCGAGCCAAAAGCAAATGACATGGTTCGTAGCAAGTGGCGTCTGTGAAAGTGCATCCTTTCCTCCTGTGGTGACCAGGTTCGAAGACTGGCTCCGAGACTAGTGGCTAGGTTTTTTCCGTTCCGACCGCCTTGTCGATCAACTGTCCCCAGAGATCGCGCCAGGCACTGGCGTCCGCGTGCCCGTAGAGCAGCCACGTGACGGTGAGCGCTGTTTTCCCGGCGCAATTCTCGGCGAATACGGATAGCATCTTGTCCGAGAAATCGACACAGTAGCATCCACGCGGGTGGAAGTGACGGATCGTGCCGCCGACGAGAGCGTCGCAGAACTGCTTATCGGCGATGAGGCGATGCCAGGCGTCTTTCGGAGGAATGTCGAGGAAGCGGAAGGTCGCCGCGGTCGTGCAGGAATCGACGCCTGCTTCGGCGCTTCGCTTCAGCATGGTCAGGAAGACGGGCCACGCGGTGCCGGTCGATTCGAACTCGCCGTCGAATTTGGCATCGTCGCCGAATCCGCTTTGGACCAGGCGCAGGATGGTTGTGGCGCCGTTGACTTCAATGTAGTAATCGGTGTGGCCCGCGCGGAGGTGCTTTTCCGGTTCCCAGACTTCGATCGGCTGGGTGAATTCCATCCCTGGTGCCCAGCCGATGGTGATGCTGCCGCCTAGGCCCGGCTCTACCTTCGCGATAGGCGCGAACCAGCTCTGTATGCCTTCCGCTGTGGTCAGTGTTTTCCACAATTCGGCTGGAGTCGCCGCTACTTCGATCTTCAGCTCATGTTTACGCATGCCTGGTCTCCTGGTTCCTGTGACGGCGTGGATGTAATGGCCGGATACACTCCGGCGATCAGGCGGAAGGAGCGCCCTTCCGCGCTGTTATATTTCGCCGCCACCCTGGCGATGAAAGCCGTCAGCTCTTGTGCAAAGGCCGCGCGCGATTTCGCGGTGGCAAAGCGGATATCCACCTCCATTGCCATAGTGGACAAGCGCTTCTTCGCCGCTGCCGCGCGCACGCTCAGCCACGCGAGATCGCGGATGGCTCGGGCGGCGAGTCCTACGAGGTAACCAATGGAAAGGTTGTCCCGTTGTTCGGCGGGCGTGGATCCGAGCGACCCCAACGCCGCGGGACTGACTACGTAACTGCGCGCCGCGGCCCGGACTACCCGCTCCACGCAATTTCCCTTGCGCCGCTCCTCCACGAAGGTTATGAGTCCGGCATGCTCCAACTCGCGGACGTGATAGCTCACTTGCTGGCGGGGCAACCCCACCCGCCGCGCGATAGCCGCGGCGGTATCCGGCTCCGCGAGTTCGGCCAATATCTTGAGGCGCGGCGTGCTAAACAGTGCCGCGGCCGCATCGATGCTTTGAATAACTTGGACGGCTGGTGTCACGACGCCTATTAGGCTCCGACAATAGTATTATGTCAAGACAAAAATTACTGTCGGAAACAACTTTTCGGCAGCGTCATTGGAAGACATCACTCTGGCAATCCGACGCGCTTCACCAGGGCAGCATAGCGTGGGTCGGAGTGGAGCTTGTCGAGTCGCTCGTCCATCGTCAGGAATGAGGGCATGTAGTAAGACCGTTCCTGGTAGGCGCGCTCCAGCAGAGCGAAAGCCTGATCTTTGTCACCCAGGCCAGCATAGATGACGGCAACGTTATAGGGAGCAACCCAGCTGTGTGCCGATAATTCCTTCAAATGATCCAGGACCTTCTTCGCTTCGGCCTTGTTGCCGGATACTGCGTAAGCATTCCCAAGGCCGGACCAGATCTCAGCATTTTCCTTTTCCAACTCGACCGCCCGCTGGAACTGGGCAATCGCTTCCGGCAGGTTTCCCTTGTATTCATAAGCCCGTCCGAGGAAAGAATAGCTGAACCAAAAGTTCGGATCGATCGCGATGGCGTGATGCAATTCTTCAATGGCCGGGTCCCACTGCCGGGTAAACAGATAAATCGTTCCGACTCCGGCGGTAGGAAATACCGAGATCGGATCGATCTGTTGCGACCGCTTAACTTCGGCGATGGCCTGGTCGTTCCGCCGCATCGATGCCAGAAACCAACCGTAGTACCAGTAGGCGTCGGAGCTGTTGGGGTTCAGTTCAAGCGACCGCTTGAACTCACTTTCGGCAGCGGCCCAGTCCCAGTCGTACCAATATGCGGCGATTGCCAGAACAAGGTGGGCCCCGGAGTCGGAGTCGTCAATGGCTAGGGCACGCTTGGCGGCCTCCTTAGCCTTGGGCACACCCTCGTTGGGCGGAAGATGCCAGTCTTCCTGATTGATGTAGTTGAAAGCCAGGCCACCGTAGGCCAAGGCATAGTTAGGATCGATAGCGATGGCCTGATTGAAATAGTCGATGCCCGTATCAAAACCTTCTTTGGTGAGCTTGTATGTGTAGTACTTGCCCTTGAGATAGAGCCGGTAGGCTTCAGGATTGGCCGTGGAGCCTTTCGACAAGTCCTTCTGAGTCTCGAGCGAAAGTTGCGAGCGCAGCCGTTGAGAAACTTCCTTGGCGATATCACTTTGTACCGCCAGCAGGTCGGCCACCTTGCGCTGGTACTGCTCGCCCCACAATTGCTTGCCACTGCGAACGTCATCGAGTTCGACGTCAATCGTGAGGTCGTCGCCGCGCTGAGCTACGCTTCCTGCGAGCACGGCCTCGACATGAAGCTCGTCGCCAATCTTGCGGACATCCGTTGTCTTGCCTTTGTAATGAAAAGCGACACTGTGGGGAGTCACTGAGAGAGCGGGCAATCGCGCCAGGCTGTTGTTTACGCTTTCTGTAATTCCATCAGAAATGTAATCGTCGTCGGGGTTGTTGCTACGATTCTCCAGGGGAAGAACAGCAATGGACTCAATCTGACCAGGATTTGACTTTTTCAGATAAGCAGCGACTCCAGCGGAACCGATCACAAGCCCGATGACGGTGATCGCCACAGCGATTCTGTGCCGCTTCATTCCAGAAGCCCCGTGCGCATACGCGGATCCTGACTCAGCGCGAGCCGGCCCCGAACCAGCAGCAACGGCGATATGCGCTGCCGAGGTGGGAACTGGCGTTGGGTGGGTGGTCCGCGCAAGGTCGCGGAACTCGTTGCTCACATCGCGTGCAGTCTGCAGGCGGTGGCGCGGATCCTTATCGAGGCAGCGGCGAATCACGCGGGCGAGGTCGGCAGGCAGGTCCGGCCGCAGCTCGTTTACTGGCGGTGGAGTATCCCGCAAAATCGACGAAATCAGTTCTGCCGACGAACCGCCTTGAAACGGCCGGCTCCCCGTCGCCATTTCATGCAGCACCACGCCCAAGGAGAAAATGTCGCTGCGGTGATCGAGCGTGCGCCCCGAGACCTGCTCGGGTGACATGTACGCGGGTGTCCCCATGACGACGCCGATGTGCGTGCGGCTATCGGAAGTCATCGTGGCATCGCTGGAGTTCGCCGCACGAATGTCCTTCGCCAAGCCAAAATCCAGCACCTTGACGCGTCCTTCAGTAGAGATCATGACATTGGCCGGCTTCAGGTCGCGATGTACGATACCTTTTTCATGAGCGGCTGCCAGCGCATCGCCAAGAGCACTGGCAATCTCAACGATCTGTTCGACTGGCTGTCCCCCGCGAGGAATCAGTCGGTCAAGAGGCAGTCCTTCCACTAATTGCATGGTTAGAAAATGAACCCCATCTGCCTCCTCAACTGAGTGGATGGTGACGATATTGGGATGATCGAGCTGGGCAAGGGTCTTGGCTTCACGGCGAAAGCGGCCAAGCCGCTCCGGATCTTGGGCCATTTCAGGCGGGAGCACTTTTAGGGCGATATCGCGGCCCAGCTTCGTATCGGTGGCCCGATACACCTCGCCCATGCCGCCTGCGCCCAGCACCGACTGGATCTCATAGCGGCCAAGTTTTGTCCCGGAAGCAAGAGCCATGCGCGCGCAATTATAGACTGTACAGCACGTTGTAACGGCTGCGACGGTTCCGAATGGTTGGCGGGTTAGCCGTGAGCAATCCACAAACGGGCTTTATGGGAAGTCTGAGTCACGTGTATGTCGGCAACGGACATCAGCACGTGTCCAACATCGTTGTACGCAATTCTCGAAGGTCTCGGGAACGATGCCACAAAACTAGATCCCCTGAAGACAGCCTGTTCGTAGCTGGTAGGGGTAGACTCCAGAGACCCCTCATGGACCCCAATAAGATGGATAGGACATGAGACTGCCGGGACGAGGGTTTTTGTTGCGTTCAGTCAACAAGTGTCCGTTCCGAGAGATAGGTTACGCTTTTCGACCCAAAGGGGCCGGAGAGAAGATGCCATGGAAGGAGAGTTCTGTGATGCACGAACGCATGCGGTTTGTGATCCGGGCTCAAGGACGGCGAGACGATGGGCTGCGCAATTCTGCTGTACTCCATTGACATCAACCACGAGTTTTTCTAGCTCATTTTTCGATTCGATCTGATGTTAACCTCCGAATTGTAGGTGCTCCAACATCGGACCGAGAGCAAGGGACGGCAGGTAGCTCAGTGCCACCATGACTACCAAACAAGCTGTAAGCAGTAGTGCGAAGACGAAAGAGTGGGTCGGAAGTGTTCCCGACGTGGACGGAGTATTTCTCTGCCGTCCGAATAAGGCGGCAAAAGATAACGCTGGAATAGCCAGTCCGAATCGCCCGACCATCATCGCCAGCGCCGTCGTGAGGTTATAGAAAGGTGTGTTTGCATTCAGGCCGGAAAAACTTTGACCGTTGTTGGCAAAGCTGGACGTATATCCGAACAATATTTCGGTGAAACCGTGCGGACCGCCATTCGTTGTCAGACCTGAGAGTCCCGCGTGAGTGCTCACGGCAATAGCGCTTAGGGAAAGCACCACCAGTGGCGCAGCCAAGGCGTACAACATGATCATTTTGTTTTCTGGGGGTCCTATTTTCTTACCGAGGTATTCCGGTGTACGACCAACCATGAGACCGCCAAGGAAGACCGCGATAGCAGCGGCCATAACCATGCTGTAGAGACCGCTGCCTAGACCTCCGAAGACAAGTTCGCCGAGGAGCATGTTCATCAGCAGAATCATTCCGCCGAGTGAACTGTAGCTGTCGTGCATCGAATTGTTAGACCCAGTTGCAGTGTTGGACGTTACGACTGCAGTAAGAGTCGAACCGCCGATGCCGAATCTTACTTCCTTCCCCTCCATGTTTCCGCCGGATTGGACTTGCCTGCTTCGAAAATCCACACTCCGCATTCGCGAATTGCCTCGTTGTTCGAAGCAATGCACGGAAAGCAGGCCGCCAGCAAAGAGAAATACCATGACGTAGTAGAAGACCCATCCCTGCCGCGGCTGGCCCACCATCCTGCCAAATGTGTGTGTCAGGGCAGCCGGAAAGAGAACGATTGCTGCCATCTCGAGAAAATTGCTGAGCGGTGTTGGATTCTCGTATGGGTGCGCGCCGTTAGTATTGAAGAAGCCACCCCCATTGGTACCAAGGTTTTTGATGATTTCAAGGGCAGCAACGGGACCTTGCGGAATGACTTGCTTTGGACCCTCGACAGTGGTCGCAACCGCATAGGGGTGAAAGTTCATCGGCACGCCTTGCCAGACCAGCAGGGGGGCGCCGATCAGTGATGCCGGCAACAGCACCCACAGAATTGATCGGACCAGATCCACCCAGAAGTTGCCCAATGTGTCTGACACTTGTCTCGCAAGACCTCGAATGAAGGCAAGGCCGACAGCCAATCCGGCTGCTCCTGCCAAGAAGTTTTGCACGCAGAGACCCACGATCTGGCTGAAGTAACTCATTGTGTTCTCACCGGCGTAGGCCTGCCACGTAGTGGTCGTCGAAAAGCTGATGGCTGTATTTAGGGCGAGATCGGGGGTGAGAGGAGCGGTGTGATAGGCCGGAAAAAACCATGGCATGAACCGCTGGACCCGCAGAAGGGCATACAAGAGGAGCGTACAGGAGAGTCCGAAGAGGATGAAGCAGGTTGCGTACTGCCCGAACGTCATCTCAGCCGTGGCATCAACTCTGGTTGCACGATAGATGAGTTTTTCGAGTGGAAGTAGAAAGGGGTCCAGAGCGGTACGTTTGCTCGTGAATACGCGTTCGACGTATCCCCCTAAGGGTTTTACCAAGATAGTGACGATGACGATGAAGAGCAGATACTGGGCAACGCTGTAAACAATAGGCATCTTCCTGATTCAGCCCCGCTGCTTCCGCGATTCCATCACAGAACCCCACAAATTTTCGTAAAAAGTTGGGATGAGTCTGTCTTTAGGCCGGACCGTTACGAATTCTTTATAAATCTTTTATGCCTATTTTACGGAGGCTGCTTTTCAATAGAAATAGGGAGTGGGTCAGAAGGGAACCGGTGGAGTTCGTTATGCTCTTAGCGATCTCCTTCACAATACTGCCCGCGCTGGGCGTCGCATTCTACGCGAGGTTCTTGTATGCCCTGTGGAAGGAATGCGCACACCCTCGAGTTTGCTCCCTTGTCTGCTTACGGACTCACCCAGATCACGCAATTCCTGACGAGCGCGTATTGGATGCATCCACTCCGTGGGCCGCTTGATACGCATTACTTGCCGAGAAACATTAGCCTGAAAGTGCGCTGAAATACGCGGAGTGCTTCTGTCCGACTCTCACTGCTCAAGAATTGCGCTAAGGTAGCTCGACCGGCCCCGTTCGCCTTACAGTTCGCTTTTTCTTGCCCCCTACCTATCATTGCCGTATTCTCCCAGCAGATTGCACCCCCTCCCGTGATTAAGCGACTACCACTTCTATTCCGCCACGTCATGTACAACCTGCGAGGCGGCTTTCTCGTACGCCCGCTGGCGATCACACTGGTGCTGGGTTTTGTGGGAGCAGCTCTATCGGAATTGGAAGAGGTCTTTCCCGGCTTCAGCGAGTGGGTGCCAAAGTCGCTGTTTCCGACTCACACCGATCCCCAGGTGGCACAGGTCATCCTGGGCGGCATCGCCGCATCGACGATGACGGTAGTTTCCATCGTTTTTGCGATTCTGCTGATGACGCTGACACTCGCGTCCATGCAATTCTCGCCAAGGATTCTTACGGGATTTGTACGGGATCGGGTGACGCAATGGACGCTCGGCGTATTTCTTGGAACGTTCTCCTATTGCATGGCGGCTCTGCCCGCGGCGCGCTCTGTTCCTTATCCGTTCTCGCCGGTTGCGACCGTTCTGGGCGCGTTGATCCTGGCGTTTGCTTGCGTCTGTTTGTTGCTGTTTTTTATTCACCACATCTCGCAAGCGATCAGCGTGAACAATATTGTGGATCGGATTGCCTCGGAAACCGAATTCACTATTGACGACCTAATGCCTAGGCTCCAGCGCTATCCGCGAATTGGGGGTACCTATCCTGTCGACCCAACTGCCTGGGCACCTGCCCTGATCAACGAAGTGCCGGGTTATATCCGTTACGTGGACAGAGCGCGACTGATTGAATTGACGAAAGTCCATCACGTGCAGGTGCACGTTTTCCGGCGAGTCGGCCAGTTTGTTCCCGCCGGGGTACCATTGCTGCTCGCCTCCAGGCCCGAAAGGGTTTCGGGGGAAGCTGCGGAGCAATTTCGTGCCGCTTTTGACCTTGGCGCAACCAGGACTCTGCAGCTGGATGTCGAATTCGGCGTTCTGCAAATTGTGGACATTGCTCTGAGGGCCATCTCTCCCGCGGTAAATGACCCTACGAGCGCAATCAGCTGCATCGACCAGTTGAGCCGTATCTTGATCCGTTTTGCCGCGCGGGAACCCGCCGAGCAGCTACTCTTCGACCCGCCTGGAGTAGTCCGCGTGAGCATCACATGGATCGGCTTTGAACGGCTGCTCAATTCGGCGTTCGATCAGATTCGACTCTATGCAAAAGGAGATGTTGCTGTGAGCTTGAGGCTTTTGCGAGCTCTCGGTGATGTGGCTTCCACCACAGAGAACCCCGAATATCGAAAATCGCTGGCCGAGATGACGACGCGTGTGCTGGGTGGCTGTGCCGAAAGGCTTGCGGAACAAGAGCTGCGTGAATTACGTGTTCGGGCCAGAGAAATGGAATCGTCAGCAGACCTTCCCTTGCGAAGGGTCCATTTCGTGAATGGGGCTGCACGCGAGACCTGATGCTAAAGACAGTTGTATGCGCCGGATTTCGCGCCAGGATAGACCAGAGGCGAAAGAGAGTCTTCGCAAAGACAATCACAAATCACATCTCAAATTGGCTAGGCGGTCGGCAAGGAAAAATGGAAGACGGAACCTCGACCGAGCTGACTGATAACTCCGACCTTCCCTCCATGCAGTTCGACAATGGATTTCGCGATCGGTAGTCCCATCCCGGTTCCTGGCATCAACATACGTTGGTCTCGCCCGCGATAGAATTTCTCGAAAATCATTTCTTGCTCCATTTCGTCAATGCCAGGCCCCTGATCTGCGACACTAGTGATCACTTCCGCACCCTGCAATTCGGCGCTGATGTGGACTGGGGCGTTTGCCGGAGAATACTTTCCCGCGTTGTCGAGAAGCTGAGAGATCACTTCGGTGATCCGGTCAAGATCCATGCGCACAGGCGGAAGGTCTGGAGGGATAGAGGTTTGGACCGGATGATTTCGCAGCGCTTGCTCTGAGGTTTTGAGCGCTTTGTCCACGGCTTCCCGCAAGGCGAATGTTCCGAATTGAAAATGAAGCTGATGCGCGTCCAGCTGGGCGACTTCACCGGCTTCGCCGACCAGGCGGTTTAGCCGGTCACTCTCTTCATTAATTACCTGCAGCAAATCGGTACGTTGCGGCTTGTCGAGGTTGGCATCGGACAGAAGGGTCTCCGCCGACGCTTTGATCGAAGTTAACGGAGTGCGGAATTCGTGAGTTACGGAATCCAGCAGGACCGATCGCAGACGATCGCTTTCCCGAGCCGCTTCACTTTTGGTGAGTTTTTCCACGGTATTGGCACGCTCGATCGCAATTGCGACAAGGCTGCCAATTGCTTCCAGGCTTTCACGGGATAGATCGCATCCAGCCAGTCCGAGTGCGCCGACGGACCTCACGCCCATCCGGACCGGCATGAAGCAGACTCTCTGTTGCCGATCAAGGACCGGTTCTCCCCGATCACTGATAGATTTCAGCTGGTCAGTGGGAAATAGAGTCCGGCTCCGATCATCCAGAAAGTATGTTTCTTGCTTGCCTTCAAGAAAAAGAGCAGTGCCGCTGACGTCAAAAGAGTCTGCGATGTGTTTCGGAATGATGTTCAGCAACTCGAAGACGTTCTCGCTGAGCCACAACTGTTGGCTGAACGCGTATAGCCGCTCCACTTCCCGTCTTCGCTGGTCTGCGTACTCTGTGCCGCGGCGCGCGCGCTCGGCAAGGTGACTGGCTATACCTGCGGTGGCCAGGAAAGCAACCAGAGCAATCCAGTTTTGCGGATCGGCAATGGTGAAGTGGAAGATAGGCGGCAGGAAGAAGAAATTGTAGGCCGCTGTCGCAACAATCGCCGTGAAAGTGGCATAACGTAAGCCCCATGTAGTGGAGATGAGCAAGACTGCGAGCAAGAAACTGAACCCGACTGTGGTGGGGTTAACGTGGAGCAAGCGGAAGAACACCAGCACGATGCCCGCCACAATAAGCATACAAGCGGTCAGGCGCAAGATCGGATTGTGGAACGATCGCTTCATGTGCGACGATTCTCGTCGATTAGACTTCTAAACGGTTACGAGGATAATACAGGAGCATGCAGAAGACACCTGAGCAGTGGCTGGAAGAGACCGCGCCACGTAAGAAAGAGCCCGTCTTCAAACTCTTCCTGGGCTACGCTCCTGGGGTGGGAAAGACCTTCAATATGCTCAGTGAAGGCATCCGCCGGCATAGTCGCGGCGAAGACGTGGCAATCGGCGTGGTGGAGACTCATGGTCGCGTCGGCGTGGCAGAGTTGGCTACGAAACTGGAGACTATCCCGCGAAAGAAGATCGAGTACCGAGGCACCACCTTCGAAGAAATGGACTTGGACGCCATTCTCGCTCGAAAACCACGAGTGGTCCTGGTCGACGAATTAGCACACACAAACATCGATGGTTCCAAACACGGAAAGCGATACCAGGATGTGATGGACCTGCTTGATGCAGGTATCGATGTGCTCTCAACCATGAATGTGCAGCACATCGAGAGTTTGCTTCCCACAGTTCTGAACATCACAGGAATTCAGGTCCGAGAATCTGTACCCGACTGGGTCATGCAAAAAGTAAACGAGATTGTACTCGCAGACCTGACGCCCGAAGCTCTTCAGACTCGCATGCGGCGTGGCGATATTTATCCCCTGGATCGCGCGGAGAGAGCTCTAGGCCACTTCTTTCAGCCCGGTAATCTCATCGCGCTTCGCGAATTGGCCTTGCAGCAGGTGACGAGTGCCGTGGATCGAAGTCTCGAAACATATTTGGAGCGCCAGGGTGTTAGCAAGAATCTCGCCTTGCGAGAGAAAATTGCGGTCTGTGTAAGCTCCAGTCCGGCAGCACAATATCTGATTGCGCGGGCGGGACGCATGGCACAGCGGATTGATGCGGAGTTGTATGTCCTCTACATTGATGTCGGCGCAGATGAGGATCCGAAGGATCAACGCAGCCTGGCCCAAAACTTGCGGTTCGCTGAGAACCTGGGCGCCAAGTTGATCCGGAGCAAAGGGAAGAAGGTGGCAGAGGAAGTCGCCAGAGTCGTCAGAGAGAATCACATCACCCAAGTCGTATTCGGGCGTTCCGCACAGACGGGATGGAAGCGCTATCTTTATCTGTCGGCAATTCACCGATTTCTTCGCGATGCTCCCCCTGTCGATGTCCATATCGTCACGCAGGAAATGAAATGAGGTCCATGGTCAGTTCAGACAGCAAACGAAACATCTTGGTTGTGGATGACGAGCCACAGATCACTCGCGTGCTCAAGACTACCTTGTCTGCCCAGGGATACAGCATTCGAGCTTCCGGAGATGGTGTTCAGGCGTTGGAGGAAATGAGGAACTGGTTACCGGATCTGATCATTACCGATCTGCGAATGCCCAACATGGACGGCCTGGAATTGTGCCGCAAGGTCCGTACTCAGTCGAGAATCCCGATCATTGTGTTGTCAGTTAAGGGTGAGGAAGCAATCAAAGTGGAAGCGCTCGATGCGGGTGCGGATGATTATGTCGTGAAACCGTTTGGCATTAACGAACTGCTAGCCCGTGTGCGCGCCGCCCTTCGCAGAAATCCCTCCGCCGAGGAAGCAGAAACCTCGCTGATTGAAGTTGGCGATTTCCGTATTGATGTTCCCGGGCGCAAGGTCGAGGTGCGGAATCACGAGGTCCGCCTTACTCCAAAGGAGTTCGATGTTCTCGTGCATCTTGCCAAACACCCTGACAAGGTCGTTACGCACCGCGCTCTGCTTGCGGCGGTTTGGGGCCCAAACAGCGTGGAACAAACCGAATATCTACGAGTATGCGTCGGCCATCTACGCAAAAAAATCGAACCCGAGGAGTCAGTCCCGCGTTACATCCTGACGGAACCTTGGGTCGGGTACCGCTTCAATCCCGGCGAGTAACCTCTTTGCCTCACTGACTTGATTATGAACCTGGGGTTCTCCTCACTTGGCCGGGCCCCGAATCTTACTGCCCCAAGACCTCAGGGACTTCCTTACCTCGTCGTGGCAAGAAGTGCGGCTCGTAGCCGAAGACACCACAACGGAACGAGATCCGTTATGAACTCTTTACGAACCTTTTACTCAAACTTTACGGTCTTTCATATCCAATAGTTAAGGCGATTCCGGAATGTAGCGCGGATCGGGCCGAGTGACCAAAATGTTCATCCCTTCGTTGATCACGATTCTTTGCGTGGGGGGCGTGACCTTCTACTCGCGATTCCTTGTTGCACTCTGCAAAGAATGGAAGCCGCATCGGCGCGGCACTCATCACGAATCACGACTTTCGGAAACAATGCCGAAAGTAGATCCGCAGTCGTCGAAATCCCCTCCTTCGTTGGCCGCTCTGCAAATTTCAGAAATCCGCCTAAACAGAAAGTCTCACGACTTCAGGAGGCACCGAGCCTAATGTCAATCCAAGAAGTAGTAGCCGAACAACTCGCGGAATTGTTTCACCACTATCATCAAGCACTTGCTCCAGAGTCGCGGTCATTGAGTAAGGCGCCTTGCAAAACTTGGAACGACGTCCCAGCCCCGGAAAGAAAGCGAATGGTCGCTGCTGCTCGTCTGGCACTGCTGGAGTTGGTGACAGCCGCGAGCCAAGATGAAGAGTCAAGGCGATATTTTGCGAAGCCCGGGGAAGCCGAGTGGGGCTGCTGAGCCTTGGTCGACAGTAGCGCGAGAACTCCTCCTCGGGGGAACGAGAATGGCTGGAATCTGGGGTTCACGAAGAGTGTTTCGAAAGAGCACGGCAAAACCAGCAAACGTTGAGGTTGTCCCCTCTGCAGCAACGATCGAAATCGGTGATTTTGTTATCAACACGATCGAACGCACAGCTACTCTGCTAGGCGAGAACCTGAGATTGACCTCAGAGGAATTCAATGTTCTCGTCTTCGTGTCGACTCACCCACAGCGTTGCGTCACGCCGCGTACGGTGCTTGCAACCAATTGGACCGACGATGACCCCCATCAGACCGAGTTCCTCAAGGCATTGTTGAGTCTTGGAAGGAAGCTCGAAAGCATCGCTGGCGGGAAGCAATATCTCAGAACCGAACCATGGGTCATCTACAGGTTCGAACCACGGCCTTCGTTCGCGGCCTAGGTACTTGGCGCCTTAATCTGACAACTCTCCACGCTTTTTTATAAATTCTTTACGAGTTTTTTAGGACACTTTTATGCGGAGTCATTTTGAATAGGTAGATGCAGGATCGGTGGTGGATAAACAGTGGGAGTCTGACTGCGGCAATGCCGTCACCGAGTCCGATTTAGGAGACCTTATGCAAGACCTTCTTTGGATAGCAGTTACGATTGCCTTCTTCGCTGTGGGAATCGCATATGTCCATTTCTGTGAACGAGTGAAGTGAGGAACGAACCATGAGCGTCGAATCGATGATTATGCTTGCCGTCAGTGCGCTGACGACGATCTACCTGGTGTACGCCCTGCTGCGACCGGAGAAATTCTGATATGACAGCTAATGGCTGGTTCCAAATCGTACTCTTTCTCGTGCTGATCTTTCTCGTGGCGAAGCCGATGGGGATCTTCATGGCTCGCGTGTTCAATCGCGAGAAGACATTCATGGATCCGGTATTGCGGCCCATCGAGCGGCTTCTCTACCGTGTGACGGGAGTCGATGAAAACCATGAGATGCGCTGGACCGAGTATGCAATCTCGGTGCTTCTGTTCAGCATGGCGTCGATGGTGGTGCTATACCTCGTCCAGCGCCTGCAAGGATTCCTGCCCTTCAATCCACAAAAATTCGGCGCAGTGACGCCTGCCCACCTCGCGTTCAACACAGCAGCCTCGTTTACCACGAATACGAATTGGCAGGTCTATGCGGGTGAGACGACCATGAGTTATTTCACTCAGATGGCAGGACTTGCTTATCACAACTTCGTTTCTGCGGCCGCCGGCATTGCACTTGCGATCGCATTTATCCGCGGCATCGCCCGCCGTCAAACGCAGACGATTGGAAATTTTTGGGTTGACCTGGTTCGTTCCTCGTTGTGGGTGCTGCTGCCATTCTGCATCGTGGGCGCACTCGTGCTTGTATCCCAAGGCGTTGTTCAGAATCTGAAGCCGTATGACACGGCGAAGCTAGTTGAGCCGATGCAGGTGCAGAAGGTCGGTCCGGATGGCAAGCCCATAGTCGACAGCCAGGGCAAGCCGGTGATGGATACCGTGACCGATCAGACCATCGCACAGGGCCCGGTCGCCTCGCAGGAGATCATCAAAGAGTTCGGAACAAACGGCGGCGGCTTCTTCAATGCCAACAGCGCGCATCCCTTTGAGAACCCGACACCGCTGACGAACCTCATCGAAATGTTTGCGATCTTTGCCATCGGAAGCGGGCTCACTTACACACTGGGCCGAATGACCGGGTCACAGAGCCATGGCTGGGCGGTATGGGCGGCGATGGCAATTCTGTTTTTGGCCGGAGTGACGGTTGCGTACTGGGCGGAAGCTCGTGGAAATCCGTTGCTGGCCGGAACGAATCAACATGTGACTGACACCCAAGCTGGCGGCAACATGGAAGGCAAGGAAGTACGTTTTGGAATGGCCGCCAGCACACTATTCGCCACCGTCACGACCGATGCCAGCTGCGGCGCGATTAACGGCTGGCATGATTCCTATACACCGCTCGGCGGGCTGGTTCCACTCGCCAACATCATGATGAGTGAAGTGATATTCGGCGGCGTTGGTTCTGGACTCTACGGGATGCTGGTCGATGTGATCCTCGCCGTTTTTATTGCCGGCCTGATGGTAGGGCGAACGCCGGAATATCTGGGGAAGAAAATCGAAGCCTACGACGTAAAGATGGCGATGTTGTTCGTCCTCATCTTCCCGCTCGTGATTTTGACTTTCACCGCGATTTCCGTCGTCCATCCGTACGGTACAGTCGGCATCTTCAATCCCGGTCCTCATGGATTCAGCGAAATCCTGTACGCGTTCACCTCGGGCGCTGGCAATAACGGATCGGCTTTTGGCGGATTGACTGCCACGAACGCTTGGTATGACACAACGATGGGTATAACTATGCTGATGGGCCGGTTCTTCATGATCATTCCGATGCTGGCCATCGCCGGCAACCTTGCGGGCAAGAAATATGTGCCGCCTTCGTTAGGCACCTTCCCTGTGACAACGCCGCTGTTCACAGTACTCCTGATCGGCGTCATCATCATCGTGGGCTCGCTGACATTTTTCCCGGCACTGAGTCTTGGCCCCATTCTTGAGCACCTGCTCATGGCTGCCGGCAAGACCTTCTAAAGGAATCTCATATGGCTATCACCTCGCAACCAACGCTGCCGACCGTTCAATCCGTGAGGCTCGGACACTCGCCGATGAAGCCGCGCAAAAAAGCGGTCTGGGAATGGAAGATCGTTCGCCGCGCCATTCTCGACGCGTTTCTCAAACTCAACCCACGCAAGATGATGGGCAATCCCGTCATGTTTGTGGTCGAGATCGGGAGCGTGATTACGACCGCCCTGCTATTTAAGGGTGGTGCGGCGTTCACGTTCAACCTGCAGATTACGTGTTGGCTGTGGTTCACAGTCTTGTTTGCGAATTTTGCCGAGGCCATGGCTGAAGGCCGCGGCAAAGCCCAGGCAGACACGCTGCGAAAGGCCCGGTCTGAGACGATCGCGAACCGGATCCTTGACGGTGGCCGCGTAGAGCAAGTAGCTAGTTCAAAACTGAAAGCTGGCGATTTTGTGTTTTGCTCCGCCGGCGAGTTTATTCCGTCGGATGGTGAAATCACCGAAGGCGTTGCGTCGGTGGACGAATCGGCCATCACCGGAGAATCGGCCCCAGTCATTCGCGAAGCCGGGGGCGATCGTTCGGCGGTGACGGGTGGTACTCGTGTGTTGTCGGACCGTATCAAAGTAAGAATCACTTCCAACCCTGGCGAGACCTTTCTTGATCGCATGATCGCTTTGGTGGAAGGTGCGGAGCGTCAAAAGACGCCGAACGAAATCGCACTCAACATCTTGCTCGCCGGATTGACGATCATCTTCCTTCTCGCCGTTGTTACGCTGCAGCCGTTTGCCATTTACTCGGGCGCTCCCCAAACCGTGTTTGTCCTGGTGTCGTTGCTCGTGTGCTTGATCCCTACCACCATCGGCGGGCTCCTATCAGCCATCGGTATCGCCGGTATGGATCGCCTGGTGCAGCACAACGTGCTCGCCATGTCGGGCCGGGCAGTCGAGGCCTCCGGTGACGTCAACACACTCTTGCTCGATAAGACCGGCACCATCACCCTCGGAAATAGACAAGCATCACGATTCGTTCCTGCCCCAGGAGTGTCGGAACAGGAACTGGCAGATGCAGCACAGCTCTCCTCCCTGGCCGACGAAACCCCGGAAGGACGCTCCATCGTTATCCTCGCCAAAGAGAAATACGGGCTGCGTGGACGCGAATTGGGCTCCCACGATGCTCACTTCGTTCCTTTCAGTGCTCAAACGCGTATGTCCGGCGTAGATCTCAATGGTTTTGAGATTCGCAAGGGAGCGACCGACGCCATTGCGAAGTACCTGGCTCAGAACGGACTCAGTCTACCGGGCGAACTGAAAACCACGGTGGAAGAGATCTCCCACTCGGGAGGTACGCCGCTGGTAGTGGCAGAGAAGAACCGGGGCGCGCTCGGTGTCATTGAACTGAAAGACATCGTGAAGGGAGGGATGAGAGAACGATTTGATCAGTTGCGAGCGATCGGCATTCGGACCGTAATGATCACCGGCGACAACCCACTAACGGCAGCTGCGATCGCGCGAGAAGCCGGCGTCGACGATTTTCTCGCCCAGGCGACACCGCAAGACAAGATGGATCTGATCAAGAAGGAGCAAGCTGAAGGCAAGCTGGTTGCGATGACCGGTGACGGGACGAATGATGCTCCGGCGCTGGCACAAGCCGACGTGGGCGTCGCGATGAATACAGGCACCCAGGCTGCCAAAGAAGCCGGCAACATGGTGGATCTGGACTCGAATCCCACCAAGCTGATTGAGATCGTCGAAATCGGCAAGCAGTTGCTGATGACGCGGGGCGCACTGACCACGTTTTCCATCGCAAACGATGTCGCGAAATATTTCGCCATCATTCCTGCAATGTTCGCCGGAACATTTCCCGTACTAAACGCGTTGAACATCATGCATCTGAGAACGCCCGAGTCCGCCATCTTGTCGGCGGTGATCTTCAACGCGCTGATCATCATCGCATTGATCCCACTGGCCTTGCGGGGCGTCAAATACAAGCCGATGGCTGCAGCTTTGCTGCTCCGGAACAATCTCTGGATCTACGGTGTAGGCGGAATCATCGTGCCATTTATCGGGATCAAGATCATCGACATCCTGATTACTCATATGGGACTTGCATAGAGGAATTAAAAATGAAAAAGAATCTACTCACCGCAGTGCTAATGACCGTCGCGACGACGATTCTGTTGGGAATTATCTACCCTCTGGTGGTGACCGGGCTGGCTCAGCTCATGTTTCCAAGACAAGCGAATGGGCAACTCATTCACAAGGACGGAAAGATCGTGGGATCCAGCATTATCGGGCAGGGTTTTTCCGGAGCAGGATATTTTCACTCCCGGCCGTCAGCAGCAGGAAATGGCTACGACGCCGCGAATTATAGTAATGGCTCACAATTCGGCCCCACAAACCAGAAGCTTATCGACCGGGTGAAGGGTGACGTCGCGACCGCCCAGGCGGACCATCCCGGCGCACTCGTCCCAATCGATCTGGTGACCACCTCCGCATCCGGCCTCGATCCTCACATTACGCCCGCGGCTGCCGAGTTCCAACTGTCTCGCGTCGCAAAAGAACGCGGCACAACTGTCGATCGCTTGCGGGCTCTCGTTGCTCAACATACGGAAGGTCGACAACTTGGTTTTCTGGGCGAAGCTCGAGTCAATGTCTTAGAACTGAATCTGGACCTGGACCAGCAGTTTCCAGCTAACAAACAAGCCAAGGCTCAGTGAAACCCAGGGAGAAGGCTGACTTCTACACCAGCTCTGCTACCTAGAAACCCCAAAGAACGCCGTGGAACGGGGGGCGCCACGCTGGTGCCATCTCGGCGGTAAAGTCCTTGTTCTCACTACAAGAACTGAATCCCCGCTAGGACCCACTCGTCGCCGATGCGTTCCTGCGATTCGGCATTTTCACTATCCCTGCTCTCGCTTGTTTTCAAATCCGTTCGATAAGAAATATCTATTGGACGCCCCCGAAGGTCTACGTTTACTTTCGCGCATTACATGAATTCGCCCTGAGCGTGGGGTGAAGCCGCCAATGCAAGATTCATGAGTGCACGAGAGGCCCGGATTCCATAGATTCATTCTCGTGGTCCGTATGAGCCAATGGGCAGTTAAGTTGCCACGGCATAGCGCACACGTGGTGCATGCCAATAAAACTCTATTTGCGAGGAGCAAGAGAGAATTGGCTGCTACTGCGACGGTACTGATGCACCTCGGCTCATCGGTCGTTGCATTTGTCGGCCTACTCGGTGGATTGTCCGCGTTAGGGACTTATCCAATCGGCGGAGTACTGCTGACGCTCGGGGCGATGGCACTCCTGCTTTACAGTGTCGCTGCTCTTTGCGGAGCTCAGCCACCGACGAGGCAGTAGGCGAACCCGGCTCTGGTACTAGGGCTGAGTTTGGAGAGAACGGAAGATTAGTTATTTACCGTCGTCAGAGATAAACGTGAATTTAGCGGAGTCAGCGTAACGATGCAGCAATCATGCAAAGGAGCAGGGCAAATGACAAACGGAGCAGAGACTCGATCTCTGCATCGATCGTATCCAAAATCGGTCGCAGTCGTTCTAACGCTCGGAGTGCTGTTCGGGATGGCAGCGATGAGTTTTGCCGATGACGGCCCGAAGCCAGACCCTGCCGGCGTCGCCACGGGAGATAAGACGGCGGTCGTCGATGCGGCTGGTAATCCATTTGTCGTGACCGAGCCTACGGATAAGACCTCACCGGACTATGCCGCGAATAAGAAAGCATTCGATGAGTACCAGGCTCAGGCCGCAAAAGAGCCCTTGGCGATGAAGCTCGCCGACGGCGTCGGACATGTTCGCGTCGCCACTAACTTTGCCTGGACCCTCAACACCGGATATCTCGTGTTGTTCATGCAGGCCGGGTTCGCGCTGCTCACCTGTGGTCTGGTTCGCAAGAAGAATGCCGCGCACTTGATGATGCTGAATTTCGCGGCATATGTATTTGCCTTTCTCGCCTATTACGCCGTTGGATACGCGTTCCAGTTCGGTGCGGTCGCCATCAACGCGGCACCTGCCAACTTGGGCGGAACACCTACTCTCAATCATTTCCTCGTCGGCCATGGCCAATGGGGTTTTGTCGGGGGAAAGGGTTTCTTTTTTCTTGGTCCGGCCTATGACGCTGGTAGCAATTGTTTTGCTCTATTCGAAGTGGTGTTCATGGAAACCGCCGGGTACATCATTGTCGGCGCGATTTGTGAACGAATTTCTTTTTGGGCATTTCTGCTATGCGAGTTGTTTGTTGGCGGTATTCTCTATCCGATTTCCGGTTGCTGGACATGGGGCGGGGGCTGGCTGTCGCAACTTGGCTCCTCCATGAATCTCGGCCACGGTTATGTCGACTTTGCCGGCTCGACCGTTGTTCACGCATTGGGGGGATTTGCTGCGATGGCTCTCGCGATCGTCCTCGGACCTCGCCTCGGGAAATTCGGACCGGGAGGTAAGATCCGTGTCTTTCCTGCTCACAACATCGTCTACGTAGTGACAGGAACGTTCCTGCTGCTTTTCGGTTGGATGGGTTTCAATCCCGGGTCCACACTCGGTGCAACCGATCTGCGCATCTCGGTGGTTGCGGTCAACACCAATCTCGCCGCAGTTGCGGGTTCGGCCGCAGCGATGCTGATCTGGTACTTCCTCTTTGGCAAACCTGACGTGACCATGGCCTGCAACGGAATGCTGGCTGGTCTAGTGGCGATCACCGCGCCTTGTGCCTTCGTTTCTCCAACGTCTTCCGTCGTCATCGGAATCATTGCCGGCAGCCTCGTTTGCGGAGGCGTTCTTTTCAACGAGCGTGTTCTCAAAATCGATGACCCTTGCGGCGCAATTTCCGTTCACGGTTATTGTGGCTGGCTGGGAGCAGTCTGCGTGGGCATTTTTGCCGATGGAACATACGGTGCCGGATGGAACGGCGTCGGGGCGGCCAGTTATCTCGGTCATGCTGGTCAGGGAGTAACCGGTCTGCTTCACGGCGATGTGAGGCAATTCTGGTGTCAGCTCATGGGAGCAACTCTGTATGCGCTTTGGGCATTCGCCGCCACGTTCGCGGTGTTTAAGCTCGTAAACAAGGTAAAAAGTATGCGCGTTTCCCCGGAATCCGAAGAGGAAGGCTTGGACGTGCCAGAATTCGGCATGCCTGGATATCCGGAAGATGCCGTGGTGACAGGTTCCTACTGAGTGAGGGGATTCGCCGCATGAACTTTCTAGACCAACCGCCTCTTCACTCGGGACGAGTGTTTCTGCTCCTTCTGATTGCAGCAGCCTTGGAAGTATTGGGAGATTCTTTTTTCCAGACGGCGGTGCATCGTTCCTCCGGTGTCTGGCGCTGGATTTGGTTGGTTGCAGGCGCGGTGACTCTTTCCGTTTACGGATTAACGGTCAATCTGCCGACCTGGGATTTCGGGCGACTACTCGGTGTGTATGTAGCGTTCTTCTTTGTCGTTGCGCAGATAATCGCCAGGATCAGATTTCAACAGCCGACTTCTCCAGCCGTTTGGGCGGGCGGTTCATTGATCGTCGCCGGCGGATTGATCATCTCCTTCTGGAAAGGATGAAGGTGTTTCGAGCTAAGCGAGAGCGATCTGATTCCCTGTATTTTCTCGAAGTGGCTGCTTCGGCTAGCGTCGGCTGCGTTGTCGTCGCCTTGACGACGTATCTCTGCTTTCACTTTCATCTGAATCTCACCATCGCCAGCTTTCTTTTCTTGATTATCGTTGTGCTGCAGTCACTGCGTGGCAGTTTTGCTTCGTCGGCAGTCGTGTCGGTTCTAACGGTCGCTTGTCTGGATTTTTTCTTTACTGAACCACGTTTCTCCTTCGAAGTGACAAACTCGTTAGACATTCTGGCGTTAGGCGCGTATCTGATCACCGGCCTGGTCATCACACGATTGACAACCCGCGCGGCGGCGGCGCAGGCAGAAGTGTTCCGAGCCGCTGTGCTCGACGCCCTGGCGCATGAATTCAAAACTCCGCTGGCAACCATTCTCACTGCGGCAGGAGGGCTGTGTGAAATGCAGCCGCTCTCGCCTCACCAACAGGAATTGGCTTGCTTGATCGAGTCTGAGACCTCAAGGCTGGATGAACTGACTTCGCGAATTCTGAGAACGGCCCGACTTGACCGAAAGGCCGTGAAGCCGCGTTTGAGTCGCATGGACATTGTTGACCTGGTCGCGAACTTGGTCACCCTATACTCCCGGCGCTTTGCCGACCGCGCATTCGTTCTTTCGAACTCTCTTTCGAGCGAAGGTTTAGCCGCAGAAGTTCTCGCCGATCGCGACCTGCTCGAACTCGCGGTGAAGCAACTGCTCGACAATGCCTGCAAGTACTCTCCGGTCGGAGCCGAGGTTGAAGTGAGAATCGAAACTGACGGCCAGGACGTAAGCGTGCGAGTGTTGAACGATGGAATCGCAATACCCGCGAGGGAACGCGCTCGGATTTTTGAGCGCTTTTACCGCGGCTCGATGAGCGACCAATTCGTCACAGGATCCGGCTTGGGGCTCTACTTCGCCCAGGAAATTGTCAGGGTACATGGTGGAACAATGGAACTGGAGAACCAGACAGCGGCAAGCACGAAAGAGACCGTTTTTCGTCTGACTCTGCCCCTCGCCCGGCCACAGTTCTAGCGAACTTAATTGAATGCCAAACGAAAAAATCAGAACGCTTCTTGTCGATGACGAGGCGCCGTTTCGCAGGGCGCTCAGGGCGTCGCTCTCGGCCGTCGGCTATGCCACGGAGGAGTCTGGCAACGGTGAAGAGGCTCTTGAAATTTTGCAGCGACATTCCTTTGATCTGGTTTTGCTCGATATCAATATGCCTGGAATCGAAGGGGTGCGGACCTGTCGCGAGATCCGCGACCGCATGCTCGACATCGCTGTTGTAATCGTCAGCGTTCGGGATGGGGAGAATGATCTCGTGCAGGCGCTCGACGCCGGAGCCGACGACTACATCACGAAACCTGTGCGCTTTCGTGAGCTCTTGGCACGCATCGGGGCCGTCCTGCGGCGGATACGACCCAATAGTGGCGATCCCGAGGTTCTACGAGTTGGGGAATTAGAGCTTGATATGAGGCGCCGTGTGCTACGCCGAAATGGAGAGCCTGTTCATCTCACTCCCACGGAATTCCACTTGCTCGCGCTACTGATGGAGAACCAGGGCTTCCCCGTCACCCACGTCAAGCTCTTGCGTTCCATTTGGGGACCAGAGTACGGGTCCGAGCTTGACTACTTGCGTTCGTTCGTGAAGGCGCTGCGAAAGAAGATCGAGCCGAACCCTTCTGAGCCCCAATACATCATCACCGAACCCTGGGTTGGATATCGATTGTGTGATCCACTCACCCAGGAATTTTGTTCCTCGAAATCGAATTGATTCAGCCGCGTGTTGCCGTTTTTCTATTCCGACTCCACTCCCGAAAATCCTGATCAATGCCAGTCGAAATTTGAATGCCGGTCTTCACGGTTTCTTCATGCCTTAGACCGTATTGTCTTGGCGAGCCACTCGATGCCAATGCTGCTCTGAGCTGAATTTGGCCGTAGCAAGTTTCATCATTTTGAGCGATTTCTTGTCGACGAATCTTTATGGATTCTTACTGAATTATTTACGCAATTTTTATGACTTTGCTGATGGAATCTGACAGGGGCGTGAAAAATCAGTGTCGAGACAAGCCCCCAACGCAGCTGTGAACGAAGGGCATTCGCTCACAGTGAAAGCATCCCGAGTCTAGAGGAAATGGGAGGCCGGTATATGACGACCGACAACATGAAATTATGCAAAGCTCTTCCGCTCGCAGCTTTGCCCATCGCTTTAATTCTCAGCCTAATTGTCATTCCCAGTGTGCGCTGCAGTGCACAGGCGACTCAGCCGGCGCAGGTGAATGTCGCGGCATCGCAGGAATTGAACTTAGTTGCGGCAGTTCCGGATAACAGCACACCGAGTGGTGCGGCTGCGAAAGTGCCGCCAGCGTCGACCGCCGCTGACCCTGAGGTGTCGCCCGCGGTGGCCAGACAACTTGCCACCATGCAGGCCGAAATTGATGCACTGAAAGCCGAACTGAAGAGTCGAGATGGCGTCGCTGTGTCTACAAGCGCTGCCACCCCTCCCCCCGTTTCAGCAGCTACTTCGGAAACCAAAGCCGTAGAACCCTCGGCAGCGAAGTCTACCGACGAAACGGCCCAGGCGCAATCCGGCATGCCAGAAAAACCAAAACCGGCAGAACCCTTTGCCTATGCGGATTGGACTTGGCTCAACGGCACTGCCCGCAACAAGGACGTGGTGTGGGACTCCAAGTTCTTCACTCCAGAAATTCGATTCGATACCCATTTCGTTACGTCCTTCAATCATCCCAGAGATGATTCCATGGGCGGCTCAAGCGAAATCTTCCGTTCGAATGAAATCCAAGTCGAGCAGATCAGTTTCGGTGGGGATTTCCACTGGCAGAACGTGCGGGGACGCGTGTTGACCATGAATGGAATGTTCGGCGTCACCACGCCCCGCAATGACGCCAGCCCGGGACGTGGACAGTGGGATCTTCGTGGCGCATATAAGTACGTATCCGAAGCCTATGGTGGCTACCATTGGAACGTAAATCACGGGCTCAATTTCGACGCGGGAATTTTCGTCTCCTATATTGGTCTCTTCAGCTATTACAATTTTGATAATTGGGCTTACCAACCGTCCTACGTCTCATCGAACACGCCCTGGTTCTTTAACGGTGTCCGCATTCAGTGGTTCCCAACGGACAAGCTGAAGATCGAGCCTTGGATCATCAATGGCTGGCAGTCCTACGGCAGGATAGGCAGCAAGCCTGGTCTCGGCGGGCAGATTTTGTATCGCCCGAAACCCTGGCTTTCGCTCGTCTTCAACAATTATGGGATGGGCGAAGACGATCTTGGTAACGGCGATGGCCACTTTGGCCGTTCGCGTATCCATACCGACGACAGCATTGAGGTCAAATACTATGATCACCCAGAAAGATACCTGGATAAGATGGCGTTCTCAGTTACCGCCGACCTGGGATGCGAGTATGGCGGCAGCGGAAGTTTTGTCAGCGCACAGGGTCGAGTCATCAACAACAATGTGAATTGCCATCACAACACGGCCACGAGCAGCAAGCAGAGCTTCGCCGGTTGGATGGCGTACAACCGGTGGTGGTTCAAGAAAGACATGTATGGCATAACCTTCGGCGGCGGGGCGATGTCTAATCCAGGGCGATACCTGACTCTTCTACCGCCGATCAATGGAGCCGACGCCATTACCGGCTCTCCCTATTTCACACAAAATCCTGGCGATCCGTTCAAAGCTTGGGATACCTCGCTCACCTTTGACTATATGCCGAAACAGTACATCACTTTCCGAGCAGAGTATGGGTATCGCCATGCCAACGTACCGTACTGGACGGGGCGCGGTGGAATAACGCCAGGCGATAACACAGCCCCGAGCACAATTCCGAATCCCAATGCCGGGTCCGTCGTGCCCGGGACCACGTTTGCTCCGGGTCCGTTCTTGTCATCCACGCCCGGCTTCACCTGTGTAGCGGGAAGCGGTTGGTGTCCCGATCTTCGTAAAGACGAGCCGAGCATGAGGTACGCCATCATGGTGAAGTTTTAGGCACGGACACATCGGGTACCATTCGCGGGTTTAGAACTACGATGAGCGCACATCGAAATCGCAAGTCGATCCTTCTGGCATCCGCCTTCGCCGGGCTGGCGGTAATGGTGGGATGCACGAAACACAACGATCCGGCGGCGGAGGCACCTCCGTCGCCGAACGTTGTGCTGGCTGCAGAACCGAGTCTGTTCGGCGTGGATCATCCGGAGCAGTTTCCTCTCGCTACCGCGACCGAGCGCCCTGCCTTTTCTGAACTGGTCGTCACCGGCACGGTGGCTCCAGACATTGCGCGGAACGTGCCGGTCGTTTCACTAGCTACCGGCAGAGTCGCAGCCATTCATGCCCGGCTCGGCGACACGGTTCAGAAAGGCCAGCTATTACTGACCGTGCGAAGTGACGATGTCTCAGGTGGATTCTCAGACTATCGGAAGGCCGTCGCAGACGAGGTCCTCGCACGCGCCCAATTCGAGCGCTCGAAGGACCTGTTCGAGCACGGAGCCATCGCGTTGAACGACCTGCAGGTCGCGCAGGATGCCGAGGATAAAGCCAAAGTCGATGTGGAAACGACGGCGGAGCATCTGCGGCTCTTGGGAAATGATCCGGATAAACCGGCGCGGATGGTCGACATCGTCGCACCGACATCCGGAGTGATCACCGATCAGCAGGTCACGAACGCCGCTGGCGTGCAAGCCTTCAACATGCCGGCTCCATTCACGATTTCCGACCTCTCCCATGTGTGGGTCGTTTGTGATGTTTACGAAAACGATTTGGCAGGCGTGCGGAATGGCGATACTGCCGAGATCACACTCAATGCATATCCCGATCGCATGTTCAAGGGAATGGTAAGCAACATTGGCGCAATTCTCGACCCCAGTATTCGTACCGCCAAGGTCCGAATCGAAGTGCCAAACCCAGGAATGATGCGGCTTGGGATGTTCGTTAAAGCAACCTTCCACGGACAGAAGAAAGAGATGCATACCGTCGTGCCGGCATCGGCCGTTCTTCACATGCACGACCGCGACTTCGTGTTTGTGCCCACCCCCGATAAGAAGTTCCGGCGAATGGAGGTTGTCAGCGGAGACCTCCTGCCAGAAAACCTCAGTCTGCAAGAGATTAAGTCGGGTCTCAACCCGGGCGCGCAGGTGGTGTCGAATGCCCTCGTATTGGATCACGTACTCGGGCAGTGAGCGGCAATCACATGCGCTGATATCCAAGCATTAAACATTGACAAGAAATGATTCGGGCCCTCGTCGATTTTGCGCTGAACAACAAGTTTGTAGTGTTGGCGCTCGCTCTGTTACTTGCGGGCTGGGGCGCAATCTCGTTTCACGAACTGCCGGTCGAAGCTTATCCCGATATTGCGGACAACTATGTCACCGTCATTACTCAATGGCCGGGACGGTCCTCCGAAGAAGTGGAACAGCAGGTCACGATTCCCATCGAGATACAAATGTCGGGAATGCCGCACATGACCTACTTGCGGTCCGAGTCTATCTTCGGCCTGTCGTTCGTAATTATGATCTTCGACGACAGCTCCGTGAATGACTGGAACCGGCAGAAGGTGCTCGAACGGCTTACGCAAGTCGGTCTTCCCGCTGGACAGAATCTGCAGCCACAAATCGGCTCCGACTGGAGCACCACGGGGCAAATCTACTGGTACACGCTGCGGAGTACGAATCCACGCTACGACTTGATGGAACTGCGGTCGATTGAGGATTTCGTCTTACTCAAGCAGTTCAAATCGGTTCCCAACGTGGTCGACGTCTCCGACTTTGGCGGCACCGAGCGTGAGTATCAAGTGCGAGTGGACCCGAGCAAGCTGGTCGCTTACGGGCTGAGCATCGGCCAAGTCGAACAGCAACTCGCCAATAACAACATCAATGCTGGCGGCAGCTTCATTGAAGTCGGCATGCAGCAGATGAATGTTCGCACGCTTGGACTCTTCAGCAGCGTGCGCGATATCGAGCAGACGGTCCTCAAAACCCAGACCGGCACTGCCCTCCGCGTGAAAGACATCGCCGAGGTCACCCAGGGCCCGAAGATTCGCCTGGGCCACATGGCGCGGGCGAATCATATGCAGGACGGGCGCATCATCGACGAACCCGACATCATTCAGGGCGCCGTGCTGATGCGCAAGGGAGCGGAAGAGCAGCCCACGCTCGATGCCATTCACAAGAAAGTTGAGGAATTAAACAATGGAATCCTGCCGCCAGGCGTGAAAGTCGTACCGATGCTCGACCGCAGCGACCTGCTGCACTACACACTGCACACGGTGATGCACAATCTGACCGAGGGAATGATTCTGGTCAGCATTATCCTGTTTCTCTTCTTGCTCAATGTTCGGGCAGCCTTCATCGTTGCTTTGACGATTCCATTTTCTTTGCTCTTTGCCTCGATCTGGCTTGATCTGAGCCATATTCCCGCAAATCTGCTTTCTCTCGGAGCCTTGGACTTCGGCATGGTAGTTGACGGCGCCGTAGTCATGGTCGAGAACATCGTTCGACACATCGGTAAGCGACGAAATGGAAATGAATCGGGCAATTCAAAAACTACTGCCGAGGTAATCCGGGAAGCCGCGCACGAAGTGCAGCGCCCAGTCTTCTATGCCATCGCGATCATCATCACCGCCTACATGCCAATCTTTACTCTGCAGCGGATTGAGGGACGTCTATTTCGACCGATGGCTTGGACGGTCGCTCTCGCACTGCTAGGGGCCATGACCTTCTCGGTGCTCGTCGCTCCGGTATTGGCGGGACTGCTGTTTCGCAAGGGCGTTCACGAACGCCGAAATCCGGTGATGGACTATCTGACAGAACGGTACCGCCGACGTCTGCGCTGGGCGGTGCAGCACCGGTGGATAGTGGCATCTGTGGGCATCGTAGCCGTGATGGGAACCATATTCCTTGGCTTCAGCGGCGTCATCGGAGCGGAGTTCCTGCCACATCTGGATGAAGGGGCGATCTGGGCACGGGGCACTTTGGCCAACAGCACCAGTCTTTCGGAGGGGGAGAAGTTCACGACGAATGAGCGCTACGTCTTTGCGTCGTTTCCGGAAGTAAAGACGGTTGTTTCGGAAGTGGGGCGGCCCGATGACGGAACTGATACCGGAGGGTTCGGCAATACCGAGTACTTTGTCGACCTGAAGCCGAAAGATCAATGGCGTCCGATCTTCCATCGGAATAAAGAGGAGTTGATCGCAGCGATGAATCGGGCGGTGGAGAAGTATCCGGGAGCGATCTGGAACTTTTCGCAGCCGATTGAAGACAACGTCGGAGAGAGCATGACCGGCACAAAAGGTGCATTAGCTCTCAAAATTTTTGGCGATGACCTGAAAACTCTTGAGGAAAAAGGCGAGGAGGTTACCGCTGTTATTTCCAGAATCCCCGGAATGCACGATATCAAACTCCTGCGCGACTTCGGCCAGCCGAATCTCAATCTGACCATCGATCGCCGAGCGGCAGCTCGGTTTGGGATCAACGTGTCGGATATTCAAGACGCCATCCAGACGGCGGTTGGTGGAAACGCTGTCAGCCAGGTATTGCTCGGCGAGCAGCACTATGACGTGGTGGTGCGTTATCAGTCGCAATATCGCAACACCCAGCAGGCAATCGAGGATATCCGGCTTCTTTCGCCATCGGGAGAACGTGTCGCGCTGGCACAACTGGCAACCGTCGCCGTCAAGGACGGGGCATACGACATTTACCGCGAAGGCAACATGCGCTACGTCGCTGCGACGTTCAATGTCAGAGGCCGCGATCTTGGGACCACCGTCGAAGATGCGATCAAGCAAATTGGGGAAAAGGTGAAACTTCCGTCCGGCTATCGCATATCGTGGTCCGGCGAATACGAGAGTCAAAAGCGTGCTCAGGCGCGCCTCGCGCTGATTGTCCCCCTGACCGTGCTCGTCATTTTCATCATCATGTACACCATGTTCCGGTCCTACAAGTGGGCGTCATTGATCATGGTGAACGTAGCTCTGGCACCCGTCGGTGGCTTCCTCGCCCTGCTGGTCACCGGTACCTATCTGAGTGTGTCTTCCGGTGTAGGAATGCTGGCCCTGTTCGGGGTGTCGGTACAAACAGGCGTCATCATGTTGGAATACATCAACCAACTGCGCGCGCGTGGGTATTCCGTCGTCGACGCCGCTGTGGAAGGCGCGGTCCTGAGACTTCGCCCCATCATGATGACTATGCTTGTAGCGACGCTAGGACTTCTCCCTGCGGCGTTGTCGCACGATATCGGATCTGATTCTCAGCGGCCCTTTGCCATCGTCATCGTAGGCGGGTTGATCTCTGACTTACTCCTGAGCATTGTGTTGCTGCCCACCTTTTACGTTTGGATCGCGCGGGATGGCGATCAGCTTCCGGAATTGGAGGCGGCACTTGAATAGTAGCGCGACATTTCGAAAGGCGGTTTGTACTGGGTTCGCCTTTCTGGCTCTGGCAAGTCTCTCTCTTCCGGTGATGTGTCAGTCTGGTGGGCCAAAAACGATCACCCTCGACGAAGCCATTCAGCTGGCACTGCAGCACAACCACAACATGCTGGCGGCGCGCACTACGATTCAGCAGAGCGAGGCTGATGAGAAATCGGCCAACGTCCGGCCCAATCCATCGCTGTTTGCCGATTGGGAATACCTCCCGCTAGGCTCTCCTGCGAAGCAGAATCCTGCCGTCTATGGAGGTCAGTCCACCGCTGACTACCTGCACAACAACACTGAAGGCGATATCGGACTCAGCTACCTGATCGAGCGTGGCAAGAAGCGTCAAAACCGCCTACAGGCCGCTAGGGACCTAACAGCTCAGACTCGCTCTCTGGTAGCAGATAACGAGCGCACGCTCACGTTTAATGTTGCCTCCTTATTTGTGAACGCACAGCTGGCCCAATCGACAATTGAACTGGCCGAGAAAGACCTCGCGAGCTTCCGCAAGACTGTCGAACTCGGGGAGCTGCGTTATACCAAGGGCGCGATCAGCGAGGACGATTATCTCAAGATCAAACTCCAACTTCTGCAGTTTGAGACGGACTCTCAGCAGGCCCAATTGGCCAAGGTCCAGGCGCTTGCTGATCTGCGGCAGCTGCTGGGCTATGAGTCTGTTGCTCCCGACTATGATGTAGCGGGCGCGTTCGAGTACCAACCGATTCCGGGCAACATGGAAGACTTTCAGTTGCAGGCGCTGCAAAACCGGCCGGATTTGAGAGCTGCGCAGCAGGGTGTCATAGCAGCCAGGAGCCAGTACGAAGTGCAGAAGACAATCGCTAAGCCGGACGTCACGGTACAGGCAAACTACTCACACGTGAATGCCATCAACGCGGTCACATTTTACGGAAGCATTCCCCTCCCGATCTTCAATCGTAACCAGGGCCAGATTGAACACACACGGATCGCCATCACCCAGGCGCAAGAGCAGGAAAAGGCCGCGAACGGTCAGACCCTCACCGACGTGCGAGATGCGTATGAGGCACTGCGCGTAAGCGATCGCGTTGTTCAGTTTTATAAGTCGAGCTATCTTGATGTCGCACAGAAGGATCGTGACATCGCTGAGTATGCGTACCAACGGGGAGCCGTGAGTCTGCTCGATTTTCTGGACGCCGAGCGCAACTACCGTGTCACTCAACTCGCCTATCGTCAGGCCTTGGCTTCATACTTGGTGGCCGCGGAGCAATTGCGGCAGGCAGTGGGGACCCGCAGCATACATTGATTGGGTCTGTTTTGGGCTTTGCGTCTCAGTTTTTGTCGTCGTCGGAGTCCGATTCAAGGAGCATCGGTCTTTGAACAAACAAGAGGTCCGGAACCGCATTCAAACGCTCGGAGTGATTCCCTCGATCCGTGTATCGACCATGGAAGATGCCCTCTTTGCGGCTGAAGCTGTGGCTCGCGGCGGCATTCCCATCATTGAAGTCACACTGACCGTACCCGAAGCGATCAGGGTGATCTCTCACGTTGTGAAAAATGCGCCCGAGGTGATCGTGGGGGCCGGAAGCGTTCACGACGTGGACACGGCGAAAAAATGTCTCGACTCGGGAGTTCAATTTCTGTCCAGCGATGGTCTTGATCCAGACACGGTCCGGTTTGCCGTGGAACAGAATACGGTCGTAATTCCGGGCACCCTCACTCCGACGGGGGTGATTACGGCTTGGAAACTCAATCCCGACTTTGTGAAGGTCGTGCCTTGCGGCCATATCGGAGGGGCCAGTTACATTCGCGACCTGAAGGCTATGTTTCCCTCCATTCCTCTGATTGCCGCCGGCGGCGTGAATCAGCGCACCGCGTTCAGCTTCATCGCCGCTGGCGCGGTGGGGCTCGGAATAGGGGGAGAACTGATCCCGCGAGAGGCCATTCGACGACGACAGCCCGACCGCATCGCTGAACTCGCACATCGATTCTTAGCAGCGGTCAGCGATGCCCGATCTCTCTGAGGAACATCGAACAATTCATTCGCTGAGTAGCCAGCGCACCGACCCGGATACGAGAGAAAGGCAAGATCATCGTGAATGCATATCTCGGAATCATAGGGGCGAGCGTGACGACTTTCGCTCTTACGAACATAGACGATGCCTGTCTCCTGACCCTGTTTTTCGCTCAGCGCATTCCTGCGCGACGTATTGTTGCAGGTCAATATTTGGGCTTTGCAGTCATCGTCGTCGTGAGCCTGTTCGGTGCTTTCGCTGCATTAGCCATTCCAGCTCGCTGGGTACGATTACTGGGACTCGTGCCAATTGCGTTGGGTCTTCGACATTTGTTCAAGCACCGCGGAGCTGGTCCTCGGAGCGCATCTGCGATGGGAGTGGCCTACATTGCTCTCATCACGTTTTCAAACGGAGCTGACAACATCGGCCTGTACATCCCCTTTTTCATCGTTGGTCGCGCTTATTTGTGGCTGATCCTGGTTACTTACGCCTCCCTAATTGGACTCTGGTGCTTGGGCAGCAGGTTGATTGGAACTCACTCTCTCGTGCTCGGCGCCGTCGATCGCTGGGCCCAGCGGGTGATGCCAATCGTTTTCATTGGCCTTGGATTGGTGATTGTGTTTCATCGCTGAGTGCCCAGAGGAAGGCCCTCGCAAGCAACTCCGAAGCTGCTCTGAGGTCAAAAGGGTCATCTTTCAGAGGAGCAGTGCGGCAGGGAAGAACGTAGGCATCCGAGTGGTGAAATAAGGCCATCACAATCTTTACGCCTTTTTTATGTTCTATGTGCTGCAATGCCATCAACGGGCAACTTCGCCAATCCACGTCGTGCCGGCACGCCGAAAACCACGCAAATTTTCGAGATGATACTAGATGACGCGCTGGGCCCGACGAGCTGAGGAGGTCTATGAAGCTGGTTAAGTTTGAGGATGTCCACGGGAAAGAAACGTTTATCAATGCAGACCGCTTGAATTTTATTGCCGACTACGGAAGCGGAACAAGCGAACTCAATTTTGGTGGAGAGGAATCGACCGTGTACGTTGCGATGGAAGTCTCAGCCGTTGCCAAAACCCTGTTGAAAGCCACAACCGAAAAGTGACGGAACGTGCACGCATCCGCGGCACGTCACTTACACAGTGCGTAGTTGACTAAGCCCCAGGTGCCGCAATTGTTGCGTCAGTTTGATCAGGAGTAGGTCCGAACCTGGGTGCTAGCGCCTCTCGTGCAGCCTACCCTCTGGGCGCACCGCGCCAATTGAAGTGCGGGTTGCGGCTGTCGTTTTAGTGCGGGCTCGTCATGGTGACAGGCGGACGCGGCGCAGCAAGGCGCCGAATCTAGGATCTGAGCGCAGTGGATTCCACACCGGATCACGCTTCAAGTAAAGGATCATCCAGTTGCGCTGTTGAACAGCCTTATCCAACCACACAAAGGCCCGATCTTTATTCCCCAGGCTGGCATAAGTAAACGCCATCGGAACAACGGGCATATCACCATGCTCGGATTCATAGGCTTCCCCTGCACGCATCCATCCCTGTAAAGCGTCTATGGGGCCGCGCTCTGCGTCTGCGCGCTTCATCTGCGCTGCCATCTCAGTCCAGCCATAAAGCACGAGGCAGCGCTCCCACATCTCGACGGACTCTTTAAACCTGCCTAGGATGGCATAGTCCTTACCCATAACCCCAAGGGCAAAAGGATCATTCGGGAATTGCTCTTCGAGAGTTCGTCGTTCTTCGTCCACGGTCCGGCCGACGCGTGTCTGCGCCCCACTATCATAGTAATCGTGGGCGGGATCAAGCGCTTGTGCCAGTTCACGCTCCTTTTTCGCATCGGGCGCGTCGAAATTTTCGAGCCCATGTTTCAAATTGTTGAGCGCAACATTGTCGAGCGAACCTTCCACGTGGTCGAGGTATTCGGCATACTCGTAGTGGGCCTCGGCGGAACGGGTATCGATTTCAATCGCTCGTTTATATTCTTTTTCGGCGCCAGCCCAGTTGTAGTCGTATTGCATCAATAGCCGTGCCAGGGCGAAATGTGCCGTGGCATTGGTCTCATCCAGTTCGAGCGCCTTCGCGAGCGCGGCACGGGCCTTGAGCAGATACTCCGGCATAATGATTCCGTACGCGTCCACAACATCGAAGTATGCCACGTACGCGGGCAAGAAATTCGGGTCTTGCTCAGTTGCACTATCAAGGTAAGAAACTGCCTTCCTGGCTTCCTCGTGTTTGGCCGTTGTTTTGTCCTTGTAATAGGTGAGGCTCGTTTCTTGACCGATGTGGAATCTAGCCTCGGCATAGGCGTCGAGCGCCTTCGGATTCACTGGCCGCAAGCTCTTGAGCCTAGCCTGTTCTTCTGGTGTGACCTTGACCTTTATCTGGTCGGCAATTGCACTGGCGATCTCGCCCTGCAAAGCCAGCATGTCTTTCACGTCGCGTTCGAAACTGTTCGCCCAGATATGCTGATCTGTGGGTCCATAGATGAGTTGTGCCGTGATGCGCACGCGATCCCCTGAGCGCTGTACCGTTCCTTCCACGATTCCGTCCACATTCAGTTCGCGAGCGATCTGCGGGAGCGGCTTGTCCGGCCGCCCATACCGCATGATTGTGGTTCGGGATACGACTTTCAGCGCGCCGATCTGGGCCAGATCGGTAATTAGCGCATCGGTCATCCCTTCGGAAAAGTACTCCTGCAAGGGATCCTTCGAGAGACTCTGCAAGGGCAACACAGCTAGTGTGCGAATGGTGAGAGGTGCGGAAGTCCCTGCGAACCGACTCCGTAAGTTACCGATATTGAGTCCAAACACGATTCCGGCCGCAACGATGGTGGCCCCCAAGGCGAGCAAGCCGATTCGGATTGCTCTGGAGTTGGTGCCCGTAGAGCCGGTGTTACTGAAAACGGCTTGAGGCGAGGATTCGGGAGCGACCAACCGCACCGGCAGGAGAATGCGGTAACCCCGTTTAGGGATGGTTTCAACGAACAGCGGCTCCCGGGCGTTGTCTTCGAGGGCTCGCCGCAGTTCCGAGACGGAACGGGTTAGCGCGTCATCGGAAACGAATGCGTCCGCCCAAACGGTCTTAATGATGGCTTCTTTGGAAACCGGCTCCCCTGCGTGCTGAGCGAGGCACACTAAAACCTCCATCACTTTCGGCTCCAGGCGCACAGTGGTGCCGTTGTTAGTGATGGTGTTGACGCTCGGGCGAACGAGCCAGGGGCCCAACTGGAAGTCGCCGCTCACGACACCCCCCCGCGACTTGGGTAGTCATTATAGCTCCGTTTGCCCAGGGCTTAACCTGCCCTTCCGAGCAAAAGGTCAGCCGAAGATCAGGTATTCCTCAGGACTTCCAAATCCCGGATTTTGTAAAAAATGGCCTGCAAGAGCGTGTATTCGAAATAAGCACGCGCAATCGAGGCGATCCCGGGCCTTGAATCTTCGTGGGGCGAGCTCCGTGAGTCAAAAAGTTGATTTCTCATCGCAGGCATTCGTGATGATGGCTGCCATTCTTGCCAGCGTAGCTACCGTATCAGGGACCGCCTGCCCGTCCGATTTAGCCCTTGTTGTTCTTCACAGATCAAATAAAGAAACGAAAGGATAATCACATGAAATGCAACGTTCTTAGCCGATTTGCGATCGTCGCTGCGGCAGTGTCAATGGTTGCGGTTACCTCATTGCGGGCTCAGGCCAAGCAGTGCTCGCAGGCGACAGGCGCCGGAAACTGGGCCTACACCTATAACGGGACGGTGTTTGCGCCGGACGCAGCCCCCATTGCGGCCGTTGGCCACTATCATCAGGACGCCAAGGGGAATGTCATCGGTGGTCAGACTCACACCCTTGCCGGTCAGACAGAGGTTGAAGACATCACGGCGACCGCAACGGTGAACAGTAACTGTACCGGCAAGGCCACAATCAACGTTTATTTACAAGGCACATTGCTGCGAACCACAACTGTGGATGTCGCCTACGACAGCGACGGAAATCACGTGCGAATGATTTTCACTTCGCTGACTCTTTCAGACGGCACCGTCCTGCCCGTTGTAGCCACATTGGATGGGAACCGAGTGGCGACTAAACCGTGATTCTCGGCGCCATGGTCCTCACAAGATCAAGGAAGTCGATCACGTCCTGACGCCTTTTCGCATTCGCAAGAACACATGAGCCGTTTTGACGGAAATTGGAAGTGATCACAGAGGGGCAGTTTCCGACAGGCAACAAATGGGGGCCGCAGGAAAAGGAGGCGTCGTGCGAAACTCGGCTCTGTTGGCGATCTTCACGATCTTGCTGGGTGTCATCGCTCCCGGTCAGGTGACCTGTGGCTCCACGACCGCTCAGCGGGCTTGGTTTGACCATGCCGTCGAGCAACTGAGGGGGCCGGTCGGGCAACGGCCTCCGAACTTGCAGGAGCGGAGAGCCGTCATGGCTCCGGCTTCTGCCGATGTTGTTTTGATCCGACGTCCCCCCGAAGCTCAGGAACTTGGCGGGATATTCGGGAAGCTGCCGGTTCCCCTTGAGCGCAGGCATCCCGATGGGACGATGATCAGAATCTACTTCGAAGTCTACCCGCACACGAATGCCGGCCCTGCTGTGAGTGCGATTCTTGCCAATCCCGGTGGGCCGGGTGCCAGCACCACCGGCCTGCGGGCACTCGGACTGGCCTTATTTGCACAAAACCGGCACGTTCATCACTTTCTGCTCATCGATGACCGTGGCCGGGGTGGTTCCGATGCTTGTTGAGGAACAGACATGGCCAATCGTGTCCCTTTCAGAGTGAGCGTGCTTGCTGCCGTACTTCTCTCAGGCTCGTGCGGTTGGGCTCAACAGTTCCGTTTTCCGCCTGAATATAACGTGGGCGTGGATCCACTCGGTTTCGCTTTCCCGAATGCGATCGCGGTCGGTGACTTCAACGGAGACGGCAAACCGGATGTAGCCATCACTCACAACGATGGCAGCGCAGTCAGTATTCTTCTTGGAAATGGAGACGGTACGTTTCAACCGCCGGTTAACTATCAGACGGGTTACGGACCTGCTGCACTGGTGGTGGGAGACTTTAATGGCGATGGCTTAGCCGATCTGGCAATTGCTTGTGGAGGAGTTTTTTTCGGAGGACAGGACGGCGCAGTTTCTATTCTGTTCAGCAATGGAGACGGTACGTTTCAACCGCGAGTTGACTATGGGCTTGGTGCCCAACCCTTTGCCATTGCCGCGGCCGACTTCAACGGAGATGGAGCGATCGACCTGGTCGTATCCATGGGCCCAGCTTCCGATGTGAAGACCACAGCTGTCCTCATGAACGCCGGCAGTGGCACATTCCGTGTTCTTGAAGCATTCCCCGGCGGAACGGTGCTGGGTACAGGAGATTTTAACGGCGACGGCAAAACGGATTTGGCGGTCACGGTCATTCAGTATGTTGGTGGGGAACCGACCGTGAACTGGGTCAACGTCCTCTTGGGGAACGGCGATGGCGCATTCCAGTCAACTGTCACCAACTATGGCATTCCGGGCCTGGCGGTCGGAGCTACCATTGTCGATCTGGATGGCGATGGACGACTCGATGTTGTCGTCTCTTCCAGCAGCTTTTCGGCCACCCCGCAACCTAATATCGTCAGCGTGTTCGTAGGACATGGCGACGGAACGCTCGGGACTCGCGTCGATTATCCATTTCACAGTGTTGGCGGATTGACGACTGCGAACATGACCGGGGACGGGCATCTGGATCTTGTTATGGATGCTGATGGACTTGTGATTCTGCCGGTCGGAGACAACGGCACCCTTGGAGCGGCGGAACGTTTTCTTGCGCCTTCTGGAACGGCGGTAGTAGCGGACGTGAACGGCGACGGGGCCCAGGACATCGTCGTCACGGATTACAACGGTGACGCCGTCTCTGTGCTCCTCAACAATGGCTCGGGAGTATTTCCAGTTCCAGCTTATGCCACCGGAAAAGCGCCTGGCGCCGTAGCCTTAGGCGATGTCAACGGTGATGGCAAGCTCGACATGGTCATCGCTAATGGAAGCCTATACGCTTTCGAATCCCCCGATAACACGGTCAGTGTATTGCTGGGCAATGGGAACGGTACATTCCAACCGCGAGTAGATTATCCCAGTGGAAATACTCCATTCTCCATCGCCGTGGGGGACCTGAACGGCGATGGCAAGGCCGACGTCGTAGCCGCAAACTATGGCGACAACACTGTGAGTGTGTTCCTCGCCAAGGCTAGCGGCGCACTTGCCGCGAAAGTGGACTACCCGACAGCCTCTTCACCTGGGTCAGTCGTGATCGGCGATTTCAATGGGGATGGCAAGCCGGATCTGGCGGTGTCGGCTGCGGCCGTCAATGTAGTCAGCATCCTGCTCGGCAATGGCGATGGAACCTTCCGGCCTAAGGTAGATTACCCAACGGATATCGGCCCCATCACTCTCGTGGTCGGTGATTTCAACGGCGATGGCAAGCTCGATCTGGCCACTGCAAATGTCTATTTTGGTACAGTGAGCGTCCTGCTCGGAAACGGCGACGGCACATTTGCCCCGCATGTCGAGTACGGCGCTGGTGGGCCAGCTTGGTCGCTGGCTGTTGGGGACTTCAACGGCGACACGAAGACTGACATCGCGGTAGTAGACGGTGGCTTGTACTGTCCTAAACCCGATGAGTGCACCACTGGCAGCGGATTGGGGGTGCTTCTGGGTCGAGGAGACGGCACTTTCCAACCGGCCGTCATGTACGGGACGGAGGGCGGCCCTAGCGACATTGTCGTTGCCGACTTCAATGCCGACGGAAAGCTCGACCTGGCGGTGGCGAACGGCTATTTTGCCGACAACAGTATTGCCAAAGGAACTACAGTCAGCATTTTCTGGGGAAATGGCGACGGAACCTTTCGACCGTATTTCGACTTTGGACTTATCGGGGGCACCTATGGCTTGGCTACCGGCGATTTCAACGGTGATCACAAGCCGGATGTCGCCGTCGTAAACGTCGCTAACGACGTTGTTGTACCTCTATTGAACACGTTTACGGTGCCCGAGTTTCTGTTGACAGCTTACGCGGCACCCGAAATAGTGGTTCAACCCATTCCCGCCGGAAATAACGGATGTGCTGCTTTCGGATATTGCATAGCCGCTTTCAATAGCGGAACTCACGTAACTCTAAATTCCATTCTCGCCCCGGGTTTTACTTTCGCCGGTTGGAGCGGCGACTGTTCAGGTACTGGCGCTTGCGTCTTGGACATGACTGCCGACCATACAGTCGGGACCACATCAACGCCCGTCACCTCGACATTCAATCTCAATCTGAAGATCGCCGGCAACGGAATTGGAGTCGTACAGGACTCCCCACTTTCTGGTAACAGCTGCAGTGCGTCGTGTGTCCTGAGCTATGCCGGGGGATCGATCGTCCCGCTCGGTGCGGTCGCGATCCCAAGCAATACCTTTGCCGGTTGGAGCACACCTGAATGCGCGAAGGCTGTGGATTGCTATGTCACGATGAACTCCGACATCACCATCACGGCGACCTTCACACTGCCCGCAGGATTCCATGAGCTCGCGGTCACCGCAGCTGGTTCCGGTTCAGGGATAATCACAAGTGTTCCCGCTGGCATTGGTTGCGGAGTGTATGGCGATATCTCCGGCGCAAACTACGGTTCTTGCGAGGCGGGATTCTCAGGTGGAAGCCCCGTTACGCTGACATTCACGCCCAATCCTGGCTACGTTCTCGCTAGCTGGAGCGGAGGCGGGTGCTCTGGCAGCGGAAATTGTGTCCTGACCCTAAGTTCTAATGAGACTGTTATCGCCAACATTGCTCCGGCCCCGGATTTTTCACTGCAGGCCACAGACTTGTCGCCGAACCCTGTGAGTCCAGGGCAATCGGCAACCGCCACGCTCAGCCTGGCTGGGGTCAATGGTTTCTCAGGGGCCGCATCGCTCACCTGCGGGGTTACGCCGACGCCCCAGTACGCCCCTCAATGCGTGCTCAATCCAACATCCATTGATTCGAACACGACTGTTACGGTGACCGTCACGACCCAGGCACCGACAACTACTGCCTCTTCTGCATCGCGCGATGCCTTTTTGTTTTTCGCAGTGAGTCTGCCCTTAACAGGCCTGCTCTTGTTTGTGCAGCGTTTGCCTGGAGGCGGGAGTCGGAAGAAGTTCGCGAGCCTGTTTTGCGCCTTGCTGATTCTGACAACCATGCTCCAAACTTCGTGCGGCGGGAGTTCCGCCTCAACCCGTCCCAAAGGGACTCCTGGTACCCCGCCGGGGACTTACACTATCAACATCACTGGAAGCTCAGGATCCCTGCAACACAACACGGCTGTGTCGCTAATCGTACAGTAGATGTTTGCAAAAATAACATCAACATTGTCCGGGCGTTGGTGGCCATCACCATTACCAAGAGTGCGTCGCAGACAGCAGCCCCTCCTGTGATTCGGAGAACAGAATGACAAGTTGTGACAAATGCTGGATCGCTATAGCGATCATCTGCCTGTTCTTCGTGTCTGCCGCGTGCAAGGCACCACGCAGTTGCCTCTGGTCTCAATGATTTTGGTGGTTGGGCCTTTTCGACTTCCTCGGCATCATCATGTCAGACCCGTCCGGGATCGACGCAATGGGCATCTACGGTGTGAGACTTTCAGCGGGCGGATAGACTAGATGTTTCGCGATGTGGAAATTCGACTGTCGGGGAGACGGCCCGTCAGAGACCGCCTCCGAAAATACCGCTTGGAGCGCGGTTACCGGTAATGGAACGAACGTTTTGTTCCCTGCAGGCGAGGGTATATTCCAGAATCCGGCATCCTATCTACTTTTTCGCCTCGCTGGCATTACTCGGCGCCGCATTCTGTTTGCGGTCCGTGTACTTCACGTCCCACCTTCGCTATCGTGGTTGTGTCAGCCTTTTAGGCTCAGAATCCCTGCCGGGGGGCGAGTGAAAGGGCGATTTTTCACCAATCGTCGAACTGCGTCGTACAATTTCTCTCGTCCGTTCCGTACTGATCTTATTCAAGTGGAGAACTGCTATGCGACGAGCCGCGCTTCTGTCATTCCTATTTTTCTTTTGTCTCGCAGCCCTGCATGGTCAAGCCCCTGTGAAATACGGCTCGAATCCTGCTGCGGGGAGCACGTTCACCCACAACGGAATCAAACTCTATTACGAAATATACGGCTCAGGCGAACCGATTCTGCTCATCCACGGCAATGGTCTGAGCATCGCAAGTTTGAAGGCTCAGATTGAATACTTCCGCAAGCATTACAAGGTCATAGCCATGGATAGCCGAGACCAAGGAAGATCAGGGGACAGCACAGACAAGATCACATACGAGAAGATGACCGACGATCTGGCTGCCCTGGTGGATCATCTGAAGACCGAGCCTGTGTACGTCCTCGGATGGAGCGATGGCGGTATTGAGGCGTTACTGCTTGGTATCCGGCATCCCAACAAAGTAAAGAAAATTGCTGCTATGGCTGCAAACCTTGATCCAGAGGGTATTTATCCCGAAATTTTGGATTGGGCTAACAATATGGTGGACTCAATGCCACCTGAGGCGAAAGAAACACCACAGGGCAAGCGCCAATTAAAACTGATACACATGGCTCTGGAAGAGCCGCATATTGATCCGAAGGCGCTCGAAACGATTACGGTGCCAACGCTTGTTCTCGCGGGCGACCATGACTTGATCCGCGATGAGCACACGCTTGACATCTACCATCACCTGCCGAGCGGTGAACTCTGTATTTTTCCCGGTGCCACTCACATGATCCCCTATGACGACCCTGTGTTGTTTGACACAACCGTGGAACACTTCTTCGAGAGGCCGTTCGTCAAGAAGGATCGCCTGAATGATCTTTTGAAATCTCTTGAGGCATTACAGAAAGCTGAGTGAGGCGTGGTGGTTGTAAACAGGCGATTCACTCGAAATCCCCTTCGGTACCCTGACCTCCTTTATCCCTTCTAAAGTTTGGCGTACCCCTGATCGCGGGGCGGCCCGGGGCGATTTTATGGGGAGGGTGATCCAGCTTTTATCGGCTTCTCGATTTGACATTCGCTCTTGTTCCATGTTCCAAAACTTGGAACAACTTGGAACAGATCGCCATAAATCGCCTGCTCTAACGCGAGCGCGGCGCTTCGATCTGCATCGGCAGATCCATGCACGCGGCTATGCTTGCAACTTTAACAATCCGGGGAACTTGCAGGACGGAACTGCGGAGCATTTTGGTTGCGGGGGGTGGATTTGTTCCCCAGTGGACTGGCCATTCCACGTAACTTATTGATTCTATGACTGGCGAA